>Ga0222420_100132_pt1 | contig 131103 bp, 119 predicted proteins | sample 3A2ome_FD_182470 | JGI IMG/M metagenome (GOLD analysis project Ga0222420, IMG submission 182470) | Enriched microbial communities from leaf-cutter ant dump, University of Wisconsin, Madison, United States - 3A200A (version 2) | ecosystem: Environmental > Terrestrial > Nest > Insects nest > Nest...
CGGGCGCGGGAGGAGGCATCGGCGCGGCGTACACGGCGTCGGCCGCGCCCGACGGCTACACCATCGTGGGCAGTTCGCCCGGCGCGCTGGTGGTGGTCCCGCTGGCCAACAAGGAGATCAAGTACACGACCGATTCCTTCGCGCCGGTCGCCGCGATCTCGCTGGGCGGCATGATGATCGTGGCGCCCGGGAAGTCCAAGTACAAGACGCTGGCCGACGTGGTGGCCGACGCCAAGGCGCGTCCCGACGGCATTTCCTACGGCACCTCGGGCGCCATGCGCATCAGCCATCTGCTGGGCGAGACATTCGCCTCCGAGGCCAAGGTCCAGTTGCGCCATATTCCTTTCCAGGGCAGCGCCCCGGCGGTCACCGCCCTGCTGGGCGGGCACACGGATATCGCCGTGTCCGCCGTGGGCCCGGCGCAGGCGCATATCCAGTCCGGCGGCTTGCGGCCCCTGGCGGTCTTCAGCAGCAAGCGGCTGGCGGCCTATCCGGATGTGCCGACCTTGCGCGAGCTGGGCTATGACGTCGGCAGCCCGACCATCTACGGCCTCATGGCGCCCAAGGACACGCCGCCCCAGGTGGTCGACGCCCTGTACCAGGCCGCGCGCAAGGTCGTGGCCGAGCAGGGCGACGAGGTGAACAAGACCCTGGGCACGATAGGCGCGGAGATCAGCGTGTTGAGCCCGCAGGAGTACGGCGCCTATCTGCAGGAGCAGCGCGCGCTGTTCTCCAAGGCGATCGGCCTGATCCGCGAATGAGCCGCCGCCGGCAGCGCTGCGGCCCGATGATCCTTAAAGGCGATATCCGTCACGGCGTAGCTTCGCGTCGATGAAGAGGCCACGATTGTAGATCGAGGGGCTGGGCGCGCCGTGGGACCGACGGCTTCGGTATCCTGTCGCGCAGGAGGAACCCGCGCATGGCCACGCCTGAACAAATCATGAAGCATCACGACGCCGATCCCGACGCGGATCCCTGGGTCCGCGGCCGGCCGGCGCCCGCGCCGGTGGAGGTCGTTCCCTACGATCCCGGGTGGCCGGTCCGCTATGCCGAGCAGGAAGCGCGGATACGCAAGGCCATGGGCGCGGCCGCGCTGGACGTCGAGCATTTGGGGTCCACAGCGGTGCCGGGGCTGGCGGCCAAGCCCGTGATCGATATCGACCTGACGGTGGCCGACCCGGTGCAAGAGGATGCGTACGTGCCGGCGCTGGAGACGATCGGCTACGTCCTGGCGCTGCGGGAACCTTCCTGGCACCAGCACCGGCTGCTGCAGCTCGACGAGCCGCGGGTGAATCTGCACGTGTTCGGCCCGGACTGTCCGGAGAATATCCGGCATCGGATGTTCCGGGACTGGCTGCGCGGCCACGACGAAGACCGCGATCTGTATGCGCGGGCCAAGCAGGCCGCGGCCGGGGGAATGCTGGAGGTAATGGCCTACAACAAGCGCAAGGAAGCGACGGTGCGCGAGATCTACGAACGCATGTTCCGCGCCGCCGGCTTCCTGTGACGCGCGCTCAGGCGCCCGGCAGCATGTAGCGTGCGGACACGGCCAGGATGCGCTGGGCGGATTCGCGCAGCAGGCGCGCTTCGCGGTAGGCCTGCAGCGATACGACGGCATCGTAGCGGCGCGAACTGCGCGGGCCGGCCAGCAAGGCCGGGCGGCGGGTCAGGATGGGGGATATCAAGCGTTGCATGGTGGAACCTTTCTGCGGGCGCCGGGCCCGGTATATGCCTGGCATCGTAAGCCGGCCGGGAATGCGCGCCAACGATTTACCTTTCATATGGATATCCGGGTTTTCCCCGGCGAATGGCCGGAGGCTCAGCGCGCATTGCGCCGCCAGTATCGCCCGCCCATATGACAGTCTGATGCCAGTCCGGGGCGGTCTTGCGAATTCTGATACTACGCGGTATCATTAAAAAAGAACACGAGTTCGGAGACAGGAATGGCGTTGCCTTTGGAGGGTCTGTTGGTGATCGCTGTGGAGCAGGCCGCCGCAGCGCCTTATGCCTCGTCGCGGCTGGCCGATGCCGGCGCGCGGGTGATCAAGATCGAGCGCGCGGCCGGCGATTTCGCGCGCGGCTACGACGCCGCGGTCATGGGCGACAGCACGTACTTCGTGTGGCTGAACCGGGGCAAGGAGTCCATCGTCCTCGATTTCGCCCAACCGGAGGACATGGCGCTGCTGCGCACGCTGATTCTCCAGGCCGACGTGCTGATCCAGAACCTGGGGCCGGGCGCGGCGGCGCGCGCGGGCTTCGGCTGGCAGGAAATGCGCGCCGCCAACCCCCGCCTGATCACCTGCGACATCACCGGCTACGGCGAGACGGGGCCGTACGCGGACATGCGCGCCTACGACCTGCTGGTGCAGGCCGAATCGGGCATGGCCTCGGTCACCGGCACGCCGGACGCGCCCGGGCGCATCGGCATTTCCGCCTGCGATATCGGCACCGGCATGTACGCGCACGCCGCCATCCTGGAAGCGCTGCTGCAGCGCGAACGGACCGGGCAGGGCAGCGCCCTGCACGTGTCGCTGTTCGACGCGATGGCCGACTGGATGACCGTGCCCCTGCTGCACTACGACTATGCCGGCACGGTGTGGCCGCGCGTGGGGCTGGGGCATCCCACCATCGCCCCGTACGGCGCGTTCGCCTGCGGAGACGGGCAGCAGCTCCTGATCGGCGTGCAGAACGACGGCGAATGGCGCCGCTTTGCCGCCGAGGTGCTGCGCCGGCCCGAGCTGGCCGACGACGCGCGCTACCGCAGCAACCGGGACCGCGTGCGCCATGCGGGCGAGCTGAAGGCCGAGATCGAATCCGTGCTGCGCGGAATGGACGTGGCCGAACTGCGCCGGCGCCTGGCGCAGGCGAAGATCGCGTACGCCTCGGTCAACGGCGTCCAGGAATTGTCCAGGCATCCGCACTTGCGCCGCGCCCAGGTGCGCACCGCGCACGGCGAGGCGTCCATCGTGGCGCCGCCCGTCCAGGTGCGCGGGGAGCCGCGCCAGCTCGGCGCGGTGCCGGCCATCGGCGCGCATACCGAGGCGGTGCGCGCGGAATTCGGCGGCCGGGCCTGAGGGTAGAATTTCGCGTTTGATTCTCGGCACGACAAGGACACTATGGGACGGCCCAGCCTGATCGACAGCACGGAAGGAATCGAGAAGCGGCTCGCGATTCTCGACGCCGCCGCGTCCGTGTTCATGAACCTGGGCTTTTCGGCGGCCTCGCTCGACGACATCAGCGAGGCCTACGGCGCCACCAAGGGCATCATCTATTACTACTACCGCAACAAGTCGGCGCTGTTCTTCGCCGTGCAGCGGCGCGCGATGGAACTGACGCGCGAGGCGATCGAGCCCCATGCCCAGGCCGGCGAACGGCCGGCCGACAGGCTGCGCAAGATGGCGCACGACCATACCTTGCTGATGATGGAGCACCTGGCTTATCTGCGCGTGGCCGCGCAGGGCCTGGAACTGCACCTGACCGGCCGGACCACGGCTTCCGAACGCGCCGAGCTCGAAGAGATCATCAAGCTGCGGGCGGCGAACGAAGCCCTGTACGTGCGCGTGATCGAAGAGGGCGTGAAGTCCGGGGACTTCCGGCCCATGGATCCCAAGCTCCTGGTCAAGCCGCTGCTGGGGGCCTTGAACTGGACGTCGCGCTGGTATCACCCGCGCAAGAACGAAACCGCGAAGGACCGCGAGCGCGTGGCCGACGAGCTGGCCGGCTTCGCGGTCAGCGCCTTGTTGCCGCATCCGCGCTGAACGCCGGGCCGCGCCGACGGACAGGTTCGCGCGGCTTTTTTTCAATCAATTTTGATACTAATCGGTATTATTTAAATAACAGGACGACAGCGATTTATGGCTCCGAAAATCCTGGTGGAACGCACCGGCTTTGTGACGACGGTGATCATCAACCGGCCCGAAGTGCGCAATGCGCTGGATCGCGAGGCGGCGGCCGGGCTGGCGCGCGCCCTGCGTGAGTTCGACGCCGACGACGAGGCGCGGGTGGCGGTGCTGTGCGGCGCCGGCGGGGCCTTCTGTTCCGGCGCCGATCTCAAGGAATTGGCGGGGGGCACCGATTACGAGCCGTGGGCGGGCAGTCCCGAAGGGCCGCTGCATGCGCCCTTGTCCAAGCCCGTGATCGCCGCCGTGGCAGGACATGCCTGCGCCGGCGGGCTGGGCGTGGCCTTGTGGTGCGACCTGCGGATCGCGGAGGAGAGCGCTTCCTTCGCGGTGCTGTCGCGCCGCTGGGGCGTGCCCATGAGCGACGGCACGACCGTGCGCCTGCCCCGGCTGATCGGCATGAGCCGGGCCCTGGACATGCTGCTGACCGCCCGCATCGTGTCCGCGCCGGAAGCCGAGCGCTATGGGCTCGTCAACCGCGTCGTTCCGGATGGGCAAGCGCGCGCCGAGGCGGAGGCGCTGGCGCAGCAGATGGCGCAGTTTCCGCAGGTCGCCCTGCGTTCCGACCGGCAATCGGCCTACGCCCAGGCCGGCCTGGCGGAACGGGACGCGGTGGCGGCCGAAATGGCCTACGCCGCCGAGGCGCGCCGCATGGAGGCGCGGGCCGGGGCGCAACGTTTCGAACAAGGGGCGGGCCGCCACGGCGCCCTGCCCGATGCCGACTAGGAGACCTCCATGCGAGCCGTGATTTGCCGAGGGCTGGACGATCCCAGCCAGGTCAGCGTGGAAGCCTGCCCGCCGCCGCCCATGATTGCCGGCGGCGTGCGCATCGCCGTCCATTCCTGCGGCGTGAGCTTCGCCAATCTGCTGGTGCTGCAGGGCAGGCACCAGAACCGGCCGCCGCTGCCGCTGACCCCGGGCACCGAGGTGGCGGGCATCGTCACCGAATGCGCGCCCGGCGTGACCCTGTTCCGCCCGGGCGACCGGGTGGTGGCCGGCGTGCGTTCGGGCGGCTTCGCCAGCGAGGTGGTCGCGCCGGTGGATACCACCTTCGCCTTGCCCGGCGCAGTGGATTTCGACAGCGCGGTGCAGTTCCCGACCATCTACGCCACGGCTTACGGGGCGCTGTGCTGGCGCGCGCATCTGCAGCCCGGGGAGACCGTCCTGGTGCATGGCGCCAGCGGCGGCAGCGGGCTGGCCGCCATCGAGATCGCGAAGCGGCTGGGCGCAAGAGTCATCGCCTGCGCCAGCACGCAGGCCAAACTCGACGCGGCGCGGGCCCATGGCGCCGACGAGGGGCTGAACTACCGCGACGGCGACTTTCGCGACGCCGTGCTGGCGCTGACCGGCGGGCGCGGCGCCGACGTGATCTTCGATCCGGTGGGCGGCAAAGTCTTCGAGGAATCCCTGCGCTGCGTGGCGCCGGAGGGGCGGCTGATTCCCATGGGGTTCGCCGGCGGCGACATTCCGCAGATTCCCGCCAACATCCTGCTGGTGAAGAACGCCACCGCCATCGGCATCTACTGGGGCTATTACATGGGCTGGGGCCGGGTGCCGCTTCCGCCCGGGCGCCGCGCGGCGGTGCGCGGCGCGTTCGCGACCCTGTTCGACTGGGTGGTCGAAGGCGCCTTGCGGCCCCGCACGCAGCGGACCTTCGCCCTGGAGTCCTACGAAGAGGCGCTGGCCGTCCTGGCCTCGCGCGAGGTGATCGGGCGCGTCGCCCTGCATCCGCAACCATCCCCCTGATAACGGGCATCAGACCCGTATTCCAAAACTGCCAACAAAGCACTATCGAAGGAGCTGGAGACATGAAACGACTGATCAAGCTGCTCATCGGCGTCACGCTCGCCGTGGGCGCGCAGGCTAGCTACGCCTTTCCCGACAAGCCCATCCGGCTGATCGTCCCGTATCCGCCGGGGACCGGCACGGACACGCTGGCGCGCTTTACCGCCCGCCAACTGGAGGCCAGGCTGGGCCAGCCGGTGATCCCCGAGAACCGGCCGGGCGCAAGCGGCATCATCGCGACCCAGGCGGTGGTGTCGGCGGCGCCCGACGGCTACACGCTGCTGCTCGCGGCCAACGCGCCGGTGGCGACCAACGTGGCGGCGTTCGCCAAGCTGCCCTACGACCCCTTGACCGACCTGGCGCCGGTGGCCGTGCTGGCCCAGGCGCCGATGGGCCTCTACGTCTATCAGGACTCGCCTTACCAGTCGGTGGCGGACCTGGTGGCGGCCGCCAAGAAAGATCCCAAGAAGCTGAACTACGGCGCGGGCAGCGCCACCTACCAGATTGCCACGGAGTGGTTTCTGTCGCTGGCGCAGGCCGGCGCCAACGGCATTTCGTACAAGGGCGCGGGGCCGGCGCTCAATGACCTGGCGGGCAAGCAGGTGGACTTCGTGATCGCGGAGTACAGCGGCGCCCAGGCCCTGGTGCAGGCGGGCAAGCTGCGGCTGCTGGCGGTGACGACGGACCGGCGGCTGGCCAGCGCGCCGGACGCGCCGACCCTGCAAGAGCTGGGATACAAGGACTTCTTCAAGGTGGCGTGGTGGGCCATGTTCGCGCCGGCCAAGACGCCCGCCCCGGTGGTGAAGACCTTGCAGGATGCCTTGCTGGCGATCTACGCCGACCCCAAGACCCGGGATTTCCTGGCGCAGAGCAATTTCATCTCCTTCATCGGCGACGCGGAAGCACTGGCCCAGTTCCAGAAGAAGGAAATCGAACTCGAGATCGCGACGGCGAAAAACGCCAATATCCCCAAACAGTGATCCGGCGCCCGCGGGCGGTATCCAACCAGGAACAGATATGACAGGTCCTTTGACCGGCATGCGCGTCATCGACGCCAGCAATTTCGTATTCGGGCCGATGGCGACCCAGTTGCTGGCGGACATGGGCGCCGAGGTGATCAAGATCGAGCCGCCGCAGGGCGACCCCATGCGCATGGTCGGCAAGTCGCGCAATCCGAAGATGGGGTCGTTCTTCCTCAATCTGAACCGGGGCAAGCGCAGCGTGGTGCTGGACCTGAAGCACGCCGCCGACGTGGCGCGCCTGGACGCGCTGCTGGCCACCGCCGACGTCTTCGTGCACAACATGCGCCCGGCCGCGGCGCGGCGGCTCGGCATCGACTACCAGAGCCTGGCCCCGCGCCATCCGCGGCTGGTCTATGCCGTGGCCCTGGGCTTCCACCAGGACGGCCGCTATGCCGAGCGCCCCGCCTACGACGACGTGATCCAGGGCATGAGCGGGGTGTCGGGCCTGCATGCGCGCATGTACGGCGAACCGGGTTTCGTGCCCATGCTGTTCACCGACAAGCTCTGCGGCGTCTATCTGGCGGGCGCCATCGCGTCGGCGCTGGTGGCGCGGGCGGCCAGCGGGCAGGGGCAGCAGGTGGAAGTGCCCATGTTCGAAACCATGGCGTCCTTCAACCTGGTGGAACACCTGGCCGACAGCATTTTCAGCGGGCAGGCGGACGCGGCGCCGCGCGGCTATGAGCGGGTGTTCAGCCGCTACCACCGGCCCTTGAAGACGCGGGAAGGCTATGTCTGCCTGGTCGCCAACACGGACGCGCAATGGCAGCGCCTGTTCGCGCTGCTGGGCCGGCCCGAGCTGGCGGCCGACCCGCGATTCGCGACGATGGGCGACCGCATCCGCCACGCGGAGCCGCTGTACGAGACGGTCAGCGAGAGCCTGCTCGCGCGCAGCGCCACCGAATGGCTGGCGCTCTTCCTTGAGCACGACATTCCCGCCGGGCCGGCCTACGGCCTGGACGAGCTGCTGGACGATCCGCACCTGGCGGACGTGGGGTTCTTCCAGACCGTCGAGCACCCGAGCGAGGGCGCGCTGCGCTGCGCGCCGACGCCCTTGCGCTTCTCGGCCAGTCCCCGGGCGGCCGCGGGCGCCGCGCCGGCGCTGGGCGAGCACAACGCGGAGATCCTGGGGTAGCGTTCCCTAGAGGCGTACGGACGAGACGGCGGCGACCCACACCCAGCGTTCGCCGCGCAGTTCGAAGTCGTAGGCCATGGCGTAGGACGGCATGTGGCGGAACGGCGCGAACCAGACGCGCACGCGGCCGGGAGCCTGGACGTCCCATAGCGAAATGCCGCCGACGGGGCTGCCCGGGGACAGCCCCAGCGTGGAGATATAGGCTTCGTCCCGCGGGCTTTCGCTTTCCTGCTGGGCCGGCCATTCGCCCAGTTCCTGGCTGCCGGAGTAGAAGACCAGTCCTGTTCCGAACGGGTCGGCGGCGTCGTCTTCGAAGCGGGAGATGCTCAGCTTGCCCATGCCGTCGTCGGACGGGGTGCACAGGATGCGCTGGAACAGCGCGAGCAGGGCTGCTTCCCGTTCGACGCCGACCTGGCCGCGCAGCAGCGTGGACACCGGGGCCTGGCCGTCGGCGCAGTGCCGCGTTTCCAGCAGCAGGCCGCGCGCCGTGCGCTCGACGGCGTCGTCGGCTTTGCCGCCTGTGATCATGCGGCCGATGTCCTGCAGCACGGACTGTTGTCCGGAAGGTTGGGCGAGGGAGGGTGTGCCGGCGAGGCCGGCGATGGCCAGGGCCCCGGAAAGGGCCAGGGTAGCGGTGATGCGCATTGCGTGTTCTCTGTGTGGATGCCGGTGTCCGCTCAGGACGCCTTCAGGCGCGAGGGTACCTCGTCCGTGTCGCTGCAGACGGCCAGGACTTCCGCCGGTTTCTTGCTCAGCGACAGGTAGACGTGCCCGATGCTGCTGTCGAAATAGGCGGTCTCGAGCTTGCCCAGCACGACGCTGTCGCCGTTCTCGAACTGGATGCGGACCTTGCCGGACAGGACCACGGCGAACTCCTGGCCCGGGTGCCGGATGTAGTCCTCGAACTCGACCACCTCGCGCGCGTCGATCAGGGCGAACATGGGCGTCATTTTCTTGCCGGGATATTCGCCCATCAGCAAGCGGTAGTGGTAGTTCTCGGTGACGTAGTCGCGGGCGTCGCCGAGCTTGTTCTTGACGAAGGTGGGGGCGACGGCGGCCTGGGGGGTATCCCCCAGCATGAACATGCGGGTCATGTCGATGTCCAGCGCCCGCGCCAGCGCGGCGAATTTCTCGTAGCTGAGGGCGATCTGCCCCAGCTCGGCCTTCGAGAGCGTCGACACCGCGATGCCGCTGGCGCGGGATACCGCCTGCAAGGTCAGTTTCCTTGCCTTGCGCTCGGCCCGCAGGCGAGCGCCCATTTCTTCCTTGCCCACGATCTCGGGCGGGGATGTCTTGCCGGATAGGGCCATGTAGCGGTCTGGCATCAAGGGTTGAGGGCTGGGGCGGGGCCCGCAAGCCCTGCCGCGTATGCCGGATTGTAAAGGTTGCGGCCGTTCAGGCGGCGCGGTTCAGCACCCGGCCGGCATGCCGGCCGGTGAAGGCCTGGTCCTGCCAGACGGGCGCGCCGTTGACGTAGACGGAATGGATGCCGGCGGCGCGTTCCGTGGGGCGCTCGAAGGTGGCCGAGTCGGCCACGGTAGCGGGGTCGAACACCACCAGGTCCGCGAAATAGCCGGGCTGCACCTGGCCGCGCCCGGCCAGGCCGAACTTGGCGGCCGTCAGGCCGGTCATTTTCCAGACCGCGGTTTCCAGGGGGAAGAGGCCCAGGTCGCGCGAGTAATGGCCCAGCACCCGCGGGAAGGTGCCCCACAGCCGCGGATGGGGGCGTTCGTCGTGAGGCAGGCCGTCGGAGCCGATCATGGTGGGGCCGAACGCCAGGATGCGCTGGACGTCGGGCTCGTCCATCATGAAATAGATGGCGCCCGCGGGTTGCAGTTCCGGCACCACTTCATACTTCGACTTGCCGCGCTCGGCGGCGACTTCGTCCAGGTCCCGGCCGCTGAGTTCGGGGAAGGGCTTGCACCAGGTGATCAGGGTGCGTCCGGCGAGCAGCACGCGGTCCTGCTTGAGCATGGTGGAGCCGGCCACGTAGGGATAGGCGTCCAGCGAGATGTCCTGCGCGGCCATGGCGGTCTCGATCAGGCGCAGCGTTTCCGTGGAGCGTCCGAAGTTCGGCTTGCCCATGACCTTGTGGTGCGAGATGACTACGGGCACGCCCAATTCGCGGCCGATGCGGAAGGTTTCCTCCAGGGCGGACACGATGTGTTCGCCTTCGTCGCGCATGTGCGTGGCGTAGATGCCGCCGCGCACGCCGAGCGGGCGGCAGACCTCGATGATTTCCTCGGTGCTGGCGCTGGCCGCCGGCGGATAGAAGGTGCCGGTGGATATGCCGATGGCGCCGCTGGCCAGGGCGTCGTCGGCCAGGGCCTGCATGGCCCGCACTTCGGCGGGCGTGGCCTCGCGCTTCAGTTCGGGCATGACGGCCGCGCGCAGCGTGGAATGGCCGACCATGCAGGCGGCGTTGACGGCGGCGGGCGCGGCGCGCAACGCGTCGAGGTAATCGGAAAAGCGCTCGAATCGATAGGAGCCGCCTTCGTCCAGCAGGTCCAGCGGCGCCGGGGGATTGGCGTGCGCCAGCGGCGCCAGGCTGATGCCGCAGTTGCCGGTGACCACGGTGGTGACGCCCTGCGAGATCTTGGGCGTCATGTCGCGGTGCTTGAGCAGGTAGTTGTCGTCGTGCGTATGCGAATCGATGAATCCCGGCGCCACCACCTTGCCGGAGACGTCGATGCGCCGGCCGGCGGCGCTGGCGCCCAGGTCGCCCACGGCGGCGATCCGGTCGCCGCGCACGCCCACGTCGGCGCGGCGGCCGGGCGAGTTGGTGCCGTCGATGACGGTGCCGCCGGCGAGAATGTAGTCGAATGGGGAGGCGTCGGGCTGGGACATGCGGGGCTCCTTGCGGGGTGGGCAGGCGCTAGGCGTAGTGGCAGGCGACCTGCTGTTCGGGGGCGATGCGCCGCGGCTGCGGGGTTTCTTCGGCGCAGCGGGGCTGGGCCATGGGACAGCGGGTGCGGAACGCGCAGCCCGAGGGCGGCGACAGGGGACTCGGGATTTCGCCCTTCAGCACCTCCACCGGCGCGCGCGCTCCCTGGCGCGCGGACGGCACCGCCGCCAGCAGGGCGCGGGTGTAGGGATGGGCGGGGCGGCCGAAGATGGCCTCGCGCGGGCCGATCTCCACGATCTTGCCCAGGTACATCACGGCGACGCGGTGGCTGATGTGGCGCACGACGCTCAGGTCGTGGGAAATGAATACGTAGGTCAGGCCCAGGTCGCGCTGCAGGTCCATCAGCAGGTTGATGACCTGGGCCTGCACCGATACGTCCAGCGCCGACACCGGTTCGTCGCAGACGATCAGGCCGGGGTCCAGCGCCAGCGCGCGCGCGATCACGATGCGCTGGCGCTGCCCGCCGGAGAATTCGTGGGGATAGCGGTCGGCGGCGTCGGGGCGCAGGCTGACGCGGGCCAGCAATTGCGCCACGCGTTCGCGGATCGCGGCGCGGCCGTGGCCGAAGTTGCGCAATGGCTCGCCGATGATGTCGCGCACCCGCATGCGCGGGTTCATCGAGGAGAACGGGTCCTGGAAGATGAATTGCATCCGCTGGCGCATGGCGCGCAGTTGGCGCCCGTTCATGGCCGCCAGGTCGTGCCCTTCCAGCAGGATGCGGCCCTCGGTGGGCTCGGCCAGCCGGATCAGGCATTTGCCGGTGGTGGACTTGCCGCAGCCCGATTCGCCGACCAGGCTCAGGGTCTGGCCGCGCGGTACGGACAGGGACACGCCGTCCACGGCGCGCAGCACTTTCGCGCCGCCTCCGCCGTCCACGGGGAAATGCTTCTTGAGGCCGATGACCTCCAGCATGGGCACGGCGCCGGGGGCGGACACGGCGGGCGCAAGAGGAATGTCGTGCAGGTTCATGGCGGATCTCACGTAGTCAGGGCGGTGGCCGCGGGCGCGCTCGCCGGGCCGGTTTCGCGGGCCCAGCACCAGACGCGGTGCCGGCTGCCGGCGTCGACCGCGGGCGGGGCGGCTTCGCTGCAGCGGGGCTGGGCCTGCGGGCAGCGCGCGGCGAAGGCGCAACCGCGCGACGCCGGCGTCATCACGGGCACGATGCCGGGCAGTTCGGCCAGCCGCGCGTCGTGGTCCTGGCCGTCGACGAAGTCGGGCAACGAGCGGATCAGCGCCTGGGTATACGGGTGCTGGGGGCGGTCCAGGACGTCGTCCACGCTGCCTTCCTCGACCTTGCGGCCGGCATACATCACGATGACGCGCTGGCACATCTGCGCCACCACGCCCAGGTCGTGCGTGATCAGCACGATGGCGGTGCCGAGCCTGGCCTGGATGTCGCGCAGCAGGTGCAGGATCTGCGCCTGGATGGTGACGTCCAGCGCCGTGGTGGGCTCGTCGGCGATCAGGACCTTGGGCTGGCAGGCCAGCGCCATGGCGATCATGGCGCGCTGGCGCATGCCGCCCGACAACTGGTAGGGGTATTCGCGAACGCGGCGCGCGGGATCGGATATCTGCACCAGTTCCAGCAGTTTCCCGGCCTGCGCCAGGGCGTCGCGGCGCGACAGGCCCTGGTGCAGCATCAGCGATTCGCCGATCTGCCTGCCTACCGTGAACACGGGGTTCAGGGAGGTCATCGGTTCCTGGAAGATCATCGAAATCCGGTTGCCGCGGATGTCGCGCATGGCTTTCTCGGGCAGCGCGAGCAGGTCGCGCCCGTCGAATTCGACCTGGCCGCCCGCGACGCGGCCCGGCGCGCGCAGCAGGCGCATGATGGACAGCGACGTGACGCTCTTGCCGCAGCCGGATTCGCCGACCAGGCCCAGGGTCTCGCCCGGCAGCAGGTCGAACGACAGGCCGTCCACGGCGACCACGGTCGTGTCGTCGCCGTCGAAACAGGTGGTGAGGCCGCGCACGCTCAAAACGGGTTGGGTTTGCATGTGCGCTCCTACAGTTTCTTGGCCAGGCGGGGGTCGAGCATGTCGCGCAGCCCGTCGCCCACGAGATTGACGGCCAGGACGGCCACGCCCAGGAACAGGCCCGGATACAGGATGATGTGGAAGGCCACGGCCACGAAGTTGCGCCCCTCGGCCATGATGTTGCCCCAGCTCGGGGTCTGGGGCGGAATGCCTACGCCCAGGAAGCTCAGCACGGCCTCGGTCAGGATGGCGGAGGCCGCGATGAAAGTGGCCTGCACCATCAGCGGCGCGAACAGGTTGGGCAGGATGTGGCGCAGCAGGATGGCGGGGACGCGCGTGCCGGAGGCCACGGCCGCCTCGATGTAGGGCTGTTCGCGTATGGTCAGCACCAGCGCGCGCACCAGGCGCACGACGCGCGGCACTTCCGGGATGACGATGGCGATGATCACGGTGCCCAGGCCGCCTTTCAGCGTGGCCATCAGCGCGATCGCCAGCAGCACGCCGGGAATGGCCATCAGGCCGTCCATGATGCGCATGATGAAAGCGTCCAGGCGGCGGAAGTAGCCGGCCGCCATGCCCAGGGCGACGCCGCCCACCGTGGCGACCACGGCCACCACGATGCCCACCACCAGCGAGATGCGCGCGCCCCAGACGGTGCGCGAATACACGTCGCGGCCCAGGGCGTCGGTGCCGAAGAAATGCTCGGCCGAGGGCGGCTTCATGCGCGCCATCGGATTGATGTCCTGCGGATCGACCGTGGCCAGCCAGGGGGCGGCCAGCGCGATGGCCGCCAGGGCCAGCAGGATGGCGCCGCCCACGTACAGCATGGGGTGGCGGCGCAGCGATTTGAGGACCCGGCGGTGGCGCGGGCGCCGCGCGGGCAGCGGCAGGGTGGCGGTAGTCATGCGTGTCCCCGTTCAGTAGCGGATGCGAGGATCGAAGAGCCGGTAGCTCAGGTCGACCAGCAGGTTGATCAGCACGTAGATGCCCGAGGCCACCAGCAGCACGCCCTGGATGACGGGGTAGTCGTGGCGCAGCACGGCATCGATGGTCAGGCGGCCCAGGCCCGGAATGGCGAACACGGTTTCGGTGACCACCACGCCGCCGATCAGCAGGGCTACGCCCACGCCGATGGTGGTGACGATGGGGTTGGCGGCGTTCTTCAGGGCATGCCACACGATGGGGGCCGCCGACAGGCCCTTGGCGCGGGCGGTGCGGATGTAGTCCTCGGACAGGGCTTCCAGCATGGTGGCGCGCGTCATGCGCGTCAGCAGCGCCATGTACACCAGGCCCAGCGACAGGCAGGGCAGCACCAGGTGGCGCAGGTAGGGCGCCACGCCGGCGGCCAGCGGCTTGTAGCCCTGCACGGGCAGCCAGCCCAGCTTGATGGAAAAGCCGTAGACCAGGCTGTAGCCGATCAGGAACACCGGCACCGAGAAGGCGCAGACCGCGCCCACCATGACCAGCCTGTCCAGCCAGCGTCCCGCGTTCCACGCCGCCAGCACGCCCAGCGGCACGGCCGCGATCACGGCGAACAGCATGGTGAAGACGGCGATGGACAGCGTGGGGCCCATGCGCTGTCCGATCAGCTCGGACACCGGCATCTGCGTGGAGATCGAGGTGCCGAGGTCGCCGGTGGCGATATGGGCCACCCAGATGCCGAACTGCTGCAGCAGCGGCTTGTCCAGGCCCAGGTTCTGCCGGATTTTCTCGACGTCGTCGGCGGTGGCGTTGTCGCCCGCGATCACGGCCGCCGGATCGCCCGGCGACAGGTGGATCAGCAGGAACACCACGACCGCGACGACGGCCATGACGGGAATGACGGCCGCGATGCGGCGCAGGATGTATTTCACGCTGGTTTCCCCCGGGCTTGCGGCCGGGCGCGAGCGGCGCCCGGCGTCTGCCTTACGGTTTTTCGATGTTCCACATCACCGGGATGCCGGTCTTCAGCAGCTCGGTGTGCTTCAGGCCGCGCACCGCGGACACGGGCTTGAATTCGCCGAACATCACGTAGGGCACGGTCTGGTAGGCGCGCGCCTGCATCTGCGCGGCGATGTCCTTGCGTTTGGCCAGGTCCGTTTCGCGGATCCAGCTCGTGCGTAGCGCGTCCAGCTCTTTGTCGCAGGGCCAGCCCGGCAGGCTGTTGCCGCAGGCCGCGGACATCCACGGGTTGGTCACCGGCGTGCTGGCGTCGTAGTAGCCGCCCCAGGTCAGGAAGACGCTCCATCCGCCTTTTTCGGGCGTATCCTTCTTCAGGCGGCGCGCGGCCAGCGAGGCCCAGTCCATGGACTGCAGGTCGACGTTGATGCCGGCCTTCTTCATGTTCTGCGTCAGCACCATGACGGCGGGAGCGCTGATATGGTCGGTCGGGTACAGGACCACGACCTTTTCGCCCTTGTAGCCGGCTTCCTGCAGCAATTGCCTGGCGCGCGCCGGATCGGGCCTGGCGTAGGGCGCGGCGCCCGCGTCGCTGGCCAGCGGCGAGCCGCAGACGAAGAGGCTGGGGCAATAGTCGACCCGGTACTTTTCCGGGTAGCCCATGGCCGACAGCATCTCCTTCTGGTTCACCAGGTGGTACAGCGCCTGGCGCGCGAGCGGGTTGTCGAACGGCGGATGCAGCGCGTTGACGATGACCATGCCCTGCGTGGCCACCGAGGTGCTGAGAGTGATGTCCGGGTTGGTTTCGAGGACGGGCAGGAAGTCCGGCGTCGTCTGCTCGATCATGTCGACTTCGCCGTTCATCAGCGCCGCCGTGGCCGTGTTCCCGTCGGGGATGTAGACCCATTCCACGCGGTCCAGCTTCACGTTCTTGCCGCCCGCCAAACCGTCAGCCGGCTCGGCGCGGGGCACGTAGGCGGGGTTCTTCACGTACACGACTTTGTTGCCGGGCACCCATTCGTCGCGCTTGAACAGGAACGGGCCGGAGCCGACCATTTCGGTGACCTGCGTGTTCGGATCCGTCATGGCCAGGCGCTTGGGCATGATGAAGGGTGGCATGCCGGACGGCTTGGACAGGGCGTCCAGCACCAGCCCGAAAGGTTCCTTCAAGGTCAGCGTGAAGCTGTCGTCGCCCGTGGCGGCGAGTTCGGCGCCGGCGGCCATCAAGGCCTGGCCCAGCGTGTCCTTCTTCGCCCAGCGCTGGATCGAAGCGACGCAGTCCTCGGCCTTGACCGGCGTGCCGTCGCTGAACTTCAGGCCCGGCCGCAGGGTGAAGCTCCAGCGCTTGCCGTCTTCGGAGGTGGTCCAGGTATCCACCATCTGCGGCTTGACCTGGCCCTTGCCGTCCTGCGAGAACAGGGTGTCGAACACCATGTAGCCGTGGTTGCGGGTGATGTAGGCCGTGTTGAACATCGGGTCCAGCGTCTTGAGGTCCGCGTGCGGCACCAGGCGCAGGGTCTTGGACTGCGCGAGCGCGCCCGTGGCGGCGCCCATGGCCAGCAGGGCGGCCGCGCCCAGCAAACTGAAACGTCTGATCATTGTCTTCCCCTTGGTCATTCCGATGCCCGTTCCGGGCGGCGATGGTTGGCGCCTCATGCCGTGAACGGCCATTTCGGCAATTTGCGTTTGCTGTAGGGCAGCGCGTTGTAGTCCTGCGTGATGGCGCCCGGTGTCTCGACGTAGATGACGTGGCGGCCGACCTGCGAGTACGAGGCGTAGAAGTGCTGCGACGACTTCACGATGATGAGCTTCATGGCGTGCAGGTCCACGCCGAACTGCGTGAACAGGTCCGTGCCCATGGCCTGGGTACGGTTGGTGGTCAGCGCGAGGGTCACGCCCTGGCTGCGCACGACCGCCACGTCGCCCAGCAGCGCGGGCGTGCCGGCCAGGCCGGTCATGACCGCGTCGCGCTTGAGCGCCAGGATTTCGCAATCCAGATCCAGCGGCTGGCCGGAAACCGGCGCTACTTTGCCGCCGATGCGCAGCTTGATCTGCGCGCCTTCGCCGGCCTCGAAGCAGAGCTGCACGGCGACGGGGTCCCAGAACGGGCCGGTCGCCACGTCGCGGATGCCGCGCGCCAGCACGCGCTCCAGGATGAAGGTGGCGTCGCTGGGCGCGCCGCCGCCGGCGTTGTCGGCGGAATCCGCCAGCACGACCGGGAAGTCGTCCAGCGCCAGGGCCTGGTCCAGCGCCTCGTCGGCGCCGGGATAGGGAGGCGCCAAGCGGTCGCGGAAGCCGATGATCTCCTCGCCCAGCGCGCGCGCCAGGGCATCGGCCCGGGCCTGGTCGCCGTCGGTGTAGACCAGCACCTTGGATCCCATGTCGGGCGTATCGCCCCAGGGGAAGCCATGCGCGATGGACACGGACAGCACGCCTTCCTTGCCCTCCATGGCCAGCAGGCGGTCCACGAAGCCGCGCATGGGCTCGCGGCTGGTGTGCATGATGGAGATCATCTCGCAGTCGTACACGGCGCGCGTAGGCTGGATGCGCCCTTCGGCGCGCGCCACGCAGAGGTCCACCAGGTCGTAGGCGCGGTCCAGGATGTCGGTGTGCGGGTATTCCTTGAAACAGACCAGGAAGTCGGCGCTTTCCACCATGGCGGCCGTCATGTGGCAATGCGGGTCCAGTTCGGCGCCGATCACCGTGCCGGGGCCGACGATCTCGCGCGCCCGGCTCAGCAGGTCGCCTTCGCAGTCGTCGTATCCGTCGGCCACCATGGCGCCGTGCAGCCCGAACAGGGCGATGTCCACCTTGCCCGCGCGGCGCAGGTCTTCCAGCAGCTCGTCCCGCAGGGTTTCATAGGCATGGCGGGTCGTGACGCCGGCCGGCGTCGCGCCCGCCGTCATGCCTTCGATGAGCGTCCAGTCCTTGCCTTGCGCGCGCTGGCGCGCGGCCCACAGCGGGCCGGAGAACATCTGCATGCGGTCGGGGTGCTGGCCCGCCGGGTAGTAGCCGCGCGCGCGATAGGCGGACAGGCCGGTGGGAATCGGGGAGAAAGTGTTCGTCTCGGTCGCGAGGGATCCGGAAAATATTTTCATGCTGCCGCTCCGCGTAAAAGGTGGACGGGGCGCGGGCGTTGCCGCGCGCGCCAGGGGAAATACCGCAACGCGCGGCACGGGCCGCGCGGTTTCACTGGCAATCGAATCGGCCGTCAGGGCCGGGGTAGAAGGCTGGAATGGCGGGTGATGGCGTTCATGGCCGTGTCCAAGAGCAAGGGAATGGGTCAGCGCAGGCGCGCGGGACGCACGGCGTCGGCGTCCACGCCATGCGCGTGCAGGTGGGCGGGCACCGGCTGGCGCGTGAGCAGCGCGGCGGCGAGTTCGGAGGTCGCGGCCGCGGTCTGGATGCCATAGCCGCCTTGCGCCGCCAGCCAGAAGAAGGCCGGCGCCTCGGCGTCCCAGCCGACCACGAAGTCCCCGTCGCGCACGAAGGAGCGCAGGCCGGCCCAGGAGTGCCGGGGGCGGCGGATGGTGAGCGAAGTGGCGGCTTCGATGCGATAAATGCCCGTGGCCACGTCCAGTTCCTCGGGCACGACGTCGTGCGCGTCGACCGGATCGGCGTTGGCGGGCGAACCCAGCAATTGGCCGGCGTCGGGCTTGAAGTAGTAGCTTTCGTCGACCCCGACCACGGCCGGCCAGCGGGAGAAATCCACGCCCTCCGGCCCGGAGAAGGTGAAGGCGGTGCGGCGGCAGGGCTGCAGGCCCACGGGGCGCGCGCCGCACAGGACGGCGGCATGGTCGGCCCAGGCGCCGGCCGCATTGACCAGCGCGCGTGCGCGCAGGCTGCGGCCGTCGGCCAGGGTCAGCGTCCAGGCTTCCCCGGCATAGGCGGCGGCCACGACTTCGGCGCGGTTGTGCAGCACGGCGCCCTGCCGGCTCATGCCGCGCAGAAAGCCCTGGTGCAGGGCATGCACGTCGATGTCGCGGGCGTCCGGTTCCTCGATGGCGCCGCAGATCTGGTCGCCGCGCAGACAGGGCACGCGCTCGACCGCCTGCCGGGCGTCCACCAGCGCCACGTTGGGCGACTGGCTGCGGAAGTCGTCGAAGACTTCGTGCAGCAGGTCCTTCTGTTCCGAGGTGGCGACGTACAGCACGCCGCGCGGGCTGAGCAGGGGATGATCGGAGAACCCCTGCGGCGGGTTTTCGTAGAAGGCGCGGCTGGCGCGCGTCAGCGCCTTGATCTGCGCGGTGCCGTAGGTCTCCATGAACATGGCTGCGGAGCGGCCGGTGGAGTGGTAGCCCGGCTGGGACTCGCGTTCCAGGACGGCGACCGAGGCCGTGGCGCTCAGGCGGTAGGCCACGGAAGCGCCGGCGATGCCGGCGCCGATCACCGCGTAATCGAATAGGGGTTTTGCTGTCATTTTGTCGGAAGCGAGAATTCTCTTATTTGATAATTCTCGAATACGATAGTTTTTAGACGGCAGAGGAGTAATAGGGGAATGCCCTGATGGCGTGGCGCGGAACGCCGGCCGGCGTCAGGTCAGGCGCGTGCCGTTGGGCACTTCGCCGTCGGGCACGCCCAGCACGATGCCGCCCTCGGCATCCGCGAAGCCCAGCACCAGCACCTCGGAGCGCACCGGGCCGATCTGGCGCGGCGGAAAGTTCACGACCGCCATGACGCGCTTGCCGGGCAGGTCCTGCAACGCGTAGTGCGCGGTGATCTGGGCGGAGCTCTTCTTGATGCCCACGCCCGCGCCGAAGTCTATGGTCAGTTTGTAGGCGGGCTTGCGCGCCTCGGGAAAGGCTTCCGCCGACTGGATCGTGCCGATGCGGATGTCGACCTTGAGAAAATCGTCAAAGGCGATCGCGGGGGAAGGAGGGGAGTCGGGGTCCTGCGTGAAATGCATGCGTGCTCCGCAATGTCGAGGATTCGCCGCATGGGTGGAACAGTTTGTTCCGCCCAAAATCGCGGCTTTGTGGTCCGGGCATGTGTTTTGTGCGATTGCCCGCCGGTAGAATTCGTCCGTGCATTTTCCCCTATCTACCAGTCGAAAGGCTATATCGATATGAGCAACGCTTATCTCGACGCTCTGAAGAAGCGTCGCACGCAGTACTCGCTGGGCCGCAATCTGTCCGCCTCCAAGGAGGAACTGGCTGCCCTGATCCAGGACGCGATCAAGCACAGCCCCTCGTCCTTCAATTCGCAAAGCTCGCGCGCGGTGATCCTGTTCGGCGCGGAAAGCGAAAAGCTCTGGGACATCGCCATCGAAGAAGTGCGCAAGGTCGCGCCGGCCGAAGGCTTCGACAAGACCGAGGCCAAGCTCAAGAGCTTTGCCGCTGGCGTGGGCACGGTGCTGTTCTACGAAGACCAGGACGTGGTGCGCGGCCTGCAGGAGAAGTTCGCGCTGTACGCGGAAAACTTCCCGGTCTGGTCCGAACAGGCGGGCGGCATGGCGCAATTGTCGACCTGGGCCGCGCTGGCCAATGCCGGCGTGGGCGCCAGCCTGCAGCACTACAACCCGCTGATCGACGCCGCCGTGGCGCGCGAGTGGAATGTCCCGGCCTATTGGAAGCTGCGCGCGCAAATGCCGTTCGGCTCCAATGAAAACGGCTTCGGCGAGAAGCCTTTCATGGACGACGCCGAGCGTTTCCGCGTCGTGGGCTGACGCCGGCCGGGCCTATTGGAGTTTCATGACCGCTCCGGTGGCGCGCGGGTCGCGCGCCTTCCAGCTTCCGGCCTCCACGGCGGCGATGAAATCCAGCACGGCCCGGTTGAATGCCTCCGGTTCTTCCAGATTCAAGGTGTGGCCGGTTTTCGGCAACATGAGCAGGCCGCTGGCCGGCAGGGTGCGCTTGAGGAACAGGGCCGGCTCCAGGGCGTGGTCGTCCTCGTCGCCCGCGATGATGAGAACGGGAGCCGCCAGCCGGCCGAGCGGGCCGGCCAGCGTGTCCAGCGCAGGGCGCGCGGCCTGCACGCCGCGCAGGGTCAAGGCGGCGCCGGTGGCGTCGTGCTGGCTCAAGGCGTCGGCGAAAGCCTGCCAGCCGCGCGGGTCCTTGTCCTGGAACTGGACGCGCGCGGCCCCGGCGGCGTAAGTCGGACCATATCCGCGGCTGCCCAGCGTTTCGAAGCGTTCGGCGGCCTGCAGCGATGCTTCGCGAAACGCGGCATGGCCGGATGCGAGCGCGCCGTAGCCGACGCCCGCGATGGTCAGCGAGCGGACGCGACCGGGATGGGCCAGGCCGAAATGCAGCGCGGCGAAGCCGCCCATGGACAGGCCCACGACATGGGCCCGCTCAATGCCGCATGTCGTCATGACGGACGCCAGATCCCGCACGGCGTTCTCCTGGGAGTAGGCGGCCGGGTCGATCGGCACATCGGACGGCGGATAGCCGCGAGCGGCATAGGCGACGCCGCGGTGGCGGCGAGCGAAGGCCCGCAGTTGGGGCTCCCAGCTCCGGTGGTCGCCCGCGAACTCGTGGACGAAAACGACGGGGGATCCCTGCCCTGTTTCTTCCACGTGCAGACGGTATCCATCATGGGTGATAGCGGCGGTCATGGCGGCGAGGAAGCGGAGGAGGGCTGGGGGCGGCGACGCTTGAACCAGTCGGCGATCTGGCTGCCCGTCATAAAGTCGACCTTGGGATGGCGGATCAGCAGGTCCAGCATTTCTTCGAAGTAGCCATAGCGATGCGGGACGCCCATCAGGTGCGGGTGCAGGCCGAGGGCGAGCACCCTGGGCTGGGTTTCGCATTCGCGTTCGAAGAGCGCCAGCGTGCGCGTGAGCCGCAGCAGGAATTCGGGAGAGGAGTGCTTTTCGATGGCATAGATGATCGAATCGTTCAGCTCCAGGTTGTACGGCATCTGGATCAGCGAACCGTGTTTGACGCGCATCCAGTTGGGCACGTCGTCCAGCACCCAGTCGCACACGTACTCGACGCCGGCGCCGGCAAGCAGATCGGGCGTGTCCGGCGTTTCGCGCAGGCCCGGGCTGAGCCAGCCGCGGGGAAGGCGGCCGGTGAAGGCGCGCAGCTTTTCCAGGCAAGCGCCGATAAGTTCGGCCTCGGCGTCCGCCTGGTTCAGGGATTTCTGGTGCATGCCGTGCCCGATGAACTCCCAGCCCGCAGCCAGCATGGCCTCGGCGGCGCGAGGGTAGGTGTCGATGACGCTGGCGTTGCAGCTCGTCGAGGCGGGCAGGCCGCGGGACTGGATGGCGGCAAGCATGCGCGGCAGGCCGGCGCGCATGCCGTATTCCGCCCAACTGTAGTTGGGCACGTCCGGCACGGTCTCGCGGCCGTGCGGCGGGGTGATGATGGTGCGCGGCATGGGCTGGTCGAATGGCCAGTGTTCGACGTTGATGACCAGATGCACCATGATCCTGCCTTGCCCGGGTTCGGCCAGAGGGGGCGGATCGGATGAGAATGCGTAGGGGATTCGGGAAGTCGCCATGATGGTTCCGCAGGATCAATGCCGCATTTGCTTGAGGATTTCGCGCTTGAGTCCGTTGAACGCCTCGCCGGTGATCAGGTCCAGCGAGCGCGGGCGTTCGATGGGCACCGTGATGCGGGTGGCGATGCGTCCGGGCCGGGCGGACATGACGTAGATCGTGTCGGCCAGCAGGATCGCTTCGTCTATGTCGTGCGTAACGAAAACCACAGTGGTCCGCAGCGTTTGCCATACCGAGAGCAAGAGCTCCTGCATGGTGAGCCGAGTCTGCGCGTCCAGGGCGCCGAAAGGCTCGTCCATCAGCAGGACCTTGGATCCCAGGGTAAGCACGCGCGCGATGCCCACGCGCTGGCGCATGCCGCCCGAGAGCTGGATGGGCAGATGCCGGGTGAATGCCGACAGTCCGGTGATGCGCAGCATCTCTTCTGCGCGTTCGGTGTATTCGGCCTTGGGCAAGCCGGCGATCTTGGGACCGAAGACGACGTTCTCCCACACGTTCAGCCAGGGGAACAGGGCCGCTTCCTGGAATACGACGCCGCGTTCGGGACCAGGCCGCGTCACCGGCCGGCTGTCGACGGCGAGGGCGCCCGACGTCGGAGATTCGAATCCGGCGATCAGGTTCAGCAGGGTGGACTTGCCGCAGCCGGAGGGTCCGAGCAGGGCGACGAACTCGCCGGCGGGAACGTGCAGGTCGATGTTGTCCAGCGCGTGCACCGGGGTCGCGCCCGGGTAGGTCTTGCTCAGGTTCGTGACGGAAATATCGGACATGGCACCCTCAATGATTCTGCAGCATGCGCCAGACCAGGACCCGGCGTTCGACGATGACGATCAGGCGGTCGCTGAGAAATCCCATCAAGCCGATGGAAACCATGTCCGCCAGCACGATGTCCATGCGGCCGACGTAGTAGGCGTCCCACAGTACATAGCCCAGGCCGGATTTCACGGCCACCATTTCAGAGACGATCACCGCGGTCCAGGAGATGCCCAGGCCGATGCGCAGGCCGGTGAAGATGGCCGGCATCGCGGCGGGCAGCACGACCCGGCGCAGCAGTTGGGCGGAAGAGGCGCCCATCATGCGGGCCGCGCGCACCAGGTTGCGGTCGACGTCGCGCGCACCCTGCGTGGTGTTCACGACGATGGCGTAGAAGCCGCCCAGGAAAATCAGGAAGATGGAGCCCATGTCGCGTATGCCGAACAGGGCAATCGAGAACGGCAGCCAGGCCGTGATCGGGATCGGCCGCAGGCCCTGTATCAGCGGGTCCAGCGTCTGCGAGGCCAGCCGGCTCCAGCCGATGGCCAGGCCCAGCGGGATGCCCAGCAGCATGGCCAGGGCGAAACCCTGGATCACGCGCATGGCCGAGTACTGCACATTGCCGGCCCAGGTGCCCTGGTAGGGGTTCAGCCCCATGCCCGGAGGGCCGAAAATCCAGGCGTACCAGGCGCGGGCGACCTGGACCGGCGTCGGCACCACGCCCGCCATGTCCGGGGACTGCCCTACTATCTGCCAGACGATCAGGATGAGGACGGGCACGGCAAGCCCCAGTCCCGCCTGGCCGATCGCGCGGCGAGAGCGGCGGATCGGCGTTGCGCATTTCAGTGTCGAAGCGTTCACCAGCATCTCCTTGGCTTGCGGCCGGCCGGGAGGGCCGGCCCGCGAGCCGCGCAATCACATGACTTCCTTGAGCAGCGTCTCGTCCCATACCGTGTCGATCTGCCCGCTCACGTCTTTCGGAATGACGCCCAGTTCGTTGAATGTCTTGGCCTGGCGCCGTAGCTGTTCCAGGTCCAGCACGCCGCCCAGCTTGATCAGCTTGGCCGATTCCCGGGTGACGTTCAAAGGCAGGCCGGTGTATTTGGAATAGGCTTCGGCGAACGCCTCGGGATCCTTGGCGAGCTTCTCCTCGGCGTTCTTGTAGGCCCACAGGAAGCACTTGACCGCCTCGCGCTTGTCGCGCAGCGCATCGCGCGTGCTGGCGAGCAGCCCCAGTTCGGCGCCCACCGCCTTGCTCTGGCTGTATTCCAGGTTTTTCGCGAAGAAGGCGGTGCCGTCGGCGACCAACTGGGATTCGAACGGTTCCCACAACGCGACCGCATCGACGTCGCCGCGCTGCAGCGACTGGACGAACGCCGTGCCTCCGCCCTGGATGTTGACGGCGGTGAAAATGTTGTAGGGCACGCCCTTCTCGGCAAGCATGGCCGCCCATTGGAACCAGACGGCCGATCCCGGCGCGATCCCGATGCGCTTGCCGGCCAGGTCCTTCCAATCGTCCATTTTGACGCCCTTGCGCGTCACCAGGTATTTGGGCGAAGACGCGACGCCGGACAGGCCGACCAGTTTCTGGCTGCCCTGGGCCAATGCGATCGCCAGGTCGGCGGGCCCGATGCCGGACACGTCCACCGAACCCGACAGCAGGGCGGTGCGCGCGTCGGCGTAGCGGACGAATTCGACGGGCTTGACTTCCACGTTGCAAGCCTTCAGTTCATCGGCGACGAAAATGATGGGAGAGAGATGGCCGACTTTGACGTAGCCTACCGTCAACACCTGTTTCTGGGGCGCCGGCGCCGGCCGCGGGCCGACGGCGTGGCTGGCCGCCGCAGTCGCGCAAAGCGCGCCGGCCAGGGTCATCCTGTAGAGCGTTTTCATGCATTTTCCCCTTGTTGCTTGATAAACACTGCGAGCGGCGCGGCGGCGCCGCGCCAGGAAGAAGCCGAGCCGGATTGCGCTCAGCTTCCGGTAAATACAGGTGGCCGCTTCTCTCGGAAGGCTTGCTGCCCTTCCTGGTAGTCCCGGCTGGAAAAGCAGGCGCGGACGGCCTCCTCCACGTCCTGAGCGGAAGGGGCGGATAGATCGGCCGCCAGATGCCGCAAGGCCATTTTCGCGGCGCGCAGGGTGAGCGGGGCGTTGCCCGCCACTTCGCCGATGCGCTGGGCCACGGCCCGGTCGAAGGCGGCTTCGGCATAGGCTTCCTGCACCAGGCCTATGCGGGCGGCTTCCGCGCCGTCCACGGTCCTGGCCGTCATGAACAGGTCGGCCGTGCGCGCCGTGCCCAGCACTTCGCGCATGCGCTTGAGTCCTTCCATCGTATAGCCCAGTCCCAATCGTCCCGCCGGCATCCGGAAGCGCGCGCCCAGGGTGCAATAGCGCAGGTCGCTGGCCAGCGCCAGCGCCATGCCGCCGCCCATGCAGACGCCGCGTATCGCTGCGATCACCGGCAGGGGGCAGGCGCTCAAGGCGCGCATGGCGCCCGCCACCGCGGCGTCGTAGCGGGCGACCTGCGCGGGGTCTTTGCGCTGCGAGCCGAATTCGGAGATGTCGGCGCCGGATACGAAGGCGCGGTCGCCGTCGCCTTCCAGCACGACGGCGCGCGCGCCTTCCAGGCTGCCGGCTTCCTGCACGGCACGAGCCATGTCTTCCCACATCGCCAGGGACATGGCGTTGTAGCGCGCGGGGTTGACGATGCGGATATGCACGACGCTGCCGTCCAAAGCGACGTCGAGGCGGCCGGGGGAGGGAGGAGAAGTCTGGGTCATGGGCGGTTCCGCGGGAGGGCTATGGCATCAGATGGCGCTGGCGTTGCGCAGTCGTTCGATATCCGCGTCAGCGTAGCCGGCTTCGAGCAGGATTTCCTCGGTGTGTTCGCCCCAGCCCGGCGCGGTGCGCGCGATATCGGCGGGCGTGCGCGTCAGGGTGACCGGCTGCGTGATCAGCGTGCGTTCGCCGCCTTGCCAGGCCGGGCAGGCGCGCGCGGTTTGCAGATGCCGCACCTGCGGATCCTCGAACATCTGCGGCACGGAATAGACGGGGCCGGCGGGCACGCCGGCCTCGTTCAGCAGCGTTACCCAATGATCCACGCCCGCGTTCAGGAACATTGCCTGGATCTCGCGGTTCAGCCGCTGGCGATTGGCCACGCGCAGCTTCTCGGTCGCGAATTCCGGGTCCGTCTCCCAGTCCTTGCGTTCGAGCGCCGCGCAAAAGCGCTTCCAGTTGCCTTCGCCCGCGGCGCCCAGATTGAACATGCCGTCCTGGGCATGGAACAGGCCCATGGGGCTGCTGGTCGGATGGTCGTTGCCTTCCTGGCGGGGCACGTCGCCGTCGTTCAGGTACCGGGCAGCCTGGAAATCCATCATGGCGATCTGGGAGTGCAGCAGCGAGGCATGCACCCACTGGCCCTGGCCGGATTGCTCGCGTTCCAGCAGCGCGGTCAGGATGCCCAGCGCGGCATAGAGACCCGTGCTGGAATCGGCGACCGCCAGGCCGGCGCGCACCGGGCCCTGGCCGGGCAGGCCGGTGACCGACATCAGCCCGCCCATGCCCTGAATGATCTGGTCGAAGCCCGGCCGTTTGGCGTAGGGGCCGGTCTGGCCGAATCCGGAGATGCTGGCGAGGATCAGCCTGGGATTGATCCGGCGCAGCGATTCATAGTCGATGCCCAGCCGCTGCTTGACGTCGGGACGCCAGTTCTCGACCACCACGTCGGCTTCGGCCGCGAGGCGCTTGAAGACTTCCAGGCCTTCCGGCGTTTTCAGATTGAGGGTCAGCGAGCGCTTGTTGCGGTTCAGGTTCTGGAAGTCCCCGCTCCAGCGGTCGGCGGCGAACATGGCTTCGTTGGGGTCGACTCCCGGGGGCGGTTCTATCCGGATCACGTCCGCGCCGAAATCGGCGAGCATGCGCACGCAGGTAGGGCCGGCCCGCACGCGGGAAAGGTCTAGCACACGGAAGCGCCGCAAGGCTGGCGAGGCGGAGAGTTGTGGCATGGTCTCGGCTTCAAAGAGATGAAGAACGGAAAGAAGCGGCGTGCGGACGCGCCTGCTCCACGTGGCGGGCGAACGCGAGCAGCCGGGCTTCCTGTCCGGGGCGGGCAATCGCCTGGATGCTGACGGGGCGCTTGCGGTCGTCCAGTCCGATGGGAAATACGATCGCGGGCAAGCCCAGGTAGTTGACGAAAGACATCCAGCAGAACAGGTCCAGCAGCCGGCGCGGTTCGAACGTGGTTTCGCCGGTCAGCACCTGCTTCCAATCGGGCACGCCGCGCGGCAGCGCCGGCGTCAGCAGCAGGTCGGCGCGGCCGAGCGCCTCGGCGATGAACTGGCGCGCATGGTCAGTGCGCTCGCGCAGCGCGGCCAGGTACCAGGCGGCGGGCAGCGCGGCGCCCGGCAGCGCCACCATGCGTGTCAGCGGCGTCAAGGGGGGCGCTTCCTGGCGCAGCGCGGCCTGGTGGGTAGCCGCCGCTTCGGCATGCAGCAAGGTATTTGCGAGCCTGCTCCAGGCGGGCAGGCCGGCAAGCGCGACGGGCACTTGCGCCGAGCCCGGCGGCAACGCGTCCACCAGGTCCTGCAAGGCTTGGCCGACTTCGGGGGCCAGCGAGACGGCAGGGTCGGGATGTTCCCAGCAGGTCGCGACGCGCCAGGTCTTTTCTGCCTGGGGACCGGCCAATGCGCCGGCGCCTTGCGGGAAGAGTCGCCGGGCCTGCGCCGGGGCGACCAGGTTTTCCAGGATAAGGGCGGCATCGCAGGCGCCGCGGGCGAGGATACCCGCCGTGTCCAGGCTGGGGGCCAAGGGCGCGACGCCGTGGGTGGGCAGCAAGCCTTTCGTGGGTTTGAGGCCGAGGATGCCGCAGGTGGCGGCGGGAATGCGCACCGAGCCGGCGGTATCGGTGCCCAGCGAGCCATAGCAAAGGCCGGCCGCTACCGCGACCGCCGATCCGCTGGAGGAGCCGCCCACTGCCGCCTGCTCGTCGAGCGGGTTCCGGGGCAGGGGATAGTGGGGATTCTCTCCCGTCGCGCCGCAAGCATGTTCCGCCATGACCAGCGCCGCCATCGGCCGGCTGCCGGCGGCGTCCAGCCGGCGGATCAGCGTGGCCGCCGCTCCGGCGGGCGGGGGCGTCGGAATGGCGGGATCCGTGCCGCAGCCCGGCGCGCGGCCCGGCAGCATGAAGATGTCTTTATGGGCCAGGCCCACGCCGGCCAGCGGCAGCGCGACGTCGGGCAGTTCTACAGGCAGGTCGAACAGGGCCGCCGCGCTGTGCCGCGGATCGGCGGCGAATGCGGAGCGCTGGCGGGACAGCGTATCTCGCAGGCCGATGTCGCCCTTTAGGAGGGCGGCGCGCAACTCCGCGATTCCGGCGGGCAGCCCGGCCGGCGTCATTGCGCGGCCTCCTGCCGGCGCGCCGGCGGGCACAGGCGAGCGAGCGTCTTGGCGACGCTGCGGACTTGCGCCTCGCTTGCCGGAATGCCCTGCAGCGCGAGGAGCTCGCGAACGCCATGGACCGGGGGCGGCAAACCCGCCTTGTCGTCCCGTAACGGTTCAGCTTTGTCAGGAATAGGCATTCCTTCCCCTTGATTGTATTATTTAACTGCGTATAAATATATTTATAGAACAAGGGATAATTTACAGCAACCGAATTTTTATACGTGAGCAGAATGAAAGTCAGTGAACGCATTCGGCTGGCCGTCGAGGACGACATTCGCGCCGGCGTCCTGAAACCGGGCGACGCGATCGACGAACAGGAACTGGCCGCGCGCTTCGGCGTGTCGCGCACGCCGGTCCGCGAAGCGTTGATCCAGTTGAAGGTGCAGGGCATGCTGGAGAGCCAGCCGCGCAACGGCATGGAAGTGGCCCGGATGGATGTGCAGGAACTGCTGGCCATCTGGGAACTGATGGCGGAGATGGAAGGCGTGTGCACCCGCATGGCCTGCCAGCGCATGTCCGACGAGGAGCGGCAGGAGCTGGCGCGCATCCATCGCGATGCGGCCGCGCTGGTCGAGGCCGACGATGCCGAGGGATGGCGGGAGGCCAATCACGCGTTCCACGAGGTGCTCTACCGCGGCTGCCGCAATCCGTACCTGCGGCAGGAACTCTTGAGCCTGCGCGCCCGCACGGGCGCCTACCTGCGCCATGCATTCAGCGCGGTGGGCCGGGTGCGGGCCTCGTACGAGCAGCACGGCGAATTGCTCGAGGCGATTCTGGCGCACGATCCGGAGCGCGCCCATCAGATGATGATGCGCCATATCAGCCTGGCGCAGGGCGCCAAGGGCCTGGCCGATTTCCTGATCAACCTGCCGCGTTCCATGGTCAAGACCTGAGAGCCCGGCGCCGAGACGGATATCCCAATTCCGCGATACGGCCGTTCTAGCGCCGTGCCGGGAACTGCGGGAAAGTACCGACCGTTGCAACTCAAGGTTGGGAGCCCGTCATGTATCTCATATCCCTGGGCGCCGGCGTGCTCGTCGGCGTGATCTACGGGCTCATCAACGTGCGATCGCCCGCGCCGCCGGCGATCGCGCTCGTCGGCCTGCTCGGCATGCTGATCGGCGAGCAGCTCGTCCCCATCGCAAAGCGCGTCGTCAAGCGGGAGCCGGTATCGGTTTCCTGGTTCAGCAGCGAATGCGCCCCGAAAATCACCGGACTGCCTCCACGGGAGGAGGGCAAGGACGGCGGCCAGGGCAATCCGCCCGCCGCCTGACGGGCCGCGCCCGCGCGCCGCGGGCCGCCATGGGCACTCCGGCCAGCCCGGCATTCACGGCGATTCGTCGCCACAACCCGCTCGACCAAGGAGCCTTCCATGTCCAACCCGAAACTCGAACTGCTGACGCCGCACAACTGCCAGATCATTTTCATCGACCATCAGCCGCAAATGGCTTTCGGGGTGCAGTCGATAGACCGGCAGGCGCTGAAGAACAATACCGTCGCCCTGGCCAAGGCGGCCAAGGTCTTCGGCATTCCCGCAATCATCACGACGGTGGAGACCGAGAGCTTCTCCGGCCACACCTATCCCGAGCTGCTGGACGTATTCCCGGAGCAGAAGCTGCTGGAACGCACCTCGATGAACTCCTGGGACGACCAGAAGGTGCGCGATGCGCTGAAGGCCGCCGGCCGCAAGAAGGTGGTCGTCGCCGGCCTGTGGACGGAAGTCTGCAACAACAGTTTCGCGCTCGAAGCCATGGACCAGGGCGGCTACGAGATCTACATGGTGGCCGACGCCTCGGGCGGGACCTCCAAGGAAGCGCACGACTACGCCATGCAGCGCATGGTGCAGGCCGGCGTCGTGCCGGTCACCTGGCAGCAGGTGATGCTGGAATGGCAGCGCGACTGGGCGCGCCGCGACTCCTATGACGCGGTCATGCAGATCGTGAAGGAGCACTCGGGCGCCTATGGCATGGGCGTGGACTATGCCTATACGATGGTCCACAAGGCGGCGGAACGCACGGCGTCGAAGCACGAGGTCCTGGCGCCGGTCGCCGCCGGCAAGTCCTGATCCCTGAACCCCGGCCGCGGCGCGGGGCGCGGCCCGGCGCCGCGCGCGCCGCGGCATGTCCAAGCGAGTCCACTATGAACCAGGCAGCCACCGCCCGCCCGCAGGACGACAAAGGTCCGTCGCCGTTCGCCTCCCGCAGTTTCACGGTTCTCTGGATTGCGACCGTGCTGTCGAATATCGGCACCTGGATGCACGACGTCGGCGCGGGATGGCTGATGACGTCGATGTCTCCCTCCCCGATGATGGTCGCGCTGGTGCAGACGGCGACCTCGCTGCCGGTGTTCCTGCTGTCGCTGCCCGCCGGCGCCCTGGCCGACATCGTGGACAGGCGCCGCTTGCTGCTGCTGGTGCAGGTGGGATTGTGCGCCGTGGCGGCGGCGCTCGCCTGGCTGGTCTGGGCCGGCCTGGCGACGCCCGTCGCGCTGCTGCTGTTCACGCTGGCGATGGGCACGGGCACCGCGCTGATCGCGCCCGCCTGGCAGGCCATCGTGCCCAGCCTGGTGCCGCGCGAATCGCTGCAGCAGGCCATCGCCATCAACAGCGTGGGCGTGAACATCAGCCGAGCCATCGGCCCCGCGCTGGCGGGTTTCCTGATTACGGCGGTGGGGCTGGCGCTGCCCTTCGCCGTCAATGCGGTGAGCTTTCTCGTCGTGGCGGCGGCGCTGCTGTGGTGGAAGCCGCCCTCGGACCGCGGCAGCTCCCTGCCGCCGGAACAGCTCTGGGGGGCGATGGCGGCCGGCCTGCGCTATGCGCGCAACAGCAGCGCCTTGAAGGCCACCCTGGTCCGCGCGGTGGCGTTCTTCGTGTTCGCGAGCGCATTCTGGGCGCTGCTGCCCCTGGTCGTGCGCACGGTGCTGCAGGGCGGGGCGGAGCTATACGGCATTATGCTGGGCAGCGTGGGCCTGGGAGCGGTGCTGGGCGCCTTCCTGCTGCCCCGGATCCGCAAGGCCTGCGGCGCGGACCGCGTGGTCATGCTGGGCACTTGCGGTATCGCGGCGACGCTGGCGGTCGTGGCGCTCGTGCCGGTGCCGGCCGCGGCCATCGCCGCCAGCCTGCTGGCGGGAGCGTCCTGGATCGCGGTGCTGTCGTCCTTGAACGTCTCCGCGCAGACGGCGTTGCCCGACTGGGTCCGGGCGCGGGGCCTGTCCATCTTCGTCACGGTGTTCTTCGGCTCGATGAGCGCCGGCAGCCTGCTGTGGGGGCAGGCCGCCAGCCTGTTCGGCATTCCCCAGGCGCTGCTGGCGGCCGCGGTATGCGCGCTGCTGGCCATCCCGCTGACCTGGCGCTGGAAGCTGCAGTTGGGTTCCCAACTGGACCTGGCCCCATCGATGCACTGGCCCGCGCCCATGCTGGGCGACGACGTGCGCCACGACCGCGGGCCCGTCATGATCACCGTCGAATACCGCGTCGACGCCGCGTCGCGCGACGCCTTTCTCGCGGCCATGGACAAGGTCGGCGAGCAGCGGCGGCGCGATGGCGCCTACGCCTGGGGAATCTTCGAACACACGGGCGAGCCCGCGCACTACATCGAGTACTTCCTGGTGGCGTCCTGGGTCGAGCATCTGCGGCAGCACGACCGCGTGACCGTGTCGGACCAGGACCAGCAGGCGTCGGTGCGCCGCTACCACCTGGGCGACCAGCCGCCGGTCGTCCGCCACTATCTGGCGCCGGACCGGACGGCCAAGGGATGAACCATGCCGACCGCATTCGACCGCAACCGCAGGACCACCGTTAAAACGCTGGTCGCGCTGGGCCTGGCGCCCGGCGCGGCCTTGGGAAGGAGCGCATCCATGAAGACCGAACCCGATCTGATCCTCCACGGAGGAAAATTCACGACGCTGGACCCATCGCGGCCGGAGGCCGAGGCGGTGGCCGTCAAGGACGGCTGCTATGCCGCGGTGGGAACGGCGGCCCGGATCCTGCCGCAGGCGGGAGCGGGCACGCGCATCATCGACCTGGGAGGGCGCCGCGTCATCCCGGGCCTGATCGACAGCCACACCCACGTGATCCGCGGCGGCCTGAACTACAACCTGGAATTGCGCTGGGACGGCGTGCCCAGCCTGGCCGACGCCATGGCCATGCTGAAGCGCCAGGCGCAGAACACGCCGCCGCCGCAATGGGTGCGGGTCGTGGGCGGCTTCACGCGCCACCAGTTCGCCGAGAAGCGCCTGCCCACCCTGGACGAGATCAATGCGGCCGCGCCGGACACGCCGGTGTTCATCCTGCATCTCTACGACCGCGCGCTCCTGAACCGCGCCGCGCTGCGCGCCGTCGGATACACCCGCGATACCCCCAACCCGCCGGGCGGCGAGATCCAGCGCGACGCCAAGGGCGAACCGACGGGGCTGCTGATCGCGCAGCCCAACGCCACCATCCTGTACGCCACGCTGGCCAAGGGGCCGAAGCTGGACCCGGACATCCAGCTCAATTCCACGCGGCATTTCATGCGCGAACTGAACCGGCTGGGCGTGACCAGCGTGATCGACGCCGGCGGCGGCTTCCAGAACTATCCCGAGGACTACCAGATCATCGAGAAGCTGCACGCGGACGGACAGCTCACGCTGCGCCTGGCCTACAACCTGTTCACGCAAAAGCCCAAGCAGGAACTGGCGGACTTCCAGAACTGGGGCAGCCAGGTGCGGCCGGGACAGGGCGACGACCTCTACCGCCACAACGGCGCGGGCGAGATGCTGGTCTATTCCGCCGCGGATTTCGAAGACTTCCGCCAGCCGCGGCCCGAGATGCCGCCCAACATGGAAGCCGACCTGGAGCCTGTCGTCCGCCAGTTGGTCGCGCAGCGCTGGCCCTGGCGGCTGCACGCCACCTACGACGAAACGATTTCGCGCGCGCTGGACGTGTTCGAGAAGGTCAACGCCGACCAGCCCTTCGAAGGCCTGCACTGGTTCTTCGACCATGCCGAGACGGTCAGCCCGCGCAATATCGACCGCATCGCGGCGCTGGGCGGCGGCATCGCGGTCCAGCACCGGATGATGTACCAGGCCGAGGACTTCGTGGAGCGCTACGGGGCGCCGGCCGCCGAGCAGTCGCCGCCGATATCCCGGATGCTGGCCGCCGGCGTGCCGGTGGGCGCCGGCACCGACGCCACGCGCGTGGCGTCCTACAACCCCTGGGTCTCGTTGAGCTGGCTGGTGACCGGGCGCAGCCTGGGCGGCCTGCGCATGTACCCGGCCGCGCAGCGGCAGAGCCGCGAGACCGCGCTGCGCCTGTGGACCGAGGCCAATACCTGGTTCTCCAACGAACAGGGCAAGAAAGGCCGCATCGCCGTCGGCCAGTTGGCCGACCTGGTGGCGCTGGACCGCGATTACTTCACGGTGCCCGAGGACGAGATCATCGCCATCGAGAGCGACCTGACGCTGCTGGGCGGCAAGGTGGTGTGGGGCACGGGAAGCTTCTCCAAGGACGCGCCCGAGGTGCCGCCGCCGGCGCCGGACTGGTCGCCGGTCCGGGCCTTCGGCGGCTATTTCTCGCGCAAGACGGCGGGCGGGAACGGCTATCTGGCGTCGGTGGCGGCCCGCTGCGGCTGCGACAGCGCCTGCGCCGTGCACGGCCACGAGCACATGGCGGCGGCGCGCCGCGCTATGCCGGTTTCCGACGCGGTCTCGTTCTGGGGCGCGCTGGGCTGCGCCTGCTGGGCCGTCTAGGGGCCGCGCCATGACGACGCATTCCGTTGCCGCCTGGCCGCCGTCCCCGTTGCCGGGCCGCCTGGCCCGGCTCGTCCTGACCCTGCCGTTCTGGTGGAGCGGCCTGAGCAAGCTGCTGGATTTCCCGTCGGCGCTGGGGGAGGTCGCGCATTTCGGCCTGCACCCCCCGGTGTTGTACGCGGTGCTGGTGATCGCCGTGCAGGTGGGGGGCTCGATCCTCCTGGTTGCCGGCGCCTGGCCCTGGCTGGCGGCGGGCGCGCTGGCCGTGTTCACGCTGGCGGCGTCGGTGCTGGGACACGCGTTCTGGAACCTGCCCGATCCGCAGGCGCGCTTCCACGACATGAACGCATTCCTGGCGAACCTGGGCCTGATCGGCGGATTGGCGCTGGGAGCCCTGACGGCGCGGGCAACCGGCAAGCGCTAGGGCCTGCGCGCGGTGTCTCTCGGCGTTAACCGGCCCTAGGCTTCCAGGTTTTCCATCATGCGCGCGTAGCGGTCTTCCAGGAAGTCGACGAACGCGCAGATGTTTGCCGACCGCTGGCGGTGTTGGGGATAGACCGCGCTGACCGGCAGCGGCCTGGGAACGTGGCGCTCCAGCACCGCCACCAGCTCGCCGTTGCGCAGCGCCTCGCCCACGATGAAGCGCGGCAGCAGCGCGACGCCCAGGCCGGCGATGGCGGTATCGCGCACGATTTCTCCGTTGTTGGAAAGCAGCGGCCCGCGCACCTCGAACGCCTGCTGTTCGCCGTCCACCATGAACGGCCAGCCGTTCCTGGCCTCCCGTCCGTAAAGCAGGCAGTTGTGATGCAGTAGGTCGGAAGGCGACTCCGGCAGGTCGTGCCCCTGCAGATAGGAGGGGCTGCAACAGGCCACCATGCGCAGTTCGCCCAGGCGCCTGGCGATCAGCGTGGAATCGGGCAGCGCGCCGATGCGCAGCGCCATATCGAACGACTCGCCGACCAGGTCGACGTGGCGGTCGTCGAGTATGGCCTGCAGTTGCAGGCCGGGGTGTTCGGCCAGGAATTCGGCGATCAGCGGGGAGAGATGGCGCAGCCCGAAGGACATGGGCGTGCTCACCCGCAGCGTCCCGTGCAGTTCCTTGCGGCGCCGCGCCATGGCTTGTTCAGCCCGGGCGACGTCGTCCAGTATGCGCTGCGCGTGCGCATAGAACTCCCGGCCCGGTTCGGTGACGGCCAGCTTGCGCGTATTGCGCACCAGCAGCCGCACGCCCAGGGAGGCTTCCAGGCTGGCGATGCGGCGGCTGACGAATTGCTTGGACAGCAGCAGCTTGTCGGCGGCGGCCGTGAAACTGCCGGTATCGACCGCGGCGGCGAAGATACGAACGTCGTCGAATTGCATGGCGCGCGCTGGAATCAATGGCCGTCCATTTTACCCAGGGCGGACGCGCTGCGGCCGCTTTCCGTCAACCGGAAGGCGACAATGAGTCGCGCGCGGCCCCCCTTTTTTCCTCTGGATCGGCTGCGGTACAGTTCCACCACATTGGAGCGCATCGCCAGCGGAGGGAACCATGCCGTATACGCAGAAGCCGCCAGCCGCTTCGTCCACGCTTCCCGCGCACTGCATCGCGGCCCTGCGCACGCCCCTGCTGGCGGCGGCCAGGTTCCGGCACGTGGGCGACCACGCGGACGCCCACGTGCAGGCCATTCCCCAGGCCCGGGCCTATTCGGTGATCTTCCAGATGCAGGATTTTGCGTCGCACAAGCTGTGGATGGACCGGAAGCTGATCCATGCGGGCGGCCACTCCCAGGCCACCATGGCGCTGACCGACCTGACCAAGGCCTACGCCTGCCAGCACCTGTCGGACTATGACAACGTGCGGCTGCAGATTCGCAACGAGGTGCTGGAGGAGCTCGGCGGCGAGCTGTACGCCGGCAGGGTGCCCGGCCTGCGCCTGCAGCAGGGCGCCGAGGACCCGACCATGCGGCTGCTGGTCCAGGCGCTGTTGCCCAGCCTTATGCGCCGCGAGCCGGGCGACGGCCTGTTCATCGAACATCTCACATTGGCCATGGTCGCCCACCTGCTGCGCAGGTACGGCCAGGCCGGCATGCGCGGCGCCGAGGGCAGGCCTTCCGGCAAGCTCAGCGGGCCCCAGTTGGCCAAGGCGGCGGAGTACGTCGAGGCCCATCTGGCGCAGAACATCGCGCTGGCCGATATCGCGAAGCATTGCGGCATGTCGCGGGCAACTTTCGCCCGGACCTTCAAGGCGGCGATGGGCATGACGCCCTTCGCGTGGGTGCGGGAACGTCGGCTGGAACATGCGATGAGCCTGCTCAGGCGGTCGGACCTGAGCCTGGCGGACATCTCGGCCGAGTGCGGTTTTTCCGACCAGAGCCACTTTGCGCGCATCTTCACGCGCAATATCGGCCAGGCGCCGCGCGCCTGGCGCGCCGGGCAGCGCAAATAGCGCGGGGCGCTGTCCGCCCGATCAGTCCGTCTTCCAGCCCCACTTCCGGAAAATGGCCTTGCCCTCGGGCGCGGCCGGGAAGTCGACGAAGGCCTGCGCCTGGGGATGGTTTCCCCTGTTCGACACCTGCCAGATGTTCCAGATGAGCCAGGCGTCTATGGACTGGCTCTCGGTCCATTGCACGGCGGAGGCGCGGATACTCCGGCGATGGCGCCGCTTTGGCAAGAATTGCAGGATTTTGCGGGTATCGTGTCAGTCTGTAATCCCGCCGTGCAGGCTCGTCGTGGGGCTGCCGGATTGGCGGCAAGATTTTGAAACGGTCCAGGCGCCGCGCCGCCAGATCCGTCCATACCCTGGACGTAGAATGCCGCTTTTCATCAGTGCCATCCGGCTGAAAGGACCGAACCATGAAAAAAACCATCTTCCTTGCGTCCGTATGCGCCGCGCTGCTCCAGGCTTGCGCCCCGGCTTCCTCTCCTCGCGAAGGATCGTCCTCCATGCCCACTTCCGCCTCCTCGTCCGCCGACTCCGTCACCTTGCCTGCCTACTACTGGCGCCTGGCGTCCGCCACCGACGCCTCGGGCAAGTCCATTCCCGCGCTCCAGGCCGGGATCGACCACCAACTTCGCCTGGCGTTCTCCGCCGACGCCCTGAACATCCGCGGCGGCTGCAATGCGCAGTTCGGCGGATACACCTATAAGGACGGCGTGCTGCACGTGGACAACCTGGCTTCCACGATGAAGGCCTGCGAACAGCGCCTGATGCAACTGGACGCCGAGATCGGCCAGCGCATGAAGGGCGACCTGCGCGCTACGCTCGGCGGCGACAGCGCGGAACCCACGCTGGAACTGGCGGCCAAGGACGGCAGCAGCCTGAAGTTCGTCGGCGAGCCCACGCCCGAAACCCTTTACGGCAGCACCGGCGAAATCATGTTCCTGGAAGTCGCCGCGAAGAAGGTGGAGTGCAGCCACCCCATGATTCCCGGCTACCAGTGCCTGATGGTGCGCGAGCGCCGCTACAACGAGGCGGGCCTGCAACAGCCCACCACGGACAAATGGCATCCGCTGTACCAGTCCATCGAGGGCTACGAGCACCATGACGGCGTGCGCACCGTGCTGCGCGTCAAGAAGTACGACTGGAAGAATCCGCCCGCGGACGCGCCGTCGAAGGTGTACGTGCTGGACATGGTGGTGGAGCAGGACGCCTCGGGCAGGAAGTAGGCGCCTCAGGCGCAGGGCCGGGCCGGCGGCTCCGCGTCGTCGGCCCGGCAGAACGTGATCTGGAAACTGCCCGGCAGTTCGAACGCCACATGGTGCCGCACCTGGGGCTCGATCACCACCTGCTGGCCCGCCGCCAGCACCACTTCGGTGTGCGGCGGATCGTCCAGCGTGTAGCGCAGCACGCCTGCATGCACTTTCAACAAACCCCAGGTGCCGTCCTTGGTCGTATGCGCGGCGCGCAGTCCGGCCGGCAGGTTGTCGGGCGTGAACACGGGGCTGTCCCGATAGGGCCGCACGCCCTCGGGCAGGGTGTCGGGCAGCCGCGGCAGGGACTGCCGCTGCCGCCACACGTTCCACAGCTTGGCCGCGATGCGTTCGGCCATGGCATCGGCCCGGGCCTGCAGGAGCGGATGCTCCAGCCCGGCCGTGACGCCGTGGAACAGGGCAAGCCAGCGCTGGAACAGCGGCCATGACAGGTCCGGGATGCGCGCATGCGCCGGGATCGGCGCGCCCTTGAAGCGGCGCGTGCCCAGCAGCAGCGCGGACCAGAAGTCGCACAGCATTTCCAGGTGATGGTCCCAGTCCGCTACGCGGGCATTGAAAATCGGCCCCAGCGTTTCGTCCCGGCGCACCCGCGCATAGAAGCGGTGCACCAGTTGCCGGATGTCTTCCTCGGCGATCGGCGGGGAAGTCGGAAGTGGCGGGGGAGAGGAGGAGGGCGGGGACATGGCGCGCTGCGGAGATGATCTGCAGGCATTGTCCGCCGGGGGCCGCCATCGCGCCGATGACAAAAGTCATTGGCGCCGGGCCGCGCGGCCCGCGCTTCAGAACGGCCGCTTTGCCGTCGTCGCCAGCCTGGCCAGGTGGGCCGGATCCTGCACCTCCCATTGGCGGCGCTTGCCGCTGATGTAGCCCTGCGTCTGCCAGTCGTTGAGCAGGCGGCTCAAGGTTTCGGCGCGTATGCCCAGGTGCGCGGCAAGCTGGCGCTGGCTCAGCGGCAGGGTCACCGTCGCGCCCTGGCGCTCGTGCAGTCCCATCAGGTAATTGGCCAGCCGCTCCGGCGCGGAGCTGGAGGTCATCCAGTCCACCTTGTTCACCTGGTCGTACAGACTCTTGCTGAGCGCCGCCAGCAGCTTGAGCGCCAGGTCCGGCCAGCGCCGGCAGGCATCGTGCAATGGGTGCCGGCACAGCCGCCAGCCCCGCAGCGCGCTGCGGGCGCGCGCCTGCATGGGATAGCGGCCGTGAGGCATGAACATGGCCGCCTCGGCCATCAACTGGCCCGGCTCGAACACGCGGAACACGCGTTCGTCGCCGTTGTAGCCGTAGCGCATGACTTCGGCCTGCCCGCTTTCGATCAGCAGATAGTGCAGCGCCTCGTCGCCTTCGCCGAACAGGACCTGCCCCGCCTCGGCGCGCAGCGGGCTGGCGCCGCGCAGCAGTTCGGCGGCCACTTCCAGGGCCATGCCGGGCGGCAGGCCCTGCAGCAGCGGATGCCTGGCCAGCAGGGCGGCCGAGGCCGGCCCGGGCAGATTGATATTTGTCATTCTGGGTCTTTCAGCGTGAATGGGAGAATCTTAAACGATAACAATTCTTATTTGAAATTCCATGAAAGATTCCCCCATGCGGCGCCGTTTCTGCGCCGCCGCCCTTGGAGCCGCCCTGTTGCCGGGCCTGTCCGCCGTGCGCGCGGCGCCGCCGCGCCGGCGCGACGTGTTGACGCTGGCCGGCCCCGGCGCCGTGGTCAGCTATCCCCTGATGCACATGGCGGCCACCGGCGCGCTGGCGGACCACGCAGGCCAGTTGCGCTTCCGGCTGTGGCAGACCCCCGACCAGTTGCGCACGCTGCTGGTGAACGGCGAACTCGATTTCAGCGCCGCGCCCTGCACGCTGCCCGCGCTGCTGCACAACCGCGGCATGCCGGTGCGCCTGCTGAACATCTCCGTCTGGGGCATTCTGTGGCTGGTCAGCCGCGATCCGGCCGTGCAAACCTTCGAGGACCTGGCCGGCCGCGAACTGGTGGTGCCGTTCCAGCGGGACCTGCCCGCCGTGCTGCTGGACACCTTGCTCGAAGCGCACGCCGCGCGCGGCCTGGCGCCGGTGGCGCTGCGCCGTACCCGCGACGGCCAGGACGCCATCGCCTTGATGCTCAACGGCCAGGCGGACCAGGCGCTGCTGGTCGAGCCCATGGCCTCGCTGTTGCTGTGGCGCGCCGGGCAGACGGTGGGGGCGCCCGCGCTGCATCGCGGGCAAAGCCTGGAGCAAGCCTGGCGCGGCGCCTTCCCCGCTCAGCCCTCGCTGCCGCAGGCCGGCGTCATGGCCTCGGCCGGCGTCGCCGGCGATGCCGAGCTGTGCCATGCCGTGAACCGGGCCTACGCCGAATCCGCGCGCTGGTGCGCCGCGCATCCCGCGGACTGCGCCGCCCTGGTGCGCGAGCACCTGCCGCACCTGCCCCAGCCGGCCATCGAGACCGCCATCCGCGGAACCCGGCTGGACAGCCGCAGCGCCCAGGACGTGCGTCCTGAACTGGAGGCCTTGTACCGCCTGCTGGCCGACCGCTATCCGCAAGCCATCGGCGGCGGCCTGCCTCCTGCCGGGTTCTACGGATCATGAGTTCATTCTCCAGGGAGCAAGCCTCCGTTTTCGCCGCGCCCGCGCGCACCTCGCGCGCCTGGAGCGCCGCCGGCGTGCTGCTGCTGTTGCTGGCCTGGCACGTGGCCGCTCGCCAGCTCGGCCCGCTGCTGATGGCCACGCCTTGGGAGGCCTTGCTCGCCATCGGGCCGCTGGTGCGCAGCCCGCAGTTCTTCGCCAACGCGGGCGTCAGCCTGATGCGCATCGGCGTGGGGGTGCTGGCGGGCGCGTCCATCGGCTTCGCGCTGGGCGTGCTGGCCGGGCACAGCGCCCGGCTGCGCGGACTGATCGAGCCGCTGCGCTGGCTGCTGATGGCCATGCCGCCGGTGGTGGTCGTGGTGCTGGCCATGCTGTGGTTCGGCCTGGGGTCGCCCATGGTCATCTTCATCACCACGCTGATGATGGCGCCCGGCATGTACGTCAATACCGTGAAGGGCATGCTGCACGTGGACCGCAAGCTGATCGAGATGACCCACGTCTACCGCTACGGCCCCTGGCTGCGCCTGCGCCACCTGTACCTGCCCGCGCTCAGCGCGCCGCTGCTGGCCGCGCTGCTGATCGCCGCCTGCGGCGGCGTGCGGCTGGTGGTCATGGCCGAAGTGCTGGGCGCCGAGAACGGCGTGGGCTACGCGCTGGCCAACGCCCGCAGCACCTTCGACACCGCCGAATTGTTCGCCTGGGTGCTGCTGATCCTGGGCCTGGTCGCCTTGCTGGAATTCGCCTTCCTGCAGCCGCTGCAGCGCCGGCTGGGCCGATGGATGGAGCCCAGCCATGCTTGAGATGCAAGCCCTGTCCCTGCGCTATGGCGCGCAGACCGTGTTGCGGGACGTGGACCTGCGCCTGCGGCCCGGCGAGCGCCTGGGGCTGATCGGCCCCAGCGGCGCGGGCAAGAGCAGCCTGCTGCGCCTGGCCGCCGGCCTGGCGCGCCCCAGCGGGGGAGTCCTGCGCAACGGTTTCCGGCTGCCCGTGCTGATGTTCCAGGAACCCCGCCTGCTGCCGTGGCGCCACGCGCTGGACAACGTCGTCCTGCCGCTGCGCGGGGCCGGGCATCCGCCCGCCCAGGCCCGCGCCCTGGCCGCGCAGTGGCTGGCCCGCGTCGGCCTGGACGGCGCCATGCAGTCCTGGCCCGGCGAACTGTCCGGCGGCATGGCGCAGCGCGTCGCGCTGGCCCGCGCGCTGGCCATGGCGCCCGACCTGCTGATGCTGGACGAACCCTTCAGCGCGCTGGATCCCGCCTTGCGCCGCCAGCTCGCCGCCTGCTGCGGCGAGGAACTGGCCCGCAGCGGCGCGGCCTTGCTGTGCATCAGCCACGACCCCGAAGAACTGCTGGGGCTGGTGGACCGCTGCGTCATGGTCGACCGCGGGCAGGTCACGTCCATTGCCCTGGACGGCCCGTCCGGCGGCGGGCATCGCGCCGACGCGCAACGCCTGCGCGAACTGCTGTTGGCAACCGGCAGGCAAGACACCCATCCGACTTCCTGAATTCCCATCCCGGAGCATCGCCATGAATACCATGACGCCCCTCGTCCTGCGCCAACTGGCGTCCAGCCTCGCCTTCGGCGCCTTGAGCCTGTCCTCGGCCTACGCGCAGCAGGCCGAGCAATCCCCCTCCCGCCAGCCCGTGCCTACGCTGGCGCCCGTGACGGTGCCGGGCGAGTCCCTGACGCGCGCGCTGGATCCCGGCCCGCGGCAGGCCGAGGCCGAACTGCAGACCGTGCCCGGCGGCACCAACCTGATCCAGCCCCAGCAGGAAGTGCGCCTGGTCACGCTGCGCGACGCGCTGGACTACCAGCCCGGCGTCATCGTGCAGGAATTCTTCGGCGGCCTGGACCAGCCGCGCCTGAACATCCGGGGCTCCGGCATCCAGAGCAACCCCCTGAGCCGCGGCATCCTGCTCATGCAGGACGGCCTGCCGCTGAACGACGCCGACGGCTCCTTCATCATCAGCCTGCTCGAGCCGCGCAACGCCGGTCTGGTCACCGTGCGCCGCGGCGCCAACGCGCTGTCGCCCGGCGCCAGCACGCTGGGCGGCGAAGTCGACTTCCAGTCCCTGACCGGCGTCCAGAGCGACGTGATCCGGCTGGGCGGCGGCAGCTTCGGCACGCGCACCCTCACGCTGTCGAAGGGCTTCGAGGACGAGCGCCTGGACGGCCGCTTCAGTTTCGGCTACGACAAGTCGGACGGCTATCGCCACCATTCCGCGTCCGAGCGCTCCAGCTTCCAGGGCAACCTGGGCTTCCGCCGAGGCACTTTCGAGAACCGCACCTATCTTTCCTATACCGATCTGAAGTTCGACATTCCCCAGCCCATCCCGAAGGCGCGCATGTACGAGGATCCGCGCAGCGTGCTGGGCGACGGCAATACGCCGCAGGACCTGGCCAACAATATCTACAACCGCGATCCCCACCGCGACACCAGCCAGTTCCGCATCGCCAACCGCAGCTACTGGGGCACCGACGCCCTCAACCAGACCGCCGGCATCTACTGGCAGCGCACCGACGACGACTTCACCAATCCGCAGGTGGCCAACGTGACCGACGGCGATACCTACGGCCTGGTATGGCAGTTGGCCGGCAAGGCGGGCAGCGTGGACTACCGCGTCGCGCTGGACTGGCAGCGCAGCGACATGGACCGCGATCTCTACGCCATCAGCCCCGCCGACGGCCGCCGCCTGCAACGCTTCGGCGCCTATGACCTGAAGGCGGAGAACCGCAGCGCCCTGGTCGGCGTGAACTGGCACGTTACCGGGCAGCTCAGCCTGGTCGGCGATCTGAAGTACACCCAGGCCGTGCGCGATGCGCGCGAGCGCGGCACCGGCAAGCGCCTGGACCAGGATTGGGACTACGCCACGCCGCGCGGCGGCATCGTCTGGCAGCCCGCCGCCACGCAGCGCTGGTACGCCAACGTCAGCCGCAGCAACGAAGCGCCCACCTTCTGGGAAATCGTCAACGGCGAAGTGCCGGCGCCGATGAACCCGGCCAGCGCCGTCACTTCCATGAGCAAGCTGGACCTGCAGCGCGCGCTTACCTATGAGATCGGCGGCGACGGCACCTTCAACGTGGCGGGCCGCGACCTGAACTGGAGCGTGTCCCTGTACCGCAGCAAGGTCGAAGACGAACTCATGTCCGTCACCAACGCCAACGGCACCCCGGCGGGAACGTACAACTATGCCGGCCGCACCCGCCACCAGGGCATCGAAGCCGGCCTCAACGGCAGCCTGCCGGCGCCCGGCGCGGGGCTGTTCGACTACCGCATCGCCTACACCTTCAGCGACTTCCGCTTCCGCAGCGGTGAATACCAGGGCAACCGCATCGCCGGCGTGCCGCGCCATATGCTCAGCGCCGAGGTGATGTACCGCTTGGGCGGCTGGCGCGTCGGCCCGAACCTGCGCTGGCTGATGAGCGACACCGAGACCAACCATGCCAACGCGCCCGGCACGCAGCAGGAGGCCTATGCGCTGCTGGGCTTCAAGGTGGCGTACGAGCACGACGCGCATTGGAGCGGATACCTGCAGGCCGACAACCTGACCGACAAGACCTATGCCAGCAGCTATGCCATCCGCAACACCGCCACGCCCGCCATGCCGATCTTCCTGCCCGGCAACGGACGCTCGTTCAGCGCGGGGGTGGCGTACCGGTTCTAGGAGCGGGGCCGGCTTGACGTAGCGCATTCCCTGGCATTCCGCCGGATGCGACAATCACCGGAACGGAGCCTTCCAGCCATGAACACCTATCCCTTGCTGCTCATCCTGCACCTGCTGGCCGCCTTCATTTTCGTGGGCACCGTCACCTTCGAGGTGCTGTTCCTGGAGCCGGTGCACAGGCGCCTGCCGCCCGACGTGCGCAAGGCCCTGGGCAGCCAGCTAGGCCCGCGCGTGCGTTCGACGGTGCCCTGGGCCGTGCTGGTGCTGTATCTGGCCGGCCTGGGCCTGGCCTGGCAGCACCGCGGCGCGCTCGCCGACCCGGCCGGTTCGTCCTTCGGGACGCTGCTGACGCTCAAGATCGCGCTGGCCCTCAGCGTGGCGGCCCATGTGGTCACGGCCCTGGTGCTGGCGAGGCGCAAGCGGCTGACCGGAGAGCTGCAGCGGCGGATACACATCAGCGTGTTCTGCCACATGGTCGGCATCGTGATCCTGGCGAAGGCGATGTTTTATCTGACCTGGTAGGCGGGATAATAATGGTGTCAGACTGCAATTCCGCTCCCGGATTTGCAGCCTGACTCCAATTTTTTTCCTCGCTCAAAAAATATTTCTTCCGTAGGTGATACCTTTTCCGTTCTCGGCTGGCATAGCAAGTATCCATTCCAGTTCGAGAGGCTATCTCCATGCGTTCCCCCTCCGCCAGGCGCCGCCGCGCGATTTCCGTGGCCGTGTTGGCCAGCACGTTGTCCGCGGCCGCCGCCCACGGCCAGAGCGCTCCGGCGCCCACCGGCATCCATGCCCGCCAGGTTTATGACATTCCGCCCGGTCCGTTGGGCAAGACCATCGCCAGTTTCGCGCTGGCGTCGGGGATTTCGCTGGCGTTCGAGCCGTCCTGGACCGACGGGCTGCAAAGCCCGGGCGTGTCGGGCGAGCTGAGCCGCGCCGAGGCGGCGCGGCGGCTGTTGGCCGGCAGCGGGCTGGAAATGGTGCCGCGCGCCGATGGCAGCTACACCCTGCGCAAGACGGTGTCCGATGCGGCCACGCTGCCGGCGATCACGGTGACGGGCGCGGCGGGCTACGCGGGCGCGAACCCGTACCTGGTCGGCGGCGCCACGACCGCGACCAAGATCGCCACGCCGCTGATGGAGACGACGCAATCGATCTCGGTGGTGACGCAGGAGCGCATGGCGGTGCAGGGCGTGCAGACCGTCAGCGACGCGCTGAGCTATACCGCAGGGGTCTACGCCAACGTGGCGGGGGACAACCCCACCGACAATACGCTGATGGTGCGCGGCTTCCAGCAGATTTCCGCCAATGCCTATACGGACGGCCTGCGCAACAGCAATACCGGGTACTTCGCGCCCGAGCCCTACGGCATGGACCGCATCGAGGTGCTGAAGGGGCCGTCGTCCGTCATGTACGGCCAGGGCTCTCCCGGCGGGATCGTCAATTTCGTGTCGAAGCGGCCGTTGTTCGAATCGCACCGCGAGGTCGGCCTGTCCACGGGCAGCAACGACCGGATCCAGGGTTCGATGGACATCGGCGACGTGATCGATGCGCAGGGCAGCCTGGCCTACCGGCTGGTGGCCCTGGGCCGCAATGCCGACAGCAGCATAGACGGCATTCCGGACGACCGGGTGTACGTCGCGCCCAGCCTGACCTGGGCGCCCGGCGCGCGCACCTCGGTGACGCTGCTGGCGTCTTATCAGAAGAACCGCAACCTGTTCACCAGCAATCTGCCGTACTCGGTGCTGGACGGTTCCAATCCCAACGGCCGGGTGCCGCGGCACCGCTCCGTCAACGAGCCGGGCTTCGACAAGGAGCAGGCCGAGCTGAGCAATGTCGGCTATGAGCTGAGCCACGCTTTTTCCGATGCGTGGACGTTCCAGCAGAATTTCCGCTATGGCCATTTCAAGGGGTACGAGGACCAGTTGTTCCGCAACAGCGGCGTGATCGACGGCACCGACATCGCGCGCTATTACCAGCTACGCGATTACGACAGCGACACGTACTCGGCGGACAACCGGCTGGTGGGCAAGTTCGCCACCGGCGCGCTGGACCACACCCTGCTCGTGGGCATGGACTATCAATACACCAAGCGCACGGCCGACACCCAGACGGGCAATGCGCCGCCGATCAACATCTACCATCCCACGCGCGTCAGCATCGATACCTCGCGCTATACGTCGCTGCTGAGCACCGACGAAAGCAGCCGCCAGCTTGGCCTGTACCTGCAGGACCAGGTCAAGCTGGACCACTGGGTGGCCTCGCTGGCCGGCCGCTACGACTGGGTCGACCAGCGCACCCGGAACCGGCTGCTCGATACGCGCACGGACAGTTCCGCCGAAGACTTCACGGGCCGCGCGGGCCTGGGGTATGCGTTCGAGAGCGGATTCTTCCCGTACGCAAGCTATAGCGAATCCTTCTCTCCGCTGACGGGCACCGACATCAACGGCGCGCAGTTCAAGCCCGAGAAGGCGAAGCAGTACGAGATCGGCGTGAAGTACCAGGCGCCGGGCTCGGACAGCTATGTGACGCTGGCCGCGTTCGACCTGCGGCGCCAGAACGTGCTGACGCCCAATCCGCAGAACACGTCCTTCAGCGTGCAGGAGGGGGAGGTGACGTCGCGCGGGATCGAGCTGGAGGGCGTGCTGCGTCCGCTGCCGGGCTTGAACGTGATCGCTTCCTACACCTATAACGACGTGGAAGTGACGAAGGACAACCCCAATTTCGTGGGCGTCAGCAACAAGGGCAAGGTGCCGGTGCGCGTGCCCAGGCACCTGGTGTCGCTGTGGGCGGACTACACCTTGTCCGGCGGCGCGCTCGAGGGACTGACGCTGGGCGCGGGCGTGCGCTACACGGGCACCACCTTCGGCGATGCGCAGAACACCTTCAAGGTGCCCGCCTATACGGTGGTGGACGCCATGGTGGGATACGACTTCGGCCGCGCCGATCCTTCCTTGAAGGGCCTGAGCGCGGCGCTCAATGTCAGGAACCTGACGGACAAGTACTACGTGGCGGGCTGCTTTCTGAACAACGCGTGCCTGCTGGGCGCCGGCCGCAGCGTGGTGGCCAACGTCACGTACCGCTGGTGACGGCGCGGGCCGGGCCGCGCTTCAGGCCGGCCCCAGCGTGACCCAGTAGCCGCCCAGGCGCGATGCGATCGACACCGGGTAGGTGGCGGCCAGCATCGCCAGGCTGCGGTCGGTGTCGGCCAGCGGGAACGTGCCGGACACGCGCAGGCTGGCGATGGCGGGATCGCAGCGCAGGATGCCCTTGCGGTAGCGGGCCAGTTCGGCCACCAGGTCGGCCAACGGCATGCCGTCGGCCAGGAGCATGCCCTGCGTCCAGGCGGTATCGGCCTGGACCAGCGGACCCGCGGTGTCGATGCGGCGCGCCGAGAAGGTCGTCTGCGCGCCCGCCTGCAGGGTCTGGGCATCCTGGTCCACGGTCACGCGCACGGCGCCTTCCAGGACGGCGAGCCGGGTCCGGCCATCCTGCTGGCGCACCGTAAAGCGCGTGCCCAGCGCCCGCAGCCTGCCTTCGCGCGTGTGGACCTCGAAGGGCCGGGGATCGCCGGCCGTTTCGATATAGATTTCGCCCGCGCGCAGCAGGACCAGGCGCTGCGCGGCGTCGTAGCGCACGTCGACGGCCGAGGCCGTGTCCAGCGTCAGGCGCGTGCCGTCGTCCAGCCGGAGTTCCCGGCGTTCGCCCGTGGCGCTGCGGTAGTCGGCCGTCCAGCCCTCGTTTTCGGACCAGCGCCAGGCGCCCCAGGCCGCGGGGCCCAAAGCCAGCAAAGCGGCCAGCTTGGCCAGGGCCGCGCGGCGCGAGCGCCGCCGGTTCAGCGCCGGCATGGCCAGGGCGGCGGGCATGTCGGCGAAGGCGCCCATCAGCCGTTCGGCGCGTTGCCAGGCTTGTTCGTGGGCGGCGCTGCGCGCGCGCCACGCCATCCAGGCCTCGCGGTCGCGGGCCGACACGGCGCCGGCGTTCATGACCACCAGCCACTCGGCGGCTTCATCGAGGATGGCGTTGTCGGGGGCGCTCACGGTTTATTCCATGCAGGCCAGGCACTGCCGGAAGGCGCGGGCCATGTAGCGCTTGACGGTGATGAGCGAAACGCCGAGCTCCCGCGAGATCGCCTCGTAGGTCAGGCCTTCGATCTGCGACAGCAGGAAGGCGCGCCGCACCGGCGCGGGCAAGGCGTCCAGCATGGCGTCGATCTCGTGCAGGGTCTGCAGGATCAGCAACTGGCGCTCGGGAGAGGGCGCCTGGTCTTCCGGCAACTGCGCCAGCGCTTCCAGATAGGCCTGTTCCAGCGCGCGGCGCTGGTACCAGTTGACCAGGATGCCGCGCGCGACCGTGGTCAGGTAGGCGCGGGGTTCGTGCAGGACCGCCGGCAGGCGCGAGTCCAGGATGCGGGCAAATGTGTCGTGCGCCAGATCCGCGGCGTCGCTGACATTGCCCAGGCGCCGGCGCAGCCAGAGTTGCAGCCAGGCGTGGTGGTCGCGGTAAAGTGTGTGGACTTGTTGCCGCGGATCGCAGTTGTCAGCCGCCATGGGCTTCTCCGGGGGCTGATGATCGCAGCCTAAATGCAAATAAGAGTTTTTCGCATTTTATGTGATGCGCGGAGTCCGGGCAATCGGGGGGCCGCTTTTATGCTTCGTCGCGCGGGCGAGCGGGCGTTATATTCAACGGCTCCCCCCCTGACAGGAGCATGCCATGCAGACCCATGAAATCCATCGCGGCCGGCTGATCGACCACATTCAACTGGTGGTGCGGGACCTGCCCGCCAGCCAGCGGTTCTACCAGGCGGTGTTCGATGTCTTGAAGGTGCCGATGGGCGGCACCGGCGATGATTTTTTCTGGGCCGACGAACTGTTCGTGTCCACCGCGGACAGCAAGGCCGCGCTGGGGCAGTTGACGGGCCGCCACCACCTGGCGTTCCAGGCGCGGGACCAGGCCATGGTGGACGCGTTCCACCAGGCGGCGCTGGCCCACGGCGGCAAGGACAATGGGGCGCCGGGCTTCCGCGACTACCATCCGGGCTATTACGGGGCTTTCGTGCTGGACCCGGACGGAAACAATATCGAGGCGGTGTTCCACGGCGAGGCCCGGCGCAGCGCGCCGTCGGTCAAGGTGACTTTCTGACGGGGCGGCGCGCCCGCCGCGAATCCGTCACTGCGTGCGCACAGGCGGCTCGGCAGCCGGTTTCACCGTGTCCTCGTACTTCTTGTAGCTGGCGACGTATTCCGGGCTGTTGATGTCCGGCGTGCTGTCGCTGTTCCAGTTGTTCTCGACGCCGGCCTGCTTCCAGGCTTCCAGGTCGCGCATGACCTCTTCGCGGGTGACGGGGGCGTGGTCGTCGGGCGGAGCGGCGGCCGGTTGCGCGCCGGCCGGGCCGGCCAGCAACACGGTCGCCGCCAGGGCGGCGGGCAGGGCGGCACGGAGTAATAGGGAGGTTTTCATGAAGTGCTCCTCATGGCAAGAGTGAACGCAGCATGTGGAACCGGCGTCCTCGGGCTCACGGAAGGCAGTCTTGGGCAAGGACCGCTGCGCTACCGGCATGTGCTCCCCCGGGCTTCATACCTTCGGATCCATCTTAGGACGCAGCCGGCTGGCGCCGCATACCCAAAATGGAGTACGCCGCGGCCGGCCGCGAGGCAGGCCTGGAGTGGCGGAGGCGGGCCGGCTACAGCAAAGAGGCCAATCTGACCAATTCGGATTGGCGGCTGCACTCCATTTTGTTGAGCAGGGACGCAACCTGCTTGCGCACCGTCAGCACCGAGGCGTTGCGCAGCGTGGCGACTTCTTCCACGCTGTGGCCCGTGGCCAGTCCGGCCAGCACGGCCGCTTCCGCTCGCGTAATGGCGAAGACGGATTCCAGCCTGTCGATGTCGGGCGGAGCGAATGCGCTTCTGCGCCGCACGCGCGCGAGCAGCATGCGCCCGCCGATCAGGTTGAGCGTTTCGGGCGCGGCGCTGATATCGACCCACAACAGTTCGCCCCAGCCGGCGGCCGTGGCCAGGGAACGCGTTTTCCCGTCCCGCGCGACGGCCAGGCAGTGGGAGTCGAACAGCGCCTGTATCTTGCCCTCGGCATGGCGCAGCCGTCCGCCGCGCATGTGCCATCCCCGGTCGTCGTCCAGGCAGCGCATGGCCAGTTCGGACATCTTGGCGACCATGGCGTCCTTGCTGATCAGCAGGACCGCCTCGCCGACATCGGTGAACGCGCTTTCGATGGACCGCCAGCCGATGGCGAGCGCATTCTGGCGTTGCGCCAACTGGCTGCGCAGCAGGCGGAAGTACCGGGCGCAGGCGCCCGATTGCAGGCGGTCGCCGGCCTTCCCGTCGATGGTCGCGCGCTGGAAGCCGATGGCGGCATGCATCACGGCGCTGGATTCGACGACCAGCGACAGGATCTGCGCCATGCGGTGCCTGGCCATGAAGTCCGTATAGAACTCGGTGCGCTCGAGCTGCCCCTGCCGGTACATCGTGGCGGTGTCCAGCCAGGTTCCCGGCGGCGCCAGGCGGGAGTTCCGTTCAAGGACGTCGTAGCGGTAGTAGCGGTTCTGGTAGTCCGCGGCGCAGGCTTCCGAGAAGCCGATGGCCGACAGGTTCAGCAGATTGTGCCGCGCGTCGAAGACGATGAGCGTGCCGCTGTCGGCGCCCACCATGTCGCGGGCAGTGCGCAGGATGTCATGCCAGGGCGGCTCGGGGTCGGCAAGATGGCTGACGGCCTCGATGGCCCGCCGGACCGCAATCGGGTATTCGGCCATGTGGTGCCTCCGGCTCCGGTTCGAGCAGCCGTCGCTGCCGTCCATCGCACCGGAAATTATGCGCGCAAATCCGAAGGCCGGAAGAAAAACGTCGGCCTGGATGTGGCTTGCGCGTATCGTTGGCGCGCGTGCCCGGCGCAACTGATGCGCCCATACCGGGACGTTTCAATCAAGGGCGCCGCCAGGGCCGGGACCGCCGCTGTCTGCGGGCTGGGCGCGGGCCGGCGCGGCGGGCTGGATCGCCGCGCGCCACAGGTCCAGGAAGTGCCGTTTTTTCAGCGGATCCAGATAGACCAGCAGGCCCACGCCCAGGCCTACCGGCCGCACGCCGGCGGCCGGGATGACAGAAGCGCTTACCGGCCGCATGCCCGATTGTTCCGCGATCATCCGTTGCCCGCGGGGCGACAGCAGGTAGTCCAGGAACTGCGCGCCCAGGTCCGCGCGCGGCGCCTGCCGCGGAATGATGGCGGACCGCGACAGCATCAGCGTGTAGTCCTGGGGGTACACGATGGCCAGCGGGGCGCCCCGGCCGATGCGGTGCCGCGTATACGATTCCAGCAGGTTGTAGGCCAGGGTGATCTCGCCCCGTTCCAGGCGGTCCAGCGCGTGTTCCGTCGATTCATGGACGGCGACGCCGTTGCGGCCCAGGGCGGCAAGCAGCGCGCCGGCCATGCTGTCCAGGCGAGTGTCCTGGGTGGCGGCCAGGTAGCCGATGCCGCTGCCTTCGACGTCGTAGGTGGAGATGCCGCCCGCCAGCGGCTGGTCGGGCGCCTGCAGCAGGGACAGCAGTTCGCGGCGGGTGCGGGGCGCGCGCTCGGCGTCCAGCTTGCCCGTGTTGTAGACCATGACGATGGGGTCGGTGCCGATGCTGAAGACTTCGTCGCGCCAGTTCGCCCAGGCGGGCAGGGCGCGGGTCTCGGGCGAGACGTGCGCCTGTGCATAGCCGTCGTTGACCAGTTTGGTCTGCAGGTCCATGGCGCTGCTGATGACCAGGTCCGGGCCGGTCCTGGCGGCGGGGGATTGCCAGGCGCGGGCCACGGCCTGCGCATACAGGTCCTGCGTGGACAGCTCGGCGTATTCCAGCCGGATGGCGGGATTCAGCCGGCTGAAGTCTTCCAGCACGCCGCGGAACACCTGCACGCTGTTGGACGCATGCACGACCAGCACGTTCCTGCTGTCCGCCGGTCCCAGCGCCAGTCCGCTGCCGCTGGTTTCGGCCGCGTGGGCGGCCATGGGCAGCAGCAGGGCGGCCGCGGCGGCCAGGCGGCGCAGGGCGGCGAGAGGCCTACGCATCTTGCGGCATCCCCGGCAGCGTGATCGCGGCCTCCAGGCCGCCGCCCACGCGGTTGCTCAGGACGAGTTCGCCCTGGTGGACGTCGACGACGCGCTTGATGATGGACAGTCCCAGGCCCGCGCCCGGCGAGCGCGGGTTGGGACCGCGCGCAAAGCGTTCGAACGCCGTGTTGGCCAGGGCCGCAGGAATGCCGGGGCCCCGGTCGGAGACGGAAACGCGCCAGCCGCCGCCCTCCGGTTCCAGCCGGACGTCGATGTGGCCGTCTTCCGTCGCGCCGTGGCGCAGCGCATTGTCGATGAGGTTCTTGAAGGCTTCGCGCAGCATCAGGCTGTCGCCCATGGCGCGCGGCGGATTGGCGGCGGCATCGTCGGGCAGCCGCAGGCGGACGTCGGGTTGCGGGTCGGCCTGCGGAACGGTGTCGTACAGCGCCTGGCTCAGCAGTTCGGCCAGGTCCACCGGCTGGAACTGCCTGACGTTGCTGCGGTGGATGACACTGGCGTCGCTCAGTAGCTGGTTGACCAGGCGCGACAGTTTTTCGGCGTTGCGCAGCACCGCCAGCAGGCTGCGGCGCTGCTCGGCCGGGTCTTCTTCATCCAGCGCCACTTCCATCTGGGCATGCAGGGCGGCCAGCGGCGTGCGTAGCTGGTGCGCGGCTTCGGCGATGAAAAGGCGCAGCGTGTCCAGGTTTTCGGACAGCCGGGCCATGAAGCCGTCCAGCGCGTGCACCAGGGTGTCGAGCTCTTCGGGCACGGGGGCGGCGATGGGGTGCAGGTCGGATGCGCTGCGGCGGGACAGCTCGCGTTCGATGCGCTGGATGGGCGAGAGCGAGCGGTGCAGTCCCCAGTAGGCCAGCGCCAGGGCCGCGGCGGCGACGCCGGCCAGGGCCAGCGTGCCTTGCCAGAGGACGCGCTCGGCCAGCGCGTTGCGGGCTTCGCGGGTCTGGGCGACTTCGATGATGGCGGTTTCGGCGTCGCGCGGGCCGGCGAGCTTGCGCTCCATCCAGGCGATGCGCACCGGTTCATCCTGGTAGCGGGCCTCGAACAGGCGGGGCGAGTCCGCGGGCCCGGCGTCGCCGCGCGCGGGCGGGGAGGGCAGGTCCGCATAGCCGGAGATCAGTTCGGCGTCGGCGGCGGTGACGCGGTAGAACACTCGGTCGCGCGGCGCCTGTTCCAGCAGCGCCAGGGAAGCATAGGGCATGTCCATGCGCCACTCGCCCTGCACCAGTTGCAGGCTGTCCGCGATGGACAGCACGGACGCGCGCAGGAGCTGGTCGTAGGTGGTGTCGGCGGTCTGGTGGGCATAGCCGCGCACCAGCAGGTAGAGCGCCGCCACGGCGACCGCGAACAGGGCCAGCAGCGTGGCCAGCAGGCGGCGGCGGATGGAAATGCGGCCCTGCGGCACAGCCTAGTGTCCTTCGTGGCCGGCGTCGTCGGCGACGGTGAGCAGGTAGCCGGTGCCGCGCTGTGTCTCGATGCGCAGCGGCGAGCCGTCCAGCTTGCGGCGCAGCCGGGCGATGTAGACCTCGATGGCGTTGGGGGCGGCGTCGTCGTCGAAGGCGAACAGCTTGTTGGCGATCTCCGTCTTGCTGACGGCGCGGTTCATGCCCGCCAGCAGGATCTCCAGCAGGCTGTATTCGCGCTTGGGGAGTTCGATGCGCTGGCCGGCCAGCGTGACCTGGCGCGCGGCGCTGTCGATGACCAGTTCGCCGAACCGCAGCACGCCCGCGGCCTGGGCGCTCGGCCGGCGCAGCAGGGCGCGGCAGCGGGCTTCCAGTTCACGGAAATCGAAGGGCTTGGCAAGGTAGTCGTCGGCGCCCGTATCCAGGGCGTGGACGCGGTCCTCGATGTCGATGCGGGCCGTCAGCGCCAGCACCGGCGTCTTGCTGCCCCGGTCGCGCAGGCGGTGCAGGACGTCGAAGCCCGACATCCGTGGCAGGCCGATGTCGAGAATGACGAGGTCGAAGGTTTCGTACTGCAGGACCCCGTCGGCGCCCAGGCCGTCGTTCTGGCTGTCCACCGCATGGCCGAGCCGGCGCAGCCGGCGCACGATGGCGTCGGCCAGGTCCTCGTCGTCTTCGATCACCAGTATGCGCATGGCGCCGATTGTCGCATGACAGGTTGTCGACAGCTTTTGTTCCTAGTCTTGCGCTCCTGCTTCCCCCGCCGGATGCATCGCATAACAACGACGAGTCGGAGATAACCCTCATGCTATTGACCCTGCTTGGCTTCGGCATGGTGATCACGTTCATGACGCTGATCATGACCAAGCGCCTGTCGCCCCTGGTGGCGCTCATCCTTGTCCCCATTATCTTCGCCCTGCTGGGCGGGTTCGGCTCGGGCATGGACAAGATGATGCTGGACGGTATCCGCAAGATCGCGCCCACGGGCGTGATGCTGATGTTCGCCATCCTGTATTTCGGGGTCATGATCGACGCCGGACTGTTCGACCCCATCGTCGGCCGCATCCTGCGGGCGGTGAAGGGCGATCCGCTGAAGATCGTGGTGGGCACGACCGTGCTGGCGCTGGTGATCTCGCTGGACGGCGACGGCTCGACCACCTACATGATCGTGGTGGCGTCGATGCTGCCGCTGTACCGGCGCCTGAAAATGAACGCCTTGTCCATGACCTGTCTGGCGATGCTGGCCAGCGGGGTCATGAACCTGACGCCCTGGGGCGGGCCCACGGCGCGCGCGGCCAGCGCGCTGCACGTGGACGCGGGCGATATCTTCGTGCCGCTGGTGCCGGTGATGGGCGTGGCGATCGTGGCCATCCTGGTCCTGGCGTTCTTCCTGGGCCTGCGCGAACGCCGCCGCCTGGGCGTGCTGTCCGTGCCGGGCGGCGCCTCGCTGCACGCGGGCTACGACGAAGACGGCCCCAAGACGCTGCCCGAGATCGAGGTCGACCACGACCTGCGGCGCCCCAGGCTGCTGTGGGTGAACGCCGGCCTGACGCTGGCGCTGATGGTCAGCCTGGTGCTGGGCGTGCTGCCGCTGCCCGTGCTGTTCATGATCGCCTTCGCCATCGCGCTGGTCGTCAATTACCCCGACCTGGCCGAGCAGCGCCGCCGCGTGGCGCAGCACGCGGGCAACGTGCTGTCCGTGGTGTCGCTGATCTTCGCGGCGGGCATCTTCACCGGGATCCTTGCGGGCACGGGCATGGTCGAGGCCATGTCGCGCAGCCTGCTGGCGGTGATTCCCGACGCGATGGGCCCCTACCTGGCCGGCATCACCGCGCTGGTGAGCCTGCCCTTCACCTTCTTCATGTCCAACGACGCCTTCTACTTCGGGGTGCTGCCCATCCTGAGCGAAGCGGCGCAGGGCTACGGGATTTCCGCGGCCGAGATGGCGCGGGCGTCCCTGGTGGGCCAGCCGGTGCACCTGCTGAGCCCGCTGGTGCCGTCCACCTACCTGCTGGTGGGCCTGGCCGGCGTGGACTTCGGCGACCACCAGCGCTATGCCCTGAAGTGGGCCACCATGGTCTGCCTGGTCATGCTCGCCGCCGCGCTGGCATTCGGCCTCTTTCCCCTCGTCGGGCAAATTTCCTAAGGACCGATCATGGCATTGCGCATTGCTTACGTCACCAGCGGGATGGGTCATACCGGCACCGCGATCTGCCAGGCGCTGCACCTCGCGGGGCACCGCGTGGTGGCCGGCTGCGGGCCGCGCTCCTCGCGCAAGGACCACTGGCTGAAGGAACAGAAGTCGCTGGGCTACGACTTCATCGCGTCGGAGGGCGACGCCACCGACTGGGCGTCGACCGAGGCGGCCTTCGCCAAGGTGCGGCGCGAGGTCGGCGAGATCGACGTGCTGGTCAACAATGCCGGCGCGATGCTGGACATGCGTTTCCGCCAGATGAGCCAGGCGGATTGGTCGGCGGTGCTGCGCAGCAACCTGGACACGCTGTTCAACAGCACCAAGCAGGTCGTGGACAGCATGGCGGACCGGGGCTGGGGCCGCATCGTCAACATCGGATCCGTCGCGGCCGAGAAAGGCCAGATCGGCCAGATCAACTACGCGACCGCCAAGGGCGCGGTCATCGGCTTCACGCGTTCGCTGGCCCAGGAGGTCGCGGCGCGCGGCGTGACGGTCAACCTGGTGTCGCCGGGCTTTATCGCCGACGACACCGTAAAGGCATTTCCGCCGGCGCTGCTCGACCGCATCGTGGAAAGCGTGCCGGTGGGCCGGCTGGGCACCGCCCAGGACCTGGCGGGACTGTGCGCCTGGCTGGCGTCCGACGAAGCCGCCTTCGTCACGGGCGCGAACTACGCCATCAATGGCGGCGTATACATGAGCTAGACGCGGCCGCGGCCTCAGTTCTCCAGTTTCACCGCGCCGCTGTCCAGCAGCTTCTTCCATTTGGCGTTGTCGGCCTGGATGAACGTGAGCAGGTCTTCCCGCGAACCGCCGCCCGCGATCATGCCCGCGTTGTCGACGGCCGCCTTGAATTCGGGCGCCTGGATGGCGGCGCGCAGCGCCGCGTTCACCTGCTCCAATTGCGCCGCGGGGATGGCGTTGCCGGCCGCGACCGAGAACCACTGGGTGGCCGCATAGCCCTTGAATCCGGATTCTTCCACCGTCGGCACGTCGGGCAGGCTGTCCAGGCGGTAGGGCGTCGTGACCGCATAGGCCTTCAACGCGCCCGCCTTGATCTGCGGCATGACCGGCGCGGATCCCAGGATGGCCAGCGGAATCTGCCCGCCCGCCACGTCCGCCACCGCCTGTCCGCCGCCCTTGTAGGGCACGTGCACGATGCGGGTGCCGGCATACTGGTTCAGCAATTCGCCTGCCAGATTCTGCGAGGTGCCGTTGCCGGAACTGCCGTAGCTCCAGGCCTCGGGCCGCCGCTTGGCGTCTTCCAGCACGTCCTGCAGCGACGCGCGCGCGTCCTTGGCGGGGCCGACGATGACCATGGGGCCCTGGGCCATCAGGATCACCGGCGACAGTTCGCGCCCGATCTCGGGCTGGGGAGTGGGATAGATCAAGGGGCCCGGCACGGTCAGCAGATAGCCCTCGGCGGCCTTGCTGCGCGCCACCAATTGCAGCGCGATGGCGCCCGCGGCGCCGGGGCGGTTCTCCACGATGACGTTCAGGCCGCTTTGCCGGGCCAGTTCCTGGGCGGCGATGCGGGTCAGGACGTCGGCCGTGCCGCCCGGCACGAAGCCGACCACCCAGGTGATCTGCCGGGCGGGCCAGTCCAGCCTGGCGTCCGCGGCGCAGGCGGCGGCGGACAAGGTGGCGCCAAGCAGCAGCGCGCTGCAACGGATAGCGAGTTTCATGTGTTTCCCCTGGTATTTTTATCTATCGGTCCGCGCGGGCGTCAGTCGGCGTCCAGCTTGCCCGGCGGGGTGTTCGGATGCGCAATGCACGACTGGTTGAACGCCTGCACCATTTTCAGGATGGGGCCCAGCACCCAGGTATTGAAGATCAGGATGTCGCTTTCCTCCTTGGGGTCCTGCTTCAGGTTGAAGAGGTACGGGGATTCCAGCTTGCCCTTGCCTTCGTTGACTTCCGGCTCCCAGTAGAAGTGCAGTTTCCAGTCGCGCCACTTGACCGCGCGCAGATCGTTCTTGATGTAGAACAGAAAGCCCTCACGCATCGACGCCGCGCTGGCTCCGGTGAAGAAGTCGGTCTGGTCGATGCCGTCTATGGGCCGGTCCTGCGGGAGGGGCGCGCCGCCGATCCGCGACAGCGTGGCGTACAGGTCGGTGACGTGGACGATCTCGTTGGAAACCTGTCCGGGCTTTACCTTGCCGGGCCAGCGGATGATGAAGGGCACGCGCAGGCTGCCTTCCATGGCGGTGTGGTAGGTGCCGGTCCAGGGGCCGGCGGTGCCGCGGTAGGGCTTGCGGAATTCGGGGCCGTTGTCGCTGCAGAAAATGAAGACCGTGTCGTCGCGCAGCCCCAGTTCGTCCACGGCCTGCGCGACCTGCCCGACCCGGTGGTCCATTTCCACCATGGAATCGGCGAAGTCGCCGGCGCCGGTGCGGCCGGCGAAGTCCGGATGCGGCAGGGTGGGGAAGTGCAGGTGCACCAGGGGCAGGTACAGGAAGAAGGGACGGCTGGCTTCGGCATGCCTGCGCATGAAGCCGATGGAGCGGTCGACCAGCTCCGCGTCGATGCCGCGGCGGGTGTCCAGGTCGTAGACCTTGACGTGCTCCGACGGCGCGCCCGCCTGGCCCTGCATGATGTGGGGGATGTCGGCGACCGATGGGTCGAAACCGATAGAGGACGTGAACTGGCTTTCGTCGGTGGTGCGGGGAATGCCGTACCACTCGTCGAAGCCGCGATCGGACGGATAGCGGCCCGGGATGTCGCCCAGGTGCCATTTGCCATAGTGCGCGGTGGCGTAGCCTTGCGCCGACAACTGCTGGGCCAGGGTGATCTCGTCGCGCGCCAGGCCTTGCGGCAGGCCCGGCGGGACGGACTGCAGGCAGCCGGTGCGGATGGGGTGGCGGCCGCTCATCAGCGCGGAGCGCGTGGGCACGCAGTCGCTTTCCACGTTGAAGTTCTGCAGCAGCAGCCCTTCGGTGGCCAGGTGGTCGATATGGGGCGTGGGCGCGCCGCGCAGGGCGCCGCCGCCGTAGCAGCCCAGTTCCCCCCATCCCAGGTTGTCGGCCACGATCAATACGATATTGGGCTTTTTGTCCATGCGCTGCGCCTTCCGTTTTCCTAGGGGTTATGCCGGGGATTCTAGGGGCGCGGTTGCGGCTTAATATTCCTGAAAGTATGGATAGCCATAAATATCGTTCATGAATCTGTCGCTGCGGGACATCGAATATTTCCTGGCCGCCGTCGAGCACGGCAACCTGGGCCGCGCCGCGGCCGCCTGCGAGGTCAGCCAGCCGGCGCTGTCCAAGTCGCTGCAGCGGCTGGAGGCCGACACCGGCCTGGCGCTGCTGGACCGCAGCGGGCGCGGGCTGCGGCTGACGTCGGCCGGGCTGGTGTTCCTGGAACACGCCAGGAAGCTCTGGGCCGAATACCGGGACGCGGTCCGGCACGCCATGGAGCTGCGGGTGGGCGAGGCGGGCCTGCTGCGCGTGGGCGCGACGGGCGCCACGGTGGACAGCTTCGTGATGCCGGCGCTGCGGCTGCTCCTGCCGCGCCGGCCCGCCCTGCGCATCCAGTTGACGCAAGGGCTGTCCGACGACCTGAACGAGCAGGTCGCCAGCGGCAGGCTGGACCTGGCCGTGACCCCCATCTATGCCGACGTGCCCGCGGCGCTGCGGCAGGAACCCATTCTCGAAGACCGGTTGTGCGTGGCCGCGAGCCGCAAGCATCCGCTGGCCGCGCGCCGGAAGCTGTCGCTGCGCGACCTGCAGGACCAGCGCTGGATATTGCCCGCGCCCAGTTCCGTGGCGCGCAAGGCGCTGGACGCGCGCTACGCCGAGGCCGGCCTGGCCCTGCCGATGGCCGCGCTGGAAGTGGAGCATTTCTCGAAAGGCACGCTGGCGCTCCTGGCCCGTTCCGCGCTGCTGGCCGTCGCGCCGCAAAGCGCACTGGGCGCGGACCGGGACATCGCGGTGCTGCCGGTGGTGCTGGGCAAGCCCCTGCAGCGCCACATCGCGCTGATTTCCCGCCACGCCAGCACCTGGTCGCCCTTGATGACGGAGTTCCGCGCCGCCATCCTGGACAGCGCCGGGCTGGCCGGCGCCCGTTAGGATTCGCCGTTTCAGCGTCCCCAGCGCGCCTTCAGGCGCTGTTCGAAGGTGCGCAGCGCCACGTCGATGCAGATGCCGACGATGCCGATGGCGATCATGCCGGCCATGACGATGTTGGTGGCGATGTTGAGCTGGCCCTGCACCATCATGTAGCCGATGCCGTTGCCCACCACGATCAGTTCCGCGCCGACCAGCGATTGCCAGCCTATCCCGGCGCTGACCCGCAGGCCGGCCAGGATGGAGGGCAGCGAGGCCGGCAGCAGCACCTCGGCCACGATGCGCGGGCCGCTGGCGCCCAGGGTGCGGGACGCTTCGAGCAGCCGGGTGTCCACGAACTTGGCGCCGCGGTAGGCGCTGATCAGGCAGGGCGGGAAGGCGCCGGCGAAGATGATCAGGGTCGGGCCGCCGATGCCCGTGCCGAACCACAGCCCCGCGAAAGGCACCCAGGCGATGGGCGCCACGAAGCGCAGCGCGTCGAAGAACGGGCTGACGACGTCGTCCAGCCAGCGGTACCAGCCCATCAGCAGGCCCAGCGGAATGCCGATGGCGGCGGCCAGCAGGAAGCCGCAGGCGAAGCGGTACAGGCTCGCGCCCAGGTGCGTCCACAGCGTGGCGCCGGAATAGGGTTCGGCGCTGAACTGCACGATGGTCCGCAGCACGGCCAGCGGGCCGGGCAGGTAGTTGGGCGGGAACACGCCGCTGACGCTGAGCAGGTGCCAGGCCAGGAAGAAGCCCGCCAGGCCCAGGCAGGACAGGCCGAGGTTGATGGCGGACGAGTCGCCCGCGGTGCGCGTCAGCGTAGCCATGGCAGTGCCCTCTTTTCGATCCATTCCAGTCCGCGCGTCATCACCGCGCCCAGCAGGCCCACCCAGACCATGGCGTACAGGATCATGCCGGGCCGGATGTCCAGGGCGGCGGTATCCAGCACCTTGCCCAGGCCGATGAAGGCGCCGATGAGCTCGGCCGCCACCAGGGTCATCCAGGCGGTCTGCAGCGACAGGCGCAGGCCCGTGAAGATCATGGGCAGGGACCCGGGGACCAGCACTTCGCGCAGCATGCGCAACGGGCCGCCGGCGCCATGCACGCGCGCCGCTTCGATCAGCGTGGGATCGATATTGCGCACGCCCGCATAGGTATTGATGACCGCCGGCGTGAACGAGGACACCCAGATCAGGAAGATCTTCGCAGGGTCGCCCAGTCCCAGCCACAGGATGGCCAGCGGAATCCAGGCCAGCGGCGGAATCGGGCGCAGCAGCGAGAAGACCGGGCCGACGAGGGCGTCGAAGCGCTTGCTGAAGCCCATCAGCAGGCCCAGGGGCACTCCGGTGGAAATGGCCACCAGGAAGCCCAGGAATACCAGGCGCAGGCTGTGGCCGATGTGCTGGAACAGCGTGCCGCCGGCGTAGCCGGAGTCCCGCGACAACTGGACCGCGGCCTGCCAGGTGGTGGCCGGCGTGGGAAAGCGCGCGCCGTTGACCAGTCCCATGGCCGAGACCGCCCACCAGGCGGCGAAGGCGATCGCGACGGCGGCGACCCCGACGGTGGCCCGCCGGCGCGAGGCGCGCGGACGGCGCGCCGGCAAGGTTGCGATGTGTTCACTCATGGCAGGGCCTCACGCGGTCGCGGCGCCGCGGTCCAGGTGCGCGACGTCTTCGAGCAGCAGCAGCATGGCGGTGCAGTCCTGCTCCTGCCTGCCCCAGGACTTGGCCAGCGCGAACATCTCGCGGGCATAGCCGCCCAGTCCCAGCGGCGCGCCCACCGAGGCGGCCAGGTTCATGGCCAGGTTGATGTCCTTGTAGCCCATGCGCATGGGGAAGTCGGGGCTGACGTCGCCCGCCAGGACCTTGCCGGGGAAGTTGGTCAGGAGCTGGCCGCGCCCCGCGGTGGTGTTGGACAGCACCTTGACCACGGTGGCGCGGTCCAGGCCGAGCTTGGCGGCGAACATCAGCGCTTCGCCGGTCAGCACCATGCCGACCATGGACATGTAGTTGTTGACGAGCTTGAGCCGGATGCCGGAGCCGAAGCCGCCCACGTGCACGATCTCGTCGGCCATGGCGGCGAAGATCGGGGCGGCCTGGTCGAAGTCCGCCTGGGCGCCGCCGGCCATGATCAGGGCCTTGCCCTGGGCGGCTTCGCGCGGGGTCCGTCCCACGGGGGCGTCGATGCAGCGCAAGCCCTGCGCGGCGAGCTCGGCGGCGATGCGGTCGGTTTCGACGGCGTCGCCCGTGCTCATTTCGATGACCAGCGCGCCCGGGTTGAGCCCCGCGGCCGCGCCGTCGGGGCCGAACAGCGCCTCGCGGACGTGGGCGGAGGTGGGCAGCATGGTGATGGCCACGTCGCAGCCGAGCGCCGCGTCGCGGGGCGTGGCGGCGCGCCGGAAGCCGGTATCCGCCAGGCGGTCCATGGCGGCCGGGACGACGTCATAGCCGGCAACCTCGTACCCGCGCGCGGCCAGGTTGCGCAGCATCGCGCTCCCCATGACGCCCAGGCCCAGGAATGCGATGCGGGGTGTTTCGGTGTGTTCCATGGGACTCCCTTCGGTGGACTCAGCTACTGCGGCGCGCGCTGGTGCTGCTCTGGGGCGGCGCGGTGGTATCGCGGACGATCAGTTCGAGTTCGATGCAGACGTTTTCCGGCGGCGTGTCGGCGTCGGCCGCCAGCAGGATGCTGGCGGCGCGCTGGCCCAGCTCGAAGGCCGGCACGTTCAGGGTGGTGATGCCGGGACGGCAATGCGCGGCCATTTCGATGTTGTCGAAGCCGGTGATGGAAATCTGCTCGGGCACGCGCAGGTTCTGCCACAGGCATTCCTGCAGGGCGCCGTAGGCCAGGATGTCGTTGCCGCACATGACGGCGGTGGGCGGTTCGGGCAGGCGCAGCAACGCGGCCATGGCGCGGCGGGCTTCCGGCACGGTGTAGGGCTTTTCGATGACGTATTGCGGCGGCAGCTCGACGCCGCGGCGCTGCAGCGCGCGGGCGAAGCCGGCGACCCGGTCCGCGGCGCGGTCGTTGTCCTTGGAAATGCCGGCGATCACGCCCAGGCGGCGATGGCCGATGTCCAGCAGGTAGCTGGCGATGCGCTGCGCGGCGGCGGCGTTGTCCCAGCCGACCATGGGCCAGGGGTCGGCGGCGTCGTAGTGGCAAGTGGTGACGAAGGGTATGCCCTTGGATCGCAGCAGTTCGTAGAGTTCGGGATCGCGGCTGCGGCCCACCAGCATCATGGCGTCGACGCCGCGCTCGATCAGCGCGCGTACTTCGCCCGCTTCGCGTGCCGGGCTGTAGTTGGTGCTGGCCAGCAGCAGTTGGTAGCCGTGTTCGTGGATGGTCTGCTGCATGCCGTCGACCAGCTTGGCGAACAGCGCGCTGTCCACCGTGGGAATGATGGCGCCCATGGTGCGGGTCTTGCGCGAAGCCAGCGAACGGGCCGCGCCGTGCGGCACGTAGCCCGCCTCGGCAAGCAAGGCCATGGCGCGCGCGCGCAGGTCGGGACGCACTTTTTCCGGATGGTTCAGCACCCGGGACAAGGTCGCCGATGAAATGCCGCCGCTGGCCGCAATGGATTTCAGCGTATCGCCGGAGAGCGGGTTGGTCTTTCGCTTCATGCTTGAAAGCGCTTTCAGAATTTTGATGATGTGAATATACAGTTAATGGAACGCTACGGTCTATCTCTAGGGTTTTCTCGGGGTTGAATGGAGGATTCACGCGCTTATTCTCTGTATGCGCTTTCAAAAAACGAGCCCGGGCACAGACCTGGGACTGCCATCCGGGGAATGACGCGGCAGCTCGCGCATGCAGACCGGAATCCGCCAAACTGGAGACAAAGCATGTCGAGAATCCCCCGTCGCATCCTGAGCCTGTGCCTGGCGCCGCTGGGCGCGCTGCTGGTCAATCCGCCCGCGTCGGCCCAGGCGCCCACGCCCATCAAGGTCAGCTACCAGATCGCCTACTGGGCGCTGCCCATCTACATCGCCACGGAAAAGAACTGGTGGGCCGAAGCGGGCCTGAAGCCCGAGTTCGTGGTCTATCCCGCGGGCGCGCAGCAGATCGCGGGCGCCGCCTCCAAGTCCTGGGACGTGGGCGGCACGGGCTCTCCGCCCGCGGTGCTGGGCGCGCAGCGCTACGGCATCGTGACGCTGGGCATCACCAACGACGAATCCACCGCCAACGGCGTGATGGCGCGCAAGGACAACGCGGCCGCGGTCCGGAGCAACGCCGCCAAGGAGGTGAAGGGCAAGCAGGTCCTGCTCAGCCCCAACTCCACCGGCGAATACGCCACCATGGCCTGCCTGAAGAAATGGGGCATGCAGCGCAGCGACGTCAGCGTGGTGACGCTGGCGCCCGCCCAATTAGTGTCGGCTTTCATCGGCGGCAACGGCATGCTGGCCGGCACCTGGGCGCCCAACTTCTACACCCTGAACGAACAGAGCGGGGCGGAAGTGGTGTGCAGCGGCAAGGATGCGGGCGTGATGATCCCGGGCGCGCTGGTGGCGCGCGGCGATTTCGCCAAGCAGAACCCGGAAGCCGTCGCCAAGTTCCTGGCCGTGTACCTGCGGGCGGTGAGCTTCGAGAAGAGCAACAAGGCCGAGGCCATGGGCTACCTGCGCAAGCTGTTCGACGCCAACGGCATCAAGCTGAACGATGCCTACCTGAACCAGGAATTCGCGCGGCCGATCTTCACGCTGGAAGAACAGCTCAAGCTGATGTCCCGGAGCGGCGGCAATTCCACCCTGGACAACGCCTATGAAGCGTTGTCGGCCTATCTGAAGGGCGTGGGCACGCTGACCGAGGTGCCGGATCCGAAGACCTACATCACCGACGACTACATGAAGCGCGTCGACCAGACGCCGGCGCTCAAGGCTTTCGCCAACAACGCCAACTGAGCCCCATCCACTCTTGAAGAGGCCGATACGATGGCAGTGAGCAAGCTCAAATCCGCGTCGAAGCAGCCCCAGGGCAACGAGGCCGCCGCGCGCGAAGTCGCCGCCGAAATGCTGGCGAACATCAAGTCCGGCGGCGAGGCCGCGGTGCGCGACTACGCCAGGCGGCTGGACAAATGGGAGGGGGACATCCTGGTGTCCGCCGCCGAGATCGAACGGCGCACCGCGTCCATCCCGGACGCCATCAAGCGCGACATCGAGTTCGCCGCCGGCCAGGTGCGCAAGTTCGCGCAGGCGCAGATGGCCTCCGTGCGCGAGTTCCAGGTCGAGCTCTCGCCGGGGCTGGTGGCCGGGCAGCGGCTGATTCCGGTCAACGTGGCGGGCTGCTACGTGCCCACCGGGCGCTATGCGCACATCGCGTCGGCCTACATGAGCATCGCTACCGCCAAGGCGGCCGGCGTGCCCAGGGTCATCGCGTGTTCCACGCCCTACCGCGGGGAGGGCATCCATCCGCAGGTGCTGTATGCCATGAAGGTGGCGGGGGTGGACGCCGTGATGACGCTGGGCGGCGTGCAGGCGATCGCCGCCATGGCCTACGGCCTGTTCACCGGCAAGCCGGCCGACATCATCGTGGGCCCCGGCAACAAGTTCGTGGCGGAAGCCAAGCGCATGCTGTTCGGCAGCGTCGGCATCGATGTCTTCGCCGGCCCGTCCGAAGTCTGCATCATCGCCGATGCCTCGGCCGATCCGGCCATCGTCGCGTCGGACCTGGTGGGGCAGGCCGAGCACGGCCATGAGTCCCCCGCCTGGTTGATCGCAACCGACCGCAAGCTGGCCGAGGAGGTGCTGCGCCGGGTGCCCGGGCTGATCGACGCGCTGCCGCCCACCGCGCGCGACGCGGCCTCCGCGGCCTGGCGCGATTATGGCGAGGTGGTGCTTTGCGATACGCGCGAAGAGGCGGCCCAGGTCTCGGACGACTACGCCAGCGAGCACCTGGAAGTCCATTGCGACGACCTGGACTGGTGGTTCGGGCGGCTGAGCTGCTACGGCTCGCTGTTCCTGGGCGAGGAAACCACCGTGGCCTTCGGAGACAAGGCCAGCGGCACCAACCACATCCTGCCCACCAAGGGCGCCGCGCGTTATTCGGGCGGGCTGTCCGTGCACAAGTTCATCAAGACCGTGACCTGGCAACGCATGACGCGCCAGGCCAGCCGCGACACCGCCCAGGTGACCGCGCGCATTTCGCGCCTGGAGGGCATGGAGGCGCACGCGCGCACGGCGGACGACCGCCTGGCCAAGTATTTCCCGAAAGAATCCTTCGAACTGGGCGAACCCGTGCGGGAGTGAGGCCGACATGCAGAACCGAATGTCCCGCTTGTTCGGCCTGGACGGCCGCGTCGCGCTGGTCAGCGGCGGCAGCTCCGGAATAGGCAAGGCCATCGGCCTGGCGCTGGGGCGGGCCGGCGCCCGCGTGGTGCTGGTGGCGCGGCGCGAAGCCGAGCTGGCCGGCGCCGTCCGCGAGTTCGAGGCCGAAGGCCTGGCCGCGCGGGCGCTGTCCTGCGACCTGGCGGACCGCGAGGCGCTGCGCGGTTTCGCCGGACGGGCGGCCGAGGCTTTCGGCGCGCCCGACATCCTGGTCAATGCCTCGGGCATCAATGTGCGCAAGCCCTTCGAAGACACGGGCGACGATGACTGGGACCGTTCGCTGGCCATCAATCTGACGGCCCCGTTCCTGCTGACCCGCGCGCTGGCGCCGGCCATGCGCGAGCGCGGCTGGGGGCGGATCATCAACATCACCTCGCTGCAATGCGTGCGCGCCTTTCCCGACAGCGCGCCCTACGGCGCCTCCAAGGGCGGCCTGATGCAACTGACCCGCGCCATCGCCGAGTACTGGTCGCGCCATGGGGTGACCTGCAACGCGATCGCGCCGGGATTCTTCGAGACCCCGCTGACGGCCGCGGTGATGAACGACCCCGCGCGCGTGCAGGCGCTGGCCGCGAGCACCATGATGGGCCGCAACGGGCGGCTGGACGACCTGCACGGCGCCGCCGTGTTCCTGGCCAGCGAGGCCTCGGCCTACGTCACCGGCCAGACGCTGTTCGTCGACGGCGGTTTCTCGGCCCGCTGACCGGCCGCACCCAGGGAGCCCAGCCATGAAAGCCCTCGTATACACCGCGCCCCGCCAGATCCTGTTCCAGGAACAGCCCGATCCCGACCTCGCGGACGGCGACGCGCTGCTGCGCATCGAGGCCGTGGGCATCTGCGGATCGGACATGCATGCCTATCACGGGCACGATCCGCGCCGCAATCCGCCCCTGATCCTCGGCCATGAATTCGCGGGCGTGGTGGTCGGAGGCCCGCGCGCGGGCGAGCGGGTGACCGCCAATCCGCTGATCCACTGCGGCCACTGCGATTTCTGCGTGCAGGGCCGCAACAACCTGTGCCGCAACCGCGGCATGGTGGGCATGACGCGCCCGGGCGCCTTCGCCGAGCTGATGGCCATTCCCGAGCGCTGCCTGGTCTCGGTTCCGCAGGACATGCCGGCGCGCGCGGCGGCGCTGACCGAGCCGGCGGCCACCGCCCTGCACGGCGTGATGCTGGCGCAGCGCGCGCTGTTCCGGCCGCTGTCGGAGGCCCGGGTACTGGTTATCGGGGGCGGCGCGATCGGCCTGCTGTCGGCGCTGTTCCTGCGCGGCCAGGGCTGCCGCGTCAGCCTGGCCGAGACCAATCCGCTGCGGCGCGAGTCCGCCGCGAAACATGCGGGCTGCGCCGCCTTCGATCCCCGCGAGAAGCCGCCCGCGCCCGGCGGCTTCGAACTGGTGGTCGACGCCGTGGGCGGCAAGGCCACGCGGCCGCTGGCGCTGGCCGCGGTCCAGCCGGGCGGCGTCATGCTGCACATCGGGCTGCAGGACTGGGCCAGCGAGATCGACATGCGGCGCCTGACGCTGGACGAGATCACCCTGGTCGGGGCGTACACCTACACGACCGCGGACTTGCGCGCCACGGTGGACGCGCTGTACCGGGGCATGTTCGGCGACCTGGCCTGGGTCGAGGAACGTCCGCTCGCGGCGGGCGCGCAGGCCTTCTCGGACCTGGACGGCGGGCGCTCGGCGTCGGCCAAGATCGTGCTGAGGACGCATTGACATGGCCCGGCTTCCTCTCGTCGGACGCGCCGTTCCCGGCGCCATGGCCTTGCTCGACCGGAGCGCAGCCGTGACCCGCTTGCCGCCCGCCGCCGTCCCGCCCGCGCCGGCTTCGCGCCGGCGCCCGTCGCTGCGCTGGCTGGTCAGCGGCGCATCGGTGGCCGCGCTGCTGCTGGCCTGGTACCTGGCCACGGGGCCGCTGGAGCTGCTGAGCCCGATGCAACTGCCGTCGCCCGCCGATGCCTGTGACGCCCTGTTGGAGATCGCCGGGGAAGGCTATGCCGACGGCACGCTGTGGCAGCACGTCGCGTCCAGCACCGGCCTGGTGCTGTACGGCTTCGCGGCGGCGGCGCTTACCGGCGTGCCGCTGGGCATCATGATGGGGCAGAGCCGGCTGGTCGAAGCCTACGTCAATCCCGTCTTCCAGATCGTCCGGCCGATCGCGCCCATCGCCTGGATTCCCCTGACGATCCTGTGGTTCGGGCTGGGCACGAGCGCCAAGGTCTTCGTCATCTGGCTGGCCGCGTTCGCGCCCACTGTGATCAACACCTGGACCGGCGTGCGCAACATCGACGGCACGCTGGTCGAGGCGGCGCGCGCCAATGGCGCGGCCGGCCGGCTGATGCTGCTGGACGTGGTCGTGCCGGGCGCGCTGCCCGCGATCTTCACCGGCCTGCGGACCTCGCTGCAGGCATGCTGGATGGTGCTGGTGGCGGCCGAGCTGGTCGGCTCCTTCGTGGGGCTGGGCCACGTGCTGATCATCGCCACCCGCGACCTGAACTCGGGAATGATCATGGTGGCCATGGCCGCGGTGGCGGCGATGGGCATGCTGATGTCCGCGCTGCTGGCGCAGGTCGAACGCAAGGCGATGCCATGGAAAGCCTGACCACGGCCGGCCGCGGCGGGCGGCGCGCGATCCCGTCGCGCCGCGCCATGGAGCGCTGGGTGATGCCCGCGCTCGGCATTGCGACGCTCTTCGGCGGCTGGGCGCTGCTGTCCGGGCTGGGCCTGGTGTCGCCGGCCTTCCTGCCCGGCCCGTTGACGGTGCTGCGCAGCATGGCGGAGCACACCCGCGAGCCCTATGCCGGGTCGGTCCTGCAATTGCATCTGCTGGCCAGCCTGGAGAAATTCCTGATCAGTTTTTCCATCGCGGTCCTGCTGGGCGTGCCGCTGGGCCTGTTCATGGGGCGCTTCCGGGCGCTGGACTGGGCGGTGGCGCCGGTGTTCGAGGCGTTCCGCTTCATTCCCCCGATCGCATGGGTGCCGTTCGCGATCTTCTGGTTCGGCACCGGCTTCCTGTCGCCCACCCTGGTGATTTTCGCGGGCGCCTTCGCGCCCTGCGTGCTGAACGCCTACCGCGGCGCCAAGCAGATCGACCGCGCCTTGATCGAGGCCGGCCAGATGCTGGGCGCCGGCCGCTGGGCCACGCTGACGGAAATCCTGCTGCCGGCCTCGCTGGCGCACATCGTCGCCGGCATCCGGGTCGGGGCGGGATTCGGCTGGCAGTCGCTGATCGGCGCGGAACTCATCGTCGGTTCGACCGGCCTGGGCTACATGATCGTGCAGGGCGGCAGCAATCTGGAGCCCGCCATCGTGATCAGCGGAATGATCACCATCGGGCTGATCGGCGCGGGCATCGACTACGGCATGCGCGCGCTGCAGCGGCGGGTGCAGCGCAAGTGGGCCCGCTGAAGGGCGCGTCAACCATCGACCAGGGAGGGAGAGCGGGCAGGGCAGTGGCGGCAATCCATCTAGGAGAGAGACATGAAACATTACAAAGGCCTCAAGGCCTTGGTGGCGCTCGTCATCGGGTGCTGGCTGGCGGCGCCGGGAGCGGCGGCGGCCCAGGCCGCGCCGGCGGGCGAGGAACTGTTCAACATCCGCATCGGGCAGCAGCCGCAGCGGTGGGCGCTGGAGTGGTATATCGCCAGCGAGAAGGGCTGGTGGAAAGAGGTGGGCCTGAACCCGGTGATCTCCACCTTCGCGTCCGGCGCGGTCGAAATCGCGGCCGGCGCCTCGGGCTCCTGGGACGTGGGCGGGGCGGGCAACATCCCCTCGCTGCTCGGGGCGTCGAAGTACGGCCTGCAGACCATCGGCATCGCGGACGGCGAGGCGGCGATCATCACCATCATGGCGACCAGGGACCGGGCGGACGAATACCTCAAGAACCCCGCGCTGCTCAAGGGCAAGACCATTCCCGTCACCAGCAACTCCACGGGCCAGTGGGGCGCGGCCGAATGCCTGTCGAAGAAGTTCGGGCTGAAGGCGGACGACTACCGCTTCGTGAACCTGTCTCCCCCCGACATCAACGCGGCGGTGATGAGCGGGAAGTACGACGTCTCGTCCGTCTGGGCGCCCAACACCTACATCCTGGAGGACGCCATCGGCGCCAAGGTGATCTGCACGGGGGCGGAGCTGGACATGCCCATCCACAGCTATCTGTTCACCCGGCCGCAGTTCGCGAAGCAGCATCCCGACAAGGTCGCGCGCTTTCTTGCGGTCTACCTGCGCGCGGTGGCGTGGCAGCGCGCCCATCCCGAAGAAGCCCGCGCGTACCTGAAGGCCTTCTTCGGCAGCGTCGGCGTGAAGTTCCCCGACAAGTACCTGGCGCAGGAGCTGCGCGACCGGCCGGCGTTCGACCTGGCCGAGCAGGCGAAGCTGTTCGGTCCCAACGCCGCGGGCAGTTCGGACATCGTCGACTGGTGGAACAGCGTAGGGGAGTTCATGGTGTCCGTGGGCGTCATCAAGAAGATCCCGGATCCCAAGACCATGGTCACGGGCAAGTATCTCAAGATGATCCAGGACGATCCGAAGCTCAGCGCATTCGTCGCCGACGTTTCGAAGTAGACAGGGGAGCGCAAGCATGAGTCAGATCACTTTCGAACGGGTGCAGCGCACCTTCAGCCGCGGCGGAGAGCGCTTCCTGGCGCTGGACGACGTCAGCTTCGAGGTGGGCGAAAGGGAGTTCGTCTCCATCGTCGGGCCGTCGGGCTGCGGCAAGACCACCTTGATGAGGATGGCGGCGGGCCTGGAGTTCCCCTCGGCGGGCAGCGTGCGCGTCGGCGGCAAAGAGGTGGAGCAGCCCGGGCCCGACCGCGCCGTCGTGTTCCAGCAGTTCGCGCTCTTCCCGTGGAAGACCGTGACCGAGAACATCGGCTTCGGCCTGAAGTGCAAGGGCGCCTCGCGCGAGGCGCGGGCGGAAACGGTGGCGCGCTACATCGAGCTGATGGGCCTGGCGGGCTACGAACAGGCCTATCCCCACCAGTTGTCGGGCGGCATGCAGCAGCGCGTGGCCATCGCGCGCAGCTATGCGCTGGACCCCGACGTGTTGCTGATGGACGAGCCGTTCGGCGCGCTGGATGCGCAGACCCGGGTCGTCATGCAGGAAGAGCTGGTCAAGCTGTCGCGGCTCAACCCGCGCACGGTGCTGTTCATCACGCACAGCGTGGAGGAAGCGGTGTACCTGTCGGACCGGGTGGTGGTGCTGACGGGCCGGCCCGGCCAGATCAAGGAGATCATCAACGTCTCCGACGTGCGCAAGCGCGAGGACTGGGACAGCATGGAACGGATCGAGGACGTGATGGACATGGAGGCGTTCGTGCACCTGCGCACGCACATCTGGAAGCTGCTCCGCGCGCAGGAAACGGAACCCCTGGACGCCGCCCTGGCCGCGGCGCATTGAAGGAACGCGACATGAAGCATATCGAAGATGGCGCCGCGCCGGCGTCCGGCCGGAAAGACCGATCTGGAGGCGAAACGATGAGTTCCCGGCTTGCCGCCCTGAAGACCCAGACCCCGTGGTGGCGGCTCGACGCCACGGCGGACGACGCGCGGGCCGTCGAGCCCCGGCAGATGGCCGTCATGCTGGAGCAGTTGATACTGATCCGCCGCTTCGAGGAAAAGCTCCTGAAGCTGAGCGTGGCCGGCATCCTGCACGGCCCGGCGCATTCCAGCATCGGGCAGGACGGCGCGGCGGTGGGCGCCATGTCGGTGCTGGAGTCGGCGGACAAGATCAACGGCACGCACCGCATGCACCACCAGTTCCTGGCCAAGGCCCTGAACCACGCCACGCCCGCGGACTACGCGCCGCTGGCCTCGGAGACGCTGGATGCGCACCGCGAAGTGGTGTACCGGACCTATGCCGAGATCCTGGGCCTCACGCCCGGTTATTGCGGCGGCCGGGGCGGCTCCATGCACCTGCGCTATCCCGAGGCGGGCATCTACGGCTCGAACGCCATCGTGGGCGGCAACCCCTCGCACGCCGTGGGCTACGCCTTCGCCGACAAGCTGCGCGGGCGCGACCACGTGTCCGTGGCGTTCTTCGGCGACGGCGCCATGCAGAGCGGCGCGGCCTACGAGGCCATGAACCTGGCGGCGCTCTACGGCACGCCCACGATCTTTTTCGTGGAAAACAATCTGTACGCGGTGTCCACCCATGTCTCGGAACAGACCCGCGAGACCCGGCTGTCGGCGCGCGGCCTGTCGCTGGGCGTGCCGGCCATCGAATTCGACGGCATGGACGTCGTGGCCGCGCGCCTGGCCATGCAGGAGGCGCGCGCCATCATCCGGCGCGACGGCGGGCCGGTGCTGCTGGAGGCGCAGACCTATCGCTACCTGCACCAGTCAGGCGCCCTGAAGGGCAGCGCCTTCCGCTACCGCGAAAAAGAGGAAGAGGAAGCCTGGCAGGCGCGCGATCCCATTGTGGCATTCCCGGCGCAGTTGAAGGCGCTGGGCGTGATCGACGATGTCGGCATCGCGGCGCTCGAGCGCCGCGCGGACGAACTCATCGACGGCGCGCTGGAACGGCTGCTGGAGCACTACGGCGACGAGAAGTCGCAGCGCATCCGGCCCGAACTCTGGCCGGATCCGGCGAGCGTGGACACCGGCATCCGGGGCGACCTCGGCGAGCTGGCGAGCCAGCGCGTGGCCGAGCTGGAAGACCAGGCGCCCGCCGGCCTCGTGGACGCGAAGTTCCAGGACGTGATCTCGCGGGCGATGCTGCTGAACATGCAGCGCGACGACGGCATCTTCATCCTGGGCGAGGACGTGCACCGCCTGAAGGGAGGCACCGCCGGCGCCACCAAGGATATCGGCGACCATTTTCCCGAGCGGCTCATCGGCACGCCGATCTGCGAGAACGGCTTCACCGGCCTGGCGCTGGGGGCGGCCCTGAACGGCATGCGCCCGGTGGTGGAAATCATGTACCCCGATTTCGCGCTGGTCGCGGCGGACCAGTTGTTCAACCAGATCGCCAAGGTGCGCCATATGTTCGGCGGCAAGTTCGCCGTGCCCGTGCTGGTGCGCAGCCGGGTCACGGCCGGCACCGGCTACGGTTCGCAGCACTCGATGGACGCCAGCGGCCTGTTCGCGCAGTACCCCGGCTGGCGCATCCTGGCGCCGTCGCGACCCTACGATTACATCGGGCTGCTCAACGCCGCGCTGCGCTGCGACGATCCGGTGCTGATCGTGGAATACAACGACCTCTTCAAGAAGGTGGACAAGGTGCCGGCGGAGGACTGGGACTATATCGTTCCCATCGGCCGCGCCCGGGTCGCCCGGGAAGGCTCGCGCTGCACCATCCTGACCTATGGGGTCATGGTCGAGACCTGCTGCCAGGTGGCGGAGCGCAGCGGCATCGACGCGCAGGTGATCGACCTGCGCACGCTGGATCCGCTGGGCATCGATTGGGAAACCATCGAGGCGGGCGTCAGGCGCACGCAGGCGCTGATGATCGTGGAGCAGACCACCCGCGGCACCTCGATCGGGTCGCGAGTGGCCTGCGATGCGCAGTCGCGCCTGTTCGACTGGCTGGACCACGAAATCGTCCATGTCACCGGATCGAATTCGTCGCCGGTGGTTTCCAAGGTGCTGGAGCGGGCCGCGCTGGCGGACGCGCAGGCCGTGGAGACGGCGCTCCGTTCCCTGGACAGCCGCCGCGGCGGTTCCCGCTGAAGCCGGCGTCCGCGCCTGGGAGAAAAAAATGCTGAAAGACAGATTGCTGGCCACGCACCACACGGCCATCTGCGTCAACGATTTCGAACGAGCCCGGAATTTCTACACGGATTTCCTCGGGTTCGAGCTGGAAGGGGAGATGGACCACCGCTCGGAACCCGCGCTGGGCGAGGTGGTGGGACTGCCGGGAGCGACCATCCGCTGGGCCATGCTGCGCCATGGCGCGCACCGGGTCGAGCTCTTCAAGTACTACACGCCGGACGGCGATAAGCGGCCGCGCCGGCAATGCGATTTCGGCTACAGCCACATGGCGTTCGAGGTCGAGGACGTGGATGCCGTGTACCAGCAGGCGACCCGCGCGGGGTATGAAAGCGTGTCCTCCCCGCGCATCATGCGGCAGGGGCGCACCAAGGTGTTCTATCTGATGGAGCCCGAAGGCGCCATCACGGAGTTCATCCAGTTCATGAAGGAAACAGCATGACCAGAACGCTAGACATGGTCGTCCCGCCGACGGGCGAAGCGCTGGACGGCGCCCGCCTGGTCGCCTGGATCGTGCCGCCGGGCCAGGCGTTCAAGGCGGGCGACGTGCTGGTCGAGATCGAGACGGACAAGTCCATCATCGAGGTGCCCGCGCACGAAGGCGGGATCATGGTCGAGCACGTCGTGGCCGTCGATGGCGTCGTGAACGCGGATACGGTCATCGCCAGGATCCAGGTGGAGGGCGAAGCGCCGCCCGCGGAGCGCCAGGCGCCGCCGCCGCCGGCGTCCGCGGTGGCCGCCGAGGCCCCGCGGACGCCGGCGGCTCGGCCGCAGCAAGCCGCCCGGGCGGCGCCTCCCGGCACGCGCAAGTTCGCCACGCCCGCGGCGCGGCGCGTGGCGGCCGAACGCGGCATTGCGCTGGACGCGGTCCAGGGATCCGGCCCGAACGGCCGCGTGACCGTGGCCGACATCGGGCCGGCGCGGCCGCAGGCCCGCGACGGCGGCCAGGCCGCCTTGCGGGAGGCCTGGGCGGCGACGCGCCACGGGGACGTGCGCCTGAGCCTGTGGGAGGGCGGCGTCCGCCAGGACGGCCAGACGGTGGTGCTCGTCCACGGCATGTTCGGCGACCGCGACACCTGGGCCAGCCTGGCGCATGCGCTCAGCCGGGCCGGCCTGCGCGTGCTGGCGCTGGACCTGCCTTGCCATGGCCAGACCCGGTCGCAGGCGACGCGTTTCGAGGACGTCGTCGACACGGTGGCGGATGCCATCGGATCCCATTGCGGCGGGCCAGTGACGCTGGTGGGCCACTCGTTCGGGGCCGCAGTCGCGGCCAGGGCGGTGTCGCGGCCGGGCATCGGCGCGGAAGGGCTGGTGCTGATCGCGCCGCTGGGGCTGGGCACCGAGATCGACCAGAGCTTCCTCACGGGCATGACGCACGCTTCCACCAACGAGGCCGCGCAGCGCGAACTGGCGAAGCTCACGGTCTCGGGCATGACGCCGTCGGCGGCTTTCATCGACGCGCTGCGCCAGGGCACGCAGGCCCGCCGCGAGGCTCTGGTCGAACTGTGCCGCTCGGCCGGCTGGAACGGCGTGCAGCAGGTGCACATCGGCCCGGACCTGGAAAACGCGCCGTGCCGCTGCACCATCATCCATGGCCGGCGCGACGCGATCATTCCCTGGCGGCACGCCTTGAACGCGCCGCCCCGCACGGCGCTGCACCTGTTGCCCGACGCCGGCCACATGCCGCAATGGGAGGCCGGCAAACTGGTCGCGGACATCGTGCTGGAGGCCATGCCGGCCCGGCGCTGAGCCGCGGGCCGGCTCAGCCTCCCGGCACCAGCGTCTCCATGTGCTTGTTGAACCGTTCGCCTTCGACCATCAGCCAGTCGCAGAACGTCTTCAACAGCGGATCGTGGCGGCGCTCTTCGCGGATGATGATGAAGTAGCCCGGCGATTGCACGGTGAGCGGCCCGAACGGCGCCACCAGCCGCCCGTCCTCGATGTCGCCGGCCACCAGCGACGAATAGCCGATGGTCATGCCCAGGCCGTCGAGCGCGGCCTGCAGCGCGAAATACAGGTGCTCCAGTTCCAGTGATTCGGCCGGCACGACGCGGCTGTGCTGCACGCTGGCCAGCCAGTCGCTCCAGGCGCTGCGCCGCGCGCGGCAATGCAGGAACGTATGGCGCGACAGATCGGTAATGCGGGCCAGCGGCAGCCGCTGCAGCAGGCCCGGGGCGCACACCGGGAAGAAGCTCTCGTTCAGCACGCGGCGCTTGTAGAGGCCGGGCGTGGGCTCGGCCTCGCGCCGGATCACCACGTCCAGGTTCGAGGGCAGCAGGCGGAAAGGCTCCAGCCCGGTTGAGATCTCCACTTCCACTTCCGGGTATTGCTCGCGGAACCGCGCCAGCCTGGGGAACAGCCAGCGCATGGTGAAGGTGGGCAGGGCGTTGACGCGCAGCACCTCGCGCGAGCGCAGGCTGCGCGAGGCCGAGGCGATGGCGTTCAGCGCCGGACTGATGGTGTCCAGGTACAGGCGGCCCTGGTCCGTCAGCTCGATCTTCTTGCCCAGGCGCCGGAACAGCTTCACGCCCAGCCAGTCTTCCAGCGCCTTGATCTGGTGGCTGATCGCGCCATGTGTGACGGACAGCTCGTCCGCGGCCTGCGTGAAGCTTAGCTGGCGGCCCGCGGATTCGAAGGCGCGGATGGAGGTCAGCGGCGGCAGTCTGGGTTTCATTGTGAAATTACCTCACAGCACTCGCGAAAAATGATGCCTGGCCCTGGCGTGCGTCCCATGCTCGAATACGCCGCATGGTTGCAAGCCGGAAATGGCGTCCAGGGATGCCATGCCGGACACGCTGTGAATTTAACTCACCGGAAGGGGGCGGGCATGCTGCAGGGCAAGGTCATACTGGATCTGACGTGGGTGCTGGGCGGGCCGTTCGCCGGCCAGTTGCTGGCCCAGTTGGGCGCCGAGGTCGTCAAGGTGGAGCCGGTGGGCGGCGACTATGCCCGTTCGGTGCCGCCGGTGTCCGCCACGCAGGACTCGCCGTTCTTCCTGTCCGTGAACCGCGGCAAGCGGAGCGTGGCGCTGGACCTGAAGCATCCGCTGGGCCGCCAGGCCTTCCAGGACCTGGTGCGCGAAGCGGACGCGGTGATCTACGGTTTCGCTTCGGATGTGCCGGCGCGGCTGGGCCTGGACCACGCCACGCTGGCCGCGATCAATCCCCGCATCGTGGTGGGCCAATTGATCGGGCTGGACGACCGGGGGCCCTATGCGGGCGCGCCGGCGTTCGACCTGATGCTGCAGGCCATGTCCGGGCTGATGAGCATCACGGGCGAGGCCGGCGGCAAGCCCGTGCGGGTGGGCTACCAGGTGGCGGACCTGGCCGGCGGGCTCTACCTGGCGCTGGGCGTGGCGGCGGGCCTGGCCCAGGCGCAGGCCAGCGGCGCGGGCGAGCGCGTCCAGGTCTCCCTGTTCGACGCGCAGATGGCCATGCTGACCTGGCAGGCGCAAGGCTACCTGCAAGGCGGTCCCGCGCCGCGCGCCAGCGGCGCGCGCCACGCGATGATCGCGCCCAGCGACATCTACCGCACGTCGGACGGGCGCTGGATCGCGCTGGCGCCCACCGGCGATGCGTTCTGGCAGGCCTTGTGCGCGGCCATCGGACAGCCCGGGCTGGCGGCGGACGCCCGCTACGCCACGCCGGCGGCGCGGGTGGCCAATGTGGAGTCCCTGACCGCGGAGCTGGCGGGCGCCATCGGCCGGCGCACGGCGCAGGAATGGCTGGATATCTTCGAGGCCCGGCGGGTGCCCGCCGCGCTGGTGCTGGGCGTGGACGAGGCGCTGGCGCATCCGCTCGCGGCGTCCCGCGGCATGGTGGAGAGCGTGGTCCGGCCGCAGGGCGGCGAGCCCGTGCGCATGCTGGGCAACCCCTTCAAGTTTGCCGGCCAGCCGCAGCTCGGCTATCCGCCCGCCTTGGGCCAGGATACGGAAGCCCTGTTGCGCCGCATGGCGGGCTATGGCGACGACAACCTGGCCGCGCTGCGGGCGGCCGGCGTGATCCGGACCGGCGGCGCGGTGGCGGGAGCGGCGCGATGAATGCCACGCTGGACGAGCGCGACGCGGAACTGGACGCGGACGCGCGCGCGCTGCTGCGGGACGTGGCGGCGTTCGCGCACGCCGAACTGGCGCCGCTGGCGGCCGCGGGTTGCGGCGAACAACCCTGGGCCGGCGGCTTGATCCGGCAGGCGTGCCGGTTGGGCTACGCCGGGATCGAGGTCCCGGCCGGCGACGGCGGGCTGGGCCTGCCTTACCGCATGCGGGCCAGGGTCGCGGAAACGCTGGCGGCGACGGACTTCGCCTTCGCCTTTGCCTTCATCAACCAGCACAACGTGGCGCTGCGCATCGCCGAACACGGCAGCGCCGCGGCCCGCGCGCGCTACCTGCCGGGGCTGCTGGCGGGAGACCTGGTCGGCGGCACCGCGATGTCGGAGCCGCGCGCCGGCAGCGATTTCGTCGCCATCGCCACGCGGGCTCGGCGCTGCGAGGGCGGGGGCTGGATCCTGGACGGCGAGAAGGCCTGGGTGGCCAACGCCGCGGGCGGCGAGCTGGCGCTGGTGTTCGCGCAGACGGATCCGGCGCGCGGGCCCGCTGGCATCGCCTGCTTCATCGTCGACCTGCGCGCGCCGCAATGCGAGCGGGTGGCGGGCGCGCCGCTGGAGGGGCTGGGCGCGGCCGGCATCGCCGGCATCCGCCTGGCGGCCTACCCCGCCGAGGACACCGACGTGCTGTACGCGCCGGGCCAGGGTTTCGCCATGGCGCTGGCCGGCGTGAACAAGGCGCGCACGCACATCGCGGCGATGGCCGCGGGCCTGCTCGACAGTTCGCTGCGGCTGGCGCTGCGCCACGCCTCCACGCGCCAGGCCTTCGGCCGTCCCATCATCGAACAGCAGGGCTTGCGCTGGTCGCTGGCGGACGTGTCGATGCGGCTGCAGATCCTGCGGATGCTGACGGATCGCGCCGCCGCCCTGATAGATGCCGGATCCGAAGAAGCGGTGCCCGCCGCCGCCATGGCCAAGAAGTACGCCGGCGAGGAATGCCTGGACGCCGTGTCCGCGTGCATCCAGGTCCTGGGGGCGGGCGGGCTGCTGCCGGCCCAGGGCATGGCGCGGCGGCTGCTGGCCGCCAAGGCGCTGTGCTTCGCCGACGGCACCACGGAAATGATGAACGAGCGCATCGCGGCCGGACTGGCTTCGCGGTTCGCCACGGCGCCGCGGGCCATCGCGCCCGGCGCCGCCACTGACGGGGAGGGCGGAATGCCGTACCAGGCATTGAAATTGACGCGGGGAGACGACGGCGCCACGCAGGCGCGGCTGGCGCGTATCGCCGAGGACGAGCTGCCCGATGGCGAGGTGCTGGTGGACGTGGCGTATTCGTCGCTGAACTACAAGGATGCGCTGGCGATCACCGGCAAGTCGCCCGTGGTGCGCAGCTTTCCCATGGTGCCGGGCATCGATTTCGCGGGCACCGTGCGCAGCAGCGCCGATCCGCGCTTCAAGCCGGGCGACGCCGTGCTGCTGAACGGCTGGGGCCTGGGCGAAACGCGCTGGGGCGGCCTGGCGCAGGCCGCGCGCGTGCCGGCCGATTGGCTGCTGCGCCTGCCCGCGGGCATGGACGCGCGGCAGGCCATGGCCATCGGCACGGCCGGCTATACCGCCATGCTGTGCGTGATGGCGCTGGAACGCCACAACGCCACGCCCGACGGCGGGCCGGTGCTGGTGACGGGCGCCAACGGCGGCGTCGGCACCGTCGCCATCGCGCTGCTGGCGGGCAAGGGCTACACGGTCACGGCCAGCACCGGGCGTCCGCAGGAAGCCGATTACCTGCGCAGCCTGGGCGCCAGCGGCATCCTGGACCGCGCCGCGCTGTCGGCGCCGGGCAAGCCGCTGCAGAAAGAGGCATGGGCCGCGGCCGTCGATTGCGTGGGCAGCCACACGCTGGCCAATGTGCTGGCCGGCATGCGCTACGGCGCGCCGGTGGCCGCTTGCGGGCTGGCGCAGGGCATGGACCTGTCCGCGACGGTGGCGCCGTTCATCCTGCGCGGCGTGACGCTGATCGGCGTGGACAGCGTCTACGCGCCCTTGGGCTTGCGCGCCGAGGCCTGGCGCCGGCTGGCCGCGGAACTGCCGCGCGGCATGCTGGAGGCCAACACGCGCGAATTGGGGCTGTCGGAGATCGCGGCGTCCGCCGTGCCGCTGCTGGAAGGAAAGATACGAGGCCGCATCGTCGTCGATGTGAACCGGTAAAGGCCGTTGATCCGCAAAGGGCCGCAGCATAGCGGCCCGCATACCACCACCAAAGGAGACTGGCATGATGAAGCAACGATGGCGTTCCGTCATCGCTGCGGCGGCGCTTTGCGCCGCCGCGGGGGCGGCATGGGGGCAGGGATATCCGGACAGGCCGGTGCGGCTGATCGTGCCGTTTCCACCGGGCGGCTCGGTGGACTATGTGGCGCGCAATATCGCGCCGGTGCTGTCGCAGAAGCTGGGGCAGGCCGTGGTAGTGGACAACAAGGGCGGCGCGTCCGGCACCATCGGCACGGCCGAACTGGCACGCGCGCCGGCCGACGGCTATACGCTGATGCTGGCTTTCGATTCGCACGCGGTCAACGGGTCGCTGTACAAGAACCTGCCATACGACACGATCGAGTCGTTCGACTACATCAGCCTGATCGGCACCATGCCGGCGGTGCTGCTGACGGCCAAGAAGACCGGCATCACCACCCTGCAGCAATTCCTGGATTACGCCCGCGGGCATCCCGGGCAGGTGAACTACGGTTCATCCGGAGTGGGCGGCTCGAATCACCTGAACCTGGCGGCCCTGGCCGCGCGCACCGGCATCAACGTCACGCACGTGCCCTACCGTGGCGGCGGGCCGATGTTCAACGCGGTCCTGGGCGGCGAGGTGGATGTGGTGATCGCCAGCCTGCCGACCATCATCGGCTTCGTGCAGGGCGGGCGGCTGAACGCCCTGGCCATCGGCACGGCGAAGCCCTCGCCTGCGCTGCCGGACGTTCCGCCCATCGCCACGCTGGTGCCGGGTTTCGAGGCCTATTCATGGGTCGGCATGCTGGCGCCCGCGGGCCTGCCGCCCGAAGTGCGCGAGCGCGTGCAGCAGGCGCTGCGCGACACCCTGGCGACGCCGCAGGTCAAGAACAGCATGGAGCAGGGCGGCTTCAACATCGTGTCCAGCACGCCGCAGGCATTCCAGCAGCGCGTGCAGGCCGAAGCGCAGCGCTGGGACAAGCTCATACGGGACACGGGCATCAAGATCGAATGACAGGTGCGCGGCCGTCAGCGCGCGAGTTTCATCGATACGTCCATGTGCGTGCCGCGATCCAGGTCGGCGCCGGGAGATGCGCTGCGCCGGGGAAGATGGAGCAGCCGGCCCGGCCGCGCGTAGATGCGGTAGATGAACCCTACACCGTGCCGCTGTTCGCGTCGGGCGGATTCGTCTCCAATCCCAGGCCTGCCTGACGGTACGCGGTCTTTGTCTTCACACTGAAAAATCCTTGCGGCGCGTGGCTGCCTCAGGACTTGAGTCCGAGGCGGCGCGCCAGCTTGTGCAGGTTGCTGGGGTCCACGTCCAGGGCGCGCGCGGCGACGGCCCAGTTGCCCTGGTGCTCGGCCAGCGCGCGGCGGATCGCCTGGCGCTGGCACGCATCCACCGCGTCGCGCAGCGATGGCGCCGAGTCCGTCGACGCTGGCGTATCGACCGCTGCGTCCGCGGTCGCCGGCGGCATATCGCCGTCCGACAAGTCCAGCAGTTTCGCGCCCAGCGTCACGATTTCGTTGCGGCTGGCGCCGTGGCTGACCGCCTTGATGGCGGCGCGGCTGATGACGTGCTCCAGCTCGCGCACGTTGCCGGGCCAGCGGTAGCGGCGCAGCATCTCTTCGGCGTCGGGCGACAGCCTCAGGCTGCGCAGGCCCAGGCGCGCGCGGTTCAGTTCCAGGTAGCGGCCGGCCAGCAGCAGCACGTCGTTGCCGCGGTCGCGCAGCGGCGGGATCGGGATGGGGTACACGGACAGGCGGTGATAGAGATCGGCGCGGAAATCGCCCGCGCGCACCAGGTCGCGCAGGCTGCGGTTGGTGGCGGCCACGATGCGCACGTCCACCCTGCGCGGCCGGTCGTCGCCCAGGCGCTGGATTTCGCCGTTCTGCAAGGTGCGCAGCAGCTTGGCCTGCACCAGCAGCGGCAGCTCTCCCACTTCGTCCAGGAACAGCGTGCCGCCGTTGGCCGCCTCGAAGCGGCCGGGGCGCTCGGTGACCGCGCCCGAGAATGCGCCCTTGGCGTGGCCGAACAGTTCGCTCTCGGCCAGCGATTCGGGCAGCGCGGCGCAGTTCACGTGCACCAGGGGCTTGTCGCGCCGGCGTGACAGGCGGTGCACGCGGTGCGCGAACAGCTCCTTGCCCACGCCGGTTTCGCCCAGCAGCAGGATGGGCAGTTCGGAGTCCGCCACCACCTCGATCTCGTGCAGCAGCTTGCCCATGGATTCGCTCTGCCCCAGGATCTCGTTGCTTTCCGGGGCGGCGCTGGCCGCGGGTTCGGCTCCGCGCGCCACGCGCAGCGCGCGGATCTCGGCTTCCAGCCGCGTGGTCCGCAGCGCCGCTTCCAGCAGCACGATGTAGTCGCGCAGGTCGGACTGGGCCTCGGCGTCGAAGGTGCCGACTTCCAGCGCGTCCAGCGTCAGCACGCCCCAGGGCCGTCCCTCGATGTGCAGGCTGGTGCCCATGCAGTCGTGCACCGGCAGCGGTTCGCCCGCCATGCCGTTGATCAGTCCGTCGTAGGGATCGGGCAGGGTGCTGTCGTGATGGAAGCAGGTGACGCCGCGCCGCGCCAGGATGGCCGCCAGCCGCGGATGCTGCTGCACGGCGAAGCGGCGTCCCAATGCGTCCTGCGTCAGGCCGTCCACCGCGATGGGGCGCAGGTGGTCTTCCTCGAGTTGCAGGAGCGCGACGGCGCCGCAGCGGAAATGCGTGCGCAGGCTGGAGACCAGCCGCTGCAGGCGGATGGCGGGAGGGAGGTCGGCGACCAGATCGGCGAGCAGGAGGTTTTGCATGGGGTGAATTCTACCGCCTGGCGGTGAATAGAACCCTGATCGGTAAGGGTGATATTCACCCTTTAATTCGCAGTTATTTGATAAATCACAACTTTTTCCTGGCACGATTTTCGCTTTTCTCCAGGTACCCGTCACGATCAATGGAGAAGACGATGAGCATGGTTGAGCAATCCCTGGGCCAATTGGCCCGCAGCATTCCCGGCGCCACCCAGGTTTTTCATGAATACGAACTGGATTTTTGCTGCGGCGGCAAGAAAAGCCTGGCCGAGGCGGCGGCCCAGCGCTCGCTGGACGCGGCGCAGATCGAAGCGCGCCTGATCGCGCTGGCGCAGAACCCTTCCCAGGAAACGGACTGGAGCCAGGCATCGCCGGCCGAACTGATCGACCACATCCTGGAGCGTTACCACGAGGTGCACCGCCAGCAACTGCCGGAACTGATCCGGCTGGCGTTGAAGGTGGAGCAGGTGCATGCCGACAGCCCGGACTGCCCGGCCGGCCTGGCCGACCACCTGCGCGTCATGCAGCAGGAACTGGAAAGCCACATGCAGAAAGAGGAGCAGGTGCTTTTCCCGATGCTGGCCCGCGGCCACGGCGGCATGGCGACCATGCCCATCAGGGTCATGCGCATGGAGCACGACGACCATGGCGTGGCGCTGGAGCGCCTGCTGGCCCTGACCAACGGCCTGACCCTGCCGCGCGCCGCCTGCAATACCTGGCGGGCGCTGTACCTGGGCATACGGACCTTCAAGGAAGACCTGATGGCGCACATCCACCTGGAGAACAACATCCTGTTCGAGAATGCCGGGAACCCCGCATGAATATCGACAAATTCAAACAGCAGCACGTGGATATCCTGCAAGGCATCGCGTCGCTGCGCCGGCTGGCGCATGCGGGAGTGGTTCGCAACGCGGCGGAGATCGCGCGCGGCATCGTGTCCATCAGCGCGACGATCAAGCTGCACCTGGCGGTGGAGGACAGGGCCCTGTATCCGGCCGTGGCCCGCAGCGCCGACGCCGACCTGGCGCGCACCAGCCGCGCGTTTCAGGATGAAATGGACGAGATCGCGCGCAGCTACGAGGACTTCGCCCGGCGCTGGAACAATGCGGGCAGCCTGGAGCGGGACGAGGCCGGCTTCCGGGCGGACGCCAACATCGTGCTGCGCCGGGTCCACGAGCGCATGCAGCGCGAAAACCGCGATCTCTATCCGCGCATCGAAGCGATGTAGCGCCCGGCGCTTCCCGGGCGGGATGTCCGTCCGGCCGCCGCCCCTGTACACTCGGAACACCTCAAGGGGCGACAGGGGATACCCGATGGCCGGAAGCAGTTTCTTCGCGTTGTTCGACGACATCGCCACCATCCTGGACGACGTGTCCGTCATGACCAAGGTGGCCGCCAAGAAAACCGCCGGCGTGCTGGGCGACGACCTGGCGCTGAATGCGCAGCAGGTCACCGGGGTGCCGGTCAACCGGGAGCTGGCGGTGGTCTGGGCGGTCGCCAAGGGCTCCTTCGTCAATAAGCTGATCCTGGTGCCGGCGGCGCTGCTCGTCAGCGCCTTCGCGCCTTGGGCCATTACGCCGCTCCTGATGCTGGGCGGCGCGTTCCTCTGCTATGAGGGCGTCGAGAAACTGGCCCACAAATACCTGTCGCACGGCGATTCTCCCGAAGGCCACCATGCGGCGCTCGCCGAAGCCCTGCAGGACCGGGCGGTCGACATGGTCGCCTTCGAGCGGTCCAAGATCAAGGGCGCGGTGCGCACCGACTTCATCCTGTCGGCGGAAATCATCGTGATCAGCCTGGGGGCGGTGGCCGGCGCCGATTTCACCCGCCAGATCATGGTGCTGTCCATCATTGCCGTCGCCATGACGGTCGGCGTCTATGGCCTGGTGGCCGGCATCGTCAAGCTGGACGACCTGGGCCTGTACCTCAGCCGCAAGCGGTCGCAGGCCCTGGCCTGGCTGGGCCGGCGCATCGTGGGCGCCGCGCCCTACCTGATGAAGACCCTGTCGGTGGTCGGCACGGCCGCCATGTTCATGGTGGGCGGCGCCATCCTGACGCACGGCATCGCGCCCGTGCATGCCGTGGTCGAGCGCGCCGCCGCCGAGGTGGGCGGGGGCGGCGTGGTCCAGGCCCTGGCGTCCACCTTGCTCAACGCCCTGTTCGGCATCGTCGCCGGGGCCGTGGTGCTGGGAGCGGTGGGGCTGGCCAAGCGGCTTTTCAGGAAAGGCTGACGCCAGCGCCGCGCGCTGCCGAAGGAGGCTCGGACACTAGGGAATCCCCTGCCTTGTTGCACCGGAACAGTGACGCCTAAAATTGGCGCCAATTTATGTGATTATTGTTTCGACCACCGGCATAGACCATGGTCCGCCCTGGCGGCCATGGAAACGAGGAAACCATGCAGTCCGACGCAGCACTCGCCATCCAACCCGACGCCGACCGCGCCCGGGCCATCTACGATCTGGGCCATAGCACCGTCTTCGCCGCGCGCACCGATCCGCGCTTTTCCTATTGCATGTACGTGCCGCCGCACATCGACGCGGCCCGGCATCCGATGGAGCTGGTCGTGATCATGCACGGCACGGGCCGGGCCTTCGTGGAGTACCGCGACGCGTTCGCGGAATTCGCGCGCTGGAACGACTGCATCGTGCTGTGCCCGCTGTTTCCCGTCGGCCCGCTGGGCGACGGCAACCGCGACGGCTTCAAGCAATTGAGCGAGGGCGGCATCCGCTACGACCAGGTCCTGCTGGACATGGTGGCGGAAGTGGGCGAGAAGTTCGGCCGCGATTTCAAGCAGTTCGCCCTGTTCGGCTATTCGGGCGGCGGCCAGTTCGTGAACCGCTTCGCGCTGCTGCACCCGGAGCGCCTGTGGGCCGTGTCCATCGGCGCGCCGGGCTCGGTGACGCTGCTGGATCCGGAGCAGGACTGGTGGGTGGGCGTGCGCGACGCGGAAAGCCGCTTCGGCAAGCGCATCGACGTGGACGCGCTGCGCAAGGTCGCCGTGCACATGGTCGTGGGCAAGGCCGACCTGGAAACCTGGGAAATCACCCATCGCGAAGGCGGCAAGTTCTTCATGCCGGGCGCCAACTCCGCCGGCAGGAACCGCCCGGAGCGCCTGGAGTCGCTGCGCCGTTCGTTCGAGGCGGCCGGCGTGGACGTGACGCTGGACCTGGTGGACAACGTGCCGCACGACGGCCTGAAATGCGTCGGCCAGGTCCAGGATTTCCTGGCCGCGGCGCTGGCCCGGCTGCGCAATGCCTAACACTGAAATCTTGAAGAGCGCGCGGCGCGGACATTTCCGCGCCGGGCAATAGGAGAGGGCCATGCTGCGTTTCGCGCTATCCCGTATCGTCATGGCCGTGCCCACGCTGCTGATCGTGGCGGTGGCCGTGTTCGTGATGATCCGGCTCATTCCCGGCGACCCGGCCCAATTGCTGCTGGGCGACCTGGCCACGCCGGCCGCGCTGGCGGACCTGCGGGCGAGGCTGGGCCTGGACCAGACCTGGGCCGCCCAGTTCGGCATCTGGTTCGGCAACATGCTGCACGGCGACCTGGGCGCCTCCATCAATACCGGCCAGCCCGTGCTGCCGCTGGTGTGGGACCGCTTCCTGATCAGCGGGCGCGTGGTGCTGGTGGCGGTGCTGTTCGCCGCGCTGGTGGCGGTGCCGGCCGGCATGATCGCGGCCTGGAAGCAGAACAAGGCGCCGGACCTGTTCCTGGTGGGGACGGCCACGCTGCTGGTGTCCATCCCGACCTTCTGGCTGGGCCTGCTGCTGCTGATCTTCTTCGGCCTGAAGCTGCAGTGGCTGCCGGTGGTGGGCTACGTGTCCGTCGGCGACGACTGGAAGGCCGGGCTGCTGTATCTGGTCATGCCGATCGCCACCCTGTTCCTGCACGAGATCGGCGTGCTGATGCGCATGGCGCGGGCCAGCACGCTGGAGGTCCTGCGGCTGGACTACATCACCCATGCGCGCGCCAAGGGCCTGTCCGAATCGGCCGTGCTGATGCGCCATGCCTTCCGCAATGCGTTCGGCCCCACCTGGACGCTGATCGGCCTGGTGCTGGGCAACCTGCTGGGCGGCATCGCGGTCGTGGAGACGGTTTTCACGATTCCCGGCCTGGGCCGTTTGCTGGTGGATTCGATCTTCGCCCGCGACTATCCCGTGATCCAGGGCTGCCTGCTGTTCGTGGGCGTGGTCTACGTGGTCGTGAACCTGCTCATCGACCTTTGCTATCCCATCTTCGACCCGAGAGTGACCGCCGAATGAAAAAGCGTATCCCGGCCAACGCGCTACTGGGCGGCGCGATCGTGGCCCTGATGATCGTCGCGGCGATCATGGGCGTCCTCTGGACGCCCCACGATCCGCTCAAGATCAACTTCGCGGCCCGCCTGCGGCCGCCCGGCGGGGACTTCCTGCTGGGCACGGACGAATTCGGCCGAGACGAACTGTCCCGCCTGCTGGCGGGGGCGTCCAGCAGCGTCTGGATCAGCCTCCTGACCGTGACCTTCGCCATCGTGGCGGGCACGGCCATCGGCACCCTGACCGGCTTCGTGCGCGGCTGGACCGACCGCATCATCATGGCCTTCAACAATGCGCTGCTGGCCTTTCCCGGCCTGCTGCTGGCGCTGGGCCTGCTGGCCGTGGTGGGCGCGAACAAGTACGGCATCATCCTGGCGCTGGGCCTGGCCTACACGCCCTCGGTGACGCGCATCGTGCGAGGCACCGTGCTGTCCCTGCGCGAGAAAGAGTTCATCGAGTCCTCCCGCGTGCTGGGCAATTCCGAGCTCTACACCATGTTCCGCCACGTGCTGCCCAACTGCGTGGCGCCGCTGACGGTGCTGGCCACTTCCATGTTCGGCTGGGTGGTCCTGGCGGAAAGCGCGCTGTCCTTCCTGGGCCTGGGCGTGCCGCCGCCCGCGCCCACCTGGGGCAACATGCTGGCCGCGGCGCGGCCGTTCATGGCCCAGGCTTCCTATCTTTCCATTCTTCCGGGCCTTGCCATCGCGCTCGCGCTGCTGGGGATCAACCTGCTGGGCGACGCGGTGCGTGACCGTCTCGATCCCCGCATGAGGGGCGTGCAATGAGCGCACTGGTATCCGTATCGAATCTGTCGCTGACGGTGGGGCAGGGCGGGCGCGAGATCGTCGGCGGCGTGTCCTTCGAGGTGGCGCCGGGCGAAATGGTCGGCATCGTCGGCGAATCCGGCAGCGGCAAGACCCAGGCGGCGCGCGCCATCATGGGCCTGACCCCGCCGCCGCTGGTGGTGGCGGGCGGCTCCATCCTGTTCGAGGGCGTGGACGTCACGCAAGCGAGCCCGGCCGCGCTGCGCAAGCTGCGCGGGGCGCGCATCGGCATGGTGTTCCAGGAACCCATGACCTCGCTCAATCCCTCCATGCCCATCGGGCGCCAGTTGGACGAAGGCCTGAAGCTGCACCGCAGGGACCTGCCGGCCGCCGCCCGCCGCGAGCGCATCCTGGAGATGCTGCGGCGCGTGGGCATCCGCGATCCCAAGGCGGCGATGGAGGCCTGGCCGCATGAATTCTCGGGCGGCATGCGCCAGCGCATGATGCTGGCCTCGGTCATGCTGCTGGAGCCCGCGCTCCTGATCGCGGACGAGCCCACCACGGCGCTGGACGCCGTGGTGCAGCGCGACGTACTGGAACTGATGGTGGCCCTGACCCGCGAACACCATACGGCCGTGCTGATGATCAGCCACGACCTGCCCATGGTGGCGCGCTACACCGAGCGCATGGTGGTGATGCAGCACGGCAAGGTGCTGGAAACGGGCACCACGGCGGGCATTCTCGAAAGGCCCCGGCATCCGTACACCCGCAAGCTGCTGGACGCCATGCCGCGCCGGCTGCCGGCGCGCCCGCTGGCCAAAGAAGCGCCCATCGTCGAGGTCAAGAACCTGGTGGTGGACTACGCGGGCCATCAGCGGCTGTTTTCCCGCACGGGCGCCAAGCGCGCGCTGAACGGTATCGATCTGCACGTGAAGCCGCGCGAAGTGGTGGCCGTGGTGGGCGGCTCCGGTTCGGGCAAGACGACGCTGGGCCGGGCCATCGCCGGGCTGCTGGCGCCCACGTCCGGCCAGATCCTGTTCCGCAACCAGCAGGTCGGGCGCCGGTCGCCCGCCTGGCGCGATTACCGGTTGAATTGCCAGATGGTGTTCCAGGACCCGTACTCGTCGCTGGATCCGCGCATGACCATCGGCCAACTGGTGGGCGAGGGCCTGCGCATGCTGGACGACATGCCGGCCGCCGACAAGCGCCGCCGCGTGGACGAGGTGCTGGCGGAGGTGGGCCTGGGGTCCGAATATGCCAGGCGTTTCCCGCACGAGCTGTCCGGCGGCCAGCGCCAGCGCGTGGCGATCGCGCGCGCCGTGGTGCGCCGGCCCGCCTTCGTGATCGCCGACGAACCGGTTTCCGCGCTGGACGTGACGGTGCGCGCGCAAGTGCTGGACCTGTTCGCCGATCTGCAGGAGCGGCACGGATTCTCCTGCCTGTTCATCAGCCACGACCTGGGCGTGGTGGAGCAGGTGGCCGACCGCGTGGTGGTGATGCGCGACGGCGGCATCGTGGAGCAGGGCACGCGCGACGAAGTATTCGACCATCCGCGCGAGGACTACACCCGCAGCCTGCTGTCCGCGATCCCCGCGCTGGAATCCACCGAAACGGGCGGGGTGCGCCTGCGCTGGCGGCTGGAAGGGCGGGAGGCCTTGCGGGCCACGGCGTAGAGCCCGGGGCGCCGCTGCGCGCAGGCGCCCGCGCGGCGCCCGGTTGCCCCTAAAATACGCGCTTCGGATTTGATTGACGGGAGGGGTCCATGCCGAAAGCGGCGGCGACACAGCCCGGCCTGGTTGATCGTATTGCCCATGATATCCAAGCGGGCGTATATGGTCCCGGCGCCTGGCTGAAACAGATCGACCTGCAGGAACGTTACGAGGCCAAGCGCCTGGACGTGCGGCGGGCGCTAGACCAATTGGCGGCCAAGCGGCTGATTGCGCACATCCCGAACCGGGGCTACCACGTGTACGCCATGGACCCGGACCTGCACCTGCAGATCCGCGACATCCGCATCCTGCTGGAAACCGGCGCGGCGGCCGACCTGATGCCCAACGTCACCGCCGCCAAGGTGCGCGCGCTGCGCGCGCTGGCCGAGCGCTTCGTCAAGCTGCTCCAGGACGGCACGCTGCTGGAGCAGTACGAGGTCAACCTGGCGTTCCACGCCGGCATGTACGACATGTGCCGCAACCGCGAACTGGCCGCGCTGATCCAGGAAACGCGGGCCCGCGGGCCTGCCGCGCCCGCCAAGGAGTGGGTCACGCGTTCGCGCATCGAAACCTCCGCGCGCGAGCATTTCGACATGGTCGACGCGCTCGAGGCGCGCGACGTGAAAAGGCTGCAGAAGATCATCGCGGCGCACGTGGGCCAGGATATTTCCTGAGCCCGTCTTCCCCGACCCTCGCGGCGGCCATCCTGCAAAGGGGCCGCCGCGTTGCTTTTTTGCGCACCGTTTCAGGGATACCCCGTATGGCGGCCACCACAGGACCGTCCATAATTGTCAGATTATTTTGGCGCCAATATATACGTGAATATCGCGCCGCACCCCCGGGGAGTTTTTGCATGCACCACGTTTTCGTTCCCAGAGCGCTCGCGCTCAGCCTGGCGCTGGCCGCCGCCGGCACGGCCCAGGCCGAACTGCTGACCGTCGCCCAGCCGGCCGACATCCGCTCGACCAACCCGGGCGTCAACCGCGACAACACGACCGACGGCGTGGTGCTCAATATCGTCGAAGGCCTGGTCGGCTACCGCGAGAACGGCACCGTGGGCCCCTTGCTGGCCAAGTCGGTGGACCTGTCGGAAGACGGCCTGACCTACACCTTCAAGCTGCGCGAAGGCGTCAAGTTCCACAACGGCGCGGCGCTGACGTCGGCCGACGTGCTGTGGAACTGGCAGCGCTACATGGACCCGAAGACGGATTGGCGCTGCCGCAGCGACTTCGACGGCCGCAACGGCCTCAAGGTGACGGACGTGTCCGCGCCCGACGCCCAGACCGTGGTGATGAAGCTGGACCGCAAGTCCGCCGTGTTCCTGGATTCGCTGGCGCGCACCGACTGCGGCATGACGGCCATCCTGTCCAAGGATTCCGTCGCGGCCGACGGCTCCTGGGTCAAGCCGGTGGGCACCGGTCCGTTCATGCTCAAGGAATGGAAGCGCGGCGAATACACCCTGCTGTCCGCCTTCAAGGACTACGTCTCGCCCGAAGGCGACAAGCCGGACGGCTATGTCGGATCCAAGCGTCCTCTGGTGGACGAGGTGAAATTCCTGGTCGTGCCGGACCCGTCCACCTCGAAGGCGGGCCTGATGTCCGGCGCCATCGACGCCGGCCAGATCACCAGCACCGACTTCACCGAATTGAAGCGCGCGCCGAACCTGACCGTGTTCGGCCCGCATGACGCCACCAAGCACACGCTGCTGTTCCAGACGCAGGATCCGGTGCTGAAGAACGTGAAGCTGCGCCAGGCGATCGCCGCGTCGCTGGACATCCCGCAAGTGGTGGCCGCCGCCTCGGAAGGCCTGGGCCAGTTGAACAACTCCGCCGTGTACGCCGGCTCGGCCTACTACCAGGACGCCGAGAAGCGCACCTACAAATACGACCCGGCCCGCGCGCAGCAATTGCTGAAGGAAGCCGGCTACAAGGGCGAGCCCATCGTCATCTACGCCAACAAGCGCGCCCACGTGCCGAGCTACCAGGTGGCGGTCATGGCGCAGGCCATGATGCAGGCCGTCGGCATCAACGCCCAGATCGAGGTGCTGGAATGGGCGACCCAACTGGACCGCTACAACACCGGCAAGTACCAGATCAGCTCGTTCACGTATTCTTCGCGCCTGGATCCGGCGCTGAGCTTCGAGCAGTTCGCAGGCGACAAGTCCAAGCAGCCCCGCAAGGTCTGGGACGACCCCGCCGCGCAGAAACTGATCGACGAAAGCTTCCTGGAATCTGACCCGGCCAAGCGCCAGGCCTTGTTCGATCAACTGCATGCGCTGATGCTGGAACAGACGCCGCTGCTGGTGCTGTACAACGGCGCCGACGCCTGGGCGAACAACAAGCGCGTGCAGGGATTCTCCGTCTGGGAGGGGAAGCCAAGAGTGTGGGAGACGAAGGTCGTCGGCGGGAAATAACGGCTGCTATTGGAGGTTGTCGTCGGGTTCTAGAGACGCCGGTCGCGCGAGTGGCCTGTGCGTGCTTCTCGGCAGGTATCTGACACCCGTACGAGAAGCCGGCACGGATTGCAGAGGTGGAGCCGGGTGTCTGACACCCCATGGAAAGATGTTGCCAGCCACGGCTGGTGTCAGACACCCGCGGAGCATTGCTTCAAGCTTGCAGCGCTTTGCAGCAAGGGTGTCAGACACCTGGAGCGCGAGTGGCCTGTGCGTGCTTCTCGGCAGGTGTCTGACACCCGCACGAGATGCCGGCAGGGATTGTAGAGGTGGAGCCGGGTGTCTGACACCCCATGGAAAGATGTTGCTGCCATGGCTGGTGTCAGACACCCGCGGAGCATTGCTTCAGGCCTGTAGCGCTTTGCAGCAAGGGTGTCAGACACCTGGAGCGCGGGTGGCCTGTGCGTGCTTCTCGGCAGGTGTCTGACACCCGCACGAGATGCCGGCACGGATTGTAGAGGTGGAGCCGGGTGTCTGACACCCCATGGAAAGATGTTGCCGCCACGGCTGGTGTCAGACACCCGCGGAGCATTGCTTCAAGCCTGTAGCGCTTTGCAGCAAGGGTGTCAGACACCTGCGGCAGCAAGGGTCCCAGACACCTGGGCCATCGCAATCGTCATTTCAACCCCGACGCCGGATGGGTGGCGCGCGCGCCACCCATCACCGCCGCCCCTAGACGCAGGGATCACCAGCAAACAACTCCCCGTAAGCGCGCAGCGCACGTCCCCTCACCATCCAAAAACACGTATGCCTTTATCGGCCGCCCGGGCGGCCGATAAAGGCGGGCAAGAGAATGCCTGCACCGTACACAGGTCCAGCAGCGCAACAGACCAAGACGGTGGTAGCGCGTGGGCGGGGGCGCCAGGGTTGCGAGCAACCTCGATGCGCCCGAGGGAATCCGAAGGAGTCGCCGAAGGCGGGGACGAGGATGACGATGGGGCAGTCCGGCGCCCGGGCGCCGGACCGCAATCGTGGGCGCGAGCAGCCCTGACGCCCCCGCCCACGCGCGGCCCTACGACGCCTACAAAGCTAAACCCCTAGTTACCGTCCCCCAACCCTCTCCACCTCCCAGGCCCGCGGCTTCTTGACCGCCCAAGGCTGGTACCCCTGCACATCCGCCCGATACGCCCCGATATCCAGCCCGTTGTACAAAGGAATACTAGGCACATCCGCCAGGAACAGCTTATGCAACTGATCGAACGCGGCCTGCCGCTTCGCATGGTCCGTATCCACGGACGCCGCCTCGATCAGCTTCAGCGCTTCCGGACTATCCCAGACCTTGCGCGGCTGCTTCGCCTTGTCGCCCGTCACCATTTCATAGTTCAGCGCCGCGTCCAGGCGCGCCGAATAGGGGAAGGCCATCATCTGGTAGGTGCCGGCGTTGTAGCGGTCCAGTTGCGTCGCCCATTCCACCACCGACAGGCGCGTATTGATGCCCGCCGCCTGCAGCATGGCCTGCACGATCACCGCCGAGTTGTACGACTGCGGATAGCGCTTGGTCGTCAGCAGCTCCAGCTCCTGGCCCTTGTAGCCCGCTTCCTGCAGCAGCTTCTGCGACTGCGCCACGTCGTAGTTCCAGCCTTGCTTCTGCGCCGCGTCGTAATAGGGCGACACCAGCGGCACGATGGAATTGTTGGGCTGGGCCAGGCCTTCGGTCACGGCCGCCGCCAATTGGGGGTAGTCGATCGCGTGGGCCAGCGCCTGGCGCATCTTGGGATTGGACAGCAGCGGATCCTTGGTCTGCAGCAGCAGCGCCGTCATGCTCATCACGGGCGCATAGGCCACTTTGATGTTCGGCGCCTTCTGCAGCACCGGCACGTCGCTGTTGGACAGGTCTTCGATGATGTCGATGTCGCCGCGCTCAAGCGCGGCCTTGGCGGTCGAATCGTCGGGAACGATGACGAACCGCACTTCGTCCACCAGCGGGCGCTTGGATCCCGTATAGCCGTCGCGCGCGCCGCCGCGGTTGGCGTAGTCGGCGAACTTGGCCAGGCGCACGTATTCGCCCCGCCTCCATTCCGCCAGCGAGAAGGGGCCGGTGCCGATGGGCTTGTCCCAGCTCCCGTCGGCCTTGACCGAATCCTTGTGCAGGATGCCCGTGCCGCCGCAGTCCGTGCGCGCCAGCGAGGCCAGGAACAGCGCGCTCGGTTTTTCCAGGCGGTACACCACGGTGTGGGCGTCGGGCGCTTCCACGCCGGTAACCTTCACGGTGCCGCGGCCGTCGAATTCGCTGGCGCAGCGCCAGCCCGATTTGGCCGCGGTGTAGTGCTGCCAGCTCCACAGCACGTCCGCCGAGGTCAGCGGCGCGCCGTTGTGGAACTTCACGCCCTCGCGCAATTTGAAGGTGTAGGTCTTGCCGTCCGGGCTGATGTCGATCGACTTGGCCAGCAGCGGCCGGACCTCGGCGTCCTCGCCATAGGCGACCAGGCCTTCGACGATGTGCAGCACCACCGCATCGCTGTTGCTGTCCCGGTTCACGCCGGGCTCGGTCGACCGGATGTCGGCCGTCAGCGAAATGCGCAGCGGCGCGGCGGCCTGCGCGCATGCGGGGCCGGACAGGCCGCCCAGCGCCAGCGCAACCGCGGCGCTCAATAAATGGAGTTTCATGGCTACGTCTTCCTCGGGTTGCGCCGGCGTCCGGCCGCTCAGGCGGCGGCCAGCAGTTCGGGTTCGGCGTTCAGGCTGTACCGGGTGAAGCTGCGGTTCAGGGCAGGCAGCGGAGCGACCTCCATCAGGCCGGCGGCGGGCTCCATGATGACCATGGCGACCGTGGCCGAAAGGTTGTCGTGGCTGCCCGGGCGGGGCGGGCGGCATACCGAGTAGGGCGTGCCGAAGTCGTCGAACAGCGCGCGCTTGAGATCTTCCCGCGTCAGTTGCTCGCGTTCGTTGAGCAGGCGGCGCACGCGCCAGTCGCGGTAGGCGCTTTCCGGCGTGCTGGCGCGGCCCGTGTCGCGCAGCTTGCCCAGGGCCACTTCGCTGACCCAGTGGTTGGCATGGACGATCAGGTCGTCGCTGCCCGGGTAGATGGGGAAGGCTTCGTCGGTGGTGCATTCGTAGTCCACGCCGAAGCCCGCGGCCATGCCGATCATGATGTTGTTGGAGCAGGACTTGGGCGTGGTCGCCACCGCTTTGATGGCGAGCGCGAAATGCTCCTGTTCCAGCACCTTGCGGCGGATCAGCGACAGCGGCACGCCCAGTTGGCGGAAGTCGCGGTCGGATTCCAGGTAATTGGCCGTGATGGACACGCCGGCGCTGTTCAGGCCGCTGCGCGCCAGGCCGCCCGCCTCGACGAAGGTCAGGATGTCGGGGCCGTTGTCGTTGCGCACGCGCAGCACGATGGCGGTCTCGGCGCACTCGGCGCGCCAGTCCCAGTTCTGGCCGTGGATGAGGCGGCCGTTGGCCGAGCGGGTGGGCAGGATCAGGGCGCCGGTGCAGCCGTCGCCCGGCTCCAGTTCGGCGGCCTTCTTCTTTTCGGCGCGGGCCTTGGCGATGACTTCCGTGCGCGCGTTGACCATGACGATGTCTTCGAAAGGCACGTCGGCGCCGGCGGCGATGCCGCGCATTTCTTCCAGGTAGTGCGGGGCGAAGTTCTCGATCTCGCGGGCGAAGCTGGTGATGAGCTGGGTGCGCGCCATGGCGTCGTAGCCCAGGTCGACCAGCGTCTGGCCGTACATCGCGGCGCTTTTGCGCACGCGGTCGGCGGCTTGCTGGCCATAGGAGCGGCCGCGGGCTTCGGGCGAGCCCGAAACCGATACGAAGGGAAATTGGGTGATCTGGGTCATGGAACGGATGGCGGCGGTGCGCGCCGCGGAGTCTGGAGAGGGAAATGTGTGCCAAAAAATGTTAGCTCATTTTGGCGCCAATATTGCTCAGGGTTTACCAGGGCAAGGCCGGGCGCCGCGCCGGGACGCGGCCGTGCGGCATCGGGTATCAGCCGCTATGTGCGTGCCGGGCCGCCAGCTCGGCGCAGGTCATGAACCCGGCGCCGGCGGCGCGGAAGCGCTCCAGCAACTGTTCGACTTTCCGCAGCCGCGCCGCGCGGCCGACGCCGTTGTCCGCGCGCGGGTGCAGCGTCAGGCAGGCGTAGCCGTCCGCCGCCAGCAAAGCGTCTCCCTGTTCCACCCAATGCGCGTAGGCGCGGTCCTGCGTGACGCGGCGGCTGAAATGGGTGGCGTCGCACAGGCCTTCGCTCCAGGGCAGCTCCACCATGCCCGGACCGCCGTCGTCGTCGAGCGGGTAGGGCGCGTCGTCGTCGATCGCGCTGCTGTCGTAGCGATAGCCCAGGCGGTGCAGCAGCGGCACGGTGTCCGGCGTGAAAGCGCTGCTGGTATAGCGGAATCCCCGGGGTATGGACCCGGTCAGCCCGGCCAGGCGGTCGCGGGCCCGTTCCAGCATTTCGCCTTCCCGGTCGCCCAGCGCCGCCAGGTCCTCGAAGGCGTTGCCCTGGGATGCCGCCTCGTGGCCGTCGCGCAGGCTCTGTTCCAGCAGGTCGCGGCAGCGCTCGGCCTCGAACACGGGCCAGAACAGGGTGGCGCGCACGCCTTGCCGGCGCAGCATGTCCAGCACGCGGGCCAGTCCGCCGCCATAGGCGTAGCGGCCGTGCGCGTCGCGGCCGTGCAGCGAGGATTCGGGCTGGGCCGCGGCTTCGGGGCCGATGCCCTGCACGTTCAGGGTGACCAGTACGGCTTTGTCGGCGCTCATGCGTTTCTCCAGGAATCGGGATGGGCAAGGCAATGGCGGGCCAGCGCTTCCAGCGTCATGACGTGCACGTCGGGCTGGACGGCCACGTAGGCCAGGAACCGGTCCAGGGCGGCGGCCCGCGCGGGCGTGCCGGATCCGCCGCCGGCCTTCGGATGCACGGTCAGGTGCACATAGCCTTCGGCCCGGCGCAGCGCTTCGAATTCCTGCACCCAGTTGTCATAGGCTTCGGCCGCCAGGCTGTGGCCTGTGAAATAGAACGGATAGTCGTCGAGCGAGACGGTGTTGTTGGGCAGCATGATGAAGTCCGCCGCCGCGCCGCCGGGGCTTGCCGGCAAATAGGGGCGGTCCTGGTCTTTCTCGCTGGCGTCATAGCGGTATCCCAGCCGCCGCAGCGCGGGCAGGGTCCGGTGGCTCTTGCGGCCCGACGGCGAACACCAGCCCACGGGCGTCACGCCCAGTTCCCGCTGGATGATGCGATGAGTTTTCTCCAGCAGCGCGGGTTCGTCTTCGCCCAGGTCCCAGGCTTCGTGCAGGTAGCCGTGCGCGGCGATTTCGTGCCCGGCCGCCAGGATGTCGCGGAATACCGCGGGATAGTGCTCCACGTCGTAGCCGCAGGCGAAGAACGTGGCGGGCATGCCGTGCCGGGCCAGGATCTCCAGGTGCCGGGGCACGCCGCGCCGGATGGCGTAGCGGCCCGCGGTGTGCGGGCCGGCGGGAAACTGCTTGCGGCCGACCTCGACCGCGGGGCCGTCGACGTGGACGGTGACGCACAGCACCGCGCGCACCGGCGCCGCGTCCGGCGCGCGCAGGCCCTGGGCGCGCAGTTCGCGATCCAGCGGCAGCCAGGGGTTGGGGCAGGCGTCGGGCGGGACGCCGTAGGGAATCCGTTGCATCAGCTAGCCTTGATATTCGCGTTCTTGATCAGGGCGCGCCATTTCTCGCTTTCGGTGGCGACGAAGCGGCCCAGTTCCTCGGGCGTCCCGCCATGCAGTTCCAGTCCGTTTTGTGTCAGTTGCGCCAGGGCGGGCTGCTTGAGCGCGCTCTGCACGGCGCCGTTGAGCGCCTGGACGATGGCCGGCGGCGTGCCCGCGGGCGCGAACACGCCGTTCCATCCGATGGCCTGGTAGCCGGGAAAGCCGGATTCCGCCACGGTCGGCACCTCGGGCAGCGCCTGGGCGCGCTGCGCCGAGGTCACCGCCAGCGGACGCGACTTGCCGCCCCGGATGAATTGCTGCTGGTTGATCACCACGTCCATCAGGATGGGGAATTGTCCGCCCAGGAAATCGTTGACGGCCGCGGCGGCGCCTTTGTACGGAACGCCGGGCAGGTCCAGGCCCGCCGTGGCCTTGAGCAGTTCCATGGCCAGGTGCGCCGAACTGCCGTTCTGCGTGATGCCATAGAAGTACTTGCCCGGATTGGCCTTGATGATCGCGACCAGTTCCTGCAGGTTGCGCGCCGGAAACGAGGGATGCACGACCAGCACGTTGTTGTAGTAGCAGACCATCGACACGGGTTCGAAATCCTTGATGGGGTCGTATGCGATGTTCTCGTACAGGCTCTGGTTCACGGTATGCGTGCCGGTCGAGCCGAGCGCGATGGTGTAGCCGTCGGGCGCGGACCGCGCCGCCTGCTGCGTGCCGATGCTGCCGGCCGCGCCGCCCTTGTTGATGACGACCACGCTTTGCTTGAGCGCTTCGCCGATGCCCTGGGCCAGCGGGCGCGCCACCAGGTCGGTGCCGCCGCCGGCCGGGAAGGGCACGATGAACTGGATGGGGCGCTCGGACGGATAGCCGGCTGCCCAGGCGCGGCCCGGCCGGGCCAGCGCCGCGCCCGCCAGAGCGGCGGCCGAAGCCCCCAGGAAATGCCGGCGGTTGATTCCGCCTTCGTTGCCGCGAAATTGCTTCATGGATGTTCCCCTTGTCGTGGTCCGCGAGCCTGCGTCCCCATGGACGGACTGCGGGTTGCTCAATGCATAAATATCATTATTCGATAAAAATAAGATTATTAAAAGATTAATTTATCTATAAATGATAAAAATATGAATATCCATAGTTTGAAACTTGGCCTGCGGCGAGTATCGATAGGCGCCGTCGATGGCGCCTTGGGCCGCCCGCGGCGCCTGTGATACGCTGCGCCCGATTCCGCGTTGTTCCTGGCCCCGATCCCATGTCCACCCTGAAGCGAGCCCTCGCGATTCTTGACCTCTTCAGCCTCGAAACCCCGGTGCTGACGGCGGAAGAGATCATTTCCCGCCTGGCGTATTCGGCGCCCACGGGCTACCGGTACATCCGCGACCTGTCGGACCTGGGCTATCTGCTGCGCATGACGGGAGGGGGCTACAAACTGGGGCCGCGCATCATCGAACTGGACCACCTCATCATCGACGGCGATCCGGTGCTGGCCGTGGCGCGGCCCATCATGCGCGAGGTGGTGGACCAGGTGGGCGGGGACGTGCTGCTCAGCGTGATCCACGGCCTGCGCATCCTGAACATCCACCACGAACGCGGCCCGGACGAACTGGGCATTCCGCACGGACGCGGCCGCGCGCATCCGCTGTTCCGCGGCGCCACCGCCAAGACCATCGTGGCGTTCCTGCCGCGCAAGGACCAGCGCCGCCTGTACGAGGCGCATCCGGACGAAATCCGCGAGCTGGGCCTGGGCGGCACGCTGGCCGAATTCACCGGCAAGCTGGACCGGATCCGGGTGCAGGGCTTTTATCTGGGCGTGGGCGAGATCTCGCCGGAACGCGCGGGCATCGCCGTGCCCGTGTTCCAGGAAGACCGCCGTATCTTCGGCGCGCTGACGGTCACCTTCCTGGCGACGCGCCTGAACACGATTGCGCAGGACAGGACGGCGGCGCTGCTGCAGTCGGCCGCCCGCCGCATCGAGTCGCTGGCGCTGGCGACGCGGATGAAGGAGCAGGCCCCCGCGGCGTGACGCGCCGGGGCGGGCGGCGTCGGTCCGGTCCGGCTATTGCTGCGCCGCTTCCTGCGGCGCGCGCACCGGAGACCCCATGGCCTGGAACAGCGCCGCCGTTTCGGCCAGGCGCGCATCGGCGTAGTCGATCTCGCGCAGCCGGGCGGCGACGTAGTGCTGTTCGGCCGCGTATTCCGTATAGGGCGGCAGCGCGCCCAGGCGGACGCGGCTGGCCGTGTTGCGGTAGGACTGCTCCGCCGCACGCCGCGATGCCTCGGCCGAGGCCAGGGCCTGTGCGTCTGCGTCCAGCCGCGACAGCGTGTCGGCCACGTCGCGGAACGCCGTCAGCACCGTCTGCTTGTATTGCAGCAGGGACGCCTCGTAGCGTTCCTTGGCCGCGCTGCGTTCGGCCAGCAGCGCGCCGCCATGGAAGATGGGCTGCGTCAGCGATGCGCCGATGGCCCAGATGGAGCCGGCGCCCGACATGGCCGTGGCCCAGTTGAAGCCGGCCTGCCCCATGGAGGCCGACAGCGACAGGCTGGGGAACAACTGCGCCGTGGCCGTGCCCACGTCGGCGGCCGCGGCCTGCACCACGGCGTCGGCCAGCAGGATGTCGGGGCGCGAGGCCAGCAGTTCGGACGGCACCACCACGGGCACTTGCCCGGGCACTTTCAGCATGCCGAAGGCCAGGTCGGGCGGGGCCTGGTCCGGGTTGCGGCCCAGCAGCACGGCCAGCGCGTGGCGGGTGGCGTGCCAGCGGGCGCGCAGCCCGGGGAGCGAGGCCTCCAGCGTGGCGGCGTCCTGGTCGGCGTCGAGCGCGTCGTTCTGCGACGCGGCGCCCAGTTCGTAGCGGCGCTGCGTATCGCGCGCCACCTGCCGCGCCAGCACCACCTGCTTTTCCGTCAAGGCCACGCGTTCCGCCAGCGCGGCGGAGGCGATGGCGCCGGTGACGATATTGCCGGCCAGCGCGCGGCGGGCGGATTCTAGCTGGAAGGCCTGTTGCGCTACCTGCGCGGCCAGCGACAGGTTGGCGAAGCGCGCCGCGCCGAACAGGTCCAGGTCGTACCGGGCCTGGACCTGACCGGTGAAGACGTTGTAGCGGGCCGTGGGCTCGGGCAGGTTCGGCATCGTCAGCGCGCGCCTGCGCGAGGCGTCCGCGCCGGCATCCACCGAGGGCAGCAGGGATGAATTCACCTGCCCGCGCAATTGTTCGCGCGCGCCGGCAAGATTGCGCTCCGCGGCGGCCAGGTCGGGGCTGTTGGCCAGGCCCTCTTCGACCAGCGCGTTCAGCGCGTCGGAACCATAGCGCTTCCACCATTCGGGCACCGGCCGGGCGCCCTGTTCGAAGCGCTGCGCCACGCCCTGGGCCGAGGCGCCCGCGGGGGGCGCCGGCTCCACGCCGTACTGAGCGGGCTGCGCCACCGCGGGCGGCTTGCCGCTGGGCGCGAAAGCGCAGGCGCCCAGGGCCAGCGCCAGGGGAAGGGCGGCGAGGCGGATCGGGTATCGGGCCATGTTCATAGGACTGCCTTCATGTTCCCCGCTCCACGGTATCGCCGGCGTTCGCGCCCGGCGGCACGCCTTCGGGCTCGTCGCGCTCGTCGTGGCGGACGCGGAACCAGGCGGCATAAAGCGCCGGCAGGAAGAACAGCGTCAGCACGGTGGCGCTGGTGATGCCACCCATCAGGGCGGTGGCCATCGGGCCGAAGAAGTTGCTGCGCAGCAGCGGGATCAGGGCCAGCACGGCGGCCGCGGCGGTCAGCGTGATGGGACGGAAGCGCCGCACGGTGGCGCCGACGATCGCGTCCACGCGCTTGTGGCCGGCGGCGATGTCCTGTTCGATCTGGTCCACCAGGATGACGGAGTTGCGCATGATGATGCCGAACATCGCGATCACGCCCAGCATGGCCACGAAGCCGAAGGGCTTGCCGAACATCAGCAGCGCGGCGACCACGCCGATGAGGCCGAGCGGAGCGGTCAGCACCACCATCAGCACGCGCGCGAAACTCTGGAGCTGCACCATCAGCAGCGTCAGCACGGCGATCGCCATCAGCGGCATCTGGGCATTGATGGAGGATTGGCCCTTGCCGCTTTCCTCCACCGGTCCGCCCACTTCGATGCGGTAGCCGACGGGCAGCTCGGCGCGCAGGGCGTCGAGCCTGGCGTCGATGGCGCGGGTGACGTCGATGCCTTGCGCGCCGCCGGTCACGTCGGCCTGCACCGTGATGGTGGGCTGGCGGTCGCGTTCCCAGATGACGCCGTACTCCAGGTCGTAGCGGACCTGGCCCAGGCTGCCCAGCGGCACCGGGCCGTTGGGCGTGGGCATGGCCAGCGTGGCCAGGCGCGCGGGGTCGACCCGCTCGTCCTGCGGCGCGCGCAGGCTGACGGCGATCAGCTTGTCGCGCTCGCGGTATTGCGTGACCGCGTAGCCCGACAGCGTCATGGCGAGAAAGTCCGAGATGTCGCTGGAGCTGATGCCCAGCTCGCGCGCCTTCTGCTGGTCGACCTCGAAGCGCACCGAGCGTTCGGAGGGCTCGTCCCAGTCGAACTGCACGTTCGTCGACCGCTGGTCCGAGCGGACCTCGGCGGCCACCCGCTCGGCCACCGCGCGCACTTCCGCGATCTCGTCGCCGCTGACGCGGAACTGCACCTGGAAGCCCACGGGCGGCCCGTTCTCCAGGCGCGACAGCCGGCTGCGGATCGCCGGGAATTCCTCGCGCAGCATGGGCTGCATCCATTGCGCGAGTTTTTCCCGGTCTTCCACGGAATGGGTGGTGATCACCAACTGGGCGAAGTTGGGCGTGGCGAGTTGCTGGTCCAGCGGCAGGTAGAAGCGCGGCGCGCCGGTGCCGACGAAGCTGACCGAGTGTTCGATCTCGGGACGGCCTTCCAGCGCTTTCTCCAGGCGCTCCACCTGGCGCAGCGTGGCCGCGAAGGAAGCGCCTTCCTGCAGGCGCACGTCCACCAGCAATTCGCTGCGGTCGGAACTGGGGAAGAACTGCTGGGGCACGAGACCGAACCCGGCCATCGAGACCGCGAACGCCAGCACCGTTCCTGCCAGCACCAGGTAGCGGCGGTCTACGCACCACGCGACCCAGCCGCGCAGGCGCAGGTAGAAGCGGGTGTTGTAGATGTCGTGTTCGTGGTCATCGGGCAGATGGGCTTCGCGCTTGCGCTCGGGCAGCATCCGGTAGCCCAGCAGCGGGATCAGCACCACGGCGGCGAACCACGAGGTGATCAGGGCAATGGCCGACACCTGGAAGATCGAGCGGGTGTACTCGCCCGTGCTCGACTTGGCCAGCGCGATCGGCAGGAATCCCGCCACCGTCACCAGGGTGCCGGTCAGCATGGGAAAGGCGGTGCTGGTGTAGGCGAACGCCGCGGCGCGCGCGCGGCTCCAGCCCTGTTCCAGCTTCACGGCCATCATTTCGACCGCGATGATCGCGTCGTCCACCAGCAGGCCCAGGGCCAGCACCAGCGTGCCGAGCGAGACCTTGTGCAGGCCGATGCCGAACATGTCCATGAACAGCGCCGTGACCGCCAGCACCACCGGGATGGAGATGACCACCACCATGCCGGTGCGCAGCCCCAGCGAGACCAGGCTCACGATCAGCACGATGGCGACCGCTTCCGCGACCGAGCGCAGGAATTCGTCGACCGAGTGCGAGACCGCCCGCGGCATGCTGGACACTTCCTTGAGCGTGAGGCCGGCGGGCAACTGGGCCTGCAGTTCGCCGAACTTGGCGGTCAGCGACTTGCCCAGGTGCACCACGTCCTGCCCGGGCTGCATGGTGATGCCGATGCCCAGCGCCAGGCTGCCGCCCAGCCGCATCTGTTCGACGGGCGGGTCGTCGTAGCCGCGGCGGATCGTGGCGATATCGCCCAGCCGGACCGACTTGCCGTCGATGCGGATCAGCGTGTCCGCCAGCGCGCGGGCGTTCGCATACTGGCCGCTGGGACGCACGAAGACGCGGTCGTCGGCGGTGGTCAGCGTGCCGGCGCCGGCCACGGCGTTCTGGCTGTTGATGGCCTGCGCGACCTGCTGCGGGGACACGCCCAGCCGGGTCAGCCGGGTGTTGGAGATTTCGACGTAGATGTGCTCGGGCTGGTCGCCGAAGTAGTCCACCTTGGCCACCCCGGGCACGCGCAGCAGCACCGTGCGCAGCTTGTCGGCGTAGTCGTGCAGTTGGGCCGGCGAAAAGCCGTCGCCCTGCAGGGTGTAGATGTTCGTATAGACGTCGCCGAACTCGTCGTTGAAGAAGGGGCCTTGCACGCCCTGGGGCAGGGTGGCCGCGATGTCGCCGACTTTCTTGCGGATCTGGTACCACTGCTCGGCCACGGTGCCGGCCGGCGCGGAATCCTTCATGGTGTAGAAGATCAGCGATTCGCCCGGCCGCGAATAGCTGCGCAGGAAGTCGGTGTTGGATGCTTCCTGCAGCTTCCTGGCGACGCGGTCGGTAACCTGCTCTTGCACCTGTTGCGCAGTGGCGCCGGGCCACAGCGTCTTGATGACCATGACGCGGAAGGTGAACGGCGGATCTTCCGACTGCGCCAGCTTCGAATAGGACAGCACGCCGAACAGCGTCACCAGCGCGATGATGAAAACGACCAGCGGCTGGTGGCGCAGCGCCCACGCCGACAGGTTGAAGCGGCCTTCTTCGTGGCGCTGCGCCGGGAGGTCCTGGTCGGCGCGGCTCATGAGGCGTAGTCCTCGGGATGCAGCGGCGGCACGGGGCGCACTTTTTCGCCGGCGGTCACGGTGTGCACGCCTTGCCAGACCACGCGTTCGCCCGCCTGCAGCCCGTTGGCCAGGGTGACGGTGCGCGCGTCGTAGCGCAGCACCTCGACGCGGCGCAGTTCCAGGGTGTCTGCGCCGGCCTTCACGATCCAGACGGCGGGCGCGGGCCCGTCATGGAACAGCGCGGTGGCGGGAATCGTATAAGTGGCTTGCCCGTCGCCGGCGCGGTTGTCGAAGCTGATGGTGGCGGTCATGCCCAGCCGCACCTCGGGCGTGGGCGCTTCCAGCGTGAGCTTGGCGCGATAAGTGCGGCTGCGCGGATCCGCGGCCGGCGAGATCTCGCGCAGCACGGCGGTATATGTCCGGCCGGGCAGGGGGCCCAGCGCGACGCGGGCCCGCTGGCCGATGGACAGGCCAGCCAGCACGCTTTCCGGCACGTCGCAGATGGCGTCGACGTCGCCCGACCAGGCCAGGCTGTACACCGGTTCGCCCGCGGCCACGTTCTGGCCGGTGTCGGCCTGCTCCGCGGTGATGACGCCCGCATGGTCGGCCTGCAGCGTCGTGTACTTCAGTTGGTCGGCCGACAGCGCCGCCTGTTGCGCGGCCTGGTCGCGCTGCGCCAATGCCGTGGCATAGGCGTTGCGGGTCTGTTCCAGTTGGGTCGCGGCGATCAGGTTCTCGCGCGCCTGGGCGCGGTCGCGGTCCAGTTGCCGGCGGGCGTAGTCGAGCTGGTGCTGGGCGGCCGACAGTTGCGCGCGGGCGCTGGCCGCGTTCTTGCTCGCGTCGGCGGGGTCCAGCCGGGCCACGACCTGTCCGGGCTCGACCGTGTCGCCCAGCCTGGCGCCGCGTTCGATGATCTTGCCGCTCACGCGAAACGACAGTGGCGTGCTGTAGCGCGCCTGGACTTCGCCCGGCAAGGTCCAGGCCGGCAGGCGCTCGTCGGCCTGCGCGGGCATGGCGACGACCGGGCGCGGACCCGGCGCGGGAGCCTCGGTGCGGCCGCAGCCGGCAAGCGCCAGCGCAAGGGCCGCCGCGGTGGATAGCGACCGCATGCGCGGCAGGCGGCGGGCTGGGGAGAAGGGCGGCGCCGCGTCGGCAGCGGAGTTGCGGGCGACAGGGCGCGCGCAAGGGCCAGGGCAATTCACGGAACACCTCGCGGCGCGGAAAAAGGGGAAAGGGGCCGGCCTAGGCCCGATACGGCCTGGATTCTAATACAGGTATGTATCTGGATTCAATGTTGAATCCAAAATCGGGCGGAATGCTAAACTCGCGCCATGTCAAAAGTCCGTCTTACGCGAGAGCAAAGCCGTGATCAGACGCGGCAGCGTCTGCTCGACGCCGCGCAATCGATTTTTCTTGCCAAAGGGTTCGTGGCCGCCAGCGTCGAGGACATCGCCGAGCAGGCGGGGTACACGCGCGGGGCGTTCTATTCCAACTTTTCCAGCAAGTCCGAACTGTTCCTGCACTTGCTCAAGCGCGACCACGAAAGCGTGATGGCCGACATGCGCGCCATCTTCGAAGACGGCGAATCGCGGGCGCAGATGGAAGCCCGCGTGCTCGAGTACTACTCCACGCACTACCGCGAGAACGACTGTTTCCTGCTGTGGATGGAGGCCAAGCTGCAGGCCGCGCGCGACCCGGATTTCCGGGTGGGCTTCACGACCTGCCTGCGCGAACTGCGCGAGGCCACCACGGAATACATCCGCCAGTTTTCGGCGCGGGTGGGCACGCCGCTGCCCTTGCCGGCGGAGCAATTGGCGCTGGGCCTGCTGGCGCTGTCCGACGGCATGCAGTTCAGCTATGCCTTCGACCCGCAGGCCGTCACGCCCGAAATGACCGAGGCGGTGCTGGCGGGCTTTTTCCGCCGCGTGGTCTTCGGCGATTCCAGTCCGCAGTAGCGGCGACGGCGGTTCCGCTACGGCAGCAGTTCCGATATCTCGATCAGGTTCAGGTCCGGGTCGCGCAGGTACACCGAGCGGATCCTGCCGGTCGCGCCGGTGCGCGGCACCGGGCCTTCGATGATGGCGGCGCCCGCCTGGCGCAGATGGACGATCACTTCGTCCAGCGGACGGTCGGCGATAAAGCACAGGTCCAGCGCGCCCGGCACCGGCAGGTGTGCCTTGGGCTCGAATTCCTTGCCGCGCACGTGCAGGTTGATCTTCTGGTTGCCGAAGCGCAGCGCCTGCCGGCCTGCGCCGAAGGTTTCCAGGCGCATGCCCAGGATGCGGGTATAGAAATCCACCGTGGCATCGGGGTCGGCACAGGTCAGGACAAGATGGTCCAGGTGATCGATCATGAACGTCTCCGTATTGTCAGCCGGGCTCAGGCCGTGATAGTAATACCGTCGGCGCGCCGGCTGGGCTGAGGGGGCAGGCGCCGGAATCCGCAACCCTCGGGTCCAAGGAGCGGCAGCATGTCTTCAGAAACCCGGCCATCCGCCACAATCAACCGGCCTGTCTTTTTCAGCGCGGCGCTGTTCACCGTGCTGCTGGTCGGCTTCGCGATCCTGGCGCCCAAGACGGCGCAGAACCTGTTTGAATCGATCCAGGCCTGGATCCTCGGCCACGCAAGCTGGTTCTATATCCTGGTGGTCGCCATCATCCTGTTGTCGGTGGCGTTCCTGGCCCTCAGCCGCTACGGCGACATCAAGCTCGGCCCGGACCACAGCGAGCCGGACTACCGCAATTTCACGTGGTTCGCCATGCTGTTCTCGGCGGGCATGGGCATCGGCCTGATGTTCTTCGGCGTCGCCGAGCCCGTCATGCACTTCATGTCGCCGCCGGTGGGCGAGGGCGGCACCGCCGCGGCGGCGCGCGAATCCATGAAGATCACCTTCTTCCATTGGGGCCTGCACGCCTGGGCCATCTATGCGGTGGTGGCGCTGACGCTGGCCTTCTTCAGCTTCCGCCACGGCCTGCCGCTGACTTTGCGTTCCGCGCTGTATCCGCTGATCGGCAACCGCATCCACGGACCTGTCGGCCATGCGGTCGACATCTTCGCCATCATCGGCACGGTGCTGGGCGTGGCCACCTCGCTGGGCCTGGGCGTGGCGCAGATGAACAGCGGGCTGAACCACCTGTTCGGCATCCCCGTGGGCGTCACCACGCAGATCGTCCTGATCATCGTGACCTGCGGATTGGCGACATTGTCGGTGGCGAGCGGGCTGGACAAGGGCATCCGCATCCTCTCGGAAGCCAATATGGTCCTGGCGGCCATCCTGCTGCTGTTCGTGCTGGTCGCCGGCCCTACGGTGTTCCTGTTCCAGACCTTCGTGCAGAACACCGGCGCCTATCTGTCCGACATCGTCAACAAGACCTTCAATCTCTACGCCTACGAGCCCAGCGACTGGATCGGCGGCTGGACCCTGTTCTACTGGGGGTGGTGGATTGCGTGGTCGCCCTTCGTCGGGCTGTTCATCGCGCGCATTTCGCGCGGCCGCAGCATCCGCGAATTCGTCAGCGGCGTGCTGCTGGTGCCGGCGGGCTTTACCTTGTTCTGGATGACGGTGTTCGGCGACACCGCCATCCATTTCATCCTGGTCGACGGCGTCCAGGGCTTCGCGGAGCAGGTCGAAGCCGACAGTTCGCTGGCCTTGTTCGCGTTTCTCGAGCAACTGCCCTGGAGCGGCGTGATCTCCGTCTTCGCCATCGCCATGGTGGCCGTCTTCTTCGTCACCTCGGCCGACTCGGGCGCGCTGGTGGTGGACCTGCTGGCCTCGGGCGGCGCCGACCGCACGCCCGTGTGGCAGCGCATCTTCTGGTCGCTGGCGATGGGCGCCGTGGCCATCGCCCTGCTGCTGGCCGACGGCCTGACCGCCCTGCAGACGGCCACCATCGCCAGCGCGCTGCCGTTCTCCATCATCCTGCTGCTGTCCTTGTGGGGCCTGTTCAAGGCGCTGAAGCTGGACGCGACCAAGCGCGGCATCCGCTACCAGTCGCTCACCCTGTCGCGACCGGCGCGCGGCGGCCAATCCTGGGAGCGGCGCCTGCGCAATATGGTCATGATGCCGCGCCGGGCCCACGTGCTGCGCTTCATTGCGGACGTGGTGCGGCCGGCGCTCGAAGACGTGGCCGAGGAACTGCGCCGCCAGGGCTATGCGGTGGCGGTGCGCGAAGACGGCAACGAAGGCGCCGTGACCCTGGAGGTGTCGCACGGCGATCACCTGGACTTCTGGTACGCCGTGCGGCCGGAGGCCTTCGTGCGGCCCAGCCTGACGCCCGAAGAGGCGGCCGACGAAGAGGAACGCAAGTACTTCCGCGCCGAAGTCCACCTGCGCGAAGGCGGGCAGGACTACGACATCATGGGCTGGAGCCGCGACGCCGTCATCGGCGACATCCTCGATCAGTACGAGCGCCACCGCCACTACCTGCACATGGTGCGCTAGCCGCCACGCCCGCCTGCCGGCCGCCAGTTTCCTGGCGGTTTTTTTTCGCGCGAATCTCCGCCAATAACCCTGCGCTATCGCGGGGATTGCGTAAACCGTTTTGACGAAATCGCGGCTATCATCGATTATTCCAAGAATAATCTTTGATAAATAGCGAGCGAATCATGAGGTCGAATTCAGGAGCGTGGACGGCAGGGGCCGTCGCATTGGCGGTGGCGCTGGCCGGCGGCGGCCTGTACTGGAAATACGGCGGAGCAAAGCAGAACGGCGGCTGGGCCATGGCGCCGGCCAAGGTCGCCGTCGCGGCGGCCGAGCAGGCGGACTTCCCCGTGACCCTGGCCGGCATCGGCTCGCTGGAAGCCACGCGCCAGGTGCAGGTGGCGGCCGAGGTGGACGGCAGGGTGGCGCAGATCCTGTTCACGCCGGGCGAGCAGGTCCGTGCCGGCCAGTTGCTGGTGCAGTTGAACGACGCGCCCGAGCAGGGAGAGCTGGCGCGCCTGCTGGCCCAGGCGCGCAACGCGCGGGCCTTGCTGGAACGCACCCGCCGCCTGCTGCCGCAGCAGGCGGCCACGCGCGAACAGCTCGACCAGGCCCAGGCCGACTACGACCAGGCCGCGGGAGACATCAAGCGCATGCAGGCGCTGATCGAGCAAAAGCGCGTCAAGGCGCCGTTCGACGGCGTGCTCGGCGTGCGGCGCGTGAACCTCGGGCAGTTCGTCCGGGCGGGCGATTCCCTGGTGTCCCTGACCGACGGTTCCACCATGTACGCCAACATCACGCTGCCCGAACAGGCGCTGGGCGCGCTGCGCGTGGGGCAGCCCGTGACGGTCACGGTGGACGCCCACGCGGGGCGCGTCTTCGGCGGCAAGGTCACGACGGTGGAACCGCAGGTGGATCCGGGCTCGCGCACCGTGCGGGTGCAGGCGACGCTGCCCAATGCCGACGGCGCGCTGGCGGCCGGGATGTTCGCGCATGGCGAGGTCGGCCTGCCCGTCCGTCCGGACGTGATCACCGTGCCGGAAACCGCCGTCAGCTACAGCGCCTACGGCGACTCGGTCTATGTGCTGACACCGCCCAAGCCGGGGCAGGAGCCCGCCGTTCCGACGGTCAGGCAGGCCTACGTGAAGACCGCCGAACGGGTGCGCGGGCGCGTCGTCGTGACCGAAGGCCTGCAGGCCGGCGACCGGGTGGTGACGTCGGGCCAATTGCGCCTGCACAACGGCGCGGCGGTCGAGGTCAGCGCCGAGGACACCGTGGCGCTGGGCGGCGCGCAGCAAACCGTGGCCCAGGTCCGGTGACGGCGCGGGGACGAACATGAAATTCACCGATCTCTTCGTGCGCCGGCCGGTGCTGGCCCTGGTGGTCAGCACCCTGATCCTGCTGCTGGGCATCAAGGCCCTCAGCGGCCTGCCGGTGCGGCAGTATCCCTTGACCGAAAGCACCACCATCACGATCACGACCGAATACCCGGGTGCCTCGCCCGACTTGATGCAGGGCTTCGTCACCCAGCCCATCGCGCAGTCGGTGGCCACCGTGGAGGGCATCGACTACCTGTCCTCGTCGTCGACCCAGGGGCGCAGCGTCATCACGGTGCGGATGAAGCTGAACGCCGATTCGAACAAGGCCATGACCGAGGTGATGGCCAAGGTCAACGAGGTCAAGTACAGGCTGCCGCGGGACGTCTACGATCCCGTGCTGGTGAAGTCCGCCGGCGAGGCGACTGCCGTGGCCTATGTGGGGTTCTCCAGCTCGACCCTGTCGCTGGCCGCGCTGACCGACTACCTGTCGCGCGTGGTGCAGCCCCAGCTTTCGTCCATCGACGGCGTGGCCAGCGTGGAACTGTACGGCGGGCAGAAGCTGGCCATGCGGGTCTGGCTGGATCCCAACCGGATGGCGGCGCGCGGCATATCGGCGGGCGAACTGGCTGACGCGCTGCGCGAGAACAACGTGCAGGCGGCGCCGGGCCAGGCCAAGGGCCTCTACGTCGTGTCCAACATCCAGGTCAACACGGACCTTGTCAACGTGGCGGAATTCCGCGACATGGTGGTCAAGCGCGAGGGCGACGCGATCGTGCGGCTGGGCGACGTGGCCACGGTGGAGCTGGGCGCGGCGTCCTCGGATTCCAGCGGCCTGATGGACGGCGAGCCGGCGGTGTACTTCGGCCTGAACGCCACGCCGGTGGGCAACCCGCTGGTCATCGTGAAGCGCCTGAACGAACTGCTGCCCAACATCAAGCAGAACCTGCCGCCGGGCACCAGCGTGCAGGTGCCGTTCGAGCTGGCGCGCTTCATCAGCGCCTCCATCGACGGCGTGGTGCACACGCTGATCGAGGCCATCGCCATCGTGGTGGTCGTCATCTTCCTGTGCCTGGGATCCCTGCGCGCCGTGCTGATCCCGGTGGTGACCATACCCCTGTCCATGCTGGGCGGAGCGGCCATCATGGCCCTGTTCGGCTTCAGCGTGAACCTGCTGACGCTGCTGGCCATGGTGCTGGCCATCGGCCTGGTGGTGGACGACGCCATCGTGGTGGTGGAAAACGTGCACCGCCACATCGAGGAGGGCAGGTCGCCGGTGCGCGCGGCCCTCATCGGCGCGCGCGAGGTGGCCGGGCCCGTCATCGCGATGACGATCACGCTGGCCGCGGTCTATGCGCCCATCGGGCTCATGGGCGGGCTGACCGGTTCGCTCTTCAAGGAGTTCGCCTTCACCCTGGCGGGAGCCGTGGTCGTCTCGGGCGTCATCGCGCTGACCCTGTCGCCGGTGATGAGCTCCTTCCTGCTCAACAACCGCGTTTCCGAAAGCTGGATGGCGCGCCGGGCCGAGCATTTCTTCGGCCGCCTGGGCGACGCCTACGGCCGCCTGCTGGACGTGTCGCTGCACCACCGCTGGGTGACCGGCCTGGTCGCGGCGGCGGTGCTGGCCAGCCTGCCGTTCCTGTACAACGCCGCCCAGCGCGAATTGGCGCCGGTCGAGGACCAGTCCACCGTGCTGACCGCGGTCAAGTCGCCGCAGCACGCCAACATCGATTACGTCGAAAAGTTCGGCAAGAAATGGGACGACGTGATGAAGACGCTGCCCGAGCAGAACGGGCGCTGGCTGATCAACGGCTCCGACGGCGTGTCCAACAGCATCGGCGGGGTGGATTTCGTTTCCTGGGAACAGCGCAAGCGCTCGGCCGATGACATCCAGGCCGACATGCAGTCGATGGCCAACCAGATCGAAGGCAGCAATATCTTCGCCTTCCAGTTGCCGTCCCTGCCGGGTTCCACCGGCGGGCTGCCGGTGCAGATGGTGGTCATGAGCGCCTCGGACTATCCCGTGGTCTACGAGGCCATGGAAGACCTGAAGAAGGCGGCGCGCGAAAGCGGCCTCTTCATGGTGGTGGACAGCGACCTGGACTACAACAATCCGGTCGTGCAACTGAAGGTGGACCGGGCCAAGGCCAACAGCCTGGGCGTCACCATGAAGGCCATCGGCGATACCCTGGCCGTGCTGGTGGGCGAGAACTACGTCAACCGCTTCGGCATGGACGGGCGTTCCTATGACGTCATCCCGCAGAGCCTGCGCGAACAGCGCATCTCGCCCGAGGCGCTGGCGCGCTACTACGTCAAGAGCGCCAGCGGCGCCCAGGTGCCGCTGTCCAACATGGTGACGGTGTCCATGGGCGTCGAGCCCAACAAGCTCACGCAGTTCAACCAGCTCAACTCCGCCACCTTCCAGGCGATCCCGATGCCGGGCGTCACCATGGGCGACGCGGTGCAGTTCCTGACCCGGCAGGCGCAGGCGCTGCCCGCGGGCTTCAGCTACGACTGGCAGTCGGACGCGCGCCAGTTCACCCAGGAGGGGACGGCGCTGATGATCACCTTCATCTTCGCCATCATCGTGATCTACCTGGTGCTGGCCGCGCAGTACGAAAGCCTGCGCGACCCGTTCATCATCCTGGTCAGCGTGCCCATGTCCATCTGCGGCGCGCTGATTCCGCTGGCGCTGGGCATGGCCACGGTCAACATCTATACCCAGATCGGGCTGGTGACGCTGATCGGGCTGATCAGCAAGCACGGCATCCTGATGGTGGAGTTCGCCAACGAGATGCAGGTCAGCCACGGGCTGGACCGGCGCGCCGCCATGGAGCAGGCCGCGCGGATCCGCCTGCGCCCGATCCTGATGACGACCGCCGCCATGGTGATGGGGCTGATCCCGCTGCTGTTCGCGACCGGCGCGGGCGCGCACAGCCGCTATAGCTTGGGCCTGGTCATCGTGGTGGGACTGCTGGTGGGCACGCTCTTCACGCTGTTCGTGCTGCCCACCGTCTACACCGTATTCGCCCGCGACCACCGGGCGGCGAACGACACGCCGCGCGCCCGGGAGCTGGCGCTGGCGCAGGCCGAGGACGCGGCGGCGCCCGGCGCCTCCGCCTAGAAGGAACCGACCATGAACGATTTTTCCCTTTACCCACGCCTGCGCCGCGGCGCCTCGGTGCTGCTGGCCGCGCTGGCCGTCGCCGGCTGCGCGGTCGGGCCCGATTACCAGGCGCCGCGCTCCCAGCCCGTCGCGCTGGCCAGCCCCGAGCAATCCCTGTTCGCCACGGACCGGGTGCAGCGCGACTGGTGGAAGCAGTTGCAGGACCCGCAACTGGACCGGCTGATCGACCTGGCGCTTGCGCGCAACCTGGACATCCGGATCGCGCAGGCGCGCCTGGCCGAATCGCGGGCGGTGCTGGACGAGAAGGAACTGGACCGCCTGCCCACGGTGACGCTGGACGGGCGCTACGAGCGCAGCCTGTCCCAGGCCAATCCGGGACCGGCGGGGCGGCGCAACCTGGCCGAAAGCTACCGGGCGGGCTTCGACGCCACCTGGGAACTGGACCTCTTCGGCCGCCTGCGCCGGGCGGCCGAAGGCGCGGCGGCGCGCAGCGAGGCGCAGGCTGCCGACCTGGCCCAGGCGCGCATCGTGGTGGCCGCCGAGGTGGCGCGCAATTACTTCGAATTGCGCGGCGCCGAGCAGCGGCTGGCGGTGGCGCGCGCCAACCTGGAAAGCCAGCGCGACAGCCTGCGGGTCATCCAGGCCATGGTGTCGGCCGGCCGCGGCGACGAGGGCGACCTGGCGAGCGCGCGGGCCGAACTGGAAACCGTGCAGGCCAGCGTGCCGCTGCAGATCGCGGCGCGGCGCCTGGCGCTGTACCGCATCGCCGTGCTGGCGGGGCTGCGGCCCGTGGAGCTGGGCGAGCTGGAGGCGGGCAAGCCGCTGGCGCCCTTGAACGTGCGCCTGCCCATCGGCGACGTGAGCGCCTTGCTGTCGCGCCGCCCCGACATCCTGGCGGCGGAGCGCGGCATGGCGGCCGCCACCGCGGACGTGGGCGTGGCGACCGCCGAACTCTACCCGCGCATCGACCTGGGAGGGTTCCTGGGCTTCATCGCGCTGCGCGGCGCGGACTTCGGCTCCGCCGCCAGCCGGGGATTCAGCGTGGCGGCCGGGGCCAACTGGCCCGCCTTCCACCTGCCCACGGCGCTGGCGCGCAAGCGCGGCGCGGTCGCGCGCTCGGAAGGAGAGGCCGCACGCTACGAGCAGACCGTGCTGCGCGCGGTCGAGGAGCTGGAGTCCGCGCTGACCGAATACGGCCAGACGCAGCAGCGCCTGGGCAGCCTGGCGCAGGCGGCCTCGCACAGCGGCAGGGCGGCGGAACTCGCGCAGTTGCGCTACCGCGAGGGCAGCGCGCCCTATTTGACGGTGCTGGACGCGCAGCGTACGCTTTTGCGCGCCCAGGACGCCGTCGCCGTGGCGGAGACCGAGTCCTACACCCGCCTGATCGCGCTCTACAAGGCGCTGGGCGGCGGCTGGGAGCCCGATGGCGGGCCGTCCGGCGCCCCCGGCTAGGCGCCCCCGGCTGCCTCCCGGGGGGCATTCGTGGCACCATAGGAAAACCTCCGGAACTTCATACATCCATGTCCGACAGCCTGTCCCATCCCGTCGCCTGGCCGCATCAGCCCGCGGACCGCGTGCTCATGACCCTGAAGACGCGCGGCCCGCAGTCCGTCACGGTCATCGCCAAGGCCATGGATGTGACGGCCGAGGCGGTGCGCCAGCAGATGGCCCGGCTGCACGCCGACGGGCTGGTCGATTCCGAAAGCCGCAGCGCGGGCCGGGGCCGGCCCACCCAGATCTGGTTTCTTACCGACGCGGGCCATGCCCGGTTTCCCGACACGCATGCCGAGATGACGGTGCAGATGATAGGAGCCGTGCGCCAGGTGTTCGGCGACGAGGGCGTGGACAAGCTGATCCAGGCGCGCGAAGCCGCCATGCTCGGCAGCTACCGCGAGGCCATGCAGGGCGCCAGGAGCCTGAAGGGGCGGCTCCAGCGGCTGGCCGAAGTCCGTTGCGCGGAAGGCTATATGGCCGAACTGCGCAAGGACGGCGCGGATTTCCTCTTCATCGAGAACCACTGCCCGATCTGCTCGGCGGCCAAGGCCTGTATGGGCTTTTGCCGCAGCGAGCTCGAACTTTTCCACAAAGTGCTGGGCGAGGGGGTGCGGGTGGAGCGCGAAGAGCACATCCTGACGGGCGCGCGCCGCTGCGCCTACCGGATACGCAGCCACGCCTCCTAGGGCGGGCCCCGGCATGACCCTCAAGCAACTCGAAGCCTTCTACTGGGCCGCCACCTGCGCAAGCTTCGCCGTGGCCGCCGAACGCCTGCACCTGTCGGTGTCGTCGCTGTCCAAGCGCATCACCGAACTCGAAGAGGCCCTGGGCCAGCCGCTGTTCGACCGCGGCGGGCACAAGGCGGTGCTGACCGACGCCGGCCAGCGCCTCCTGCCCCAGGCGCGCGACCTGCTGGCCGCGGCCGAGCGGGTGCGGGCCTCGCTCGCCGAAAGCCCCGGGCTGCGCGGCCGCTGCCGCTTCGGCGTGGGCGAACTGACCGCGCTGACCTGGCTGCCGCGCCTGATCCGGGGCGTGCGCGCCGCCTACCCGGATCTGGTGCTGGAGCCCTATGTGGACATCGGCCAGGTATTGGAACGGCGCGTGGCCGACGGCGAACTGGATTTCGCGGTGATCGCCGGCCGTTCGTCGCGGCCGGGCATCGCGTCCGCGCCCATCGGCCAGGCCGAGTTTGCCTGGGCCGCCGCGCCGGCCGCGCTGGACGGCGCCACGCGCATGGCGCCGGCGCTGCTGGAACGCCTGCCGCTGGTCACGCTGCCGGCGGGGGCCGGCACCACGCGCATCATCGACGACTGGCTGGCCGGCCGCGACGCCGGCGGCGAGCGCCTGTGCTGCAACAACTGGGGCGCGGTGGTCGGCCTGCTGATCGAAGGCACGGGCGTCGGGCTGCTGCCCAGCCATTGGGCCGCGGCGCTGCAGGCCGAGGGCAGCCTGCGCGTGCTGGACTGCGATCCGGCCCTGGCGGCCTTGCCCTACGCCTTCCAGTACCGGCGCGACGACACCCGGCCGCTGGTCGGCAAGCTGCGCGACGAGGTCCGGGCCGCGGTGGATTTTTCGGCGCCTTGCCGGATTCCCTGAACCCTCGTCCGCAAGGCGGCCGCCGCCGGTGAAAATTTAGGCGGCCGACGGCCGCCGCTCTATACAATCAGGCCGATCTGAACCGACGGAGACATTCATGCGTAAACTTTGCCTCGCCCTGGCCATGGCGGGAATGCTGGCCAGCGGATTGGCGCAAGCCCAGTCCACCCTGCGTATCGGCCTGCAGGACGATCCCGATGTGCTGGACCCGGTGCGCGCCCGCACCTTCGTCGGCCGTATCGTTTTCGCCTCGCTGTGCGACAAGCTGGTCGAGATCACGCCCGACCTGAAGATCGTGCCGCAACTGGCGCAGTCCTGGACCATCAGCCCCGACAACAAGGTCCTGACCTTCAAGCTGCGCACGGACGCCGTCTTCCATGACGGCACGCCGGTGAACGCCGCGGCCGTCAAGGCCAATCTGGACCGCGCCCGCACCCAGGCCGACAGCAACCGCAAGAGCGAGCTGGCCACGGTCGCCAGCGTGGAGGCGCCGGACGCCGAAACCGTCGTGCTGAACCTGTCGGAACCGGACGCCTCGCTGCTGTCGCAACTGTCCGACCGCGCCGGGATGATGATGTCGCCCGCCAGCTTCGACAAGGATCCTGGCGGCAAGCCCGTCTGCTCGGGCCCCTACCAATTTAAGGAGCGCGTGCAGAACGACCGCATCGTGCTCGAGAAGTTTCCCAAATACTGGGACGCCGCCAATTATCACTTCGACCGCCTGGTCTATACGCCGATTCCGGACAACACGGTGCGCCTGAACAACCTGCGCGCCGGCGACCTGGACATCATCGAGCGCGTGGCGCCCAGCGACGCCAAGGCCGTGAAGGACGACAAGAACCTGCGCCTGGCGCCGGTGACGGGCCTGGGCTTCCAGGCGATCTCGGTCAATCTGGCCAATGGGGCGCGCGCCGACAACCCGCTGGCCAAGGACAAGCGCGTGCGCCAGGCGCTGGACCTGGCGATCGACCGCGACGTGCTGAACCAGGTGATCGGCGAAGGCATGTTCCAGCCCGCCTACCAGCCGTTCCCGCCCGCCAGCTTCGCCTACAACACCGCCTACGAGCACAAGGGCCGCGATCCTAAGAAGGCGCAGGCCTTGCTGAAGGAAGCCGGCTTCGACCGCGTCAAGTTCGAGATCACCTTCGGCAACAACACCACCATGCAGCAGGTGTTCGAGCTGGTGCAGGCCATGGGCGCCGAGGCGGGTTTCGACATCACGCTGCGTCCGGTGGAATTCGCCTCGCTGCAGTCCTCGCTAGCGCGCGGCGATTTCGAGGTGGGCCAGAGCGGCTGGTCCGGCCGGGTCGACCCCAGCGGCAACATCCACCAGTACCTGAGCTGCAAGGGCAACCTGAACGACGGCAAGTTCTGCGACCCCGCGGTGGACAAGCTGCTCAACGACGCCCGCGCCGAGTCCGACAACGCCAAGCGCCGCGCCCTCTACGACCAGGTGCTGGCGGCCATGCAGGAACAGCGTCCCATCGTCTACCTGTTCTACCTGCCGTGGACCTTCGGCGTGCAGAAGAAGGTGGAGGGTTTCGTGCCTTATCCCGACGGACTTATCCGCCTCAAGGGCGTAAGCGTCGCCAAGAAGTAAACCAGGTCCGGTGTCGGGCACCCGGCGAGCGCCGCCGCGGATTGGCGTACGTTTCGTAGGGGTGCCGGACACTGCGTATCTCTATCGCGGTCCTTCCTGGCGTCTGACATCTGGCGTCTGGCATCTTTTGTGAGGTAGAACGTGGATATGCCATCCAGCGCGCAGCATGCGCGAGTGAACAACAGTACCTGCGTAGCGCGCCCCATCGGGGGCGCCACGGGGCCGGCTTTGCCGGTCCGCAGGCGCCGCCCCCTCGAGGGGGCCCGCGCAGCGGGTAGGGGGTGATCCATGTTCACCACCCGTCCGGAAATCCTCGGCACCTTCGGTGTCGTGACCTCCACCCACTGGCTGGCCAGCGCGGCCGGCATGTCGCTGCTGGAGCGCGGCGGCAACGCCTTTGACGCCTGCGTCGCCTCGGCCTTCGTGCTGCAGGTGGTCGAGCCCCACCTGGTGGGGCCGGCCGGCGAAGTGCCCGCCGTGTTCTATTCCGCGCGCACCGGCCGCGTCGAGGTCCTGTGCGGCCAGGGCGCCACGCCGGCGGCGGCCACGCTGGAACGCTACCGCGCCGAAGGGCTGAAGCTCATTCCGGGCAACGGGCTCCTGGCCACGGTGATCCCGGGCGCCTTCGATGCCTGGATGCTGCTGCTGCGCGACCACGGCACGATGCGGGTGCGCGACGTGCTGGAGCCCGCCATCTATTACGCCGAGCACGGCCACGCGCTGATGCCGCGCATCTCCAACACCATTGCCGGCCTGAAGGACTTTTTCGAGACCCACTGGCCGACCACGGCCCAGGTCTACGTGCCGGGCGGCAAGGTGCCGGAAGCCCGCAAGCTGTTCCGCAATCCGGCCCTGGCCCGTACCTGGACCCGGGTGCTGCAGCAGGCCGAAAGCGCCGGAGCGGACCGCGACCGCCAGATCGAGGCGGCGCGCGACGCCTTCTACCGCGGCTTCGTGGCCGAGGAGATCGACCGGTTCGCACGCGGCACCGACGTCATGGACGAAAGCGGCGCCGCCCACCGCGGCGTCATCACGGCGGACGACCTGGCGGGCTGGTCCGCCCGCTACGACAAGCCGGTCACCTACGACTACCACGGCTACACCGTGGCCAAGGCCGGCTCGTGGAGCCAGGGGCCGGTCTTCCTGCAGACCCTGGCCCTGCTCAAGAATATGGACCTGGCGGGCGTCGGCCCCACCAGCGCGGAATTCGTGCACCGGGTCACCGAAGCCATGAAGCTGGCCTTCGCCGACCGGGAGGCCTATTACGGCGATCCGGCATTCATCGACGTGCCGCTGGACCACCTGCTGTCCGACGCCTACAACGACGAGCGCCGCGCGCTGATCGGCGAGACGGCGTCGCAGGACCTGCTGCCCGGGCAGGTGCCCGGCTTCGAGGCGCAGGTGGCGCGCGTCATGGATACGCTGCAGCGCCTGTCCCAGGTTTCCGCGCCCGGCAGCGCCACCAACGAGCCCACGCTGGCCGACATGCGCGCCTCCGCCAAGCGCGGCGACACCACGCACGTGGACGCCATCGACCGCTGGGGCAACATGATCTCGGCCACGCCCTCGGGCGGATGGTTCCAGTCCTCGCCGGTCATCCCCGAACTGGGCTTCGGCCTGAACACGCGCGCGCAGATGTTCTGGCTGGAAGAGGGCCTGCCCGGCACGCTGGCGCCGGGCAAGCGTCCGCGCACCACGCTCACGCCCTCGCTGGCCTTGCGCGAAGGCAAGCCCTACCTGGCTTTCGGCACGCCCGGCGGCGACCAGCAGGAACAGTGGCAACTGCTGTTCTTCCTGCGCCACGTCCATCACGGCCTGAACCTGCAGGAAGCGATCGACCTGCCCATGTCCCACACCATGCATTTCCCCACGTCCTTCTATCCGCGGGACCGCAAGCCGGGGCACCTGGCGCTGGAGGCGAGCTTCGGGGCCGACGTCATCGAGGCGCTGCGCCAGCGCGGGCACCGGATCGAGGAGGTGCCCGAGTGGTCGGTGGGCCGCCTGACCGCGGCGTCGCGCGACGCCGACGGGCTGCTGCACGCGGCCGCCACGCCGCGCCTGATGCAGGCCTACGCGATCGGCCGCTGATCCGCCGCAAGCCGGGGTGCCGGCTTTGTTGCGGCGCTTTGCCGGCATGGGGTATGTTTGACCCATGACGCCAACCCAGCAGAGCCCCGCGGCGGGGGTCCGATCCCTCACGGGACAAGAACCGCTTTTCATCGTCCTCAACACCGGATCGGGGCGCGGCGACGCGCAGGCCCTGCAGGACACCGTCCGCCGCATCCTCGATGCGGCGGGACGGCGCTACGAACTCATCCCCGTGGACGACCCGTCCCGGCTCATCGAATCGGCCCGCGCGGCGGTCCGGCGCGCGCAGGAGCAGCAGGGCGTCGTGATCGCCGCGGGCGGCGACGGCACGCTCAGCGCGGTCGCCGGCGTCGTGCTGGGCCAGGGCGTGCCGTTCGGCATCCTGCCCCAGGGCACCTTCAATTACTTCGGTCGCACTTACGGCATCTCGCAGGATACGGAAACGGCCCTGCACGGTTTCCTGCAAGGCCAGCCCAGGCCGGTGCAGGTCGGCCTGCTCAACGGCCGGCTGTTCCTGGTCAATGCCAGCCTGGGCCTGTATCCGCAATTGCTCGAAGACCGCGAGGCCTACAAACAGAAGTACGGCCGCAGCCGCCTGGTCGCCCTGTGGTCGGGCCTGGTCACGCTGCTGCGCGCGCCGCGCCAATTGACGCTGCTGCTGGACTACGAAGGCAAGGCCCGCAGCCTGCGGTCCCCCACCCTGGTGGTGGGCAACAACAAGCTCCAGCTCGAACATGTGGGCATTCCCTCAGAGGAACTCGGCCAGGGCCGCCTGATCGCCATGGCCGCGAGGCCGGTCGGCACCCTGGCGCTGTACGGCCTGCTGCTGCGCGGCCTGGCCAGCCGGCTGGGCGAGGCCGAGCACGTGCTCAGCTTCGCGTTCGACCGCCTGACGGTGGGCGTCCGCGGCCGCCGGCGGGTCAAGGTGGCGATGGACGGCGAAATCTCCTGGATGGACACGCCGCTGGAATTCAAGGTGGCCGCCGACCGGCTGCCGCTGGTGGTGCCGGCGGACCCGCAATACCTGGACCGTTCATGACGCGCATTCTGCATCTTTCCGACACCCATTTCGGCACGGAGCGCAAGCCTGTCGTCGAGGCCGCGCTGGACCTGGCCCGCGCGCTCGCTCCCGATCTGGTCGTGCTCAGCGGCGACATCACGCAACGCGCGCGCCGCGGCCAGTTCGCCGCCGCCCGCAAATTCATCGAGCGCCTCTCGCTGCCGGTGCTGGCCGTGCCGGGCAACCACGACATTCCCTTGTTCAACGTGTTCGCGCGCGCGCTCAATCCCTACGGCAATTACAAGCGGGCGCTGGGCGCCGTGCTCGAGCCCGTGTTCGAGAACGACGGCCTGCTTGCCATCGGCGTCAACACGACGCGGCCGCGGCGCCGCAAGGACGGCGAAATCTCGGGCGGGCAGATCGCCCGCGTCGCCCAGCGGCTGCGGCAGGCGCGCCCCGGGCAGTTGCGCGTGGTGGTGGCGCACCATCCGGTGCGCGCCAAAGAGGAATCGGACCTCTCCAACCTGCTGATCGGGCGCCAGCATGCGCTGGAAGCCTGGACCCAGGCCGGGGTCGATCTGGTCCTGGGCGGCCACATCCATCTACCTTATGTATTGCCGCTGGATGCGTCGGCCCCGGCCGGCGGCTGGGTGGTCCAGGCGGGGACGACCTGCTCGCGGCGCGTGCGCGGCAAGGTTCCCAATTCGGTGAACGTCATCGACCGCGACGGGGAGGGCGGCTGCCATGTCGAGCGTTGGGACTACGCTGCCGGGACGCATGCATTCGCCCCGGTCGACAAGACGCCGGTCGCGCTGTAGCGTGGCCGGCGGCGGAAATTTCCCCATGGGCGCTTACCAATGACCGACGTCTATGCGGCGTGGGCCGCGGACCACGCTTTGCTGCTTTTCATCGCGCTGCCCGTCCTGGCCGGCGCGGGGGCGCTGCTTGTCGCGCGCTGCTACGCGGGCCTGCCCCGCCGCGCCCGCGCCGCGTTCGTCGCGCTGGGCGTTTGCGTCCCGTTCGCGCTGTTCCTGGCCCTGGCGTTCTCGGTCGGGCGCCAGGGGACGCTGGCGGCGTTCGACCAGGCGCTGGCTTCCGCCCTCAGCATGTCCATGTCGATGTCCCTGCTGTGGCTGCTGTCCTGGTTCACTTATCTGGGCGACCGGAATTTCCTTGCCGCGGTGAGCGTCCTGATGACGCTGTTCCTGCTCTGGAACCGGCAATGGCGGCTGGCCGTGTTCTGCGCCGTCGTCACCGGGGCGGGAGGCGCGTTCAACTGGCTGCTCAAGCACAGTTTCGAGCGGGTCCGCCCGGATCACGACCACGGCTACGTCAGCGCGGTGGGATGGAGCTTTCCCAGCGGCCATTCCTCGGCCGCCATGGCGGTCTATGGCGCGGCCTGCTATCTATTGTGGCGTCTGGCGCCGCCGGCCTGGCGGCTGCCGGGCGTCGCGATCCTGGGGGCGCTCATCATGGCGATCGGGCTGAGCCGCATTCTGCTGCAGGTCCATTTCGCCAGCGACGTGTTGGCCGGCTTCGCCTTCAGCCTGGGCTGGCTGGTGCTCTGCGTGGCGGCGGCGCAGCGCCTGCGCGCCTCAGGCGACGAGCGCCAGGGCCAGCAATAGCCGGGCTTCGGCGGAGCCGGAGGCGGCCGCCGCCAGCAAGGGCGCGCAGGTGTAGCGTCCGCCCGCCGCGGCGATCGCCTGGTCCAGCCTGCGCGCCCGCTCGGCGGACGGCGGCTCCAGGTCCACGATCAGCTTGCCGGCGACAGGAGCGGTCACATGGCCGTCGCTGAAGCGCTCCAGGGTGCGGTCGATCTCGCGCTCGCGCGGCAAGGCCAGCACGATGGTGTCCGATTCCGCCAGCGCCTCGCGCGCGGAAGTGGCCAGGGTGGCGCTGCCGCGGAAGTCCTCGCAGCGTCCGGGCTCGATGTCGTAGAGAGTCAGCGCGATGTCCGGCTCGGCCGCCAGGAGGCGCCGGGCGGCCTGCGTGCCGGTCTTGCCCATGCCGACGATGCTGACGCGCAGGTTCATGGCTTGGGCACCGACCAGGTGCTCACGATATGGGCCACGGGCTCGTCCGAGCCTTCGCCGGTCAGGATGACCTCTCCCGCGGACAGCCGGCCCACCTTGAGCAGCCGGGCGTCGGCATAGATCGCGCCCGCCGGGCTCTTGCGCAGGAAATTGATCGTGAGGCTGGCCGTGACGGCATGCGCCTGGCCGGTGGCGCCCACCACGGCGGCGTACATGGTCAGGTCGGCCAGGCCCATCAGCATCGGGCCGGCGACGATGCCGCCCAGCCGCTGGTGGGCGTCGCGCGCGGGCAGCACGGCGCGCGCCGTGCCGTAGCCGATGCGCAGCACGTCGATGCCGAGCAGCAGGGAGAAGGGATGCTGGTCCGCCAGCAGAATGTGAAAATCCGCCAGGGTGATCAGCGGGGCCTCGGTCCGGGTGTCCAGGTCGGTTGCGGTCATCGTTGTTCCAGGGCGTGGCAATAGTGATCCAGCAGCGCGTCCGCGCGCTGGCCCAGGGATTTCAGGCGGTGGGTGTGCAGCAGGAGCAGCAGCCCCATCAGGTAAGTGAAGAGATTCATCTGCTCGGCCTCGACCACGCCGGGTTCCCATGACTTGGTCCGGGCCAGGGCCAGGCCCAGCAGGTCCACGCATTGCCGCAGGCGGGCATTGAGGCGTTCGTCCATCTCGCGGCCCAGCCCGCGCGGCCCCAGTCCCTGGAACAGGTACATGCCCAGCGAAAAATCCGTGCGACGCTCGGCGTAGTAGCCGAAGAAGGCGTGGATCGCGTTGCGCGCCGCCGTGCGTGCGTCGCCCGTGGCGGCGGCCGCGCTCAGGTGGGCGTGCAGCCGCTGCAGGGATTCTTCGAGCAGGGCGCCGTAAATGGTTTCCTTGCCGGCGAACCAGGGGTAGATGGCGCCCGTGGTGCAGCCGGCCTCCGTGGCGATCGCGCGTATCGTCGTCTTCTCCAGACCGTCGCGTTCGAAGACGCGCTGCGCGGCGTCGAGGATGAGCTGGCGGCGCAGCGCGTTCAGGCGTTCATTGCGGCCGGAGTGGCGGGTGGAGGTCGAAGGCATGGCGCAAGAGCAGGGAGTCGATGTCTGCGATCATATCGGCGATTTTTATTAATAACAATGTTATTGGCCGGTTGGCGGCAGCCTTTCTTTGCCGCTTGGGAAGATCGGGGAGGAGGCAGTCCGGCCTGTGCCCGGAGGCGGTGCCGGATGCCCGACCGAGCGGCCGGAAATCCGGCGCGAAAACCGTCGCCGAAAACCGTCAGATAATTAGGGGCAGGGCTGAAAGTCGCATGAATAGGAGCTTGTCCTATTTCCTAAGGGTAAGCCCTAGCGCGGTTGCCGGGCCGTTGGCGCGATGTTGCAATATCCCAACAAGGCTGTCGCAAACCTGCACTTTTCTGATGCCGACCATAGCCAGTCCCCCTGATTTTTGATGCAATAGCGTCAACTTCCCTTCGCGGAGTTAGGGGGGCGGCAGGCTGGTTTGCTGGATTGCTGCTCTTGTCACTCAAATCAACGGAGATTTCTTAAATGAAAAAGACTCTGCTCGCTGCCGCCCTGCTCGCCGGTTTCGCCGGTGTCGCCCAGGCAGAAACGTCTGTCACCCTGTACGGCATCATCGACACGGGTATCGGCTACAACAAGGTTAAGGGCGACGGTTTCGACGCCAGCCGCATCGGCATGATCAACGGCGTGCAGAACGGTTCGCGCTGGGGTCTGCGTGGTTCGGAAGATCTGGGTGACGGCCTGCGCGCTGTTTTCCAACTGGAATCGGGCTTTGATTCGGGCAACGGCAAGTCGGCTCAAGGTGGCCGTCTGTTCGGCCGTCAAGCCACGATCGGCCTGGCCTCCGATAGCTGGGGTCAACTGGACTTCGGTCGTCAAACCAACATCTCGTCGAAGTACTTCGGTTCGATCGATCCGTTCGGCGCCGGTTTCGGCCAAGCCAACATCGGCATGGGCATGAGCGCCATGAACACGGTTCGCTGGGACAACATGGTCATGTACCAGACCCCGTCCTACAGCGGCTTCCAGTTCGGCGTTGGCTACTCGTTCAGCGTTGACGATAACGCCAGTGCTGACCGCGTTGGCTTCCGCACCGCCGACAACGTCCGTGGCATCACCACCGGCCTGCGCTACGTCAACGGCCCGCTGAACGTCGCTCTGACGTACGACCAACTGAACGCCAGCAACAACCAAGCGCAAGACGCCGTTGACGCTACCCCGCGTTCGTATGGCATCGGCGGTTCGTACGACTTCGAAGTGGTCAAGCTCTCGCTGGCCTATGCTCGCACCACCGACGGCTGGTTCGGCGGCCAAGGCATCAACGGCATCACGTCCGGCGACACCCTGGGCACCAACATCTTCGCTGACGGCTTCAAGGCCAATTCGTACATGGTCGGCCTGTCGGCCCCCATCGGCGGCGCCAGCAAGCTGTTCGGTTCGTGGCAAATGGTTGACCCGTCGAACGATCGTCTGACGGGCGGCGACGACAAGATGAACGTCTTCTCGCTGGGCTACACCTACGACCTGTCCAAGCGCACCAACCTGTACGCCTACGGTTCGTACGCCAAGAACTACGCCTTCATCGACGACGTCAAGTCGACCGCTGTCGGCGTCGGTATCCGTCACCGCTTCTAATCCAACGCAGGGCGCAAGCCCTGCCTGGATTCAAAGCGCGCGAACGGGCTCCGGTCCGTTCGTACGAAACCACCCTTCGGGGTGGTTTTTTCATTTTTCGGGGCGATTTTCAGGGCCTGCCGCGCAGGGGCGCGCGGGGTGTTGTATGCTTGCCGCGTTGTCCTGAAAGCCACGACTGTTCCATTTGAGGAATGCTGTCTTTCACCTGCTGTTCGAGCTACAGAGTTCAGCCAGAAGTAACCACGCGAATGCTACAATCCTAAGGTTTGCGCATTTGACGGACACCTGAATGAACCTGCAACAGTATTTCCCCGTCCTGCTGTTTATCGTAGTGGCCACCCTCATCGGGTTCGCGCTTCTAACGGCCGGCTCCCTCCTTGGTCCGCGGCGTCCGTACGCCGAGAAGCTTTCGCCGTACGAATGCGGCTTCGAGGCTTTCGAAGACGCCCGCATGAAGTTTGACGTGCGCTACTACCTCGTGGCGATCCTGTTCATTCTTTTCGACCTCGAAATCGCGTTCCTGTTCCCGTGGGCCATCGCCCAGGGCACGGTCGGGCTCGTCGGCTTCTGGACGGTCATGGTCTTCCTGGCCGTGCTTACCGTCGGCTTCATCTACGAATGGAAAAAGGGCGCGCTGGACTGGGAATAAGCCGCAGGCTTTCTACACAGCACGCTATCAGAGACGAATATGGCTATAGACGGCATTCTCAAGCAAGGGTTCATCACAACCAGCGCCGACAAGTTCCTTAACTGGGCGAAGACCGGCTCCATGTGGCCCATGACCTTCGGTCTGGCCTGTTGCGCGGTCGAGATGATGCACGCGGGCGCGGCCCGCTACGACCTGGACCAGTTCGGGATCATCTTCCGGCCCAGTCCGCGCCAGTCCGATCTGATGATCGTGGCCGGCACGCTGTGCAACAAGATGGCGCCGGCGCTGCGCAAGGTCTATGACCAGATGCCCGAGCCGCGCTGGGTGGTTTCGATGGGCTCCTGTGCCAACGGCGGCGGTTACTACCACTACTCGTATTCGGTGGTCCGTGGCTGCGATCGCATCGTACCGGTAGACGTCTACGTGCCGGGCTGCCCGCCCACGGCCGAGGCGCTGGTCTACGGCTTGCTGCAAATGCAGAACAAGATCCGCCTGACCAACACGATTGCGCGCTGATACTTCGCGCCCCGCGGCAGCTCCTGCCGCCGGCCCCGCGAAACCAGCGTATCGGTTCACCTAAGCGTACAAGATGATGACCAGGCTCGAAACCCTGAAAAACAATTTGCAGACCACCCTCGGCGCGGACATCGCGCTGACCGAGGCGCTGGGCGAGCTGACGCTCGAAGTACCCGCGCAACAGTGGTTCTCGGTCTGCAACAAGCTGCGCACCGAAGCCGGCCTGCGCTTTGAAACCTGTATCGACCTCTGCGGCGTCGATTACCTGACCTGGGGCAACGGCACCCGCCAGATGCCCGAGGAAACCAATGCCAAGGTCCACCGCGCGCGTTTCGCCGTGGCCGCGCACCTGCTCTCCATCGAGAACAACTGGCGCCTGCGCGTGCGCACCTGGGCCGAGGACGACGAGTTCCCGGTGATCGCCTCGCTGATGGAATGCTGGCCGTCCGTGGGCTGGTTCGAACGCGAAGCCTTCGACCTGTACGGCATCGTCTTCGAAGGCCATCCGGACCTGCGCCGCATCCTGACCGACTACGGCTTCATCGGCCACCCGTTCCGCAAGGATTTCCCGTTGTCCGGCACCGTCGAAATGCGCTACGACCCCGAACAACGCCGCGTCATCTACCAGCCGGTCACGATCGATCCGCGCGAGATCACCCCGCGCGTGGTCCGCGAAGACTCCTACGGCTTGGGGCGTTAAATCATGGCAGAAATCAAGAACTACACGCTCAACTTCGGCCCTCAGCACCCGGCCGCGCACGGTGTGCTGCGCCTGGTGCTCGAGCTCGACGGCGAAGTCATCCAACGCGCCGACCCGCACATCGGCCTGCTGCATCGCGCCACCGAAAAGCTGGCCGAGCACAAAACCTACATCCAGGCGCTGCCCTACATGGACCGCCTGGACTACGTGTCCATGATGTGCAACGAGCACGCCTACGTCATGGCCATCGAGAAGCTGCTGGGCGTCGAAGCGCCGCTGCGCGCGCAGTACATCCGCGTGATGTTCGACGAGATCACCCGTCTGCTGAACCACCTGATGTCGCTGGGCTCGCACGCGCTGGACGTGGGCGCCATGGCGGTGTTCCTGTACGCCTTCCGTGAACGCGAAGACCTGATGGACTGCTACGAAGCGGTCTCGGGCGCGCGCATGCACGCGGCCTACTACCGTCCGGGCGGCGTCTACCGCGACCTGCCGGATTCCATGCCGCAGTACGGCGACACCAGCAAGTACCGCGGCGACAAGGAAGTGCGCGTCATGAACGACGCGCGCTCGGGCTCGCTGCTGGACTTCATCGAAGACTTCACCAACCGCTTCCCCGGCTGCGTGGACGAATACGAAACGCTGCTGACCGACAACCGGATCTGGAAGCAGCGCCTGGTGGGCATCGGCGTGGTCGATCCCGACCGCGCCAAGGCGCTGGGCTTCACCGGCCCGATGCTGCGCGGTTCGGGCGTGGCCTGGGACCTGCGCAAGATGCAGCCCTACGAAGTCTACGACCTGCTCGAATTCGACATCCCCGTGGGTGTCAACGGCGATTGCTACGACCGCTACCTGGTCCGCGTCGCCGAAATGCGTGAGAGCAACCGCATCATCCGCCAGTGCGTGGAATGGCTGCGCAACAACCCGGGCCCGGTCATGATCGAGAACCACAAGATCGCCCCGCCCAAGCGCACCGCCATGAAGACCAACATGGAAGAGCTGATCCATCACTTCAAGCTCTTCACTGAAGGCTTCCACGTTCCTCCGGGTGAGGCGTACGCCTCGGTGGAACACCCCAAGGGCGAATTCGGCATCTACGCGGTGTCCGACGGCGCCAACAAGCCTTACCGCCTGAAGATTCGGGCCCCCGGCTTTGTCCACCTGCAAGCGCTGGATGAAATGTCGCGCGGCCACATGATCGCCGACGCCGTCACCATCATCGGCACGCAGGACATCGTTTTCGGCGAGATCGATCGCTGATCCGCCCAGACAGTCACGAGCACGCCCGCATAACCCGGATTCAAACTATGCTGCTTTCCGAACAGGCCTACCAGAAAATCGACCGAGAACTCGCGAAGTTCCCGGCCGACCAGCGGCAGTCCGCCATCATGGCCTCGCTTGCCATCGCGCAAGAAGAGAAGGGCTGGTTGGCTACCGAAATCATCGAAGATGTGGCCAACTACATTGGCGTTCCGCCCATCGCGGTCCAGGAAGTCGCCACGTTCTACAACATGTTCGACGTCAAGCCCGTCGGCAAGAACAAGATCGCCGTCTGCACGAACCTGCCCTGTGCATTGCGCGACGGCGAACGCGCCGGCGACTACCTCAAGCGCAAGCTGGGCGTCGACTACCGCGAAACCACCGCCGACGGCCAGTTCACGCTGGTCGAAGGCGAGTGCATGGGCGCTTGCGGCGATTCGCCCGTGCTGATCGTGAACAACAAGCATATGTGCGTGCGCATGACCGAAGAAAAGCTGGACGCGCTGGTCGCGGCCCTCAAGGCGCAAGGAGAGTCGGCATGAACGCGCCCGACCTGTACAAGCAGTTCGCGCAGGGGCTGGATCCCAACCCGCTGAACGACCTGTCCAATTCCATGTGCCTGCACGGCCGGCACATCCAGCCGCAGATCATGGCCGACGTCGACGGCGCCAACTGGCGCCTGGCCGACTACGTCAAGCGCGGCGGCTACGAAGCCCTGAAGAAGATCCTGACCACCGGCATGAAGCCGGAAGACGTGATTGCCGAAGTCAAGGCCTCGGGCCTGCGCGGCCGCGGCGGAGCGGGTTTCCCGACCGGCCTGAAGTGGAGCTTCATGCCGCGCGCCTTCCCCGGCCAGAAGTACCTGGTCTGCAACTCCGACGAAGGCGAGCCGGGCACGTTCAAGGACCGCGACATCCTGCGCTTCAATCCGCACATCGTGATCGAAGGCATGGCGATCGCGGCCTACGCCATGGGCATCAGCGCCGGCTACAACTACATCCACGGCGAAATCTTCGAAGTCTACGAGCGCTTCGAGGAAGCGCTGGAAGAGGCGCGCGCCGCCGGCTTCCTGGGCGACAAGATCCTGGGTTCGGACTTCAGCTTCCAGTTGCACGCGTTCCATGGCTATGGGGCGTACATCTGCGGCGAAGAAACCGCGCTGCTGGAATCGCTGGAAGGCAAGAAGGGCCAGCCGCGCTTCAAGCCGCCGTTCCCGGCCAGCTTCGGCCTGTACGGCAAGCCCACCACGATCAACAACACCGAAACGTTCGCGGCGGTGCCGTGGATCATCCGCAACAGCGGCCAGGCCTACCTCGAAGTCGGCAAGCCGAACAACGGCGGCACCAAGCTGTTCTCGATCACCGGCGACGTCGAACGTCCCGGCAACTACGAGATCCCGCTGGGCACCCCGTTCTCGACCCTGCTGGAACTGGCGGGCGGCATGCGCGGCGGCAAGAAGCTCAAGGCCGTGATCCCCGGCGGCTCGAGCGCCCCGGTGCTGCCGGCCGACATCATGATGGAAACCACGATGGACTATGACTCCATCGCCAAGGCGGGTTCCATGCTGGGCTCCGGCGCCGTGATCGTCATGGACGAGACGCGCTGCATGGTGAAGTCGCTCTTGCGCCTGTCGTATTTCTATTTCGAGGAAAGCTGCGGCCAGTGCACGCCGTGCCGCGAAGGCACCGGCTGGCTCTACCGCATGGTGCACCGCATCGAGAACGGCCAGGGCCGCCCCGAGGACCTGGACCTGCTGGACAACGTGGCGGGCAACATCATGGGCCGCACCATCTGCGCCCTCGGTGACGCCGCCGCCATGCCCGTCCGTGGCTTCCTCAAGCATTTTCGCGACGAATTCGCGCACCACATCGAGCACAAGTCTTGTGTGGTCCCGCAATATCTGTAGGTCTCAGGAACAGCAATGGTTGAACTAACCGTCGACGGCAACAAGGTCGAAGTGCCCGAAGGCAGCATGGTCATGCATGCCGCCCAGAAAGTCGGGCTTTACGTGCCGCATTTCTGCTACCACAAGAAACTGTCCATCGCGGCCAACTGCCGCATGTGCCTGGTTGAAGTGGAAAAGGCGCCCAAGGCGCTGCCCGCCTGCGCCACCCCCGTGACCAATGGCATGGTCGTCCACACCTGCTCCGAAAAGGCGCGCGCCGCCCAGAAGTCGGTGATGGAATTCCTGCTCATCAATCACCCGCTCGACTGCCCGATCTGCGATCAGGGCGGCGAATGCCAGTTGCAGGACCTGGCCGTGGGCTATGGCGGTTCTTCCTCGCGTTACCAGGAAGAAAAGCGCGTGGTCTTCCACAAGGACCTGGGCCCGCTGGTTTCCGCCGAGGAAATGAGCCGCTGCATCCACTGCACCCGCTGCGTGCGCTTCGGCCAGGAAATCGCCGGCGTCATGGAACTGGGCATGCTGGGCCGCGGCGAACACTCCGAGATCACGACCTTCGTCGGCCGCTCGATCGAGTCCGAGCTGTCG
>Ga0222420_100135_pt1 | contig 128765 bp, 120 predicted proteins | sample 3A2ome_FD_182470 | JGI IMG/M metagenome (GOLD analysis project Ga0222420, IMG submission 182470) | Enriched microbial communities from leaf-cutter ant dump, University of Wisconsin, Madison, United States - 3A200A (version 2) | ecosystem: Environmental > Terrestrial > Nest > Insects nest > Nest...
GTCTCGGGCGGCCGCGGCCTGGGCAGCGCCGAGAACTTCAAGATCCTGGATCCGCTGGCCGACAAGCTGGGCGCAGCACTGGGCGCCTCGCGCGCGGCGGTCGACGCCGGCTACGCGCCCAACGACTGGCAGGTCGGCCAGACCGGCAAGATCGTCGCCCCGCAGCTCTATGTGGCGGTCGGTATCTCGGGCGCTATCCAGCACCTGGCCGGCATGAAGGATTCCAAGGTCATCGTCGCCATCAACAAGGATCCGGAAGCGCCGATCTTCGGCGTGGCCGACTACGGCCTGGTGGGCGACCTGTTCACGGTCGTGCCCGAACTGACCAACGCACTGTAAGCCCCCCGGGCCTGCTTTGCCCAAAACCCGCCAGCGTCCGCGCTGGCGGGTTTTTCCGTTTTTGGAGACAGCCTCTCGACACGCTTCGATTTCGATACCACAAATCTTTTGATTTATTGAAGGATTCTGATAATGTGTTTCGCGCGCAGCTCGATTCGCGCAAGTGCATGACCGGTACAGAACGAAGGAGATTCGGGATGGAATGGTTCTTTGACACTCTGCGAAAGTATCCGGAACTCGCGATATTCCTAACCTTGGGCTTGGGATATTGGATAGGCGCCAAGAAAATATTCGGGTTCAATCTGGGAGCGGTCACCGGCACACTGCTGGTCGGCGTGCTGGTAGGGCAGCTAAATATCACTATCGCTCCCATCGTCAAGCAGGTTTTCTTCCTGCTTTTTCTTTTTGGGCTTGGCTACGGCGTCGGGCCTCAATTCTTCCGCGGCATGAAAAGCGATGGCCTTCCCCAGGTCATCTTCGCGGTCATCATTTGCGTAGTCTGCCTGCTGGTCACATGGGGCACTGCGGTCGCGTTCGGCTTCGACGCCGGCACCGGCGCAGGCCTGCTGTCCGGCGCGCAGACCATTTCCGCGGTGATGGGGGTGGCGACCGACACGATCAACGGCCTGAACGTCGACGCGGCGACCAAGAAGCAATGGATAGACAGCATCCCGGTGGCCTACGCCGTCTGCTACATCTTCGGCACCGTGGGCAGCGCCTGGATCCTGGCGTCGCTCGGTCCCAAGCTGATGCGCGTGGACATCGTGAAAGAGTGCAAGGAGTACGAGGCCAAGATGTCCGGCGGCGCCGACTCCATGGAACTCTCGGGCTACCGCAAGTTCACGGCCCGCGCCTACAAGCTGGACCGGCCGGAGTTCGTGGGCAAGACGGTGGGCGACCTGGAATCGCGCTTCGTCGAGGCCCGGGTCTTCGTCGAGCGCATCCGTCGCGGCGACCAGATCCTGGACAGCGACGCCAAGACCGTGCTGCAGGCCGGCGACGTGCTGGGGGTGACCGGCAGGCATGACGCCCTGGTCCTGCAGGCCCCCGGCATCATCGGCAGCGAGGTCGAGGACCGCGACCTGATCAACCTGCCCGCCGAGGTCGTCGAGGTGGTGCTGACCAACAAGAACCTGGCCGGCAAGACCGTCCAGGACATCGCCGAACACGAGGCTATGCGCGAACTGGGCCGCGGCGTCTTCCTGCGCAAGGTCGTGCGTGGCGGGCATGACATGCCGGTCAACTGGGGCCTGAAGCTGGACCGCGGCGACCGGCTGTTCCTGCTGGGCGCCAAGCGCGACGTGGAGCGGGTGGTGGGCAAGGTCGGCTACGTGGACCGCGCCACCGACCAGACCGACATGGTGTTCGTGGGCTTCGGCATCCTGCTGGGCGGCCTGTTCGGTTCCCTGGTGCTGACCGTGAGCGGGATCCCCATCACGCTGTCGACCTCCGGCGGCTCGCTGATCGCCGGCCTGATCTTCGGCTACCTGCGTTCGGTGCATCCGACCTTCGGCCGCGTGCCGGAGCCGGTGCACTGGTTCCTGACGTCCGTCGGGCTGACCGCCTTCGTGGCGGTGGTCGGCATCTCGTCCGGGCCGGGCTTCGTCGAGGGCTTCCAGCAACTGGGGGCCAAGCTCTTCGTGGCGGGCGTGATCGCCACCAGCGTGCCCATGATCCTCGGGGTGTACATCGCCCGCTACGTTTTCAAGTTCCATCCTGCCATCACGCTGGGCGTCTGCGCAGGCGCCCGGACCACGACGGCCGCCATCGGGCAGATCACCGAAACAGCGAAAAGCCAGGTGCCGGCCCTGGGCTACACGGTTCCTTACGCGATCGGCAATACCCTGCTCATCATCTGGGGGATCGTCATCGTCATGCTCATGACGTAGCGGGACGTCCGCGGGCCCGCCCGCGGACAGCACAAGAAGGGCGGCGGGCATGCCCGGTCGCGCCCCACCAAGCGCCTGTCACAACGCAAACCAGGAGTACTGAACAATGGCTTCCACCGCGCCTCTCTCCGTCAGCCTGGCCTCGGCCCTGAAAACGACCCGTTCGCGCCAGCGCGACCTCGAGCAGCTTTCCCCGTTCGAGCTGAAGGACTACCTGATCACGCTGGCCAAGGACAGCCAGCACACCGCCGCGCTGACCATGTTGAATGCCGGCCGCGGCAATCCGAACTGGATCGCCACCGAGCCCCGCGACGCGTTCTTCCTCCTGGGCCAGTTCGCGATGAAGGAGGCGCGCCGGGTGCGCGACGAGGGCATCCTGGCGGGAATGCCGCCCAGGAAGGGCTGCGCCGACCGCCTGCGCAAATTCCTGTCCAAGCACAAGGGCGACGACGGCTACGACTTCCTGCTCGGAGCGCTGGAATATGGCGTGAAGATCAAGGGCTTCGATCCCGACTCCTGGATCCACGAACTGACCGACAGCATCATCGGCGACAACTATCCCGTGCCGCCGCGCGCGCTGGTCCACCTGGAACAGATCCTGCACGATTACCTGATCAAGGAAATGTGCGACGGGCGTCCGCCCAAGGGCAAGTTCGACCTGTTCCCGGTCGAAGGCGGCACGGCGGCCATGTGCTACATCTTCGATTCGCTGATGCAGAACGGCCTGCTGAAGCAGGGCGATACCATTGCGCTGTTCCTGCCGACCTTCACGCCCTACATCGAGATCGCGCACCTGGAGCGCTTCCAGTTCAAGATCGTGGCCATCAACGCCGACAGCATGCGGGCCGACGGCACGCACGATTGGCACTATCCCGCCTCCGAGATCGCCAAGCTGGAGAACCCCAAGATCAAGCTGGCGGTCACGGTGAACCCCAGCAACCCGCCGTCCGTGGCCTTCAGCCCGGTCGAGATGAAGCAGATCGTGCGCCTGATCCGCAAGAACCCGGATCTGGTGCTGGTGACGGACGACGTGTACGGCACTTTCGTGCCGAACTTCCGGTCGCTGATGGCCGAGGTGCCGCACAACACGATTTGCGTGTACTCGTTCTCGAAGAATTTCGGCTGCACGGGCTGGCGCCTCGGGGTGATCGCCATCCACGAGACGAACACCATGGACCGCCGCATCGCCGAGCTGCCGGCATCGTGGAAGAGGCGCCTGAACAAGCGCTACGGCGCCATGACGATGGAGCCCGAGAAGCTCAAGTTCATCGACCGCATGGTCGCAGACAGCCGCAACGTCGCGCTGAACCACACCGCGGGCCTGTCCCTGCCCCAGCAGGTGCAGATGGGTTTCTTCGCCTTGTCGCACCTGCTGGACCTGAAGGACGCCTACAAGCACCTGACCATGAAGATCGTGCGCGGCCGGCGCGACGCCCTGTGGCGAGGCCTGGGCATTCCCCTGCCGCCGGAAGACCCGATGCGCGGCTGGTACTACGTGGAACTGGACTTCATGGTCTGGGCCAAGAACACGTATGGCGACGGGTTCTGCAAGTACATGACGTCCAACTACGAACCGGTGGATTTCCTGTTCCGGCTGGCTGAGAAATCCGGCGTGGTGCTGATGGACGGCGGGGGCTTCGGCGGCCCGCCCTGGTCGATCCGCATTTCGCTCGCCAATCTGGACGACGGCGACTATTCCAAGATCGGCAAGTACATGGTCGAGGCCTCCACCGAATACGTCGAGGCCTGGCAGCACTCCGAACTGGTGCGCTCGGGTCCGACCGCGGGCAAGGGCCAGAAGGTCAAGGCTGCGGCAGCCAAACGCGCGCGCGGCAAGAAGACCGGCGTCACTGCGGCCAAGAAGGCGGTCAAGCAGGCGGTCGAGAAGGCGGACACGGATGCCAGGTCCGCCAAGCCAGCCAGGAAGGCGGCGGCGCGCAAGTAGGCGGCAACTTCAAGGGCGACATGACGACATGACTTGCTCCGTCGGGTTTTTCAATGGCGTTCCCATCGCAGTGTTGTTCGTGACGGTGGGCCTGGGATACCTGATCGGCAAGCTGAAGGTCGGGCCGATCCAGTTGGGCGGGGTGTGCGGAACGCTCATCGTCGCCCTGCTGATCGGCCAGACGGGCTGCCAGGTGCGTGGCGACCTGAAGGAAGTCGCGTTTGCGTTGTTCATTTTCGCGATGGGGTATTCGGGCGGGCCGCAGTTCTTCGCCAATCTGAACCGCTCCAGCCTGCGCTACATGCTGCTGCCCATCATCGAAGCGCTGTTGGTGCTGACGATCGTGCTGGCGGCGGTGCCGATGTTCGGCCTGGACGCCGGCACGGCCGCGGGGCTGGCGGCGGGCGCGGCGACCGAGTCGGCCGTGGTCGGCACGGCCGCCGAGGCGCTCAAGCACCTCGGGCTGTCCGACGCCGACGTCCAGCGCATGGAAGCCAACATCGCCACGGCCTACACCTTGACCTACCTGGTGGGCTTGATCAGCATCGTGTTCTTCACCAGCCAGATCGCGCCGGCCCTGCTGAGGATCAACCTGCGCGAGGCCTCCAGGGCGCTGGAGGAAAAACTGGGCGTGACGGCGGGAGAGGGCGAAGATGCCAATATGCCCACGCTGCCGCGGCTCGTCGGCCGCGCGCACGTGGTCAAGGACGCCGGCGGGCTGCGCGTGGCCGAGGTGGAAGCGCAGCTCGGCGGGCGCACCGTCATCAGCCGCATCCTGCGCAATGGCGTCGTGGTGGACGCCACGCCCGACGACGTGCTGGCCGTGGGCGACATCGTGGTGGTGCTGGGCACGCGGCGGTTCGCGTTGCGCGCGGGGTCCGTGATCGGGCCCGAGATCCAGCTACCGGAGGCGCATGCCGACGGCCTGCAGCTCAGCGAGCTTGCCATCATCGTCAACAAGAAGGCCGTCAACGGGCATACCGTCGGCGAGCTGGCCAAGCGGCCGCGCGCCCAGCGCGCGCGCGGCGTGTTCCTGCAATCCATCGTGCGTTCCGGCCATACCCTGCCGATCACGCCGTCCACCGTGGTGCAGTACGGCGACCTGGTCACGCTGGTGGGCGCCGAGCCGGAACTGTCGGAGGCCGGCGCGGCGCTGGGCAACGAACTGCGGCGCAGCGGCGTGACGGACCTGGTGTTCCTGGCCTTCGGCATTCTCGCAGGCCTGTTGATCGGCAGCCTGAGCGCGCGGCTCTGGGGCATCCCCGTGTCGCTGGGCAGCGGGGGCGGGGCGCTGGTCAGCGGCCTGGTCTGCGGCTGGATCAACGCCAAGCGGCCGGCCCTGGGCCACATGCCGGGCCACGCGGTGCAATTGCTCAAGGACCTGGGGCTGGCGATCTTCGTGGCTTGCGTCGGCCTGTCCGCGGGACCGGAGGCCGTGGCGCTGATCCGCGAGCACGGCGCGGTGCTGCCGCTGATCGGCATCCTGGTGTCGCTGGGGCCGGCCTGCCTGTCGCTCTGGGTGGGCCACAAGATCCTGAAGATCGAAGGTCCGCTGCTGGTGGGGGCGATTGCCGGCCAGCACGTCAGCACGCCCGCCATCAGCGCCATCCTGGGCGCCAGCCGCAGCTCCGTGCCGCTGCTCGGCTACACCGTGACCTACGCCATCGCCAACGTGCTGCTGCCGGTGCTGGGGCCGATCATCGTGTCGCTGGCGCATCATCTGGCCTAGGGCTTCAGCAGCGAGCATCCCCGCCACGCCTGGTCGTCGACCAGGCGTTTTATTTCGTCCTTGCACAGCGCGACGACCTGGCTTACCGCCAGCGAGGGAGGCAGGCTTTCGCTGGCGCACAGCACCAGCTCGCGCGACAGCGACGCATCGAGCGCATGCGCCACGATGGATCCTTCCGCGATTTCGGGCTGCGCGGCCGAGTAGGGCAGGATGGTGGCCGCCATCGCGCTGCGCACGGCGGGAATCAGGATGGCAGAGGTGCTGGCCTCGGCGAACAGATTGCAGGTCAGGCCGGCGGTCAGGAAGGCATGGTCCAGCCGCGCGCGCAGCGTATTGGGCAGGCTGGGCAGGACCAGCGGCAAGCCGGCGAAATCCGCGATGTCCAGGGCGCGGCGCGGCAGCGCGACGCTGGCGTGCGCCAGCAGGAACAGGCTCTCCCGCAACAGCGGCGTGCGCAGCAGGCCCTGCATGGGCTGCTGGTCCGGAGACAGCGAAAAATCGATGCGGCCTTGCAGCACCAGCTTGGTCAGGTCCGCGCTGGGCACGTCGACGATTTCCAGCACCACGGACGGCAGCTCCGCTTTCACGCGGCGCATCAGCGGCAGGGCCAGCATGCGGGCGGTGCTGGAAGCCAGCCCGATCGATACGGTGCCGGTGACCTGGTCCGCGGTCTTGGACAGCAGGCTGCGGGTGCTGTCGACCTGGCGCAGGATGGTTTGCGCATGCCGGTACAGCAGCAGGCCCTCCGCCGTGGGCTGCACGCCTTTGGCGCCGCGCAGCAGCAGCGCCACGCCCAGGTCTTCCTCCAGCAGGGACATCTGCTGGCTGAGCGCCGGCTGCGCCACGTGCAGGCTCTCGGCGGCGCGGGTCATGTTCTGCATTTCCACCACGCGCACGAAGTACTTGAGCTGACGCAGATTCATGGAATAAGAAAATCTTATGGATGGATCGGAAAATAGTATTTTCGCTGCTTCTGGGACGCTGCCTAGAATGGGCCTCGACTCAGAGGAGGGTAACGAGATGAGCCTGCCATTGGCTGGACTGAAGGTGCTGGATCTGACGCGGGCGCTTTCCGGACCTTTCTGCACAATGATTCTGGGCGATCTGGGCGCCGAGGTCGTCAAGGTGGAGCCCATGCCCGCGGGCGAGATGGCGCGGCAATGGGGCCCCTTCGACGATGATATAAGCGTTTATTATCTTAGCGCCAATCGCAGCAAGCAAGGGATAGGCGTGGATTTCCGCAAGCCGGAGGGGCTGGCGCTGCTGCGCAAGATGGCCCTGGCTTCCGACATCGTGGTCGAGAACTTCAAGGTCGGCACCATGGACGCCATGGGCCTGGGCTATGCATCGCTGGCCGAGGAAAATCCCGGCCTGATCCTGGCGTCGATCTCAGGCTTCGGCAGCAAGGGCCCGGCCCGCGACTGGGCGGGCTTCGACCAGGTGGCGCAAGGCTACTCCGGCTTCATGAGCCTGACGGGCACGGCGGAGTCCGGTCCGATGCGGGTGGGCGTCGCCATCGGCGACCTGACGGCAGGCATGTGGCTGGCCATCGGCATCCTGTCCGCCGTCGCGCAGCGCGCGTCGACCGGACGCGGGCAGCACGTGGAAACCTCGCTGCTGGCCGGCCTCATGGCGTTGCTCAGCGTGCAGGGCCAGCGCTATCTCAGCAAGGGCGAAGTGCCGCAACCCTGCGGCAACGTGCATCCCGTCATCGCGCCCTACGGCACGTTCGAGACCGCCGACGGGCCGCTCAACCTGGCGCCGGCGACCCAGGCCATGTGGGTCAAGCTTTGCGGCATTCTCGGGCTTTCCCATCTGGTGTCCGACGAGCGCTTCCTCACGAATGCCGAGCGCATGCAGCATCGCTACGCATTGAAGCTGGAGCTGGAGCAGGGCCTCAAGCGCAAGACGCGCATGGAGTGGACCGCCCTCATGATCGAGGGCGGCATACCCGCGGGGCCGATCAATACCCTGGAAGACGTGTTCGCCGATCCGCAGGTGCAGGCTTGCGGGCTGCTGCGGTCGCTGGCGCATCCGGTGCTGGGCGAATTGCGGCAGGTGGGCCTGCCGCTGGGCCTCGCCGGAACGGACGCGGCCAGCCACCGCGCCCCGCCCCTGTTCGGCCAGCATACGCGCGAGGTCTTCGCGCGCTATGGCATGGCGGACGCCGAGATCGACCGCCTGCTGGCCGAGGGCGTGGCGCACCAGGCGGAGGTCGCGGCATGACGTCCACCTCCGATGCGCCCAGCCTTTCGGTGGACGGAAACATCGCGACCATCCGCCTGCGCAGGCCCGGCCACGCCAACCGGCTCGGCCCCCAGGACCTGGACGTCCTCAGGGAACATCTGGACACCGTGAACGCGGACGACGCCGTGCGCGTACTGCGCATCCAGTCCGAGGGCAAGTATTTCTGCAGCGGCTACGACATTTCGTCGCTGGCGTCGGACAGCGCGCCCAGCTCGCTTTACTTCGGCCAGACCATGGACCTGGTCGAGGCGGCGAGGCCGGTGACGATCGCCGCCGTCCAGGGGGGCGCTTATGGCGGGGGCACCGATCTATGCCTGGCCTGCGATTTCCGTATCGGCACGCCGCAGGCCGACATGTTCATGCCGGCTACGCGGCTCGGTCTGCATTTCTACGCGGGCGGCATGTCGCGCTATGTGACGCGGCTGGGCCTGGATCAGGCCAAGCGCCTGTTCCTGACCGCGGAGCGGCTCCAGGCCGACGAGATGCTGCGCATCGGATTCCTGACCGAACTGGTGCCGGCGGATCGCCTGCAGGACCGGCTGGATGCCTTGAGCGCGCAGATCGCCGGAATGGCGCCGATACCGCTGTTCGGCGTGAAGGCGCAACTGAACCGCATCGCGCGGGGGGAGGTCGACGGGGCGGCCATCGAAGCGGCGGTCCTGCGCTCCGAGCAGTCCCGGGACCTGGCCGAAGGCGCACAAGCGTGGAAGGAGAAGCGCGCGCCGAATTTCACCGGTGGCTGACGCGGCCGGCGCATGAACGGAGGGCCGTGCCACAAGCGGCTCCCGATCCACATAAAGGAGACCTCGATGAAACCCGCTATCGCCGCCTGCGGCGCCTTGCTTGCCGCCGTTGCCGCGCTTTCCTCCATGCCGGATGCCGCGCATGCCGCGGCTCCGTACCCTTCCAAGCCCCTTACCCTGGTGATCGGATTTCCGCCGGGCGGCGGCGCCGACCAGGTGGGCCGGGTCTATGCGAACGCGCTGGCCAAACAGCTCAAGCAGCCGGTCGTCGTCGAGAACCGGCCCGGCGCCGGCTCGACCATAGGCGCAAGCCTCGCGGCCCGCGCCGCCGCCGACGGTTATACCTTGTACCTGGGCAATTCCAGCGTCATGGGCAGCGACAGCGCCCTGTACAAAGTGGACTACACGCCGGACAACTTCGTGCCCGTGGCGCAGCTCACTACCGGCCCCATGGTCCTGATCGCGAATGCGAAGCTGGGGCTGAAAAGCGTGCAGGACCTGATAGACCGCGCCAAAAGCAAGCCGGGATCGATCAATGTCGCCTCGTCCGGCAACGGCGTCATCACCCATTTGGCCGCGGTCGAATTCATGTCGCTGGCCGGCGTGAAGCTGATGCACATTCCGTTCAAGGGCGGAGCCGCGGCGGCGCAGTCCGTGGCGGCGGGCGACACCGATATCTCGTTCGCCACGGCGCCCTCGGCCAAGGCGGTCATCGATACCGGCAAGGTGGTGGCGCTGGCGGTGACGTCCGGCCAGCCCTCGCGGCTGCTGCCGTATCCGCCCATCGCGCAGACCGTGCCCGGCTACGACCTCTCCAACTGGTGGGGCGTCTTCGCGCCCCGGGGCACGCCGCCGGAGGTGCTGGACGCGTTGTTCAAGGCCAGCAACGAGGTGCTGGCGCTGGCCGACGTGCAGCAGGGCATGGCGGCCGGCTACGAGGAAGTGACGCCGTCGGCTTCCCTGGAGGCGTTCGGCGCATTCGCCCGCAAAGAGGGAGGCAAGGGTTTAAGATTGGCCAAAGAAAGCCTAGATACCGCCAATTGATGGAGACACCATGCCCTACGCGACCCCTTTGCAGGACTTCCGTTTCGCCTTGAAGGAGCTGGCCGGACTGGAGGAAGTCCTGAAACTGCCCGGCTTCGAGGAAGTGACGCCCGACCTGGTGGACGCCATCCTCGAAGAAAACGGCCGCTTCGTCGAGCAGGCCGTCGCGCCGCTGAACGTGCCGGGCGACACGCAGCCGCCGGTGTGGAAGGACGGCCACGTCGCCACCACGCCGGGCTATGCGCAGGGCTTCAAGGATTACGCGGCGGGCGGCTGGCAGGGCCTGCAGCATCCCGCGGCCTGGGGCGGGCAGGGGCTGCCCAAGCTGGTGGCCGCAGCGCCCGGCGAGAACATCCAGGCCGCCAGCCTGGCGTTTTCCCTGTGTCCCATGCTGACCGATGGCGTGATCGAGGCCATCCTGACCGTCGGTTCGGACGCACAGCGCAAGCAATACGTGCCCAACCTGATCGGCGGCAAGTGGACGGGCACGATGAACCTGACCGAGCCGCAGGCCGGCTCGGACCTGGCGCAAGTGGCGACCCGCGCGGTCAAGCAGGAAGACGGCAGCTACCGGCTGACCGGCCAGAAGATCTTCATCACCTACGGCGAGCACGACCTGGCCGAGAACATCATCCACCTGGTGCTGGCGCGGACGCCGGACGCGCCCGCCGGAGTCAAGGGCATTTCGCTCTTCATCGTGCCCAAGTTCCTGGTGCAGGCCGACGGCAGCCCGGGCAGGCGCAACGACGTCTGGTGCGCCTCGCTGGAACACAAGCTGGGCATCCACGGCAGTCCCACGGCGGTGCTGCTGTACGGTTCGGGCAAGGGCGAGGTGGGCGAGGGCGCCATCGGCTACCTGGTCGGCGAACAGAATCGCGGCCTGGAATACATGTTCATCATGATGAACGCGGCCCGTTATTCGGTGGGGCAGCAGGGCATAGGCGTGTCGGAGCGCGCGTACCAGCATGCCCTGGCCTATGCGCGCGAGCGCGAGCAAGGCCGGGCGGTGGAAGGTTCGGCGGGGCCCGTGGCCATCGTGCGCCACCCGGACGTGCAGCGCATGCTGATGACCATGAAGGCGCTGACCGAGGCGGCGCGCGCCGTTTCCTACGTGGCCGCCGCCGCGCACGACAAGGGCACGCATCATCCGGACCCCGAGCAGCGCGCGCGCAACCGGGCCTTCTACGAATACCTGGTGCCCATCGTCAAGGGCTTTTCGACGGAGAACGCCGTCGAGGTCGCCTCGCTGGGCATCCAGGTACACGGCGGCATGGGGTTCATCGAAGAGACCGGCGCGGCGCAGTACTACCGCGACGCGCGCATCCTGCCCATCTACGAAGGCACCACCGCCATCCAGGCCAACGACCTGGTCGGCCGCAAGACGCAGCGCGACGGCGGAGCCACCGCGCATGCGGCCATCGCGGCCATGCGCGAAACGCTGCGCGCGGTCGAGGCCGAGGCGTCCGCCGCCGCCGCGGACGAGCGCGACGGATTGCGCCTGCTGCGCGACAACCTGGACAGCGCCATCCAGGCGTACGAGGCGGGCGTGGCGTTCATCCTGGAGCAATCGGCGGCCAACGTCCGGGCGGCCTATTCCAGCAGCGTGCCCTACCTGATGCTGGCCGGCACCGTGCATGGCGGATGGCAGATGGCGCGCGCCGTGCTGGCCTGCCGCCGCCTGCGCGCCGCCGGGTCCACCGACCCGTTCCACGCCTCGAAGATATCCACCGGCCTGTTCTATGCCGCGCACATCCTGCCGCGCGCGCTGGCCCTGTCGGCCGCTGTCCGGGCCGGCGTCGTGGCGGACGCGTGCGGCGCCGGCCTGAATATTGCATAAGGTTATATGTCTTGCGTATTTCCTCGGCTAAAGGTTTGATGGAAGAATCGTTTTCCAGGCGGCAATCTCCGCCATGAGACGACTTCCTGCGCTGCCCGCCATGGCGGGCGGCCAGGCTTCCCCCACCTGAATCCGCACACAGGAGACATCATGAGTCAATTACGCCTGGGCGACACCGCCCCCGATTTCGAACAGGAATCCTCGGCTGGGCCTATCCGCTTCCATGAGTATCTGGGCAATAGCTGGGGCGTCCTGTTTTCGCATCCGGCCGACTTCACCCCGGTCTGCACCACGGAACTCGGCTATACCGCCAAGCTGGCCGATGAATTCGCCAAGCGCAACGTGAAGGTGCTGGCCCTGTCGGTGGACGATACCGATTCGCACACGCGCTGGATCGACGACATCAACGACACGCAGTCCACCACGGTCAACTTCCCGATCCTGTCCGACAAGGACCGCAAGGTGTCCGAGCTGTACGACATGATCCACCCGAACGCCAATGCGACGCTGACCGTGCGTTCGGTGTTCATCATCGATCCCAACAAGAAGGTGCGCCTGACCATCACGTATCCGGCCAGCACCGGCCGCAATTTCAACGAGATCCTGCGCGTCATCGATTCGCTGCAGCTCACCGACAGCCACAGCGTGGCCACGCCGGTGAACTGGGAAGACGGCGACGACGTGATCATCGTTCCGTCCTTGCAGGACGAAGCCGTGATCCAGCAGAAGTTCCCCAAGGGCTATAAGGCCGTGCGTCCGTACCTGCGCGTTACGCCCCAGCCGAATAAGTAAATTCGGAAATCGCGGGGCCGGCCCCGCGGACAGCCGGAAACGCCGCCTCTCCTTCCAGGGAGGCGGTTTTTTTTCGTCCGCGGCCCGCCGGGGACGGCAGGGCCTGCGCGCGCAGGCGTCGGTTTTCCTATTGTTGGGACGGCCGTCCTATATGCCTGAGAGCGATGAGCAATCAAATAATGATTCGTTCCGTTCAGATCGGGCAGCCCGCAAACTTGCTTCCACATTGCCAAACACAGGGAGCAGGGATGTCTTTCAGGAAAGCTGGTTGGCTGGCCGCCTTGGCCGCCGTCACGATGTCGTTTGCCGCGATCGCGCCGGCGCAGGCCCAGCAGAAGCAGACGCTGCTGAATGTCTCGTATGATCCGACCCGCGAACTGTATCGCGCCATCGACGACGCGTTCGTCAAGCAATACAAGGAAAAGGCGAACGTCGACCTCACCATCCGCCAGTCGCACGGCGGTTCGGGCCGCCAGGCGCGCTCCGTCATCGACGGCCTGGAAGCCGACGTGGTGACCCTGGCCCTGGCCTACGACATCGACGCCATCGCCGACCGCGGGCTGCTGCCCGCCGATTGGCAGGCCCGCCTGCCGCAGAACAGTTCGCCCTATACCTCCACCATCGTGTTCCTGGTGCGCAAGGGCAATCCCAAGCAGATCAAGGACTGGGACGACCTGGTCAAGGACGGCGTGCAGGTGATCACGCCGAACCCGAAGACCTCGGGCGGCGCCCGCTGGAATTACCTGGCCGCCTGGGCCTACGCGCTGGAGAAGAACGGCGGCAGCGAAGAGAAGGCCCGCGCCTTCGTGGGCGACCTGCTGCGGCACGTGCCGGTGCTGGATACCGGCGCGCGCGGCTCCACCACCACCTTCGTGGAGCGCGGCGTGGGCGACGTGCTGCTGGCCTGGGAAAACGAGGCCTTCCTGGCGCTCGAGGAACTGGGGCCGGACAAGTTCGACATCGTGGTGCCGTCGCTGTCCATCCTGGCCGAACCGCCGGTCGCCGTGGTCGACAAGGTCGTGGACAAGAAGGGCACCCGCGCCGCCGCGCAGGCCTATCTCGAATTCCTCTATACGCCCGCCGCCCAGGAAATCATCGCCAGGAACTACTACCGGCCCATCGACAAGGACGTGGCCGCCAAGTACGAAAGCAAGTTCCCCAAGGTCAAGCTCGTGACCATCGACGACAAGATCTTCGGCGGCTGGCGCAAGGCGCAGAAGGACCACTTCAGCGACGGCGGCACGTTCGATCAGATCTATCTGCCGCAGAAGAAGTAACTGCATAACGATCGGACGATGGCCATGACTTCAGCCTCGAACCCGGCGGCAAGCGGCGCGCAAGCGCCTTTTGCCGTTCGGCGCAAAAGCCCGGGCGTGCTGCCCGGATTCGGCATCTCGATGGGGTACGCGGTGCTGTACCTGAGCGTGCTCGTGCTCATTCCGCTGGCGGCCCTGCCCATCAAGAGCGCGGGGCTGGGCTGGCAGGGCTTCTGGGACGCGGTGGCCGCGCCGCGGGTGGTGGCCTCGTACCGCCTCACCTTCGGCGCCTCGCTGGTGGCGGCGCTGGTGAACCTGGTGTTCGGCACCGTCGTCGCGTGGGTGCTGGTGCGCTACCGCTTTCCGGGCAAGAAGATCCTGGACGCGCTGGTCGACCTGCCGTTCGCGCTGCCCACGGCGGTGGCGGGCATCGCGCTGACCGCGCTGTATTCCGAGAAGGGATGGCTGGGCGGGCCGCTGGCCGAGTGGTTCGGCTGGAAAGTGGCGTTCACGCCGCTGGGCATCGTGATCGCGCTGATCTTCATCGGCGTGCCCTTCGTGGTGCGCACGGTGCAGCCCGTGCTGGAAGACGTGGAGCGGGAGATCGAGGAAGCGGCCGCCAGCCTGGGCGCGAACCGCTGGCAGACCATCCGCCGCGTGCTGCTGCCCATCATCCTGCCCGCCCTGATGACAGGCTTCGCGCTGGCCTTCGCGCGCGCGGTGGGCGAGTACGGATCGGTGGTGTTCATCGCCGGCAACATGCCCATGGTGTCGGAGATCACGCCGCTTCTCATCATCGCCAAGCTCGAGGAATTCGACTATGCCGGCGCCGCCGCCATCGCCACGGTGATGCTGCTGATCTCGTTCGCGCTGCTGCTCGTCATCAACCTGCTGCAGGGCTGGCAGTCGCGCCGCAATCTCGGGAGGCTGGCATGAGCGCGCCGGACCGTCCCGCCCACCTGACCGAGCCGCGCTGGGTGCGCGGCGTGCTGCTCGCCGTCGCGCTGGGGTTCCTGGCGCTGTTCCTGCTGGTGCCGCTGGCCGCGGTGTTCGTCGAGGCCTTCAAGAAGGGATGGCAGCTATACCTGGCCGCCATCGTCGAGCCCGACGCGCTGGCCGCCATTCGCTTGACGCTGCTGGTGGCGGCGATCGCGCTGCCGGTGAACCTGGTGTTCGGGGTCGCCGCGGCCTGGGCCGTCACCAAGTTCCAGTTCCGCGGCAAGCAGTTCCTGATCACCCTGATCGACCTGCCGTTTTCCGTGTCGCCGGTAGTGGCGGGCCTGGTGTTCGTGCTGTTGTTCGGCACCCAGGGCTGGTTCGGCGGCTGGCTGCAGGACCACGATATCAAGATCGTCTATGCCGTGCCCGGCATCGTCCTGGCTACGCTCTTCGTGACGTTTCCCTTCGTCGCGCGCGAGCTGATTCCGCTGATGCAGGCGCAGGGCAGCGAAGAGGAGCAGGCCGCGCTGACGCTGGGCGCCAGCGGCTGGCAGATTTTCTGGCGCGTGACGCTGCCGAACATCAAGTGGGGGCTGTTGTATGGCGCGATCCTGTGCAATGCGCGGGCCATGGGCGAATTCGGCGCGGTGTCCGTGGTGTCGGGCCAGATCCGGGGCCTGACCAACACGATGACCCTGCACGTCGAGATCCTCTACAACGAATACCAGTACGCGGCCGCGTTCGCCGTGGCCTCGCTGCTGGCGCTGCTGGCATTGGTGACGCTGGTGGCCAAGAACATCGTGGAATGGCGCAACGCGCGCTTCCAGCAGGCCGCCGAGCTGCCGGCCGAGCGACCCGGCCAGGCGGCCGCCATCAAGCCGGCGGTCGCCTGAGGCGCCCGGCACAGACGGAGACAAACATGAGTATCGAAGTCCGCAATCTGTCCAAGCGTTTCGGCGAGTTCCGCGCGCTCAACGACGTCTCGCTGCATATCGAGACGGGCGAGCTGGTGGCGCTGCTGGGGCCTTCGGGCTGCGGCAAGACGACCCTGCTGCGCATCATCGCGGGCCTGGAGTCGGCCGATTCCGGCAGCGTGCTGTTCGCGGGCGAAGACGCCACCGCGGTGGACGTGCGCCAGCGCCAGGTCGGTTTCGTCTTCCAGCACTACGCGCTCTTCAAGCACATGACCGTGTTCGAGAACGTGGCCTTCGGCCTGCGCGTCAAGCATCGCTCGCAGCGTCCGTCCGAGGACCAGATCCGGCGCAAGGTGCACGACCTGCTGGGCCTGGTGCAACTGGACTGGCTGGCGGACCGCTATCCGGCGCAGTTGTCGGGCGGCCAGCGCCAGCGCATCGCCCTGGCGCGCGCCCTGGCCGTGGAGCCCAGGGTGTTGCTGCTGGACGAGCCGTTCGGCGCGCTGGATGCCAAGGTGCGCAAGGAGCTGCGGCGCTGGCTGCGGCGGCTGCATGATGAATTGCACGTGGCCAGCGTATTCGTGACCCACGACCAGGAAGAAGCGCTGGAGGTGTCGGACCGCGTGGTGCTGATGAACGCGGGCCGCATCGAGCAGGTGGGCACGCCTCGGGAAGTCTGGGAAGGCCCGGCCACGCCGTTCGTCTACGGGTTCCTGGGCGACGTGAACCAGTTGCAGGGCGTGGCCACGCGCGGCGTCTGGAGCGGCGCGGGGCTGTCGCTGCCCGCGCCCGAGCTGGCGCAGGCCGACGGCCAGCGCGCCACCGCCTACGTGCGGCCGCATGAATTCGACATCGAACGCTATCGCGCCGGCGCCGACGGCATTCCGGTGCGCCTGGCGCATGCCTACCTGGCCGGGCCCAGCGCCTACCTGGAGCTGGCCCGGGAAGACTCGGCCTCGCTCCTCGAGGCCGAGGTGCCCGAATCCCTGTACCGGGAACTGGGCCTGCGCGACGGCGAAATCCTCCTGGCGCGCCCGCGGCGGGCGCGCATCTTCGCGGTGCAAGCATGACGACGACCGATATATCCTCCGAACTCGATGCCGCGCTGGCGGTCCGCTGGCAGGAACTGAACTCGCGCCTGGCCGACATCCGGCGGCGCTATCCCGACGCCGCGCTGGCTTCGTCGCTGGCGGCCGAAGACATGGTGCTGACGCACGCGCTGTATGGCGCCGGCTCGGACCTGGAGGTGTTCACGCTGGACACCGGCCGCCTGCACGCGGAGACGCTGGGCGTGCTGGACGCCGTGCGCGAGCGCTACGGGCGCGAGGTGACCGTGTACCGCCCCGATGCCCAGGCGGTCGAGCGCCACGTCGCCGAGCACGGCGCCTATGCCTTTTACGAAAGCGTGGACCTGCGCAAGGCCTGTTGCCAGATCCGCAAGGTCGAGCCGCTCAAGCGCGCGCTGGCCGGACGCGGCGCCTGGATCACCGGGCAGCGGCGGGCGCAGTCCACCACCCGCGGCGAACTGCCGCTGGAGGAAAACGACGCCACCTTCGGCCTCTACAAGTTCAATCCCCTGGCCGAATGGAGCGAGGAAGAAGTCTGGTCCCTCATCCGCGCGCTGGACATTCCCTACAACCCGCTGCATGACCAGGGCTATCCGTCCATCGGATGCGAGCCCTGTACGCGCGCCATCCGTCCCGGCGAGGACCTCAGGGCGGGACGCTGGTGGTGGGAGTCGTCGGACTCCAAGGAATGCGGCCTGCATGCGGGCAACCGGGTCATTCCGGTCGTGGCGCGCGCCGAATGACGCCGCCCATGAATTCAAAATCTGTCTTACTGGAGTAGTCATGTCTGCCGTCATCCAACGCAGCCACCTCGATTGGCTGGAATCGGAAGCGATATTCATCCTGCGCGAAGTCGCCGCGGAAAGCGAGAAGCCCGTCCTGCTGTTCTCGGGCGGGAAGGATTCCGTGGTGCTGCTGCGCCTGGCCGAGAAGGCCTTCCGGCCCGGCCGCTTTCCGTTCCCGCTGATGCACATCGATACCGGGCACAACTTCGAGGAAGTGATCGCCTTCCGCGACGCGCGCGCCGCCGAACTGGGCGAGACCCTGATCGTGCGCAGCGTCGAGGATTCGATCGCGCGCGGCAGCGTGGTGCTGCGTCGCGAGACCGATTCGCGCAACGCCGCCCAGGCGGTGACGCTGCTGGAGGCGATCGAGGAATTCGGCTTCGACGCCTGCATCGGCGGCGCGCGGCGCGACGAAGAAAAGGCGCGCGCCAAGGAACGCATTTTTTCGTTCCGCGACGAATTCGGCCAATGGGATCCCAAGGCCCAGCGTCCCGAACTGTGGAGCCTGTTCAATACCCGCGTGCACCGCGGCGAGAACATGCGCGTCTTCCCGATATCGAACTGGACCGAGCTGGACGTCTGGCAGTACATCCAGCGCGAGCGGCTGGAGCTGCCTTCCATCTACTACAGCCATGAGCGCGAAGTGGTCCGCCGCAAGGGCCTGCTGGTGCCGGTGACTCGGCTGACGCCGCCGCAGGACGGCGAACAGGTGGAACGGCTGCAGGTGCGCTTCCGCACCGTGGGCGACATCTCTTGCACCTGCCCGGTGGCTTCCGACGCCACCGACACGCTGGCCATCATCGCCGAGACCGCGGTGACCGACATTACCGAGCGCGGCGCCACGCGCATGGACGACCAGACTTCCGAGGCCTCGATGGAGCGCCGCAAGAAGGAAGGCTATTTCTGATCGCACAGGACGCCGGCGCAAGCCGGCGGCAAGGGACGCACATGAACGCATTGAACGATTCTTTTCTCTCCGGCGCCGACACGGGCGTGCTGCGCCTGATCACCGCGGGTTCCGTGGACGACGGCAAGTCCACGCTGATCGGCCGCCTGCTGTACGACAGCAAGGGCGTGTTCGCCGACCAGTTGGACGCGATCTCGCGCGCCAAGCACAAGCGGGTGGCGGGCGACGGCATCGATTTCTCGCTGCTGACCGACGGCCTGGAGGCCGAGCGCGAGCAGGGCATCACCATCGACGTGGCCTACCGCTACTTCTCCACGCCCACGCGCAAGTTCATCATCGCCGACGCGCCGGGCCATGAACAGTACACGCGCAATATGGTGACGGGCGCGTCGACGGCGGACGTGGCCGTCATCCTGATCGACGCCACCCGTGCGGCCGACGGCAAACTGCTGCCGCAGACCAAGCGGCACAGCACGATCGCGCGCCTGCTGGGCATCCGCCACATCGTGGTGGCGGTCAACAAGATGGACCTGGTGGATTGGGACCGCGCCGTGTTCGACCGCATCCGCGACGCCTACGCCGGCCTGGCGGACAAGCTCGGCATCGCGCATTTCGACGCGCTGCCGCTGTCCGCGCTGAACGGCGACAACGTCGTCACGCTGTCGCCGAAGACGCCCTGGTACGACGGACAGCCCCTGCTGTCCCTGCTGGAATCGCTGGATCTCGCCAGCGACGACCTCGGCGCGCCGCTGCGCTTTCCGGTGCAATGGGTGGCGCGCCACGACGGCGACCGCAAGGAAGACTTCCGCGGGTATGCCGGACGCGTGGCCAGCGGCGTGCTGCGTCCGGGCGACGAGGTCGAGGTGCAGCCCTCCGGCGTAAAAGCCGTGGTGCGTGAAGTGCGGGCCTTCGACCGCAAGCTGGACGAGGCCGTGAAGGGCGACTCGATAACGCTGGTGCTGGATCGCGATGTGGACGTCTCGCGCGGCGACGTGATCGTGCACGCGTCCGCGCCGGCGCAGGTCGCGCGCGAGTTCGAGGCCGAGCTGTGCTGGCTGGACGCGCAGGCCTTGAATCCGGCGCGCAAGTACCTGCTGAAATCCGGAACGCGCCTGACGTCGGCCAAGATACGCGCGGTGCTGTCGCATCGGGACATCCATGAACTGCAGGAAGTCGAGAACACGGAAGGCACGCTGCGCATGAACGATATCGGGCGCGTGACGTTTACGACGCGCGACGCGCTGGCGGTCGATCGCTATGCCGACGTGCCGTCGACCGGCGCGTTCATCCTGATCGACGAGGCCACCCACCAGACCGCCGCGGCGGGCATGCTGCGCTAAGCCGCAAGCGGCCGGGGAACAACGCTTCCCTGGCTGTTTTTTTGCTGATTTTTTGCTGTTGTTTTTCTGCCAAATCCAGTACTGGCGCGGGTTTCCAGGCGATATCGCCTGGTGAAACCGATTTGTCCGGACGACGCCCGCGTCTTGCGGTAAAGTGGGGTTGTCTTACGAAAAGGCTTTTGGTGCTTGTCAAAACCACTGTGTTTTTGTACAGTAGTTTTCATGGCACGCACCGATCATTCTTTTCCCGCCGGTTCTGGGTCCCCGGCTGCCGCCCCCGCCGCCTTGCGCGGTCGGGGTGCGGTTACTAATGTTCGGCATCGCTTTCAGCGCGATGACCGTGCGCAGGTCGACGACGGCTGGTCCGCTTCCGGCTTGCCCGCCGACTTCGTGGATTCCGTCCCCGATAATTTTTCCGACGACGCCCCCCGGGTCATCCCGATCCTGCCCGACACGCGCCACGCGCCTCCCGCACCCAAGACCACCGTCACCGCGGAAGAGGCCCGCAAAATGCTGTCGCGCAACGATTCGCCCGACATCCCCTTCGAAGTCGCGGTGAACCCGTACCGGGGTTGCGAGCACGGCTGCGTGTATTGCTACGCCCGGCCCACGCATTCCTACCTGGGCTACTCTCCCGGGCTGGACTTCGAAACGCGGCTGGTGGCCAAGGCCAACGCCGTCCCGGCCCTGCGTGCCGAACTCAGCCGCCCTGGTTACAAGCCGTCGCCCATCAACATCGGATCGGCCACGGATCCCTACCAGCCCATCGAACGCGAATGGCGCCTGACCCGCGGCCTGCTGGAGCTCATGCTGGAAACCCGGCATCCGCTCACCATCGTCACGAAGAACGGCCTGGTCGCCCGCGACCTGGACCTCCTGGCGGCGCTGGCCGAACAGAAGCTGGTGGTGGTGTACATGAGCATCACCACGCTGGACGCCGCCATGGCCCGCACGCTGGAGCCCCGCGCCGCCGCGCCGTGGCGCCGCCTGGAGGCCGTGCGCAGCCTGACCGACGCGGGCGTGCCGGTGGGCGTGCTGGTGGCTCCCGTCATTCCGTTCATCAACGACGAATCCATGGAGCACATCCTCCAGGAATCCAAGGCGGCGGGCGCGCATTACGCCAGCTACACCGTCCTGCGCCTGCCCTGGGAGGTCAAGACCCTGTTCGAGGATTGGCTCAACGCCCATTTCCCCGACCGCGCCCAGCGCGTCCTGCATCGTGTCGAAGACCTGCGCAACGGGCACCGCAACGATCCCAACTTCGGCTCGCGCATGCGCGGAACCGGCGTCTGGGCCGACCTGCTGCGCCAGCGTTTCACCGTGGCCACGCGCAAGCTGGGGCTGAACCGGCATCGCCTGGCCCTGGACTGCGACCGCTTCCTGCGCCCGGCCGGCGCAGCTTCCGATTTTCCATCCCCGGCTGGCGCGCAAGCGTCTTCAGGGGTCCCTTTTCAAGGCGTATCGCCCGCAGCCGGCGGCGCGCAAGGGCGCATGACGCGCCAGTTGCGCGCCGCGGCCGCAGGCCAGTTGTCATTGTTCGATTGACCGCCGGCTGTCGCCGCGGAGGCTTGCCTGGGCGCCGTGTCCCGGCGCTGTATCGTCTTCACTAGGAGTTCCCATGAACACCGCTGATATTTCCGTCCTGTCGGATGAGCTTGCCGTCTCGCTGAACCCGCTGCGCCGCGGAGCGCATCGCGCCCGCGCCGCTTGCGCCAGGCTGGCCGGCCTGGCCTTGCCCTGGACCACCTCGTCGGCAGGCGCCGAACCGCGCCAGCGCTCGCGCTCCGGTTCCACGCCGGCCCGCTGGCCGTTTCCGCCGGCGCCTTCCCAAGAAGAAGAGGGCCTGCTGGCCGGTGGGGCCGCGGTAGCCCCCGTGGCCATGCCGGCGCCCGCGGCGCATCCCGTCTCTCCGTCCGTCCCTCTCGCGCCCAGCGCGCCGGCTGCGTCCTCCGTGCGTGAATGCAGCCTGGGCAATGCCACCGCCGAACCGGTCACGGCCGGCATGACGCGCAAGGCGATGCTGATCGACGTGGCGATGGTCCTGGCCTGGGGGGCCATCATCCCCGGCTTGATGTGGCTGGGCGCGGCCGCCGGTTTCTGAGCCGCCTGGCCTGAACCGCCCCGGCGTTCGGGCACGGCCGGAACCTTCGGACGGATCCCCGGCCGTTGGCTTTTAGCTGGATCCCAGCAGCACCACGCCCACCAGGATGGACAGGCAGCCGGCCAAGCGGCCCGGCCCCACTTTTTCGCGCAGCAGGAACATGCCCGCCAGGGTGCCCAGCATCATGGACATCTCGCGCGCAGGCGCGACCAGGCTCAGCGGCGCGCCGTTGCGCAAGGCGTACAACACCAGTATGTAGCCCAGGGGCGACAGCAGGCCGACCGCCAGCGCCAGGTGCCAATGCCCGCGCATGGATTCCCAGGACTGGGCCCGGCGGCGCAGCATATGGGGCGTCATCATGGCCGTGCGGGTCACGCAGGTAAACCAGTCGAACAGTACCGGGCTGATCAGCAGCACTTTCACGCCGTAGGCGTCCACCACGGTGTAGGCGGCAATGAAAAGGCCGATCACCATGCCCCAGCGCACGCCTACCCAGGCCTGGGCCTGCTTGAAGATGGCCAGCCGTCCCTGGGTGGCGATGAGCAGCACGCCGATCACGACGCACAGCATGCCCGCGATGCCGGTGCCCTTGGCGGGCTCGCCCAGCAGCAGGAAGGCGCCCGTGGTGGAGAGCAGGGGGCCTGTGCCGCGGGCAATGGGATACACCACCGACAGGTCGGCCACCTGATAGCCGCGCTGCAGGCACAGGCTGTAGCCCAGGTGCAACAGGCTGGAGGTCAAGATGGCGCCGACTACCGGCCAGGTCCAGGTCATGCCGTCGTGCATCAGTACCCAGATGACCCATGGCGCGTACAGGATCGAAGCGCACAGCCCATAGGCGAAGACGAACGGAGCGCCCACCATGGCCGCGCGCTTGGCGAGCAGATTCCACGTTGCGTGGGCCATCGCCGCCAGGACGACCAAAATCAGGGACGAGTACGACATGAGGGGAGGCCGCGCCGTATGACGTGTTTGTTACAGAAAACGGAAGAGTACCGCAAACCGGGACGGGCTGCGCTCATGTTAGCTGAGGCCAAACATGATTTTTGGTGTAGAATCATTGGTTTGCCAAATCTCATCCTCTGCTTGCGGCATATGCGTCGGGGCCTTGCCCCACGTCAACAACATCGAACGGCAAAAGTTTCAACCCGCAACGGCATGATGATCTAGGAGTTCCAATGAACCTTATCGCTATCCTGGAACAGGAAGAAATCGCCCGCCTGACCGGCGGTGTGGCCAAGCCTGAATTTGCTCCCGGTGACACCGTCATCGTGAGCGTGAACGTCGTTGAAGGCACCCGCAAGCGCGTGCAGGCTTTCGAAGGCGTCGTCATCGCCAAGCGCAACCGCGGCCTGAACTCCGCGTTCACCGTGCGCAAGATTTCGTCGGGTGAAGCCGTGGAACGTACGTTCCAGCTCTACTCGCCGCAAATCGCCGGCATCGAAGTCAAGCGCCGCGGCGACGTGCGCCGCGCCAAGCTGTACTACCTGCGCAACCGCTCGGGCAAGTCGGCGCGTATCAAGGAAAAGCTGGTCAGCAAGCAAGCCTCGGCGGCTTGATCGCTTATCGGCACACGGCCCTACCAGTGTCGGACGCCTACGCCCTTCCGCGTTTTCGTCCGGCACGGGTTTCCGGGTTAAAAAGGCACCTGCGAGGGTGCCTTTTTCTTTTCAAAAAGCCGTATGTCTGATTCCTCGTCTTCCCCGCGGCCCCGACGGCCGCTGGCGCGTCCCGGTTTCGATCCGGCGACGCAACCCTGGGTGCTGGCCAACGAGTCCCTGCCGGCAGTGCCCTCCCGCCTGCTGACCCCCGATTCGCTGCGAGGCACGCTCAGCCAGCCGTCCACCTGGACGCTGGAATTGTCGCGCGATACCGACCTGCGCTATCCGGGGCGCGAAGGCACTCCCGTTCCGGCCGCGGTGCTGATTCCCCTGGTCACGCGCGACAAGGGCGTGTCCATCATGCTGACGCAGCGCGCCGCCCACCTGCACGACCATGCGGGCCAGATCAGCTTTCCCGGCGGGCGCATCGAACTCAGCGACTCCACGCCGGAAGCGGCCGCCCTGCGCGAAGCCCAGGAAGAGACCGGCCTGCCGGCCAGCCACGTGGAAGTGCTGGGCAGCATGCCGCCATACCTGACGGCGACGGGCTTTTCCATCATTCCCGTGGTGTCGCTCGTGCGTCCCGGCTTCGAACTGGCACCCGACGCGTTCGAGGTGGCCGAGGTGTTCGAAGTGCCGCTGTCGTTCCTGATGGACCCTTCCAACCACCGCCTGTACGAGGCCCGGCTGGACGACGGGCGGGTGCGCCAGTATTACGGCATGCCTTATGGCAAGCACTTCATCTGGGGCGCGACGGCGGGCATGCTGCGCAATCTGTACCATCTGTTGCGGCACGGCTTTACGCCGCGTTGATTCGCGCGGCGTGGGGCCCTTTTTCCGCCGGGCCGTCCCAAGGAAAAATGCGCCCCCTCGGGGGGCAGCAAGCGAGCGTAGCGAGTGCGGCGTGGGGGCTCTTTTTCCGCCGGGCCGTCCCAAGGAAAAAGCGCCCCCCTCGGGGGGCAGCAAGCGAGCGTAGCGAGTGCGGCGTGGGGGCCCTTTTTCCGCCGGGCCGTCCCAAGGAAAAAGCGCCCCCTCGGGGGGCAGCAAGCGAGCGTAGCGAGTGCGGCGTGGGGGCCCTTTTTCCGCCGGGCCGTCCCAAGGAAAAAGCGCCCCCCTCGGGGGGGCAGCAAGCGAGCGTAGCGAGTGCGGCGTGGGGGCTCTTTTTCCGCCGGGCCGTCCCAAGGAAAAAGCGCCCCCCTCGGGGGGGCAGCAAGCGAGCGTAGCGAGTGCGGCGTGGGGGGGCTTTCCCCTCAATAGCGCTGCTGCCCGGCCAGGTTTTCTTCCAGAATGCGTTGGTACAGCGCGTAGCGCGCCGGATCGATGGCGCCCGCCTGCAAGGCGGCGACCACGCCGCAGCCGGGCTCGTGCCGGTGTGTGCAGTTGTAGAAACGGCACTGTTCGATCGGCCCGGTGAATTCCGGGAAACCGCGGATGATGTCTTCGCGGCTCAGGTGCTGCAGGCCGAAGGCCTGGAAGCCCGGCGAGTCGATCAGGTCGCCGCCCGGGGCGGGCAGGTGATAGAGCCGGGTGCTGGTCGTGGTGTGCTTGCCCATGTCCAGCGCGGTGGAATGCTCGCGGGTCGGCGCGGCGGCGTCCGGCACCAGCGCGTTGAGCAGCGTCGATTTGCCCATGCCGCTTTGTCCCAGCAGCAGGCTGATGTGCCCGGCCAGGCGCGGCGCCAGCACTTCGTGCACTTTTGCGGGTTCCAGCGCGCTGAGCTCGATCACGTCCACGCCCAGCGCCGCGATGGGAGCCAGCCGCGCGCGCGCCGCCGGCAGCTCGTCCGCCAGGTCGGTCTTGTTCAGAATGACGATCGGCGCGATGCCCGCGCTCCATGCGCCCGCCAGGGCGCGCCCGGTCAGGTCGTCGGAGAAGGTGGGCTGCACGGCGACGACGATCAGCAGTTGGTCCACATTGGACGCGAACTGCTTGGAGCGCATTTCGTCCGATCGGTACAGCAGGTTGCGTCGGGGCAGGATGGCGTCGATGGCGCCTTCGTCCTTGCCCTGGGGCGTGATGCGGACGAGGTCGCCCACGGCGGCCCCGGCCTTCTTGCCGCGCGGAAAGCACTTGCGCAGCGTGCCGTCGGCAAGCTCCACGGTGTAGTGGCGGCCATGGGCGGCGATGATGCGGCCCTGGTTCGGTGTGGCGGCCGGCGCGTTGACGGGACCGCCTTCGGGCTTTGCGCTCCGGTATTCGCCCTTGGGGCGCCCCGGCGCGCTCATGCGGCGGGGGCCATCAGGTGGCGGATGCGCACGGCGGCGGGGGGATGGCTGTCGTAGAAGGCGGAATGCACGGGGTCGGGGGTCAGGGTGGCGGCGTTGTCGTCGTAGAGTTTGACCAGGGCGGAAACCAGGCGTTCGGCCGAGCTTTGCTCGGCCGCGTAGCGGTCCGCTTCGAATTCGTCGCGGCGCGAGTACCAGCTAGCCAGCGGCGTGAGCATGAAGGTGAATACGGGAATGACCAGGAAGAACAGCAGCAGCGCCATGGCGTCGTTGCGTCCGCCCAATTGCGGCAGTACGCCCAGCCCCACGTAGAACCAGGGCTGCTGGGAAACCCAGCCCAGGATGGCGAAGAACGCCAGCGCGGCGGCGAAGCTGAATACGATGCGCTTGATGATGTGGCGCTTGGCGAAATGGCCCAGTTCGTGCGCCAGCACCGCCTCGATCTCGTCGCCGTTCAGGCGCGCGAGCAGCGTGTCGAAGAACACGATGCGGCGCGAGCGGCCGAAGCCCGTGAAATAGGCGTTGCCATGGGCGGAGCGGCGCGAGCCGTCCATCACGAAAAGCCCGTTCAGCGCGAAGCCGCAGCGCTGCGCCAGGCGCTGGATGCGGCCGGCCAGTTCCGGGTCCGACAGCGGGGTGAATTTGTTGAAGAGCGGGGCGATGAACATCGGATAGACGATCAGCAGGGCCAGGTTGAATACCGTCCAGAGCGCCCATGCCCAGATCCACCAGTACGCGCCGGCGCTGCCCATCAGCCAGAGCACCGCCGCGGCCAGCGGCAGGCCCAGCACCGCGGCCACCGCCAGGCCCTTCAAGGCGTCGGCGGCGAACAGCCCGGGCGTCATGCGATTGAAGCCGAACCGGGCTTCCAGCCTGAATTGCCGCCACAAGGTGAAGGGCAGGCCCAGCAGGCCCAGCAGCAGCGCCACCGCGACCAGCAACAGCATCTGCCGGATGAAGTCGTTGCTGGTAAGCTGGCCCACCATCAGGTCGATGAGCTGCAATCCGCCCATCAAGGTCAGGCACACCAGCAGGACGGCGTCGTAGGTGCGTTCCAGCATGCCCAGCTTGACGCGCGCCACGGTGTAGTCGGCCGCGCGCTGGTGGCTGGCCAGCCCGATCCGGTGCGAGAATTCGGACGGCACCTGGCCGCGGTTGAGCGCGACGTGGCGGATCTGCCGGGACGCCAGCCACAGGCGCACGGCGATATCGGTCAGCAGGAAGGCAACGAACAGCAATGTGAACATGGGCGATGCGGCTTGCTCAAGTAGGTATAGGTATATGCGAAAATCGCGTGTTTTACTGCCGGGTATTCTCTACCGCCGGCCGCCCCTGGGTAAAGGCGCCCCCTCGGGGGGGCAGCAAGCCGAAGGCGCGGCGTGGGGGCACTCTTTACCGCCGGGCCGCCCCTAGGTAAAGGCGCCCCCTCGGGGGGCAGCAAGCCAAAGGCGCGGCGTGGGGGCTATTCTCTTATAGTTATAGGCAAATTATATGGCTGTGAACGAAAACCGCCTGGTCTGGCTCGACATGGAAATGACCGGCCTGGACCCCGAAAAAGAACGCATCATCGAGGTCGCCGTGGTGGTGACCGAAGCCGACCTGACGGTCGTGGCCGAAGGCCCCGTGCTGGTCGTGCACCAGCCCGACAGCCTGCTCGACGCCATGGATAGCTGGAACAAGTCCACCCACGGCAAGAGCGGCCTGATCGACAAGGTCAAGGCGTCCACCGTCTCCGAGGCGCAGGCAGAGGATACGCTGTTGGCGTTTCTTGCGCAGCATGTGCCGGCCGGCAAGTCGCCGTTGTGCGGCAACACCATCAGCCAGGACCGCCGTTTCATGTTTGCTTACATGCCGCGCCTGGAACAGTTCTTCCATTACCGCAACCTGGACGTCAGCACGCTGAAGGAACTGGCGCGCCGCTGGGCGCCCGCGGTCTACAAGGGTTTCGAGAAGAAGAGCCGCCACGAAGCGCTGGCGGACATCTACGAGTCCATCGACGAACTGAAGTACTACCGCGAACACTTTCTGAAAGTGTAGCCGCCGCGCCCATGCCGACCGCCCCGTTCGCCTGCGAGCCGCTCATCGGGGACCATCCGTCGATGGTGGCGCTGCGCGATCTGGTGAGCCGGGTGGCGCGCAGCCGGGCCAGCATCGTCCTCATCTACGGCGAGACCGGCACCGGCAAGGGGCTGGTCGCCCGCAGCCTGCATGCGCAGTCGGCGCGCGCGGGCAAAGGCTATACCGAGATCAACTGCGCCGCCATTCCCGGCAATCTGCTGGAATCCGAGCTGTTCGGCCATGAGCGCGGCGCGTTCACCGGGGCCGTGGCGCGCAAGACCGGCCTGCTGGAGGCCGCCGACGGCGGCAGCGTGTTCCTGGACGAGATCCGGGAACTGGACCCGGTCATGCAGGCCAAGATATTGACGCTGCTGGACAGCCGGCGCTTCCGCCGCATCGGGTCCGTGCAGGAGGTGTCGATCGACGCCCGGTTCATCGCCGCCACCAACAAGATCCTGCTGGGAGAGGTGCAGGCGGGCCGCTTTCGCGACGATCTCTATTACCGGCTGCAGGTGGTCTCGATCAACCTGCCGCCGCTGCGCGAACGCGGCGACGACGTGCTGGTGCTCGCGCAGCGCTTCCTGGAGCGCTACAACGCCACCCACGGCAGCGGCTTCACCGCCATCGATCCCGAGGTCAGGCGCATCTTCAGGGCCTACGCCTGGCCGGGCAATGTGCGCGAACTGAGCAATCTGCTGGAGCGGATCTGCATCCTGGAGGACGGCGATACCGTGCTGCCGCAGCACCTGCCCCAGCGCATCCTGCGCGACGCGGGCAAGCCCGCGCCGGCATCCTCCGGGGCCGGCGACTACGCCGGACAGACCGCGCAGTTCCAGCGCGGCCTGATCCGCGCCACCCTCCAGTCCGAGGACGGCAACCTGGGCCGCGCCGCCCAGCGCCTGGGCCTGACGCGGCATGCCCTGCGGCACCAGATGCTCAAGCTGGGGCTCGAGCGCTGAAGGCTATTCCGAACTGATCCCGTGCTTGCGGGCGATTCCTTGCCAGAGGGACAGTTCATCGCGCACGCGCGCGCCGAACTCGGCGCTGGACTGGCGAGCCGGCACGGTGCCGTCGATATCCAGCAAAGCCGCCATTTCGGGGGAGGCCGAGATCTCGTTCAACGCGGCGTTCAGCCTGTCGATATAGGGCTGCGGCGTGCCCGCCGGCGCGAACACGCCCACCCAGATCTGCACCGCATAGCCCGGCAGGGTCTGCGCGGCCGGGGGCAGGCCGGGGAAAGCGGGCTGTGGCGAGTCGGATGTCGTGGCCAGCAGCTTGACCTTTTTGCCCTGCACGACGGGGGCCAGCGTACTGTAGTTGGACAGCATGACGTCGATCAGCCCGCCCGCCAGGTCCGACGCCGCGTTGGCCGCGCCCTTGTAGGGCACGTGCGTCATCTTCGTGCCCGCCGCGTCGTCCAGCATGACGGTGGCCAGGTGCGCCAGCGAGCCGACGCCCGCGGAGCCGTAGTTCAGGACGCCGGGCTGCTTGCGGGCCGCCTCCAGCAGCTCTTGCAGCGAGCCGTAGGGCGTCTGCGCCGAGGTCGCGATGACCAGCGGGCCCTGGCCTATCATCGCGACCGGGGCGAACTGCTTCAGCGGGTCGTAGGGCAGGTGCGGCTGGGTGGCGGCGGTGGTCAGGAAGGTCGACGAAGTCAGCAGCAGCACCGAACCGTCCTTGGCCGAGCGCGCGACGTATTCGGAGCCGATCGCGCCGGCGGCGCCGCCGCGGTTTTCCACGATGACCGTATTGCCGAACCGGGCTGCGAGCTGGGGGGCTATTACGCGGGCGATCGCGTCGTTGCTGGCGCCGGCGGTGAACGGCACCACGATCTTGACCTGCTTGGGCACGTCCGGCTGGGCCGCCGCCGAGCCGGCCAGGGCGGCCCCGGCCAGGAACAACAAGGTTTGTTTTAGCGCTTTCATGATCGATTCTCGAAGGAAGCGAAAGGAGGAGGGCGCCGTTTCCGGCGCCCGCGGCCATCAGTCCGGCATGGGGACCGCGATGTCGAGCAGCGGCGCGTACTGCTGCGCCCCGAAGATATCGCCGTCGCCCGCCGATCCGCTGGGGGCCAGGCGGTAGATCGTGAACTTGATGGCCAGGCCGGGATCGTAATGCACGAAGTCGGAGATCCGGCCGTCTTCGATCCGGTAGAGGGCCGCCACGCTGGCGCGCGTCACTGCGCCGGAGCGCTTGACCGCCTCGTAGGCCGACGGGTCGCGGAAGATGATGTCGAAGGTGATCTTGTTCACGCCCGCGTTCTTGCTGCGGATGGTCTTGGCCAGGGTGCTGAGTTTCTGGGTGGTCATGGTCTTGCCGGCTCAGGCGCCGGCCTCGGTGAGATGGGTCGGGAAGAGTTCGCCTGCGTCGGCCACCGGCAGAGTGTGGTTCAGGGTCCAGCGGTAGGCCGCGCTCGTGCGCACCACCTCGTCCAGCGGGAACGACACCGAGCCGGCGGTGCCCTTCACGTCGGGCAGGCGGGCGTAGAACATCTGGCGCAAGCCCGTCAGCGTCAGTTCCTCGGCCATTTCGCCGGTGGGGGCCACTCCCTGGACCATGACGCAGAGTTCGTGGCCGGGCCGGTCCCGCAAGGGCTCCAGGTCGCCCATGACGCCGTCGCGCCCGTACACCTTGTAGTGCAGTTCGTAGCCGGAATCGCCGAAGCGCTCGCGCACCTTTTCCCGGGCCCAGGCGATGACGCGGTCCACGTTCTCGATGGTGTAGGGATCGCGTATGCCGCAAAGCCCCATATAGCGTTCGCCGACCTTGCCGGAGCCTTCCAGTTTCACGCGCACCTGGTCGGCCGGGATGAAGCGCGAGCCGGTGATGCGGGTGGTTTTCTCGCTCAGTTGTTCATAGCTGCAATGGGCCATGTCGAGCTTGCCTCCCGCGAAATATTCCTCGTACGGGTTGGAACGCTCGTACATCGCGTGGCCGGCGACCGAGGCGATGGTGCAGCGCTGGCCGGGATGCATGGCGGTGACGCGCACGTCTTCCGCCGAAATCTCGCCCATCACGGTTTCCTTGCCGCCGTAGGGCTCGGCGCAGAAGGACGCGCATTCCAGCACCTTGCCCAGGTAATAGGCCTTGTCCGCGTCGTAGCCGCGGTGCAGCGCGGGGGCGGCGAACACCGCGGCGTCCGAACTGCGGCCGCCGACGATGACGTCCGCGCCGGCCTGCAACAGTTCCATATAGGGATGCACGCCGGCCACCGCCACGATGCGGTCCGTGGCGTCGAGCTCCGCTTCCGTCAAGTCGGCGTAGCCGTCCAGCCCGGCCACCCGGACGCCGTCGCGCAGCGCCCGGCGCACGCGTTCCTTGTCCACCTCCGAATAGAAGTAGCCGATCTTGAACGGCGCCAGCCCGTGTTCCGCGGCGATCTCCTTGATGAGCCGCACATACAGGTCCACGCGGCTGTTGGAGCCGGTATCGCCGGCCGACCCCACGATCATGGGCACGCCCAGCTTGCGCGCGGCCAGCAGCATTTGCTCCAGGTCGTGGCGCTGCCATGCCTGCGGGCTGGTGGAAGTGTCGGACCCCAGCGGCACGGGACCCACGTCGTCGCTGCCCGAATCGGCGGCGATGCAGTCCGGCCCGGCCGCCACGCCAAGCTGGAAGCTTTCGGTGCGCAGCGGGGCGAATCCTAAGTGCCCGTTCGGGCAGATGATGCTCATGGAACGCATTGGTATAGTCTCTTCGGTTGGGTCGTCCGGTATCGCTCGTACCGGCCCTGGCTATCACGCAAAATGCGTGCCAGCCCGAATCGGCCAGCCGCCCGCGGATTTGCCGGGGGCGGCGCGCTCGGCGCCGCCGCATACGGGTAAATTTCCACGCATTGCGTGAATTTCACGCGCTACCGCGGGCCTTCCGCCCGATACGACAGGTGTCCGCCATGCAGCCTTCCTATCCCGTAGCCCGGATCCGCGACGCTGAACGCCAGGCGCTGGCCGATGGCAGGCAATTGATGCCTTTGGCCGGCGCGGCCGCGGCTCGCTTCGTGGCCGCACGCATCCCGCCGGGAGTGGCGGTGCTGGCGCTGGCCGGGCCGGGCAACAACGGCGGCGACGCCCTGGTGGCGGCGACCCTGCTGCGCGCGATGGGCCACGACGTGCGCGTGCTGCTGCCGGCGGGCCCGCAAGGGCTGCCGGCCGACGCCGCCCGCGCGCATGCCGGCTGGATCGCGGCGGGCGGCGCGACGCTGTCCGCGCTGGAACCCGGCTTCGTGCCCGGCCTGGTCATCGACGGCCTGTTCGGCATCGGGCTGAATCGCCCGCTGGGCGCCGACTGGCAGGCGCTGGTGGATACGGTCAATGGCTGGAGCGTGCCGGTGCTGGCGCTGGACGTGCCCAGCGGCATCGACGCGGATACGGGCGACGCCCTGGGGCGGCCGGTCCGGGCGCGCTGGACCCTGTCCTTTATCGGCCGGGCGAGGGGGCTGGAGCGCGCGCCGGCGGACGTGGTGGGCGAATCGCATGTGGATGCGCTGGGCGTGGCGATGCCGGCCGCGAGCGGCGGCGCCTGATCGTCATCCGCCTTGGCCCGCGCCGCGCGCCGTGACCGGCGCGCCGGCCTGTCGCCGGCAGCAGCCGGGGGCGCGGGCTTCCGGCCTCAGGCGGGCCGGCCGCCGAAGCGCGTGGCGATGTCGGCCGCCAGCGGCGTATATCGTTCGTTGTCGCGGCCGGCCAGCGCGTTCAGGTGCGCTTCCGAGGCGTCCAACACCTGCCAGTAGATGCGGCCGCAGATTTCGCGGGCCGCATGGCCGGGCCAGTTGTCCGGCAGCATGGGGCCGGGCAGTTGCGGATCGTGCAGCACGATCCGGCGCCAGTTGTGCAGCAGCATGACCCGGACGATGAAGGCCTCGGACGGCGGCGGCGGGGCTTCCAGCAGCTTTTCCAGCGGGCCGAAGTTCTTGGTGAACTGCCGGTACTGCTCGGCCACGTCGTCCAGGTTCCAGCACTGCGAGGCCAGGCTGGCTATCGGCAGGCCGCCGGCGCCGGCCAGGTCCCGGGCCGACAGCACCAGCGCCCGGTCGGGGATGCCCAGCTTTTCCAGGATGTCGTGCGCCGCGCGCGCCTCGGTATGCGGATGGGCGAAGAGCCCAGGGGCGATCATGCCGAATCCTTCCCAGACCAATTCCCGGCGCAGCTCCGCGCGCTCGGCCAGGCCGTTGCCCGTGCGCGGCAGCGCCACCAGCGTCCATTCCCCGTTCCATTCCTGGGGCGCGCCTTCGTAGATGCGCTGCGAGGCGTGGGCGGTGTGGCGCAGGCCCTGTTCGGAAATCAGGTAGAGGCTGCGGCGGCCGTGGCGTTCGGACTGCAGCCAGTTCTGGGCCACCAGCCGGAACACGCTGGTGCGCAGCAGGCGTTCGTTGATGCCCAGCGGCGCCAGCAGTTCGATCAGGTCGCCCAGCCAGATGGCGCCGCCGTGCGGGGCCAGGGCGTCGCCCAGCAGGCTGACGCAGAGCGATTTCGCGCGCGGCGGATCGTTCTTGATCAGGCGGGACAGGTAGCGGTCCAGGGGCGACTGAGGGTTTGCCATTAGAAGGGGCCGCGGGCGGCCGGTATCGGGATCGGCAATATGATACATAAATCCAATGTGATACAGATTTGAGTTTGACAATGAATTTTTTGTATTAAATAATCCTTGTATGACATGACGGCACTGCGGAACGTTTGCTTTGCGTTTTCGCAAACCGTCTCAAGGAGACAGAACATGTACGCTCAACTCGTCGAAACCGGCGTCAAGCAGGTCAAGACCGCGGACCAGCTCGAAGGCCAGGAACAGGCGTTCCAGCGCCGCATCGACGACGGCATCCGCATCGAGGCCAAGGACTGGATGCCCGAGGCCTACCGCAAGACGCTGGTGCGCCAGATTTCCCAGCACGCGCATTCCGAAATCGTGGGCATGCTGCCCGAAGGCAACTGGATCACCCGCGCGCCTTCGCTCAAGCGCAAGTCCATCCTGCTGGCCAAGGTCCAGGACGAGGCCGGCCATGGGCTCTACCTGTACAGCGCCGCGGAAACCCTGGGCGTGTCGCGCGACGACCTGATCGACGACCTGCACGCCGGCCGCGCCAAGTACTCCAGCATCTTCAATTACCCCACGCTTAGCTGGGCCGACATCGGCATGATCGGCTGGCTGGTCGACGGCTCGGCCATCATCAACCAGATCCCGCTGTGCCGCTGCTCCTACGGCCCGTATGCGCGCGCCATGGTGCGCGTCTGTAAGGAGGAATCCTTCCACCAGCGCCAGGGCTACGACCTGCTGATGCAGATGTGCCTGCACGGCACGCCCGAACAGAAGGCCATGGTGCAGGATTCCCTCAACCGCTGGTGGTGGCCCGCGCTGATGATGTTCGGCCCGAGCGACGCCGACTCCCCCAACAGCGCCCAGTCCATGGCCTGGAAGATCAAGCTTTTCTCCAACGACGAACTGCGCCAGAAGATGGTGGACCAGACCGTGCCGCAAGCCGAGTTCCTGGGCCTGACCGTTCCGGATCCCGAGCTGAAGTGGAACGCCGAGCGCGGCCACTACGATTTCGGCGAGATCGACTGGAGCGAGTTCTACGCGGTGCTCAAGGGCAACGGCCCGTGCAACCGCGAGCGCCTGGCGGCGCGCGTCAAGGCGCACGAGGACGGCGCCTGGGTGCGCGAGGCGCTGGTCGCCTACGCCGACAAGCGGGCCGAGCGCAAAGCCGCCTGATGAGGCCCGCCCCCGACGCGCTGCGCGCTTCCCCCTCAGGCGGGCCCCCCTCAGGCGGGCCCCCCTCAGGCGGGCCCCCCTCCCGGGGGCGCCGCAGCGGACCGGCAAAGCCGGCTCCGCGCGGCCGCGCCGCTGCTCCGGCTCCATTCATCTAACTATTGCAGATCAGGGCGCGCGGCGCGCGCCCGGCATTCGAGGATATCCATCATGAGCAAAGACTGGCCTTTGTGGGAAGTGTTCATCCGCAGCCAGCATGGCCTGGCGCACAAGCACGTCGGCAGCCTGCATGCCCCCGACGCCGAAATGGCGATCAACCACGCCCGCGACGTCTATACCCGCCGCAACGAAGGCCTGAGCATCTGGGTGGTGCGGGCCTCCGATATTTCCGCCAGCAGCCCGGGCGACAAGGATCCGCTGTTCGAGCCGGCCAACAGCAAGGTCTACCGGCACCCCACGTTCTTCCCGATGCCCGAAGAAATCAAGCACATGTAAGGCGGTGGGGGAGACATGGACAAGACTCTGTTTGAATACCTGCTGCGCCTGGGCGATTCCTCGCTCATCCTGTCGCAGCGGCTGGGCGCCTGGACCGGGCATGGCCCCATCCTGGAAGAAGACCTGGCGCTGACCAATACCGCGCTGGACCTGCTGGGCCAGGCCCGCATGTGGCTGACGCTGGCCGGCGAGGTCGAGGGCGCCGGCCGCGACGAAGACGCGCTGGCCTACCTGCGCGACGCGCACCAGTTCCACAATGTGCTGCTGGCCGAACGGCCCAACGGCAACTACGCCGACACCATGGCGCGCCAGTTCCTGTTCGACGTCTGGCACTATTTCCTGCTGCAGCGCCTGGAGCAGTCCTCCGACGAGCGCGTCGCCGCCATCGCGGCCAAGTCCATCAAGGAAGTGACCTACCACGTGCGCCGTTCGTCGGACATGGTGGTGCGCCTGGGCGACGGCACGGCGGAAAGCCATGCCAAGATGCAGGCCGCCATCGACGACGCCTGGCGCTTCACGGGCGAGTTGTTCGCCGACGATGCCGTCGACCAGGACGTGGCGGCCCGCGGCATCGGCTGCGAGCTGTCCGCCCTGCGGGAGCCCTGGCTGGCGCACGTACGCGAGGTGCTCGAAGAAGCCACGCTGGCGGTGCCGGACGAGGCCGCGGCCAATCACCTGGCGCATCGCGGCGGCCGCCAGGGCAGGCATACCGAGGAGCTGGGCTACGTCCTGGCCGAAATGCAATTCCTGCCGCGCGCCTACCCGGGAGCCAAGTGGTGAACGCGCTGGCGCCCGTTTCCGCCGACCAGGTGTACGCCTGGCTGCAGGAGGTCCCCGATCCGGAGATCCCCGTGCTGTCCGTGGTGGACCTGGGCGTCGTGCGGGACGTGTCCTGGGAAGGCGGCGCTTGCGTCGTCGTCATCACCCCCACGTATTCCGGCTGTCCCGCCATGCGCGAGATCACCCAGGACATCCAGCAGACGCTGGCGCGCCACGGCATCGCCGAGGTGCGCGTGCAGACCCGGCTGGCGCCGGCCTGGACCACCGACTGGATGAGCGAGAAGGGGCGCGAGGCGCTCAAGGGCTACGGCATCGCCGCGCCCGCCGAACGCGCCATCGATATCTCCGGCATCAGCCGGCGGCGCGCCGCCGCTCCCGCCATCGCCTGCCCGCGCTGCGGATCGAGCGACACGCGCCTGGTCAGCAATTTCGGATCCACATCGTGCAAGGCGCTATATCGCTGCGTGTCCTGCCGCGAGCCCTTCGATTACTTCAAGACTCACTGAGAGCGGTTTCGAGATGAGCCAGAACCAATTCCATTCCCTGACGGTGGCGTCGGTGGCGCGCAATACGCGCGATGCCGTCGTCGTCACCTTCGACCTGCCCGAGACGCTGGCGGACGAATTCGCCTTCCTGCCCGGCCAGTACCTGACGCTGCGCACCCGGCTCGACGGCGAGGAACTGCGCCGCTCCTATTCCATCTGTTCCGCGCCGCACGACAAGCTGCTGCGCGTGGCGATCAAGAAGGTGGACGAAGGCGCGTTCTCCAGTTGGGCCAACCACGAACTGCAGCCGGGCCAGACGCTGGAAGTCATGGCGCCCGCCGGCAATTTCACCGTCGATTTTTCCCCCGAGAACGAACGCCACTATGTGGCGTTCGCCGTAGGCAGCGGCATCACGCCGGTGTTCTCGCTGGTCAAGACCGCGCTGTCCACCGAGCCGCGCAGCAAGTTCACGCTGTTCTTCGGCAACCGCGCCTCGTCGGCGGTGCTGTTCCGCGAAGAGATCGAAGACCTGAAGAACCTCTATATGGAGCGCTTTTCGCTGGTCTACATCATGAGCCGCGAGACCCAGGACATCGAGCTCTTCAACGGCCGCCTGGACGGCGACAAGGTCGACCAGCTCATGTCGGCCTGGATGAGCCCCGAGGATATCGATTACGCTTTTGTCTGTGGTCCGCAGACCATGACCGAGAGTGTGGTCGAGCGGCTGCAGGCCCGCGGCATTCCGAAGGCGAACATCAAGTTCGAGCTCTTCGGAGCGCCGAAGGGGCCGCGCGCGCTGCGCACCGGCCAGGAAGCCCGCCAGGCGCCCGGCAAGGGCCAGTGCGAGGTGACCGTGGTGCAGGACGGCCACAGCCGTATGTTCGTCATCGACAAGAACAAAGACAGCGTGCTGGATTCGGCGCTGGCGCAAGGGATCGAGCTGCCGTATTCGTGCAAGGGCGGGGTGTGTTCCACCTGCCGCTGCAAGGTGATCGAGGGCGAGGTGGACATGGACGCCAACTTCGCCCTGGAAGACTACGAAGTGGCGCGCGGCTTCATCCTGAGCTGCCAGAGCTTCCCGGTCAGCGACCGCCTGGTCATCGACTTCGACCAGGAAACCTGACCCGGCGCGCGCCAGGCAGAAAACCATATTCAATTGGAGAGACGCAGTGTCCCAAGCATTTTTCGAGCGCCACCAGCCCCTGCTGGAACAAGCCATGGCCGCGGCCGCCCTGCGCGGCTACTGGAGCCCCTACGCCGAGTCGCCCAGCCCCCGCAATTATGGCGAGACCGCCAATGACGACGGCCGCGCCGCCTTCGAAGCCCTGCGCGGCAAGCCCTTCCCGCTGAACCTGCACGACGCCGACGGCACCGTGGGCGGCGAGCAGTCGCCCTACGGCTTCGACCTCGGCATCACCTATCCGCATGTCCCGGCCGACAAGCTGGTCGCGGCGTCCAGGCGGGCGCTCGAGAGCTGGCGCCGCGCCGGCCCGCGCGCCTGGGTGGGCGTGTCGCTCGAGATCCTGGCCCGGCTGAACAAGCTGAGCTTCGAGATCGCCTACGCGGTCCAGCACACGACCGGCCAGGGCTTCATGATGGCCTTCCAGGCCGGCGGCCCGCATGCGCAGGACCGCGGCTTCGAGGCCGTGACCTACGCCTGGCAGGAAATGTCGCGCATCCCGGGCGTGGCCGTCTGGGAAAAGCCGCAAGGCAAGAACGACCCCATCCGCATGGAAAAGCAGTTCACCGTGGTGCCGCGCGGTGTCGCGCTGGTGATCGGTTGCTCCACCTTCCCGACCTGGAACGGCTATCCCGGCATGTTCGCCAGCCTGGCCACCGGCAACACCGTCATCGTCAAGCCGCACCCCGGCGCCATCCTGCCGCTGGCCATCACCGTCAAGGTGGCGCGCGAAGTGCTGCAGGAAGCCGGCTTCGATCCGGACGTGGTGCTGCTGGCCGCCCATGAAGCCGGCGACGACACCGCGCAGAAGCTGGCGCTGGACCCCGCCGTCAAGATCATCGACTTCACCGGCAGTTCCGCCAACGGCAACTGGCTCGAGGACAATGCCCGCCAGGCCCTGGTCTACACCGAGAAGGCCGGCGTGAACCAGGTCATCATCGATTCCGCCGCCGACCTGAAGGGCGTGGCGCGCAACCTGGCGTTCTCGCTGGCCCTGTATTCGGGCCAGATGTGCACCGCGCCGCAGAACATCTACGTGCCGCGCGACGGCATCCAGACGCCGGAAGGCCGCGTGAGCTTCGACGAGGTCGCGGCCGCGCTGGGCACGGCCCTGGAAAAGGTCGGCGCCGACGCCGCCCGCGCCGTCGAACTGACCGGCGCCATCCAGAACGAAGGCGTGGTCGCCCGCATCGAGAAGGCGCGCGCGCTGGGCCTGCCCGTGGTGGCCGACAGCAAGACGCTGGCGCATCCGCAGTTCGAGAACGCCCGCATCCGCACGCCGCTGCTGCTGCGCACGGAAGCCGGCAACGCCGCCATCGGCCAGGAATGGTTCGGCCCGATCGCTTTCGTCGTGGCCACGGACTCCACCGCCCACAGCATCCAGTTGGCGCGCGACAGCGTGATCCGGCACGGCGCGCTGTCCCTGTCCGCCTACACCACGGACGACGCCGTGGCCGAGCAGATCCAGGACGCGGCCGAGGTTGCCGGCGTGTCCCTGTCTCTCAACCTGACGGGCGCGGTGTTCGTCAACCAGACCGCGGCCTTCAGCGACTTCCACGGCACCGGCGCCAACCCGGCGGCCAATGCCGCGCTGTCGGACTCGGCCTTCGTCTCGAACCGCTTCCGCGTGGTGCAGACCCGCCGCCATATTTAAACCCACCGCCGAAGCGCGATGCGCCTCCCCCTTGAGGGGGGCGCCGCTGCGGACCGGCAATGGATAACTGATATGAGCTACCAAGACATTCAATTCGACCTGTCCGGCGGCATCGCGCGCCTGACGCTGAACCGCCCCGACAAGCTGAACAGCTTCACCGCCCGCATGCATGGCGAGGTGGCCGACGCCTTGACCCGCGTGGAAACGGAAGGCGCCCGCGTGCTGGTGCTGACCGGCGCGGGCCGCGGCTTCTGCGCGGGCCAGGACCTGAGCGAGCGCAAGCCCGCCGCCGACGGCACGCCGCCCGACCTGGGCGAGACCGTCGACAAGTTCTACGCGCCGCTGGTGCGCCGCCTGAATGCCCTGCCCATGCCCGTGGTGGTGGGGGTGAACGGGGTGGCGGCCGGCGCGGGCGCCAACCTGGCGTTCGCCGGCGATATCGTCATCGCCAAGGCCTCGGCCAGTTTCATCCAGTCGTTCTGCCGCCTGGGGCTCATTCCCGACACCGGCGGCACGTTCGCGCTGCCGCGCCTGGTCGGCCGCGCCCGCGCCATGGGCCTGGCCATGCTGGGCGACAAGCTCAGCGCCCAGCAGGCGCAGGAGTGGGGGCTGATCTGGCAGTGCGTGGCGGACGAGGAATTCGATGCCGCGCTGGAGCGGCTGGCCCGGCATTTCTCCAAGGCCCCCACCAAGGGGCTGGCGTTCACCAAGCAGGCCATCCAGGCGAGCCTGGGCAACGACCTTTCCACCCAACTGGACCTGGAGCGCGACATGATGCGCGAACTGGGCCGCAGCGCGGATTACGCGGAAGGCGTGGCCGCCTTCCTGGACAAGCGCGAACCGCAATTCAAGGGGCAATGATGAACGCACACGTTCCCGCCGTCGACGTGCCGACCGATCCCCAGGAACTGGCGCAGGCCGTCGGCACGGCGATGTACGCCGACGATGCCGCGTCGCAGGGCCTGGACATGAAGGTCGAGGAAATGGCGCCGGGCTACGCGCGCCTGACGATGCGCGTGCGCCCCGACATGCTGAACGGGCACAAGACCTGCCACGGCGGCTTCATCTTCGCCCTGGCCGACAGCGCCTTCGCGTTTTCCTGCAATTCGCGCAACGTCAGCACCGTGGCTTCGGGCTGCACCATCGACTACCTGGCCCCGGGATTCGAGGGCGACGTGCTGACCGCCGTGGCGCAGGAGCGCTCGCTGGCCGGCCGCACCGGCGTCTACGACGTAACGGTCACCAACCAGGACGGGCGCAGCGTGGCCCTGTTCCGCGGCCGTTCTTATCGCATCAAGGGCCAGATCGTCGGAGTCCCCACGGACGCTTGAGCCAACCATCCAACCAAAGACAAGGCCGCCGGCGCGGCCGTGCGCGCGCGGAGTTGCCGCGTGCCGCAGGGCCGGGCGCCGCGCAGAGAGAAATTCAGGAGAGAGATAACCATGTCCAACACCATGAGCAAGCCGGGGCTGGACCCCATCGAGCATGCCAGCCAGGATGAGTTGCGCGCCTTGCAGCTCGAGCGCCTGAAATGGTCGCTCAAGTACGCCTACGAGAATGTCCCGCATTACAAGAAGGCGTTCGACGAGGTCGGCGTGCACCCCGACGACCTGAAGCAGTTGTCCGATATTTCGAAGTTCCCTTTCACGACGAAGAAGGAACTGCGCGAGAACTACCCCTTCGGCATGTTCGCCGTGCCGCGCGAGCGCATTTCGCGCATCCACGCCTCCAGCGGCACGACGGGCAAGCCGACGGTGGTGGGCTATACCCAGGGCGACCTGGACAACTGGGCCAACCTGGTGGCGCGCTCGATCCGGGCGGCGGGCGGCAAGCCCGGCGACACGGTCCACGTCGCCTACGGCTACGGCCTGTTCACGGGCGGCCTGGGCGCGCATTACGGCGCGGAACGCCTGGGCTGCACGGTCATCCCGATGTCGGGCGGGCAGACGGAAAAGCAGGTGCAACTGATCAACGATTTCCGTCCGGACATCATCATGGTCACGCCCTCCTATTTCTGCAATATTCTGGAGGAACAGCGCCGCCAGGGGATAGACCCGCGGCAAAGCTCGCTGCGCATCGGGATCTTCGGCGCCGAGCCCTGGACCGGCCAGATGCGCGCCGACATCGAGGCCGAAGCCGGCATCGACGCGGTGGACATCTATGGCCTGTCCGAAGTGATGGGCCCCGGCGTGGCCAGCGAATGCGTCGAGACCAAGGACGGTCCGGTGGTCTGGGAAGACCACTTCTACGCCGAGATCATCAATCCGGATACGGGCGAGCCCGTGGCCGACGGCGAGCCCGGCGAACTGGTGTTCACGTCGCTGACCAAGGAAGCGATGCCCATCATCCGCTACCGCACCCGCGACCTGACCCGCCTGCTGCCGCCCTCGGCGCGCAGCATGCGCCGCATCGGCAAGATCACCGGCCGCAGCGACGACATGCTGATCGTGCGCGGCGTGAACATGTTCCCGACGCAGGTGGAAGAGCTGGTCCTGAAGATCGCCCAACTGGCGCCGCACTACCAATTGGTGCTGTCGCGCACGGGCAATATGGACGAGCTGGAGATCCTGACCGAACTGCGCGCCGAATTCTCGAACCTGTCGGACGCCGAGCGCGCGAACCTGGGCAAGCAGCTCCAGCACGCGGTCAAGACGCACATCGGCGTCAGCGCGCGCATCCAGGTGTCGGATGCCGGGCACGTGGAACGCACCCTGACCGGGAAGGCGCGCCGGGTGATCGACAAGCGGCCGAAGTAGTTGATGGGGGTGGGTGTCAGACACCCGGGGAGGTTTGCTTTAACGTGGAAGGGCGTCTCGTACGGGTGTCAGACACTTGCAGATTTTTGTGTCTGACACCCGTACGAGACGCCCTTCACCGTATGCCGGCGCCCCGGGGTGTCTGATACACCCACCCGCCACCTCAGCCCAGCACGCCAGCCCGCACAATGCGCCGATACCAATAGTGCAGCAAGGCCGCCGACAGCGCCAAGCCAGCCATGGCCATCAGCCACATGCTGCCGGCCCCCTCGGGCGAGCCGGGCACGAGAACGGCGCGTATGCCGTCCAGGCCGCCGCGGCCCGGGCCGAAGCCGAACCACCATCCGCCGGCCAGGCCCAGGCCGGCCAGCGCCACCACCTGCAGCAAGAGCGGCACTACCGCCACCTTGTAGGCGCGCAGCAGGTATGAATTGATGCACTGCATCGAGTCGAACAGATGGAACAGCGGCAGCACGGCCAGCAGCGTGGTCGCGACCGCGGCCACGTCGGGGTTGTTGGTATATGCCGCCAGGATGAGCGGACGGCCGGCCAGCAGGACCGCCGCCGTCAGCACCGCGCCCATGACGCCCAGCGCCAGGCCGGCCATGCCGGTGCGGTGCGCATGGCGGAGATCGCCGGCGCCGATGGCCTGCGCGGTCAGCGCGGCGGTGGCCACGCCCAGCGCCATGGGCATCATGTAGCACAGGGCGGCCAGGTTCGACATGATCTGGTGGCCGCCCGTCACGAAAGTGCCCTCGCGCGCGACCAGCAAGGCCATGAAGGTGAAGGCCGACACTTCCACCAGGTAGGACCCGCCCATGGGGATGCCCAGGCGCAGCAGCTCCTTGAGCGTCTTCCAGTCGGGCTTGCCGACCCGCAGCTTGAAGCGGCGGTAGTAGCGGTCGTGCGTGATGACCCACAATCCCAGGCCCAGGCTGATCCACGAGACGATCGCGGTTGCCAGCCCGGCGCCGGTGGCGCCCATGGCCGGCAGGCCCAGGTTGCCGTAGATGAGCAGCCAGTTGAAGAAGGCCTTGAAGCCGATGGCCGTCAGGTTGATCGCCATCACCAGCTTGGGCCGCGATACCGAGGTGCCCAGCGCGTAGATGGTGCGGAACACCAGCGCGGCGGGCAGGGCCAGCACCAGGGCCTGCAGGTAGGAGCCGATGCGCTCGCGCACCCCGGGCGCGACGTCGCCCGAAAAGGACAGCCACAGGTCCGGGAACAGCATCAGCGCTGCGCCGGCGACCGACAGGCCCAGCGCCAGCCAGACCCCCTGGCCCCAGCTACGGCCGACCTCGGAATTCCTGCCCGCGCCGAAGTGCTGGGCCAGGATGGGGATCAGGGCGTGCACCACCCCCATCAGCCCGACGAAGATGGTGATGTAGATGGACGCCGACAGCGCCATGGCGGCCAGGTCGTCGGCGCTGGAATGGCCCGTCATGGCGGTGTCCAGCACGCCGAAGGAAATGCCGGCCCATTGGCTGACCAGCACCGGCCACGCCTGCTTGGCGATGCCTCGCAGGGTGGCGCCGAAACTCATCGGCGCAGCGGGCGCCGGCGTCATCGGTTCGAACCGACGCGCAGCAGGCGGAACACTTCCTGCCGGTCCGCCCGCCGGCCGCCCTGCCACAGCACGTCCGCGCCTTCGCTATAGGCGGCGGTGCCGTCGCGCAGGCTCTGGTTGGTGGTCTGTTGCAGGATCAGGGTGCACTTGGCGTCGAACGTGAACGTAAGATTGTTGAAGATCAGGAACGAGGCGCGCTGGCCGCTGCCCAGGCTCAGGCCGCGCACGCATTCGCCGGGGCGGAGGTTCTGCTCCAGCGCCTGGGCCAGTTGGCCCGATACGGTGCGATAGCTGCGCGCGTAGTCGACCGCCGGCTGCCACAGCAGCACCAGCAGGATCCAGGTGACGGTCAGTCCGCCGGCCGACAGCACGGTGCCGCGCCACAGCGCCTGCGGCTTCACGCTGAGCCGCCACACCACCAGGGCGACCCAGGCCAGGGTGAAGGCCAGGGCCAGCGCGAAGGCGACCCAGGAGATGACGGGCTCGTAGCCCGTGGTCTGGCGGGCGATGTTGCGCGAAATCTGCGCGGGCCAGTGGAAGTGCAGCGCCACCCAGCCCAGCCAGACGGTGGCCGCCGTCAGGGAAAAGCACATGACGGCGAACCAGTCCAGCGTGTTGACCACGCCGCGGCGCAGCGTCGGCAGCGAAAACGCGGCCAGCACGGCGCAGGGCACGGCCAGCAGCACGTACTCGGAATCCGAGGCCTCTTCCAGGCCGAACAGCACCAGCGCCGAGCAGGCCAGCAGCGTCAGGGGCAGCCAGATGTGGGGCGCATAGACCCAGGAACGCCAGCGCCAGACGGCCAGCAGGGCCAGCGGCCAGGTCGGCCACAGGTACCAGGGAAGGTCGCGCAGGGTGCGGCCCATGTCGTGCCAGGACGGCACCGCAAAGGACGAGCTATTCCAGATCTTCCAGTTGCGGATCCAGTATTCGCTGCTTTGGCTGGCGGGGATCCACCAGGCCAGGATCAGGACGGCCGTCACCAGCGCCGCCCAGGGCAGCCAGCGCCGGCAGCGCCACAACTGGCCGCGCGGGTAGAAGGCCAGCAGCGCGCCCACCATGATGGGGATCGCGCCCACCCAGCCGCGGGTCAGGAAGCTGGCGGCCAGCGCGATGCCCAGGGTGGTGCAGCCGGTGAAGGGGCGGTCCACGCTGCGCGCCAGCGAGTAGAAGGCGAGCGCCTGCCAGGCCATGATGGCGGGCACGACGGTAGTTTCATGCGTGCGCTGCAGGATGCCGACGGTAGCCAGCAGCAGCAGCAGGGCGGCGTCCGCCAGCATGCGGCCGTAGTCGCGCGGCTCGGGTTCGCCGCCGAAGGGCAGGGCCAGCGGCTGGGCCTCGGCGCGGCGTCCCAGCAGATAGGTGCCGTACCACACGCTGGTGGTGGTGATGGTGAACCACAGCAGGTTGGGCAGGCGGCCGGCGGGGATGTCGCCGATGAGGGGCCCGAACAGCCAGATGCAGATCGCGCCCACCCAGGTGATCAGCGGGCCTTCCTCGGCATGGGCCAAGAGCCCCACCTGCGGCAGCAGCCAGGTGATGCCGCCTTCGCGGATCGCCGTGATCATGGTAGCCAGTCCGACGGCATCGTCCGTCTTCCACGGGTCGCGCATGAACAGGCCGGCCACGATATAGGCCAGCAGCAGGCCCAGCAGGATCAGCCTGGGCAGTTTCGCGGTAGCCACGGACGTCAGCCGGGCCGGTGTGGAAAAGGATAGTGGGGACACGGGCGTTAATGTAACCGAGTGGTCGGATTGCGCTAGCCCCCAGCGCTGCAATAGGCCGCTAGGGAGGAAAAAAAAGCAGCCCGAAGGCTGCCTTTTTGCTGAGGCTCCGGCAGGAGCGCCAGGATCAGGAAGCGGACTTGACCGTGCCGGCCGTACGGGCGAAGCGGGCGCGGAACTTTTCCACGCGGCCGGTTTCGACGATGCGGGTCTGGGCGCCCGTGTAGAACGGGTGCGATTCGGAGGTCACGTCGCACTTGAAGAGCGGGTACGTCTTGCCGTCGATCTCGACGGTTTCGCGCGTTTGCACGGTCGAACGGGTGATGAACTTGTTGCCCGTTTGCAGATCGGCGAAGACGACTTCGCGGTATTCGGGGTGAATGCCTTCTTTCATGGTGCTTTCCTAGGGCTCTTTCGAGCCTTCCTCGGTGGTTAGGGTCGCCAGCCAGTACGCTTGTATCAACCACAGCGCTAGCCACGTATCCAAAAAGTAACCCTGAATTCTAGCATGGGAATTTTCGCCGGGCCAAGCGAAGAAAGGCGGGCGGGCCAGGGGCGCAGCTCGTCCAAAAAACGGGGACGTAAGTTAGGCCCGCGATCCCGCCGACGCTCAGAGGTCCGTGCGCAGCTTCCAGATCTCCGGGAACAGCACCACTTCAAGCATGCGGCGCAGGTATGCGACGCCGGACGTGCCCCCGGTGCCGCGCTTGAAGCCGATGACCCGTTCGACCGTCGTGACGTGGCGGAATCGCCACAGCCGGAACGCGTCTTCCAGGTCGGTCAGCTTTTCGCCCAGTTGGTACAGGTCCCAGTAGCGGTCGGGCTGCCGGTACACCGCCAGCCAGGCCGCCTCGACCCCTTCCGAGGATTGGTAGGGCTGCGTCCAGTCGCGCTGGAGGTGGTCGGCCGGTACGTCCAGGCCGTGGCGCGCCAGCAGCCGCAGCGCCTCGTCGTACAGCGAGGGCGACGCGTAGGCGTTCCGGACCTGGGCCAGCAGGTCCGCCCGGTGCTCGTGCGGCTTGAGCATGGCCGCGTTCTTGTTGCCCAGCAGGAATTCGATCTGGCGGTACTGGTAGCTCTGGAATCCGCTGGAACGCGCCAGGTAGGGGCGCAAGGCGGAGTATTCGGGCGGCGTCATTGTCGCCAGCACGTCCCAGGCATGGACCAACTGTTCCATGATCTTGCTGACCCGGGCCAGCATCTTGAAGGCGGGCTGCAGGCGGTCGGACGCCACGTTGGCGATGGCGCCGCGCAGCTCGTGCAGCATCAGCTTCATCCAGAGCTCGCTGGTCTGGTGCTGGATGATGAAGAGCATTTCGTTGTGCTCGGGCGACAGCGGATGCTGCGCGCCCAGCAGGGCGTCCAGGTGCAGGTAATCGCCGTAGGTCATGTCGCGCGCGAAATCCAGTTGCGCTTTTTCCTCGTGGACGATGTCTTCGGGGCGTTCGGCCTGGCTCATGCGCGGTCTCCTTGGCAGGGCGGGGCGGCGCGGCGGCCCGAGGCGGGCAGCGCGCGCCAGCCGGGCGCATGGGAACGGGCGCGAGCGAGCGCCGCGCGCGGGTCGAGATGATGTCTCATGGTATTGCTTCCAGAATGGAGCGGCAGGATTCCGTCCTGCCGCCCAAATGCCGTCGGACCGGTCTACAGTTCGCGCAGGACCGCGCGTACCGGGCTGGCGTCAGCCTGGACCAGCGCCAACGGGAGCGCGATCAGTTCGTAATCGCCTTCCGGCACGGAATCGAGCACCAGGTTTTCCAGTACCCGGATGTCGTGCCGCAAGATCGTGTGGTGGCTGTCCAGGGTCTTGCTGGAGGCGGGGTCGATGCTGGCCGTATCCAGCCCGATCAGCATCACGCCGCGTTCGGCCAGCCATTCGATGGTCTGGGGGGCGTAGGCGGAAAAATCGTCGGTCCACCAGTCCTGGGCGGCATGTTTGGCCGTGCGGACCAGCACGCGCGGCGGCAGGTTCAGGGCGGCATGGGCCAGATGGTCGACCGTGATGAGCGGGCCGCAGTCGATCGCGTGGATGACGCGGCAAGGACCCAGGAACGGTTCCAGCGCGACGGCCCCGATGGCCGCGGCGCCGTTCTGGTAGTGCAGGGGCGCATCCGCGTGCGCGCCGATGTGCGGGGACAGCGTGATTTCGCTGACATTCACCGGACAGCCGGGCGCGAGCGACCATTTCCATTGCTGGCGGTACGGCGTGTCGCCTGGAAAGACAGGCGAAGCCGTGGAGACGGGCGGGGAAATATCCCACAGGCGCTTCATGTCGGGCGGATAGGGTCGCGTGATGCCGGAATTAGGTTAAGCCTAAAGCAATAACGGGCGGTAGTCTAACGAATTCCGGCCCACGGCGCAGCATTTACAGGGTGCCCCTTTCCGCCATGGAAACCACCGTGTCGCCGGCGACGACCAGATGGTCCACCAGCTTGATGTCCACCAGCGCCAACGCTTTCTTGAGGTGCTGGGTGAAACTGTGGTCGGCGGCGCTGGGCTCGGCCACGCCCGAAGGGTGGTTGTGGGCGACGATGAGGGCGGCCGCATGGTGGCGCAGGGCTTCGCGCACGACCTCGCGGGGATAGACCGACGCCTGCGACAGCGTGCCGCGCGCCAGTTCGCCCGTGGCGATCAGGCGTAGCTGGTTGTCCAGGTAAAGCGCGATGCAGTGCTCCACCCTGCGGTGGCCCAGCGCCAGTTTGCAATATTGTTTTACCTGCAGGGGGTGGTCCAGGCTGCTGACCTGCGGCAAGGCTTCCTCGATGGCGCGGCGGGCCAGTTCCAGCAGGGCGGCCAGCATGCAGGCCTTGGCGGCGCCCAGGCCGGGAACCGCCATCAGTTCTTCGGGCGCGGCGCCCAGCAGCCCCCGCAGGCCGCCGAATTGCCTGAGCAGCCGGTTACATAATTCCATGACGTGCAGGCCGGGAATGCCCGTGCGCAGGGCGATGGCGAGCAGTTCCGCGTCCTGGAGCGCGGCGGCCCCGTGGCGCAGCAACCGTTCGCGGGGACGCTCGTGTTTTGGCAGCCGGACGGACAATTTCATAAGAGGCTCTAAAATCAAGGATTATTCAATTGCCTATACGGTGGCAGATCTTGAGCACCGCCTCTAATGAAGTGAACGTTTTGGTCCGTCCGGATTCCTACCTGACGCTGCACTACCGGATTACGCTGGCCTCCGGCCCGGGCAAGGATTCCGTGTTCGCCGACACCTTCGACGGCCGCCCCGGCACGCTGCAACTGGGCAGCGGCCAATGGGCGCCCGGCCTGGAGGCGGCGCTGATCGGCCACGCCGAGGGCGAGCGCTTCAGCGTCACGGTGGCGCCGGCCGACGCCTACGGCGAGCGCAATCCGGAACTCATCCAGCGCGTCACGCGCGCGATGCTCGCCGAGCATGCCGGCGCCGACGCCACCTTCGAGCCGGGCGACCTGGTGGAATTCACCGCGCCCAACGGCGGGCGCTATTCGGGCGTCCTGAAGGAAATCAACGAGGAATCGGCGCTGTTCGATTTCAACCACCCCCTCGCGGGCATCAGCCTGCGGGTCGACGTGGCGCTCCTGGGAGTCCTTTGATGAGCCAGGCCGTAACCGCTACCGGCGCCGAAGTCCTGCTGGCGCAGCCGCGCGGCTTCTGTGCCGGCGTGGATCGCGCCATCGATATCGTCGAGCGTGCGCTCGAACTGCACGGCGCGCCCATCTACGTGCGCCACGAGATCGTCCACAACCGCTATGTGGTGGAAGACCTGCGCGCCAAGGGCGCCATCTTCATCGACGAGCTGGACGACGCGCCCTCGGGTTCCATCGTGGTGTTTTCGGCCCATGGCGTGTCCAAGGCGGTGCGGGCGGAGGCCGAAGCGCGCGGCTTGCAGGTCTTCGACGCCACCTGCCCGCTGGTCACCAAGGTCCATATCGAAGTGGCGCGCATGCGCGCGGCGGGCCGCGAGATCATCATGATCGGGCACAAGGGGCATCCCGAGGTCGAGGGCACGCTGGGCCAGGCCCAGGGCGGCATGTACCTGGTCGAGACCGTGGAAGACGTCGCCGGCCTGCAGGTGACGGATCCGGACAACCTCGCCTACGTCACGCAGACCACCCTGTCCGTGGACGACGCCGCGGCGGTGTCCCAGGCCCTGAAGGCGCGCTTCCCCAGCATCGTCGAGCCCAAGAAAAGCGATATCTGCTATGCCACGCAGAACCGCCAGGACGCGGTCAAGGTGATGGCGCCGGAGTGCGACCTGGTGCTGGTGGTGGGAAGCCCCAACAGTTCCAACTCGAACCGCCTGCGCGAGGTGGCCGAGCGCAAGGGCGTGGCCTCGTACCTGATCGATGGGGCGCAGTCCATCGATCCGGCCTGGCTGGTCGGCCGCCAGCGCATCGGCGTGACGGCGGGCGCCTCGGCGCCCGAGATCCTGGTGCAGCAGGTGATCGAGCGCGTCAAGGAACTGGGCGCGCTATCGGTGCGCACCATGCCGGGCCTGGAAGAGAACGTGGCGTTCCCGCTGCCCAAGGGGCTGTCGCGCAAGTCGGCGCAAACGGAATCGCTGGAATAAGCTGGCGGGCGCCGCAAGGGCGGCCCCGGATCGGGACCAAGGAGACTTCATGCAGTTGTATAGCTACTTTCGCAGTTCGGCCGCGTACCGGGTGCGCATCGCCCTGAATCTGAAGGGCCTGCCCTACGAGTACCTGCCGGTGCACCTGTTGAAGGACGGCGGCCAGCAGTTGTCGGCCGACTATCGCAATATGAATCCGACGGGCCTGGTGCCGACGCTGGTCGACGGCGACGCCGTCATCGGGCAGTCGCTGGCCATCATCGAATACCTGGAAGAAACCCATCCGCAGGTTCCCCTGCTGCCGGCGGACGCGATCGGCCGCGCGCGCGTGCGCGACCTGGCGCTGGGCATCGCCTGCGACACGCATCCGCTGAACAACCTGCGCGTGCTGAAGTACCTGAAGCACACACTGGGCGTAGACGAGGACGCCAAGAACGCCTGGTATCGGCACTGGGTGCGCCAGGGCCTGGAAGCCCTGGAGGCGCAACTGGCGCGCTCCGGCGCCACCGGCCGTTTCTGCCATGGCGACACGCCGACGCTCGCCGACATCTGCCTGGTGCCCCAGGTCGCCAATGCGCAGCGCTTCGACTGCGATCTTTCGTCCATGCCCAACGTGGTGCGCATCGACGCCGCCTGCCGCGAACTGCCGGCCTTCGACGCGGCCGCGCCGGGCAAGCAGCCCGACGCGGAGTAGCGCCTCAGCCTATCTGCACCGGCACGAAGATCTTGTCCTCGCCGCGCTGCACCAGCAGGGCGACCGTTTTGCCGGCCTTGGACAAGGCTTCCTTGACTTGTCCGATGTTATGCACGGGCACTCCGTTCAAGGACAGCAGCACGTCGCCGGGTTCGATCCCGGCCTTGGCGGCCGGTCCCGCGGACCGTTCGATCAGCAGGCCTTCGGTGCCCGAGGCCTGCTGCTCCTGAGGGCTCAGCGGCCGCAGCGCCAGGCCGAGTTGGCCGCGCTGCACGTCCTGGTCTCCCGCCGAGGCCTGCTTCTTGTCCGCGGGCACGCCGCCCAGGGTGGCGACCAGTTCCTTGCGCGCGCCGTTGCGCCAGACGTCCAGCTTGATTTTCTCGCCCGGCGAGGCCAGCGTGATGGTGGAGGCCAGGTCGCCCGACGAGACGATGGTCTTGCCGTCGATCTGGCGGACCACGTCGCCCGGCTGCAGGCCGGCCTTGGCGGCGGCGCTGCCTTTTTCGACGCTGGACACCAGCGCGCCCGAGGGCGAGTCCAGCTTGAAGGAGTCGGCCAGGTCCTGGTTCACTTCCTGCACCGTCACGCCCAGCCTGGCGTGCTGTACCTTGCCATGCTCGAGTATCTGGTCCTTGATCTTGTAGGCCACGTCGATGGGGATCGAGAACGACAGGCCCTGGAATCCCCCGGTGCGGCTGTAGATCTGCGAATTGATGCCCACGACTTCGCCGCGGTCGTTGAACAGCGGGCCGCCGGAATTGCCGGGGTTGACCGCCACGTCGGTCTGGATGAAGGGCACCGAGGTGTCGTCGGGCAGCGAGCGGCCCTTGGCGCTGACGATGCCCGCCGTGGCCGTGTTCTCCAGGCCGTAGGGCGAACCGATGGCCAGCACCCATTCGCCCACCTGCAACTGGCCGACGTCGCCTATCTTCACCGTGGGCAGGTTCCTGGCGTCGATCTTGATGACGGCCACGTCGGTCTGCGGATCCGAGCCCAGCACCTTGGCCTTGAATTCGCGCCGGTCGGTCAGCTTCACGGTGACTTCCTTGGCGTCCTGCACCACGTGCGCGTTGGTCAGGATGATGCCGTCGTTGCTGACGATGAAGCCGGAGCCTTCGCCGCGCATGGGCACTTCGCGCGAAGGCATCTGGCCGCGTCCGCCGGGGAACTGGCCGAAGAACTGGGCGAAGGGATCGATCTCGTCGGCGGATACCTTGCGGGTGCCGCTGACGCTGATGTTCACCACGGCCGGCCCGTAGTCGCGCGTGATCTGCGCGAAGTTGGACGGCGTGGAAGGCATGGCCGCCTGGAAGGGGGCGGCGACGGCCGGCGCGCCGGCCGCCATCGAAACGCCGCCGATGACGGCGGCGGCGCCGGCACCGCCAATGGCGCCTGCCGCCAGCAGCGCCATCACCAGGCGCGAGGGCTTCATTTGGGAGGTCTTCATGTCGGCTCCTGCGTTCATGTTGAAGGACATGGCGCTATCTTCGGACCCGACGCTTAGGGGAATCTTAAATCGGAAAAACCACCTTCGCGCGCAGGCCCCGGCCGGAGGGCGCATCCTGCAGTGCTATCGTCGCGCCGTGCCGGTCGGCGATGGCGCGCGCGATGGCCAGGCCCAGGCCGCTGCCGTGCTGGGCGTTGCCTTCGACGCGGTAGAAACGGTCGAACACGCGTTCGCGTTCCCCGGGCGCGATGCCGGGTCCCTCATCGTCGATCAGCAGCGCTGCCTGCCCGGGCGCCTGCTCCAGGCGCAGATGGATGCGTCCGCCCGCGGGCGTGTACTTGATTGCGTTGTCCAGCAGGTTGCGCGCCAGCAGCGCCAGCGCGTCGCGATGGCCCCGCACTCTGGCCTGCGGCGCGCCGTCCAGGTCGATAGCGATCAATTTCGCGTTGGCCTGGGGCAGCATTTCGGACAGGGCCTGGCGCAGCACGTCGGCCAGGTCCACGGGCTCGGCGGGCGCCTGTTCCGCCGCGCTTTCATGGCGCGCCATGGACAGCAGTTGCTCGATCAGGCGCGTGGCGCGGTCGATGCCGGCGGCCAGGCGCTGCTCCGCCAGCCGGCGCCCGTCCGGGTCGCCCGCGCGCTGCAGGGCCTGCAATTGCAGGCGCAGCGCGGCCAGCGGGGACCGCAGCTCGTGCGCGGCATCGCCCACGAACTGCTTCTGCTGCGCGAAGGCGCCGCGCATGCGCTCGAGCAACAGATTCAGCTCCTGGACCAGCGGCCGGATTTCGTCGGGCAATCCTTGCACGCTCACGGGGGAGAGGTCCTCGGGCTGCCGCGCCGCCACCTGGGCGCGCGCCCGCTTCACCGGCCGCAGCGACCAGCTCACCACGCACCAGACGATCAGCATCAGCAGCGGCGCCGCCGCCGCGATCGGCGCGACCGTGCGCAGCGCCAGCCCGCGCGCCATGTTCTTGCGCACGTCCATGTCCTGCGCCACCTGGATCACCTGGAAGGGCGTGGCCAGCGAGTACACGCGGTAGGTGCTGCCCTCCATCCGGGCGTCGGAGAATCCCAGGACGATCTGGTCGGGCAGGGGGCGGCGCGAACGCGAATTGAAGACGCGCACGCCATCGGGCGTCCAGATCTGGATGATGAGGTCGTCGGCCACGGGCGAGCCCGCGCCGCGCGCGTGCCGCGGTCCCGTGCTGAGCAGCCCGTCGCCGGTGCCCAGCGACAGGGCGGTGCGCTGCAGCAGCGAATCGAAGACGTCGTCGGCTTGCGCCAGCGTGCTGCGATAGGCGATCGCGCCCTGAACCAGCGCGCCGATCACGATGGCGGCCAGCAGGAAGAACAGCAGCCGGGCCCTCAGCGAATAGCTAAGCGGAATGCTCATGTTTTAGGGATGACATAGCCGACGCCTCTGACGTTCTGGATCAGGTTCGGACCCAGTTTCTTGCGCAGGCCATGAATATAAACCTCGACCGCGTTGCTGCTGATGCTGTCCTTCCAGCTATACAGTTTTTCTTCCAATTGGGCGCGCGAAAAGATCATTCCGGGGCGCGCAATCAGCGGCTCGAGCACGGCCCATTCGCGGGCGGTCAGCGTAACCGGGGCGCCGTCCACCATGGCGGCATGGGACTGCGGGTCGATGGTGATGCCTTCGTGCTCGAATACCGGCTCGGCGCGGCCCGCGCTGCGGCGGATCAGCGCGCGCATGCGGGCCAGCAGTTCGTCCACGTCGTAGGGCTTGACGATGTAGTCGTCCGCGCCGGCGTCCAGTCCGGCGATCCGGTCGCTGACCGCGTCGCGGGCGGTGGCGATCAGCACGGGGGTGCGGTCCTTGCGCGCGCGCAGGTCGCGCAGCAGCGCGAGGCCGTCGCGCCTGGGCAGGCCCAGGTCCAGCAGGACCAGGTCGTAGGCGTCGGTGCGCAGCGCCAGGTCCGCGGCGTTGCCGTCCTTTACCCAGTCGACGGCGTAGTGCTCCGCGCGCAGGCAATCCAGGACGCTTTCGCCGATCATGGTGTCGTCTTCGACTAAGAGAATGCGCATGGCGATGTCCGCTGGGATGGTCCGGAAAGTTGGACGCGCCGCGGCCCGCGGGAGTTCCCAAGCCGCGCGTGGGCTGGCCCGGAAATGAAAAAAGCAGCCCGGAGGGCTGCTTTTGGAATTCTGGTGCCGGCAATAGGAGTCGAACCTACGACCTTCGCATTACGAATGCGCTGCTCTACCAACTGAGCTATGCCGGCAAGACCATTTGCTTCCGTTCCTGGCAATGCCCGAAACCGTCAAGCAAAACATCTTCTTTTCCCGATCTTTGCCTTGGTTTATAGGGCCCGATCTGGAAAGACCGAGATCATATCAGAGTTTTTTGCCGGTGTGAAATCCGGCGGATAAAAAACGCGAAAAAAGGGCTGGCTTGCACGTGCTGAAAATTTCGTTCATAATCTCGTTTCTTAGCAGTTCCCCGATAGCTCAGTCGGTAGAGCGACGGACTGTTAATCCGCAGGTCGCTGGTTCGAGCCCAGCTCGGGGAGCCAAAGAATTCAGGGCCATTCACGCAAGTGAATGGCCCTTTTGGTTTGGTCTTTGGTTCTTGGTTTGGTTTTTGGCCGACCCCTCGGATGGTGTTCGTATGGAAGACGACAAGCGCATCGGCGTGACGGTGATTTCCGGCTTCCTGGGCAGCGGCAAGACCACGCTGCTCAATCGCCTGCTGCGCGATCCGGCCTATGCCGACGCGGTCGTGATCGTCAACGAGTACGGCGACGTGGGCGTGGACCATCACCTGGTCCGGCAGGCCCGGGACAACGTCGTGCTGGTCGAAGGCGGATGCCTTTGTTGCGTGGTCAGCGGCGCGGTGGTCGAAACCTTGCGCGAACTGTTCATGCAGGCGCTCAGCCGCCGGATCAAGCCGTTTCGCCGCGTGCTGATCGAAACCAGCGGTCTGGCCGATCCCGCGCCCATCCTGTTCACGCTCAAGCACGACCGGTTCCTGTCCGAGCGCTATGCGTACCGGGGAGCGATCGTGCTGGTGGACGCCCGCCATGGCCCGGAGCAACTGGCTGCGCAGCCCGAAGCCTCGCGGCAGCTTGCCTTGGCGGACGCCGTGGTCATCAGCAAGTCCGACCTGGCCGATGCCGGGCAATTGCGCCGGACCGAGCAGGCCGTCGCCGCCGTCAATCCGGGTGCCGAGCGTTGCGTGCAGCGGCAGGACGAGCCCCTGGCCGGCGTGCTGCGGGACGGACCCGGCGCGCAAGCCCGGCGCGACGGCGTCGCGCTGGCGAACTGGCTGCGGCCTTTTTCCGCGTCGCCCGTGGGTGGGCATGCCCAGGCAAGCAGCTTTGCGCTGGTCTTGCGCTCGCCGGTTGCGCGGCCGGCCTTTCTGGCTGGCGTGTCGCGGATCCAGGAGCGTTTCGGTGCCGGCCTGCTGCGGATGAAAGGCCTGGTGTGCTTCGAGGGCGAGACCCTGCCGTGCGAGGTGCACGGCGTGCATGGCGAGCTCTATCCGATACGGCAGCTCGATCGGTGGCCGGACGAGGACCGCGCGTCGCGGCTGGTCTATATCCTGCGCGGGCTCGATCGCGAGGAGGTCCGGGGCGCCGTTTGCGAGGCGCTGGGGCAGCGCCCGGCCTGACTTCCGCCTGGCTGCGGTCTTGGGTCGCGCTGCTCGATTCGCGGTGTCGGTGTTGCACGGAAATACGGTATAACCGATCGGTCTGATGCAAAAACCGAGACAATCATGGATCGTCTGAAAGCCATGCAGGTGTTCGTGGAAGTCGCCGACAGGGGCAGCCTGTCCGCGGCGGCGGTGCATCTGGATATGTCGCGCGCCATGGTGTCGCGCTACCTGGCGGAGATGGAGCAATGGGTCGGCGTGCGCCTGCTGCACCGCACGACGCGCCGCCTCAGCCTGACTCCCGCCGGGGCCGAAACCTTGCCGCGCTGCCGGCAGATGCTGGACATGGTGGGGGACCTGCGCAGCGCGGTCGCCACGCCGGACGACACCCCGCGCGGCCTGCTGCGCATTACCACCAGCATGTCTTTCGGTTCGCGCCACCTGGCCAGTGCGGTCACCGAGTACGTCAAGCGGCATCCTGGCACGTCGGTGGACCTGATGCTGGTCGATCGCGCCGTCAATCTCGTGGAAGAGCGCGTCGACCTTGCCGTGCGCATTACCAACGACCTGGATCCCAACCTGATCGCCCGCAAGCTGGCGGTCTGCCGTTCGGTGGTTTGCGCCTCGCCGGAGTACCTGGAACGCGAGGGCGTGCCGGCGCGGATCGAGGACCTGTCCTTGCGCAATTGCCTGACCCACTCGTATTTCGGCAAGAGCCTGTGGCGTTTCGAGCGCGACGGCGAGCCCGTGGATGTGCCGGTAAGCGGCAATATCAGCGCGAACGAGGTGTCGGTCCTGACTCGGGCGGCCCTGGAGGGCGCGGGCATCGCCATGCTGCCTACCTACTATGCCGCGGAGTATGTGGCGGCCGGCCGCCTGCGGGCCATTCTGACCCAGAGCAAGCCCCAGGAGCTGGGCATCTACGGCATTTACGCCTCGCGCCGCCAGATGCCGCTGATCCTGCGCTCCATGCTGGATTTCCTGGTGGAGCGGCTGGAGTCCACGCCCTGGGACAAGCCCGCGGCCTGACGGCCCGCAGTGCGTGGGCGAGGGCGGGAACTTGAGGGCGGGGTAGTTGACGGTATAATTTGGCCATGGCTTTAACCAGCCTGGAAAACATCTAAGAATCGTAGTTTCGGCTCGGGGAAGAGCCGCGGCATCGCGGAACCGGTTTCCGGGTGCATGAGGGGAAGCGCATCGGGCTTCCGGATTGTGGCGGTTCACCCGCCGCGCCCTGGCGTTCGGTGCCTGGCGATTCAGGTCCTTGATATCGATTGCCGCGGAAGGCGCCGGGTTGCCGGCGGGCTCCGCAGGCTAGCTGGCGGTTTATGCCGGCTTTTCCAGAATTTGCTTAAGTGTTTGCCGCGCGCGGCGCGGCAGGCATTCCGCCCAGGCTCCCTTGGAGCGGCCGTTTCGGCGCATCGCCGGGGCGGGTGGCGGTAAACACGGGAATCCAGTGAGAACTTCGCAAACCCACGCTGTCTGTTGCTGGCCCGCCATCGAGGCTGTGCGCCTGGCGGGTTGGCGTTCGGGTTGGCGTTCGGGTTGGCGCCCGGGCGGGCACCTGGATGCGCGCGCGGATACGGATAGGTCGTCCGCGGTGTTTTATCGGGGCGTTTTTTATCCGGCCGCTTTGGCTTTATCTGCCGCGCAAATGAAAAAGGCCCGGCGAATTCGCCAGGCCTCGATCAATTTGGTTGCGGGGGCAGGATTTGAACCTACGACCTTCGGGTTATGAGCCCGACGAGCTGCCAGACTGCTCCACCCCGCGTCTGAGAAATGAATAGTAGCCTTATTTTCAACCTAGCGCAAGTTAGCCCTTTTTGAATTTGGATGTCGATGAACGATAGCGAGGCAATAGTCGTGCTGGAAACCGCGCTCTTGTGCGCGGCGCAGCCGATGCAACTGTCCGAAATGCGCAAGCTGTTCGGGGACGATGAGCAATTCGACAATAGCGCGCTGCGCGCGCTGCTGGAGACGCTCCAGAACAACTGGGCCGATGGCGGCCTGGAATTGGTGCAGCTAGCGACGGGGTGGCGTTTCCAGAGCCGTCCGCGCATGCAGCGCTACCTTGAAAGACTCAACCCCGAGAAACCCCCCAAGTATTCCCGCGCCGTGATGGAAACGCTTGCCATCGTGGCGTGGCGCCAGCCGGTGACGCGGGGCGATATCGAGGACATCCGCGGCGTGACCGTGTCTTCGCAGATCGTGAAAGCCCTGGAGGACCGCGGCTGGATCGAAGTCATCGGGCATCGCGACGCGCCCGGGCGCCCCGCCTTGTTCGGCACCACGCGCCAGTTTCTCGACGATCTGGGCCTGCGCGCGCTGGACGAGCTGCCCGCGCTGGAGTCCGCGCAGGCGGCCGCCGCGCTGGCCGGCCTGGACCTGGGCGAAGTGCAGCAGGTGATGGGCGAGGCGCCCGCGGAGGGCGAAACCGCCGCCGGCGACGATGCCGGCGCCGTGGGCGAAACCCCGGCGGAAGAGGGGGCTGAATCGGCTATCCCGGTTGCGGAATTGTCTGTTTCGGAACAGGATATATCCATAGACCCGGTCGATAGCGTAGAATTCCCGCTTTCGCGCACAGAAGAAGGCGCGGATCCCGCAGACGAACCCACCGTCCGGGAGCAAGCCGAAGGCTTGTCCGATACGCCAGCCGCGCCCGGTTTTCCCGACGGCGAAGCTGGCAGCGACATTTCCGATATGGCCGCCGATGCCCCAGAGGCTGGTGCTGCAGAGGAAAGCGTCGAGAACGCAAAACACGCGGAACCGACCGACCCGATTGACGAGACCGATACTGCGGCGCCTGCCGCCGCCGGGCATGAGCCCGCCGCCGGTCTCGCCGATCCCGTTCGGCCTGGCCCGGATGCCGCCTCTCCGGAACCGGAAGAGGCAGGCCTCGAACGGCCGGAGGCCGGCCGAGAGCCGGCGTCCCCAGATGATGACGAGCCTGCCTCCGGCAGGCCTACCCAAGTTTGAAATTCGGAGCTGTCCCAGTGACAACGAATACAACAATGCAGGACGACAATCCCCGTTCGGACGATGCCGCTTCCAGCGGCCAGCCGGAATCCGCCGCGGCGCAACCGGCGACCGAAGGCGAGGCCGGCGCTCGCGGGCGCGGCCGCAAGCTGAGGACGCCTTTCCGCCGCCGCCGCGGCGACGCCTCGGCCGAACAGGCGCCCGCCGGCGATGCCCAGCCTGTGGCTGCGGAACCCGCCGCGCCGGTCGAATCCGCGGACTCCCGCGGCACCGAGCAGGAAGCCGAGCAGGCCCTGTCCTACCTGGACACGGCCGACCGCATGGAGCAGCGCCTGGGCAAGTACCTGAACAGCGAGGCGGTCATGCCCAAGCTGCACAAGGTGCTGGCGGACGCGGGCATCGGCTCGCGCCGCGAAATGGAAGAGCTGATCATCGCGGGCCGCGTGTCGGTCAACGGCGAGCCGGCGCACATCGGCCAGCGCGTGGCGCCCAACGACCAAGTCCGCGTCAACGGCAAGCCCATCGTGCGGACGAACGCCAAGAAGCCGCCGCGCGTCATTCTCTACCACAAGCCCGCCGGCGAAATCGTCAGCCACGACGACCCGGGCGGACGCGCGAGCGTCTTCGCACGCCTGCCCAAGCTGCGCACCGGCAAGTGGCTGTCGGTCGGCCGCCTGGACCTGAACACCGAAGGCCTGCTGATCTTCACGACTTCCGGCGACATGGCCAACCGCATCATGCATCCGCGCTACGGCACTGAGCGCGAGTATGCCGTGCGCGTGCTGGGCGAGATGGACGAGGCGCAGCGCCAGTCCCTGGTCGACGGCATCGAGCTGGACGACGGCCGCGCCGCCTTCGGTTCCCTGGACTACCTGGGCGGCGACGGCAGCAATCGCTGGTACCGCGTCACCCTGCAGGAAGGCCGCAACCGCGAAGTCCGCCGCATGTTCGAAGCGGTGGGAGTCACTGTCAGCCGCCTGATCCGCACGCGTTTCGGCGATATCGTCCTGCCCCGGACGCTGCGCCGCGGCCGCTGGGACGAACTGGATTCCTCGCTGGTCACCGCCTTGATGGTCCAACTGGGACTGTTGCGCGAAGACGACGATTCCGGTGGCAACCGCCGCCGCTCCAAGCAGCCCCAATCCCATGACAGCGCCTTGCCCCCGGGCTTCGGCACGATGGACCGCAATGGCATGAACGGCGCCCGCATCGGCCGCCGCGGCAAACTGCAAGGCGGCCGCCAGGGCAGCGCCGGCCAGGCGCTGGCTTGTCCGTCCGATCCCTTCGGGACCGGCCTGATGATCGCGGGCGGCTATGCCAATGGCCATCCCTTGGCCGCCGAGGGCGGCAACCGCAAGGGCGGCAAGCCTGCTGGCGGGCGTTCCTCGGCCGCAGGCGGCAAGGCGGGCGGCAAGCCCGGCGGTAAATCCGGCGGCAAGCCCGGAGGCAAGGGCCGCGGTCCGCGCGCCGCGTCGGCGAATGCGCTGTCCGGCAATGTCGCGAGCGGCAATGTCGCGAGCGGCAATGTGGCAGAGGCGCCGGCCGGCGCCGGCCGCAAGGGCGCGGGCAAATCGGGCGGGGCCAAGCCGGCGGGCGGGCGCGGCGGCAACGCCGGCCGCGCGGGCAAGCCGGCCGCGGGCGGCCGTGGCGGAAACAAGGCCGAAACCGCGCGCTCCGGCGGCAATAAGGGACCGGGCGCCGGCGGCAAGCCGCGGGCGCAGCGCAGTGCCGCGCCGCGAGGCGACGACTGGCAGCCCCGGGGCGCTTCGGCACACGAGTCGCGCCTGGGCGTGATGGGCGGTCGCAGCCACCGGGGGCGTTGAGGGCCGCGTGGCGGCGGCTCGCTGGCCGCGCCGCCGGGCCTCATGTGTCCCACATAAACGTAAGCCCGTGACGAATCAGGCGTTTTTCCGGTTTATCTGGTAAAATCAATGGTTTTCATGGCTTCGCGTCTTTGCTTTTGCCCGATGCTTGCTGGGTGATTTGCCGGATGGTCAGCCTCTTTAGGCACACTTTAGGCACTTTAGGCGCCACCTTTTCAGGCGCCACCTTTAATTAGGTAGGTGTTTGCCTTCAGGGACGATGTCTTCAGGGACGATCTTTCGGGCGATCCAGGATTTCCGGGCGCGGCTCCGATGGTTGGATCCGGTAGTGGTGGATCCGGCAGGCGGATCCGCTTGCGACGCCTAAGCCGAATTTAGGTCGCAATATAGGGCACTGCCCAGCATTGCTCCTTACGTGCAGTAAGGGTGGCGGCTGGGCGCTGTGCAATACGGTGGGCTGGGCGTGCAGCCCATTTTTTTTGAGTATATGGCTGATTTATTCGCATTGACCAAAGAGGCTCTGGCCGGCATGGACGTCGAACTCGTGGACGTCGAGCGTGCCGCCCTGGGCCTTTTGCGCGTCACGATCGACCGGGTCGGCGGTGTGCGCATCGAAGACTGCGAGCAGGTGTCCCGGCAACTGTCGCGCGTGTTCGAGGTCGAGAACATCGATTACAAGCGGCTGGAAGTCGGTTCGCCGGGCGTGGACCGCCCGCTGCGCAACGAGGCCGATTTCCGCCGTTTCGCAGGCGAGCGCATCGAAATCAAGCTGCGCGAGGCATTGGACGGACGCAAGGTCTTTTCCGGCACGTTGACCGTGCCCGAAGAAGACGCCGCGGCCTCCGACGCGGCTGCTGGAGTGCACAAGACCGTGTTCGGTCTCGAATTTGAGGCAAAAAAGAACGAAGTCCAGGTGTTGAATTTCACGGTCGAGGATGTCGAACGTGCAAAACTGGATCCCGTTCTGGATTTCAAGGGCAAAAAGCGATGAGTCGCGAAATTCTTCTGTTGGTCGATGCCTTGGCGCGTGAAAAGAACGTCACGCGCGACGTCGTGTTCGGCGCGCTGGAAAGCGCGCTGGCCTCGGCGATGAAAAAGCGCTTCAAAGATGATGCGGACATTCGTGTCGCCATCGATAGGGATACCGGCGACCACGAGGGTTTCCGCCGCTGGCTGGTCGTGCCCGACGAGGCGGGCCTGCAAGAGCCCGACAAGCAGGAAATGCTGTCGGACGCGCAGGAAATCGTCCCCGGCATCAAGGAAGGCGAGTACATCGAAGAGCCGCTCGAACCCATCGAGTTCGGCCGTATCGGCGCGCAGGCGGCCAAGCAGGCCATCCTGCAGAAGATCCGCGACGCCGAGCGCGAGCAGGTGCTGAACGACTTCCTGGAGCGCGGTGAAACCATCGTCTCCGGCACGATCAAGCGCATGGACAAGGGCGATGCCATCATCGAAACCGGCAAGATCGAGGCGCGCCTGCCGCGCTCCGAGATGATCCCGAAGGAAAACCTCCGGGTGGCCGACCGCGTCCGCGCCTTTGTGTTGCGTGTCGACCACGCCGCCCGCGGCCAGCAGGTGATCCTGTCGCGCACCTCGCCCGAGTTCATCCGCCAGTTGTTCGAGAATGAAGTCCCCGAGATCGAGCAGGGCCTGCTGGAGATCAAGGCGGCCGCCCGCGACGCCGGGGTGCGTGCGAAGATCGCCGTGGTGGCATACGATAAGCGTATCGATCCGATCGGCACGTGTGTGGGCATGCGCGGCTCGCGCGTGACCGCGGTGCGCAACGAGCTGGGCGGCGAGCAGGTCGATATCGTGTTGTGGTCGGAAGATCCGGCGCAGTTCGTCATCGGCGCCCTGGCGCCGGCCAACGTCGAATCCATCGTCGTCGACGAAGACAAGCACGCGATGGACGTCGTGGTGGACGAGGAAAACCTGCCCAAGGCCATCGGCGCCAAGGGCCAGAACGTCCGCCTGGCTTCCGAGCTGACCGGCTGGCAGATCAACATCATGACGCCGGAAGAAAGCCTGAACCGCCAGGAAGTCGAGCGTTCGGGCCTGCGCGCCACGTTCATGAGCAAGCTGGACGTCGACGAGGAAGTCGCCGACATCCTGATCGACGAAGGTTTCACCGGTATCGAGGAAATCGCCTACGTTCCCATGCAGGAATTGCTGGAAATCGAGGCGTTCGACGAAGACACCATCAATGAGTTGCGCGCCCGTGCCCGCAATGCGCTGCTGACCGAGGCAATCGCCCAGGAAGAGCGCCTTGAGACCGCACAGGATTTGCTTGAACTCGAAGGCATGACGCCCGAACTGGCTGCGAAGCTGGCCGAGCGCCAAGTGCATACGCGTGACGATCTGGCCGAATTGGCGACGGACGAACTGGCGGAAATCGCCGGCCTGTCCGAGCAGGAAGCCAGCGACCTCATCATGCGTGCCCGCGCCCATTGGTTCGACGAAGAATAACCAAGGACACGGGTCTGCGGCGGATGGACGGGATCCATCCTTCGCAAGTTCACGTTGTTTGTAATAGCTGCATATAGGGAAGAGAGAGCCTAATGTCGAGTAACACCGTCGCCCAGTTCGCTACCGAGCTGAAAATGCCTGCCAATGTGCTGCTGGATCAGCTGCGCTCGGCCGGCGTTGACCTCAAATCGGTGGACGATTCCGTCACCGACAGCGACAAGGCGAAATTGCTCGAATCGCTGCGCCGCGCCCACGGCGCGACCGAAGGCAAGAAGATCACCCTGACGCGCCGCCAGACCTCCGAGATCCGGCAGGCCGACGCCACCGGCCGCTCGCGCACGATTCAGGTCGAAGTGCGCAAGAAGCGCGTGTTCGTCAAGCGTGATCCCTCCGAAATCGCCCTGGAACAGGCCGCGTCCGCGCGCGCCGAAGACGAAGCCGCCGTCGAAGAGGCGCAGCAGGTGTCCGCGCCGGCAGCTCCCGAAGTCCCGGCCGCGGCCGAGCCTCGCGAGGCTGCGCCCATCCAGGCCGAGGCCGATACGGCCCCCGCCAAGGCGGAAGAGCCCGCTGCCATAGAAGCGCCCGCGCCGGTGGAAGCGCCCGCGCCTGTTGAATCCGTCGCGGCCGAAGTGCCCGCCCCCGTCGAGGCGAAACCCGCCGAGGCCCAGGCCCAGCCTGAACCCGAACCGACGCCGGCGCCTGCTCCTGCCGAGCCCGTGGCCCAAGAGGCCAAGCCCGAAGTCAAGACTGAATCCACCGAGCCCAAGGCTGAAGAAGCCAAGCCGGAACCCGTTGTGCTAGCCAATAAGTCCGAACCATCTTCCTCCCAGGCCGCCGTGCCTGCCGCCCAGGCCCAGCCTGCCGCGAAGTCCGAACCCGTCAAGTCCGCCGCTCCGGCCGCAGCCGCTGCCAAGACCGGCAACCGCGCCGACAACCGCCGCGCGGCGCCGCCGCTGGCCGCTTCGGCGACGTCGACGGGCCGCGATGAAGCCCGCCGCGCCGCCGAGGCCGAAGCCGCCGCCCTGCGCGAGATGCTGAACCGTCCGCGCAAGGTGCTGCGCGCTCCCGAGCCGGAGACGCCCGCCGCCGCGCCCATTTCGGGCACGCTGCACAAGCCGGCCGGCAAGCCCGGCGCCACGCCTGGCGCGAAGAAAGACGCCAAGCCCGCCGCGCCCGGCAGCAAGAAGACCATCAAGACGGCCGAAGTCGCTTCGACCTGGTCCGACGACGCTTCGCGCAAGAAGCCCGCTGACAAGGCGGCCACTCCGGCCAGCCGCGACGGCTGGCGTGCGGGCGGCAAGGGCGGCAAGGGCGGCGGCCGGGGCGGCCGCAACCAGCAGAACGACCGCCGCAACGAGCCGGCGCCGCAGGAATTCATCGCGCGTGAAGTCCACGTGCCTGAAACCATCAGCGTGGCCGACCTGGCCCACAAGATGTCCGTCAAGGCCGCCGAAGTCATCAAGCAATTGATGAAGCTGGGCCAGATGGTCACCATCAACCAGGTGCTGGACCAGGAAACGGCCATGATCGTGGTCGAGGAATTGGGCCACGTCGCCATCGCTGCCAAGCTGGACGATCCGGAAGCCTTCCTGGACGAATCGGCCACCGGCACCGAAGCCGAGATGCTGCCGCGCGCCCCGGTCGTGACCGTCATGGGCCACGTCGACCACGGCAAGACCTCGCTGCTGGACTACATCCGCCGCGCCAAGGTCGCCGCGGGCGAGGCCGGCGGCATTACGCAGCACATCGGCGCCTACCACGTCGAAACCGAACGCGGCATGGTCACCTTCCTGGACACCCCGGGCCACGAGGCGTTCACCGCCATGCGTGCCCGCGGTGCCAAGGCCACCGACATCGTCATCCTGGTCTGCGCGGCCGACGACGGCGTGATGCCGCAGACGCGTGAAGCCATCCACCATGCGAAGGCCGCCGGCGTTCCCATGGTCGTGGCCATGACCAAGATCGACAAGCCCACCGCCAACCCCGACCGCGTCAAGCAGGAACTGGTCGCCGAGGAAGTGGTGCCGGAAGAATACGGCGGCGACGTGCCGTTCGTGCCCGTGTCGGCCAAGACCGGCGAGGGCATCGACGACCTGCTCGAAAACGTCCTGCTGCAAGCCGAAGTGCTGGAGCTGAAGGCCCCGGTCGAAGCGCCCGCCAAGGGCCTGGTGATCGAAGCCCGCCTCGACAAGGGCCGCGGCCCGGTCGCGACCATCCTGGTGCAAAGCGGCACGCTGCACCGCGGCGACGTGGTGCTGGCCGGCGCCAGCTTCGGCCGCGTGCGCGCCATGCTGGACGAAAACGGCAAGCCCATCCAGGAAGCCGGTCCGTCCATCCCCGTCGAAATCCAGGGCCTGACCGAAGTGCCGGCCGCCGGCGACGAACTGATGGTGCTGTCCGACGAACGCAAGGCGCGCGAAATCGCGCTGTTCCGCCAGGGCAAGTTCCGCGACGTCAAGCTGGCCCGCCAGCAGGCCGCCAAGCTCGAGTCCATGTTCGACAACCTGGGCGAAGGCACGCAGACCCTGGCGCTGATCGTCAAGACCGACGTCCAGGGCTCGCAGGAAGCGCTGGTGCAGTCGCTGACCAAGCTGTCGACCGACGAAGTGCGCGTGCAGGTCGTGCACGCGGCCGTGGGCGGCATCTCGGAAAGCGACATCAACCTGGCCATCGCCTCGAACGCCGTCGTGATCGGCTTCAACGTCCGCGCCGAAGCCAGCGCCAAGAAGCTGGCCGAAGCCAACGGCATCGACGTGCGCTACTACAACATCATCTACGACGCCGTGGACGAAGTGAAGGCGGCCATGTCGGGCATGCTGGCGCCCGAGAAGAAAGAAGAGATCATCGGCCTGGTCGAGATCCGCGAGGTCTACAGCATCTCCCGCATCGGCAACATCGCCGGTTGTATGGTGCTGGACGGCATCGTGCGTCGCGATTCGCAGGTCCGCCTGCTGCGCAACAACGTGGTCCACTGGACCGGCCAGCTCGATTCGCTGCGCCGCTTCAAGGACGACGTCAAGGAAGTCAAGTCGGGCTTCGACTGCGGTCTCACGCTGCGCGGCAACAACGACATCCAGGTGGGCGACCAACTGGAAGTCTTTGAAATCAAGGAAATCGCGCGTACGCTGTAAGGCGTCCGCGAGGCATTGTTTCTAATGAGCCGTCACAAGTCCAAAGCCATTCCCGGCCGCAATCTGCGGCTGGCCGACCAGATCCAGAAGGATCTGGCCGGGATCATCCAGCGCGAGATCGATACGACCCGCGCTGGATTGATCACGCTCTCCGGTGTGGAATTGTCGACCGACTACGCGCATGCCAAGGTGTACTTCACGGTTCTGGGCGCCGAGCCCGAGGCCGCGACCGCCTTGCTGAACGAAAAAGCCGGTTGGCTGCACTCGCAGCTCTACAAGCTGTTGCACATCCACACTGTCCCCACTTTGCGTTTCATCCACGACGAGCAGATTGCCCGTGGCATCGAGATGTCGATCCTGATCGACCGCGCAAACCGGCCCGGCCCGCACTCGGGCGTGCCCGACGAACCTGAAGACCAGTCCTGATCGGGCTGTCGTCACTGCTTTAAAACCGGATTCCGACGATGGCTAAACGACGCGGGCTTACGCTCGACGGTGTGCTGTTGCTCGACAAACCCGTGGGTCTGTCGAGCAACCATGCGCTGCAGCGCGCCAAACGCGCCATGGACGCGGCGAAAGCCGGCCATACGGGCACGCTGGACCCCTTCGCCACCGGGCTGCTGGTGTGCTGCATGGGGAAAGCGACGAAAATTTCCGGCGCCATGCTCAACGCCGACAAGGCATATCGCGCTACGCTGCAATTTGGGTCGGAAACCGACTCCGGCGACCTGACCGGCAACGTGGTGTCCACGGCCGAGCCGGGCTTCGTGGTGCAGGAGCAGGCGCTGCGCGAAGCGCTGTCACGTTTCTCGGGCACGATCGAGCAGATTCCGCCCATGTATTCAGCGCTCAAGCGCGACGGCAAGCCCCTGTACGAATACGCGCGCGCCGGCATCGAACTGGAGCGGCCGCCGCGCCAGGTCACGATTTACCGCATTGAACTGCTGTCCCTGAACGGGACGGAGGCAGAGATCGATGTGGCTTGCAGTAAAGGCACATACATCCGGACGCTGGCCCAGGACATCGGGCGCGTGCTGGGCTGTTACGCCCACCTGACTGCGCTGCGGCGCACGCACGTCGGGCCTTTTTCCCTGGATCGCGCCGTTGCGCTGGAAGCCTTGCAGGCCATGCCAGATCCCAAGCAGGCATTGCTTGCACTGAACGAATTGCCGGCGGGTTTGCTGCCCGCCACCTGACCTTAAAGGACTAGCTATGACTCGCGCCCTGCGCAACGTCGCCATCATCGCCCACGTCGACCACGGCAAAACGACCCTGGTCGACCAGTTGCTGCGCCAATCCGGCACCTTCCGCGAAAACCAGGCGCTGACCGAACGGGTCATGGACTCGAACGACCTGGAAAAAGAACGCGGCATCACCATTCTGGCCAAGAACTGTGCCGTTGAATACCAAGGCACGCACATCAACATCATCGACACCCCGGGACACGCGGACTTCGGCGGCGAAGTCGAGCGCGTGCTGTCCATGGTCGACGGCGTGCTGCTGCTGGTGGACGCGGTCGAAGGCCCCATGCCCCAGACCATCTTCGTGACCCGCAAGGCGCTGGCCCTGGGCCTGAAGCCCATCGTCGTGGTCAACAAGGTGGACCGCCCGGGCGCCCGTACCGATTTCGTCATCAACGCCACGTTCGACCTGTTCGACAAGCTGGGCGCCACCGACGAGCAGCTCGACTTCCCCGTGGTGTACGCCTCGGGCCTGTCCGGCTACGCCGGCCTGAACCCCGACGTGCGCGAAGGCGATATGCGCCCGTTGTTCGAAGCCATCCTCGAACACGTGCCGCAGCGCGATGACGATCCCAACGGTTCGCTGCAGATGCAGATCATCTCGCTCGACTACAACAGCTACGTCGGCAAGATCGGCGTGGGCCGCATCAACCGCGGCCGCATGCGTCCCGGCATGGAAGTGGCCTACAAGTTCGGCCCCGAAGGCCAGGGCGGCCGCGGCCGCATCAACCAGGTGCTGAAGTTCCACGGCCTGGAGCGCATCGTCGTGGACGAGGCCGAAGCCGGCGACATCGTGCTGATCAACGGTATCGAGGAACTGGGCATCGGCTGCACGGTCACGGACCCGGCCAACCAGGACGCGCTGCCCATGCTGCGCATCGACGAGCCCACCCTGACCATGAACTTCATGGTGAACACGTCGCCGCTGGCCGGCCGTGAAGGCAAGTTCGTCACCAGCCGCCAACTGCGCGACCGCCTGGACCGCGAACTGAAGTCCAACGTGGCGCTGCGCGTGCGCGACACCGGCGACGACACGGTGTTCGAAGTGTCGGGCCGCGGCGAACTGCACCTGACCATCCTGCTGGAGACGATGCGCCGCGAAGGCTACGAGCTGGCCGTGTCGCGCCCGCGCGTGGTGTTCAAGGACATCGACGGCGTGAAGTGCGAGCCGTTCGAATCGCTGACCGTCGACGTCGAAGACGCCCACCAGGGCGGCGTGATGGAAGAGCTGGGCCGCCGCAAGGGCGACCTGCAGGACATGCAGCCGGACGGCCGCGGCCGCACCCGCCTGGAATACCTGATTCCCGCCCGCGGCCTGATCGGTTTCCAGAACGAGTTCCTGACGCTGACGCGCGGCACCGGCCTGATGAGCCACATCTTCCACGAGTACGCGCCCGTCAAGGAAGGCTCGATCGGCGAGCGCCGCAACGGCGTGCTGATCAGCCAGGACCACGGCGACGCCGTGGCCTACGCCCTGTGGAAGCTGCAGGACCGCGGCCGCATGTTCGTCAACCCGGGCGATGCGCTGTACGAAGGCATGATCATCGGCATCCACAGCCGCGACAACGACTTGGTCGTGAACCCGATCAAGGGCAAGCAGCTCACCAACGTGCGCGCCTCGGGCACCGACGAAGCCGTGCGCCTGGTTCCGCCGATCCAGATGTCGCTGGAATACGCCGTGGAATTCATCGATGACGACGAACTGGTGGAAATCACGCCCAAGTCGATCCGCCTGCGCAAGCGCTACCTGCTCGAAAACGAGCGCAAGCGCGCCGCGCGCGAAGCCGCCATTTAAGGCTGCCGGGGGAATTCCCCCGGATCGATGAAAAAGCACCGCGTTCCCCTAGGGGCGCGGTGCTTTTTTATCGCCGCGGCGTGCTTTCGGCGGCGCCGCTAGCGGCCGGCCGGAGAGATGTCCATGGAAAATCCCGCCTGCTCCAGGTCCCGGATCAAGCGGGCGCGCTGCGCCTCGTCCAGTTCCACCAGCGGTGGCCTCAGGCGCAGCCAGCCATCATTGCCGCTCCAGTGGGCAATGGCAGCCTTCAGGGCCGGGATCATGGGATAGGCCTGGAAGATGCGGCGCACGACGTTCAAGGCTTCCTGCCGCTGGTCCGCATCGTCGTCGCGCCAATGTTCGTGGAGCTCGCGGATGCGGGGCGCGTTGACGTTGGCCGTCGCGCTGATGCAGCCGGCCCCGCCGTGGCGCAAAGTGTCCAGCAGGAAGGACTCGCTGCCGGCGAATACGTCGAAGCCGCGGGGCGCGTAGCGGTCGAGCATGGCGCGGGTGTTGTTCCAGTCGCCGGAAGAGTCCTTGATGCCCGCGATGGCGTCCGGGTAGGCCTGGAGCAGGCGCTCGATCAACGGCAGCGTGATGGGCACCTGGGTGACTTGCGGGATGTGGTACAGGTAGATGCGCAGGCGGGAATCGCCCGTGCGTTCGATGATTTCGGCGTAGTAGCGGAACAGGCCTTCGTCGGAGACGTCCTTGTAGTAGAACGGCGGCAGGGTCAGCACGCCCGCGCAGCCGGCCCCGGCTGCGCGCCGCGCCAGGCGCGTCGCGGTGGGCAGGTCGCAGGCGCCGTTGCCCGGCATCATGCCGCGCGGATCCACGCCGGCCTGCAGCAGCGCGTCCAGCATCTCGACGCGTTCGTCGGGGGACAGGGAATTGGCCTCGGAATTGGTGCCGAGGAAAGCCAGGCCTATGCCGTTGGACTGCAGCCAGCGGCACTGGGCGATGAAGTTCTCGATATCCACGCCGCCGTCGGCGCGCAGAGGGGTGACGACAGGCGACAACACGCCTCTTATACGGTCGTTCATAGGGGCTCCTGAGAGGGGGAGGCCTGGCCGGCGGTCCGCAGCCAGGCTTCCAGGTGTAGCACGAAGCCGTCCACCACGCGCGCTTCGTGTCCGCGCGAGGCCGCGCTGTTGTGCGGGCTGATCCAGACGGAAGGCAGCGTCCACAAGGGGGACGCCGCGGGAAGGGGCTCGTCGACGAAGGTGTCGAGATAGGCCCCGGCCAGCCGGCCTGTTGCCAACGCCCGGGCCAGGGCGGCTTCGTCCACCAGTTCGCCGCGCGCCACGTTGGCGATGCGCGCATGGCGCGGCAGCAGGGCGAGCCGCCGGGCGTCGATCAGGCCCGCGGTGGCGTCCGTCAGCGGCAGCGCCAGGACCAGCCAATCGCATTGCGGCAGCACGTCATCGAGCTGCTCGAGCGGGAGGGTGGCGTCGAACGGCGCGGTCGGGACCGCGGCGCGGCGCACGGCCGTCGTCCGCAGTCCCACGGCCTTGGCCAGCCGGCCGATTTCCTTGCCGATGGCGCCCGCGCCCAGTACCAGCACATGCAGCGTGTCGAGGTCCGGCGGACGCGCCGCGCCGGACAGCGGGGCCCACTCGCGCCTCGCCTGCGAGGCCAGCCAGCGGTCGAAGCCGCGCGACTGCGCCAGAATGGCGGCCAGCGCCGTTTGCGCGATGGGCCCGGCGGCGACGCCCGTCGAGCTGGTCACGCGCACCCCGCGCGCCAGGGCGCGGGCGTATTGGGGCAGGTCGATGCCGGACGAACACACGTGCAGCCAGCGCAGGCGGGGAGCCGCGTCGGCCACCCGGAAGAACGCGTCCGACAGCGGTCCCGGCTTGCGCAGCGAACTGCCTTCGTAAAGATCGCGCGAGAAGAACGCCGCGTCGATGCGGTCCGGCGCCGCGGCGGCCTCGGCGATGCGATACCGCCGCAGCCGCAGGCCGGCCTCGTCCGCCAGCGCATCGAAGCGCGCGCCGTGGGCCTGGTCCACGCTGTCCGACAGCAGCAGGCCGATCGCCGCCGGTTCCTGCGCGGCGGTTTTCATCGCACGACCTGCCAGCGGTCGCGTTCGCCGGGGTAGACGACGCCGTACTCGGCCAGGGCCGCTTCGTCGAAGCAAAAGCCCAGCCCCGGTTCGCGCGGCAGCAGCACCTGGCCGTCCTCCGCCGACAACTGGCGGTCGATGAGGCGGCGGAAATTGACGATATGGTCGTCCGGCATCCACTCCAGGTAGGTGGCGTTGGGCGCGCTTGCGACCAGGTGCACGTGCACGTCGTGCCAGGCATGCGGCGCCACGGTGATGCCATGGCTGTCCGCGGTCGCGGCGATGCGCCGCCATTCGGTGATGCCGCCGCAGACCGTCGCGTCCGTCTGCAGGATGGTGGTGGCGCCGCTCTGGATCAGGTCCTTGAAGCGCCAGCGTCCGGCCTCGATTTCACCGGTGGCCACGGTGACCGGGGTGGCGTTGGCCAGGCGGATGTGGTTGTCCAGGTCGTCAGGCGAAAACGGCTCTTCGATCCAGAAGGGGCGGTACGGTTCGAACGCGCGCATGTATTCCAGCGCGGTGGGCAGGTCGCGCCAGGCATTGTTGGCATCGAGCATCAGGCGCACGTCGTCGCCGATGGCCTCGCGCACCGCCGCGATGCGCTTGCGTTCGCCGGCCACGCTTTCCAGCCCGACCTTGATTTTCACGGCGCGGAAGCCCGCCTTGACGTGTCCGGCCATTTCCTCGGCCAGCTTGTCCGGCGTCTTGCCCGGCAGGTAGTAGCCGCCGCTGGCATAGGCGGGCACGCGGTCCGCGACGGTCGCGCCCAGATACTGATGCAGCGGCAGGCCGGCGCTGCGCGCGTTCAGGTCCCACAACGCGATGTCGATGGCCGAAAGCGCGCGCATCACGCCGCCGGCGCGGCCCAGCAGCAGCGCTTCCTGGTAGAGCTCCGACCACAGGCCCTCGACCCGCAGGGATTCCTGGCCGACGAGGCGCGGCGCAAGCAGGTCCGTCACGGCAACCGCGAGCAGCCTGCCCGCGGAATTGACCGCATAGCAGTATCCCAGGCCTTCCTGCCCGTCGGTGGAACGGATGCGGACCAGGCAGTATTCGCGCGCCTTGACCTGGCGGGTGGAGAAGGTCACCGGATGGGCGAGCGGGACGCGGGCGATGCAGACGGAGACGGATTCGATGGTAGGCATGGAACGAGTGATTCCTTGTAGGCAGGGACGGGCGGGAAGCGGGCGGCGCCGTTCAGTCGAACTTGATGTGGCTTTGCTGGATGACGCGGGCCCATTTGGTCTTTTCGCTGTCGATCAGCGTCTGGAACTGGGCGGGCGAGCCGTCCAGCGAGGTCAGGCCCATTTCGTTCAGGCGGCCCTGGATTTCAGGCGTTTGCAGGACCCGGGAGATTTCCGCGTGCAGGTAGTCCAGCACCTTGGGCGGCGTGCCGGCCGGCGCGATGATGCCGAACCAGACGTTGGCTTCATAGCCCGGCACGCCGGACTCGGCCAGCGTGGGCACGTCGGGCAACTGCGGCAGGCGTTCCCGGGAAGTCACGGCAAGCGCCTTGAGCTTGTGCTGCTTGATGAAAGGCAGGCTTTGCGTCGGCGTGGCGAAGATCAGCGGAATCAGCCCGCCGATCACGTCGGTCTGCGCCGGCGCGCCGCCCTTGTACGGGATGTGGTTCATCTTGGTGCCCGCCATCTGGTCCAGCAGTTCCAGCGCGATGTGCTGGGTGGACCCCTGGCCCGGCGTGCCGAAGTCGATGCCGCTCTCCTTGGACTTGGCCAAGGCGATCAAGTCTTTGGGCGTGTCGGGGCCGAACTTGGGATTGGCCACCAGCACGAAGGGCGTATCGGCGATCAGCGACACCGGCGCGAAGTCGGCCAGGGTGTAGCTCAGGCTGGGATAGAGCAGCGTGTTGGTGACGTGCGAGGAAATCACCAGCATCAGCGTGTAGCCGTCGGGAGCGGAGCGCTTCAGTTCGCCGGTGGCGATGGTGCTGTTGGCGCCGGGCTTGTTCTCCACGATCATCGGCTGCGGCCAGGACTTGGAGAGTTCCGCGGCGACCAGGCGGGCCACGGTATCGTTCGAGCCGCCAGGCGCCATGCCGACCATCAGGCGTACCGGCTTGCTGGGAAATTCCGCGGCGGCTGCCGGCGCGGCAGCCATCGCAAGGACGGCGCTCAGGCAGGCGCCGGACAGAGTGCGGGCAAGGCGTTTCATCAGAGGTCTCCTTTGCGTGTTTTGATGTTGTGAATCCATCATAGGCAGGAGGTCTCAGTTGATGAATGGATAATTTTGATAAAAAAATCGAGAAAATCGATGAATTGGCGCAGCCGGATTGCTTGTGTCTGACACCCGTACGGATTGGCCTGTAGGTGGCCAGGGTGCTTCCGGGTGTCTGACACTGTCCGGGTGTCTGACACTGTTATGCGTGTTGGTGTCAGACACCCGTGAAGGCCTGCTTCAGCCCGTAACGGCATCTCATGCAGGTGTCAGACACTGGGCCGCCGCAACGCTTCTTGTGTCTGACACCCGTACGAATTGACCTTCGGATTGCCTGGGTGCGTCCCGGGTGTCTGACACCCCGTTAATGCATGTTTGGTGTCAGACACCCGGACGGGCCTGCGTGCGCCCGTCAGGGCATCTCGTACGGGTGTCAGACACCTGGGTAGGGGTGCGCCTGCCCGTCAGGACATCTCGTACGGGTGTCTGACACTGACCGCCATCAGTCGAGAGTAGAAGCCAGCGACCGCATTGCGGCCGTCAGGTGCTTGCGCAGCAGGGCGATGAAGGCCTGGGCGGCCAGCGAATCGGTGGCGTGGCGGCGGCGCGCCAGGCAGATATCGCGCTCGTTGATCGGCAAGGACAGCGCCACGGCGCGCAATCCGGCGAGCCGGAACTGGAACAGGGCCAGCGTGGGGGCGATGGTCACGCCCAGGCCGGCCGCGATGAAACCGGCCGCGGTCGACAGGCTGTTGACCTGGTGGGAATGCAGCCATTGGCGCGGATAGATCGCCGCGTCCAGATGCTGGCGGATGCTGCTGTTGGTTTCGAAACCGATGATCGGATAGCCCAGCACGTCCTGCACGCCCAGGCGCCGCTTGCGGGCCAGCGGATGGTCGTCCTGGCAGATGAAGTAGAAGGTGTCGCGCGCCAGCACCTCCACCTCGAGATCCGCGCTGGACGTGGTCGCGGCGCACAGGGCGAAGTCGACCTGCCGGTTGCGCACCATGTCGATGCACACCGTGCTTGCGACGTCCTGCACCTGCACGGCGATGCCGGGATACGCGGCATTGAATTGCGCGATCAGGCCCGGCAGGATGCCCGAGGAAATCGAGGGCAGGGCCGCCAATGCCACCCGGCCTTTGCGCCGTTCGACGTGGTCGCGCATTTCCGCCAGCGCGCGTTCGGTTTCGGGCAGCAGGCTGGCCACGATGTCCTGGAAGGCTTCGCCCTCGGCGGTCAATTCCACGTTGCGGGTGTTGCGCGAGAACAGCTTCACGCCCAGGTCGTTTTCCAGATTGGAGATCAGGGCGCTGAAGGCGCTTTGCGTCAGGCAGCAGTGCTCGGCCGCGCGGGTGAAGCTGCGCATATGGGCCAGGGCCGAGAAGGCCTTCATGTGGCGAAGCGAGAGATTCATGTCGGGGTTCCGGCGGGAGCGGCGGCTGGCCGCTGCCGCCTATCTTAACGGCAGGCCCCCCGAGCCGAGGCTAGGCGTGCTGGTGCCGGTACTCCTGCGTTGCGCCGCCGTATCCATAGGCTGCCGCGCGCGCGTCGATCACGTGCACGTACGAGCACTCGTGCAGTTCGCCCAGTATGTCCTGGAAAGCGGCGTAGGCGTCCTTGATGAAGCGCGCCTTCTCGGTCTTGGTGTTGGTCTCGTCGGTGACGCTGATGTCCAGGTGGAAGGCGTTCTTGCCCAGTTCGGACAGCGCGTGGCCGCCGATGAACCAGCGATCGCGGGGGATGTGTTGCAGCGTGATCGCGATCACGGGCAGCTTCTTGCCCAGCACGGACTGGGTCAGGCCGGCCACGGCGTCCACCACGCGGCGGTCGCGGGCGGCGTCGGGCTGGCCGGAAAGATGGATGACGATGTGGGGCATGGCGAGACTCCTGTTTGGGTGGGGGATGCAGGCAGTCTAGGCCGTGCATTGACATCGGAAAAGCGGGAAATTACGATCGGATCAATCGATAAAACCGTTGGATAGCCATGTCCGGTTTCGACTTGGACCAATTGCGCACCCTGGTCGCCGTGCTGGACGCCGGCAGCTTGACGGCGGCCGCCCCGAAAGTGTTCCTGTCGCAGTCTTCGGTCAGCGAGCAGATGCGCAAGCTCGAAGAGCGCGCCGGCCAGCCCCTGCTCGTGCGCGGCAAGGGCGGCGTGGTTCCCACGCCCGCGGGCGAACGCCTGCTGGCGCACGCGCGGGCCATCCTGGCGCTCAGCGACGAGGCCTATCGCGACCTGCGCGGCGTGGCGCTGCGCGGCGAATTGCGCCTGTGCATCACGGATTACTTCCGGCCGGGCGACGTGGCGCGCCTGTTGCGCAGGCTGAACGAGCAATATCCGCAGGTCCGCCTGCACGTCACCATCATGAAGAGCGGCGCGATCGAGGCGGCCTACGATCGCGGCGAGATCGACGTGGGGATTTCGATGTCCATCCAGGAGCGCGGCGCCGCGCGCGGCCGCGCGCAGGGGGCGCTGCTGCGGCGCGAGCCGCTCCTGTGGATGGCGGCGGACGGGCTCGCGTTCCCGCGCGGCGACGCCTTGCCCTTGCTGGTGCTGCCGGAAACCTGCGCGCTGCGGCAGTTCGTCGAGCGCCTGCTGTCGCGCCGCGGCGTGCCGTATTCGGTGGCCCACGTGGCTTCCGGCGTGGCGGGGCTGCAACTGGCGGTGGCGGCCGGGCTGGGCGTGGCCTGCCTGAACGAATCCTCGCTGGCGCCCGGCATTTCCCGCCTGCACGATCCGGGCCTGCCGGCCTTGCCGCCGGTGGAGTTCCGCCTGTTGCCCGCCAGGCCGGGCGAAAGCGAGTTCGTCGGGCTGGCGCGCGAGGCGATCGTCAAGGCGATGGGCTAGCGCCAACAGGCCCTGGACCCGCTTGCAGCCAGTCCAGGAAATCTCGGCCCGGCCCGCTGTCCCGGATGATCGCGCCTATCGGCTGGAACGAGCCGGGCGAGGCGATGCGCAGGCGCTGGAAGTGCCCATGCTGCATGTACCAATTGGCCAGCGTCAACGGCACCATCGCCAGGGCCTGCTGCGCCTGCATGACGGCGATGAGCAGCGGCATCGGGGGCGCGGCGCTGGCCAGCCTGCACAGGCGCGGAGCGACGCCGGCGCGCTCGAAAAAAGCCTTGAAGACCGCATGGATGGCCAGTTCCGGCCGCGGTTCGATCCAGAGTCCGGAAGCGATCTGCGCGGGCGTGGGCGCGCTGCCGGGAGCCAGCAGCGGATGGCCCGCGGCCGCCACGATCACCGCCTCGTCCTGCTGCAGCGGCACGAATTCCAGGCTGGTCGGGACTGCGTCGGGTTGCCGGCACAGCAGCATGTCCAGACTGCCGTTGGCAGCCTGGGGCAGCAGATGCTCGCGGCTGCCTTCAACGATTTCCACCTGCAGCCCGGGGCGCGCCTTCAGGTAGTCGGGCAGGCGCTCGGCCAGCAGGCCGCCGCTGGCCGCCGGGATGGCGCCCAGCCGCAGGTAGCCGGTGGCGCCCTGGCGCAGGGCCGCGACGGAGTCGGTGGAGGCGCGCAGGGTGGTCAACATGCCCCGTGCGCACTCCGCCATGAGCTGGCCGCAGCGCGTGGTCCGCATGCCGCGGGCGTGGCGCTCGAACAGGCGCACCTCCAGCAGGTCCTCGATATCGGCCAGCGCGTGCGTGGCCGCCGGCTGGCTCATGCCGATGTGGCCGGCGGCCTGCTGGATGCTGCCGAGGTCGGCGATGCCGGCGAGGAGCTGCAGGTGGCGCAGCCGGCCCTTGGCGAGCAGGCGGGCCAGCAGCGTGGCGGGGGCGACGTCCATGTGGCGTGATCTAAGGTATTCAAATTTTGAATATATCCACCCATTAATGTATTTGAAATAAGGATATGCCCTGGCCACAATGCGGCGATCCCTTTCATGCTTCCTTCCTCCCAAGGAGTCGCCGTCCATGAAGTACCGCCTGTTGCATATCCTTGTCTGCGCCGTGACTTTCGGCGCGTGTTCCCTGGCGGCCGCCCAGGACGGCTATCCGACCCAGCCCGTGCGCCTTATCGTGCCCTTCGCGCCAGGCGGGTCCACGGACGTGCTGGCCCGCGCGGTGGCCGAGGGCCTGCGCAAGGAACTGGGCCAGAGCGTGGTGGTGGAAAACCGCGCCGGCGCGGGCGGCCTGATCGGCACCGAGGCCGTGGCGCGGGCCGAGGCCGACGGCTACACGCTGGGCATGGCGACGGTCAGCACCATGGCCGTCAATCCGCTGCTGTACGGCACCAAGCGGGTCGATCCCGCGACGCAATTGAAGGCGGTGGCCTCGGTGGCGACGGTGCCGGTCGTGTGGATGGTGAATCCGGCCTTTCCGGCGCAGGACTTCGCGCAGTTCCTGGCCGAACTGCGCGCGCATCCCGGCAAGTACTCCTTCGGCTCGCCGGGCGTGGGCTCGCTGGGGCATTTGAACCTGGCCGCGATGAATGCCGACATGAAAGTGGACGTGCTGCACGTGCCGTACCGCGGCATGGGACCGGCGCTGACCGCGGCGGTGGGCGGCGAGGTGCAGGTGCAGCAGGACCAGTACGCGTCGGCGCAATCGCTGATCAAGGCGGGAAAGCTGCGCGCGATCGCCGTGTCCGCGCCCGGACGGCTGGCGGACATGCCGGAGCTGCCGACCCTGGCGGAACTGGGCTATCCGCAGTTGAACGCCCTGGGCCAGACCTGGTTCGGCCTGGTCGCGCCGGCCGGCACGCCCGATGCCGTGGTGCAGCGCCTGAACCAGGCCGTGGGCCGCGCATTGGCGGATCCCGCGCTGGTGCAGCGGCTGGCCTCGCTGGGCGCGCAGCCGGACGCGGGCACGCCGCAGGCCTTCGCCGACCGCATCGCGCAGACGCTGGCCGCCAACCGGAAAATCATTGAAACTGCCGGAATCAAGCTCGACGAGTAGGCGGTCTTTCCCGCCGGGCCGCTCCGAGGGGCCCGGTTTCCTGCGGCGCGGCGCGGGCGTTTGCCCGCGGCAGCCGGCTCACACGAACCCTGCCACTGGAGAAACCATGGGTGCCATCGACAAACTCGCGCCGTTCATCGACGCGCGCAGCGAGCGTTACGCAGAACTGAGCGACCGCATCTGGAGCCTGGCGGAACTGCGCTACGACGAACACAAGTCCGCCGAGCTGCATATCGCGATGCTGGAGGAAGCGGGCTTTCGCGTCACGCGCGATGCCGCCGGCATTCCCACCGCGTTCGTGGCCGAGGCCGGCAGCGGCGGTCCGGTGATCGGCATCCTGGGCGAGTACGACGCGCTGTCGGGCCTGAGCCAGGAAAGCGGCGCGTACGCCTGCCTGCCTTCGCCGGAAACGCCGAACGGCAACGGCCATGGCTGCGGCCACCACCTGCTGGGCACGGCCGCGCATTTCGCGGCGGTGGCGGTGAAGGAATTCCTGGAGGCCAACGGCTTGCCCGGCACCATCCGCTTCTACGGCTGTCCGGCGGAAGAGGGCGGTTCGGGCAAGACCTTCATGGCGCGGGCGGGCCTGTTCGACGACCTGGACGCGGCGCTGACCTGGCATCCGGCTTCGCACACCGGGATCTTCCATCAGTCTTCGCTGGCCAACATCCAGGCCTATTTCCGCTTTCGCGGCATCGCCGCCCATGCCGCGAATTCGCCGCACCTGGGCCGCAGCGCGCTGGACGCGGTCGAACTGATGAACGTGGGCGTGAACTACCTGCGCGAGCACATGGTGCCGGACGCGCGGGTGCATTACGCCGTGACCAACAGCGGCGGCATTTCACCCAATGTGGTGCAGGCCCGCGCCGAGGTGCTGTACCTGGTGCGCGCGCCCATCAATTCCCAGGCGGCCGAGCTGTACGGGCGCGTGCAGAACGTGGCGCGCGGCGCCGCGCTGATGACGGGCTGCGAGCTGGAGATCGTCTTCGACAAGGCCTGCTCGAACTACATTCCGAACCGCGTGCTCAACCAGGTCATGTACGACAACATGCAGGCGCTGCAGGGCCCGGCCTATACGGAAGGCGAGCAGCAGGCCGCGCGCCGCATGTGGGACGCGATTTCCGGGGACGACATCGACAACGCCGGCAAGAACCTGGGCGCGGTGCTGCGCAATCCCACGCCGCTGTTCCAGGGCGTGGCGCCGTACGACCCGGGCAAGACCGAGATCACCTACGGATCCACCGACGTCGGCGACGTCAGTTGGGTCACGCCCACCGCGCAATGCTGGGGCGCGTGCTACGCCTACGGCACGCCCTTCCATTCCTGGCAGATGGTGGCCCAGGGCAAGATGTCCATGGCGCACAAGGGCATGGTGCATGCGGCCAAGATCATCGCGGCGACCGCCGCCGATCTGTACGCCCGTCCGCAGGAACTGGAGCGCGCCAAGGCCGAGCTGATGGAAGCGCGGCGAGGGCAGCCCTACGTCTGCCCGATACCCGCGGACGTGCTGCCCTCGTTCATGCGCTGAGCATGAACCCCGCGCCGCGCGCGCTACGCGCGCTTGCAGCCCCTTGAGGGGCTGCGCCGCCTCAGGGCGGCCTGGCGGCGGCGCGGACTTCTACTCTACGCGCGCGGGTTCAGGCCGGCAGGGACGGCGCGTATTGCGCGTCCGAGGTGACCATCGCGTGGAACTCCACCACTTTGCGCACCACTTTCACCGGATCGTCCTCGATGATGAAAAGATCCAGGTCGTGCGCGCCTATCATGCCGTTGGCCAGCACCTGGCTGCCCAGCCAGTCGACCAGGCCGGACCAGTATTCGCTGCCCACCAGCACGATGGGGGCGGGCGGGACCTTGCCCGTCTGGATGAGCGTCAACGCTTCGAAGAGTTCGTCCAGGGTGCCGAAACCGCCAGGCATCGCCACGTAGGCGAAGCTGTGCATGAAGAATGTTGCCTTGCGGGAGAAAAAATACTCGAAGGAAAGGCTGATCGTTTGGTATTCGTTGTTGTGCGCTTCGTGCGGCAGGCTGATGTTCAAGCCGATACTGGTGCCGCCTGCCTCGAATGCGCCTTTGTTTGCTGCCTCCATGATGCCGGGACCGCCTCCGGCGATCACCGCGAAACCTGCCTCGGCCAGGGCGGCCGAAATCGCGATGGTGGTCTCATAGTGGGGGGAATTGCGGCTTACCCGCGCACTGCCGAAGACACTGACTGCAGGCCCGATATTCGCGAGCTTGTCTGCCGCCGTCCGTATCTCTGACATAATCAGCGGAATTTGTTTGTTGGCGGGTGTTTCCGCGGCTATTGCCATATCTGCCTTTGTAACCATGAAAAAAACCTTATTACTGGTCGACGGTTCAAGTTACTTGTACCGCGCTTTCCACGCTATGCCTGATTTGCGCAACGCGCAAGGCGAACCCACGGGTGCGCTCTACGGCGTGGTGAATATGCTGCGCAAACTTGTATCTGATCATAAGGCAGAGTATGCCGCATGTATTTTCGATGCCCGCGGCAAGACCTTCCGGGACGACATCTACCCCGAATACAAGTCGCATCGGCCGCCCATGCCGGAAGACCTGGCCTCGCAGATCGAGCCCATCCACCGCGCGGTGCGCGCGCTGGGCTGGCCGGTGCTGGCGATCGAGGGAGTCGAAGCCGACGACGTGATCGGCACCCTGGCCAAGCGCGCCGCCGAACACGACGTCCACACCATCGTGTCCACCGGCGACAAGGACCTGGCGCAACTGGTCAACAGCCACGTCACCCTGGTCAACACCATGAGCGGGGAAGTGCTGGACGAAACCGGCGTGGTCAACAAGTTCGGCGTGCCGCCCGACCGCATCGTCGACTACCTCATGCTGGTGGGCGATACGGTGGACAATGTCCCGGGCGTGACCAAGGTGGGCCCGAAGACGGCCGCCAAATGGATTACGGAATTCGGCTCCATCGACAAACTGGTCGAAGGCGCGGACGGGGTCAAGGGCGTGGCGGGCAACAACCTGCGCGACGCGATTCCGAAATTCCCGCTGACGCGCCAACTGCTCACCGTGAAGTGCGACTGCGACCTGGCGGGCCACGTCGATAGCGTCGACGACCTGACGCCGCGTCCGCGCGACAATGCGGCGCTGACCGAAATCTACGAACGCTACGGCTTCCGCACCTGGCTGCGCGAGCTGACCGGCGATGCCGAGCGCGTGCCCACGGGCGACGCCCGCATCGCCCATGACGCGCCCGCCGCGCCCACCGAACTGGATTACCAGATTCTTTCGGACTGGGCCGCGTTCGACGCCTGGATGGAGAAGCTGGAAGGTGCGTCGCTGGTCGCGCTGGACACCGAAACCACCTCGCTGGACGAAATGCAGGCCCGCCTGGTGGGCATGTCGCTGGCGGTGGCGCCCGGCGTCGCGTGCTATATCCCGGTTGCGCACCGCGGGCCGGACGGCGCCACCCAGTTGCCCAAGGACGAAGTGCTGGCGCGCCTGAAGCCGTGGCTGGAGGACGCCTCGCGCGCCAAGCTGCTGCACCATGCCAAGTACGACACGCATGTGTTCGCCAACGAAGGCATCCGGCTGGCCGGCACGGCCGAAGACACCATGCTGCAGGCCTACGTGCTGGAATCGCACCGCGGCGTGGGCCTGAACGACCTGGCCCAGCGTTACCTGGGCCGCAGCGGCGTATCCTACGAGGACCTCTGCGGCAAGGGCGCCAAGCAGATCGGTTTCGACGAGGTGGCGGTCGACAAGGCCGGCCACTATGCCGCCGAGGACGCGGATTTCACGCTGCAATTGCACCAGGTGCTGCGGCCCATGGTGGCGGCCGACGAGGGGCTGAACCGCATCTACCTGCTGGAAATGCAGGTGTCGGCGGTGCTGACCACGATCGAGCGCAACGGCGTCAAGGTGGACGCCGCCGAACTGGGGCGGCAAAGCCACAAGCTAGGCCAGGAAATGCTCCAGCTCGAGCAAAAAGCCTATGAACTGGCGGGCCAGCCTTTCAACCTGAATTCCCCCAAGCAACTGGGCGAGATCCTGTTCGGCCGCATGGAGCTGCCGGTGGTGCGCAAGACCGCCAGCGGCGCGCCGTCCACCGACGAGGAAGTGCTGAGCAAGCTGGCGCAGGATTACCCGCTGCCGCAGGTGCTGCTGGAATACCGCGGCCTGTCCAAGCTGAAGTCCACGTACACGGACAAGCTGCCGCGCATGATCAATCCGGCGACGGGGCGGGTGCACACGCATTACTCGCAGGCCGCCGTGATCACCGGCCGGCTGGCCTCGTCCGATCCCAACCTGCAGAACATCCCGGTGCGTACCGAGGCGGGCCGCCGCGTGCGCGAAGCGTTCGTGGCCGAGCAGGGCATGCTGCTGTCGGCCGACTATTCGCAGATCGAGCTGCGCATCATGGCGCACGTCTCCGACGACGCCAACCTGCAACGCGCTTTCGCGGCGGGCGAGGACATCCACCGCGCCACGGCGTCGGAGGTGTTCGGCGTGCCGCTGGCGGACGTGTCCGCCGAGCAGCGCCGCGCGGCCAAGGCCATCAACTTCGGCCTGATCTACGGCATGGGAGTGTTCGGCCTGGCGTCCAACCTGGGCATCACGCGCGATGCCGCGCAAGCCTATATCGACCGCTATTTCGCCCGCTATCCCGGCGTGGCGATGTACATGGAAGACACCCGCCGCCGGGCGCGCGAGCAAGGCTACGTGGAAACGGTCTTCGGCCGCCGCCTGCAGTTGCCCGAGATCCGCGGCGCTTCGGGTCCGCGCCGCCAGGCCGCCGAGCGCGCCGCCATCAACGCGCCCATGCAGGGCACGGCGGCCGACCTGATCAAGATGGCCATGGTGGCCGTGCAGGACTGGCTGGACGCCGAAAACCTCCAGACGCGCATGATCATGCAGGTACACGACGAACTGGTGCTGGAAGCGCCGGACGCCGAACTGGAACTGGTGAAGCGCACGCTGCCCGGCCTGATGTGCAACGTGGCAACCCTGCGCGTGCCGCTGGTCGCCGAAGTCGGCATGGGCAAGAACTGGGAACAGGCCCACTAGGGACCGGCCAGGGCGGGCCGCCGCGGCGCCGGCGGAATCGACGGGCCGCCTTCCGGGGCGGCCCATTTCCGGTTTTGGGATTGCAACAATATAATGTTGCGCTTCCCCGCCCTCTAAATACGTCCCCCAAATGTTGCTCCTCTGGGTTCTGCTCGCCACCGTCACCGGCGGGCTCATCGCCGTACTTGTCGCCAGTTGGCTGGCCTACAAGGTCTTCGCGCAATACCTGCACCACATGGTGAGCCTGTCGGTGGGGGTGCTGCTGTCGGTGGCCCTGCTGCACCTGCTGCCCGAGGCGTTCGAGACGGGCGTGGCGGACGCCCATGTGCTCTTCGGGCTGATGCTGGCGTCCTTGATCGGCTTTTTCGTCCTGGAGAAGATCGCGCTGCTGCGGCACAGCCACCACCACGAAGGCGACGGCCATCATCACCACAAGGGGCACGACCGCCACGAGGCGGGACGGGGCGGCGTGCTGATCCTGATCGGCAGCTCGCTGCACAACCTGTGCGACGGGGTGCTGGTGGCGGCGGCCTTCCTGACCGATCCGCTGCTGGGCGTGCTGACTGCCGCCTCCATCATCATCCACGAGGTGCCGCACAAGCTGGGCGATTTCGTCGTGCTGCTCAACGCCGGCCTGGCGCGCCGCCGCGCCTTCGCCCTGATCCTCTTCACCAGCTTGTGTTCAGCCGTGGGCGGCATAATAGGGTACTTCGTGCTGCAGCAGGCGCAGGGCTGGGTGCCGTATATTCTGGTGGTCGCGGCCAGCAGCTTCCTCTATATCTCGGTGGCCGACCTGATGCCGCAGATGCACGAGCGGGTATCCCTTTCCGACGCCGTTCCGCAATTGCTGCTGGTCGGGGTGGGCGTGGCGCTGATCTACAGCGTGACCACGCTGATGCACCACGGGCACGAGCATGGCGAGGAAGCCGGCCATGGCGCGCCGCAAGCGGAGCACGTCCACCGGCACTAGGGCGGTCCGAGGTACCCGGCTTTGTCGACCTCAACACAGGAGTTCTCCATGAGTTTTTCCGCAGCAGCCGGCAATGTCGCCCCCACCGTGATCCATACCGACACCCAGGGACTGGTCCACGGGGATTTCAAGCTGCCCGTGGCAGACGGAACGATCGACGCCTATTACGCCGCGCCCGAAGGCAAGCGCGACCTGCCCGTCGTGCTGGTGGTGCAGGAGATCTTCGGCGTGCACGAGCACATCAAGGACCTGTGCCGCCGGGTCGCCAAGGCCGGCTACCTGGCCGTGGCGGCGAATCTCTACGAACGCCAGGGCGACGCCTCGGCCTATACCGATATCCCCAAGCTCATTTCGGAACTGGTCAGCAAGGTGCCGGACGAGCAGGTGTACGCCGACCTGGACGCCAGCGTGGCCTGGGCCGCCCGGAACGGCGGCGATCCCAAGCGCGTGGCGGTGACGGGATTCTGCTGGGGCGGGCGCCTGACCTGGATGTACGCGGCGCACAATCCGGACGTGAAGGCGGCCGTGGCCTGGTACGGCAAGCTCAGCGTGGGCCATGGCCCCCTGATCAAGCGTGTGGCCTTCGATGTGGTGAACGAGCTGCACGCGCCGGTGCTGGGCCTGTACGGCGGCAAGGACGCCAGCATCCCGCTGGCCGACGTCGAAACCATGAAGGCCAAGCTGGCCGCCGGCAACGACAACGCCAAGCGCTCGGAGTTCGTGGTGTACCCGGAAGCCGACCACGCCTTCCTGGCCGACTACCGCGCCAGCTACCGGGCCGACGCGGCCCAGGACGGCTGGAAGCGCATGCTGGACTGGTTCAAGCGCTATCTGTAGAACAGCGCGCGCGAGGTGTGGGCCGTGATTATGCAGGTGTCCGGCGCCCATACTATATAGGTGTCCGGCACCCATACTATGCAGGTGTCTGACACCCATACGAGATCCTCATCCAAGCTGAAGGCGAAGCTACCGGGTGTCAGACACCTGGCCCGGTTCTACATAGGTGTCTGACACCCGTACGAGATCCTGATCCAAGTTGAAGGCGGTGCTGCCGGGTGTCAGACACCTGGCCCGGTTCTACATAGGTGTCTGACACCCATACGAGATCCTCATCCAAGCTGAAGGCGGTGCTGCCGGGTGTCAGACACCTGGCCCGGTTCTACATAGGTGTCTGACACCCATACGAGATCCTCATCCAAGTTGAAGGCGGTGCTACCGGGTGTCAGACACCTGGCCCGGTCCGCAGCGTGGGGGCCCTAATTCCCCGCTTCGCGCAGGCGGCTGGGCAGCAACTCTCCGTGGCGGGCCAGCAGCGGATATGCCGCGGCGCCCACCAGGTGGGAATTGATGCCCTTCATGTCGCGCAGGATGTCCAGGTAGAGTGCGCCCACTTCGGCCGCGTCGACCTCGCCGGCCTTGATCTTCTGCAGATGCGTATCCGCCGCGGTGGTTTCTATCGTGCGGAAGCGCGCCTTTTCGCCCGCCAGCGAGCGGGCCTGGCGCAAGTCGTCGTTGACGAACAGGGCGGCGGCCGTGCGCTGGTTGGCGATGAGCTGGCCCAGCGTGTCGTCCAGGCTGGCGCGCTGTTCCGGCGAGAAGACCCAGCCCTGCTTGCGCAGCTTGGCGATATGGCCGAGCAGGCCGTGGTGGGCGATGTCGCCCGCATGGCCGATATTGCTGATGAAAGCCAGGATGTCGTCCAGGCGCTGCAGGTCTTCGCGCGTCATGTTTTCCTGGTCCAGCGTGGCCAGGTAGGTCGTGATGGCGTTTTCCAGCTTGTCCAGGGCGCTGTCCAGTTGGCGCGCCTGCACCATGCGGTGGCGGTTGTCGCGCTTGAATCCGGCGCGCGCATACAGCAGCAGGGTCTGCAGCATGTCGGCCATGCGCAGGCCTTCCCGGGCGGCGTTGCCCAGGGCCACGGCCGGCACGTCGTGGGCCCATTCGTCCAGGTATTGGGGGCGGGACGGATCGTTCGGATCGGCCCGCTTGGGCAGCCAGCGGGTCAGCAGGGCGGCATAGGGCGTCAGCAGCGGCAGGAACACCACGGCGATGACGGCGTTGAACAACGTGTGGAAATTGGCCACGGCGCGAGCGGGATCGCGCGCCAGTTCGCTCATCAGCGGTTGCAGGTAGGGCAGCAGTATCAGGCCGGCCAGCACGCCGATCACCCGGGTTAGCAGGTTGCCCAGGGGCAGGCGGCGCGCGGCGGGGTCGTCTCCGGTGACGCCCTCGATCATGGGGTTGATGGCGGTGCCCAGGTTGGCGCCCAGCACCAGCGCGAACGCGACGTGCGGCGCCACCATGTGGTGGCTGGCCAGCGACATCACCAGCACCACCACCGCCACGCTCGAGTGCGCGGCCCAGGTGAAGGCGGCCGACAGCAGCACCGCCGCCACCGGCTGGGTCGACAGGGCGTCCAGGATCATGCCCAGTATGGGCGCGGTCTGGAACGGCTGGAACAGCTCGACCAACTGGTGCAGGGACAGCAGCAGCAGCCCCAGGCCGATGAAGACGCGGCCCAGGTCGCGCGTGCGCCCGGGCGGGTAGCGGCGGAACATCCAGACGCCCGCCAGGATGAGGATCGGGGCCAGCGAGGTCAGGTCGAAGGACAGCAACTGGACGATGAGCGTGGTGCCCACGTTGGCGCCCAGCATGGCGGCCAGTGCCGGCACCAGGCTGACCACGCCGCCGGCCGCGAAGCCGGTGATCATCAGGCCCGTGGCGGTGCTGCTCTGCAGCGCGGCGGTGATGCCCAGCCCGGCCGCGAAGGCCCGCAGCCGGGTGCCCAGGGCCCTGCCCAGGGCCGCGCCCAGCGCGGCCCCGAAGGCGCGTTGAACGCCGGTTTGGACCATATGCACGCCCCACAGCAGAAGGGCGACGTAACCCGCAAAGTCAAGCAGCGTGATAAGACCGGACATCCTGGCGTGTTTCCATTCTTTTTATGACAAGAAATATTTCTGTAATGATCGCATGCGCGGCAAGGCCAGGGAAACCTGTCCCCACAATACAGCATACGCCCGACGGGGCTTTGCTGCCGCCGGCAGCGGCAGCGCGTATCATTGCCTGACCATTTGTCAGATGTACTGGAGTTTTGCGTGGCGGTTTCCGTATTCGACCTGTTCAAGATAGGCATAGGCCCGTCCAGCTCCCACACGGTGGGGCCGATGCGGGCGGCGCTGCTGTTCGCCCAGGGGCTGGAGCGCGACGGCCTGATGCCGCGCGTGGCCGCCGTGCGCGCCGAACTCTACGGGTCGCTGGGCGCCACGGGCAAGGGCCACGGCACCGACAAGGGCGTGCTGCTGGGCCTGATGGGCGAGGCGCCCGATTCCGTGGATCCCGCCGCCATCGCCGGCATGATCGCGTCGGTGCGGGCCAGCCGGCAGTTGCCCCTGCTGGGACGCTACCCGGTTCCCTTCGTGGAAAAAGAGCACATGATGTTCTATCGCCGCGAAGCCATGGCGGAACATCCCAACGGCATGAAGTTCCACGCCTTCGACGCCGAAGGCGAGCCGCTGCGCGAATCCCGCTACCTGTCGGTGGGCGGCGGCTTCGTCGTGACGGCCGGCGCGTCGAACAGCCAGGTCATCGCCGCGCACGACCAATTGCCCTATCCGTTCCGCACGGGCCGCGAGCTGCTGTCCATGTGCCGCGACAGCGGCCTGTCGGTGGCCCGGTTGATGATGAAGAACGAGCTGACCTGGCGCGACGAGGCCGAGGTGCACGCGGGGCTGGACCGCATCTGGCAGGTGATGCAGGACTGCGTCTCGCGCGGCTGCGGCATCAATTATCCGGAAGCGGACGGCGAGCTGCCCGGCCCGCTGCGCGTGCGCCGGCGCGCGCCGGAGCTCTACCGCAACCTGACGCAGCGCGCCGAACGCACGCTGTCCGATCCCCTGTCGGTCATGGACTGGGTGAACCTGTACGCCATGGCCGTCAACGAGGAAAATGCCGCCGGCGGCCGCGTGGTCACGGCGCCGACCAACGGCGCGGCCGGCATCATCCCGGCCGTGCTGCATTACTACGACCGTTTCGTGCCCGGCTCCAGCCGCGACGGCGTGCGGGATTTCCTGCTGACGGCCGCGGCCGTGGGGCTGCTGTACAAGTACAACGCATCGCTCTCGGGCGCCGAGGTGGGCTGTCAGGGCGAAGTGGGCGTAGCCTGCTCGATGGCGGCGGGCGGCCTGGCCGCGGCCCTGGGCGGCACGGTGGAACAGGTCGAGAACGCCGCCGAGATCGGCATGGAGCACAACCTCGGCCTGACTTGCGACCCGGTCGGCGGCCTGGTGCAGATTCCCTGTATCGAGCGCAACGCCATGGCCTCCATCAAGGCCGTGAACGCCACGCGCATGGCGCTGCGCGGCGACGGCCAGCACTACGTGTCGCTGGATTCCGTCATCAAGACCATGCGTGAAACCGGCGCCGACATGAAAACCAAATACAAGGAAACGGCTCGCGGCGGCCTGGCGGTCAATATCGTCGAATGCTGAGGCGGCTCGGCGGCGGGGCGGCTGTCTTTGCGGAGGGGCGTCGAGGCAATCGGCCGCCCTGCTGCGTGCTTGCTCAGATCACCCGGGCGTTCTGCAGCGCCGCGATGCGGGCGGGAATCGGGGGGTGCGACGCGAACATGGCGGCGATGCCGCCCTTGCCGGTGATGCCCGAAGCCTCGAAGGACTTGGGCAGTTCGCCCGGCTCCAGGCCACCCAGGCGGGCCAGGGCGCGGATCATGGGTTCGCGCGCGCCCATCAGATGGGCCGAACCGGCGTCGGCGCGGTATTCGCGCTGGCGCGAGAACCAGGCCACGATGATCGAGGCCAGGACGCCGAAGATGATTTCACAGACCAGCACGGTGATGTAATAGCCGGGGCCCACGCCGCGGTCGTTCTTGAATATCGCGCGGTCGATGAAATAGCCGACCACCCGGGCCAGGAATACGACGAAGGTGTTCACCACGCCCTGGATCAGGGTCAGCGTGACCATGTCGCCGTTGGCGATGTGCGCCACTTCATGGGCCAGCACGGCGGCGACTTCCTCTTCGCTCATGCTTTCCAGCAGGCCGGTCGACACGGCGACCAGCGAGTCGTTCTTGAACGCGCCCGTGGCGAAGGCATTGGGGGCGCCTTCGTAGATGGCGACTTCCGGGCGGCCGATGCCGGCGCGGTCGGCGAGCTGGTGCACGGTGTCCACGAGCCAGGCCTCGCGCTGGTTGCGGGGCGAGTTCGGATCCAGCACCTGCGCGCCGGTGCTCCACTTGGCCACCGGCTTGCTGATCAAAAGCGAAATGATGGCGCCCGTGAAACCGACGACCAGCGAGAAGATCAGCAGGGCGTTGAGGTTGAGGCCGTTGGCCGTGATGTAGCGGTCTACGCCCAGGATGCGCAGCGTGGCCGACAGCACGAGCATGACGGCCAGGTTGGTGATGACGAACAGAATGATGCGTTTCATGTTTTTTTGTTCCTCTGCGAGCGGGAATTGCCGGAATTCGACATGGCGGCGGCCCGCCAGTTCCCCAAGCCGGCGGCACCGCTCCGGTGACGGAGAGTATAGTATCGCTTTCCCTTAGTACTCCTTACTTTTCCCTTAGCGCAGATCCCCCATGCAGGCTCTCTGGATGTTAGTGGCGTCCGCCATGTTCGCCATCATGGGGTCGTTCGTGAAGCTCGGCACCGAGCACGGCGCCTCGTTGCCGCAAGTCGTGCTCTTCCGCGGCCTGCCTTCGGTCATCCTGCTGCTGATCTGGGCCCGCGCCGGCCGCCAGTCCATCATTCCCACAAGCTGGAAGCTGCACCTGTGGCGCAACCTGTCGGGCGTGACCTCGATGTGGCTGGGTTTTTTCGCCATTTCCCATCTGCCCCTGGCCACGGCCACCAGCCTGAATTACACGGCGCCGCTGTTCATCGCCTGCTGGATGCTGGGCTGGGGGGGCGCGCAGCGCGACCCCGTGCGCATCGCGGCGGTGGCGCTGGGTTTCCTGGGCGTGATCGCCGTGCTGCGCCCCAGCATCAACGAGGACCAGTGGCTGGCCGCCCTGCTGGGCATGGGGGCGGGCGCCATGTCGGCCATCGCCATGATGCAGATCCGCCAATTGGGCCGCATCGGCGAACCCGAATGGCGCACCGTGCTGTTTTTCTCCGTGGCGGTATGCGTGTCCAGCCTAGCCGGGCTGGCTTTCGAGGGCTGGGGCCTGGCCGACTGGACGGGCTATCTCTCGCTGGTCGGCGTGGGCGTGGCGGGCCTGTTCGGCCAATTGGCCATGACCCGCGCGTTCGGCGTGGGCTCCGCGCTGCTGACGGCCGCCCTGCAATACAGCACCATTATTTTCGCGGCCCTGCTGGGCATGGGTTTGTGGGGCGACCATCTGGACGCCCTGGCCTGGGCAGGCATGGGCCTGATCATCTTCGCGGGCTTGCTGTCGGTCTGGCGCACCATGCGCGACCCCAAGTCGATCTGAGCCGCGGCCGCCTCTACACAGGAGCACACCGAATGACGACGACACTGATTGCCGCGGCCGATCTGGCCGAGCGCCTGGATGCGCCCGGCATCCGCATTTTCGACGTGCGCCACGACCTGACCGACCACGCGGCGGGCCGCCAGGCCTACGGGGCCGGCCACATCCCGGGCGCCCGCTACCTGGACCACGAGACCGAACTGGCCGCGGCCCGCACGGGCGCCAACGGCCGCCATCCGCTGCCGTCGCGCGCGGCGTTCGGCGCGCTCATGGCCGCCCACGGCGTCACGCCGCAGACCCTGGTCGTGGCCTACGACGCCAGCGGCGGCATGTACGCCGCCCACCTGTGGTGGATGCTGCGCTGGCTGGGGCATGAAAAAGCGGCCGTGCTGGACGGCGGCTGGCAGGCCTGGACCGCCGCCGGGCTGCCCGCCACGACGGAAACGGCCGCCGCCGTGCGCGCGGGCGATCCCATCGAGCCGGGGCCGGCGCTGGCCGGTGCGGTGGACGCCCAGGCCGTGCTGGACAATATTTCCCGTCCGGCCTTCACGGTGATCGACGCGCGCGCGGCCAACCGCTACCGCGGCGAGGTCGAGCCCATGGACCCGGTAGCCGGCCATATTCCGGGCGCGCTGAACCGCCCCAACGGCGAAAACCTCCAGGCCGACGGCCGCTTCAAGCCGGCCGCGCGGTTGCGCGAGGAATTCGCCAGCCTGCTGGACGGCCGCGATCCGGCCGCCATCGTGCACCAGTGCGGCTCGGGCATCACGGCCTGCCACAACCTGCTGGCCATGGAGATCGCGGGCCTGACGGGTTCGCGCCTGTATCCGGGCTCCTGGAGCGAGTGGTGCAGCGATCCGTCCCGCCCGGTCGCCCGGGGCGCCTAGCGCCGGCATCTCCCCGAATGGCCGCCTTACCAGACGGCGGCCAGCTTGACCCGCCCGGAAACGCCCTCGGCGATTTCCAGGAAATGGTCCAGGGACGGCGTCGCCAGTCCAGGGACCTTGGCCATGTCGTCCCAGCGCCTCAGGCGTATCGCATCCGGCGCGCCCGGCATGCTCGCGAAATCCACCGCCTGGCCCGCATCGAAACTCCCCCCCTGCAACGCCAGGCTGCGCTTCGAGTCCTCCGACAGCGACGCTTCATATTGCGGTTCCACATAGCAGAGGTAGCGCTTGGCCTCCACGTGCAGCCGGATCGGGTCCAGCACCGCCGGGCTGAACAGGCCGCGCAGGAAGGGCAGCACGAAGTACTGGTGCTTGTCGTCGATGCCGCGCAGGGTGGGCGTGCCCGGCCGGTCGGCGATCAGGTGGCCCAGGTCGTGCAGCAGGCAGGCCGTGATCAGGTGGGGGTCGGCGCCGTTGCGTTCGGCCAGCGCGGCGGTCTGCAGCGCGTGCCGCAGGTGGCTGACGGACTCGCCATGATAGGAGCGGTGTCCGCGTTCCAGGAAAAGCTGTTCGATATCTTGCAGGGTCAAGGCCATGGTCGTCTCCAGGGTGGCCGCAAAGGGGGGACGGCGGGCAGGGGCGTTCGCGGTCAGTCCGCGGCCGGCGCCATCTCCAGAAAGCGCGCGATGAGCTGCACCGGTTGGCGCTCGCGCAGGCAATACAGGTATTCGTGCATTTCAATGTCGGCGCCCTGGATGTCCAGGGCCGCCAGGTCGGGGTGCGAGGGAATTTCCCGCGACGGGATCAGGCTGATCCCCAGTCCGCACAGGATGGCCTGGCGGATCGATTCGCGGCTGCCGATCTCCAGCGTCCGGCGCACGGCGATGCCGGCCGCCTGCAGGGCGTCCTCGGTGAGCTGCCGCGTCATGGAGCCGGGCTCGCGCAGGAGCAGGGCGTGTTCCGCCAGATCGGCCAGGCGGACCTGGCCGCGGCGCGCCAGCGGGTGGTCGCGATGCGTCACCACGCGGATGGGATCGGCGGCGATCATCCGCCGGTAGAGGTGCTTGTCATCCATCAGAAAGGATGAGGTGGCAATCTCGATGCGGTAATCGTGCAGGGCCTGCAGCATGCTCTGCGAATTGCCGATGGTGAGGGTCAGGTCGATGCCGGGGTAGCGCTGGTTGTAGCTGCGCACCGTGTCCATGATGTAGTAGGGGCCGGTGGCGCCGATGCGCAGATTGCCCTCGCGCAGGTCGCTGGCGTCGCGCAGGCGGAAATCGATCTCCGTTTCCTGCTGCACCAGCTTTTCCACCATGGGCATCAGGCTGTGGCCCGCGTCCGACAGCCGCATGCCGCGTCCCTGCCGGTGGAACAGCTCCACGCCGTAGCGCGACTCCAACTGGCGCAGTTGCCCCGTCACCGTGGGCTGGCTGACGCCCAACTGGGCGGCGGCCTTGGTGACGGTGCCGCAGCGGGCCACGGCGTAGAAGGATTTGAGTTCGGCGACGAGCACGGTTTTGGGGGGCGGTAAATGGACGCAATGCGCAAGACCGCCAGTACACCAAAATAATTTGATGTTTTTATTACTGCATTTGCGCGAAGTGTCATAAACACTCAATACGCGCCTTCCATACTGCATGCGTTCCCCAACCGGAGGCCCCATGGCCGAACGCGACAACGCATTTCTCTCCGTCAGGCATCTCGTGAAGCGGTTCGGCAGCCATACCGCGCTGTCCGACGTATCGCTCGACATCCGCGCCGGAGAACTGGTGTGCCTGCTGGGCCCCTCGGGCTGCGGCAAGACCACCCTGCTGCGCGCCATCGCCGGCCTGGAGCGCCAGGACAGCGGCACGATCGTGCTGTCCGGCCGCGACATTTCCCACGCCGAGCCGCAAGCGCGCGACTACGGCATCCTGTTCCAGTCCTACGCCCTGTTCCCCAACCTGACCGTGGCCCAGAACGTGGCCTACGGGCTGAGCGGCAAGCGCGCCCACCGCAGCCACGTCGCCAGCCGCGTCGAGGAAATGCTGACGCTGGTGGGCCTGGCGGGCGCGGCCGAAAAATATCCGGGACAGATCTCGGGCGGGCAGCAGCAGCGCGTGGCCCTGGCGCGCGCGCTGGCGCCTTCGCCGTCCCTGCTGCTGCTGGACGAACCCATGTCGGCGCTGGACGCCCGGGTGCGCGAGCACCTGCGCATCGAGCTGCGCGCCCTGCAGAAGCGCCTGTCCATCACCACGCTGATGGTGACGCACGACCAGGAAGAGGCCATGGTGATGGCCGACCGCATCGCCGTCATGAACGGCGGCGTCATCGAACAGTACGGCACGCCGCGGGAGCTTTATCGCCAGCCCGGCTCGGCCTTCATCGCCGATTTCGTGGGCGAGGCGAACTGGCTGCCGTTCGAGCGCGTGGATGCCCACCGCGCCCGCGTCGGCCGGCAGGAACTGGCCGTCGACGAGACGCTGGATGCCGGCAGCGGCAGGCTTTTCGTGCGCCCCGAAGCCGTGCGCGTCAGCACGGCGCGCCCGGAGCAGCCCAATGCCATGCTGGCCGACGTGCTGGACGGCGTGTTCCTGGGTCGCGGCTATCGCCTGGCACTGCGCCTGGAAGGCGTGCCCGGCGCCACGGTCCATTCCATCGTCTCCCCTGAAATCGGAGACGCCCTGCTGGGCCCTCACGCCGCCAGCCGTTGCTGGGTGGAGCTGCCGCGCCATGCGATACGCGCCTACGCTTGATCCGGCCATGATCCGTTCCTCCCAGGCGCCCGCGCCGGCCGCTTCCTTCCCCGCGCCCGCGCCATTGCTGGGCCGCCGCCCCTTGCCCGCGTGGATCGGCGCCGCCGGCCTGGCGGGCGGGCAGGGCGCGCTGGCGCTGTGCCTGCTGCTGTTCCTGGCCCTGCCGCTGGCAGCGATCCTGGTCAAGGCCGTGACCGACGGCAACGGCGATTGGGCCGGGCTGTCGGTGGTGGCCGGCATCATCGGCGGCGACGGCTTCCTGGGCATGGTCGCCCGCAGCCTGGCGGTCGGCGCGGTGACGACGCTGCTGGTCGTGCCCTGCGCCTACGGATTCGCCTACGGCCTGACGCGCACGCGCCTGCCGGGCAAGGGGCTGCTGCGCACCGTCGCCTTGCTGCCGCTGCTCGCCCCGTCGCTGCTGCCGGGCATCGCCCTGGTGTACCTGCTGGGCAACCAGGGACTGCTCAAGGGGCTGACCGGCGGCGCCACCATCTACGGCTTCTGGGGCATCGTCGTGGGCGAGGCGTTCTATACCTTCCCGCATGCCCTGATGATCCTGCTGACCGGCCTGGCCCTGGCCGACGGCCGTCTCTACGATGCCGCGCGCGCCATGGGCGCCGGTCCCTGGCGCACCTTCACGACCGTGACCCTGCCGGGCACCCGCTACGCCGTGTTCTCCGCGTGCTGCGTGGTGTTCACGCTGACGGTGACGGACTTCGGCGTGCCCAAGGTCGTCGGCGGCGATTACAACGTGCTGGCGATGGAGGCCTACAAGGCCGTGGTGGGGCAGCAGAATTTTCCCAAGGGCGCGGCCATCGGCATTCTGCTGCTCCTGCCCGCCATCCTGACCTTCGCGCTGGACCGCCGGCTGCGCGCCCGCCAGGGCGCCCAGATGAGCGGCCGGGCCCAGCCCTATGCCGCGGGCCCCAACCGCCGCCGCGACGCCGCGTTCCTGGCGCTGGCGGGCGTGCTGGCCGCGTTCCTGCTGCTGGTCATCGGCGTGGCGGTATGGGCCTCGTTCGTGAAGATGTGGCCCTACAACCTGTCCATGTCGCTGCGCTCCTACGATTTCGACAACATGGACGGCGGCGGCTGGCTGGCCTGGCGCAACAGCCTGCAACTGGCGTTCTGCACCGCGCTGGTGGGCACGGCCGTGGTCTTCGCCGGCGCCTGGATGATGGAAAAGGTGCCGGCCCGCAGCGGCATGGCGCGCGGCCTGCGCGGCATGCTCGGCATGCTGGCGTTGATGCCGATGGCCGTCCCCGGCCTGGTGCTGGGCCTGGGCTACATCTTTTTCTTCAACAGCCCGATGAACCCGCTGAACGTGCTGTACGGAACCATGCCGCTGCTGGTGCTGTGCACGGTGGTCCATTTCTACACCAGCGCGCACCTGACGGCTTCCACGGCGCTCAACGCGCTGGATCCCGAGTTCGAGGCCGCTTCCGCATCGCTGAAGGTGCCGCGCCTGACCACCTTCCTGCGCGTGACCCTGCCGATGTGCCTGCCGGCCGCGCTGGACGTCGCCCGCTACCTGTTCGTTTCCGCCATGACGACGGTGTCCGCGGTGGTGTTCCTGTACAGCCCGTCCACGGTGCTGGCCGCGGTCGCGGTGCTGAACATGGACGACGCCGGCTTCATCGGCCCCGCCGCCGCCATGTGCACGGTAATCATGGCGAGTTCGGCCGCCGCGGCGCTGGTCCTGCATTTGGCAAGCCGCGCGCTGGTGGCGCGCAGCCAGGCCTGGCGCCGCCCCGCGGCCCATTGATCGACTATTTCCAAGGATAGATTCTCATGACTGTTTCGCCTTTGCCCGTCCGCCTGGAAGCGGTGATCTTCGACTGGGCCGGAACGCTGGTCGATTTCGGTTCCTTCGCGCCCACCAAGGTCTTCGTCGACGCCTTCTCGCAGTTCGGCATGGACGTCTCGCTGGAGCAGGCCCGCGGCCCGATGGGCATGGGCAAGTGGGACCACATCCGCACGCTGTGCAACGAAATCGCCATCGCCAGCCAGTACCAGGCCCAGTTCGGCCGCCTGCCCACGGACGACGACGTGACCGCCATCTATGAGCGCTTCCTGCCGATGCAGCTCGATAAGGTCGCCCAGTATTCGGCGGCGATACCCGGCGCGGCCGAGCTGCTGCGCGCGCTGCGCCAGCGCGGCCTGAAGATCGGTTCCTGCTCCGGCTATCCCGACAGCGTCATGCGCCGCGTGGTCGAGCGCGCCGCCGCCGAAGGCCTGGAGCCCGATTGCATCGTGGCCAGCGACGACGTGCCGCGCGCCCGTCCGGCGCCCGCGATGGCCTTGAAGAACGTGGTGGAGCTGGGCCTGTCGGACGTGGCCGCGTGCATCAAGGTCGACGACACCGCGCCGGGCATCGAGGAAGGTCGCCGCGCCGGCATGTGGACCGTCGGCCTGCTGCTTTCCGGCAATGCCGCCGGCCTGACGCTGGACGAGTACCTGAGCCTGGACGAAGCCGGCCGCCAGGAGGCGCGCGCCCGGGCCAGCGCCGAGCTCTCGCCCGCCGCGCCGCACTACCTGATCGACACCGTCGCCGACCTGCCCGCCGTGATCGCCGATATCGAATCCCGCTTGTCCGCAGGCCAGCGCCCCTAACCGTCCACCGCCCCTCGAGCACTGCATACGGGACCGGCCCGCGCCGGCCCCGGGGGACCTCTTCAGCCTTTTTTCCGCTTACCCACGGAGTACTTCATGAATCGCTACAAGCTGCTTGCACTGGCCGCCGCCCTGACGGGCATGATGGGCGCCGCCTCCGCCGCGACCACCCTGACCGTCTACACGGCGCTTGAAGCCGACCAGATCAAGGCCTACCAGGCCGCTTTCGAGAAGGCCAATCCCGACATCAAGATCCAGTGGGTGCGCGACTCCACCGGCATCATCGCCGCCAAGCTGCTGGCCGAGAAGAGCAACCCCAAGGCCGACGTGATCTGGGGCCTGGCCGGCACGGCCCTGGGGCTGATGGACAAGGAAGGCATGCTGCAGCCCTACGCGCCCAAGGGCCTGGACCAGATCGCCGCCAACATGCGCGACGCCAAGGCCGAGCCGTCGTGGGTCGGCATGGACGGCTACGCCGCCGCCATCTGCTTCAACACCATCGAAGCCGAAAAGCAGAAGCTGCCCAAGCCCACCTCGTGGCAGGACCTGACCAAGCCGGTCTACGCCGGCAAGATCGTGATGCCGAACCCGGCCTCCTCGGGCACGGGCTTCCTGGACGTGAGCGCCTGGCTGCAGATCTTCGGCGAGGAAAAGGGCTGGGCCTACATGGACGCCCTGCACAAGAACATCGGCTCGTACACGCATTCGGGTTCGAAGCCGTGCAACATGGCCGCCGCCGGCGAGTTCCCGATCGGCGTGTCGTTCGACTACCGCGCCGCCAAGCTGAAGGCCGACGGCGCGCCGGTCGAGGCCGTGTTCCCGTCGGAAGGCCTGGGCTGGGAAGTGGAAGCCACCGCCATCATGAAGGGCACGAAGAACCTGGAGGCCGCGCGCAAGCTGGCCGACTTCTCGGCCAGCCGCGAAGCCAACGAACTGTACAAGGCCAACTTCGCGGTGCTGGCGATCCCGTCGGTGGCGACGGTCAACCCCAACCTGCCGGCCGACCTGACCACGCGCATGATCAAGAACGACTTCGTGTGGGCCGCCACGAACCGCGAACGCATCATCGCCGAATGGACCAAGCGCTACGACGGCAAGTCCGAGCCGAAGAAGAAGTAAGCCGGCAAGGCAGCGCCCGGCCGGTGCTGCCCAAGTGGTCACTCCGTTTCACATTTGATTTCTCCGCCGCGTTGACACGCCTCCCGCCGTAGCCGAGCGGGGCCGCGCGGAGCCGGCTTCGCCGGTCCGCAGCGGCGCCCCCTCGAGGGGGAAGCGCGCAGCGCTCGGGGGTGGGCTCTACCCTTTATGAAGAATTTCGACGTAGTCGTGGTCGGCGCGGGCATGCTCGGCATCGCGCATGCATGGGCGGCCGCCAAGCGCGGCCTGTCCGTGGCCGTGATCGAACGCAGCCGCCAGGCGCATGGCGCCACGATCCGCAATTTCGGCCAGGTCATCGTGACGGGCCAGGCGCCCGGCACGATGCTGTCGCACGCCCAGCAGGCCCGCGAGCTGTGGCTGGACCTGGCGGGCAAGGCGGGCTTCCATGTGCGGGCCAACGGCGCCCTGGTGCTGGCGCGCAATGCCGACGAGGCGGACGTGCTGCAGGAGTTCGCCGACACGCGCATGCGGCAGGAAGGCTATCGCGCCGACCTGCTGTCGGGGCGCGACGTCGCCCGCCTGTATGGCGGCAGGCTGGCGCACCACTGCGCGGCGCTGCAGGGCCATGACGACCTGCAGATCTATTCGCGCGAAGCGCTGCCGGCCATCACGCGCTACCTGGCCGAGTCGCTGGGCGTCGCCTTCGTCACCGGCACGCTGGCGCGCGCTGTCGAAGACGGGCGGGTCTGCACCTCGGCCGGCGAATTCAAGGGCTCGCACGTGTTCGTCTGCCCGGGCCACGACTACCTGACCCTGCTGCCCGAACTGTTCGCGCCGCTGGACCTGGAGATCACGCGCCTGCAGATGCTGCGCGCCGCGTTCGAGACGGACCCCATCGCGCTGGACCGTCCGCTGCTCACGGGCCTGTCCTGCGTGCACTACGGCGCGTTCTCGGACCTGCCGTCGGCGCTGGCGCTGCGCGACCTGATCCGGGAGCGCACGCCGATGCTGCTGGAGAACGGCATCCACCTGCTGATCAGCCCCACGCCCTACGGCGAACTGATCATCGGCGACTCGCACCGCTACGGCCAGGACGCGCTCCCGTTCAACGACGAAGCCGTCGACGACGCGATGCTGGACCTGGCCTCGCAGGCCCTCGGTTCCCGGCTGCGCGTGCTGGAGCGCTGGCAGGGCGTCTATGGCGCCCACGGCCCGGCGCCGTTCTCGGTCATGCCGGTGGACCCGGCCACGACCGTGGCGGTCATGCACTCGGGCGTGGGCATGACAGTGGGGCTCGCCATCGGCGAGCGCACCGTGGCCGGGGCGCTGGGACGCTGATCCGGGCTTAAAGAAGAAAAAAGAGGCCTCGCAACGCGAGGCCTCTTTGCATGAGCGAGCGCCGCCGAAGCCCGGGCTTCAGAGCTGCTCCTGCATGATGCGGCGATACCATTCGTGGAAGTGCTGCATGCCGTCTTCCATGGGCGACTGGTAGGGGCCGGTTTCGTTCACGCCGCGCTGCATCAGGGCCTTGCGGCCGGCGTCCATGCGTTCGGCGATCTCGTCGTCCTCGATGGCCGTTTCCATGTAGGCCGCGCGCTGCGCCTCGACGAATTCGCGCTCGAAGGCGGCGATTTCCTCGGGGTAGTAGAACTCGACCACGTTCACCGTTTCCTGGGGGCTCTTCGGGTACAGGGTGGAGAGCACCAGCACGTGCGGATAGAGCTCGATCATGTGGGTCGGGAAATACGTGACCCAGACCGCGCCGAAATCGGGCGCGTCGCCTTCGCGGAAGGCCAGCAGGCGGTCATGCCACTGTTTGTAGACGTCCGAACCCGGCTGCGCCAGCGCATTGTGCACGCCGACGCGTTGCAGGCTGTACCAGTCGTTGAACTCCCAGCTCAGGTCGTCGCAAGTGACGAAGCGGCCCAGGCCGGGGTGGAACGGGCCGACGTGGTAGTCCTCGAGGTAGACCTCGATGAAGGTCTTCCAGTTGTAGTTGCACTGGTGCACCTCGACGTGGTCCAGCACGTAGTCGCCGAAGTCGAATTCCGGACGCGAGAACAGCGGGGCCATGTCGGAGGACGGGTCGCGCGGGCCCTCGAACAGCAGGCCGTGGCAATCGCGCAGCCGGAACTTCTGCAGGTTCATGCAGGGCGTGGTGTCGAACTGGGGCGCGCCCAACAACTCGCCCTGGTTGTTGTACGTCCAGCGGTGCAGCGGACACACGATGTTGCCGCCGGTAGCCTTCAGACTGCCCTTCGTATTGCAGTTGCCGGCCACGTTGCCGGCTTCGCCGCCAAGCATCAATGCCTGCCGGTGGCGGCAGACATTTGAGATGAGTTCAACGCCTTGCTGGTTGCGAACCAGCACGCGGCCTCCGTTTTCCTGGACCAGCGTACGCCAGTCCCCGATTTCGGGCACCAGTTTCTGGTGGCCGACGTATTGCGAGGATTGCTTGAAAATGAGTTCTTGCTCGCGGGCAAAGAGGGCTTCGTCAAAATATGCGCTGACGGGTAGCTGGGTGCGAGCTGGCACTACGTGTGCCATCCGACCGATGTCGGTCATGATTCCCTCCGCTCGGATAAAAAAGCCAGGACGGTCGAGCTTTTGCCAAGCAGCTTTGCCTGGTGGCCTTGCCCGGCGTGCATGGTGGAACTGTCCGGCCGGGCCTGAGGGCTTGGCCGAATCCGCCGGCTGGTTGCCGGTTGAATTCCGCTGGGCAAATCCGCCAAGTGAAATCCGCTGGGTGGATTCCGTTCTGGCGCGAAGAAAAATCGGTGTCTGGCCGATCAAATAAGCCGTGAATTGTACCCCAACCCCTGCACGCGCGCCCGCGCAGATCCGAGTGGCCGGGCATACCCGTGGCGGAATCCTTTCGGCGGATGCCGAAATCCGGTTTCCCCTACGCGGCGCAGGCCTTTCAGACCAGCCTGCGGGTCGCCGGATGCCGCCTCAGCAGCCAACTGCTTGCGGCCGACAGCGCGAAGACGGTCGCGGCCAGCAAGGGCAGTGTCCAGGTGTCGTTGCGCGAGCCCGTCATGGCGCCGGCGCGGCGCGCCAGGTCCAGGAACAGGGGGTGGATCAGATAGACGCCGAAGGTCAGCGGGGCCAGCGAGGCCAGGCGCGGCACGCGGGGCGAGGAGACGATCCATTGGAACGCGGCCAGCGACATGAACGGCACGGTCAGGCTGAAATAATCGTAGAAATAAGTGTCCAGCGTGCGGCTGCTGGACAGGGCGTAGACGCCCAGCGCGGTCGCGGCCACACTGGCCGCCAGCATCAGGCCGGGACGCGGTATGCGCATCTGGCCGTCGAAGATCAGGCGGCCGGCCACGAAATAGCCCAGATAGGGAAGGAACCAAGTCAGGAAGAAGCCCGCGGGCGCGCCCAGCGCGCGGCGGTACAGCGCGTCGAGAATCGCCACGCCCAGGATGCCCACCACCCACAGCGCCCGCGCCCGCGAGGTGCTGCGGGCATACAGCAGCCGGGTCAGCGGGGCGAACAGGTACAGGCCCACGATCATGTACAGGTACCACAGATGGTAATAGGGCTCGCCCTGCACGACCTTGCGCGGCCAGAACGAAAAATCGATGCGGCCGTCGTCCCACCAGTCCAGCGCGGTGCGCCACGCCAGGTAGAACAGCGTCCAGAACAGCAGGGGCGCGCAGATCCGCGCCATGCGCCGGCTATAGAACTGCCGGGCATCCTGGGGCTTGTCGGGGTCCAGCAGCAGGGCGCCGCTGACCATCACGAATACGGGCACGCACCAGCGCGCGGCCGAATCGTAGAGGTTGGCGGCCAGCCAGGCCCCGCCGCCATAGGCGGCCGGGTTGCTGACGATCATGGCCGCGCTGTGCAGCAGGACGACGGCCAGCGCCGCCAGCCAGCGGGCGGCATCCAGGCGCGCATATCTTTCTTCCAGGTACGGCATCGGACTCCCGGTGAGGTGTTTGTTCCACCATAGCAGCCGGGAGCGAGGGGGCGGTGTATCCAGGAGTTAAGGCCTGTTAGCGCCGTTTTGCGAACGGTTGGTCACGAAACGGCGCAGCCCGTCATTGCAGGACGATATTGGCCTGCTTGATCAATTGCGAAACGATGGGCTGTTCGGTCTTGATCTGCTTGTCCAGTTCGGCCGGGGTGCCGGAGCGCGGGTCGATGCCCATGTCCAGCATGCGCTTCTTTACCGATTCGTCCTGCAGCGTTTCCGCCAGCGCCTGCTGCAGCTTTTCCATCACCGGGGCGGGCGTGCCCTTGGGCGCGACGAAGCTGAACCAGGCGGTCATGTCGAACGAGGGGTAGCCCTGTTCGGCCAGCGTCTCCAGCTTGGGCTGCGTGGCCAGGCGCGAGGGGCTGGTGATGGCGAAGACCTTGACCTTGCCGGCATCGGCTTGCGGCATGCCGGTGGCCACCATGTCGAAGAACAGGTCCACGTCGCCGCTGATGAGCGCCGGCAGGGCCTGCGTCGCGCCCTTGAAAGGCACGTGCAGGATGTCGATGCCCGCGCGCGACTTGAAGAGTTCCCCCGCCAGATGGGAAGAGGTTCCGGGGCCGAACGTGGCGAAGGTCAGCTTGCCCGGGTTCTGCTTGGCGTAGGCGACCACGTCCTGCGTGCTGTTGAACGGGCGCTTGGGGCTGGACAGCAGGACCAGCGGCCCCACGCCCACCATGCCGATCCGGGCGAAACCGTCGGGATCGTAGGGCAGGTCCTTGTACAGATAGCGGTTCGTGACCAGCGTGGAGTTGGTGGCCATCAGGATGGTGTAGCCGTCCGGGGCTTCGCGCGAGACGAACGCCGCGCCGATGGAGGTGCCGGCGCCTGCCTTGTTCTCGACGATCATGGGCTGGCCCAGCGTCTTGGCCATGCGCTCGGCCAGGACGCGCGTCAGCACGTCGGTGGCGCCGCCGGCCGGGAAGGGCGAGACCACCTTGATCGGGCGGGACGGGTAGGTATCGGCCTGGGCGCCCAGCGCCGCGGCCCCGAGGAGCAGGGTGGCCAGCAGTTTGAAGCTCGTGCGTATCATGTGTTCCCCTTGATGTCGCGTACAGGAATGGAGTGCCGGGTCCGGTCTTGCGCGCCGCCGCCGGGGCGGGCCGCGCGCTTGCCAGTTCACCTGGAATGTTTTAAATTCCGATAAATGGAATTTAATTTTGTTATTCGAAATAAACTATAAAAACGAAGCGAATAGAAATGCAATCTTTTTCTGACTCCAAGCGCATCGCCCACCCCGCCGCCAAGCCGGACGGCAAGGTCGAACTGAGCCTGCCCGCGCGCCGCAAGCGCGCGGCCGGCGGGGGGGAGGGCGCCAGTTCGCCCGACTTCATCACGGCGCTGGCGCGCGGACTGGACGTGCTGCGCTGCTTCCGCCACGGCGTGAGCGCGCTGGGCAACCTGGACCTGGCGCGCCTGACCGGGCTGCCCAAGCCCACCATCAGCCGCATTACCTACACCCTGACGGAACTGGGCTATCTGCGCTATCACCCCGATACCGGCAAATACTCGCCGGGCTACGGCGTGCTGGCGCTGGGCTTCGGCCTGCTGGCCGGACTGGAAGTGCGCGAGCTGGCCAAGGCCTCGATGACCGAATTGGCCCGCGGCACCGGCGGCGCGGTCGCCCTGGGCGCCTTCGACGGCGACGCCATGACTTATGTCGAGGCCATCCACGGCTCTTCCGCGCTCTATCTGCGCCTGCCGGTGGGCTACCGCGCAAGCCTGGACAGCGCCATGGGCCGCGCCTACCTGGCCAGCCTGCCGGTTCCGGCATGCGACGACGCGCTGGCGCGGCTGGGCCAGGCGGCGCCGGCGGCGGCGGCCATCGAGCGCGCCCGCGCCGAACTGCGGGAATCGGGCTGCTGCTACGCCATCGGCGAGTGGCAGTCGGGAATCAATGCCGTCGCGGTCCCGTTCTCGTCCGTCACGGGCGAAGGCGTGTTCGTCATGAGTTGCGGCGGGCCTGCCGGCCTGCTGCCCGAGGCGGACTTGCGCACGCAAGTGGCGCCTTTGTTGCGGGCGGCGGTCGCGGGGCTCGCGGGGGCGCCCGCCTGAGACGCGCGGAGCATCGGAACAGGGCCTGGGTATCTCGTACAATTCACGGATTGATCCACCCCTAGCGTCCTCGGAGACCCGTTTGGCCAAACCCACTCAAGCCGACCCGCAGGTCGACGACCGTCCCTTGCCCCAGGATTTCGAAACGGCGCTGGCCGAACTCGAATCGCTGGTCGCGGCCATGGAAGACGGATCGTTGCCGCTCGAGCAATCGCTGGCCGCCTACCGGCGCGGCGTGGCGCTCACGCGGGTCTGCCAGGATCGTCTTGCCCAGGCCGAACAGCAGGTGAAGGTCCTTGAAGGCGACTTGCTGCGCCCGCTGGACCCGGCGGCGCTGGATGACGAATAAGAACCCGATGAAGCAAATTCAACTCGCCTTCCCGGAGTGGCTGCAGGGGCGCGTGCGGCATGTCGAAGACGTCCTGGACGATCTCCTGCCTCCTGCGGATGTGCTGCCCGCCCGCCTGCACGAAGCCATGCGCTACGCCGTGCTCGGCGGCGGCAAGCGGGTGCGGGCCGCGCTGGTCTATGCGGCGGGGCAGGCCTGCCCGGTCAGCGGCAGCGTCCTGGCCATCGAAGCCTCGCTGGACCGCGCCGCCGCGGCGGTGGAACTGATCCACGCCTACTCGCTGGTGCACGACGACCTGCCCTGCATGGACGACGACACCCTGCGCCGCGGCCGGCCCACGACCCACGTGCAGTTCGACGAAGCCACCGCCATGCTGGCGGGCGACGCGCTGCAGCCGCTGGCTTTCGACCTGCTTGCCTCTTTGCCGATCGCGCCCGCGCTGATCGTGCAGGCGACCCAGTCGCTGGCGCGCGCCGCCGGCAGCCAGGGCATGGCGGGCGGCCAGGCCATCGACCTGTTCAGCGTGGGCCGCGCGCTGTCGCGCGACGAACTGCAAACCATGCACAGCATGAAGACGGGCGCCATGCTCGCCTGCAGCGTGGCCCTGGGCGGCATCGTCGCGGGCGCCAGCTCGGCCACGCGCCAGGCGCTGGACGCCTATGCGCAGGCCGTGGGCCTGGCGTTCCAGGTCGTGGACGATATCCTCGACGTGACCGCCGACAGCGCCAGCCTGGGCAAGACGCCGGGCAAGGACGCGGCGGAGAACAAGCCGACCTACGTATCGCTGCTGGGGCTTTCCGAGGCGCGGGCGTTTGCCGAAGCATTGCGACAGGACGCGTTGTCCGCGCTGGCCCCGCTGGGCGACGCGGGCAGGCGCCTGGCGGAACTGGCCGATTTCATCGTCCTGCGGGACCGCTGAGCCGAGACAAGCCCGGCCTGGATGCAGGCCGGGGCAACGAACCACATAAAAGCATGACGACAGATTTACTGGACCGCATTCAATCCCCGGCAGACCTCAAGCGCCTGGATCGCCGCGAGCTCAAGAAGCTTGCCGACGAGCTGCGAGGCTTCGTGCTGGAATCGGTATCCAAGACGGGCGGGCATCTGTCGTCCAACCTGGGCACCGTCGAGCTCACCCTGGCCCTGCACCAGGTATTCGATACGCCCCACGACCGCATCGTCTGGGACGTGGGCCACCAGTCCTATCCCCACAAGATCCTGACCGGGCGCCGCGCCGGCATGGCCAGGCTGCGGCAGCAGGGCGGCATCTCGGGCTTTCCTAAGCGCAGCGAATCCGAATACGACGCCTTCGGCACCGCGCACTCGTCCACGTCCATCTCGGCCGCGCTCGGCATGGCGGTCGCGTCGCGCAACGCCGGCGTGCAGCGCCAGCACATCGCCGTCATCGGCGACGGCGCGATGTCCGCCGGCATGGCGTTCGAGGCCATGAACAACGCAGGCGTCACGCCCAATATCAACCTGCTGGTGATCCTGAACGACAACGACATGTCGATCTCGCCGCCGGTCGGGGCATTGAACCGCTACCTGGCCCGCCTGATGTCGGGCCGCTTCTACGCGGCGGCCAAGAACGTCGGCCGCGCCGTGCTGCAACACGTGCCGCCGGTGCTGGAGCTGGCGCGCCGCTTCGAAGAACACGCCAAGGGCATGGTCACGCCGGCCACGCTGTTCGAGGAATTCGGCTTCAACTACGTCGGCCCGATCGACGGGCACGACCTGGACGCGCTGGTGCCGACCCTGCAGAACCTCAAGGCCTTGCAGGGCCTGCAGTTCCTGCACGTGGTGACGAAGAAAGGGCAGGGCTACAAGCTGGCCGAAGCGGACCCGGTGCTGTACCACGGCCCGGGCAAGTTCGATCCCGCAGTCGGCATCGAGCAATCCAAGGCGCCGGGCAAGCGCACGTTCACGCAGGTGTTCGGCCAGTGGCTGTGCGACATGGCCGAGCAGGACCAGCGCCTGGTCGCCATCACGCCCGCCATGCGCGAGGGCAGCGGGCTGGTGGAGTTCGAAAAGCGTTTCCCGCAGCGGTATTTCGACGTGGGCATCGCCGAGCAGCACGCCGTGACCTTCGCCGCCGGCGTCGCCTGCGAAGGCCAGAAGCCCGTGGTCGCAATCTATTCCACCTTCCTGCAGCGCGGCTACGACCAGTTCATCCACGACGTCGCCCTGCAGAACCTGGACGTCACGTTCGCGCTGGACCGCGCCGGCATCGTGGGCGCGGACGGCGCAACGCACGCCGGCAACTACGACATCGCCTTCCTGCGCTGCGTGCCCAATATGGTGGTGGCCACGCCGTCGGACGAAAACGAAACCCGGCTGCTGTTGTCGACCTGTTATCAGCATCCCGGCCCCGCGTCGGTGCGCTATCCGCGTGGCGCGGGCTGCGGCGCCGCGGAAGCGCCCGGCCTGGAAACCGTGGCGCTCGGCCGCGGCGTGGTACGCCGCGAGGGCGCGCGGATTGCCATCCTGGGTTTCGGCACGCTGGTCCAGGCCGCGCTGGGCGCCGCCGAAAAGCTGGACGCCACCGTGGCCGACATGCGCTTCGCCAAGCCGATAGACCGCGAACTGATCCTGGACCTGGCCGCCCGGCACGACGCGCTGGTCACGCTGGAAGACGCCGCCATCATGGGCGGCGCGGGCAGCGCGGTGCTGGAGGTGCTGAGCGCCGCGGGCGTGCAGATCCCGGTGCTGCAACTGGGGCTGCCCGACGAGTTCATCGACCATGGCGAGCAGTCGGCCCTGCTGGCCGGCATCGGCCTGGACGCGGCCGGCATCGAGCGCTCGATCCGCGCCCGCTACGCCGATCTGCCGGGTTGATACTCCTCTTTTCTGCGGGCAGGGCGCGGACGCCCGGGCCCGCGGGAATGAAACACACTGTTCCGGCCCCGCCAACCTACGAAGAAAAGGGTTTTCCCTGGCGATTGGCGGAGTATGGGCGATAATGGCCCCCTTCTCTAGATTCCTAGGCATCGCGTATCCGCGACTGAACGCCTAGACAGGTAAGCCGAAATGAATTCTCCGATCGACCCCGCCATCGTGATGCCCGACGTCCAGAGTTCGGCGGACACCCGGCACATCCCGATCCAGCGCGTGGGCATCCGTGGCGTGCGCCACCCCATGCTGGTTGAGGGCGGCGACGGCGCGCCCCAGGGCACCGTGGCCAACTGGACGCTGACGGTGGCATTGCCTCCCGAAGAAAAGGGGACGCACATGTCCCGCTTCGTGGCCCTGCTGGAAAAGTACCGCAGCACTCCCATGACGCCGGCCCTGTTCCGCGCCATGGCGGCCGACATGCTGCCGCTGCTGCATGCCGAGCGCGGCGACATCACCGCGTCGTTCCCGTATTTCATCAACAAGTCCGCTCCGATTTCCGGCGTGCAGAGCTTGCTGGACTACGAAGTCCAGTGGATCGCCCGCGCCCAGGGCGCCGAGGTCGAATTCGAGCTGATCGTACAGGTGCCCGTCACCAGCCTCTGTCCCTGCTCGAAGGCCATTTCCGAATACGGCGCGCACAACCAGCGCTCGCACGTCACCGTGTCCGCCATCCTGAACGGCGATCTCGGCATGGACAGCGTCATCCGCCTGATCGAAGAAGAAGGCTCGTGCGAACTGTGGGGCCTGCTGAAGCGCCCCGACGAAAAGTACGTCACCGAACGCGCCTACGACAATCCCAAGTTCGTCGAGGACTTGGTGCGCGACGTGGCCGCCCGCCTGAACGCCCACCCGGGCATCGCGCGCTACCGCGTGGAAGCCGAAAACTTCGAATCCATCCACAACCACTCGGCCTACGCCGTCGTGGAAGGCTGAGCCTCCCGTGCGCCATCCGGCGGCCAACGACTGGCCGCTAATCGCCGGACTGCAGGGTTGGGAATCGCGGCTGGCCGGCAATCTGGCCGGCCGCGGCCGTTTCGGCGTCGCGCTCTACGAGTTCTTCCGTTTCGGCGTGAAGCAGGCCTGGGCCTGCCTGTTCGGCGGCCTGATGTGCGCGCTGCTCCTGGGCACCCACTGGTGGTATCCGAAAGACGCCTCCCTGGCCCGCTACGATTTCCTGACCCTGGCGGCGCTGGGCATCCAGGCGGCGCTGCTGGCGCTGCGCATGGAAACCTGGAGCGAGGCCCGCGTGATCCTGATGTTCCATGTGGTGGGCACGGGAATGGAGCTGTTCAAGACGGCGGCGGGTTCGTGGATCTACCCCGAGGCCAGCGTGCTGCGCATTGGCGGCGTGCCGCTGTTCACGGGCTTTATGTACGCGGCGGTGGGCAGTTACCTGGCGCGGGTCTGGCGCCTGTTCGACTTCCGCTTCCGGGCGCATCCGCCGCTGGCGGCCACGCTCGCCCTGTCCGTGCTGATCTACGTGAATTTCTTCGCGCACCATTTCATTGTGGATTTCAGGCTGGTGCTGTTCGCGCTCACGGCCGTGCTGTTCGCCCGCTGCTGGGTGTACTTCCGGATCTGGCGCGACTACCGCCGCATGCCTCTGTTGCTGGGATTCACGCTGGTGGCGCTGTTCATCTGGTTGGCCGAAAACATCGGAACCTTCGCCAACGCCTGGCGCTACCCGAACCAGTCCGGCGGCTGGGAATGGGTGTCCTTCGCCAAGCTGGGTTCGTGGTTCCTGCTCATGATCATCAGCTACGTGATGGTCAGTGTGGTCAATCGGCCACGGGAAATCGGGCCGGCCGACGCGGCCGCAGGCCTGGAGGCTACGGGCGGAATGTCACGTCCCTAATATTTTAAGGCGAAGATGGCTTGCGCCGAACCCGCCGATCGGTGATAATCGAGAGCTTTCTTGCTCGACCGCCCATGGTTTTTGGGCAGCGGGCTGCCCCTTGCGGGCCGGCGTCCTATACAACGCAAATAGTCAAGGCAAAAGCCAAGCAAAAGCCAGGCAAAAGCCAGGCAAAAGCCAGGCGAAAGCAGGCAAAGAAGCCTTTGACAGTACAGCGCTCGTGCGAATAGCACGGCAACCCGTGGTGGAAAGCGCGGGTGCGGGACGCCAGGCCGGCGAGACATCCTCAAGGAGTTTTACTCATGCGTCACTACGAAGTAGTGTTTATCGTTCACCCCGACCAAAGCGAGCAAGTGCCCGCCATGGTCGAGCGTTACCAAGCGCTGGTCACGGGCCAAGGCGGCTCGGTCCACCGCCTGGAAGACTGGGGTCGCCGTCAACTGGCCTACCCGATCCAGAAGCTCGTCAAGGCTCACTACGTCTGCCTGAACATCGAGTGCGGCCAAGCCACGCTGGATGAGCTGGAGCACTCGTTCCGCTACAACGACGCCGTTCTGCGCCACCTGGTCATCAAGACCAAGAAGGCCCAGACCACGCCCTCGATCATGATGAAGTCGGTCGAGCGCGAAGAAGCCCGCAAGGCTTCGGCGGAAGCGGCAGCGGCTCAGGCCGAGTAAGCAGGGCTCACGCAGAGCTCTTCCCATTTGGTCCCCTTGGTGCCTGGCAGGATGAACAAGCTGGAACTCAGCGCCCGCGTTCTCGAATGCGAGCCTTTGCGACACACTCCCGCCGGATTGCCAGCGCTGGAAATGCTGCTGGCCCACGAGTCTGAAGTCATTGAAGCCGGCCTTCCGCGCCGAGTCGAACTGACCATCACGGCCGTGGCGCTGGGCGATCTGGCGCTGTTGCTGAAGGGCACGGCGCTCGGGTCCGAATTGCTGGTGCAGGGGTTTCTGGCTCCCGCCCGCAAGGACTCGATGAAGGTCAAGCTGCATTTGCAGCAGGCGCGCAAGATCGGCGGCAGCGCAGGACGCGATCCGCTGGTGGCCTGAAGGGAATGAGCAAGAGGCGCGAAAGCGCCTTCTGAATACGGATAGGTTATGGGGATCCGGGCCCGATTCGGGTAAAACCGGCCCCCTCAAACAAAGAGGCACATATCATGGCTTTCTTCGGAAAACGCAAAGAAAAACGCAAATTCACGCAGCAGAACCCGCTCTTCAAGCGCCGCAAGTTCTGCCGCTTCACCGCCGCCGGCGTGGAAGAGATCGACTACAAGGATCTGGACACCCTGCGCGACTTCGTGCAAGAAAACGGCAAGATCATCCCGGCTCGCCTGACCGGCACCAAGGCAATCTACCAGCGCCAGTTGGACACCGCCATCAAGCGCGCGCGCTTCCTGGCCCTGTTGCCTTACACCGATAACCACAACTAATCCGGGGCATAGAAATGCAAGTTATTCTGCTCGAAAAAGTCGTCAACCTGGGCAACCTCGGCGAAGTCGTCCGCGTGCGCGATGGTTACGCCCGCAACTTCCTGATTCCCCAGAAGAAGGCCCGTCGCGCAACCGACGCCGCCATGAAGGAATTCGAAGCCCGCCGCGCCGAACTGGAAAAGGCCCAGGCTGAAAAGCTGGCCGCTGCCCAAGCCCTGGGCGAGCGCCTGGCCGGTTTCCAACTGAAGGTCGTCCAGAAGGCCGGCGTCGACGGCCGCCTGTTCGGCTCGGTCACCAATGCCGACATCGCCGAAGGCCTGAAGAAGGCTGGTTTCGAAGCCGTCGAAAAGGCCCAGGTGCGCCTGCCCTCCGGCCAACTGAAGTCGGTCGGCGAGTTCCCGATCCAGGTTGCCCTGCACGCCGACGTCCTGGTCGACGTCACGGTCCTGGTCGAAGGCGAACTGTCCTAAGCCGGTACCGGCAGTGAAGAAAGCCGGCCCGCGCGCCGGCTTTTTTTTGCTTGTACCGGGCGCGGCATTTCTTCAGAGGACCCCTTGACCCAGCCACCCGTTCATCACAACGCCCCTCCCGGCTTGCGAGCCTGGCTCGAAAGCGTGGACGCATCGCGTGAACCGTCGGTGCGGGATGTGACGATAGACGGCGTGCGCTGCATCATCAAGCGGCGCCGCCCCAGCATCGGCCGGGGCGTCAGTTACGTCATGCGCTATGCGCGCGCGCTGTTCCTGGGCATGGGCTGCAAGCTCTTCCTGGGGGAATTCCCGCGGCCTGGCGTGCTGCTGCGCAACGGCCTCGCGCACGAGGCGCTGCGGCTTGGGCAACTGCTGGAGGCGGGCTGCCGCGTGCCCGAGGTATGGTGGCAGGAGCAAGGCCTGCTCGTGCTGGAATATGTGGGCGACGACCTGGCCGACCTGATCCGCAACGAAGACACGACGTCCAGGCTGTGGCTGGCCCGCGCCGCCGCGGCCGACCTGGCCGCTTTCCATGCCCGCGGCATGTGGCACGGCGGCGCCCAGATCCGCAACGTCACGCTGCGCGACGGCGAAGTCTGGCGCATCGATTTCGAAGAGAACATCGGCTCGACCCTGTCGCGCCCGCTCGCCCAGGCCTATGATCTGTTCCAGATGCTGGCTTCGCTGGCGTCTTTGCGCAAATTGCCGGACGACACCGCCCGGACCCTGGGTAAACTGGCGCTCGAGGTCTATTTCGAGCACAACCCCGATCCCGAGGTAAAGGCCCGCCTGACGCGCCTGGCGCGCCTGTTGTGCGGCACCGCTACCCCCTTGCGCGTCGTGCTGGGGCGCCTGCCTTCCCGCGATATCCAGGGATTCTTCCGGGTCTCGGATATCCTGCAGCCGTTACTATTGAAGCCATGAACACACCCGCCGACTCCCAGCTCGAATACCTGCGCGTTCCTCCCCACTCCATCGAGGCGGAGCAGTCGGTGCTGGGCGGCCTGCTGCTCGACAACGCGGCGTGGGACCGTATCGCGGACGTGCTGGTGGAAGAGGATTTCTACCGCCACGACCACCGCTTGATCTGGCATCACATTGCCAGGCTGATCGGCCTGGCGCGGCCGGCGGACGTCATCACCGTCCACGAATCGCTGGTCAGCGCCGGCAAGTCCGAGGACGCCGGCGGCCTGGCCTACCTGAACGCGCTGGCCCACAACACGCCGTCGGCCGCCAACATCCGCCGCTACGGCGAGATCGTGCGCGAGCGCGCCATGCTGCGCAAGCTGGTGTCCATCGCCGACGAGATTTCCTCGGCGGCCATGAATCCCCAGGGCAAGGAAGCGCGCCAGTTGCTGGACGAAGCCGAGTCCAAAGTCTTCCAGATCGCCCAGGAAGGCGCTCGCGGCGCCGCGGGCTTCCAGGAGATCCAGCCCCTGCTGACACAGGTGGTGGAACGCATCGACGAGCTCTACCACCGCGAGAGCACCTCGGACGTGACGGGGGTGCCCACGGGCTTTACCGATCTGGACAAGATGACCTCGGGCATGCAGGGCGGCGACCTGATCATCGTGGCCGGCCGTCCGTCCATGGGCAAGACATCGTTCTCCATGAACATCGGCGAACACGTGGCCATCGAGGAAGGGCTGCCCGTGGCGGTGTTCTCGATGGAAATGGGCGCCGTGCAATTGGCGATGCGCATGCTGGGTTCGGTGGGCTTGCTGGACCAGCACCGCATGCGTACCGGCAAGCTGATCGCCGAGGACTGGCCGCGCGTGACCCACGCCGTGCAGCTCATGCAGGACGCGCAGGTCTATATCGACGAATCCCCCGCGCTCAGCCCGATGGAAGTGCGGGCCCGCGCCCGCCGCCTGGCGCGTCAGTGCGGCCAGCTTGGCCTGATCATCATCGACTACCTGCAGCTCATGTCGGGCAACGGCTCGGGCGAGAACCGGGCTACCGAAGTGTCGGAAATCAGCCGTTCGCTCAAGGGTCTGGCCAAGGAACTCAACTGCCCGCTGATCGCGCTGTCGCAGTTGAACCGAAGCCTGGAGCAGCGCCCCAACAAGCGCCCCGTGATGAGCGACCTGCGCGAATCCGGCGCTATCGAACAGGACGCGGACGTGATCCTCTTCATCTACCGCGACGAGGTCTACAACCCCGATTCGCCGGACAAGGGTACGGCCGAGATCATCATCGGCAAGCAGCGTAACGGCCCCATCGGCACCGTGCGCCTGACCTTCCAGGGATCGAGTACGCGCTTCCTGAATTTCTCCGGCGCGCAGCCGCGGGATATGTACTGACCGACACAGCCGGGAGTGTCTGGCGCGTGTTTTCGTCAGTGTCAGGCGCCTGTCTTCGTCAGTGTCTGACACCCGTACGAGATGTCCTTTCGGATCAAGGCCGGTCTTGCCGGGTGTCTGACACATCCAGGTTCGCTGGTGTCAGACACCCGCGGAACGCCATCGTGGTTTCGACGTCTTCCCGTACGGGTGTCAGACACTAGCCTTCGTCGGTGTCAGATACCAGCCTTCGTCAGTGTCAGGCGCATGTCTTCGTCAGTGTCTGACACCCGTACGAGATGTCCTTCCGGATCAAGGCTGGTCTTGCCGGGTGTCTGACACATCCAGGCTCGCTGGTGTCAGACACCCGCGGAACGCCATCGTGGTTTCGACGTCTTCCCGTACGGGTGTCAGACACCTGTCTTCGTCGGTGTCAGACACGAGCCTTCGTCGGTGTCAGACACTAGCCTTCGTCAGTGTCAGGCGCGTGTCTTCGTCAGTGTCAGGCACTTGTCGTCCGCCCGGGTTTCAGCCGTCGATTTCCGGCCGCTTGCCGAAGCGCGCGGCCAGCACGCCGCAGACCATTAGCTGGATCTGGTGGAACAGCATCAGCGGCAGCACGATCGCGCCCACTGCGTGGCCGGCGAACAGCACCTGCGCCATCGGGATCCCGCTGGCCAGGCTTTTCTTCGAGCCGCAGAACAGCAGCGTGATGCGGTCTTCGACATTGAAGCCCAGCACTTTGCCGGCCAGCGCCGACAGGCCCAGCGCCAGGGCCAGGATCACGGCGCAGCACACCAGCAGTCCGAGCAGGGCGGGGATGGGCGTGGCGCTCCACAGGCCTTCGTTGATGGCCTCGGAGAACGCCGTGTAGACCACCAGCAGGATGGAGCCCTGGTCGACGAACTTCAGCATGGCCTTGCGCTTGTGCACCCAGGCGCCGATCCAGCGGCGGGCGAACTGGCCCAGCACGAAGGGCAGCAGCAGTTGCAGCATGATCTTGCCGACGGCGTCGAACGAGATCGGCGCGCTGCCCGCATTCGCCACGACGGTGCCCACCAGCAGAGGTGTCAGGAAAATGCCCAGCAGGCTGGAAGCGGAGGCGCTGCACACGGCGGCCGGCACGTTCCCGCGGGCCATCGAGGTGAAGGCGATGGCCGATTGCACGGTGGCGGGCAGGCAGCACAGGAACAGGATGCCCAGGTAGAGCTCGGGCGTGACCAGCGGTTCCAGCACGGGCTTGAGCGCCAGGCCCAGCAGCGGAAACATCAGGAAAGTCGCCGAGAAGATCGTCAGGTGCAGCTTCCAGTGCGTCAGGCCGGCGATGATGGCTTCGCGGGAAAGCCGCGCGCCGTGCAGGAAAAACAGCAGGCCGACGGCGATGTTGGTGATCCAGCCGAATATGACCACACCCTGTCCGTGGGCGGGCACGATGCTGGCGATGACGACGGTGCAGATCAGGTAGAGGGTGAAGCGGTCGGGAAGCAGACGGACGAGGCGTGACATGGAGGATCGAGGGACGGACGGAAAGCGCCGCGGAGCGCCGGAAACGGGGCGTATTGTAGACCCGGGCGGGGCCGGCTTCCTGACAGGCGGGTGAAGAGCCCGCGCCGCGGCGCGGATGCGGGCATCGGCGAGGGCGCGGCGGCGGCCGCGTTCAGGGAGTCATTGCCAGTGCGAGATCGAACGCCGCCACCAGCGAGGCCTGGTCGGCCAGGCCCTTGCCGGCGATGTCGAAGGCCGTGCCGTGATCGACGCTGGTGCGCACGAAGGGCAATCCCACGGTCACGTTCACGCCATGGTCCAGCCCCAGGTATTTCACGGGGATGAGGCCCTGGTCGTGGTATTGCGCTACCACGATGTCGAACTCGCCGCGGCGGGCGCGCATGAAGATCGTGTCGCCGGGCCAGGGGCCGCTGGCGTCCAGGCCTTCCGCGCGGGCGGCGGCGATGGCGGGTTCGATGATGTCGATGTCCTCGCGGCCGAACTTTCCGCCTTCGCCGGCATGCGGGTTCAGGCCCGCCACCGCGATCCGGGGATGCGCGATGCCCATTTGCCGGCAGGCCCTGTCGGCCAGCCGCATTGCCGTCAGCTCGGCGTCCGGGGTGATGCGCGCGATCACGTCCGCCAGCGCGACGTGGATGGTCACGAGCAGCACGCGCAATTCGTCGTTGGCGAGCATCATCGCGAAGTCGCGCGTGGCCGAGCGCTCGGCCAGGATCTCGGTGTGGCCGGGATAATCGATGCCGGCGGCATGCATGGACTTTTTGTTGAGCGGCGCGGTGACGATGGCGCGGATGCGGCCGGCCTGTGCGTCGTCGATGGCCGCGCACACGTAGTCATAGGCGCCGCGTCCGGCCGCGGCGCTGATCTGTCCCAGGGGCAGATCGGCAGGCAGGGCGGGGCTGCAGGCGATGACGTCGATATGGCCGGCCTCGGCGCTGGCCTGGTCGACGCCGGCGATTTCCCTGACCGTCAGCCGGGCGCCCAATTGGGCCGCGGCGCGGCGCAGCGCGCCGGCGTCTCCGTACACCACGCAGGGCGCGCCCAGGCCTTGCGCGCATGCCTTGACGACGATCTCGGGGCCGATGCCGGCGGCATCGCCCATGGTGATTCCCACGGGCAGGGAGGTATTCACGATGCTGAGAATGGGGATTGCGATGCCGATAATGCTACACCCGTTCGCGGGCGCCGCCCGCGGCGGCCGGACGGCCTTATTGCTTGTCTTCCTTGGGCGGTTCGACGACGCCGCATTCGAAAGTGACCGTGGCGCGCTTGGAGCCCAGGCCGGTCGCATGGTTGGAGGTGATCTTGGGCTTTTGCAGCTTGCGTCCGATGGACTGGCAATATTGCTCGGCGCGCTGCAGCGTCTGGTTCTTGAGTTCCACCCAGGTCAGCAATTGGGCGCCGGAGCTGTAGGTGACGCTGTAGGTGTCCTTGCCGACGGAGGTGACCTCGCTCATGCTGGAACAGGCGGCCAGAAGAGCGAGCAGGGCGGCGGCGGGGGCAAGACGTGCAAGCATGGAGGGTCCTGAAATCGCGGTAGCCACCATTACACCATCATTTCACGGGGCGGCAACGGCGCTGCGGCGGTCGACCTTGCGGCTGAGGACGATGGAAGTCTGGGTCTGCTTGACGCCGTCGATGAGGCCGATGCGATCCAGCAGGGCGTCGAGCTGCTCGTGCGTTTCGCAGCGCAGGAAGATCAGGTAGTCATATGGCCCGCTGACGGAAGACACCTCCTCGACCTCGGGCATTTTCTCCAGTTCGCGGATCACGGCGGCCGGCGTCTTGGGCAGCACGCTGATGAAGCAATAGGCGCGCACCGCGGCTTCTTCCAGCAGGCGTCCCAGGCGCACGCCGTAGCCGGCCACGATGTGTTCGCGCTCCAGCCGGGCGATGCGGGCCACCACGGTGGTGCGCGCCAGGCCGAGCTTGCGCGCCAGGATGGCCGCGGGTTCGCGCGCATTGGCTTGCAGCAGGCTGAGCAGTTGCCGGTCGATGGCGTCGAGTCTTTCGTTCATGCGATGGCGGTGGGCGGAAGAGCGGGAGTGCCGACGGTACAGGCCCCGGCCGGCCCGCGTCAATCCGGCGCTAGCCGTCCGACTCCGGCGGAATCCCGCCCTGGTAGATGCGCCCGTCGAATTCGAAGCGCGTGATGGTCTTGCGCGCGGCGTCGAAGATGCGGTCGCGGCTCGCGGCGTCCAGGCCGTCGTGGTCGGCGAAGCTGAAGCGGCACAGGTCGATGTCGCTGTCGTAGAACGCCGAATGCACGTAGCGGCTGACGTCGAGCTCATGCGCGAAATGCGCGAATTCGCGTAGCTGTTCCATTTCGTGGAAGGAGCCGTTGCGGCTGACGAGCAGCATGCCGAACTTACGTTCCTCGTCCGCCACGGGTTCCGGGGTTGGCGCCGCGTCGGCGGCCGGCGGGTCCGCGTAGTCGAAGCGGGCTCCGAATTCGTGCATGGTGGCGAGCACGCGTTGCCATGCCTCTTCGTCCAGCGCGAGGCGGGCGGCCACGAAGAACAGGCGCAGCCGGCCCAGCGAGCGCGGTTCGGGGCCGCCGACATAGCTGGACCACGGGACGGCCGCGTCCAGTGCGGCCAGCTCGGCCATGCGCGCGTCGCTGTAGCCCAGCCTGTCCTGCAGGGTGCGCATGGACAGGGCCTCCGGGGGAACGTAGTTCAGGATCGTCTTCATGGGCGCGCTCCGTTTTGCTCCGGGAGCCGGGCAGGCGGGGCCGGCGGCATGCGCCGGGGCGCCGTTGCGGCTACGCTTTCATGCTAGCGCGGCGCGTTGGGCTTGCCTAGCGTCATCAGGCCCCCAGGGCCATGCTAGGATTTGCGCCGACTTTTCATTGCCAGGAGGATCATCCATGGATATCCAGGAACAAATCGCCGTCATCGTGCACACCATTTCGCACCAGGGCGGCCGTATCGACGCGCTGAACTCGACCCTGTTGTCGATGCTGCATCTGGCCAAGGCATCGCCCGGCCTGCGCGAGGCGATCGAGGCCCAGCTCGAACAGAACTATTCCAGCCTGCTGGCCCGCTCCGAGAACCCGCAGTACGTGGCGGGCTTCGAGAGCGTGCGCGATATGGTCGCCGCCGCCCTGAAATAGGCCCGGCAAACCGGGGAGTTACCCACAACTTCTGTGGACAAGCCTTGGGATAGCGCGGGCATAGCTGCGTAAATTCCTTTGATTACAAAGGCTTGCCCCGGGCGGTCAAAGGCGGCTCCGCGTGCGCATCGCGGCGCCGTTCCAGGAAGATCGTCACGGGGCCTGCAAGCCGGGTAATATGCGCCCCCATGCGGAATCAGTATTCATTGGAATGCCGGGGCGGATCGATGGCGGTGCGTGTTTCGGAAGCGGCAAAGCTGGCGGCGTTCGACCCCGGCAAACTCTCGCCCGAAGCGCGCCAGAGCTGGGAGCGCATGGGGCATGGTTTCAAGGCCTGGCACGACTTCGACCAGCGCCACCCCGTCCTGCGCCGCCTGGCGCGCCTGCCGCTGATCGGCGGCTGGTACCGCAAGGCGCGCCGCCGCCATGTGCTTCGGGTCAGCGGCCGACTGGTGGTCTGACGCGGCGAGGCTACTTCCGGCGCCTGCGCCTGGCGTACAGGTGGTACGCCAGCCAGATGGCGGCGCCGATCGCCGCGGCCACCGCCAGCTTGGTTTCGACGCCATGCAGGCGGCCGAGCATGGATTCGATGGTCTGGCCGAACGCATAGCCCAAGGTGCTGAAGCACACCGCCCAGATGGCGGCCGCAATCGTATTGAGCACCAGGAACCGCCAGGGCGACACGCGCGATACGCCCAGCGCCACGGGGCCGACGGTGCGCAGGCCATAAAGAAAGCGCAGGGCCAGGATGAAGCCGTGCGGATAGCGGTCGACCAGCGCCAGCGCCTTCCCGAAGGCCGGCTGCTCGCGGATCCGCCTGATGTACCGGCGGTCGCGGTAGTGCCGGCCCAGATGGAACAGCAACTGGTCGGCCACGAACGAGCCGGCGAATGCGCACAGCATCACGTCGGGCAGGCGCAGCAGGCGCTGGTGCGCCAGGAACCCCGCCAGCACCACCACGCTTTCGCCTTCCAGGAAGGTGCCGGCCAGCACGGCCCACAAGCCGTAGTCGACGATGAATTGATGCAGCGTCGGGTTCATTTCTTCGGCCGTTCGCTCACGATGCGCGCCAGGGTCTGCAGGGCCAGGACGATCTCGGGCGTGGTGCGCTGCCCGCAACTGATGCGCAGGAAGTGGTCGTAGCGGGTGCTGTTCGAGAACATGGCTCCCGGCGCAACCCGTATGCCTTCCCGCAGGGCGGATTCGAACACGTCCATCCCCGAACGGCCGCCGGGCATTTCCACCCACAGCAGCATGCCGCCCTGGGGCACGCTCAGGCGGGTGCCCGGAGGGAAATGCGCGGCGATGGCCTCGGCGGTCTGGTCGCGCTGGGCCTTCAGGTGCCGGCGCAGCCGCGACAGGTGGCGGTCGTAGGCGCGGGATCCCATGAATTCCGCCACGGCCATTTGCGCGAGCGGTTCGTTGGGCCGGCTCTGGGCGAATTTCAGCATGGCGATGCGGGCCTTCCAGCGGCCGCCGATCAGCCAGCCCAGGCGCATGCCCGGGGCCAGCGTCTTGTGCATGGACGAACAATAGATGACGTTGCCGGTGGCGTCCCAGGATTTGGCCGCGGGCAGCGGCGTGTCGTCGTCGGTCAGCGCGCCATAGGTATCGTCCTCGATCAGCGGCACTTGCTGGCGTTCGCACAGCGCCACCAGGCGGGCCTTTTCCGCCTCCGGCATGACGCAGCCCAGGGGGTTCTGGAAATTGGGCACCACGACCACGGCGCGGATGTTGCCATGCGTCTGGAAAGCCAGGTCCAGCGCCTCGATGGACAGGCCGTGCTGCGGGCTGGTGGGGATCTCCAGCGCCCGCATGCCCAGGCTTTCCAGCACCTGCAGCAGGCCGAAGTAGGCGGGGGATTCGACCGCGATGGTGTCCCCGGGCCTGGCCACGGCGCGCAGCGCCAGGTTCAGCGCTTCGATGCAGCCATGCGTGACGATCACGTCGTCGGGCGTCGCATTGATGCCGTTGGCCAGCGCCCGGCGCGCGAGCACGGTGCGCAGTTCGGGATGCCCCTGCGGCGGAACCGAGCTGACCAGCACCTGCGGCGACTGGCGCAGCGCCCGCATCATCGCCTGCTTGAGGGCTTCCATGGGATAGGCTTCGGGCACCGCCGCGGCCAGCGCGAAGTTGGCGCTGACCGGATGCGCTTCGCACTTGGCCACGAAGTCGGACACCCGATCGTGGATACCCACGTACTGCGCGGCACCCAGCGTCTGGCGGATGTCGGGCTCGTCGACCGGCGGAATGCTGTTGCGCCGCGGCTTCAGGACGAAGTAGCCCGAACGGGGCCGGGCTTCGATCAGCCCGTCGTCCTCCAGTTGGCGGCAGGCCTGCAGCGCGGTGGAGAGGCTGACGTGGTGGGTGCGCACCAGCGTGCGCACGGACGGCATGCGCTGCGCCGGCGCCAGCACGCCCGCCTGGATGGCGCGCCGGTAGTGGTTGGCCAGGCGTAGGTAGAGCGGTTGCGGATCCATGCGCCGATCATGCTCCCTGGGGTCGTAATGAAGGTAGGCACAGATTCAGGCAAAGTACACCATAACAGGCAGGAAATCGAGCATCTGCATCGGTACAGAAAGCGGAATTGTGTGGCTGTTGCGCATAGCAGGGGGCGCGTAGCCTGTGTTTGTCCGACAGGAGATGAGCATGAACGCGAATTCCGCCCCAGATACCCAGGCCCGCCGCGTCTCGCTGGCCGCCGGCGCCAGCCGCCACTTCGTCCTGCGCGCCGGCGCCACCCTGGTCTGCGTCGACGGCAGCGTGCGTGTCGACGAGCCGGTAACCGGCCCGGAAGCCGCAGGGGGACTGCCTGGCGCCGTATCCGTCCGGGTCAACGCCGGCGAAGGTCACGGGCTGGCATACGGCGGCGTGGCGCGGGTCACGGCCATCGGTCCCGCCGAGGTGATCTGCCTGGACCGCCCGGGCCTGGCCAGCCGCCTGTTGCGCCAGGCGAGCGCTTTTTTTCGGTCCGGCATGGCGGGAAACCGAAAAAATTCCCTGGGTGCGCTGCACAAGATTTCAAAATGATGTATGATTCACACATCAGACGCGGGGTGGAGCAGTCTGGCAGCTCGTCGGGCTCATAACCCGAAGGTCGTAGGTTCAAATCCTGCCCCCGCAACCAGTTTCAAGCAGGGCCCGGTCCAGCCGGGCGGCGCAGCAAAATGCGCCAATCCTCAAAAAAGCCGCGATCATGTCGCGGCTTTTTTATTGCCGTCGGCACGCATGGCGTGCGCAGCGTGGGGGGGCGTATTCTTTTTTTTTTGCCCTGGATCAACTTTGTTCCAACCCGGGCTTTCCCGGGTGCGCCTCGCCCGCACAGGGCGGCGGCGCTGCGCTACGATGGGCCACGCGCGCTAGGTTGCCGCATTCGAGGAGGGTCCATGGGAACAGCAAAATACGATCATCCCGGCTACGTCGCCGACACCGGCGCTGAAGGCAAGTACCACGTGGGCATCTGGTGCCCCCATGGTTATCCGGCCCATATCCATATCGGCCGTCCCGCGGAACATGGCGATCCCCAGGCGCTGCTGCGGCTGCGCATACCGGACGGGGTCTTCCAGTCCCTGCCGGACGATCCCGAAACCCTGTGCCGCCGCGCGCTCGGCCAGGCGATGGACGCCGGGCTGCTGCGCTCGGTCGCGGTCGACGGCGAATACCAGGAACTGCGCTTCCAGTTGGATGCCGAGCCCTGGTCGGGCCCCATGCAGGCGGCGATCCGCGCCTAGTTGCCCACAGCGATTGTGGACAAGCCTTGGGATAGCCCTTGTGCATGTCCGCTTTTCCCTGCTGTAACAAAGACTTGGCACTTGCGCTCAATAAACGCCCTGCGGGGCGTTTTTTTACCTTGAGCCGAGGGGAAAAAGGAAAACCGCTGCGGCAGGGCTGTGCGACAATCCCTGCCCGCGGCCCGTCCGCGTCCTCTCCGCGCTTCCTCCCGATTCCTTTCCTATGCATCGTGCTTCGCCTGTCCATCCCGCCGGCCTGAAGGCGCTGGCGCCATGAGCCCGACCGTCAAGCGCGTCGCCGTCGTCGGCGGCGGCCCGGCCGGCCTGATGGCCGCGGAAAGGCTGAGCGAGCATGCCGTGCAGGTGGATGTATTCGATGCCATGCCTTCGGTCGGCCGCAAGTTCCTGATGGCCGGGCGGGGCGGCTTGAACCTGACCCACAGCGAACCCGCCGGGCCCTTCCTGGCCCGCTACGGCGCTCGCGCGGCGCAGGTGGCGCCGTGGCTGGCGGCGCTGGACGCCACCGGCTTGCGGGAATGGGCGCAGGGCCTGGGCATCCAGACTTTCGTGGGCTCGTCCGGACGGGTGTTCCCCGAGGAAATGAAGGCGGCTCCGCTATTGCGGGCGTGGCTGGCCAGGCTGCGCGCCCGCGGCGTCCGGCTGCATATGCGGCATCGCTGGCTGGGCTGGCCGGCCGCCTTCCGGCCCTCGGCCGCCGCGCTGCGGTTCGATACGCCCGAGGGCGTACAGGCGTATGCGGCCGACGCCGTCGTTCTGGCGCTGGGCGGCGGAAGCTGGGCCAAGCTGGGATCCGATGGCGCCTGGATGGCGGGCCTGGCGGCGCACGGCGTGGAAGTCGCGCCGCTGCGCCCGGCCAATTGCGGTTTCGACGTGGCGTGGTCGGATCACTTCCGCGAGCGCAACGCGGGGCAGCCCGTGAAGTCCGTGGCCATGGCCTGCGACGTCGCCACGGGTGAAAGACTGGCCCGGCAAGGGGAATTCGTGGTTTCCGAAACCGGCATCGAAGGCAGCCTGGTCTACGCCTTGTCCGCCGCCCTTCGGGACCGGATCGAGTCCGAGGGCCAGGCGACCGCCATGCTGGACCTGCTGCCGGACTGGTCCCAGGAAAAGGTGATGGCCGCGGTGACGCATCCGCGCGGCGCGCGCTCCATGTCCAGCCATTTGCAAAGCCGCCTGGGGCTGAAGGGTGTCAAGGCGGGCCTATTGCGCGAATGCGCCACTGCCGAAGACTTCCGCGATCCGTCGCGCCTCGGCCTGCGCATCAAGGCCTTGCCGCTGAAGCTGGCGCGGCCGCGTCCCATCGACGAGGCGATCAGCACCGCCGGCGGGGTGCGCTTCGAGGCCTTGTCGCCTGGGCTCATGCTGCAGGGGGCGCCTGGCGTCTTCTGCGCCGGCGAGATGCTGGATTGGGAGGCGCCGACGGGCGGCTATCTGCTGACGGCCTGCATGGCCAGCGGCGTCGTCGCGGCCTCGGGCGTCATGGATTTCCTGGCCGCTCAGGAGCTCGAGGGGTAGGGCACCCTGCTCGCGGGGGCGCGCGGAGCCAGATCGCCGACGACGTGGCCCACCACCGGCGGGCCGCCTTCGGGTTGCGTGATGATGCCGATGACCCGCGTGATGGCGCTGGGGGGAATGCCGGTGCCTTGCGCCGGATCCTGCACCAACTGCCAGATGGCGGCCTGCGCCGTGCCGGATTCCTCGTCGGCCGAATGCGTGGCGTCCAGACAGCTACGGGCGAAAAACGACCAGTCGGCCGCCGTGCAGGGCAGGCCGTGCGCCGTGGCCAGGCGGGCCAGCGCCTGGGGGGCGTCGGCCTGGCCAGCGGCGTGCTGGGCGGCGGCGCCCAGCGTGACATCCAGCGACAGCAACCGGAGAAACTCTACGACATTGTCTGTATTCATTGATGGGTCTCCTGCTATGGCTGTTCTTGTCCTGATCCTGCCGCGGGCCGGCGGCGACGCGTTTCAGCCGGCCTGGCCCAGCATCGATACCAACGACTGCTTCAGGCGCGGCGAGAAAATCGGTACGGTATGGGATACCCCATTGCGGTCCACGCCTTCTTTGAGTTCGACCGACTGCCCGCGGAAAATATCCGGCGCGGCGCCGATTTCGTTGTAACGGGCCAGCAGCTCGTCCACGTCGCGCTGAGCCTGGGCCAGCGTGCTGCTGTCCGCGAGCTTGCCGGCGGCGTGAGCCTGCAGGATTCGATGCAGATCGTCGATGAACAGCGCCAAAGCCGCCTGCCCGCGGCACTGCGGCTGTTCCCAGCCCCAGCCTTGAGGAGTGGAAGCGGCGCCCTGCGATACATGTTTCTTCATCATTTGCGCATGCTAATCCATTGCCGGCAATTGCGCGACAGGAGCGAATACCAGTGCCGGGCGTCCATGCGTTGCGGGTACGCACACCTCCGTCGCGGGGGCGCTTGCGGGTGATGCCCAAATCGTAGGCTTTGCGGTATGCTGGTTTCGCTTTCCTCGGCCAGACAGGAGATGTCCATGAAAAACAAAGTCTTTCTCGTCATGCTGCTTTCGATCGCCGCGCTTTCGGCGGGGTGCAACACCGTTGCGGGCGCCGGCAAGGATATTCAGCGAGGCGGGGAAAAGATAGAAGGCGCCGCCACCAAGTAGCCCGTCGGCCGCTTTCCGGCTCGAAGCCGTGCGTGAAATGTTCAGGCATTTCGCGCGCGGCTTTTTTTGTCGCCGGGCCGCCCCAAGGGTGGGCTCGGGAGGCAGCAAGCACGCATCGCGTGCGCGGCGTGGGGGCCCGCCCCACCCGCCGGGCCGCCCCAAGGGTGGGGCAGCCCCCTCGGAGGGCAGCAAGCACGCATCGTGTGCGCGGCGTGGGGGCCCGCCCCACCCGCCGGGCCGTCCTAAGGGGGTGAGGCAGCCCCCTCGGAGGGCAGCAAGCACGCATCGTGTGCGCGGCGTGGGGGCCCGCCCCACCCGCCGGGCCGCCCCAAGGGTGGGGCAGCCCCCTCGGGGGGCAGCAAGCACGCATCGCGTGCGCGGCGTGGGGGCCCACACCCCTCTCTCGGGCATAATCTTGGAAATCCGAATCTCCTGGCGGGAAGTGTCATGCGCAAGTTTGTGTGGGTGGGAATGGCGGCCGCGGTCGTGTTGGCCGGGTGCGCGAGCAGAGGGGTCTATGAGTCCGATGCCGTCTTGAAGGAAACCTTCAGCGTCAATACCAACTACGAGGCGGCTTTCCGGCGGGCGGGCGAATATGTGCGCGTCTGCCATGTCCAGGTGCAGCACGCCTACAACGTGGCCTACGCCTGGCGTCACGTGAAAGGCGAGAAGGGCGCGCCGGACGAGGTGCAGCTCTATAGGGTGACGGAACCGGCCAAGGTGCTGGAGCTGATCGCCGCCGAGGCCGACACGCCTTCCACGTCCAAGGTCACCGTCACCGTGCTGGGCGAAGGCCAATGGGACGCGGCGGAGATCGCCGCCGCCAAGGCATCCATCCAGAGCGCCACGCCCATGTGCCGCAAGGGCGCCGAAGGCTGATCCATGGACGCCCGCTCCCAGCAGATCCGCGGCAGCGCCTTGTCGTTCTCGCTGTTCGTGGGGGCGTTCCGTTTCCTGGGCTGGCTCAATGGCGGCGCCGCCCTGGCCCTGACCGGGTTCTCACTCGGCATCGTGGGCGGGGACATCGCCGCGCCCGATTTGCAATGGCCGGTAGAGTTGCTGCTGGGCGGCTTGCTGGCAAGCTGCGTGGGCGCGCTGTTCGCCTACCTGGCGCAGGTGAGCCTGTTGCGCCAAGGCTACAGCGGACACCTGACGCGCGCGCATTGGCCCGCGCAGTGGCTGGCCGTGTTGTGCTATTTGCTCAGCGCGCTGGCCTTCTGCGCCGCCTGCTGGCTGGCGGCCGGTCAGGCCGTAACGGACTCATCCCAGATGACGGCCTATGCGAGCCGTTAATTCCTGGGGTAAACCCTTGTGCGCAAAAATGTTGGACTTGCGTTTATGTTGGGAATAATATGCGCACTGCGTATATAAATCCTCCTCTTTGGGGCCCGCTATGACCATTTCCCAGCAAGCCTTCCTGCGCGACGCCATGCGGCGCCTGAACCTTACGCGCGACGTCTTCGCCACCCGCATCGGCGTCAAGCGCCGCGCACTGGACACCTGGCTGCTGCCGGAAGGCTCGCAGGAATTCCGGGCGATGCCGGAAGTGGTGCAGCGCTTCGTCAGCGAAATCGTGCAGAACGGCGTTTTGCTGGAAAAATATACGCAAAGCGCACAAGAAGGGCCCTTGCGTGACCGCATCTCGGTGGAAGGCAAGCCTCAACTGCTGTCCGTGGACCAATTCACCCGCGAATCGGTCGAGGATCTGTTCCGCGTGGCCGACATGATGCAGCCGATCGCGCGCCGCCAGAAAGTGTCGCGCGTGCTGGAAGGCGCCGTGCTGGGCAATCTGTTCTTCGAAGCCAGCACGCGTACCCGCGTGAGCTTCGGTTCGGCGTTCTGCCGCCTGGGCGGCTCGGTCTGCGACACCACGGGCTTCACGTTTTCGTCCATGGCCAAGGGCGAGTCCATCTACGACACCAGCCGCGTCATGAGCGGCTACGTCGACGCCATGGTCATCCGCCACCCGGAGCAGGGCTCGGTCGCCGAGTTCGCCCGCGCCACCAATATTCCCGTGGTCAACGGCGGCGACGGCCCCGGCGAGCACCCCAGCCAGGCCCTGCTGGACCTGTACACGATCCTGACCGAGTTCTCGCGCCTGGGCAAGCTGCTGGATGGCGCCCACATCGCCATGGTCGGCGACCTGAAGTACGGCCGCACCGTGCATTCGCTCATCAAGCTGATGGCGCTGTACAAGAACGTGAAATTCTCGCTGGTGTCGCCCAAGGGGCTGGAAATGCCCAGCTACATCATCGAGCAGGCGAGCCGCAACGGCAACATGATCGAACAGAAGAGTTCGCTGGCCGAAGGGCTGGCCGGCGCCGACGTCATCTACGCGACGCGCGTGCAGAAAGAGCGCTTCGCCAACGAGGAGAACGAAGGCTATACGCCGGACTTCCAGATCAACCGCGCCATCATCGACGCCTATTGCAGCCCCGAGACCATCGTGATGCACCCGCTGCCGCGCGACAGCCGCCCCGGCGCCAACGACCTGAGCGTGGATCTCAACCACGATCCGCGCCTGGCGATCTTCCGCCAGACGGACAACGGCATTCCCATCCGCATGGCGATCTTCGCGGTGCTGCTGGGCGTGGAAGGGCTGGTCCAGCATTCGATGCGCGACGTGACCTGGCAGCATCCGTCCCACGTCGGGCCGGACGATTCGGCCTTCCACGGCCTCGATTGAGCGGGACATTCGCCCGAATACCCCTGCAGTGCGGCCGCTCAACCGGCCCGCGCGGGGGATTTCAAGCATAATCCGCGCTGGCCTTTTTGCCGCCGGGCCGCCCCAAGGCAAAAAACGCCCCCTCGGGGGGGCAGCAAGCGTGCGTAGCGTGCGCGGCGTGGGGGCCTTTTTTTGCCGCCGGGCCGCCCCAAGGCAAAAAACGCCCCCTTGGGGGGCAGCAAGCGCGCGTAGCGTGCGCCGCGTGGGGGCCCTTTTTTTATCGCGTATCGCTCCCAGCAGCCTTCGGGCGGATTATCTATGTCTTCTAGCAGCCTTGACATCCCGACTTTTCAGGGCCGGTCCGATGACGCGTCCGGCCGTGACTGTTACCTGAGCGCGGCCAACGAGCAGGCCTGGCTGGCCGTCTACCAGTCGGTCGACGCCTATACCCGAGGCCAGGTCGCGGCGGTGGTGGCCGACAGCGTGTCGCAGTTGGTCGATACCTTCTATTCCGTTCTGCTGGCCGACGCCGAAGCGGGGCCGCGCCTGTCCCATGAAATCGTGGCGTCCCGTTTGCACAGCGGCATGACCCGCTGGCTGAAGGGGCTGCTGTGCGTGCGCGAGCAGGGCGATATCGCCGCGCTGTTGGCCACGCAGAAGAAGGTGGGCGAGGTCCACGCCCGCGTCCACATTCCCATGCACCTGGTGATGGCCGGGGCGCGCATCCTGAAGAACGAGATCGCCCGGCGCCTGCGCGCCAGCGACCTGGACGGCCTGGCCGCGTCCGTCGCCACGCAGTACGTATGCAATCTGTTCGACCTGGCGGTCGAGCAGATGAGCCGCGCATTCATGCGCGACATCAGCCGCGGCGCCCGCAACGACGAAGCCTACCGGCTATTCGCGCTGGGCCAGAACATTTCCACCGAACGCGAGCGGCAGCGCGCCGCCTTGCTGGAATGGAGCCAGGCCGTGCTGATCGGCCTGCACTACCGCGCGCCTGGGCAGGCCTTGCCGCGCCTGGCAGCGTCCGAATTCGGTTTGTGGCTGCAGCACAAGGGGGCGGCGATGTTCGAAAGCGCGCCGGCCCTGCTGCAGATCACCGAAGCCGTCGCACGGCTGGACCAGGAAGTGCTGCCGCAACTGATGCGGGACGAAACGCAGGGCCAGACCTCCTCCATGCCGGACCACGTGCGCGAACTGCAGGAGCTGGTGGCGCGCATCAAGCATCTGCTCAATGGCCTGTTCGACATGGTGGCCGAGATCGAAAGCGGCAGCGATCCGCTGACCAATGTGCTGAACCGGCGATTCCTGCCGTCGGTGGTCGGCCGCGAGATCTCGATCGCGCGCCGCCAGCGCAGCGAGTTTTCGGTGCTGCTGCTGGACATCGATCATTTCAAGGCCATCAACGACGAGCATGGCCATTCCGGGGGCGACCAGGTGTTGCGCCAGTTCGCCGAGGTGCTGCACCAGTCCTGTCGGTCCAGCGACTTCGTGTTCCGCTATGGCGGCGAGGAGTTCCTGGTGGTGCTGGTGGACGCCGGGCAGGAGGCCGCGATGGCCGCGGCGCAGAAGCTGGGCGCCGAGATCCGCCGCCACGTGTTCAACGTCACCGAGGCCGGCCCGCTGCGCATCACGGCCAGCATCGGCGTCGCGACGTTCGACGGGCATCCGGACTACGCCTATCTGATCGACCGCGCCGACAAGGCGCTTTACCGCGCGAAACAGGCGGGCAGGGACCGCAGCGAGGCGGCCTAGAAGCGCAGTCCCCTGGACAAAGAAAAACGCCCTCGCAGGCGTTTTTCTTTGCCTGGGTGCGGCAGGCTTAGACCTTCTTTTCGCCGCCCAGCGCGTCGACCAGCTCGGCCATCATCTTGGCCAGTTCGCCCGTCATCAGCATCATGTCGGAATCGAATTTCTCGTCGTCGTTGGCGGCCACGCCTTCGTTGCCTTCCTTCAGCACGTCCAGGGGCGCCACGCGCTTGACGTCCAGGCCTTCGGTCAGCACGAACGAGATGCGGTCGGCCCAGGTCA
>Ga0222420_100136_pt1 | contig 127660 bp, 109 predicted proteins | sample 3A2ome_FD_182470 | JGI IMG/M metagenome (GOLD analysis project Ga0222420, IMG submission 182470) | Enriched microbial communities from leaf-cutter ant dump, University of Wisconsin, Madison, United States - 3A200A (version 2) | ecosystem: Environmental > Terrestrial > Nest > Insects nest > Nest...
GGCCCGCGACGCGGACCGCGCCTGCGCCCTGCTGGCCAGCCATATCCGGCTGACCTACGACGCCGTCGCGCGGCTGCCGCCCGAACTCTTCACGCCTTCCGCCTGAAACGCCCGCGCGCTCAGCGTTGCTGCGCCAGGACCTCGCGCATGGACTGCGCGGCCCGCTCCAGGATGGGCACCGCGCGCAGCAGCTCGTCCAGCATCACGCGGGCCGTGGGCGCATGGCAGGCCACCGCCGCGACGACCCGGTCGTCCGCGTCGCGCACCGGCACCGCCACCGCGCTCATGCCGCGCACGAATTCCTCGTTGTCGATGCCTATGCCCCGGGCGGCCAGGCGCTCCAGCTCCGCTTCGAGGCTGGCGGGATCGGTCAGCGTGCGCGGCGTGTTGCGCGTGAGCGGCAGCCGCGCCAGCACGCGACCGCGCTCCAGGCGGTTCATGGACGCGAGGAACAGCTTGCCGCTGGCGGTGCAGTGCATGGGCACGTGGCTGCCCACCGCGAAGAACAGCCGCAGCGGCTCGGTGGTCTCGACGCGCTCCATGTAGACCACGCGGTCGCCGTCGGGCGCGGTGAGGTTGCAGGTTTCGCCCAACGTGCCGACCAGTTGCGCGAGCACCGCGCGGCAGGCGCGCGTGAACGCGGACGCGCGCAGGGTGGCCAGGGCCAGCGCCGAGGCCTGCGGCCCCGGCACGTAGCCGTTTTCGGTGGGCGTGGCGGCCACGAAGCCCGCGCGCTGCATGGCGGCCAGCAGCCGCATCAGGGTCGTCTTGGGCATGTCGAGGCGCTGCGCCAGTTGCGCCAGCGTGGGCGGGTGCTGGGCCCGCGCCAGGTGGTCCAGCACCAGCAGCGCGCGCAGCGAACGCGCGGCGTCCTGCGTCTCGCCCTCCGCCGTGCTGGCCGATGCTGCACTGCGATTTTGAAACCGAATCTGCATATTCTGTTCCACTTTTCCGCTCTTGCGCCTGTAGCGCTTTGTCCTGCGCGCCTGCTTCCTAGAATCCCCACAAATGCATGAAGGTCCGCGCTGCGCCGGACCCTCGTCATCGATCCAGTATATAAGTGCGCCCCACAACGACAAGCAGGGTTAACGCGCCTTCGGTCCCTCCGGCCGGCGCGCGGCGTCCTGCTGCAGGGAGAGCTTGCGGCCATGTCCGATACCGTGGATTACATCGTGGTTGGAGCCGGTTCGGCCGGATGCGTGATGGCCAACCGGCTGAGCGCCAGCGGCGCGCACTCCGTCTGCCTGCTGGAAGCCGGCCCCAAGGACAGCTATCCGTGGATACACATCCCCATCGGCTACGGCAAGACCATGTTCCACAAGGTGGTGAACTGGGGCTACTACACCGACCCCGACCCCAACATGCTGGACCGGCGCATCTATTGGCCGCGCGGCCGCACGCTGGGCGGCTCCAGCGCCATCAACGGCCTGATCTACATCCGCGGCCAGCGGCGCGACTACGACGCCTGGGCCGCCGCCGGCAACCCGGGCTGGGGCTGGGACGACTGCCTGCCCTACTTCCGCAAGCTGGAAAACAATGACCTGGGCCCCGGGCCCACGCGCGGCACCGAAGGCCCGCTCAACGCCACCTCGATCAAGACGCCGCACCCGCTGGTGCAGGGGCTGATCGCCGCCGCCGAAAGCCTGGGCGTTCCGCGCGTGGACGACTTCAACACCGGCGACCAGGAAGGCGTGGGCTACTACCAGCTCACCACCCGCAACGGCCGCCGCTGCTCCACCGCCGTGGCCTATTTGCGGCCGGCCCAGGGACGCGCCAACCTGCGGGTGGAGACCGACGCGCAGGCCATGGCCATCCTGTTCGAGGGCGCCCGCGCCTGCGGCGTGCGCTACCGGCAGCACGGCCAGGTGCGCACGCTACGGGCCCGCCGCGAGGTGGTGCTGTGCGCCGGCGCGCTGCAGTCGCCGCAATTGCTGCAACTGTCCGGCGTGGGGCCCGCCGCGCTGCTGCGCCGCTTCGGCATCGGCATCGTGCGCGACCTGCCCGGCGTGGGCGAGAACCTGCAGGACCACCTGCAGATCCGGCTGATCTACGAGACCGCCCGCCCCATCACCACCAACGACCAGTTGCGCACGCTGGCCGGCCGCGCCCGCATGGGGCTGGAATGGCTGCTGTTCCGCAGCGGCCCGCTGGCCGTGGGCATCAACCAGGGCGGGCTGTTCTGCCGGGTGGACCCCGCCAGCGCCACGCCCGACACGCAATTCCATTTCGCCACGCTGTCGGCCGACATGGCCGGCGGCAAGGTGCATCCGTTCTCGGGCTGCACCTATTCGGTGTGCCAGTTGCGGCCCTCGTCGCGCGGCTACGTGCGCCTGCGCAGCACGGATCCGTTCGAGGCGCCGTCGATGCAGCCGAACTACCTGTCGACCGAGCTGGACCGCCGCATGACGGTGGCCGCCGTGAAGTACGCGCGCGGGATCGCCTCGACCCCGCCGCTGGCCGGGATGATGAAGCGCGAGTTCCGCCCCGGACCAGACGTGCGCACGGACGACGAGATCCTGCATTTCTGCCGCGAGTACGGAGCCACCATCTTCCACCCCTCGGGCACGGCCAAAATGGGGCCGCGCAGCGATCCCATGGCCGTGGTGGACGAGCGCTTGCGCGTGCACGGCGTGGCGGGGCTGCGGGTGGTGGACTGTTCGATCATGCCCACGCTGGTTTCCGGCAACACCAACGTGCCCGTGGTGATGCTGGCCGAGCGCGCGGCCGACTTCATTTTGCAGGACCTCAGACAGGCGCACCCGCAGGCGCTGCAGGTCGCCGCCTGATCCCCCCACGGCCAGGACGACGCAGAGCGTCCGGCCGCCACACCAAAGGAGACTAGACATGGCCAAGCAGAACGAAGCCGCGGTGCGCAAAGTCGTCGCCGCGTCGCTGATCGGCGCCACCATCGAGTGGTACGACTTTTTCTTGTATGGCGTCGTGGCAGGCATTGTGTTCAACAAGCTGTATTTCCCCTCCGGCGACCCGCTGGTCTCGACCATGCTGGCCTACACCACCTTCGCGGTGGGCTTCGTCACCCGGCCGCTGGGCGGACTGATCTTCGGCCACTTCGGCGACCGCATCGGCAGGAAAAGCATGCTGGTGATGACGCTGATGATCATGGGCGTGTCCACCTTCCTGATCGGCCTGGTGCCCACCTATGACAGCATCGGCATCTGGGCGCCCATCCTGCTGCTGCTCCTGCGCGTGTTCCAGGGCATCGGGCTGGGCGGCGAATGGGGCGGCGCCGTGCTCATGGCCTACGAGTACGCGCCGCCCGGCAAGAAGGGCTTCTACGCATCGCTGCCGCAGATCGGGCTGGCGATCGGCCTGTGCCTGGCCTCGGGCACGGTGGCGTTGCTTTCCACCCTGCTGACCGACGCGCAGTTCATGGCCTGGGGCTGGCGCGTCGCCTTCCTGGCGTCCGCCGCGATGGTGCTGGTAGGCATGTACATCCGGCTGAACATCAAGGAAACGCCCGAGTTCACGGCGGTGAAGCAGAACAACGCCGAAAGCCGCATTCCTTTCGCCGACATGTTCAAGCGCTACCCGGGCAACGTGTTCAAGGGGATGGGCGCGCGCTACATCGACGGAGTGTTCTTCAACGTGTTCGGCGTGTTCTCGATCTCGTACCTGACGCAGACCGTGCAGATCACGCGCACCGAGGCGCTCATCGGCGTGATGGCGGCGGCCCTGGTCATGTGCTTCTTCATTCCCTTCTTCGGCCGCCTGTCCGACCGCATCGGGCGCACGCGGGTCTACTTCTGGGGCTCGCTGATCACCGCCGCGGCGTCCTTCCCCGGCTTCTGGCTGATGCTGAACAGCCAGGGCAGCGTCATGCTGATCTGGCTGGCCATCATCGTGCCCTTCGGCATTCTGTACGCCGCCGTGTACGGGCCGGAGGCGGCGCTGTTCTGCGAGCTGTTCGACGCCAAGGTGCGCTACACCGGCATTTCCTTCGTCTACCAGTTCTCGGGGATCTTCGCCTCGGGCATCACGCCCATCATCGCGACCGCGCTGCTCAAGACGGGCGGCGGCGAACCCTGGCTGATCTGCCTGTACGTGCTGTTCTCGGGCGTGGTGTCGGCGCTGTGCGCCTGGCTGATCGGACGCGGCGGGCAGCCGGCGGAGGCGGAAGCCGCCTCGCCCCTGCCGCCCGCGGGCCTGCGCAAGGCCTGAACCGTAGCGCCTCAGCCGGCCGCGACGGGCCGGCCGTAGAACGGATAGTTGGGGTCGTTGTAGCCATGCGAAGAGGCATGGCCCGGAACCACCCAGCCGTTCACGACGGCCTCGTCCTCGGCCGTGATGGCGACGTCCAGGGCGGCGTAGTAGTCGTCCATCTGCGCCAGCGTGCGCGGCCCGGCGATGACGGCGGTGACGACGGGATTGGCCAGCACCCAGGCGGTGGCGAAATGCCCCGCCTGCACGCCGCGCGCGGCGCTGTGCGCCACCAGCTTCTGCGCGATCTGCAGGGACTCCTCGCGGAATTCGGTGGCCAGGATGCGGGCGTCGCCGCGCCCGGCGCGCGTGTCCGCCGCCGGCGCCTGGCCCGGCAGGTACTTGCCGGTGAGCACGCCGCGCGCGATGGGGCTGTAGGGCACCACGCCCAGGCCGTAGTGGTGGCAGGCCGGCAGGATTTCCACTTCGGGTCCACGGTTGAGCATGTTGTAGTACGGCTGGCACACTACCGGCTGCGGCACGCCCATTTTTTCGCACAGGCGCATCACCTCGGCGATGCGCCATCCGCGGAAGTTGGACAGGCCGAAGCTGCGCAGCTTGCCCGCGCGGATCAGGTCGCCCAGCGCCCACAGCGCCTCTTCCAGGTTCTCCTCGTGATAGTCGCGGTGCAGGTAGAGGATGTCCATGAAGTCGGTGTCCAGCCGCGACAGGCTCGCCTCCACGCCGCGGATCAGCCATTGCCGCGAATAGTGGGACTGGTTCGGGCCCTGGCCGACCTTGTTGCCGATCTTGCTGGCCAGCACCCAGTCGTGGCGCTGCCCTTTCAGCAGCCTGCCCACCACTTCTTCGGAGCGGCCGCCGTTGTAGACGTCGGCGGTGTCGATGAAATTCAGCCCGTGGTCGCGCGCAGACGCGACGATGCCTGCGGCTTCCTCGTCGGGCGTCTGCTCCCCGAACATCATGGTGCCCAGGCAGAGGGGCGATACCCGGAGATTGCTGCGGCCCAGTCGGCGGTAGTTCATGGCTAGCTTCCTCTCATTCACGGAAATGGATTAGACGCGAGCATGCAACGGCAAGCCCGCGCCCGTCAAACCGGACCCGCCGGATCGGGCCGGTCAAATCCGCATCTTTCTTGGTTGGATTGTTGGCCTTCGGTTTTGTGAGGCCGGGGTTCTTGAACCGCCGGCGTCCGGACTGCGGGATTCCGATGCTCGCCCCATTGGGGCTGCGCTTCGGATCCCTCCGCCCGGCCCCCGGCTCACGGTGTCCGCCCATGAACGGAGGAAAAAAGCCCCCCACGCCGCGCCTTCGGCTTGCTGCCCCCAAGGGGGCGTTTTGCCTTGGGGCGGCCCGGCGGCAAAAACACCATCGCATTAGGCCGCTGTCAGCCGAGGACCCCGGAGCCATCCGAAGCGCAGCCCCACCGGGGCGAGCATCGGAATGGCGCAGGGCAGCCTCGGCGGTTTAGAACCCCGACATCCGCAAGCTCGAAGCCTCCCACACCCTAGATCCTGAACTTCACAAGCCAAGCCAAAAACGCTCTAGACGCCCGCGTCCACCGCGGCCAGGATCTTGCCGAACAGCGCGTCGGCGTGGGCCGAGTCCAGCCAGCGCACGATCACGACCATTTTGCGTTCGGGCTCGACCCAGGTGAAGGAGCTGCCCGCGCCCACGCCGAAAAAGCTGGAGGCCGGCACGCTGGGGAACACGCGGCCTTCGTGGTTCAGCCAGATCAGGTAGCCGTAGTAAGGCGCGATGGCGCAAGGCGTGCGCATGGCCTCGATCCATGCGCGGGACAGCACCTGGCGGCCGTTGGCCTGGCCGCCGTTGAGCAGCATCTGGCCGATCAGCGCCTGGTCGCGGGCGCTGATGGACATGCCGCCGCCCCAGTGCGAACCGCCGGGCACGGACGGCATGCGCTGGCCGTCGATCTCGACCCAGGCGTTGTCGTAGCCCACCCACTGCCAGTTCTCGCTGGCGCCGATGGGGCGCGTGACGGCCTCGCGGAAGACCTCGGGCAGCGGCTTGCGGAACAGGTGCAGCAGCGCGTACGAAAGCTGGTTGATGCGCACGTCGTTGTATTCCCAGTACGTGCCCGGGCGCTGCAGCGGCCGCGCATCGCCCTTCTTGCCGTCGGGCGGCACGCCGAAGGTGACGGCGCGGTAGCGGTCGGCCTGGTCCGACACGCCGAAGCGCTCGCCTTCCCATTCGCTGGTCTGCTGCAGCAGGTGGCGCCAGGTGATGTCGGCGTTCTGCCCGCTGTCGAAGCCGATGCCGGGCACGCGCTTGCCGACCGGCTCGTCCACGTCCGGCAGCAGGCCGCGGTCGTGCGCCACGCCGGCCAGGATCGCCAGGTACAGCTTGGCGACGCTGAAGGTCAGGTCGGCGCGGTCGGGCTCGCCCCAGGACGCGACGGTCTTGCCGTCCACCACCACCACGCCCGACACCGGGCCGCGGTCGTGGATAGGGCCCAGCAGGCGGTTCCAGGGCGGCGGGTCGTTCAGGTGCACGCCGAAGACGCCCTTGACGCTGCGGTCCCAGGCGGATTCATGGTCGTTGGCGAACTGGATCGCCTGCTGCATCAAGGTATTCATCGTTTTCCTCATTGTCATTACATAGATCTCTGAATCCAGGGCGCGTGGTTTTCAGCCGGGGCGCCGCGGATCCGGCTCCGCCGGTCCGCCAGCGCCGCCCCCTGGGGGCCCGCGTAAGCGGGTTGGGGGGGCTCTACCCTTTCAGGAATTCCATCGCCGCCTGCACGCCGCCGGAACGGTGTGGCACGCCGGCGGCAGCCAGCCCCATCTCGACGCCGGCCAGCGCGCCGCACAGCGTCAGGTCGTTGAAGTGGCCCAGGTGGCCGATGCGGAACACGCGGTCGGCCAGCTTGCCCAGGCCCTGCCCCAGCGACATGTCGAAGCGCTCCAGCACTATCTTGCGGAAGGCGTCGGCACTGTGGCCGGCAGGCATCAGCACGGCGGTCAGCGCCGGGCTGTGCGCGGCCGGGTCCAGGCTCAGCAGCTCCAGCCCCCAGGCTTCCACGGCCAGGCGCGTGGCCTGCGCATGGCGCCGATGGCGGGCGTACACCTGCGGCAGGCCCTCTTCCTGCAGCATGGCCAGGGCCTCGTGCAGGCCGTAAAGCAGATTGGTGGACGGCGTGTACGGGAAATAGCCGCGGGCGTTCGACGCCAGCATTTCGCGCCAGTCCCAGTACGAGCGCGGCAGGCGCGCCTGGTCGGCGGCAGCCAGAGCCTTCGCGCTGACGGCATTGAAGGCCAGGCCGGGCGGCAGCATCAGGCCCTTCTGCGAGCCCGCCACCGTCACGTCCACGCCCCATTCGTCGTGGCGGTAGTCGATGGAACCCAGCGACGAAATCGTGTCCACCATCAGCAGCGCGGGGTGCCCGGCAAGGTCGATCGCCTTGCGCACGGCGGCGATGTCGCTGGTGACGCCGGTGGAGGTTTCGTTGTGCACCACGCATACGGCCTTGATGGCGCGCCCCGTGTCCTCGGCGAGCCGGGCGCCGATGGCGGCGGCGTCCACCGGATGGCGCCAGTCGCCTTCCAGGAAGTCCACCTCCAGGCCCAGCCGCCCCGCCAGCTTGCGCCACAGGCTGGCGAAATGCCCGGTCTCCACCATGAGCACGCGGTCGCCCGGCGACAGCGTATTGACCAGCGCGGCCTCCCAGGCGCCGGTGCCCGACGAGGGAAAGATCACCACGGACGACTGCGTCTGGAATACCTGCTTGACCCCGTCCAGCACCGCCAGCCCCAGGGCGCCGAACTCCGGCCCGCGATGGTCGATGGTGGGCTGGTCGATGGCGCGCAGCACGCGGTCGGGCACGTTGGTGGGCCCCGGAATCTGCAGGAAGTGCCGGCCGGACGGATGGGTGTTGAGGGTAAGCATGCGGTGCCCCAAAGTGGAATATTTTTGTATACCAACGGAAGATGCCGACAGACAAACAGTGTATGCCCGGCATTCGGACTTGCGGCACACATGACTCTATCCCATTGTTTTTACGTTAATAACCTAGGGTATACACCCATCAGTCCATCGGGAATCCCGGTTTATAGTTCCGCAAAAACACGGGGAATATTTGTATACCAATGAGCAGCGTTCCTGGCCTGATGCCCGAACTCGCGCCCCTCGGCGCGGCGTCCGAGCCCGCTGCGCCGTCCCCGGCGCGCGGCGCCGGCGCCGGCCGCACGCTGCCGGCCACGGTGGCCGGGCAACTGCGCGAACGCATCATCCAGGGAGAATTCCCGCCCGGCTCGCGCCTGAACGAACGCATGCTGTGCGACCTGCTGGGCGTGTCCCGCACGCCGCTGCGCGAGGCCTTCCGCCTGCTGGCCGCCGAGGGGCTGGTGCAGATCGAACCGAACCGGGGCGCGCAGGTGGTGGCGCTGTCCGAGGCCAACATCCGCGAGGCCTTCGAGGTCATCGGCGGCCTGGAAGCCATGTCGTGCCGGCTGGCCTGCGAGCGGGCCGCGGACCAGGAGATCGCCGAGATCCGCGCGCTGACCTACGAAATGATGGCCAGCCACGCGCGCCGCGACCTGCCCACCTATTTCCGGACCAACCGCGAGATCCACGAACGCATCAGCCTGGCGTCGCACAACAGCCTGCTCAAGCAGCTCTACGACGCGCAGAACGCGCGCATCCAGAACCTGCGCTTCGTCTCGAACGAGAACCGCCAGAAATGGGACCTGGCGATGCGCGAGCACATCGAGATGGCCGAGGCCCTGGAGGCGCGCGACGCCGACCGGCTGGCCGGCATCATGCGCCAGCACCTGCAGCGCAAGTGCGACGCGGCGCTGAACGCCTTGCGCCACGCGCACGCGGCGCCGCCCGATTCAGACTGACACCCCTATCTTGCCCGACGGATACGCAGTAGACACGCAGTAGATACGCAGTACGTGCAGTGACTTCCACAGGAGCCTCGCCATGGCCGATTGCCGCGTCCCCCCCGTATCATCCCCGCCTTTCCTCCGCAGCTTCCCTCCGCTCAAGGCCCTGGCCGCCGCCGTGCTGGCCTGCGCCGCCGTCGCCGCCCAGCCGGCCCTGGCCGGCAAAAAGGACGACACGCTGCGCATGGCCTACGACCAGGCGCCGGAAAGCGTGGATCCCTACTTCAACAACGTTCGGATCGGCGTCATCATCGCCGCCAACGTCTGGGACACCCTGCTCTACCGCGATCCGGTCACCAACGAGTACAAGGGCCAGCTTGCCAAGAGCTGGAAACAGGTCGACGACAAGACCATGGAATTCGAACTGCGCGAGGGCGTCAAATTCCACAATGGCGAGGAGTTCGACGCGGACTCGGTGGTGTACACGCTGAACTACGTGGCGGATCCCAAGAACAAGGCCGTGACGCAGCAGAACGTGGCCTGGATCGACAAGGTCGAGAAAATCGACAAGTACAAGGTGCGCCTGACCACCAAGGAGCCCTTCCCCGGCGCCAAGGAATACCTGTCCACCACCGCCGCCATCCATCCCGCCAAGTACTACCAGGAAGTCGGCCCCAAGGGCATGAACGCCAAGCCCGTGGGATCGGGCCCGTACAAGGTCGTGGACTACCAGCCCGGCAAATCCATCACGCTGGAACGCAACGCCGACTACTTCAAGGATTCGCCCAAGGCCCAGCCCAGGATCGGCAAGGTCGTCATCCGCTTCATTCCCGACCGCCAGACGCAGATGGCCGAGGTCATCTCCGGCGGCGAGGACCTGATCATGAGCGTGCCCAAGGACCAGGCCGAGCAACTGGGCTCGATGCCTGCGCTGCAGATGGTCACCGGCGACACCATGCGCATCGTCTTCATGCAGATGAACATCCTGGAAGGCACGCCGGCGCCGCAGCTCAAGGACGAGCGCGTGCGCCGCGCCATCATCCACGCGATCGACCGCGAGTCCATGCTCAAGAACATCGTGGGCGAAGGCGGCGGCCTCATCAACACCATCTGCACGCCGTCGCAGGTGGGCTGCACCCAGGAAGGCGCCCCGGTCTACAAGTACGATCCGGCGCTGTCGAAGAAGCTGCTGGCCGAGGCCGGCTACCCGAACGGCTTCGACATCGACATCGTGGCCTACCGCGAGCGCAACCAGACCGAAGCCATCATCAACTATCTGCAGGCCGTCGGCATACGCGCCAAGCTCAATTTCCTGCAGTACGCGGCCATGCGCGACATGATCCGCGCCAACAAGGCCTCGCTCACGCACCAGACCTGGGGCTCCAACCTGGTCAACGACGTGTCCGCGTCCACGCCGGTGTACTTCGCCTTCGGCAACGACGACATCACCCGCGACCCGAAAGTCCGCGACCTGCTCAACAAGGGCGACCACACGATCGAGAGCGGCGCGCGCAACGCGGCCTACAAAGAAGCGCTGGACCTGATCGCCGAGAAGGCCTACGCGGTGCCGTTGTGGACGCTGCCGGCCTACTACGTCGCCACCAAGGACGTGAACTTCAAGCCCTACTCGGACGAGCTGGTGCGCTTCTGGGACATGAGCTGGAAGTAAGGCGCAGGCGCGGCCGGGCCTCGCGCGAGGCCCGGCCGCGCGCAACGGAGAGGAAGTCCTATGCTGTACTTCACGATCAGGCGCCTGGGCCTGGCGGTGCTGGTGGCGCTGACCGTCTCGGTGCTGGCGTTCCTGCTGCTGCACCTGTCGGGCGACCCGGCGCTGGCCCTGGCCGGCGAAGGCGCGCGGCAGGCCGACATCGACATGATCCGCAAGACCTACGGGCTGGACCGGCCGCTGGCGGTGCAGTACGCCGACTGGCTCTGGCACATCCTGCAGGGCGATTTCGGCACCTCGGTGTATTTCAAGACCGAGGCCGGCCCGCTCATCCTCTCCAAGCTCAAGACCACGCTGCTGCTGGGCCTGGGCGCGCTGGGCTTCGCGCTCCTGGTCTCGATTCCGCTGGGCGTGCTGGCCGCGCTGTACAAGGGCAGCCTGGTCGACCGCGCCTGTCTGGCCATCGCGGTGCTGGGCCAGGCCCTGCCGAACTTCTTCTTCGCGCTGATCCTGATCATGCTGTTCTCGATCTCGCTGCGCCTGCTGCCGGTGTCGGGCAGCGGTAGCTGGCAGCATTTCGTGATGCCGGCCATCGCGCTGGGCTATTACGTGGCGCCCGCCTTCATGCGGCTGATCCGCGCCGGCATGATCGAGGTGCTGGCCGCCGACTACATCCGCACCGCCCGGGCCAAGGGCCTGCCGGCGCGCAAGATCGTCTTCAAGCACGCGCTGCGCAACGCCATCGTGCCGGTGGTGGCGCTGGCGGCGGTGCAACTGGGCTATCTGCTGGGCGGCTCGGTCGTCATCGAGACCATCTTCGCGCTGGACGGCCTGGGCTACCTGGCCTACCAGAGCATCACCTACAAGGACTATCCCGTGATGCAGCTCATCGTGCTGCTGCTGTCGGTGCTCTACGTCCTGCTGACCCTGGCCGCCGATATCGCCAACGCGTGGCTCGATCCTCGCATCCGGGTGTCCTGACATGACCACGCCCACCCTGACCCCTTCCGTGCCCGGCCTGCCGCCGCAGGCGCCGCTGGAACTGTCCGCCTCGGCCCTGCGCTGGCGGCGGCTGCGGCGCAACAAGGCGCTGCTGGCCGGCGGCGGCATCCTGCTCGCCATCGTGCTGATCGCGCTGTTCGCGCCCTGGATCTCGCCGCACGATCCCTACTTCCAGGACCTGGCATACCGCACCGCGCCGCCCGTCTGGTACGAAAAAGGCACCTGGCTGCACCCGCTGGGCACCGACCAGTTGGGCCGCGACTACCTGTCGCGCCTGTTCTACGGCGCCCGCATCTCGCTCCTGATCGGCATCAGCGTGGCGCTGATCTCCGGCCTGATCGGCACGGCCATGGGCATGGCGGCCGGCTATTTCGGCGGCAAGACCGACATGGCCGTGTCCTTCCTGATCACCACCCGCCTGTCCATGCCGGTGATCCTGGTCGCGCTGGCCACCGTGGCCATCGTCGGCGGTTCGCTCTGGGTGGTGATCCTGGTGCTCGGGCTACTCAAGTGGGACCGCTACGCGGTCGTCATGCGCAGCGCCACGCAGCAGGTCCGCTCGCTGGAATACGTGGCCGCGGCGCAGGCCGCGGGCGCGTCCACCTGGCGCATCGTCTGGGGCGAAGTGCTGCCCAACGTGGTGCCGCAACTGATCGTGATCGCCACGCTGGAAGCGGCCAGCGCCATCCTGCTGGAGGCCTCGCTGTCCTTCCTGGGCCTGGGCGTGCAGCCCCCGCTGCCGTCCTGGGGCCTGATGATCTCGGAAGCCAAGGCGTACATGTTCTTCTCGTTCTGGCTGATCGCCATTCCCGGATCCGCGCTGGCCCTGCTGATCTTCGCCATCAACCTGGCGGGCGACGGGCTGCACCAACTCCTGACGCCCGAAGAGAGGGGCTGACATGAACACGGATATCGTCCTCGACGTGCAAGGGCTTACCGTCGACATCGCCACGCCGCGCGGCGCCCTGCATGCGGTGCGCGACGTCTCCTTCCAGGTCAGGCGCGGCGAAACGCTGTGCCTGGTGGGGGAATCGGGCTGCGGCAAGTCCATGACCTCGCTGGCCATCATGGGGCTGCTGCCCAAGGCCGCGCAGCGCCGCACCCGCCGGCTGTCGGTGCTGGGCGAGGACCTGTCCGCCGCGCGCGGCCGGCGCATCAACGCCCTGCGCGGCAGCAAGATGGCCATGATTTTCCAGGAACCCATGACGGCGCTGAACCCGGCCTACGCCATCGGCGAACAATTGACCGAGCACTACATCCACCACTGCAAGGCCGGCGCGCGGCAAGCGCGCGACCGCGCGGTGGAGCTGCTGGAAAAGGTCGGCATCGCCTCGGCGGGGCAACGGCTGTCCCAGTACCCGCACCAGTTGTCGGGCGGCCTGCGCCAGCGCGTGATGATCGCGATGGCGCTGATGTGCGGGCCCGAACTGCTGATCGCCGACGAGCCCAGCACCGCGCTGGACGTCACCATCCAGGCGCAGATCCTGCGGCTGCTGGCCGACCTGCAGGCCGAGCTCGGCATCGCCATGGTGCTGATCACCCATGACCTCGGCGTGGTCGCGCGCATCGCGCGGCAGGTGGCGGTGATGTACGCCGGCCAGATCGTGGAGGAAGGGCCGGTGGCGGAACTCTTCGCCGCGCCGCGCCATCCCTATACTCAAGGCCTGCTGGGCTGTATTCCCGTGCCCGGCCGCACGCCGCCGGGCGAGGCGCTGGGCACCATCCCCGGCGTCGTGCCCGCCCTGATCGGCGAGCTGCAAGGCTGCGCGTTCTTCGACCGCTGCCGCCACGCGCAGCCGCGCTGCCGCGAAACCGTGCCCGTGCACGGCGCCGGCACCGGGCAGCGCTGGCGCTGCATCCTGCAACCGGAAGGAGTCGCCGTATGAGCGCACCGCTGCTGCAGGCCGACGCCGTCAGCCGGCAATTCTCGATCCGGTCGGGCATGTTCCGGCCGCGCAGCACCCTGCACGCCGTCAACGGCGTGGACCTGGCGGTGGAGCGCGGCGCGGTGCTCGGCATCGTGGGCGAATCGGGCTGCGGGAAATCCACGCTGGCGCGCATGCTGCTGGGCCTGACGCCGCCGACCGAGGGCGCGGTGCGGCTGGACGGGCAGGACATCCGCAGCCTGGGCCGGCGCGCGCTGGCCCGGCGCGTGCAGCCGATTTTCCAGGACCCGTATTCCTCGTTGAACCCGCGGCGCTCCATCGCCTCCATCGTGTCCCTGCCGCTGGAGGTGCACGGCATCGACAACCCCAGGCAGCACAAGGCCATCGAGATGCTGGAGCGCGTGGGGCTGCCGCCGCGGCTGGCCCACAACACGCCGGGCCAGTTGTCCGGCGGGCAGCGGCAGCGCGTGGCCATCGCGCGGGCGCTGGTGATGCATCCCGAGATCGTCATCTGCGACGAGCCCACCTCCGCGCTGGACGTGTCGGTGCAGGCGCAGATCATGAACCTGCTGATGGACCTGCGGCGCGAGTTCAACCTGACCTACGTCTTCATCAGCCACAACCTGGCGGTGGTGGAGCACATCGCCACCCACGTGGCGGTGATGTACCTGGGCAGGGTGGTGGAATCCGCCTCCACCGCGCAGCTCTTCCACGACCCCCGCCATCCCTACACGCAGGCGCTGCTGGCCTCGGTGCTGACGCCCGAACCCGGCCTGGGCATCCCGGACATGGGGCTGGGCCTGTCCTTCCCGGACCCGCTGCGCCCGCCCTCCGGCTGTCCTTTCCACCCGCGCTGCCAGCACGCCATGGACCGGTGCAAGGCGGAACGCCCGCCGCTGGCCCGGCACGGACAGGCGCTGGTGGCCTGCCATCTCTATCCTCCCGCCCCCTCTTCCCCGAACGGAGCCCTCCCATCATGACCCGCGCACATGCCATCGCCCAGGCGGAACAGTGTTTCGATTCCGGCGCCTTCCGCGCCCTGCTGGCGCGCCGCCTGGCGATGCCCACCGAAAGCCAGAACCCCGAACGCGCCGCGGTGCTGGCCGACTACCTCGAAGCCGAAATCCGGCCGGCCTTCGAGGCCCTGGGTTTCACCTGCCGCACGCTGACGCACCCGAAGGCGCTGGCGCCGTTCCTGTACGCCGAGCGCATCGAGGACCCGGCCCTGCCCACTGTGCTGGGCTACGGCCATGGCGACGTCATCCGCGGACTGGAGCGGGAGTGGAAAGCGGGCCTGTCGCCCTGGGCCCTGACCGAATCCGAAGGCCGCTGGTACGGCCGCGGCATCGCCGACAACAAGGGCCAGCACACCATCAATATGGAAGCCCTGCGGCTGGTGCTGGAAACGCGCGGCAAGCTGGGCTTCAACGCCAAGTACCTGATCGAGATGGGCGAGGAAACCGGCTCCATGGGCCTGCGCGAACTGTGCGAGGAACACCGGGACCTGTTCTCGGCCGACCTGCTGATCGCTTCCGACGGACCGCGGCTGAGCGCGGAACGGCCCACCGTGTTCCTGGGCGCGCGCGGCAGCCTGAACTTCGACCTCAGCATCGACGCGCGCGCCGGCGGCCACCATTCGGGCAACTGGGGCGGCCTGATCTCCAACCCCGGCATCCAGCTCGCCCATGCCATCTCCACGCTGGTGTCGCCCACGGGCCAGATCCGCGTGCCGGAATGGGTGCCCGCCGAACTGCCCGCCGGCGTGCGGCGCGCCCTGGCCGATTGCCAGGTGGATGGCGGCGCGGACGGTCCCGAGATCGAGCCCGACTGGGGCGAGCCCGGCCTGTCGCCCGCGGAACGCGTGTTCGGCTGGTGCTCGTTCGAGGTCCTGGCGTACAAGACCGGCAACCCGGACACGCCCGTCAACGCCATTCCGCCCAAGGCCTGGGCGCGCTGCCAATTGCGCTTCGTGGTGGGCGTGGACCCCGACGACCTGATCCCCGCCCTGCGCCGCCACCTGGACCGCCAGGGCTTCCCCATGGTCCAGATCGCCCTGACCCGCGAGAGCATGTTCCGCGCCACCCGCATCGACCCGGAAGACGCCTGGGTGCGCTGGGCCGTGGAGTCGCTGGAGCGCACCTCGGGCGCCAAGGCGGCCGTGCTGCCCAACCTGGGAGGCTCCTTGCCCAACGACATCTTCACGGACGTGCTGGGCCTGCGCACGGTATGGGTGCCGCATTCCTATCCCGGCTGCTCCCAGCACGCGCCGAACGAACACCTGCCGCCGGCCCTGCTGCGCCAGGCCCTGAGCCTGATGACCGGGCTGTACTGGGACCTGGGCGCGGGCGGCACGCCGGCGCTGGAGCGCTGAACAGGGCGATGGCCCGGGCCGGCGCGTTGCCGCGCGCCGGCTTATATCGCCCCCGGCAATAAACAAGCGCCGAATAAATCGTTGCCGCGCGCCACCGCGGTCATTAGAGTCCAACGCCGTCATGCCGCGCCGGCATCCCGCCGGCGCGTCCCTACATCCACGATCCCATCCATGTCCTTCCGCTTCCTGCCCGCCCGCCGCCATACCCTGCTCGCCCTCTCGCTCGCCATCGCCGGCCTGGGCGCCGCCCACGCCCAGCAACGCGTGATCCGCATCGTCGTGCCCTACGGCACCGGCGCCGTCCAGGACACGATCGCGCGCGCCGTCGGCGACGAACTGGGCCAGGCGCTCAACGCCTCCGTGGTGGTGGAGAACCGCGCGGGCGCGGGCGGCACCGTGGGCACGGCCCAGGTGGCCCGCGCCAAGCCCGACGGCAACACCCTGGTGCTGGCCGCGGCCAGCCACCACATCGCCGGGTATCTGTACAAAAACCTGAGCTACGACCCCTACAAGGATTTCACCGGCGTGGCCTACCTGGGCAACACCGGCTACATCATCCTGGCGTCCTCCTCGCTGAACGCCAAGACCACCGCCGAATTCATCCAGGCCGTGCGCGCCAAGCCCGGCGCGTACGACTATGCGTCGGCCGGCAACGGCAGCGCGTCGCACCTGGGCATGGCCTCGTTCCTGACCGCGGCGGGCGCGCAGATGCAGCACATTCCCATGAAATCCACGGGCGATGCGGTGACCGAGCTGCTGGCCGGCCGCGTCCAGGCCGTAACCGCCGCCACCATCGGCGTGACCGCCTACCGCAACGATCCGCGCGTGACCTTCCTGGCCTATACGGGCAAGACCCGCTCGCGCTTCGCGCCCGACCTGCCCACCGCCGCCGAAAGCGGCTTGCCCGGCTATGCCTTCGATTCCTGGCTGGGCCTGCTGGCGCCGGCCGGCATCGCCGACGCGGACCGCGACCAGATCAACGCCGCCGTCAACAAGGTGCTGGCCGATCCCAAGGTGCAGGCGCGCCTGGCCTCGCTGGGCGTCGAAGCCGAAGCCAAGTCGGCCGCGCAGTTCCAGGAACTGTTGAAAGCGGATTGGGAAGCGGCCGAAAAAGTGGTGGCCGCGTCGGGCGCGCGGGTCGAGTAAGACGGCCGGCCGCCACCGGCCCAAAAAATGCCCCCACGCTGCGCCTTCGGCTTGCTGCCCCCCAAAGGGGGCGCTTTTTGTCTTGGGGCGGCCCGGCGACAAAAATGCCCCCACGCTGCGCCTTCGGCTTGCTGCCCCCCAAGGGGGCGCTTTTTGTCTTGGGGCGGCCCGGCGACAAAAAAAAGCCTCCGGCTAGGAGGCTGATCGGGGCGGCTGCCGTTCTCGCATGCCGTCCAGCAATAAGTCCGTGACGAAGTCCGCCAGGGCCTCGCGCCGTTCGGCGTCGGGGGCCTGGCGGGTGAACCGCTCGACGATGCCCATCAGCGACTGGGCGAACCAATCCGCGCGCACCTCCACCCTGAACAGGCCCGCCTGCTGCTCGGCCCGCACGTTGTCGGCGATCATCGCCACCAATTCGTCCTTCAGCGCTTCCGCCGCGGCGACCTGGAAGAAGCCGATGCGGGTCAGGTTGGGATCTTCCTGCAGAATGCCCAAGAGGCCGTTCACTCCCTGGCGGATGCGGCCGGCCAGCTCGCCCCCTGCCAGCCCGGCCGGCAGGCGCGCCTGGCCGATGGCGTGGCGCAGGCGCTGGGCGAACATGCCCACCAGCTCGTCGTAGGCGGCTTGCTTGCTGGCGAAATACTGATAAAAGACAGGCTGGGTCACGCCGGCCCGGGCAACGATGTCGCTGATCCGGGTATGCTGGAATCCGCGTTCCGCGAACTCCGCCGCCGCGACTTCCAAGAGCTGCAAGCGTGTGCGCTCGCCTTTCGTGAGACGCTTGTCTTGCGATGAAGTGGAGGGTGGGGCCGTAATCATCGCGAGAAAATACTACCGTTCGGCACTTTTAGCCACCGCTCCAGAGAAGATTCCATCCCACGATGCCGTTGCCGCTGCGCCTCCTGCCTGCCGCCCTTGCGATCCCTCTTGCCCTCCTCGGTTCCGGCTGCGTGCCCTACCCCGTCTACAAGACCATGCAGCCCGATGCGCGCATCACCGTGCTGGACGAAGCCTCGCAGCCCGTGGCGGATGCGCGGGTCGTCCTGATCAGCAGCGCCTACCCCTATGGCCGCGAACAGTTCCGCAACGAAACGCGCAGCGGGCCCGATGGCGCCGCCGCCTTCCAGGCCATCCGCGAATGGCGCGCCGAATCGATGATGCTGCACGGGTCGCAGGTCTACTTCTGGAACTGGTGCGTGGAAAAAGCGGGTTACGAAACTTACGAAACCCTGAACCGGGAACCCTCGGCGTTCGACGACCAGGCGCAGGTCCGGCTGCGGGCCGGCGAGTCGCGCCCATGCAACAACGCGCAACTCCCGCTGGCGCCGCGCCGCAACCCTGAAACGGGTTGAAATCCCGGTAGCGCTTCAGACACCCCATGGCGGCGGCGCGGCGGTAAAGTAGGAACATCGCACCGGGCCGCGCGCAGTGCCGGCCCGTGCGCTCCAGGAGCAGAATCATGAAGCGGTTTTCGAGCCGGGCGGCCATCGCGGCGCTGGCTCTGGCGGTGGCCAGCGCGCCCGCCGTCGCGGGCGGCGGACGCGGCGGATATTGGGGCGGCGGCCATGGCGGCGGATATCACCATCACCACCACGGCGGCGGCGGCAGTTCCAGCGGCTGGTGGATAGGCGGCGCGTTCGCGCTGGCCGCGGTGGGCCTGATGCTGGCGGCGGATTCCGGTCCGTCCTATGCGCAGGCGGGCGTCTATGCGCCCGGCGTGGGCTACACCAGTCCTCCGGTCTACGCGGCGCCCGTCTACGACGCCCCGCTGTACCAGCCTCCGCCTGCCTACACGCCTCCCGAGGCGCAGTACGCGCCCGCGCAGCAATACCAGTCGGCGCCGGTCGGCACGGCCCAGGCCAATGCCACCCCCGACTGCCATCGCTGGGCCATGAACCAGAGCGGCTACGACCCGGCCACGGTGACGCAATGGACCACGCAGGTGATGGTGGACACCTATAACCGCATGCTGGATTCCTGCATGAAGGGCTGACCCCCTCCCCGCTACCTTTGCGGGTATACCCGGTTGTCTCGCCGCGCCGGCATGCACACACTGCATGCCGGCGCGTCGCATTGGACGGCCGCTGTCGCGCCCGGGCGGCGAATGCCGGGCCTCACGGGGAAGAAAAGCATGTTGAATTTCAAGCGGATCGCCGGGATTTGCGCGTTCGGCGCGGCCTGCGCGTTGTCCGGCGCCGTCCACGCCCAGGCCGATGCCCAGTCCATGACCATCGTGGTGCCCTACGGCGCCGGCGGCATCGTCGACAATACCGCGCGCGCCTTCGCCCAGAAGCTGGCGGTGGAACTGGGCAAGCCCGTGGTGGTGGAGAACCGCGGCGGCGCGGGCGGCATGATAGGCATGAACGCCGTGGCCCGCGCCCATGACGAGAACACGCTGGGCTTCACCGCCGTCAGCCCCGTGACGCTGTCGCCCCATGTGATGAAGACGCTGTACGACCCGCTGAAGGACCTGGCGCCGGTGGCCGCCGTGATGTATTCGCCGGTGTACCTGGTGGGCGGCCCGAAGTTCACGGGCAAGAGCTTCCAGGACATGCTGGCGCAGGCCAAGGCCGATCCCGACGGCCTGTCGCTGGCGACGGCCGGCGTCGGCTCGCTGGGCCACCTGATGCTGGAACAGATCGGCAGCCAGGCCGGCGTGCGCATCGCGCACGTGCCGTACAAGGGCATGGCCCAGATGGTGCCCGACGCGCTGGGCGGCCAATTCACGCTGATGCTGGTCAACGCGTCCGGCCCGATCAACGCGCTGATCGACGAGGGCAAGCTCAGGCTGCTGGCCGTGGGTTCGCCGGTCCGCCTGCCGGGCCGGCCGGACACGCCCACGCTGGCCGAACTGGGCTACCCCATGGCCAACATGACTTCCACCTTCGGGTTCTTCGCGCCGGCCGGCACCCGCCCGGAGTTCCGCGCCCGCATGAACGGCCTGATCAACAAGATCGCCGCCATGCCCGACGTGAGCAAGCCGCTGACCGATGCGCTGAACATCATGTCGCCCGGCACGGTGGAGCAGTTCACCGCCCAGGTGCAAAAGGAATACGCGGACAACGGCAAGATCGTGAAGCAGGCCAATATCCGCAGCGAATAGGCGCGGCGGCGGGCCGGCGGATCAGCGCCGCCTCGCCCGCCAGACGCACAGCAGGCCCGCGATCAGGAAGGCGCCCGCCGGCACCACCCAGACGAAACCCGCGTCCGTGTAGACCACCTGGTCGACGGGATCGTAGTGGCGTCCCAGCTCGTTGAAATCCCACTTCAGGTATTGCGCGTACCAGGCATAGAAGCACAGCGCGGACAGGCCCAGGCAGATCGCGCCGGCAACCCCCGCCAGCCGGCTCCTGCCGGCCCGCGCCACCGCTTTCCATGCCAGCGCCGCGCAGCCCGCCGCGCCCAGCAGCGCCAGCCAGCCCTCGACGTCAGCCGCCATCTTCCGCCTCCAGCCCGGCCAGCCAGGCCCGGGCCTGCCGCCATTGTTTTTCGCTGAACACGCGCACGCCGGCGCGGCCCAGGAGTTCGGCCGTCACACCCATGCCGGACAGCCTGCGGCCGGCGAAATGGCCGTCGTACACATAGCCGCTGCCGCAGGACGGGCTGCCTTCCTTCAGCACCGCGACGCGGATGGCGTGCCGGCTTGCGGCCGCCAACGCCTCTTCGGCGCCCTGCACGAACGGCGCCGTCACGTCCTCTCCCGTCACGGCCACCACGCGGGCGCGGCCGGCCAGCACCGCCGCCGCATCGGCGCCCGGTTCGATCTCGGCCGGGGGACGGGGAATGGACAGGCCGCCGGCCACCTCCGGACAGACCGGCACCACGCGCCCTTCTTCCAGCCAGCGCGCCAGCACCGCGTTGTCATGGGAAACGCCGCGCCCGTCGTAGCGCACGGGCTTGCCCAACAGACAGGAGCTGACCAAAACGTATTGCATGCGCGAGTCCCGGATCCAAAGCCGGGATGATAGAACACGCGGCGTCAGGCGTTGCCGTCCTGCCCCGCCAGCCAGGCCCGCAGCGCCGGATCGCGCACCTCCAGCACCTCGAACAGGCCCAGCGCGCGCAGGGCGGGCAGGGCCTCGCGGATGTCCCGCCGGGCCGCGGCCACGGCCTGCTCCCCCGATTGCGGGTCGATGCAGACGCGGGCATTGGCCAGGAAGGCCCCCACCGTGCCCTTGCGCACCGCCACGCCATTGAATTCGCCCTGGTCCCTGCCGTCCGGCAGAACGTCCTGTGCCCGCATGATGGTTCCCGGTTGATTGGTACAGGCGTTACGATAGACCCGCCGTCCTGGCAAGTCTGCGTCGTTCTGGTCATTCAATACGGTGTTTCGGCCAATGCCCGCTCCATCCGCCTCGTCCCCCCTGCTGGATCCCGAGCGCGCCCGGTCCCGTGGCGGGCCGCGCCTCATCGCCGTCAGCCGCCAAGACGGCGCGCTGCGCCATACCGCCATGCACCGGCATGCGCGCGGCCAGTTGCTGGGCGCCTATCGAGGCTTGCTGACCGTCTACGCCGGCGAGCGGCAATGGGTGGTGCCTGCGCGGCAGGCCGTCTGGATTCCGCCGGACCAGGCGCACGGGCTGCGCTCCCACGGCCCCTACGCGGGCTACAGCGCCTATCTCAGCCCGTCCGCCTGCGCCGGCCTGCCCAAGACGCCCTGCGTACTGCAGGCCTCGGCCCTGCTGCTGGCGGCCGTCGAACGCGCGGCGGCGTGGGAAGACGGCGAGGCCGATCCCGCGCGCCGGCGCATCGTGGAACTGATCCGGGACGAGATCCGCACGCTGCCGCAAGCCGGCGCGGCCCTGCTGCTGCCCCGGGATCCGCGGTTGCAGCGGCTGGCGCTTGCGCTGTCCTGCGGGCCGTCGGACACGCGCACGCTGGAGCAATGGGCGGCCGCCATCGGCATGGCGCCGCGCACGCTGGCCCGCCGCTACCTGGCGGAAACCGGGCTGAGCGTGGGCGCGTGGCGGCAGCGCGCCCGCCTGATGCGGGCGCAGGAAATGCTGGCGGGCGGCGCCGCCGTGACCACGGTGGCGCTGGAGCTGGGCTACGACAACGTCAGCGCGTTCATCGCCATGTTCAAGCGCGAACTGGGCACCACGCCGGGGCGCTACGGCGCCCCGGCAGGCTAGACCCTGCCAAGGCTAAACAAGCCCGGCACAGGCCCGGACGGGCCGCTCAGGATTCCGCGGCCGTCTTCTTGGTGCGGCGGGCGGCGGTCTTGCGGGCGGGCTTGGCGGGCGCATCGGCGGCCGCTTCGGCCTTCGACGCCGGCTTGGCCGCGGGCTCGGCGGGCGCCGCATCCGCCGCCGGAGCCTTGGCCGCGGCCGTCTTGGTCGCGGCGCGGCTGCGGGTCGAGCTTCGCTTCGCCGCGGGCTTGGCGGCCGGCGCGCCGGCTTCGGGCTTGTCGGCCGCGCGTGCCGCGCCGCCCTCGAACGGATCGGATACCTTGGCCTTGCCGGCCGGCTCGCGGCGGGTTTCCGCGACGGGTTCGGCAAAGGTCCATTCGGCGATGTTCACCGCGGGCAGCGGCTGGCGCGCCTGCGGCAAGGGCTTGGGCATGGGCGGAAGCCGGGAAACCTGGGCGGGCTTGGGCGCCTGCGCCCGCGCCAGCGCATCCGCCCGCAAGGCGTCCAGCGCGGCGGCGGCCCTGGCGGCTTCCGCTTCATTGCCGTCCTGCGCGGACACATCGGCCGGCGCCGCCGCCTGCGTTGCGGCGGGCGCTTGCGCGGGCGCCGGCAGGTCGGGCGATGCTTCGGACGGTGCTTCGGGCTGCGCATCCGGCGGCGCGGCGGCGGTCTCCGCGCCCGCGTCCGGCTCGGCATGCTGGCCGGCTCCCCGGCCCGCGCCGCCCGTCTTGCGGCCGCCGCGCGACTTGCGGGCGGAACGGGACCTGGATTCCTCCTGGGCCGCGCCGGTGTCCTGCGCCTCGTCGGCGTCGGCCGCCGCCGGCAGACGGGCCGGCGCGGGACGAGCCCCGCCGTTGCCCGCATTGCGGTTCACCGCCGGCGCGCCGCCGGTGCTGTCGCGGTACACATAGGTGCCGGCGTTCTCTTCGCGCCCGACTTCCAGCAGGCCGCGCGATTGCGCTTCGTCCAGCAGGTTTCCGAATGCGCGAAAGCCATAGTAGGACTCGTTGAAATCCGGCCGGCGGCGCTTGAGCGCGTCTTTCAACGCCGATGCCCAGATCTTGCCGCTGTCGCCGCGTTCGGCCACCAGCGCCTCGAAGGTCTCGACCACCATTTCGACCGCCTGGGTCTTGCGCGCCTCCTGTTCTTCCTTGCGGCGGCGCTCCTCGTCGGGCGTGCGGCGCTGGCCGCCGCCGGCGCCGGCGCCGCGGCTGTCGCGCCGGGCGTCGGCGGCGCGCAGGCCTTCGCGCGCCAGGTCGTCGTAGAAAATGAATTCGTCGCAGTTGGCGATCAGCAGGTCCGAGGTGGACTGCTTCACGCCCACCCCGATCACCTTCTTGTTGTTCTCGCGCAGCTTGGACACCAGCGGCGAAAAATCGGAATCGCCGCTGATGATCACGAAGGTATTGACGTGCGACTTGGTGTAGCAGAAGTCCAGCGCGTCCACCACCAGGCGGATGTCGGCCGAATTCTTGCCCGACTGGCGCACGTGCGGAATCTCGATCAGCTCGAAATTGGCCTCGTGCATGGGGGCCTTGAATTCCTTGTAGCGTTCCCAGTCGCAATAAGCCTTCTTGACCACGATGCTGCCCTTGAGCAGCAGGCGCTCCAGCACGGGCCGGATATCGAATTTGTTGAATTTGGTGTCGCGCACGCCCAGCGCCACGTTCTCGAAATCGCAGAAAAGCGCCATGCTGACGCTTTCGTTGGGGTTGTTCATGTTTTTGCTCCAGTTCAGTGGCGGTCGCCGGGCGAAACGCCGCCAGATGCCGCCCATGATATACATATCTGCCGGCCGCCATGGCTCATAGCCCCCCTTGCCCCGTGCCCGCAGACCTTATTCCCCCCGCCCTCGCCACCGCCCGCCTGGTCCTGCCGCCCCTGGAACCCGGGGATGCGGAGGCCATCCAGCGCATTTTCCCGCAATGGGAAGTGGTGCGCTTCCTGGCCGACCAGGTGCCCTGGCCCTACCCGCCCGACGGCGCCCGCGTCTTCGTCGAACAGATGGCGCTTCCCGCCATGCGCCAGGGCAGACAGTGGCATTGGTCCATCCGTACCCGCGAAGAACCGGAGCGCCTGATCGGCGTCATCAGCCTGATGGACGACGACCCCGCCAACAACCGCGGTTTCTGGCTGGATCCGGCCCATCACGGCCGGGGCTACATGACCGAGGCCAGCGACGCCGCCACCGCCTACTGGTTCGAGGTGCTGGGCAAGCCCGTGCTGCGCGCGCCCAAGGCCGTGCCCAACGCCGCCTCGCGCAACATTTCGCTGCGCGGCGGCATGCGCCTGGTCGGGACGGAAGAACGCGGCTACGTCAGCGGACGCCTGCCCACCGAGATCTGGGAGATCACCCGCGAGGAATGGCTCGCCCGCCGGCCTGCGCCCGGCTGACCCGACCCCATTTTCATCCGGCCCGGTCCCGCGCGGCGGCCCGGGCCAAGCCGGCGCTTACCGCCCTTTTCGCCCCGCTTTCCGGCCGATTGAGCGGCGCCGGTCCTGGCTAGAATTCCCGAAAATCCGGCATTCCTCGGACGGAATGCCTACGTTATCGGGCAAGATCCATGAATCCGTCTACCGTCATCGGCGCCGCCGTCGGCCTGCTCACCCTGGTCATCGTCGTGGCGCTGGCCGCCACCGACCCCGGCCTGTACGTCAATCTGCCGGGACTGGCCATCGTGCTGGGCGGCACCTGCGCCGCCCTGTTCATCGCCTACCCGCTTTCCGAGGTGGTGCGCGTCTTCAGGCTGGTGCGCACCGTCTTCCGCAACGACCAGCACGACCAGCAGCGCGACATCGATGAACTGGTCGCCATGGCCCAGCTCTGGATGAACACCGACGTCCGCAAGGTCGAAGAGGAACTCAAGAAGGTCTCCAACCCGTTCCTGCGCACGGGCGTGCAACTGATCATCGACAACACGCCCGAAGACCAGATCATCGAACTGCTGCAATGGCGCGTCGCGCGCCTGCGCGCCCGCGAACAGGCCGAAGCCCAGATGTTCCGCGTCATGGCCACTTTCGCGCCCGCCTTCGGCATGCTGGGCACCCTGGTCGGCCTGATCAACCTGATGTCGGTGCTGGGCGACGGCAGCATCCAGACCATCGGACAGCAACTGGCCATCGGCCTGATGACCACCTTCTACGGCATCCTGCTGGCCAACCTGGTGTGCAAGCCCATCGCCCTGAAGCTGGAACGCCGCACCGCCAGGCGCGTCGAGTCCATGAACATGGTGCTTCAGGGCATCGCCATGATGTGCGAGAAGCGCGGCCCGGCCGTCGTGCGCGAAACCCTGAATTCCTTCGTGATGCACGTGGAAGACGAAATCTACGACGGCGGCGTCGCCGCCAAGCCGAAAGCCGCGCCGGCCAAGGCCGAAGGCCCGGCCAAGCCCGCCGTCCAGCCCGTCTCCATCGCCCGCCCGGCCGCCGCGCGCCAATGAGCCTGATTTCGCCCACCCTGGCCGAGCGGATAGAACAGGCCCGCCAGGCCCAGCTACGCGCCCAGAAAACGGCCGCCGACGGCGGCTGGCGCCTGGGCAAGAACGGCCGCCGGGACCGCTACGCCCGCTGGCACGTCGAGGAAGCCGCCGAACAGGATTCCGAGAACTGGCTGCTGAGCTACCTGGACCTCATCACGCTGCTGCTGGCCCTGCTGGTGGTCCTGCTGGCGCTCACGCGCCTGCACGGCCAGTCCATCGGCCACGGCGAACAACCGGTGGAACTGGTCGGCACCCTGGCCGCCAGCGGCCTGCCCGCCTATGACGGCGAATACTCCGAATTCGACGCCGTCCACGTTCCGGCAAGCTGGGCCGAACTGCCCGCGCCCGAAGCGGCGCCCGTCGCTGTCGCCGCCACGGCCCATGCGCCGGCCGCCGCCCAGGAAGGCGAGGTCGTCGCCGAAGCCGCCCCGCCGCTGCGCGCGCCCTCCAAGGAATCGCTGGGCCTGGCCGACCTGGGCAACTCGGTGGACGTGATCATCAACGAACAGTCCGTCAGCTTCCGCATCAGCAACGAACTCCTGTTCCCCTCGGGCCAGGCCACCCTCAGCCCCACCGGGCTGGACGTCATCAAGCGCCTGGCCGGCATCCTGAACAAAAACGAATACCAGGTTTCCGTCGAGGGCCACAGCGATCCGGTGCCCATCCAGACCCGCCAGTTCGCCTCCAACTGGGAACTGTCCAGCAGCCGCGCCACCAGCGTGCTGCGCGAACTCGTGCGCGACGGCGTCGCCCCGCAGCGCCTGCGCGCCGTCGGCTACGCCGAAACGCGCCCCCTGGAATCCAACGACACCCCCGCGGGCCGCGCCGCCAACCGGCGGGTGGAGTTGATCATGGATATCACGGCGCCGCAGAAGGCGGCGCAGGGCACGACGACGGCCGCGGCTCCCGGCCGCTCCTGAGGGGCGGGCGGCGCGATTCGTTTCATCGCCGAGGCCCCGGCCCTCGCCTGCGCGGGCAATACTCCAAATTGGGTATGCGCGAAGCACGAAAGTGCCTTCAGACTATCTCCGGCGCCACTTCCTTATGCGCCCGGAGACTCACATGCCCTCCTCGCAAATAAAGTTCGCGCCGAATGCCCAGCAAGCCGTGGTTTCTCCGCATACCCTGGATCTGATACGCCGGCTGCTGGATCAGGCGGCCTGTCCGTCCTGCGTCATCACCAGCACCAGCCGGACGCCCATGGAACAGGCCCGGGCCATGTACAACAACATACGCGCGCTGGGCGTTTCCAGCCAATTGGCGCTTTACGCCGCAGCAGGAGACCGGGTAATCGAAGAATACGTCCGGACCCGGAAACTGGGCTTGCCGCCGGCCTCCATCATCGCCGCCATGACGGCCACCATAAACGCGGTCGGGCCCTCAAAGGTCAGCCTGCACTGCGCCGACCCTTTCCGTCTGAACGTCATCGACATCGCGCCGTCATCGATCGACGACCCCAGGGCCTTTCTCGAGGCGATCGAGGCCTCGAAGGCGGACGGCTCGATCTCCAGGTTCTTCTCGCCGGGACGGCACGATCCGGCGTTTCATCTCGAGATACCGCAGCGGTAGTCCGCAAGCGGGCCATCCAGGCAATCCTCGCCCGATCCATACTTCCGATTGAGAACCGTCATGGCCGACGATCACGAACCGCCCGCACGCGGCACAGGTATTGGCGTGTACATAGCAGGCGTGGGAATGGCGCTCGCATTTACCTTCGTGGACGGCATGGTGAACCGCAACACCAGCGCCATGCAGAAATTCGCCAATTTCGGCGCGGAGCTATTCCAAGATCCGCAAAGCCTCCAGTTCTATGCGAAACTCGCATTCGCCTTTTTTGGCCTTGCCGCCGCCTTGCTCATCTTCGTCAATTTGCCCCTGACGAAAAAAGACGCTGCCGCATACGGAGCGGGAGTGCTGGCCTTCTTGAACGTGGGCGTTCCGCCGCAAGGGGTCGAAGCGAGCCGTTCGATGATCTTTCCCATGGTCTCCGAAGCGCTGCCCGAGTCCATCGATCCTGCTGCGGCCCCCCTGAGGCCCTATCACGGGACTTCCTCATTGAATTTCCTGGGCACCGCCCATGCGCAAACGCCTACGGCGAACTCACGGGAATCCAGCGAACCTCGAACCATCGTCTGGATATTCATTGCTGGAATCATGAATTTTTCCCAGCCCAACACCCGGTACTTCGTCAAGAACGAAGAGAACAAACTGGTGGGAGCGGTACTCGCAAAGTCAGCGGCGATGTTCGTCCTGGCTCAAGGAAATTACTATGTACAGGTGCAGCATCCCGGCTACCGCAGCATGATTTTTCCCATCAAGGTGGAAGGCCAATATACGGGCATAGTGGTGAATGCCGAAAAAGTCAGATTCGACAATATCGAGAACGCCTTCGGGCCCACTGCGGTAGCGTCGAAGCCGGAGGACGGTTGGGCAATCGCGATGAACCAGGCATCGAACAAATGCCGAGAGGGAGACCCCCTATCGGCGGCCGCGACCCTTGAAGAAGTGCCGGCGTTGTTCGCCGAGCTGAACCAGTCGGGCATTCTCAAGCCCGAAGTCTGCCGCAGCATCTTCGCGTACTGATCCGCCGCTCCCTTGCCCAGCCCTCCGCCTCAATGCCGGTGGCGCCCGTGCGAACGGCCGTGGCCTCGATACTTGTCGTGGCCGCGATAGCTGGCGCGCCGGTAGGAATGGTCGCGTCCGCGGTCGCGGTCCCAATGGCGGCGGCCGCGGCGGTCGTCGTCGTCCGTGACGACGTGCCCCAGCACGCCGCCCGCCGCGGCGCCGCCCAGGGTGACCCAGGGGTCGCCGTCCGACAGCAGCGCGCCGGCCACGCCGCCCAATCCCGCGCCGATAACCGCGTTGCGGGCCTGCTTGTCGGCCAGCGCCGTGCTGCTGACGCCCAGCGCCAGCGCGCCTGCAAGAATGGCCAGTGCCAGTCGTTTCGTGATGGGCATATTTATTCTCCTGTAGCGGGACGTCCCTGCGACGCCAGTGGGACCGCAGCGCGAATCACTGTCGCGTAGGCAAATTAGCATTTCAGCCATGTGTCAGTCCCGCAGGCTGGGATACGGGGTGTATAAGCTGTTTCAGTCGCTTTCCCGGCTTGGGCCTACACTGGACGCACACTGTCCCCGCCCCGCTCGCCATGGATTCTCGCGACCGCCGCAACGCCCCATCGCCGGCCTCATCCTCCGCCGGCCCCTTGCTGGACCCCGCCCTGCTGCGCCGCCTGCTGCGCGCCAGGGACCGCATGGACGCCGCCTCGCACGAGGCCTGGCCGGTCGAGCGCCTGGCCGCGGTCGTGGGCGTCACGCAGGCCCATTTCGCGCGCTCTTTCAAGCGGGCCTTCGGCATCCCGCCGCATCGCTACCTGCTGACGCGCCGCATCGAGCGGGCCGTCGGCCTGCTGCGGGACACCGGAATGAGCATCACGGAAATCGCCTACGCCACGGGTTGGGAAAGCCTGGGCACTTTCGGACGGGTCTTTCGCGACGTCACGGGCCGCAGCCCCGGCGCCATGCGCCGCGAAGCGCAAGCCGACCGGCATCGGCTGCGCCCCATTCCGGCCTGCATCCTGAAGGCCGCGCTGCGTCCCGACCTGGGCACAGCAGTTTTGGAGAAGCGCCGCCGCGAGGCCGGCGCTACATTGGGCCCCTCAACCCAGGAGGTCTCATGAACCAAGGTATCGGTGTGGTCGGCTTGTACGTCGACGACCAGGACGAAGCGCTGGCGTTCTACGTCGGCAAACTCGGATTCAAGGTCCATACGGACGTGCACAACGGGCCGTACCGCTGGCTGACGGTCCAGCATCCCGAGCAGCCCTCGTTCCAGCTCGGCCTGTACCGGCCCGGCCCGCCCATCCATGACGAGGGCACCGCGCAAACCCTGCTGGCCATGGTCGCAAAGGGCGCCATGCCGCCTCTGGTCCTGCATGTGGCCGACTGCCGCGAAAGCTACGCCCGGCTGAAGGCCAACGGCGTCGAATTCACGCAGGAACCGACGGAGCGCTACGGCAGCGTCGACGCGGGTTTTCGCGACCCCGCCGGCAATGGCTGGAAAATGATCCAGGCCGCGCGGGACGCGGCCTGAGCCCGTCGCCCGCGCAGGCGCCCGCTATCCCGAGCCCGAGCGCGGCGTTGTTGCCGGGCAGTCCCGCGTGCCGAACCAGACGCCCGCGAGCACGAGAATGAAGGCGCCCGCCAGGCGCCAGGTCGGCGCATAGGACGCGCCGAGCAGCTCGATGAGCACCGCCGTGATCGGGGCCAGCGCCTGAAACGCCATCACGCGGCTGGCCTCCAGGCGGCCGAGCGCCCACAACAGGCAGAAATAGCCGAGCCCGCTGGATAGCCCGATGAAGACGACGTTGGCCCATTGCCAGGCCGACAGGCGGGGCGCCAGCGGCGCGCCGCTGGCCATGCAGATTCCCGCGAGGAACACGACGGACACGAACATCGCGAACGCGCTGACATACAGCGCGGGGTAGCGCTTGAGATAAGGGCGGTACAGCAGGCTGCATGCCGCCCCGACGAACGTGGCGCCCAAGAGCGCCGCCCAGGCCCGGCCGTCGCCCGCCCCATGCGCCCCTTGCGCCGGCGCCGCGGATGGCGCCAGCAACAGGAAAATGCCGCAGGCCGCGACCCCCGCGCCGGCCAGCCGCGCCCAACTGAAGCGTTCCCGCCCCGAGACGATCGCCAGGCACATCGTCACGAGCGGCAAGGTGGAGAACACCAGCGCGCAGGTTGCGGCCGGCAGCCGGGCTAGCGCGTAGTTCATCAGCAGCATCAGTACCGCGAACTGAAAAATGCCCAGGCCCGCCACGGCAAGAAGGTCCCTGGCGGCGAAACGCGTCGTCCAGCGGCGCAGCACCGGCGGCGCCAGCAGCGCCAGCCCTATCGCGTAGCGCAGGAAGGCGAGCGTTTCGGCCGTGGCGTCGGCCGAAACGGTCCGGGTGGAGACCATGGCGGCGCCGACCAGCATGCCGGTCAGCGCTGCGGCGCAGAGCGCCCTGGCGAATTCGCTCATCGGCAGCCTGGCGGTTTCATCGGCCCGTCCGGGCGCCGGCCATAAAGCGGCTCACACGTCGCGGGCCCAGACCTGTCCGACCAGGTCCTTGCCGAAACTGTGGTGCGGCGCTTCCTCGACAAGCTGGAAGCCTGCCTTCTCGTAGATGCGGCGCGCATCCGCCAGCACACTGTTGGTCCACAGCACCATGCGCTGGTAGCCCGCCTGTTTCGCAAACCGCAGGCACTCATCCACCAACCGCCGCCCGATGCCCAGCCCGCGCGCGCAGTCGTCGACGTACAGCAGGCGCAATTTCGCGGTGGATTCGTCCTGGCGCACGACGAAAACCGAGCCGACCATCTTTCCATCCTTTTCGGCGATCCAGCAGCGCTCGCAAGTCCGGTCGAACTCACGGATGAATTTGGACACGATCTCCGCCACCAGGGCTTCGTATTCCGAGTTCCAGCCGAATTCCCGGGCGTACACCACGGCCTGGTTGGCCACCACCAGGCCCATGTCGCCGGGCCGGGGATCGCGCAGCACGTAGCCCGCGGGCGCGCTGTCGCCGAGGATGTCCTGGATACGGGTCATGGCGTCGACCAGCCGCGTCTGGACCGGCTCCGGAAGTTGCTCCAGGACGGCGATGATCTCGTTCCTGGACGCGTCGTCGAGGGGAGCGAACGCGGCGTGCCCTTGCCCGGTCAGTTCGAGCTGGCCGATGCGCGCGTCCGCGGCCGACCGCGTCTTGGCGACCAGGCCTTTCTTCTCGAATCCCGAGACCACGCGGCTGACATAGCCCGCGTCCAGGTTCAGCTCCCGGCAGAGGTCGGAGGTGCTGATGGCGGGCCGGTGCGCCAGCTCGTACAGGATGCGGACTTCGGTGAGCGAAAACTCGCTGGCCAGCAGGTGCTCGTGCAGCACGCCGATGTGCCGCGTGTAGAAGCGGTTGAACCTCCGCACCGCCTCGGCCCGGTCGTATAGCGCTTGATCCGGCATGATCGCTCCAAATAGTTGCTTCAAGCATATTATTATTTGCTTTTGGCAAGTATTCAAGCCCCCGCCGCATGAGCGCACCCGGCCAAGGCCCGCCCGCGCCTAAACGGAATCCGCCGCAAACCTCAGCAGATAGCCGTCCGGGTCCTGCACCAGGAATTCCTTGCAGACGGACCAGCCCGCCCCCACCCGGTAGCGTTTTTCCTCGATCGGACGGAACAGCGGCCAGCCGGCGTCTTCCAGGGCCGCGGCGATGGGCTCCAGGCTGGGCACCTGCATCTGGAAATTGATGCCGCGCCCGAAGGGCCGTTCGAGCGGACCCGTTTCCCAGGCGCCGTTGAGTTCGCACAGCATGATCTGCAGCGGACCGCGCTCGATATAGGCGAAACCGGCCTCGCGCCGCGCGTAGGCGATTTCGAATCCCAGGAGCCCGCACCAGAACGCCAGGCTGGCATCCAGGCTGGAGACGTCCAGTTCAGGGACCAGGGCAGCAAAGCCCCCGGTGGGCGTCCTGCCTTCGGAGACCGCCGCATTTCGTTCTTGCTGGTTCAATTCGCACATCCTCTTTTGTTCAGGCCAGCGTTCACGCAGCCCGGTGTCCCGTTGTTGCGCTCGCCGGGATACTACAGGAGCCGGGCCGCGGTGCCCGTCATCGAATGCAGTCTGGTCCCCTGGTTCCTTATCGCGGGCGCCTGTAGTCCGCCGGCGGCGATCGGCGGTAATCTGGCGGCTCCATCCTACGTCCGCACAGGAAGATTCCATGTCCTACCTGCTTTTCATCGTCGAACCGGTGGGCCAGCGCGCCCAGCGCACGCCCGAAGAGGGCCGCGAAGCCTACGCGCAGATGGTGGGCTATGCCGAAGACCTGAAAGCGCGGGGGCTGCTGGTGCGCGCGGAATCGCTGAAGTCGGACTCGGAAGCCGTGCGGCTGCGGATCCGGGACGGCGAGCGCTCGCTGATGGACGGCCCCTACGCCGAGGCCAAGGAGATGATCGGGGGATTCTTCCTGCTGACCTGCGAAACGCGCGAGGAAGCGCTGGCGCTGGCGGCGGAATGCCCCGCCGCCCAATGGGCCACGGTGGAGGTCCGGGAACTGGGGCCGTGCTTCATGTAGGGCCCCACCGTTTTATCAGTATTTACCCTGAGTTTTCCGTTTTCCTGTCGATCCGGCGCATCGCGGTTCGTCGTACCCGTACAAGCCCCGGAACCCGCGGGCTGTGTTTTCCGAACCCAGGAGATCCAGGAATGCGATTCATGATCCTCGTGCGGGCCACGCCCGACAGCGAAGCCGGCGTGATGCCGGAAGAAAGCATGCTCGCCGCGATGACGACATACCATGAAGCCCTGGCCAAGGCGGGCGTGCTGCTGGACGCCAACGGCCTGCAGCCTTCGTCCAAGGGCTGGCGCGTGCGCTACGAAAACGGCCAGCGCTCGGTGGTGGACGGCCCCTTTGCCGACACCAAGGAGCTGATCGCCGGCTACACCATGATCCAGGTGCGCTCGCGCGAGGAAGCGATGCAATGGGCGCTGCGCTTTCCCGAGCCCTTCGTCGGCCAGCCCTGCTCGATCGAAGTGCGCCAGATGTACGAGCTGGACGATCTGCCCCCGACAGAAACCCAACGGAAGCCCCCCATCATGCCCAAGCAAATCTTCGTCAATCTTCCCATCGCCGACATGCAGAAATCGCAGGCCTTCTTCAAGAGCCTGGGATTCACGTTCAATCCCCAGTTCACCAATGACCAGGGCGCGTGCATGGTGGTCAGCGACGACATCTACGTCATGCTGCTGGTGAAGGATTTCTTCCAGACCTTCACCGGCAAGCCGGTGGCCGACGCCACCCGGAGCACCGAAGTCCTGATCGCGCTGTCCTGCGACGGCCGCGCCGAAGTGGACGAGCTGGTGGCCCGCGCGCTGGCCGCCGGCGGCACCGCGCCGCGCCCGCCGCAGGATCACGGCTTCATGTACGCGCACGGCTTCGAAGACCTGGACGGCCACGTATGGGAACTGGTGTACATGGTTCCCGGCGAAGCGCCCACCGTATGACGGCGCTGGCGGCTACGCATCGTGCGATCGAGGCGGTCTGGCGGATGGAAGCCGCCAGCGTCATCGCCGGCGTCGCGCGCCTGGTGCGCGACGTCGGACTGGCCGAGGAGCTGGCGCAGGATGCCCTGGTCGCCGCCCTGGAACGCTGGCCCGAGACCGGCGTGCCCGACAACCCGGGAGCCTGGCTGATGACCACCGCCAAGAACCGCGCCCGCGACCGCCTGCGGCTGGACGCGCTGCACACGCGCAAGCACGAGCAGATCGGCCACGAGCTGGAAGCCCTGCAGGCGGACGTGGAGCCCGATTTCGTCGACGCGCTGGACGCCGCGCGGCAGGACGACATCGGCGACGACCTGCTGCGCCTGATATTCACCGCCTGCCATCCGCTGCTGTCCACCGAGGCGCGGGTGGCGCTCACGCTGCGCCTTCTGGGCGGGCTGTCCACGGCGGAGATCGCGCGCGCCTTCCTGGCGTCGGAATCCACCATCGCCCAGCGCATCGTGCGGGCCAAGCGCAGCCTCTCGGCCGCGCGCGTGCCCTTCGAGGTGCCGAAGGCGGAGGAACGGGCGCCGCGACTGGCGTCCGTGCTCGAGGTCATTTACCTGATCTTCAACGAAGGCTATTCGGCCACGTCCGGCGACGACTGGACGCGCCCCGCGCTGTGCGACGAAGCCCTGCGCCTGGGCCGCGTGCTGGCGGAACTGGCGCCCGGGGAAAGCGAGGTGCATGGGCTGGTGGCGCTGATGGAGCTGCAGGCCTCGCGCCTGCATGCGCGCGCCGACGCGCAGGGCCGCCCCGTGCTGCTGATGGAGCAGGACCGCGGCCGCTGGGACCCGCTATTGATCCGGCGCGGCCTGGCGGCGCTGGCGCGCGCGGATGCGCTGGGCGGCGCCCGCGGCCCCTATTCGCTACAGGCCGAACTGGCCGCCTGCCACGCCCGGGCGCGCACGCCCGAGGACACCGACTGGCCGCGCATCGTGGCGTTGTACGACGCGCTGGCCCAGGCCCAGCCTTCGCCCGTGGTGGAGCTGAACCGCGCCGTGGCGGTCGGCATGGCCTTCGGTCCGCAGGCCGGGCTGGACCTGGCCGACCAATTGGCGCAGGAGCCGGCGCTGGCCAATTACCACTGGCTGCCCAGCGTGCGCGGCGACCTGCTGGCCAAGCTGGGCCGCCAGGCCGAGGCGCGCGCCGAATTCGAGCGCGCGGCCGGCATGACGCGCAATGCGCGCGAGCGGGAACTGCTGCTGGAGCGGGCCGCGGCGATGCGGCCCGGCCATGCTTAAATCCGGTTCATGCGCCCCGCCTACGCCGTTCCCCACGATTCCGCCGCGCTCGCCATGCCGGGCGTGCCGGCGGCGTTCGACCATCCCGGGGACCGCGCCGAGTTCAAGCAGGCCGCGCACCTGCCGGGCGTCGAGCTGTACCGCGCCCACATCATCCGGCACGCCTTCGAGCCGCATACCCACGAAGCCTACGGGCTGGGCGCCATCGAATCCGGCGTCGAGCGCTTCCGCTACCGCGGGTCCGAGCACCTGGCGCCGCCGGGCTCTGTGGTGCTGATGAATCCCGACGAACTGCACACCGGCCGCGCCGAAACCGAAGGCGGCTGGCGCTACCGCATGGCCTACCTGGACACGGACGTGGTGGCGCGCGTGACGGGCGACAGCGGCTGGTGGTTCGACGCGGCGGTGGGCGTCGACGCCGCCTGCGCGCGGCGCGTGACCGCCCTGCTCGATACCTTGTGGCAGGCGCGCGAGCCGCTGGCCTTCGATAGCGCGCTATATGCGCTGCTGGCCGAATTCCGCCGCCACGCGCGGATGGACCGGCCCGCCCGGGCGGAAGGCGCGCCCCGTTTCGCGCCGGTCATCGACTACCTGCGCGCGCACCTGTCGCGCCGCCTGACGCTGGACGAACTGGCGGCCGTGGCCGGGCTGAGCCCTTTCCATTTCCTGCGCCGCTTCCAGGCGCATTACCACGCCACGCCGCAGCAAATGCTGATGGCGCTGCGCCTGTTCGAGGCCAAGCGCCGGCTGGCCGCGGGCGAGCCGCCCGCGCAGGCGGCGCTGGCCTGCGGCCTGACCGACCAGGCCCACCTGACCCGCGCCTTCTCGCGCCGCTACGGCGTCACGCCCGCCCGCTACCAGAAGCAAGTCCGTTCCTGATCCCCCGACAGCAAGCTGGTACAAGACGGGCCGGCCGGGCCCCGGCTAGATTGGGGCCTGACCGACCTGGAGCGACTCGTATGTGGGCTGGAACCCTTTACGCCCTGGCCGCCGGCCTGATGTGGGGGCTGGTGTTCGTGGGCCCGCTGTTGTTGCCCGAGTATCCGGCGGCGCTGCAATCCGTGGCGCGCTACCTGGCGTTCGGCCTGATCGCCCTGCCCCTGGCCTGGCTGGACCGCCGCGCCCTGCGCCAACTGCGCCGCCGCGACTGGATCGAGGCGCTGAAGCTGGCCGCCATCGGCAACCTGCTGTACTACCTGTGCCTGGCCAGCGCCATCCAGCGCGCGGGCGGCCCGCTGCCCACCATGCTGATCGGCACCCTGCCGGTGGTGATCGCGATCAGCGCCAATCTGCGCAACGCGCGGCGCGACGGCAAGCTGCCCTGGAAGCGGCTGGCGCCCTCGCTGGCGCTGATCGCGCTGGGCATCGCCTGCGTCAACCAGGTGGAGCTGCAGGCGCTGCGCCGGGACGCCGGCGCCGACCTGGAGCGCTATGCCGTGGGCGCGCTGCTGGCGCTGGGCGCCGTGGCCTGCTGGACCTGGTATCCGCTGCGCAATGCCGACTGGCTGCGCGCGCATCCGGACCGCAGCCCCCGCACCTGGGCCACCGCCCAGGGCGTGGCCACCCTGCCGCTGGCGCTCGCGGGCTATGCCGCGCTGTGGGGCGGCATGGCCGCCGCCGGCAGCGCGTTCCCCATGCCGGCGGGCCCGCGGCCCGAAGTCTTCCTGGGCCTGATGGCCATCATCGGCCTGTTCGCATCGTGGCTGGGCACCCTGTGCTGGAACGAGGCCAGCCAGCGCCTGCCCACCGCGCTGGCCGGACAGCTCATCGTGTTCGAAACGCTGGCGGCCCTGGCCTACGCCTTCATGCTGCGCGGCCAGATGCCGCAACCCCTGACGCTCGCCGGCATCGCGTGCCTGATGGTGGGCGTGCTGCGAGCCGTGCGCGTCAAGCCCGAGCCGCAGTCCGCGGCGGCGTGAAATCCTTTGGCCGGCACGCTCGATGCAGCCCCCGCGCGGACCGCGTTGCTTACCACAGGATTTCCGGCAGGCGCCGCAGATCGTCGATGACTTCGGACGCCCCTTCGTCCAGCAGCCGCTGGCGCTGGTCCGGTCCGTTGTGCGATGCGCCGACGAAGCCGATGGCGCGCATGCGCGCGGCGCGGGCGGCTCGCACTCCGGGCACGCTGTCTTCCACCACCACGCAATCCAGGATCGCCGCGCGCATCTGGCGGGCCGCGTACAGGAAGATGTCCGGCGCAGGCTTGCCGTGCGCCACCTGCGCCGTGCTGAAGACATGGGGCGCGAACGCGTCCCACAGGCCCACCATTTTCAAGGCCGCCTCCAGCTTGGCGGGCATGCTGCTGGACGCCACGCAGACCTGGGTCCCGCGCTCGCGCAGCGCCGCCACCGTCTCGGCCGCGCCGGGCAGCGCGCGCAGCTCCTGGCGGAACGTGGCTTCCAGCCTGTCCGCATACTGCCGCGCGAATCCGTCCGGCAGGCTGCGCTCGTTTTCCTGCTGCAGCGTCCGCCACATGTCCGCATCGGGGATGCCGGCGAAACGGCGCGCCGCCTCTTCGGGCGTGATGGCGATGCCGTGCGCGGCCAGGGCCCGCGACTGGGCGCGCGCCGCAATGATCTCGCTATCGATCAGGACGCCGTCGCAATCGAAAATGACCAGGCGGGGGGCAGGCGTGTGCATGGCGGCTCCATGGAGAAGGAACTTCCATGATAGGCCCGCCGCGTGACAACGCGGCGCGCCGGCGTTCCAGCTACAGCCGGCCGCCCTGCAGGCGCCGCAGGCGCCACGCCAGCGCCACGCCGCCCAGTCCCGCCGCCGCCACGATGAACGAGGCCGCCGTCCAGCCGTAGCGGTCGATCGCGCCGCCCACGGCCAGCGGCCCGATCACCTGCCCGAGGTTGCTGCCCTGCATCACCAGTCCCACGGAAGCCGCCGTCAAGCCCGGGCGCGGCGCCAGCAAGGGCGCGCTGCCCAGCAGCGTTGCCGGGATCAGTCCGCCCACCGCGGAAAACAGCACGCACAGCAGAAAGGTGGGCATGGCGGGCAGCACCGAACGGAAGATCAGCAGCGCCACCGCGCCCATCGCCACGCTCGCGCAGGCGATGAGCGTGGACCGCCGCCAGCCGCGCGCCAGCAGCACGCCCGCGCCCAGGTTGCCGGCCACGTTGGCCGCGCTGGCGATGGCGCTGTACAGGCCGGCCGTGGCCAGCGACAGGCCCAGTTGCTCGGTCAGCAGCACCGGCAGGAAAGTGAAAAGCGCGAAGAACATCAGGCTGTAGAGCGTGAACGACAGGGCCAGCAGGACCGGCCCGGGCGTGCCCAGGGTGTCCACGGTATCTTGCCGCAGGCCCCGCCACGACAGCCCGGCCCCGGCCGGCGTGGCCGGCGCCAGCGCCGCCACGCATACCAGCGCCACGGCCACCGCCGCGCCCGAGCACCACCAATAGGCGCGCCAGTCGCCGAAGGCCTGCGAGGCCAGCATCGCGATGGCCATGCCCGCGGGCATATAGCAGCTCCATAGCGCGAACGCGAAGTCCCGGTTGGAGGCCGACACCATGCGCTGCAAGGCCGCCGGCCCCGCCACCGAAATCATCAGGAAGCCCAGGCCCTCCACCACGCGCGAGGCCAGCAGGACGCCGTAGGCCGGCGCCATGGCGCCCATCACCGCGCCCACCACCGTCGCCGCCAGCCCGGCCAGCAGCATGCGCCGCGCGCCGTACCGGTTGATGACGCCGCCCGCCGCGATGCCTCCGAACATGCCCAGGACGGAGAACACGGCGGCCAACGCCCCGATGGCGGCCAGGTCCAGCCCCATGTCCTGGCGCAGCAGCGGCGCCGCGATGATGAGCTTGCCGACCTGCAGCGCCGCCACCACGCCCGCCCCCACGATGGCCAGCACCGCCGACCAGCGCGTCCCTTCCTTGCCCATGCTCGTCTCTCCTCGTTCGAAACCCAGCCAGCATGCCAGCAGAAACCGATTCCTGTAAGTGATAATCTTCTGATTGAATTGATCGATTCCATAGATCATTCCGCACGATGATAGACGCCCTCACCCTGGACCAGTTGCGCGTGTTCGCCGCCGTGGCCGATGCCGGCAGTTTCCGCGCGGCCGCCCGCCGCCTGTCCCGCGTGCAATCGGCCGTCAGCCACGCCATCGCCAACATGGAATCGCAACTGGGCGTGCCCCTGTTCGACCGCAGCGGCCACCGGCCCGTGATGACGCCCCAGGGCGCCGCGCTGCTGGCCAACGCCCGCGACATCCTGCTGCGCGTCGACGCCCTGCGCGCCCGCGCGCAGGGGCTGGGCGAAGGCGTCGAACTGGAGTTGTCCCTTGCGGTGGATACCCTGTTTCCGATCGCGCAGATCGGCGCCGCCCTGAACGCCGTGCGCGCCGCCTATCCCTCGGTCGCCGCCCGGGTGTCCGTGTTGCCGCTGGGCGGCCCCATCGCCGCCCTGCTCGACCGCAGCCACATGCTGGGCATTGTCGCGGGCGAGCATTTCCGCCACCCCCGCATCGCCATGCAGGCCCTGTCGTCCGTGCAGATGGTGGCGGTCGTCGGCGCGGCGCATGCGCTGGCCGGACACATCGCGGCGGACGCGCCGCTGGGGCCGGCGGAACTCGCCGACCATGTGCAGATCGTGCAATCGGACCCTTCCGCCCTGACGGAAGGCCGCGACTTCGCGGTGCTGTCGCCGCAGACCTGCCGCGTCAACGGCCAGGACGTCAAGCACGCCCTGATCGTGGCCGGCGTAGGCTGGGGCCGCCTGCCCCTGTGGCAAGTGGAACGCGATCTTGCCGAGGGCCGCCTGCTGCGGCTGCCCACCGACACGCTGGGCCGCGGCAGCCAGGTGGCCACGGAGACCTATCTGGCGCACCGCATCGACCAGCCGCTGGGGCCGGCGGCCCGCGTCCTCGCGGCCGCGCTGCGGGCCGGCGCGAGCGAGTCGGGAATCTAGGGCGCCCGCCCGGGCGCCTGCGCGTAGCTCACGCCCATGCCGGCCCGCACGTCGTTCTGGATGCCGTAGGGCGGTATGGGATAGCGCAGCCCGTTGGCCGACAGGGCCTTCATCCCCGCGATGGCGATGGGCAGGTAGCGCGGCGGCAAGGCCATCAGCATTTCCTCGTCGGGCACGCCGCCGTAGCGGCGTTCGGCGAAACAGGGCAAGGACAGGCTGGGCTCGCCCGTGGCCAGCGCCCGCCCCCAGGAATCCGCACAGGCGGTCTCGCCGACCACGCTCCAGTCGAAGCGCCGGTAGTTCTTCCATTGCAGGCCGTTGATCAGGATGATCATCTGGCCGGGCGTGGCATAGACCAGGCAGATGTCGGGCGGATCCAGCCGCCCCGACGCCAGCGGCGACACCACCATGCCGCGGTACTTCCCCGCCGGCACACAGGACAGCGCTTCCTGGCGGGCCCGCGCATCCTCGGGCGTGGCATGCCACACGCCCACGTAGTCCTTGCCGCTCTTCCAGGCCTCGTCCTGCGGCCCCAGGCCGATCACGGCGCGGCACTGCGAACCGACCAGATCGTCGCCCGTGATGCCCACCGTCCAGCCCAGCCGGGCCGCCATGCCCACGATCTGGTCGGTGGTGTGCGTGGCCTGCGGACGCCGCAGGCCACGGACCCCCGCCATGTCTTCTTCGCGCTCGTAGAGCTTCATGCCGATGACCGTGGTCTTCAGGCGCAGCAGCTTGTTCAGTTCATCGACCAGCAATGCCCAGTTCAGTGTCGTCTCTTCCATGCCCGTCCTTTGGACTGTTGTGCGCGGCCTCGGCCGCAACGCCGCGGGCGATCCGCGGACAGGAACCACTATAGCGAATGGAAGATGGCCGACGGTGTCGGCAACCCGATCTCCGATCAACCCATCAGCGCGTCGTGGATGCGCCTGGCGATGACGGGATCTTCCAGGTATCCCTCGATGCCATGGCGGTTGCTGCTGCGGTTATGGACGTCGGTCTTGTTTTCGATGGCCGGGACGACCCTGAAATTCCGCTGGTCCAGGGGATACAGCGCGACCACGTCGTGCGGATCCAGCGCGTTGAACCACGTGCCCACGCAGGCGGGATGCCTGACGCCGCCCAGGCGCTCCCGTATCGCCTTGATTCCCAGCGGCGAACCCACGGTGACCAGCGTCGGCACGCGCCAGCCGGCCTCGCTGCCGGCCTGCCGCAGCAGCAGGTAGGCGACGATCGTGCCCAGCGAATGGGCGACCACCACCTTCTCCAAGGGCCGGTCGAACGCCAGGCCGACCCCGCGGTTGATCGCGCCGCGCACATTGGTCTTGCGCAGGTACATGGACACATCGCTCGTCAGCAGGCCGATCAGCGCGCCGCTGCCCGGCAAATGCTGATCGATGGTCCGCAGCACGGCGAGCACCCAGGGCCAGTTCTGCGGCCCGCGCTCGATCGCCGCCAGCCCGCCGTCGCGCTGGAGATTGCGGCCGATCTCGTCCTCGCCTATCCGGCACGCCACGATGTACTCGTCCAGCAGGGCAAGCAGCAGGCCCGCGGCGTTTTCGTCTTCCTGGGCGCCGCGCACGATGATCTTCGCGGCGTCCTCGGCGGCGATGCCCTGGACCAGGTCCCGCAGCGTGTCGCCGTAGAACGGAAAGCGGATCCGTTCCTCGTGAATGGGCACCTGCAGCCCGGTCTTTGCCAGCCCCTTGCCCCAGGCGTCGATCCAGGCGCGCTTGAGCGCTTCCGAGTCCTTGTCCTGCTGGGACCGGCCATGTATCAGCACGAGTTCTTTCATGCCCTGGGCGCCTGCATTTCGTAGACCTCGGCCGCGCCGGCCGCGGGCTCCAGCCATGCCCGCAGGGCACGCATCCCGGCCGGGGTGTAGTGCGCCCACAGCGCGCCGCTGTCGTACCGGCGCAAGGCGCGGAATTTGCGCGGAAGCGTCCGCCCCAGGGAATCCATCAGCACCCACCCGGCCGACAGCAAAGGCGTCGCGGGCATGACGTCGATCGGCGCATGAGTCGACCACAGCATGTCGCGCGACAGGAACGCCAGGTCGAACAGGCGCACGCCCAAGGCGTAGTACATATGGTCCTGCAAGGCGCGGATGCGGTCGAGCTCGCCGATTTCCCGGTATGCATAGGCGGCTTGCAGCGCCAAGGCCGGATCCAGGAACCGAAGTCCGCGCATGCGCTCGTCCAGTACGCCGGCGGCCGCGGGATCGAGTCCGAAGCTTCCCTGCCTCGAAGCCTCGGCCACCGCCGCGCGCAACCAGCGGAGTTCGCGCAAGTCCTCGGCGTCGGCTTGCGCGTCCAGGGGATCGTAGCGCAGCGCGAACCCGCCCGCGGCATCGAACTCCAGGATGCCCGCGCATCCTGTGAAAACAGGCAATAGCATTCCCGAACCGTCGCTGAAGGTCAGCAAGGCTTGCCCGGGGTTTGCCAGATACGGAAACTCCCATGCCGTATAGGACTCGGGCGCAGCGCCGGGCGCGGGCCGGTGGACGCCGGTGCGCCGCCCTATCGTGCCGTCGTATTCGCGGCACTCCACGCGCCGGACCTCGCGGCCACGCACAATGAAGCCGGGTTCGAGCAATTCGGGCTCCTCGCCTATCGCAGAGCGGATCACGCTATTGAGCAAGCGGCTGGCGCTGTCCGACAGCGCATGCGTCACCTGGAGTTCCAGGCCGGCGCTGTCCGAAGGATGCGTGACCAGATAATCGACCAGGTCCGCGGCGGAAAGCGGCGGCGGCGCGGCCGGCGGCCCCGACGGCGGCATAGGCGGCATTCCGTCCTCCGGTAGCCAGGCATCGCTGTCGGGCTCGCTGCTCAACGGCCCGGGTCCCGGACGAGGCGCCCGGGGCAGGCCTTGCGGCATATTGAGGTCGAAGCGCGCGACCCAGGCATCCTCGCCCGAGGTGATGCGCGCGTCCGGATCCTGGTTGGTCAGGATATGCATGCCGCGCCTGAGCAGGCCGTCCGGAACCAGCGTCTTCAACGCCTGCTCCAACGGCCTGGGCCGGATGAAGCCGTTTTCTATCGTCTTCGGTTCGCTCCCGCCCAACACGTCGCAAAGCACTTCGGTATAGACCGCCTGATAGACCTCGTTCACGCCGACCAGGGTGGGCAATTCCAGCGCGGGCGCGCCCCTGCGGGTCGCGAAGAAGATATCGACGTGCTGCGCCGGCTCGCCGGGGTCGAGGCTAGGGAAGATGCTGCCGCCATGGATCCGGCTCTCGGGCACGTTCTTGGGAATGGTCCGGCACGCGTCCGAGATCAACACCACGTGCGGGATCCTGCCCTCCTCCGCCAGGTCCGCGGTGACCGCCAGGTTGACCGCCGCGTTCGGGTTTCCCGGCGCGTCCGACAGATGCCAGAATTCGTATCGGCCCTGCGCGGAACCATGGCCCGAGAAATAGACGATCAACTGCTCCAGCGAGTCCAGCTCGATGAATTGCAGGACGGCCTGGTAGATCCGCTCCACCGAGACCGGATCGCCTTCGCCGTCGGTGAGCCTGGCGATGCGGTCCTCCGGTATCCCCTGTTCCCGCGCCCACGCGGCCATCCGGTCCACCGCGCTCTCGACCGCTTCCAGCCGGCCCGGATTGCCTTGCGTGCGGCTGACGCCGATAAGAACGATTGCCCGGTCCATGCAGCCTCGCTTTGGCGCGGCGCCCGCGCCTGTGACTGTCGGCGGATCCCGCAAGCCGAACCAGCGGCAAGCTTACGTCTCCGCCCACGGCCGGCACAATGATGCATGCGGACTAGGGTCCGTTCACCTACCGGTACAGCACGGTCGGCAGCCACATGCCGATCCCGGGGAACACGTAGAGCAGGAAGATCGCGACCACCTGGATGCCCATGAACGGCATCATGCCCAGGAAGATCTGGTTCAGCGTGACGTGCGGCGGCGACACCCCTTTCAGGTAAAAGGCCGACATCGCCACCGGCGGCGACAGGAACGCCGTCTGCAGGTTCAGCGCCACCAGCAGGCCGAAGAACAGCGGGTCGATGCCGAAGGTGTTGAGCAGCGGCACGAAGATGGGCATGAAGATCACGATGATCTCGGTCCATTCCAGGGGCCAGCCCAGCAGGAAGATGATGATCTGCGCCAACAGCAGGAATTGCAGTTGCGACAGGCCCAGCGAGAGCACCCATTCCTCGATGATGCGCTGCCCGCCCAGCAGCGCGAAGGCCGCCGAGAAGATGGACGATCCGACGAACAGCCAGCACACCATGGCGCTGGTCTTGGCCGTCAGGAAGACCGATTCGCGCAGCACCGGCAGGTTCAGGCGCCGGTACGCCAGCGCCAGCAGCGCGCCGCCCATGGCGCCCATGGCGGCGGCCTCGCTGGGCGTGGCCAGGCCGAAGGCGATCGAGCCCAGCACCGCCGCGATCATCACGGCCAGCGGGAAGAACGAGGACATCAGCATCCTGAAGATTTCCAGGCGCGCCCATGTCAGCACCGCATAGAACACCAGCAGTATCGCCGCGCATATGCCCGCGAAGATCCAGAATCCGGTGGGCGCGGCGATGCTGTCGCCGCCCGGCGCGGCAGCCTCCGCCGCCGCTTCCGCCGCAGGCGATTCGGCCGACGGCGCGGGCGGCGTGCCCGGCGGCTCCGACAAACCGCCGGCCGCCGGTTCGTTCGAAGGCGGTTCGGCCAGTTCGCCCGACGGCGGTTCCGCCAGGCCCTCGGAAGGCGGCTCGCTCAGGCCCGAATCGAAATCCCCTCCCGATCCCAGCCGCAATTCCGCGGGAATGTCATACACCACTTCCGGCCGCGTCGTGGCCTGGTAGACCGCCGCCACCAGCAGCACCGTGACCGCCAGGGGCGCCAGCGCCATCGCCATATAGCGCAACAGGGCGCCCAAGGGCACGTCGCGGTTGCGGCGGCCCTTGAACAGGGCCGAGACCATGCCCGACAGCGCGCGCACGTGGCCGCCTGCGGCCAGCGCGGCCGCCTCCGGGGACAGCGGCACGCCGCGTTCCTCCTGCGGCAGCGGCGGCGCCATGGAGGGGCGCAGCTTGGCCAGGATGATCACGTAGACCATATACAGCACGGCGAGCATGATGCCGGGGAACAAGGCGCCGGCGTAGAGCTGCACCACCGACACGCCGGTCGTCGCGCCGTAGACGATCAGCATCACCGAAGGCGGCAGCAGAATGCCCAGACAGCCGCCCGCCGTGATGGAGCCCGCGGTCAGCTTGACGCTGTATCCCGCCTTCAGCATGGCCGGCATCGCCAGGAGGCCCATCAGCGTGACCACCGCCCCGACGATGCCCGTGGCGGTGGCGAAGATCGCGCAGGTCGCCAGCGTGGCCACCGCCAGCGCTCCCGGCAGGCGCGCCAGCGCCAGGTGCATGGACCGGAACAATTTTTCGATCAGGTTGGCGCGCTCGACCAGATAGCCCATGAAAACGAAGAGCGGGATCGAGATCAGCGAGTCGTTCGTCATCGTGGCGTACGTGCGCTGCACCATCAGGTCCAGCGTCTGCCCGATGGAGCGTCCCGGATCGGAACTCTGCATGTAATACGCCAGGAACGTGAACAGCACGCCCATGCCCATCAAGGTGAACGCCGTCGGAAAGCCCAGCATGATCGCCACCACGATCAGCGCCAGCATCAGCAGGCCGATGTGTCCGGTCGTGAGATGGTCCCAGGGCGTCAGGAACACGATCATCAGGATGACGATCCCGATGCACGACAGGCCGAACCACAATGCCTTGTGGATTTTCATTGGCGGGGCTCCCCGGGAGTGACGTAGCGGTCCAGGCGGGCGATGTCCTCGTCCTTCACATGCACCATTTCCTTGAGCTTGTCGACGTCCACTTCCTCGACGTCCTCTTCACGCGACGGCCAGGCCCCGCGCTTCAGGCACAGCAGGCAGCGGATCGCTTCCGCCACGCCCTGCACCAGCAGGACGGCGCCCGCGATCGGGATGAAGGCCTTGAAGGGATAGATCGGCGGCCCGTCGGCCATCAGCGAGGAATGCTCGCGGATGGCGATGGAATAGCCGGCGTAGTACCAGCCCGCCCATACCAGCGCGATCACGCCGGGAAAGAAAAACACGATGTACAGCGTCAGGTCCAGTCCCGCCTGCACGCGCGGCGGCAGGAAGCCGTACAGGATGTCTCCGCGCACGTGCCCGTTCTTGGCCAGCGTGTACGCGCCGGCCATCATGAACAGGATGCCGTAGTACATCATCTGCAGGTCGAACGCCCATGCGCTGGGCCGGTTCAGCAGGTAGCGCGCGGCCACCTCCCAGCACACATGCAAGGTCAGGATGACGATCAGCCAGGCAAAGGCCTGCCCGACAAAGGTGGAGATGCGGTCTATGAAACGTATGATTCGGATCATCCGACGTCCTGGTCAAGGCGCATGGCGCTCCGCCCAATCAAGATGCTCTACCCAATCCAGGGCACCACGGATCCGGCTCTGCCGGTCCGTCGGTGCCGCCCCCTTGAGGGGGGCCCGCGCGAGCGGGTACGGGGTGGGTCAAGCCTTGCTGCGCGAGAAGTAATGGTTGTAGGCCATGCGGAAGTTGACCGAGGTATCCCCGTGCCAGCGCCCCACGCGTTCGGCGAACGCGCGCTGCGAATCCAGCACTTTCTTGAACAGCGGGTTCTCTGCCGAACGCTTGGCGATCATCTCGTCCCAGATCTTCAGTTGCTGCTGCAGGATGGCGTCGGGCGTTTTGTAGAACTTGACGTTGTGCTCTTTCTGCAGCTTGATGTAGTCCTGCGAGTAGCGGTTCGCCGCCTTCCAGGACATATCCGCGCTGGAGGCCTGCGCGGCGTAGCTGAGGATGTGCTTCAGGTGTTCGGGCAAGGCGTCGTATTTCGCCTTGTTGAACAGGATCTCGAATTGCTCCGCGCTCTGATGGAAACTCTGCAGCATGCAGATCTTGGAGACGTCCTGGAAGCCCAGCGCCAGGTCCGAGGAAGCATTGTTGAACTCAGCCCCGTCCAGCAGCCCGCGGTCCAGCGCCGGCACGATTTCGCCGCCGGGCAGCGCGTTCACCGCCGCGCCCATGGCCGTGTACATGTCGATGGCCAGGCCCACGGTGCGGAACTTGAGGCCCTTGACCTCTTCCATCTTCGTGATGGGGCGCTTGAACCAGCCGAAGGGCTGGGTGGGCATCGGCCCGTACATCAGCGACACCACGTTCACGCCCATGGCTTTCTGGATTTCGACCAGCAGCTCCTTGCCGCCGCCGTACTCGTGCCAGGCGAGCAGCATGTTGGCGTCCATGCCGAAAGACGGCCCGGACCCCCACAAAGCCACGGCCGTGTTCTTCCCGTACCAGTAGGCCACCACGCCATGCCCGCCGTCCAGCGTGCCCGCGGAGACGGCATCGAGCAGGTCGAACGCCTTCACCACCGCGCCCGCGGGAAGCACCTCGATCTTCAACTGGCCGCCGGCCATGTCGTTGACCTTCTGCGCGTAGTCGCGGGCGAACTCGTGGAAGATATCGTTGGCCGGCCAGGTACTTTGGAAACGCAGGGAAACCGGGGCATTCTGCGCGCGGGTGACTGCCGGGAATCCCAGCGCGGTGGCGCCGGCGACCGCGGCGCCGGAGATGAACTTGCGGCGGGGCTTGGTAACGTGTTGCATGGCTTGTTGTCTCCTGAAAGGACTACATGGACCAGCTTGTAGTTACTTCTCCTGCGGGACGCGGGATGGTGACGCCTGCTGCGCGCTCCCGGTACCGGGCGGCGGATGATGCGAAACCGTGTGCTGATTAAACCTTTCTGACTAATCGCTGACAATCAGCTACATGTCAGGAATTACCCTAGCGCGGGGATTAATCCGAAAGAATGGTTCGCCTGCGCCTGCAATGCGCAAGCAAAAACGACCGTCGCGCTTCGGCTCGCATGGGCCGAAGCGCGACGGTCGCGAGGGACGCCGCGGGGGCTGCGCTATCCGCCGGACGGGCGCCGCAGCGCCCTCACCTTGCCGCTCTCGCCGCCGCCGCAGAAGAACCGGTCCGCGCCATCGGACTCCAGGCCGGAAACGCCGATGCCGGCCGGCATTTGCACGCTTTGCAGCACATTGCCCGTGCGCGCGTCCACCTGCCTCAGCTCGCTCTCGTCGTTTTCCCAGGTGCCGTGCCAGAGTTCCCCGTCGACCCAGGTCACCCCCGTGACGTAGCGGTCGGACGCGATCGTGCGCAGCACCGTGCCGGTTTCAGGATCGATCTGGTGGATCTTGCGCTGCCGGTACGCCCCCACCCACAGGCTGCCTTCGGCCCAGGCCAGGCCCGAGTCCTCGCCGGCGCCCGGCGTGGGAATGGTGGACAGCACCTGCCCGCTGCCGGGATCGATCTTCTGGATGCGCCCGTCCGCGATCTGGTAGAGATGCTTGCCGTCGTAGGCCGTGCCGGCATTGGCGCTTACCGCCAGTTCCCGCGGCGTGGCGCCGCTGTCGGGGTCCAGGGCCAGCAGTTTTTCTCCCACGGCGAACCACACCAGGCGGCCGTCGTAAGTCAGGCCGTGCACGGCCTCCACGCCCGGGAAGGGGCCGTATTCACGAATGATTTGGGCTTGGGATCGTTTCATGTCAGTCTCCTCGCATGGATGGGACCATGCTACCGGCCCGCCAGCTCGGCCGGGAGTAACAAGGTTGTCGTGAATCCGGGCATGGGCGGCGTGATCCAGCGCCGCGCGCGTCCTTGTCCGCAGGCCTGCACCCTGCCCGCCGCGGCCAGCGCGTCGAGCGCGCGCTGGACCGTGCGCTGGCTCGCGTTCAGCGCAAGCGCCAGTGCCGAACTCGACCAGGCCTCGCCATCGGCCAGGAACGCCAGGATCGCCCCGTGGCGGTCGCCGTCCGCCACGGGGCGGGCCAGCACCACCGCCTCCCGGCCCTCGGCCGGCTTCAGCGCGAAACCGTCGCGCGTGGCGACGATGCCGGCCATCGGACGCAGCGCGGCGCGCAACCGCCCGATCTCGACGCGCAGGCGCGCGCGGTGCGTATCGTCGAAGTAAGCGCTGCGGAAGGCCTGCGCAATCAGCGCCTCGCGGGGCGCGGCCCGCGGCCAGGCCTCGGCCAGCGCGCGGGCCAGCGCGAACAGCACCGGGCGGCTCGCCAGCGGCGCCGTCGCGCCCGCCCGGCCCACGGCATGGCGGCAGGCGTCCACCACCAGCGTGTCCGAGGCCAGCAGCGCTTCCACCTCGTCCAGCCGCAACAGGCGTGAGCCGCCCTGCCGGAGCAGGCGGGCGGCGGGCGCGGCGAGGACGCGGGACGCGCTTTCGACTTCGGCCGTCAGCGCCGGGATGCCGGCCCGGCCGGCGGCAAGCCCGGCCCGGGCCAGCGCGGCGCGCGCGGGCTGCGTGCGCAGGCGCCGCAAGGCGATCCCGGCCGCTATCAGTTCGTGGATGGCGCGCGATGCGGGCGCCAGCGATGACGGATCCAGCGTCGCCAGCGCGCGTTCGGCGTCGTCCAGGCGGCCGATCAGCAACTGGCGGCGGGCCTGCAAATGCCGGGCGTGCGCGGCGTTCGCCGGATCCCCTTGCGCCTGCAAGGCCGCGCGGGCGGCCTCCAGCGCCTTCTCGGGCCAGGCCAGTTCGCGCGACACCAGCGCGATCTCGGCCTCCGCCACGACGCAGCGGGCGCGGGACAGGATGTCCTTGGGATCGAAGGCGCGGGCGGCGCTGCGCAACAGCGTCTTGGCGCGCCGGAAGTCGCCTAGCTGCGCCATGGCGATGCCGCGCAGCGCCAGCGCGGACGCGTCGCCGCGCAAGGCGATGTGGTTCAGCGCGCCCAGCGGGTCGCCGGCCGCCAGCGCGCGCGCAGCCGAGGCAATCAGAAAGTCCATGGGCGTCCCGCCACGTCCGCCGCTCCGCGTTATCCGTTCGATGACGGGATTAATCTACCATCACGCCGGGCGCCGGCCGGCCCGGTTGCGGCGACACAATATTGCATCCCTCCGGTGATGCGCCCCCGTTTTACCCGGCAGCCGCCCCCTGGCGCGCGCCGGGGCTCCCTTTCCGCGCCGTCCACCGTGTAAACTCCCCCCTTTTTGACTCTGGTGGTATGTTGCAAGCCCCACAGCGCACAGGTTTAAGCGGCCCGACGCTCATTCGCTTGCTGACTCGCCTGACGGATGTCGATGTTCCGGAATCCAGGCAATCGCTCTCGGACCATCTGAGCCAGTGGCTCGGCTGGACGGACGCGATCGCGCTCTCCGCGGCGCTCAATACCAGCCCGCCGGTGATCGCCCCCGGCGCGCGCATGTTCAGCAGCGCCGAAGAGCGCGAATGCGCGCGGGTCCGGACCACGCTGGCCGACGCCATCGCCAGCGATACCGCCGCCACGGCCGCCCGGCGGCCCGTGCCGGGACAGGCGCCGGCGAAGAAGCTTGCGGCCCTGGCCGAAGCCGAGGCCGACTACGCGAATTTCCGCCAGCGGTATCTGTCGTTGCAGCACACGATGGAAACCAGCGTGGGCAATCTGCGCAGCCGGCTGCGCGGCATGGTCGCGGCCCGGAACGGCGAATGGACGCGGCTGGCGGTGGTGGACGCGATCATGGACCGCGCCCTGCTGCCCAAGGAACGCGCCCTGTTCGGCGCGATCCCGAAGCTGCTGCAGGGCCATTTCGACCGCCTGCGCCAGGCGGAAGAGGCGGCGCTGGCCGAGGCCGAGGCGGGAACCGGCGAGGAAGCCGGCGCCGAAGCCGTCGAGCCGCCCGCGCCGGCAGCGTCCGGCGCATGGCTGGATACCTTCCGCAAGGATATGCGGAGCGTCCTGCTCGCCGAATTGGACGTACGTTTACAACCGGTCGAAGGGCTGCTTGCCGCCCTGCGCACCAGCTAGGTCTGTTCACACTAACCAGGACACTATGTCCCGATACCTGATCAATTTCCTTGTTTTCCTGGCCGGCCTGGCCGTCGCGGCCTGGATCGGCGCGGGCTACGCGGGCACCAACCCGCTGGCGCTGGCCGTGACCCTGCTCATCGGCGCCTGCTACCTTGCCGGCGCCGTCGAACTATGGCGCTACCAGCAGGCGACCTCGTCCCTGACCCGCGCGCTCTCGGGGCTGTCGGAAGCGCCGGGCAACCTGGGCACCTGGCTGGACCAGTTGGCGCCCAGCCTGCGCAATGCGGCACGCCTGCGCATCGAAGGCGAACGGGCGGGGCTGCCCGGTCCGGCGCTCACGCCGTATCTCGTTGGCCTGCTGGTGCTGCTGGGCATGCTGGGCACCTTCCTGGGCATGGTCGTCACGCTGCGCGGCACCGGCCTGGCGCTGGAAAGCGCCACGGACCTGGCCGCCATCCGCGCCTCGCTGGCCGCGCCGGTCAAGGGACTGGGGTTCGCGTTCGGCACCTCGATCGCCGGCGTGGCCACCTCCGCGATGCTGGGCCTGCTGGCGGCCCTGTGCCGGCGCGACCGGGTGCGGGCCGCGCAATTGCTGGACAGCAAGGCCGCGAGCACCCTGCGCGTGTATTCGCAGGCTTACCAGCGCGAAGAATCCTTCAAGCTGCTGCAGCGGCAGGCCGAAGTCATGCAGCGCCAGGCCGAGGCCATGCCCGCCCTGGTCGACAAACTGCAGACCATGATGGACGGCATGGCCCGCCAGAACCAGTCGCTGAACGAGCGGCAACTGGCCAGCCAGGATGCCTTCCAGGGCAAGGCCGAGGCGGCCTACGCCCGTCTGGCGTCCGTGATGGAGCAGTCCCTCAAGGACGGCGTCGCGCATAGCGCCCGTTCCGCGGGCGAGGCCTTGCAGCCGGTGGTGGAAGCGACCATGGCCGGCCTCTCGCGCGAAACGGCGTCCCTGCAGGATACCGTGACGCAGGCCGTGCAGCGGCAACTGGACGGCCTGACGGCCGGGCTCCAGGCCTCGACCGCGAACGTGGCCGAAATCTGGAACCAGGCCCTGGCCGGCCAGCAGCGCGCCGGCGAGGCGCTGGCGCAAGACCTGCGCGCGTCGCTGGACCGCTTTGCCCAGACTTTCGAACAGCGCTCGGCCGCCCTGCTGGACAGCGTCTCGGCGCGCCTGGAGGCCTCGTCCGGCACCATGTCCGAAGCCTGGACCCTGGCGCTGTCGCGCCAGGAACAGGCCAGCGAAAAGCTGGCCGGCGACAATCTGCAGGCGCTGACGGCCGCCGCCGCCAGTTTCGAACAGCACTCGGCTTCGCTGCTGCGCACCTTGAATCAATCCCACACGGCGCTGCAATCCGAACTCGCTTCGCGCGACCAGCAGCGCCTGGCCGCCTGGACCGAAACGCTGGGCGCCATGGGCGCGACGCTGCGCCAGGAATGGGAACAGGCCGGCGCCCAGGCCGCCGACCGCCAGCACGCCATCGCCGAAACCCTGGCCCAGACCGTGCGCGACATCACCTCGCAGGCGGCCGCCCAGGCCAGCCTGCTGGAAAACGTGTCGGCCCGCATGGAAGCCGCGGCCGACGGCGTCTCCCGGCAATGGGAAACCGCCCTGTCCCGCCAGGAAGCCGCCAGCGCCAAATTGGCCGGCGACAACCAGCAGGCCCTGGCCGCCGCCGCCGCCACCTTCGAGCAGCATGCGGCCTCGCTGCTGCGCACGCTGGACCAGTCGCACGCGCAGTTGCAGGAAGCGCTGGCCTCGCGCGACCAGGAACGTCTGGCCGCCTGGAGCGGCACCCTGGCCACGATGACCGCCGCGCTCGGCCGGCAATGGGAACAGGCCGGCGAACGCACAGTGGCCCGCCAGCAGGAAATCACCGACTCGCTGACCCAGGCCGTGCGCGACGCCACAGCCCAGACGCAAGCGCAAGCCAGCCTGCTGGAAGGCGTGTCCGCCCGCCTCGAAACGGCGGCCGGCAGCGTCACGCAGGCCTGGACCGACGCCCAGTCCCGCCAGGAGCAGGTCGGCGAGAAGCTGGCGAGCGACAACCGGCAGGCCCTGGAGACCGCCGCCGCGGCATTCCAGCGGCACTCGACGGCGCTGTTGGCCACGCTGGACCAATCGCACGCGCAACTGCAGGAGGCGCTGGCCTCGCGCGACCAGGAACGCCTGGCCGCCTGGACCGGCACGCTCTCCGCGATGGCCGCCCAGCTCGGCCGCGAATGGGAAGAGGCCGGCACCCAGGCCGCCATCCGCCAGCTCGAAATCAGCGACACCCTGTCCCGCACCGCAAGCGACCTGACCGCGCAGGCCCAGGCCCAAGCCGCCCTGCTGGAAAACGTGTCCGCCCGCCTGGAAACGGCGGCCGGCAGCGTCACGCAAGCCTGGACCGATGCGCAGGCCCGCCAGGAGCAGGTCGGCGCGCAACTGGCCGACAGCAACCGGCAGGCCCTGGAAACGGCCGCGGCCGCTTTCGGGCAGCACTCGGCGGCGCTGCTCCAGACCTTGGAACAATCGCAGGCGGACCTGCAGGCCGCGCTGGCGTCCGGCGACGAGACGCGCCTGGCCGCCTGGACCGGCAAGCTCGGCGACATGGCCGACGCCTTGCGCGCCGAATGGGAACAGGCGGGCGCCAGCACCGCCAGCCGGCAGCAGCAGATCTGCGACGCGCTGGCGCTGACCGCGCGGGACATCGCATCGCAGACGCAAGCGCATGCCAGCGAAACCATCGCCGAAATCGGCCGCCTGGTGCAGGCCGCTTCCGAAGCGCCGCGCGCGGCCGCCGACGTCATCGGCGAACTGCGCCAGAAGCTGTCCGACAGCATGGCGCGCGATAACGACATGCTGGAAGAACGCAGCCGCCTGCTGGAAACGCTGGGCACCTTGCTGGACGCCGTCAACCACACCGCCGCCGAACAGCGCTCGGCCGTGGACGCGCTGGTCGAATCGTCCGCGGGCCTGCTGGACCGCGTCGGCACCCAGTTCACCGGCCTGGTCGAAAGCGAGGCCGGCAGGCTGGCCGACGTGGCCGCGCAGGTCACCAGCGGCGCCGTCGAAGTCGCCAGCCTGGGCGAATCCTTCGGCGCGGCCGTGCAGTCCTTCGGTGAATCCAACGACAAGCTGGTGGCGCACCTGCAGCGCATCGAGGCCGCGCTGGACAAATCCATCGCGCGCGGCGACGAGCAACTGGCCTATTACGTGGCGCAGGCGCGCGAGGTCGTGGACCTGAGCATGCTGTCGCAGAAGCAGATCGTCGAAAACCTGCAGCAGTTGGCCAGCCAGCGCGCGGCGGCCGGAGCGGAAACGGCATGAGCGAGGACATCGACGGCGGCGTGGAGCCCACGGTCCCGGCCTGGGCCGTCTTCGGCGACCTGATGTCGGTGCTGCTGGGCGCTTTCGTCCTGATCCTGGTCAGCGTCGTCGCCCTGCAGTTGCAGCTCTCGAACCAGCTCGAAGAAGAAGTCAAGCAGCGCCAGGCCGAAACGCAGCGCCGCGAGACACTGGAACAGGCGCTGGCCGGCCCGCTGGCCGCCGGCCGCGTGACGCTGATCGACGGCCGCATCGGCATCAGCGGCAGCGTGCTGTTCGCGCTGAATTCCGACCAATTGCAGCCCGAGGGCCGCGACGTGCTGAAGACGCTGATCGAGCCGCTGGCGGCCTACCTGAAGACGCACAACGAGATCCTGATGGTCAGCGGCTATACCGACGACCAGCAGGTGCGCGAAGGCAACCGCCGCTTCGCCGACAACTGGGATCTCTCGGCCCAGCGCGCCCTGACGGTGACGCGCGCGCTGATCGACGAAGGCGTGCCGGCGTCGTCCGTGTTCGCGGCCGCGTTCGGGTCCGAGCAGCCGGTGGCCTCGAACGCCGACGAGGAAGGCCGCGCCCGGAACCGCCGGGTGGAGATCACGCCGGTCCCCAGGCCCTCCGGCAACGCGGAACAGCCAAGTGGGCAGTGACGGCACCCGCGGGGATCTCCTTGACGCCCGGGCCCTGCTGGAGGCCTGGCGCGAGAGCGGCGCCGACCGCCTGGCCCCGGCGCGCTTCCGGCTGATGGACGCGATGGAGCGCCGCGCCGCCGCCCATGGCGGCGAGGCCCGGCGGCGCCTGGACGGCAGGCTGGCGGCGCTGATCCAGGCCTACGAGGCCGACCTCGACGGCGCACCGCCGCTGGACGTGCCCGCGGCCGCCTCCCCCGGACGCGGCCCGCTGGGGCAACTGGCCGACAGCCTCTCCGATCCCGCGTCGGCGGACCGCGATGACGGCCCCGCCCTGGCGGAACTGCGCGCCGCCTATCCCGAACTGGCGGTGCTGGAGTACTTCCGCGGCGTGTGGTCGCAGGTCAGCGCCGACCGCCAGGTCCGGCAGTCGCAGGAACAGGTGCACAAGAACGCCGGCCCGCTCAATTCCAACCAGCTCGTGCATCGCACGCTTTCGCTGATGCGCGGGCTGTCGCCCGGCTACCTGCAGCAGTTCCTGTCCTATACGGACGCGCTGATGTGGATGGAGCAGATGGCCGCCGCCGTCGCCCCGCCGCCCAAGGACGCGCCGCGCGCCGGCGCCAGGAAGACCGCGCGCGGCAAGGGCCGCTAGCCCGAACGGCCGATTTGCGCGCCGCCCTTGCCCGCAGTAAGATACGTTCCATATACGGATCATATATGGATCAACTATGGGCATCGTCAAGATTTCCGAGCAAATGCATGAGAACCTCCGCGTCGCCAGCGGGGCGCTCAGCCGCTCCATCAATTCCCAGGCCGAACACTGGATGCGCATCGGCATGCTGTCCGAGCTCTATCCCGAGCTGCGCCACGCGGACATCTGCCAGTTGCTGATCCGCATCGAGCAGGCCGAGGGTTTCGCCATCGCCTCCCTGTCCCAGGGCTTGCCGCAAGCCGCCCAGCAGGAGGCCGCGTAAATGGCGCGCAAAGTCTCCATCAAGTCCGCCGCCGACATCGAAATGGCCCGCAAGGCCGGCGCCATGGCCGCCGAGGTGCTGCACATGATCGGCGAGCACGTCCGCCCCGGCGTCACCACCGACGAACTGGACCGCATCTGCCACGACTACATCGTGAACGTGCTGAAGGCGATCCCGGCGAACGTGGGATACCACGGCTTTCCCAAGACGATCTGTGCGTCCGTCAACCACGTGATCTGCCACGGCATCCCGTCGGCCAAGGTGCTGAAGAACGGCGACATCCTGAACATCGACGTGGCCGTCATCAAGGACGGCTGGTTCGGCGACACCAGCCGCATGTACTACGTGGGCCAGCCCAGCCCGCTGGCGCGCCGCCTGGTCGAGACCACCTACGAGGCCACGCGCGCCGGGATCATGGCCGTGAAGCCCGGCGCGACGCTGGGCGACGTGGGGCATGCGATCCAGACGGTGGCGCACCGCGAACACTTCAGCATCGTGCGCGAGTACTGCGGCCACGGCATCGGCCAGATCTACCACGACGAGCCGCAGGTGCTGCACTACGGCCGCCCCGGCGAAGGCCTGGTGCTGCAGCCGGGCATGATGTTCACGATCGAGCCGATGATCAACGCGGGCAAGCCCCAGACCAAGCAGTTGCCCGACGGCTGGACCGTGGTCACCAAGGACCGCTCGCTGTCGGCCCAGTGGGAACACATGGTGGTCGTGACCGAGACCGGCTACGAGGTGCTGACGTCCTGGCCGGACGGTTTCGGCAGCTATCCTCCCATCCCCTGACGGGCGGTTCCCCGCCCACGGCAAGGAACGGAGTGCCGGCACCCGAGGGCGCGATCATGATCGTGCCCTCGTCGTTTCCGCGGCGCGACGACCGCGCGCCCACGCTTCCATGCCCGCCCTGCCCTCCGCTTTCCGCCGCCTGGCCGCCTCCAACCTGGCCGCCCAGTTCTCCGAACAGATGGCGCTGGCCGCCGCGCCCCTGGTGGCGGTGCTGGCCCTGGGCGCCAGCGCGGCGCAGACGGGCTATCTGCAGACCGCCCAGACCCTGCCCTTCCTGCTGCTCTCGCTGCCCGCGGGCGTGCTGGCCGACCGCATATCGCGCCGGACGCTGATGACCGCCGCCGAAGCCGTGCGCGCCGCCAGCCTGCTGGGCCTGCTCGCGCTGCTGTGGACGGGCGGACTGGGCCTGGGCTGGCTGGCCGCGCTGGGCTTTCTGGGCGCGGTCGGCACGGTCGCCTACAACGTGGCCGCGCCCGCGCTCGTGCCCAGGCTGGTCGCGCCCGGCGACCTGGCCGGCGCCAACCGCTGGCTGGAGCTGGCGCGCAGCGCGGCGTTCTCGGCCGGCCCCGCCGCCGGCGGCGCGCTGGTCGGCTGGATGGGGGCGCCGGCGGCGTATGCGCTGGCCACCGCGCTGTCGCTGCTGGCCGCGCTGCTGCTGGCCGGCCTGCCGCGCGACGCGCCCGGGCCCAGGCCGAAGCGGCGCGTGCTGGCCGAACTGCGCGAAGGCGCGGCCTTCGTCGCCGCGCATCCGCTGCTGCGCCCCGTGCTGGTCACCGCCGTCTTCTTCAACACCGCCTGGTTCGTGCTGCAGGCGGTCTATGTGGCCTATGCCGTGGAACGGCTGGGCCTGTCGGCCGCCGCCGTCGGCGCCACGCTGGGCGTATACGGCGCCGGCATGGTGGCGGGCGCCTTGCTGGCCCCGTGGCTGGCGCGGCGGCTGTCGTTCGGCGCCATGATCGGGGCGGGCCCGCTGGCCGCGCTGGCCGCCAGCGCCATCCTGCTGGCCACGCTGGCGCATCCGTCGGGCGCCTGGGCCGCGGCCGGGTTCTTCCTGTTCGGCGCCGGGCCCATTCTATGGACGATCACGACCACCACGCTGCGCCAGGCCATCACGCCCAACGCCCTGCTGGGCCGGGTCTCCGCCGTGATCCTCACCGCCACCTTCGGCGCGCGTCCGGTCGGCGCGCTGATCGGCGCGGCCCTGGCCGCCCGCGTCGGGGTCGAGGCCTGCCTGTGGGTGTCCACGGCCGGCTTCGCCGTGCAGTTCGCGGTGCTGTTCAGCTCGCCGGTGCTGCGGCTGCGCAGCCAGCCGGACGCCGGCCCGGCCGGATCTGTTGCGGGCTGAGCGGCGGCAATCTGTATCTGGCGGCCGCCGCCCGCGCCCGCTAGACTGCCCCGGTCGACAACAAGGGGCGCCGCGCGCACGCAAGATGCTGAAAGTACTGGGCAAGGCCTCGTCCATCAATGTGCGCAAGGTGCTGTGGACCTGCGCCGAACTGCGCCTGCCGTTCGAGCGCGAAGACTGGGGATCCGGTTTCCGGTCCACCGGCGACCCCGCTTTCCTGGCCTTGAATCCCAACGCGATGGTGCCCGTCGTCCAGGACGGCGACTTCGTGCTGTGGGAGTCCAACAGCATCATCCGCTACCTGGCCTCGCAATACGGCGGCCTGGCCCTGTACCCGGCCGAGCCCAGGCTGCGCGCCCGCGTGGACCAGTGGATGGACTGGCAGGCCACCGACCTGAACCGCTCGTGGTCGTATGCCTTCATGGCGCTGGCCCGGCAGTCCGCCGCGCACCGGGACGCCGCCGCCATCGAGGCCTCGCTGCGGGACTGGGCGCGCTACATGGGCATACTGGAACGGCGGCTGGAACAGACCGGCGCCTATGTCGCGGGAGAGGCGTTCTCCCTGGCGGACGTGCCCATCGGCCTATCGGTGAACCGGTGGTTCCTCACGCCCTTCGACAAGCCCCGGCTGCCGGCCGTCGCCGCCTATTACGACCGGCTGGCCGGGCGCGAAGGCTACCGGCAGCACGGCCGCAACGGCACGGTCTGAGATCCGGGGCGGCTACTCCACCACGCCGCAGACCAGCCGTCCGCCCCCGCCGCCCAGCGGCTTGGGGGTGTCGCTGTAGTTGTCGCCACCCACGTGCACCATCAGGGCGCGCCCTTTCACGTCGGCCAGTTTCAGGTGCGGCGCCACGACCGCTTTCTTGGCGGAGCCGTCGGCGTCGACCACGATGAAAGGCAGATCGCCCTGGTGGCCGTCGGTCGCCATGGGGCCCTTGTGGGCCTTGGTTCCCTTGGGGTCCAGGTGCCCGCCCGCCGCGCCGCCCGGGGCCATCTGGTCGTTCACCAGGCCCGGGCCGCAAGAGCCTTTTTCGTGGACGTGGAAACCGTGTTCGCCGGGAGGCAGGCCTTTCAGGTCCGGCGTGAACTGGAGCCCGCCCTGGGTGTCCTCGACGGAGATGGTGCCGGCGCTCTTGCCCACGCCGTCCGCGGTCAGGAACGACATCGAAACGCTTTCCGCCGACGCGGCGCCGGCCGCGCCCGCCAGCGCAAGCGCCGAGACCAGCAACGATATTTTCTTCATGGGGTGCCTCCAAGATTCGCGCCCGCGGGCCGCGGGCGCCCGGTAAGGCATGGACGGCGCTGCGGCCGCCATGCCGCCAAAAACAATAGCATTCGCTTCGCGCCGTCCGCCAGCAATCTTCGTTCCTGATACAAACGCGCGACCCGGCGCGTCAAGCGGCAGCCAGCACCACCGCCGCGTGCAAGGCCACCCCGATCAGGCCGCCGACCAGGGTGCCGTTGAAGCGGATGTACTGCAGGTCCTTGCCCACGCTGAGCTCCAGCTCGTCGACCAGGTGTCGTTCGTCCCAGTTCTTGACCGTGCGCGAAATGTGCTCGGTGACGCCGCTGCGCAGCCTGCCGGTCAGGCGCCGCGCGCCGCCCAGCACGTGGCTGTTGATGGCCTCGCGCAGGCCGGGGTCCTCGCCCAGCTTGCGGCCCAGGGCCAGCAAGGCGCTTTCCAGGTGGCGCGCCAGCGCCGAGTCCTCGCTCGACAGATCGCGCCGCAGCGCCGCGTGGATGTCGTCCCACAGCCCCTGCACGTATTCCTGCACCTTGGGATGGTCGATGGCGCGCTGCTTCAGGGCCTCGACCTGCCCGGACAGCGCGGGATCGTCCCGCAGGCGCCGGATGTAGGCCAGCACCCAGGCCTCGTAGTCGCGCCGGACGGGATGGTCCGGCTCGGACAGCACGTCGCGCAGTTCCTCGACCAGGGCGCGGGCCAGGCGGTCCGCCAGGTTGTCGGCGATGCCTTCCACCGACTTCACCACGTCCACCGCCGCGATGATGCGCGGCCATTCCTTCCTGGCGAACTTCACCAGCAGGCCCGAGGCGCGCGCCTTCACGTCCTCCTCGCCCAGGTAGCCGCCCAGCCTTTCCAGCGCGGCATCCAATAGCTCCTGGTGCCGCCCGTCCCGCGTCAGCAGGCCCAGCACCTCGCCCGCCGTGTCCGCCGCGTCCCAGCGCCGCAGGTTCTTCACCACGAATTCCTGGATCACGCCGCGCACGGCCCGGTCGTCCAGCAGATCCAGCGTCTGCAGGGCCACGTTGCGGGCGCCCTCGCTCAAGGCGCGCGCCTGGCGCGGACGCGCCAGCCAGCGGCTCAGCCGCGCGGCCGGGTCGAACACGCGCAGCTTCTCCATCAGCGCGTCCGGGTCCAGGAAATGGTCGCGCACGAACACCGCGAGGTTGTCGCCGATGCGGTCCTTGTTGCTGGGAATGATGGCGGTGTGCGGAATGGGCAGGCCCATCGGGCGGCGGAACAGCGCGACCACCGCGAACCAGTCGGCCAGCGCGCCCACCGTGGCCGCTTCGCAGAACGCCCGCACCCAGGCCCAGGCGCCCTGCCCGCCCATGGCGTGGCTGGCGATGAAGCCGCTGATCATGGCCGCCAGCAAGGCCAGCGCGGCGATCTTCATGCGCCGCAGTTCCGCGCGGCGCGCGTCGGACGCCAGGGCGGAGCGCGTCGCGTGCGCGGCGGCGGGACGGGGCGTGTCGGTCATGGGGTCTCCGGCTCGGGGATGGACCCAGCATACCAATACCGGCCGGCGCCCGCCCGGCAGCGCGACCTCAGCCCAGGGGCGGCAGCATATTGAACAGCAGGACCATCGCCAGGCCCGCCACGGCGACGATGGATTGCACCACCGAGATCGTCTTGGTGGCTTCGCCCATGGTCATGCCGAAGGACTCCTTCACCATCCAGAAGCCCGCGTGGTTGGCGTAGTTGAAGAACAGCGAGCCGCAGCCGATCGACAGCGCGAGCAGCGGCAGGTTCAGGCTGGGATCGGCGCCCGCCAGCGGCGCCAGCAGGCCCGCGGCGCCCACGATGCCGACGGTGGCCGAGCCGGTGGACACCGACAGCAGCATGGCGATCAGCCAGCCCAGGACCAGGGGCGGCAAGGCGAACTGGTGGGTGAGCTGCACGATGGCGTCGCCCACCTTGGCGCTCGTCAGCACCTGCTGGAATGCGCCGCCGCCGGCGATGATGAGCATGATGCCCGCGATGGGCTTGAGGCTCTTGCCCATGGCGTCGCGCAGCTTCTCGGCGTCGCCGCCGCGCAGGTACACCAGGGTGATCGCCGCGAACAGCACGCCCAGCAGCATGGCCACCATCGGATCGCCCAGGAAGGCGGCGGCGCGCAACCCGGCGGAGCCCTTGGGCAACAGCATCTCGGCCAGCGCATGCACCAGCATCAGCAGCGCGGGCAGCAGGGCCGCCAGCACGCCCAGGCCCACGCCGGGCTCGCCGCGGCCCTCGGCCTGCTGGCGGGTCGCGGTGAACTGGTCGAGCAAGGCCTCGTCCGGGCGGGTCGTCATGCGCGGCGCGATGAAGGCCCCATACAGCGGGCCGCCGAAGATCATGGCAGGCAGCGCCGCGATGAAGCCGTAGATCATGGTCGGGCCGACCGTGGTCTTCAGCGTGGCGATCGCGGTCAGCGGGCCGGGATGCGGCGGCACCATGCCGTGCATGGCCGCCAGCGCGGAAATCACCGGCACGCCCACGTACACGTAGGCCGAACCCCTGAAGCGCTCCTGGCTTTCCAGCTTGCGCGCCACGCTGAAGATCAGCGGCAGCATCACCACCAGGCCCACTTCGAAAAACATGGGGATGCCGATGACGAAGGCCACCAGCGTCATGGCCCAGGGAATCATGCGGGCCGAGGTATGGCGCAGGATCGCGTTGGCCAGGCGTTCGGTGGTGCCGGAATCGGCCAGGATCTTGCCCAGCATGGCGCCCAGCGCGATCACCACGCCCACCGCGCCCAGGGTCTTGCCGGCGCCGGAGGTCAGGTTCTTGACGATGGCAGAGGGCTCCATGCCGGTGGCGAAACCGACGCCGATGGAAACGATCAGCAGCGCCAGCAGCGGATGCATGCGGATGCGGGAGACGATGAGCGCCACCAGCACGAGGACGCTCGCCAGGGCGGTGAGCAGCAATTGGACGTCGAAAGCGGACATGGATGGGCCTGGAAGAAACGGGCGAGGCGTCGCCGGCCCCCCGGCCGGCCGCCATGAAGAACACGGATTTTATTCCCGCCAAGCTGAACGCCCAGTCAGGAAACGCCCAGGGCCCGTTGAGATGCTAGCCCGCCGCCGGCATCAGCCCCGGCCTGCCCTCGTGGCGGGCCTGGGCGCGCTCCAGGATGAATTCGATGATCATGGAGATCGCGCGCGGATGATGCCGGTTCGGCATGTACAGCATGTACATGCCGCGCCCGAAGATGCTGAGCCGCCACTGCGTCAGCGCGGCCAGCAGCTCGCCGCGGGCGAAATCCTCGTGCACCACGTAGTCCGGCACGATGCCCACGCCCAGCCCGCCGCGGATCGCGTCGCGCAGGAAGGCGTAGTTGCGGGAAATCACGGTGGGCTCCAGCACCACCTGCTGCCGGGGCTGCCCGCCGTAGTAGGCGGACAGGCGCAGCGGACGGCCGATGACCGCGGCGCTGATGATGGGACTGGCCGCCAGGTCTTCGAGGCGCTGCGGCAGCCCGTGGGCCGCGGCGTAGGCCTGCGACGCGCAAGCCACGTAGCGGACCTGGCCCAGTTCGCGCGCCACCAGGTTCTGCGGCGGCTCGGACATGATGCGCACCGCGATGTCGACCTCGTCGCGCAACAGGTCGTCGACGCTGTTCTCGAACAGCACGTCCAGCACGATGTCCGGGTAGGTCCGCTTGAATTCCAGCAGCCAGGGCGTCATGACGAACTGGCCGTAGCCGCTGGGCACGCTCAGGCGCACCTTGCCCTGGGGCGTCTTGCCCAGCGTTTCGACCGATTCGCGCGCGGCGACGAGTTCGTCCTGGATGCTGCGGCCGTGGCGGTACAGCTTCAGCCCGATCTCGGTGGGTTCGACGCGCCTTGTCGTGCGCCGCACCAGTTGCATGCCCACCGCCCGCTCTAGCTGGCTCAGGTGATAGCTGACGTTGGCCCGCGTCATTTTCAGGCGGCGCGCGGCCTCGCTCAGGTTGCCGGCGTCCAGGATCTCCACCAGCAAGGTCAGGGATTTGATGTCCATGCCGCGTCTCCTCTTGGCCCCGGCCAGCGCCTATTGTCAAAATTTCTTATACGTAATGTCAATTATAGATGCCATTGTCAAGACCCATTTACTGCGGAAGAATAAAGCCACAAAAATTTCCCCCGTGCCGCTCCCGCGCGCCCAGGGCGAACCCAGACGGAGACACTGTCCATGACAGACAGCGCAAGCACCGGCGCCGCCCGCGCGCGCCGCTATGAAGACGTTCTTGTCCTGACCATCGACCACCCGCCGGTCAACGCCCTCGGCGCGGCCGTGCGCGCCGACCTGGAGGCGGCGGTCCGCGACGCCCAGGCGGACCCGCAGGTGCGCGCCATCGTGCTGCTGGGAGCCGGCAGGAATTTCATCGCCGGCGCCGACATCCGCGAATTCGGCAAGCCGCCGCAGCCGCCCGCCCTGCCCGACGTCTGCAACCGGATCGAAGCCAGCGCCAAGCCGGTCGTGGCCGTGCTGCATGGCGCCGCGCTGGGCGGCGGGCTGGAAGTGGCGCTGGCCGCCCACTACCGCATCGCGCTGCCCGGCGCCAGGCTCGGGCTGCCCGAAGTGACCTTGGGCCTCCTGCCGGGCGCCGGCGGCACGCAGCGCGCGCCCCGTCTCATGGGCGCGCAGGCGGCGCTGGACCTGATGCTGTCGGGCAGGCACCTGTCGGCCGAGGAAGCCCTGGAAGCGGGCCTGGTGGACGCGCTGGCCAGCGAAAGCGACGCGCTCGACGCCGGCCTGGCGTATGCCCGCCGGTTGCTGGCCGTGGGCGCCGGCCCGCGCCGCACCCGCGATGCCGATGCCGCGCTGGCGGACAGGCCGGCCGCGCTGGCCGCCGCCGACGCCGCCGCCGAGCGCGTGGCCAGGACGGCGCGCGGGCTCTTCTCGCCCGCCAGGATCGTCGAGGCCGTGCGCGCCGCCATCGAGCTGCCCTTCGACGAAGGCCTGCGCGCCGAGCGCGCGCTGTTCCTCCAATGCCTGGACAGCCCGCAGCGCGCCGGGCTGGTGCACGCCTTCTTCGCGGAACGCGAGACCGCCAAGATCCCCGAACTGAAACAGGCCCGGCCGCGCAGCGTGGAACGGGTCGGCATCGTGGGCGGCGGCACCATGGGCGCCGGCATCGCCGTGGCGGTGCTGGACGCCGGCCTGCCGGTGGTAATGGTGGAACAGGACGAGGCCGCCCTGGAACGCGGCCGCGCCCGCGTCTCGCAGGTGTACGACCTGCTGGTCGGCAAAGGACGCATCGGCGCGGACGAGCGCGCCGCGCGCCTGGCGCGCTACACCGGCGCCACGGCCTACGACGCGCTGGCCGACGCCGACCTGGTCATCGAAGCCATTTACGAAGACATGGACGCCAAGCTCGCCGTGTTCGCCGAACTGGACCGCGTGGCCAAGCCCGGCGCGGTGCTGGCCACGAATACCTCGTACCTGGACGTAGACCGCATCGCGGCTTCCACGCGCGGTCCCGCCGACGTGCTGGGCCTGCACTTCTTCTCGCCCGCCAACGTCATGAAGCTGCTGGAAGTGGTGGTGGGCAGGCGGACCGCGCCGGACACGGTCGCGACCGGCTTCGAGTTCGCGCGCCGGCTGCGCAAGATCCCGGTGCGCGCCGGCGTGTGCGACGGCTTCATCGGCAACCGCATCCTGGCCGCCTACCGGCAGGCGGCGGACATGATGATGGAAGACGGCACCTCGCCCTACGAGATCGACGCCGCGGTGCGCGCCTTCGGCTACCCCATGGGCCCCTACCAGATGATGGACCTGGCGGGCGGCGACATCGGCTGGGCCACGCGCAAGCGCCGCGCCCCCACCCGCGATCCCGCGCTGCGCTACGTGCAGATCGCCGACCGCCTGTGCGAACGCGGCTGGTTCGGCCAGAAGACGGGCCGCGGCTACTACCTCTACCCCGACGGCGCGCGCCAGGGCCAGCAGGATCCCGAAGTGCTCGCCATCATCGACGCCGAGCGCGAACGCGCCGGCGTCGGCCCGCGGCCGTTCACGCAGGAGGAAATCCAGCGCCGCTACCTGGCCGCCATGATCAACGAAGCGGCCAACGTGCTGCAGGAAGGCATCGCGCTGCGCCCCTCCGACATCGACGTGGTGGCCCTGTCCGGCTACGGCTTTCCGCGCCATCGCGGCGGGCCGATGCACTACGCGGACAGCCTGGGCCTGCCCGCCATCCTGGCCGACCTGCGCGAGTACGCCAGGGAGGATCCGGCGTTCTGGACGCCTTCCCCGCTGCTGGTCGAACTGGCCAATGCCGGCCGCGATTTCGCCAGCCTGAACCGGGCTGCCTGACCATCCCTTTCCACACAGGTCTCTCCATGCGCGAAGCCGTTATCGTCTCCACCGCCCGCACCCCCATCACCAAGGCGGGACGCGGCGAATTCAACCTGATCGCCGGCCCCACGCTGGCCGCGCACGCAGTGCGCGCCGCGGTCGACCGCGCCGGCATCGACCCCGCCCTGATCGAGGACGCCATCCTCGGCTGCGGCTATCCCGAGGGCGCCACCGGCCGCAATATCGGCCGCCAGGCGGTGGTCCGCGCCGGCCTGCCGCTGAGCGTGGGCGGCGCCACCGTCAACCGCTATTGCGCGTCGGGCCTGCAGGCCATCGCCACGGCCGCCAGCCGCATCGTGATGGACGGCGCGCCCGCCATGATCGCGGGCGGCGTCGAATGCGTTTCGCAGATCCGCACCCGCGACGACGGCGTCAGCGGCATGGACCCGTGGATCGTGGCCAACAAACCCGAGCTATACCTGCCCATGATCGAGACCGCCGACATCGTCGCGGCGCGCTACGGCATCAGCCGCGAAGCCCAGGACCGCTTTGCCGCGCAAAGCCAGGCGCGCACCGAGGCCGCGCAGGCCGCCGGCCGCTACCGCGAAGAGATCGTCGCCGTCACCACCGCCATGTCCGTCACCGACCGCGCCACCGGCGCCGTCGGCGAACGCGAAGTGACGGTGGACCGCGACACCTGCAACCGCCCCGGCACCCGCTACGAGGCGCTGGCCGCGCTGGCGCCGGTGCGCGGCGACGGCCAGTTCGTCACTGCCGGCAACGCCTCGCAGTTGTCGGACGGCGCCGCGGCCTGCGTGCTGATGGAGGCCGCCGAAGCGCAGCGCGCCGGCATCCGACCGCTGGGCGCGTTCCGCGGCCTGGCCATCGCCGGCTGCGAGCCCGACGAGATGGGCATCGGGCCGGTCTATGCCGTGCCCAAGCTGCTGGCGCGCCATGGCCTCAAGGTGCAGGACATCGACCTCTGGGAATTGAACGAAGCCTTCGCCTCGCAGGCCCTGTACTGCCAGGAAAAGCTGGGCATCCCGATGGACCGCCTGAACGTGGACGGCGGCGCCATCGCGCTGGGCCATCCCTTCGGCGTCACCGGCGCCCGGCTGGCCGGCCATGTGCTGATCGAAGGCCGCCGCCGCGGCGCCCGCTACGCCGTCGTCACGATGTGCGTGGGCGGCGGCATGGGCGCGGCCGGACTGTTTGAAATCTATTGAGGGATCCCCATGGACCTGGAATTCACCCCCGAAGAAAACGCCTTCCGCGACGAGGTGCGCGCCTTCCTGGCCGAACACCTGCCCGAACGCCTGTCCGCCAAGGTCGTCCAGGGCAAGCTGCTGACGCGCGCCGACATGGTCGAGTGGCACGCCATCCTGAACCGCCGTGGCTGGCTGGCCAGCCATTGGCCGGCCGAGTACGGCGGCACCGGCTGGAGCACGGCCGAGAAGTACATCTTCGACGAGGAATGCGCGCTGGCCGGCGCGCCGCGCATCGTCCCGTTCGGCCTGAGCATGCTGGGCCCGGTGCTGATCAAGTACGGCACCGAGGCGCAGCGGCGCCATTGGTTGCCCCGCATCCTGGACGGCACCGACTGGTGGTGCCAGGGCTATTCCGAACCCGGCGCCGGATCGGATCTCGCCTCGGTCAAGACCACGGCCGTGCGCGACGGCGACAGCTACGTCATCAACGGCCAGAAGACCTGGACCACGCTGGGCCAGTACGCCAACATGATCTTCTGCCTGGTGCGCACCTCGCAGGAAGGCCGCCGCCAGGAGGGCATCAGCTTCCTGCTGATCGACATGGAGAGCCCGGGCGTGGAGGTCCGCCCCATCATCACGCTGGACGGCGAACACGAGGTCAACGAAGTGTTCTTCTCGGATGTGCGGGTGCCGGCGGAGAACCTGGTGGGCGAGGAAAACCGCGGCTGGACCTGCGCCAAGTACCTCCTGACCTACGAACGCACCAACATCGCCGGCGTGGGCCAATCGGCCGCGGCGCTCGCCCGCCTGCGCGCGGTGGCGGCGCGCCAGCGCAAGAACGGCCGCCCCCTGGCGGAAGACCCGGATTTCGCCGCCCGCCTGGCGCGCGTCGAGATCGAGCTGGCCAATATGCGCACCACCAACCTGCGCGTGGTGGCGGCCGTGGCCGGCGGCGGCGCGCCGGGGGCGGAAAGCTCGATGCTGAAGATACGCGGCACGCAGATACGGCAGGAGATCAGCGCGCTGAACCGCCGCGCCATGGGCCCCTACGCCCGGCCCTTCGCGCCCGAGGCCCTGCACGACGGCTACGGCGGCCCGCCCGTCGGCCCGGAAGGCGCCGAGAGCGCGGCGGCGCAGTACTTCAACCAACGCAAGCTGTCGATCTTCGGCGGCTCCAACGAAATCCAGAAGAACATCATCTCCAAGATGATCCTCGGACTGTAAGGGCCGGCCATGAATTTTGAACACACCGAAGACCGCCGCATGCTCTCCGACATGCTGCGCCGCTTTGTCGCCGAGCAATACGACTTCGCCACACGCGACGGGCTTGCCCGCTCCGAACGGGGCTACAGCATCGAACTCTGGCGCCGCTACGCCGAACTGGGCGCGATCGGCGCGCTGTTCGCCGAGGCCGACGGCGGCCTGGGCGGGACCGGCTTCGACATCTCCGTCGTGTTCGAGGCGCTGGGCCGCGGCCTGGCCCTGGAGCCCTTCCTGGACGCCCTCATGGCCGGCAGCGCCATCGCCGCCGCCGGCACGCCGGCCCAGCGCGACACCCTGGACGGCCTGATCGCCGGCGCCCTCACCGTCTCGCTGGCCCATGCCGAACCCGAATCCGGCTACGAGCTGACACAGGTAAGCACCCGTGCCGAACCGGGGTCCGGCGGCTGGGTGCTGAACGGCGCCAAGGCGGTGGTCGCCGCGGGCGAACACGCCGACCTGTTCCTGGTCTCGGCCCGCAGCGCGGGCACGGCGGACGACGAGTCCGGCATCAGCCTGTTCCTGGTCAACGCGGGCACGCCCGGCCTGGCGCTGCGGGGCTACGGCCTGATCGACGGAGGCCGCGCGGCCGAACTCACGCTGGACAACGTCCAGCTTCCCCCGGAAGCGCTGCTGGGCGAAGCCGGCGCGGGCTATCCGCTGCTGGAACGCGCCGTCGGCCGCGGCGTCCTGGCCTTGTGCGCGGAAGCCGTGGGCGCCATGGACTGCGCCCGCGACGCCACGCTGGAATACCTGCGCACGCGCCGCCAGTTCGGCGCGCCCCTCGGCAGCTTCCAGGCCTTGCAGCATCGCATGGCGGACGTGCTGCTGGAAATCGAGCAGGCGCGCTCGGCCGTGATCAACGCCGCGGCCGCCGTGGACCACCCCGACCGCGCCACGCGCGAACGCGCGCTGTCCGCCGCCAAATACACCATCGGCCGCGTCGGCACCCTGGTGGCCGAGGAAAGCATCCAGTTGCACGGCGGCATCGGCATGACCTGGGAACTGCCGCTGGCGCACTACGCCAAGCGCCTGGTCATGATCGACCACCAGCTCGGCGACGAAGACCATCACCTGCGCCGCTATATCGCGCTGGGGCGGGCATGACGGAAGGAGCACGGACATGACGCAGACGCAGGCCCACGCCGCCCCGCCCCTGTCGCCCCCCTTCGCGGCCCCCTACCCCGTGCGCACCGCCGCGGACGTGCAGCGGCTGCAGGCGCGGCCGCTGGCCGAGACGCTGACGGTGCAAAGCACCTACGAGATCTTCCGCAACTCGGCCGCGGCCTTCGGCGACGGAATCGCGCTGACCTTCCTGCGCAGCGCCGACCCGGCCGACGACACCGTGCGCTGGAGCTACCGCGAACTGCTGGCCGGCATCCACCAGACCGCCAACCTGCTGCATGCGCTGGGCGTGGGCCCGGACGACGCGGTGGGCGTGCTGCTGCCCGGCTGCCTGGAATACCACCTGGCCCTGTGGGGCGGCGAGGCGGCCGGCATCGTCCAGCCGCTCAACCCCTTGCTGGCCGAGGACAAGCTCGCCTCCCTCATGAACGCGGCGCGCGCCAAGGTGCTGATCGCCTATGGATCGGACGTGGAATGCGGCTCCTGGTCCAAGGCGCTGCGCCTGCGCGAACGCGTGCCCACTTTGCAGACCGTGCTGCGCGTGGCGCCGCTGGACGAATCGCCGGCCGGGCGCCCCGCGCTGCCGGACTTTGCGCTGGACTTCAACGCCGGGCGCGCCGCGCAGCCGGCCGACCGGCTTCTGAGCGGGCGCGAGATCCGCGCCGGCGACGTGGCCGCGTATTTCCATACGGGCGGCACCACCGGCTCGCCCAAGCTCGCCATCCATACCCACGCCAACCAGGTCTTCAGCGCCTGGGCCGCGGTGCAACTGCAGGGCGCGGGCCCCGGCGACGTGGTCATCAACGGCTATCCGCTGTTCCACGTCGCGGGCGTGCTGCCGGCTTCGCTGGCCGCCCTGTCCGCGGGCGTGGAGACCGTCATCCCCACCACCCTGCTGCTGCGCAACCGCGACGTGCTGCGCAATTACTGGCAGCTGGTGGAACGCCACCGCGCCACCTCGCTGCAGGGCGTGCCCACCGTGCTGGCGGCGCTGGCCGACATTCCGCTGGACGGCGCGGACATTTCCTCGCTGCGGTACTGCCGCACCGGCGCGGCGCCGCTGCCCGCCGAACTGGCGGCGCGCTTCAAGCGCCAGTTCGGCCTGCACGTCAGCGAAAGCCTGGGCATGACGGAGATGGCGGGCATCTCTTCCATCTCGCCGCCGGGCTGCGAGTTCCCGGTCAACTGCGTCGGCTTTCCGCTGCCCTACGTGCAGGTGCGCATCGTGGGCCTGGACGCGGCCGCCGCCGAGCTTCCCGCCGGCACGCCGGGCATGGTGCTGTTCAAGGCGCCCAACGTGATTCCCGGCTTTCTCGATCCCGAGGACACGGCGCGCGCCTTCACCGCCGACGGCTGGCTGATCAGCGGCGACGTGGGCTACCTGGACGCGGACGGACGGCTGCACCTGCAGGGCCGCGCGAAAGACCTGATCATCCGCGGCGGCCACAACATCGATCCCAAGACGATCGAGGACGCGCTGGCCACGCACCCGGCGGTCAGCCTCTGCGCCGCGGTCGGCGCGCCGGACGCGTACGCCGGCGAACTGCCCATCGTCTTCGTCACGCTGGCCGAAGGCGCGCAGGCGTCGGAGGCCGAACTGCTGGCCTATGCCGCGGCGCACGTGGACGAAGGCCCGGCGCGGCCCAAGCGCGTCATCGTGCTGGACAGCATGCCCATGACCAACGTGGGCAAGATCTACAAACCCGATTTGCGCCGCCTGGCGACCGCCGTATCGGTCCAGGCCCTGGTGGCGCGCATTCTGCAGGAAGCCGGTCTTGCCGACGACGGCACCGTCTTCCGCGTGCAGGCCGACGCCCAGGCCGGCGTCGGCGTAGTGGCGGGCGCGCATGCGCCCGACCGGTTGAAAGCCGAATTGCGCACCGCGCTGGCCCGGCTGCCCGTCGCCGTCGATCTGCGCGATTGAACGGCGGCCCATGACAATACAAGGAGACAAACCCATGCACACGAAGACCCCGCGGCGCGCCGTTCTAGGCGCGCTGCTGCTCGCCATGGCGGGCGCCGCCCTGCCGTTCGCGGCCGGCGCGCAGGCCGCCTTTCCCTCCAAGCCGATCACGCTGATCGTGCCCTTCCCGGCCGGCGGCTCCACCGACCGCCACCTGCGCATCGTGGCGCAGGACGCCTCCAAGTACCTGGGCCAGCCCGTCATCGTGGAAAACCGGCCTGGCGCCGGCGGCACGCTGGGCCCGGCCACCATGGCCAAGACCGCCAAGCCCGACGGCTACACCATCAGCCTGTACACGCTGGCGATGCTGCGCATGCCCTATATGCAGAAAAGCAGTTGGGACCCCATCAACGATTTCACGTTCATCCTGGGGCTGTCCGGCTACACCTTCGGTTTCACCGTGCGCGCGGACTCGCCCTACAAGACCTTCGACGAATACATCGAGGCCGCGCGCAAGGCGCCGGGCACCATCGATTACGGTTCGACCGGCGTGGGCTCTTCGCCGCACCTGCTGATCGAGGAAATCGCCATCAACGCCAAGGTCAAGCTCAACCACGTGCCGTTCAAGGGCAACGCCGACATGCAGCAGGCGCTGCTGGGCGGCCACGTCATGGCGCAAAGCGACGCCACCGGCTGGGACCAGTTCGTGGACGCCGGCAAGATGCGCCTGCTGGTGACCTTCGGCGAAAAGCGCACCACCCGCTGGCCCGACGTGCCCACCGCGCAGGAGCTGGGCTACAAGGTCGTGTCCACCTCGCCCTACGGGCTGGCCGGCCCCAAGGGCATGGACCCGGCCGTGGTCAAGACGCTGCACGACGCGTTCAAGCGGGCGCTGTTCGACCCCGCCAGCATGGAGGTCATGAAACAGCTCAACCAGGAACCCGCCTACCGCAATAGCGAGGACTACAAGGCCTGGGCCCAGGCCACTTTCGTCAAGGAGAAGGGGCTGATCGAGTATCTGGGCCTGATGGCGAAGGATTGAGCCCGCCGGTTCCCAGCAGTTGCCCCATGCGCTGCTGGATCCAGAGCTCGGTTTCGCTCAGGCTGCGCCCGCGCAGCCATAGCGAGCGCACCGACAGCATCGGCAAGGACAGGTCCGCGCAGGGCACGCTGGCGAGCGCGCTGCTGTAGCCCTCGTATTCCGCGATGTTCAGCGGCAGGATGGCCCAGCCCACGCCGTTCGCGGCCATGGCCGCGATGTTGTAGCTGCTGTCGGCCCGCCACACCGTCGGGCTCAGCACCACCTGGTCCACGCCGTCCATCTGCATCAGCAGTTGGCGGTGGCGGGCCAGGTCGTTGCGGCCCACCTCGGGCAGCGCGGCCAGGGCATGGCCCGGGGCCACGAAGATGCCCTGGGCCACGTCGCCCAGATAGCGGTGCGCGAAGGCCGGGCCGGGATCGCCCCGGTCGAAGTGGAAGGCCACGCTGGCGCGGCCCTGCTCCACATAGTCCGCCACTTCGGTCGCGGTGCCGTTCAACTGGGTCAGCTCCAGCGCCGGATAGCGTTCCGCCAGCTCCTTGGCCATGGCGTCCACCACCAGATAAGGCAGGGCCTCGTCCAGGGCGATGGACAGGCGCGCCTCGCGCCCGCCGGCGAACGATAGCGCGCGCTGCTGCAGCGCGCCGGCCTGCCGCAACAGCTCGCGCGCCTCTTGCAGCATGACCTCGCCGGCGGGGGTCAGGGCGGCGTTGCGCCGCGTGCGGTCGAACAGTTCCACGCCCAGGTCGGCCTCCAGCAGGCCCACCGACGTGCTGACCGCGGACTGGGCCCGGCCCAGGCGCCGCGCCGCCGCCGAAAACGAACCGGCCTCCGCGGCGGCCGCGAATTGCCGGAGTTGGTCCAGCGTCCATTGCATAAGCGCCTCCCACATTCAATTCATCTATTTTATAGATGGAATCAAACTTTTTCTGGCGCATATATAGATAGATAATGGCGGCCCTGGAACCCGGCCATCCCGGCCCCGACCGCACACGCGGGCGGCAGGCGTTCCAGTTTCAGGAGTGAACCATGCAGCGGACTGAACCGAACGCTGTCGCCACGGCCGCACCCGGCCGCTGGCTGGTGCTGGCCATCGTGTCCAGCGCCTTGCTGTTGATCGTGGTCGACATGACCGTCCTCTACACCGCATTGCCGCGCCTGACGCATGAACTGCACGTCGCCGCGTCGGCCAAGCTGTGGATCGTGAACATCTATGCGCTGGTCGTCTCGGGCCTGCTGCTGGGCATGGGCACGCTGGGCGACCGCCTGGGCCACAAGCGCCTGTTCATGGCCGGCCTGGCGGTATTCGGCGCGGCCTCGCTGGCGGCCGCCTATTCGCCCGGCGCGGCCGCGCTGATCGCGGCGCGCGCGCTGCTGGCCGTGGGCGCCGCCATGATGATGCCGGCCACCCTGTCCATCCTGCGCCTGACCTTCGCCGACGAACGCGAACGCGCGATCGCCATCGGCGTCTGGGCCTCGGTGGCCTCAGGCGGCGCGGCCGTCGGCCCCGTCGTGGGCGGCGTGCTGCTGGAGCATTTCTGGTGGGGCTCGGTGTTCCTCATCAACGTGCCCATCGTGCTGCTGGCGCTGCCGCTGGCCTGGCGCTACATCCCGGCCAGCCGCCCGGACGCCGCGCGCCCCTGGGACCTGGTCGGCTCGCTGCAGGTGATGGCGGGCCTGATCCTGTGCGCCTACGCGCTGAAGGAACTGGGCAAGCCCGCGCCGTCCTGGCCGCAAGCCGCGCTGGCCTGCGCCGCGGGCGCGGCCCTGCTGGCCGTCTTCGCGCGCCGCCAGCGCGCGCGGCCCTATCCGCTGATCGACTTCGCCATCTTCCGCAACCGCGCCTTCAGCTCGGCCGTGGCGGCGGCGCTGTTCGCGGCCGCGGCCCTGCTGGGCATGGAACTGGTATTCAGCCAGCGGCTGCAGCTCGTCATGGGCAAGTCGCCGCTGGAGGCCGCGCTCTTCATCCTGCCGCTCTCGCTGGCCGCCTTCATCTCCGGCCCGCTGGCCGGCTGGCTGCTGGGACGCGTCGACAGCGCGCGCATGCTGTTCCTGTCCCTGCTGGTCGCGGGCATCGGCATGGCCGGCTACCTGCTGAGCTACGACGCCGCGGTGCTGCCGCAGATGATCAGCCTGTGCGTGCTGGGCGCAGGCATAGGCGCCACGATGACGGCGGCATCCAGCACCATCATGCAGAGCGCCACGCCGGAGCGCGCCGGCATGGCGGCGTCCATCGAAGAGGTGTCTTACGAACTGGGCGGCGCGCTGGGGGTGACGCTGATGGGGTCGATCCTGTCGGGCGTGTACGCCCGCTCGCTGGACGTGCCCGACGGCCTGCCGGACGCGGCCGCGCAGGACAGTCTGGACCAGGCGCTCATCGTCGCCGAAGCCGCGCCGGCCGACCTGGGCGCGGCGCTGGCCAGCCTGGCCAGGACGGCCTTCGACACCGGCTACGCGACGGTGATCGGCACCGCCACGGCGATGCTGCTGGCGACCGCGGCGTTCGTGCTGCTGAACCGCAAGCGCAGGCCGGCGCAAACCGCCTAGATTGGTTTCGGCGGCCGGGCGGCGCGCCCCGGCGCGCCGTTTTCCTTGCTATTTCTTCACGGGCGCGATCAGGCTCAGCACGTAGTCCAGGAACGCGTTTTCATCCGGCAACTGTCCGCCGCCCACCGCGATCGCGTCCTCGACTTCGATGCGGCTGTGCAGCCAATACTGGATCAGCCCGCCCGTCGTGATCATGGCCTGGCCCGGCGGAATGTCGTCCCGCACGAAACCCGCTTTCTGCGCCGCGGCGAACAACGGCACGAACAACTGGTTCAGCCTTTCCGACCGCGCGCGGCGTTCGGTTTCCTGCGCGCCCATCACGCGCCACAACTGGAAGCGCAGCGCCGCGGGATGCGATTTCCAGTATCTCAGGTAGCCGCCCACCATGTCCGGAATGGTGCGGGCCGACACCGGCAAGCGCGCGGACGGTTCGATCGCGGCCAGGAAATCCTCGGTGATGCACTCCCCCACTTTGGACCACAGCGTTTCCTTGTCCTTGAAGTGGTGGTGGATCAGCCCCGGGGAAACGCCGGCCTCCTGCGCGATCAGGCGCATCGTCGACCCGTCGAAGCCGGACCGCGCGAACAAGGTCAGCGCGGCCTCCAGGATGACGTCGCGCGCATCGGGCGTCGTGTACTGCGGGCGCAACTCTGCCATGCCTGGTTCTCCTGTCTGGTCCGACAGGTATTTTACGGTGACGGAACAAATCGATCAATTGACTGACCAACTGTTTAGTCAATAAACTTGCGAAAAATTCTCATTAACGTTTCTGGAGTCGCCCGTGTCGAACACGCAGACCGCGTCCCGCCATGCCTTGTCCCTCTTGTTCCTGACGCTTGCGCTGGCCGGCTGGGGTCCAGCGGCGGACGCCGCCGATCCCCCCGCAACGCCGGCGTCGGCTTCCGCCGTCGAGCTGGCTCCGGTCACCGTCACCGCGCGCCGCCGCGAGGAAAGCGCGCAGGCCGTGCCCATCGGCATGACCGTGCTGACCGAGCCGGCATTGCGTGCCGACGCCGCGCCGACCGCCGGCAATGCCGGCCTGGCCCGCTCCTCGCCCAACCTGTCCTTCGTGGATACCGGCGGCCAGAATTCCAACGTCTTCAACATCCGGGGCGTGGGCTCGTTTGCGCCCCTGTCGCCCGACGACACGTCCGTCGTCATGTATGCCAACGACGTGCCGCGTTCGGTCTACGGCGCGCCCCCCGCCCTGCTGGACATCGACCGCGTGGAAGTGCTGCGCGGCCCGCAGGGCACGCTCTTCGGCCGCAATACGCAAGGCGGCGCCATCAACATCATCCCCAATCTGCCGCGTTTCGAGCGCGATTATTCGATTCGCGGCGAGATCGGCAGCCACGGCCACCGGCTGGGGGAACTGGTGGGCAACGAGGCCTTGTCGGACACTGTCGCCGCGCGGCTGGCGCTGCGCTACACCACCGTCGACGGCACCGTCTCCAACCTGGCCGCGGGCAGCAAGGACGGCTGGGCGGACGTGGGAGCGGCGCGAGGCACCGTGCTATGGACGCCGGGCGCCAATACGGTCGTGACGTTCACGGGCACCTACGACCGGCAGAAGAGCGCGGCGCCGCGCTTCATCTGGGCCGAGAACCCGCAGTTCCCGCAGACGGCGGTCGACCCCGAGAACAAGCTGGATTGGCGCGATGCCGGCGCCAGCGTCAAGGTGGAACACGAGTTCGAGGATTTCACCCTGACCTCGCTGACCAGCTACCTGGATTCCCGCTCCACCCAGGCTTTCGACCTGACCGACGGGCTGATCTATTCCGCGATGACGGGCCGCCCCGCGTCGGTCTTCGACACGCCTTACGCGGACTTCGCCGACATCCGTTTCCGCGAGCGGACCTGGCAGCAGGAAGTCCGCCTGAGCTCGCCCGAAACCAGCGCGCTGGGCTGGACGCTGGGCGCCAATTATTTCCATTCCAGCTTCAGCAACGACACCCGGGCCGACGCGTCGCCCGCCGCCTTCAACTTCCAGACGCAGAACGGCACGCATGCCAACCGCATCAAGACCGACAGCGCGTCCTTGTTCGGCGAAGCCAGCGTACCGGTCACCCAGCGCCTGAAGGGCTTGCTGGGCCTGCGCTATACGCACGAAAGCAAGGACGCGCGCTACCGGTTCACCGGCAACGGCAATCCCGCCGTCGTCGACAGCTACCGCCAGCACAGCACGCTATCGGACGACTTCCTGACCGGCCGCGCCGGCCTGTCCTACGACTGGACCGACACGCTGATGACCTACGCCACCGTGTCGCGCGGCTACGTGGCGGGCGGCTTTGCCGGCGTATCGGTCAACACCCCCACCGGCAAACCGGAAACGCCTTTTGCGGCCTCGACCAGTTGGACCTACGAACTGGGCATGAAATCCCAATGGCTGGAGCGCCGCCTGGACGTGAACGCGTCGGTGTTCGTGAACGACGTCAAGAACGGCCACCTGATCGTCTTCGATCCGTCCGCCCTGCTGTTTACGCCGGCCTCGCTGGACTACCGCAGCAAAGGCGCCGAACTGGAGTTCGCCGCGCGCGTGCATCCGAACGTCAAGCTGATCGGCGGCGTGGGCTACACCCATGCGGAACTGGTCTCGGTGCCCGCCGGCAGCACCACCGGCGCGGTGTCGGGCAACCGCGTGCCGAACGTGCCGAAGCTGACCGCCCACCTGGGCGTGCAGGCCGAAGCGCCCGCGCAGGGCCTGGGCCTGCCGGGCAAGCTGAACGGCCAGATCGTCTGGCAGCACGTGGGCGCGCGCGCCGCCGACGTCAAGGAGAGCTTCTCGCTGCCCGCCTACGAGGTCGTCAACCTGCGCGCGGGCTGGTCCAACGGGCCATGGGAGATCTACGGCTTCGTCTACAACCTGTTCGACAAACAGTACCTGATCGCCGGCCAGAGCTGGGGCCCCGGGGTCAGTTCGGTGCGGCTGGGGCAGGAACGGCTGGCCGGCGTCGGCATGAGCTGGAAGTTCTGAGATGCAGGCGCGCGCGGCCTCCTCGAATCCGCCGTGGCTGCCGCTGGCCGCGGTGGCGGCGCTGTACGTCTCGCTGGGGGCGGTACTCGGCTTCGTGCAAGGCGGCATCGGCCCGGTCCTGCGCAGCAAGGGCGCGGCGCTGGCCTCGATGGGCTGGGTGTTCGCGCTATACCTTCCCTTTGGCCTGACGTTCTTGTGGGCGCCGCTGGTCGACCGCTGGACGCTGCCCTGGCTGGGCCGGCGCAGCGGCTGGATCATCACGGCCCAGGCCGCCGGCGTGGCGGCCGTCGTCGGCATCGCGCTGGGCGCCGCCCTGCCCGTGCCCGCCTTGTACGCCTTGGCGCTGGCCGCCACGCTGTCCGTGTCCACCATGGATGTCGCGTTGGACGCCTGGACGGTCGAGCACATCCCGGCTTCCCGCCGCGCGGCCGCGTCAGGCGCGAAGGTCGGCGGGATGTCGCTGGGCGCGGTGCTGGGCGGGGGCGTGCTGGTGGGCGTCTTTCCCAGCCTGGGATGGACCGGCGTCTTCCTGCTGCTGGCCGCGGCCATGGCGCTGGCGACCGTTCCCGTATGGCTGCTGAGGGAAGCCGCCCCCGGCGAGAACCGCCCCCCGGCGGCGCGCGCCAGCCTGGCCGCGGCCTTGCGCCGGCCCATGATGCCCAGCCGGCTATTGCGCATCAGCCTGGTCACCTGCGCGTTGATGGCGCTGTTCAACATGAACCGGCTGATGCTGGTGGACCTGGGCGTGCCGCTGGCGCGCATCGGTTGGGTGATGGGCATCGCCGCGCCGCTGGCCAATCTGGCTGCCGCCGTCGCAACGCCCTGGCTGCTGGCGCGCATCGCGCCCCGTCTCGTCCTGTGGACGCTGGTCGGAGCGGCGATGCTCAGCACCGCCGCCATCATGGCGGCCCTGCATGGCGGCCACGCCGGGCTGGGGATAGCCGCGGCGGTCGCGGCGGGCGCCTGCGTGGCCGGCATCTACATCGTGCTGGGCGGCCTGATCCTGGGATGGGCCTCGGGCGGACAGGCCGCCACCGACTATTCGCTGCTGTATGGCGTGGGGCGGTTCATCGGCACGCTGGCATTGCTGGGCATGCCGGCGCTGATCGCGCGCGCCGGCTGGCTGCCGTTCTACGCCGCCGCGGGCGTCGCGGCGGCGCTGTCCACGGCCTGGCTGGCAGCCGCCCTGCCGAGGCCGCGCATCGCCGTCCGGGCCTAGGCCTGTTCAGCAATTGCGGAAGGCGTGGTCCATGTCCGCGATCAGGTCTTCCTCGTGCTCCAGGCCGATGGAAACCCGGATCAGCCCTTCCGACACGCCGGCCGCGTCGCGCTCCTCGGCCGGCACGCCGGAATGCGTGGTGGACGCCGGATGGCAGATCAGCGATTCGGTGCCGCCCAGGCTGACCGCCGAGCGGAACAGGTGCAGCGCGTTGATGAAGCGGAACGCCTTGGCGCGCCCGCCGTCCAGCACGAACGCGAAGGTCGAGCCCGGCCCGGTGCACTGGCGCTTGTAGACCTCCTGGTAGGCGTGGTCGGCAATCAGTTCGGGATGGAATATCCGGACCTTCTCGTGCGGATTGCCCGACAGCCATTGCGCCACCTTGGTCGCGGTGCGCGCCGCCTGCTTCATGCGCAGCACCACGGTCTCCATCGAGCGCGTGATCATCCAGCAGGAATGCGGGTCCAGTTGCGAGCCGAACGCGCTGCGGATGGCGCGGACCTTCTTGATCAGCGCCTTGCTGCCGGTGACCGCGCCCGCCACCAGGTCGCTATGGCCGCCCACGTACTTCGTCAGCGAATACACGCACAGGTCCACGCCGTGCTCCACGGGCTTCTGGAAGATCGGCCCCAGCAGCGTGTTGTCGCACACCGAAATGGGCCGGTAGCCGTGCCGCTCTTCAAACGCGTCCAGCTCGCTCTTCATGGCCGCGAAGTCGATCAGCGCGTTGGTCGGATTGGCCGGCGTCTCCACGTAGAACAGCCGCACCGGTCCCTGGGCCGCCGCGGCCTCCAGCGCCTCGCGCATGCTGGCGGCCGACAGGCCGTCGCGAATGGGGTGCGAACCGATGCCCCACTCCGGGAAGATCCTGGAGATCAGGGTCTCGGTGCCGCCGTACAGCGGCACCGACTGCACCAGTTGATCGCCCGGGCGCAGGAACGCCAGGAACACCGCGCTGATCGCCGACATGCCGCTGGAGGTCACCGCCGCGTCCTGCGAGCCGTCCAGGAGCGCCAGCCGGTCTTCCACGATCTCCAGGTTCGGGTGGTTGAAGCGGCTGTACACCAGCCCGGCCGACTCGTCCTGCGGCAAGGGCTTGCGGCCCGACACCAGGTCGAAGAACGCCGCCCCGTCCTCGGCCGAGCGGAACGCGAAGGTGGAGGTCAGGAACACCGGCGGCTTGACGGCCCCCTCCGACAGGAAGGGATCGAACCCGTAGGACATCATCTGCGTCTCCGCATGCAGCGGACGGCCGAAGATGTCTTTCTTGTGATAGCTGGAGTAACTCATGGTCTGCCTCTCTCTCGGTTGGCGGCGCCGGCGGGACTGCCGGGCGGGCGCGCCGCGCATGCGAAAACAATAGCGCCGGCGGCCCGGGGATGCATGGCAGTATGGCGTCACGCGAGAGCAAGATTCTTTCCATTTCGATTGTGATAAAGCGATAATGGGAAATAATATTTCTTTCAGCAAGGCCAATATGAAAGACTCTGCTTCGTTACATCAACTTGACGCGATCGATTGGAAAATCATGAAAATCCTTCAAGAAGATGGACGCCTCAGCAACGCCGAACTGGCCGAGCGCGTGTCGCTGTCGGCCTCGCCCTGCTGGAAACGGCTGAAGCGCCTGGAAGCGTCCGGCGCGATCCGCGGCTACCAGGCCATCCTGGACCGCCGCGCGCTGGGCATGGGGGTGGTGGCCTTCGTCAGCATCTCGCTGGAAAACCACACCGAAAAGACCTGCCGCGCCTTCGAGGCCGGCGTGCTGGCCATGCCCGAGGTCCTGGCCTGCCACAACACCACCGGCCAGCACGACTATCTGCTGCACATCGTGGCGCGCGACTTCGATGCCTATTCGGAATTCGTGCGCAACCGCCTGCGTCCGCTGCCGGGCGTGAAGGAATTGCTCAGCACGCTATCGATGCACGAGGTGAAGTCCTCGTCCAGGCTGCACCTGTAGGGCCGCTACAGCGTGCCGGGCACCACGCGGTTGCGGCCCTGCCGCTTGGCCTGGTAGAGGCCGCGGTCGGCCGCCTGGATCAGTTCGGTGCAGGGCTGCTCGCCTTCGGGCACCGCGGTGGCCGCGCCGATGCTGACCGTCAGCCACGGGCCCGAGCCCGCGTCCTTCTGCGGAATCTGCATGGCCTCGACGGCGCGCCGCAGCTTTTCCGCGGCCAGCCTTGCGCTGCCCGCCGGCGTGCCCGGCAGCACCAGCGCGAACTCCTCGCCGCCGAAACGGGCCGCGAGGTCGGTGGACCGGTCGCAGCTCGCGAAGATGGTATTGGCCACGCGCTTGAGGGCCTCGTCGCCCGCGATGTGGCCGTAGGTATCGTTGTAGGACTTGAAGTGGTCCACGTCTATCATCAGCATGCTGATCTCGCGGCGGTCGCGGCGCGCGCGCAGCCACTCGGCATTCAGGTATTCGTCGAAATAGCGGCGGTTGCCCAGGCCCGTCAATCCATCGGAATTCGTCAGCCTGCGCAGTTCCATATTGCTTTCCAGCAACTGCTGCTGGCTCTGGCGCAGGGCCTGGTAGGCCTCGTCGCGCTGCACCAGCGCCAGGTAGGAGCGCGAGTGGTAGCGGATGCGCGCCACCAGCTCGATGGAATCGGGCAGCTTCACCAGGTAGTCGTTGGCGCCGGCCGCGAAGGCGGCGCTCTTGATCGCCGGGTCTTCCTTGGTGGACAGCACGATGATGGGGATATCGCGCGTCACGGGATGGTTGCGGTATTCCTGCACCAGGCTCAGCCCGTCCACGCCGGGCAGCACCAGGTCCTGCAGGATGACGGTGGGCCGGGTCTGGATGGCCACGGCCAGCGCCTTGTCGGGGTCCGAGCAGTAGTGGAAATCGATATTGCCCTCCGTGGCCAGCGCGCGCCTGATGGCTTCGCCGACCATCACCTGGTCGTCGACGAGCAACACCATGGCCGCGTGCGAATGCAGATTCGCCAAGGCCGAGCCGTCAATGGGAGGGTACATAGTCAATCCTTCGTTTCTGGCAATGTCCGGCCGCTCAGGCGAACGCCTGTATCAAGCGGGGAGCGATTTGGTCCAAGGGGCGGATCTCCACGGCCGCCTGCAGGGCCGCCGCGGCCTTGGGCATGCCGTAGACGGCGCTGGTGGCCTGGTCCTGGGCGATGGTCAGGCATCCGCGCTCGCGCAGGGCCTTGAGGCCGCGCGCGCCGTCCTGGCCCATGCCCGTGAGCAGCACGCCGACCACCCGGCCGCGCCAGTGCTGCGCCACGCTATGGAAAAACACGTCGATGGAAGGCCGGTACAGGCTTTCCTTGGGTTCTGCGGCATACCGGAGCGTACCATCGGCCTCCAGGCGCAGATGGTCGCCGGTGCCGGCCAGCAATATCCGGCCGGGCGCGGGCGGCTCGCCCTCTTGCGCCAGCCGCACCGGCAGGGCCACCTGGTCGTTGAGCCAGTCGGCCATGCCCGCGGCGAACGAGGCGTCCACGTGCTGCACCAGCACGATGCCGGCCGGGAAGTCCGCCGGGATGCCGGCCAGAAGCTGCGCCAGCGCCGCAGGGCCGCCGGCCGAGGCGCCGACCACCAGCAGGCGCCGGGGGTCGGCCTGCGGCGCGGGCCCGGCCACGGGAGCCAAGGCGGGGCGCTTGCCGTAGCGGCCGATCAGCCAGCCGATGTTGCGGATCTTGCGCAGCAGCGGCGCGGCCGCGGCGCGCATGTCGGCGCCCCCCACCACCGGCGTGTCCGCCGCGTCCAGCGCGCCGTGGCCCATGGCGTCGAAAACGCGCGAGTTGTGGCGCGCGACGTCCGCCGTGACCACCACGATGGCGCAGGGCGTTTCCGCCATGATGCGGCGCGTGGCCTCCACGCCGTCCATGATGGGCATGATCAGGTCCATCAGCACCAGGTCGGGGCGGTCGCGCGCGCACAGGTCCACCGCCTGCTGGCCGTTGGCCGCGACCCAGGCCACGCTGAGCTCCGGCTCCAGCGCGATCGCGCGCCGCAGCATCTCCACCGCCATCGGCACATCGTTGACGATCCCGATTCTCACGTGCTCGCCTTTCCTATGAGGTCTTCCACTGCGTCGAGCAGCGCGTCGTCATGGAAGCTGCCCTTGGCCAGATAATAGTCGGCGCCGGCGTCCAGCCCGCGCCGCCGGTCCTCTTCGCGGTCCTTGTACGACACCACCATGACCGGCAGGCCCTGCAGCCTGGGGTCCGCCTTGATGCAGGACACGAGCTCGATGCCGTCCATGCGCGGCATGTCCACGTCGGTCACGACCAGGTCGAAGGCCTCGCTGCGCAGCATGTTCCAGCCGTCCATGCCGTCCACCGCCACGGCGACCTCGAAGCCGCGGTTCAGCAGCAGCTTGCGCTCGAGTTCGCGCACCGTCAGCGAATCGTCCACCACCAGCACGCGCTTGCGGCGGCGCGCCTGGGCCGAGGCCCCCGGGCCGTCCACCCGCGCCAGCCGCCCGCCCTCCACCAGTTTCTGGACCGAACGCAGCATGTCCTCCACGTCGAGGATCAGCAGCGGCGTGCCGTCGTCCATCAGCGCGCCCGCCATGACGTCCTGCACCTTGCCCAGGCGCGGATCCAGCGGCTGCACCACCAGCGTGCGTTCGCCCACGTGGCGGTCCACGGCGATGCCGTAGAGCCGGTCGTGGTCGCCCACCAGCACCACGCAGACGTTTTCCGCGTAGGGCGCGGGCTCGCCCGCCAGGATCTGCCGCGCCGACACCAGCCCGATCTGCCGGTCCATGAAGCGGAAATGCTGGTGCCCCTCGAGCTGCTCGATGTCCTCCGCGCGCACCTGCAGGGCGTGGCTGACGTAGGCCAGCGGGAAGGCGTAGATCTCCCCCTGCACGTCGACCAGCAGACTGCGCACGACCGACAGCGACAGCGGCATCTCCAGCATGAAGCGCGTGCCCTGCCCCGCCTGCTGGTGGATGCGCACGGCGCCGCGCAACTGGCGCACCATGGTCTGCACCACGTCCAGCCCGACGCCGCGGCCCGAGATCTCGGTGACCTCGCCGCGCGTGCTGAAGCCGGACAGGAACAGGAATTCCAGCAGTTCGGCCTCGGTCAGCCGCGCCGCGGTTTCCGGACTGGCCAGCTTGCGCTGCACGACTTCCGCGCGCAGCCCTTCCAGCGAAATGCCGGCGCCGTCGTCGCTCAGTTCGATCAGCAGCATGCCGGCCGCGTGACGCGCCGACAGCCGGATCAGGCCTTCGGGCGGCTTGCCCGCCGCCGCCCGGGCCGCGGGCGTCTCGATGCCATGGTCCACCGCATTGCGCAGCAGGTGCGTCAGCGGCGCGTCCAGCTTTTCGAGGATGTCGCGGTCCACCTGGGTGGCCTCGCCTTCGATTTCCAGCCGTATCTGCTTGCCCAGCGAACGGCCCAGGTCGCGGACCATGCGCGCCAGGCCGCCCACGCCGTCGCCGAAGGGCCGCATGCGGCACGCCAGCGCGGTGTCGTACAGGCGCTGGGCCAGGTGGCCCATGCGCCAGCCGAATTCGTCCACTTCGCCGGTGCGCTGCGCCAGTTCCTGCTGGCATTGCCCGACGATACGGTAGGCGTCGTCCAGCGCGGCCTGCGCGCGCGCGTCCAGCGCCTGCCCGGCCAGGGCGGCGCGGGCGCTGTCCAGCGCCTGGACCGCGCCCGCCTGCATGCGCCGCAGCCGCAGCATGGACGCGCCGAACGGCGCGATCCAATGCGATTCCACCAGCGTTTCGCTGGACAGGCCCAGCAATTTGTTCAGCGTGTCGGCGGTGACTCGCAGCACGCGCTCGCCGTCGCCCAGCCCCAGGTCCGAACTGCGCCGCGCCGGCACCGCGGCCGCGGCGGGCGGCGCGGGGTCGTCCAGCGCGGGGATCGGAGGCAGGAAATCGGCGGGCCGGGGCGCGCGCGGAACGGCGGGCGCGGCCGGCGGCGCATGGGCCGCGCCGCTCAGCCGCGCCACCAGCTCGTCGATCTCCCCGCCCAGTTCCGCGCCCGGCGTGGCCACGCGCTGCAGCAGATCGGCGCCCAGCAGCAGCGCGTCGATGTGGGCGGGCTGCAGGCGCAGGCGCCCTTCCTTCGCCTCGACCAGGCAGTCCTCCATGGCATGCGCGATGCGCACCGCGGGATGCAGGTCCACGATGCGCGCCGCGCCCTTGAGCGAATGCGCCGCGCGCATGCAGGCTTCCAGTTGCGGCGCCGAGGTCGGATCGTGTTCCAGCGCCAGCAGGCCGTTGTTCAGCACCTGCACCTGGGTGCGGGTCTCGAGCTGGAACAGCTCCAGGAGCGAGGCGTCGCGCATCTGTTCCGGGTTCACGCCAGGCTCCGTTCCAAAGCTTGCATCAGCAAGATCTCGTCCAGGACGCCCACGGCGCGGCCGCCGCAGCGCGCCACCCCGCGCGAGTACTTCCGGCTTGCGCCCTCGACGGTCGCGGGCAGGGCCTCGAGCCGGTCCAGGTCGACCGCGTGGGTGCCCTCCACTTCGTCCACCGGCAGCACCACCGCGCGGCCGGCGCCGCCCAGGATCAGCATGCGCGCCGCGGCCGGGCGCTCGCGCGCGTCGGCCGCCTCGGCGTCCAGGCCCAGCAGCCGCGCCAGCGACACGCATACGGTCAGCGTGCCGCGCACGTTGGCCACGCCCAGCATCGCCGGATCGCGGCGGTGCGGCAGGCCCAGGATGCGCCGCAAGCCGGCCACTTCGTCCAGCGTCCGGGTCGGCAGGCCCAGCCATTCGCGCCGCACGCGGAACACCAGCAGCGAGGACAGCCTGCCGCGCTCCTCGACCGCGGCGGCGCCGTCCCCGTCGTCCTCCATCTGCGGCGGCAGGCGGTCCAGGATGCGCTTGGCCGCCGCCGCGTAGACGGGACAGTTGCGGCAATGCACGTGGCACGGAAGCTGGGAACAGCTCTGGTCGCCGCGGATGCCGATGCGGTTCCAGCAATCGTCCACTTCGGACAGCGCACTCAGGGTTTCACTCACGTCGCGCCTCCTCGCGCGCCGCGCGCGCCTGCAGGCGGCGGGCGCCCTCGTGGTCGCCGTCGGAGGCGACCAGCGCGGCCAGGTGCAGCAGGGCCTCGCGGTGGGTCGGATCCAGGTACAGCGCCTTGCGGTACGCGGCCTGCGCCTGGCGCGCATCGCCCGCAGCGTCCTGCAGCAGCCCTTGCAGGTACAGCGCCTGGGCGCTCGCGCCATGGGTGTCGATGTGGATCCGGCATTGCGCCATGGCGTCGCGCACCCGCCCCTGGTCGGCCAGGGCGGCGATGCGGCGCAGCGAGGCCTGCGCGGCCTGCTCCGCCGGCGGATTCGCCAGGGTGGCGGCCTGCGGCAGCGGCAGTCCGGGCGCGGGCGCCTGGCGCACCGGCCGCCGGGGCGGCGTCCAACTGTGCACGATGGGCCACGCGGGCGGCGGCGCCGGCGTTTCCACCGGCTTCGGCAGGGCCCGCGACCGGAAGGCGAAGGCGTGCGCGATCGGCACCGCGGGCAGCCGCCGCGCGGTCAGCAGGCTGGTTTCGGCGGGGCCGACGAACAGCGCGCCGTCGTCCCGCGCGAACCGCAGCAGCACCTGCACCGCGCGTTCCTGCGTGGCCGCGTCGAAGTAGATCAGCAGATTGCGGCAGAACACGAAGTCGTACGGGGCGGCGCCCGCCAGCAGGCCCGGGTCGAACAGATTGCCGGAGCGGAAACGGACGCGGCCGGCCACGTGCGCGGCCAATTCGTGGCCGTCGGCCGTTTCGGAGAAATAGCGGTCGCGATACGCCAGGCCTTCGCCCCGGAACGAATTCCGGCCGTACACGGCGCGCTGCGCGAACTCGACCATGCGCACGCTGATGTCCACGGCGTCCACCTGGACGCGCTCGGCCGGCACGCCCGCGTCCAGCAAAGCCATGACGATGGAGTAAGGCTCTTCGCCGCTGGAGCACGGCAGGCTGAGCACGCGCAGCACGCGGTGCTCCGCGCCGGCCGCGTACAGGCGCTCGCGCGCCAGCGCGGCCATGGCGGCCTGCGATTCCGGATACCGGAAGAACCAGGTCTCCGGCACGATGACCGATTCGATCAGTTGCTGCATTTCCTCGGGCGAGGCCTGCGCCTGCAGCAGGTAGTCGCGTTCGTCTTCCACGCCGGCCGCGGACATCCGGCGCCGCACCGCGCGCTCGACGGCCGCGCGGCCGATGGAGCCGCTGTCCAGCCCCATCCGCCGCTTGAGCAGCGCGCCGAAATCGTCGACCAGCATCATGGCCGGGCCTCGCGGGCGCCGCCCTCGGCCGCGGCGGGAAACAGCAGCGCGCGCACCGGCGCGGGCAGCAGGTCGTCCACGGTGACGGCCTGCACCATGCCGCAGGCGTCGCTCAGCACCGGCCCCAGGTAGCGGGCGTCCGGATTGTCCAGGCCGCTGGGCTGGAACGCGGCCGGATCGAAGTGCGCGGTTTCGGTCGCCTGCTCCAGGATCAGGCCCAGCAGGCGTTCCGGCGCCTGCGGGCCGGCCCGGTAATGCAGCAGGGCCAGCCGCGTGCTGGTCACGGCGGCGGCGCGGCCGCGCCCGGCCAGCGCGCTCATGTCGATGACGGGCACGGCGGCGCCGCGGCGGTCCAGCATGCCGGCCACCCAGGCCGGCGCGCCCGGCACCTGCTTCAGGACGCGCAGGCCCAGCACCTCGGCGATGCCGCCCGCCTCCAGCGCATAGCGGTCCCGGCCGATGCGAAACAGCAGGTACAGCCGGCGTCCGGCCGCCGCGGAGGGAGCGTGGTCCGCCATGGCCGCCGTCACACCTTGAAGCGCGACACGCCGCTGCGCAGGTCGTTGGCGACCAGCGTCAGCTCTTCGATGGCCAGCGTGGACTGGCGCAGGGACTCCACGGTCTGCTGCGCCGCGTCGCTCAATTGCTGCAGGGCCTGGTTGATCTGCTCGGCGCCGGTGGCCTGCGCCTGCATGCCTTCGTTCACCATCTGCACTCGCGGCGCCAGCGTCTGCACCTGCTGGATGATCTGCGACAACTGGTCGCCCACCTGCTGCATGTCGGCCATGCCGCGGCGGACTTCCTCGGAGAACTTGTCCATGCCCATGACGCCGGCCGACACCGAGGACTGGATCTCGCGCACCATCTGCTCGATGTCGTAGGTGGCGACGGCGGTCTGGTCGGCGAGGCGGCGGATCTCGGTGGCCACGACGACGAAGCCGCGGCCGTACTCGCCCGCCTTCTCGGCCTCGATGGCGGCGTTCAGCGACAGCAGGTTGGTCTGGTCGGCCACCTTCGTGATCGTAGTCACCACCTGCGTGATATTGCCTGCTTTTTCGTTCAGGATCGCCAGCTTGGCGTTGACCGATCCGGCGGCGCCCACCACATTGCGCATGGTGTCCTCCATGCGCGCCAGCCCGACCTGGCCGCTGCCCGCCAGCGCCGCGGTCTGCTCGGCGGCGCTGGAGACCTCCGTCATGGTGCGGACCAGTTCGCGCGAGGTGGCGGAGATTTCCCGCGAGGTGACGCCGATCTCGGTAGTGGTGGCAGCCACTTCGGACGCGGTCGCCTGCTGCTGCTTGGAAGTGGCCGCGATCTCGGTGACCGAGGTCGCCACCTGCACCGCCGAACGCTGCGTCTTGCCGACCAGGCCCGTCAGCTCGTCCACCATGCCGTTGAAGCCGGCCTCGATGGTGTTGAATTCGTCCTTGCGCGCCAGCGCCAGGCGCCGCGTCAGGTCGCCGCCGCCGGTCGATTCCAGCGTCTTGACGATGGCGCGCATGGGATTGGCGATTGCCCGCATCAGCAGGAACCCGCAGACGATGGCCGCCGCGATGGCCATCGCCAGCGACACCAGCATGCCGGCTTCCGCGGTCTCGACGGACTCGCGGATGGCCACCGCCGCTTCGTCGGCCTGCTTTTTGTTTTCGACCACCATCTGCGCCAGGATGTCGCGGCCCTTGTAGAACGCGGGCCGCAGTTCCGCCTTGATGCGGGCCTGCGCAAGCTCGGGGTTCGCCAGCAGCGTGGCGGGCGCCAGGATCTCGGCGCGGATGCGCCTGTACTCCTGCAGTTCCCGTTCGAACTCCTCGAACATCTGGCGGTCGTCCTTGCGCGAGACCGTGCGGCGATATTGCTCGATGTGGTCCTCGAGCACTTCGTCGTTCCCGGGCAGCGCTTCCAGCACGCTGTTGCGGGCCTGCTCCGTGTCCGTGCTGAAGGCGTCCTGCACCGTCACGAAGCCCGCGAACCAGGAAGCGCGGATCGAGGTGCTGTAGTAGATGCCGGGCACGGCGTCGTTATTGATCAGCTCGGCCTGCGACTCGATCACCAGCAGGCGCCGGTAATCCACCACCACCATCAGGGCCATGATGGCCAGGATGACCAGGAAGCTGGCCAGGATGCGTTGGCGGAGGGTGAGATTCTTCATGCCGGGAAACCTTTATACGGTGTCGACTCGCCGATACGGCCGAAACATCCTGGAACAAGGTAAGGCGTGCCGCCCGCCCGGGTATTACGGGATGTGGAGTTCGTCGGCAATTATTGCAAAGGCGCGGGCCGCCAGCCACGAAAAACGCCAAAACGGCCCTGGCAAGGGGCCGTTTCGTCGGGAAAAAGCAAAGTCCGCTTACAAGGGGCTTGTGTTTTGGCGCGGCGGTGCGTACCGGAGGAAGTACCCGGCTAGTCGGCCTGGCGCCAGAGCGCCGCGGGCGGGCGGTCTTCCACCCAGTCGCGCGCCTGCCCGTAGGCGTGCGCCAGTTGCAGCACCGCCAGGTCGCCGCGCGGCGGACCGATGAGCTGCATGCCCATGGGCAGCCCGGCGCCGTTGAACCCCACCGGCACGCTGATCACCGGGCAGCCGGCCAGCGTCCAGGGCGTCACCGTCTCCATCCAGCGATGGTAGGTGTCCATGGGACGTCCGGCGATCTGCTTGGGCCAGTCCAGCTTGGCGTCGAACGGGAACACCTGCGCCGACGGCACCGCCAGGTAGTCCACTTCGTCGAACATGCGCAACACCGTCTGGTACCAGGCGCTGCGCTCCTCGGTGGCCTGGTAGACCTGGCGCGCCGTCATGCCGTCCAGTCCCTCCACTTCCCAGATCAGCGCCGGCTTGACCAGCTTGCGCGTCTCGGGGTTCTGGACCAGGGCATGGAACTGGCCGCCCACCATCAGGTGGCGATGGGCCAGCCAGATGCGCCAAAGGCGGTCGCCGGCGAACGGCACCCGGTAGTCCAGCGCCTCGCAGCCCACCGCAGCCAGATCGCCCAGGGCCCGCTCGCACAGGTCCAGGATGCCCGGCTCCATTGGCAGGTAGCCGTTCCAGTCGCCCAGCCAGCCCACGCGCTTGCCGCGCAGGTCGGCGTCCAGCGGCTGGGCGAACTGCGCCGGGTCGTCCGACAGCGACAGCGGCACGCGCGGGTCGTGGCCGGCCATCACCGACAGCAGCAGGGCCACGTCGCGGGGCGTGCGCCCCATGGGGCCTTCGTAGGACAACTGCTTCAGAAACACCTCGGGCGCCGGCCCGAAGGGCACGCGCCCGGCCGACGGCCGCATGCCGTAAACGTTGCAGAAGGCCGCCGGATTGCGCAGCGAGCCGCCGAAATCGCTGCCGTCCGCCACCGGCAGCATGCGAGCCGCCAGCGCGGCCGCCGCGCCGCCGCTGCTGCCGCCGGCGGTCCGGGAAGGATCGTAGGGGTTGCCGGTGGTGCCGTAGACCGGGTTGTAGGTATGCGACCCCAGGCCGAACTCCGGCACATTGCTGCGGCCGATGAAAATGGCGCCGGACGCCCGCATGCGCTCGATCATGATCGAGTCGTGGGGAGTGACCTGGTCCTTGTAGACCAGCGACCCCATGGAGGTCACCATGCCGCGCACCGCCGTCAGGTCCTTGGGCGCCTGCGGCATGCCGTGGAGCCAGCCCAGCCACTGGCCGGCGTCGAGCTGGGCGTCGCGTTCGGCGGCCTCGCGCATCAGGTCGTCGCTGTCGCGCCGGGCGACGATGGCGTTGAGCTTGGGGTTGACCCGGTCGATATGCGCCAGATAGGCCGCCATCACTTCGCGGCAGGACAGGCGGCGCTGGCGGATCGCTTCCGACAGCGCGTGCGCCGGCATCGCCACGATCTCGTCCAGGCCGGGCACCGCGGCCTCGGTGGCAGGGTTCATGCACGTCTCCTTGTCGCGCCGCGGAATCCGCCGGCGCGGGTATTGTGTGGGGCGCGCCGGCGGAAATCCCGCGGCGCGCGCCGACAATACTACGCGAGGCGCCGCCCTGCCGCAGCGTGCCGGGGTCCTAGCGTGCCGCCTGGCGGTCGGCCTGTCCGGCGCCGATCAGGTCGATCAGCCCGTCCGACAGCGTGCCGCGCCAGCTCAGGTAGTCGTGGCCGCCCTCCACTTCCTGGTGGGTGACCCGGTAGCCCTTGGCCCTGAGCACGTCGCGCAGCCGCCGGTTGCTGTCGAGGATGCCCGACTGGCCGCCCCGGCCCGTCTCGTAACTTCCCGCCACCAGATAGAAGCGCACCGGCAGCGTGCGCACCGCGGCGAACTGGCGCGCGAGCCACTGGTCCTCTTCGCCCGGCTGGCCCCACCAGTACGAGCCGGACTGGCTCAGCACATTGCCGAATACCTCCGGATGGCGGAAGGCCGCGTAGGCCGAGGCCAGGCCGCCGTAGCTGGACCCGCCGACCACCGTGCGCGCCGCCGGCGCCGCGATGCCCTGCGCGCGGGCCCAGGGCATCAGCTCGCGCGCCAGGAAATCGGCGAAATCCGGATTGGGCGGCAGTTCCGCGGCGCGCGAATCCGCGGTCGGGTTCGAGATCAGCACCGCGGCCGTGGGCGGAATCACGCCCTCGGCGATCATATTGTCCAGGATGGTGGGCGTGGGCACGCGGCTGAGATACGGGCCGGCGTCGAACAGCACCAGCACGTGGTTGCCGGGCGCGTCCGGCCGCCAGCCCGCGGGCCGGTACAGGTGGATGTCGCGGGTGTTGCCCAGGATCTTGCTGGCCAGCGCCTTGACCTCCACCGTGCCGGCCGCGACGCCGGGACGCGGCGCCACCCAGGGCTGCGGCGGCGCGTCGGCCAGCTCCAGCACCGAGGAATACTGGAACGCGTCCACGCCGCGCCCGGGATAGGCCTTGGGGTTGAGCGGATCGGCCTGGGCGGTGGCCAGGATGGCGCGGCGCCGCGCGGAGTCGGAAGCGGGCAGCTCCGGCACGTCGGGTGCCAGCTTGTACGACAGGCGCGCCGAGCGCGGCAGGACGAAACTGCGGTACCAGACGTCCGAGTCTCCCAGCCGCTCGAGCTGCGCGTGGTCGGACAAGGGGCCGCCGAACAGCCGCACGTTGCGCTGCGCGCCGCGCCACAGGAAAGTCACCCGGTCGCGCGCGGCGTCCACGGGTTCGACCAGCGGCGCGCCCGCGGCCTCGATCTCGCGCCAGAAATCCTCGGTGCCGCCGCCTTGCGCCAGCGTGCGCGCCAGGGCCGCGAGACGCGGGCTGTCGATGGCGGGCGCGGGCGCCCGCTGCGCCGACAGCGGCACGCGCTCGGACACGGTCCAGCGGTAGGCGCCCTGGCCCTGCGCCCGCAGCGTGTAGCGGCCGTCCTCCGGCGCCACCAGCATCAGGCCGCCGACGGGCCGTTCGGCGTCGCTCAGGCGGCGCACGTGCTTGCCCTCGGCGTCCAGCAGGTCCAGCGCCACGCCGCTATCGGCGGCCCACTGGCCGGCAAGGAATTCGCCCTTCTGCAGGGTCAGTACGGTATCCGCCGGCGCCTGCGGCGACACCCGGCCCTCGGCGCTCTGCGCCAGGACGGCCCCCGAAGCCGCGCCGGCCAGGACCAGCGCCAGCCATCCGGCGCGCCGACGATACGTATTGCGTTGCTGCGTCACTTGCTCGTGCTCCTGCTTCCATTTCATTAATGGGAATACGTATCATTATCCATGGAAAGCCGGCTTGGCGCAGAAGCGCCGATCCCCCGCCCGCGTTTGCGCCAGATCAAGCGCGCCGGCCGCGGCCCGCCCTATCATGCGCGGATTCCTCTTCCCGCCTTGCCTGGAGTCTCCCGTGTCCGCTGCCGCAATCTGCACCGAAGCCGAAATCAGGGGGCTGGTGCATGCCTTCTACGGCAAGGCCCGCGCCGACGCGGCGCTCGGCCCCGTTTTCGAAAGCCAGGTGCACGACTGGGAAGAGCACCTGGCCACGCTGTCCGATTTCTGGTCCGCCGTGCTGCTGGGCACCCGCCGGTTTTCCGGCATGCCCATGCCCAAGCACGTCGCCATGCCCGACCTGAGCGCGGAACTGTTCGAGCGCTGGCTGGCGCTATGGCGCGAAACCACCGACGCTCTGCCCAACCGCGCCCTGGCCGACGCGGCCCAGGACATGGCCCAGCGCATGGCGCGCAGCCTCTGGTACGGCTACCAGCTCAGCCGCGACCCGAACCAGCCCCTGACCGAACTGCGCCCGGCCTGATCACTCCACCCGCCACCAGCCCGGCAGCAGGCCGCGGACCTTGGCGCGCCGGTAGCGGTCGTCGATCAGGTGCACCGTGCCGACGTCGTGTTCGGTGCGTATCACCCGGCCGGCCGCCTGCACCACCTTCTGCAGGCCGGGATACAGGTAGGTGTAGTCGTAGCCGTTCTCTTCGCCATAGCGCCGGTCCATGGCGCGCTTGATGTTCTCGTTCACCGCATTGACTTGCGGCAGGCCCAGCGTGGCGATGAAGGCACCGATCAGGCGCTTGCCCGGCAGGTCCACGCCTTCGGAGAAGGCGCCGCCCAGCACCGCGAACCCCACGCCCTGCCCGCCCTCGGAAAACCGCGCCAGGAAAGCGGCGCGGCCGGCCTCGTCCATGCCCGGCGTCTGCGTCCAGATGGGCACGCCGGGATGGCGCTCGCGCATCAGGTCGGACACGCGGCGCAGGTAGTCGAAGCTGCTGAGAAAGCCCAGGTAGTTGCCCGGCCGCTCGGCATACTGCCGCGCGATCAGGTCCGCGATGGGCGCGAGCGAGCGTTCGCGGTCGCGGTAGCGCGTCGACACGTTGCCCACCACCCGCACCGCGAGCTGTTCCGCCTGGAACGGCGCGGCCACGTCGATCCAGGCGGCGGCCGCGGGCAGGCCCAGCGTGTCGCGGTAGAACTGCTGCGGGCTCAGCGTGCCGGAGAACAGCACGGTGGCGTGCGCCGCCGCGTAGCGCCCCGCCAGGTACGACGCGGGGACGACGTTGCGCACGCACAAGGTGGACGGCGGCGTCTTGGCGCCGGCCGCGCCCGCGGCATTCAGCGTCACGTCGAACAGCGCGTGCGAGCCGAACTGCTCGGCCAGGCGCATGAAATGCAGCGCTTCGAAGTAAAAGCCCAGCACGGGATCGTCCTGCGCCAAGGGCGACACGCCCAGGTGCTCCGTGATCGCCGCCACCGCCTTCTGCACCGCCGCCAGCATGCCCGCCGGGGCCGCGTCATAAGCCTGGTACGCCTCGGCCTGCTTCTTGTTCAGGGCGTTCCAGGAACGGTTCAGGCCGTCGAGCGCCTTCTTCAGCGGCTTGGGCGCGGCATGGCGCGCGGCCGACAGCGCGGCCTGGCCGAGCTCGCCCGTGTACATGCGGCGCGCCCGGTCCACCAGGTTGTGCGCCTCGTCCACCAGCACCGCGACCTTCCATTGGTGCGCCTGGGTCAGCGCGTACAGCATGGCGGTGGCGTCGTAGTAGTAGTTGTAGTCGCCCACCACCACGTCGCTCCAGCGCGCCATCTCCTGCGCCAGGTAGTAAGGGCACACCTGGTGCTCGTCGGCCGTGCGGCGCAATGCCGCGGCGTCCAGGCGGACGTGCGCCAGCGCGGCCTCGCGGGCCTGCGGCAGGCGGTCGTAGAAGCCCTGGGCCAGCGGGCAGGATTCGCCGTGGCAATCCTTGTCCGGGTGCACGCAAGCCTTGTCGCGCGCCTGCATGTCCAGCACCCGCAGGCGCGGCGCGGCCGGCTGGGCGTTGAGGGTTTCCAGCGCTTCGAGCGCCAGCGCGCGGCCCGGCCCCTTGGCGGCCAGGAAAAAGATTTTGTCCAGGCCCGCGCCGGGGCTGGCTTTCAGCACGGGGAAAAGCGTGCCCAGCGTCTTGCCGATGCCGGTGGGGGCCTGCGCCATCAGGCAGCCGCCGTCGCGCGCCGTCCGGAACGCGGCCACGGCCAGCTCGCGCTGCCCGCCGCGGAAGGCGCCGTACGGAAACGCCAGCGCCTCCAGCGCCGCATCGCGCGCCTTGCGGTGCGCCAGTTCGCTCGCGGCCCAGGCCAGGAAGCGGCCGCACTGCTCCTGGAAAAAGGCCGCCAGCGTTGCCGCGTCCTGCGTTTCCGCCAGCACCGTCTCTTCCTCGGTGGCCACGTTGAAGTACACCAGCGCCACGCGCAACTGCGCCAGCCCGCGCGCCTGGCACAGCAGATGCCCGTAGACCCGGGCCTGCGCCCAATGCGCGGCGCGGTGGTTGTCGCGCACGCTCTCCAGCCGGCCGCGGTAGGTCTTGATTTCTTCGAGCTGGTTGGCCCCGGGGTCGTAGCCGTCGGCGCGGCCGCGCACCAGCAGGTTCTCGTACTGGCCCGACAGCGGCACCTCGGTCTCGTAGTCCGGGCCGCGCCGGCCCGCGACCGCGGCATGCCCCGCCATGCCTTCCAGCCCGCTGGGCGCGGGCGTGAAGCGCGAATCCAGGTCGCCGGCGCGGGCCGTGAACTCGCACAGCGCCCTGACTGCCACGGCGTAGTTCACGCGGCGTCCTCCAGCCAGCTCACGTGGCAAACGCTGACCGGCATGCCGTGCGCCACGCAGTATTCCAGCCAGCGGATCTGGTTGTCCTGCAGTTTGTCGCCGGGCCCCTTGACCTCGATCAGTTCGTAGCGGCGCTCGCCCGGCCAGAAGCGGACCAGGTCCGGCAGGCCCGAGCGGTTGCCCTTGACGTCGCCCAGCAGCCGCAGGAAGAACAGCTTCAGGTGTGCCGCCGGCAGGCAGTCCAGCGCCTGCTCCAGCAGCGGTTCCGACAGCGCGCCCCAGAACACGAACGGCGACTGCACGCCGCGCTTGTCGGCATAGCGCGCGAGGATCGTATCGCGGTAGCCGGACGTATCGAGCTGCGCCAGGCAGGCGGCGAAATGCGCTTCGCGCCGCAGGTGGAAATCCGGCGAATCCAGGTCCGCCGGCCCGCGCTGGAAGGGATGGAAGAACGCGCCGGGCACGGGCGCGAACACCGCCGGCCAGCACAGCAGGCCGAACAGCGAATTGATGAGCGCGTTTTCCACGTAGTGCACGGGCGCGTCGTCTCGGTGCAGGTGGTCGCGGGCCACGAACTCGACCGGCGCGGCCTGGCCCGGACGCGGCAGGGCCAGGTCCTTGCGCGCCACCGCGGGCGGCCGCCGGCGCGGCACGGCCGCCTGCCCCGCCGCGCGCAGCAGGCGCGGCATCATGCGCGCCAGCCGCTGGCTTTCTTCTTCGCTTTCGGGCTCGGCCTGCGCCTGCGCGGCCAGCGCCAAGGCGTCGTCGAACCGCGCCATGCGCTCGTACACCCGGATGCGCCGGTGGCGCGCGCCGGGATAGGCGCACAACGCGTACACCCGCTGCGCGCCCTCCCAGTCCTGGGCCCGCTCGCAGGCCTGGCCGATGCGCAGCAGCACCTTGCCGCGCCGCTTCTCCAGCCAGGCGTTGCCGCTGGCGCAGGCGTCCACGGCCGGCAGCAACGCATCCAGCCCCGCCCCCGCTTCCAGGGCCTGCCGGCACGCATGCAGCGCAAGATAGCGGTCGACGTCGGCGCGCGCCTGGAACGCGCGCGAGGCCGCGTCGAACGGCACGGCCTCGTACTGGAACACGCCCAGGTCGGCCAGCACGAACTCCGACCAGTCCTGGTGCAGATTGCCGAAGAACATGAGACGGAAGCGTTCGCACCGGTCTGCCGCCATGACGCGCCAGACCGGCTCGCCGGCCCGCGGATGCCAGGCGGCGTAAGGCTGCGCCTGGGGATGCAGCGGCCGCAAGGCTTCGAGCAGGTCGGCCTTGCGGGCGCCGGCCTTGAGCGGCGCGCCCGGGAACAGCGCGGCGAGCTCCGCCTTGGTATGCAGGGCGAAGAGCTCGTCCAGCGTCATGGGCGCGTCGGCGTCCAGCCAGCCCAGCGCCATCAGCGGCGCGGCCGCCTCGCGCGTGCCGGGGATTTCTTCGTAGGCCAGCCTAGTGGCGCGGAACCAGGGCCCGCGCCGCATCAGCATGCGCACCATCAGCGCCCGCGACGCCTGCGGCAGAGCCTGGAAGTCCGCCAGGAAGCGACGCTCGGCGTCGTCCAGCAGGTCGGCGTAGCGCTCGGCGATCCACGCCAGCGCGCGCTCGAAATTGTGCAGGTAGTAGTAGCGGTGCGGAGGAAACATCGGCGCGGCCGGATGACTGGGTATTTATCCAGTAATCATAGCAGGCCGGGGGAACCGGCCGCATCCCCGCGCCGATGCCGCGCCTCCGCCGGCCAGGTGCGGCCGGCGGAGGCGCGGCAGTGCCGTGAAGCCCGCGGGCCTCAGCGCGCCGGCTGCGGCGCCGCCCCGACGTCCTTGCGCACCTTGGCCACGTCGGAGGCGCTGACCGCCGCCCCCTTGTTGCCCCAGCTAGACCGCACGAAGCTCACCACGTCGGCGACTTCCTTGTCGGTCATGCGCCAGTCGAAGCCCGGCATGGCGTACGCGGTGGGCGCGGCCGCGGTCCCCGGCATCTGCGCGCCCTTCAGCACGATGTGGATCAAGGAGGCCGGATCCGCCGAGTTCACGGTGGAGCTGAGCGCAAGCTGCGGGAAGGTTTCCGCGTAGCCCTTGCCCGTGCTGCGGTGGCAGGCCGCGCAGTTGTTCAGGAAGGCCATCGCGCCGTCGCTCTTGTCCTTGCCGGTGCGCAGGGCCTGCGCCACCGACTCGTCGTAGGCGAGCGGCTGGGTCGCGTCCTTGTTCACCGGCGGCAAGCTCTTGAGATAGACGGCGATGGCGTTCACGTCGGCGTCGGACAGGTGCTGGGTGCTGTCGCCCACCACCTGCGCCATGCCGCCGAAGGCCGCCGAGTGGCCGTTGCGGCCGGACTTCAGGAAGGCCGCGATGTCCTCCTTGGTCCAGCTACCCAGGCCGTCGGCCATGTCGCCCCGCAGGTTCTTGGCGAGCCAGCCTTCGACCACGCCGCCCGACAGGAAGGCCGAGCCGTCCGCCTCGGTCAGCGCCTTTTCCTGCAAGGCGAAGCCGCGCGGCGTATGGCAGGTGCTGCAATGGCCCAGGCCTTCCACCAGGTACTGGCCGCGCAGCAGCGCCTCGCGGTCGGCGCCCTTGAGGTCGCTGGCGGCGGGGCCGCTCACCGCGTCCGGCGCGAACATCCAGCGCCACACGCCCAGGGGCCAGCGCATCGACAGCGGCCAGGTGATGTCGGTGTCCTTGTTGGCCTGGTTCACCGGCTGCACGCCGTGCATGAAGTAGGCGTACAAGGCCTTCACGTCGTCGGGCGTGACCTTGGCGTAGGCCGTGTACGGCATGGCCGGATACAGCGAATGCCCGTCCCGGGCCACGCCGTGGCGCACGGCCCGGTCGAAGTCCTCGTAGGTGTATTCGCCGATGCCGGTTTCCTTGTCCGGCGTGATGTTGGTGGAGTAGATCGTGCCCAGCGGCGACTCGATGCCCAGGCCGCCCGCGAACGGCTTGCCGTCCTTGGCGGTATGGCAGGCGATACAGTCGCCGGCGCGCGACAGGTATTCGCCCTGCCTGATCAACTGCGCATCGGCCGCGGCCGGCGTGCCGTCGGCCGCCCACGCGGAGCCCGCAACCAGGGCGGAGAAGGCCGCAACAATGGTCTGCTTAATCATTGTTCCGTCTCCTTAGGCCTGGACCAGCGGGCCGGGGTTCTTCAGGTACTGGTCGCGGATCGCCTGCGCGGCCCAGAAAGCCAGCGCGCCCACCAGCCCCGTCGGGTTGTAGCCCATGTTCTGCGGGAACACGCAGGCCCCCATCACGAACACGTTGGGCACGTCCCAGCTCTGCAGGTACTTGTTGACCACGCTTTCCTTCGGGTTGGACCCCATGATGGCGCCGCCCGTGTTGTGCGTGCTCTGGTAGACCCGCGTGTCGTAGCGCGCGCCCTTCTTGCGCACCGCCACGAAATGCTTCTCGGGCTTCATGGCCTTGGCCACTTCCTCCATGCGCTTGCCCATATGGCCCAGCATGTCGAACTCGTTGTCGTGCCAGTCGAAGGTCATGCGCAGCAGGGGCTGGCCGAAGCTGTCCTTGTAGGTCGGGTCCAGCGACAGGTAGGCGTCGCGGTACGACATCACCGAACCGGAGATGCCGATGGTCATGTAGCGCTGGTAGGCGTCCTGCACGCCCGCCTTCCACGCCGTGCCCCAGCTCGGCGTGCCCGGTGTGGTGGGCGTCTGCTTGATGGGACGGCCGCCGTAGCGCACGTGGCGGATGCTGGCCCCGCCCACGAAGCCCAGCGGGCCGTGGTCGAACTGGTCGCCGTTGAGGTCGTCCATGCCCACGCCGCCCGCGCCCGTGCCCACGAAGGGATTGAGCTGGGTGCCCTTGGGCAGCAGCACGTTGACCGCACCGTTCATCTGGTAGGCGTAGTTCTTGCCGACCACGCCTTCGTTGGTCTTGGGATCGTAGGGCTTGCCGATGCCGGACAGCAGCAGCAGGCGCACGTTGTGCATCTGGTAGGCCGACAGGATCACCAGGTCGGCGGGCTGCTCCACCTCGCGGCCCTGCGCATCGATGTAGGTCACGCCCACGGCCTTCTTGCCGGTCGAATCCAGGTTGACGCGGATCACGTGCGATTGCGTGCGCAGCTCGAAGTTGGGCTTCTTCAGCAGCACCGGCAGGATGGTGGTCTGCGGCGACGCCTTCGAATACATGTAGCAGCCGTAGTTCTCGCAGAACCCGCAGAAATTACAGGGGCCCAGGCGCACGCCGTACGGGTTCGTGTACGGACCCGAGGCATTGGCCGCGGGCGCCGGATACGGATGGAAGCCGACCTCGCGCGCCGCCTTGTCGAACAATTGCGCGCCGTAGGTGGTGGTCAGGGGCGGCAGCGGGAATTCCTTGCTGCGCTTGCCTTCCAGCGGGTTGCCGCCTTCCACGATCTTGCCGTTCAGGTTGCCGGCCTTGCCCGAGGTGCCGCACACATACTCGAACTTGGTGAAGTACGGTTCCAGTTCGTCGTAGGTCACGCCGAAATCCTGGATGGTCATGCCTTCGGGGATGAAGTCCTTGCCGTAGCGCGTCTCGTAGCGGGTGCGCAGCTCCAGCTCTTCGGGCAGCACGCGGTAGTGCATGCCGTTCCAGTGGAAGCCCGCGCCGCCCACGCCGGTGCCCAGCAGGAAGGAACCGTTCTGGCGGTACGGCACGGCCACGTCGTCCACGCCGTGGCGGATGGTCACGGTTTCCTTGGACAGGTCCTGGAACAGCTTGCCGCGCACGGAATACGCCAGCTCGTCGATCACCTTTGGGTACTCGGCGTCCTTGGGCGTGTCCTGCATGCCGCCGCGCTCCAGCGCGAGCACGTGCAGGCCGGCTTCGGTCAATTCCTGGCCCAGGATTGCGCCGGTCCAGCCGAACCCGACCAGCACCGCATCGACTTTGTCTTTTTTGATCGCCATGGCTCAGCCCTTCTCCCCAGAGATCGAAACGGGACCGTAGGGGTACTTCACGTTGGGCTGGTCGGCCCAGTCCATGTAGTCGGCGCGCGCGCCCGGAAAGCCCACCATCTTCCATCCCACCATGTTCTTGTTGCCGCCGTAGATCGGATCGGCGAAGAACCCTTCCTTGGTGTTCGACAGCAGGAAGCTGAAGAACGTCTTGGCCGGCACGGTCTCGAATTCGATCTTGCCGCCCTGCAGGTCCTTCAGGATCTGTTCCTGCAGCGGCTTGTCCAGCTCGGCATAAACCTTGCCGTGCGTCTTCGCGCACCAGGCGTCGCAGGCCTGGATGCCGTTGCGGTAGACCTCGCGGGGATTCTGGTTGATCTGGTAGCCCAGTTCCGGCACCACGTCGGGATGGAACGGCCCTTGCATGTACCAGAGCTTGCCGTGGCCGTACGGCGTTTCCATCTGGCGGTCGATGAACTCCGGCACGCCGGCTTCGATGGCGCCGGGGCCGTATTCGTCCGCGGGAATCAGATGGTCGACCGCAGCGACGATGAAGGCCCATTCGGCCTTGGTGAAATAGGTGGGTTCGTAAGGCCGGGCCGTGCGCGCGGCGGCGCTTTCCGGCCCGTTGGTACAGCCGGTGGCCATTGCGCCCACCGCCAACGTCGACGCCGGCACGATGGCCAACGCCTGCAGGAACCGCCTGCGCGGCTTTGCGTCTTCTGTCATAGACATCTCCGTGAATACTCCAAGTTGTCCTAGCGCGCTTGCGAACATGAACCTTGGAAACACGAACCGCCGAGCTAGTGACAACACGCTCTTCGCTTGCAGAAAATCGACCTTTCCCGTGAAAAGGGACACAAGAAAAGGTGCCGACATTATGCGCTTTTTCGAGCATCTGATACGCTCGATCGACCATATCAGTCCGATTTTCTTGACATGGAAATCTGTTTTGCTTTAAGGACTACGTAAGAAGCCTGCAAACGCGGGCTTTTCTGACAAGGCGATGAACGGTTGCGACGATGAACGACAACACGAAGACCTGGCGCAGCACCACGACCACGCATAGCTGGACCACCACCAAAGACCTGAAGCCGGGACAGCGCGCGGACATCGAAACCCTGCTTGCCAACGCCACTGAAGCCGCGTCGGTCAGCGAAATCTGGCGCTACGCCGGCACCGAAAACGGCGAGACGTTCCAGGTCGAAATCAAGAACGGCGCCGTCACCGTCAACGGCCAACGGTACGACAGCCTCGAGGCCGTGCCGCGCGCGCAGCGCGAACGCATCGAAGCACTGCGCAGCGGCCAGGACAACAGCGACGTCTGGCAACTGTTGCGCGAGGCGGGAATCGATGCGGAAGGCCTCGCGCCGGCAATGCGGGAGCAGGCCGCCAAGCCTGAATTCACGATGGAAACCGAAGGGCCCGATCCGGCTCAGGCCCCGGCCGCGCAAACGCGCGCCGCGGACGCGGTCAACGATGCATCGCTTGCGCCGGGCGCCGTGCCCGCCGGCGGCGGCCTGCGCCGCATGCTGCTGATCGGTATCGCGGTCGGCCTGGGCTGGTGGGTGGCACGGGCACTGAATCTGTTCTAGGCCGGTCCGCGTCCCGGAATTGTGTCCAAACCTCGCGCGGGCGCCAGGCGAGCACCGCGCGCGATACGCCTCGAAACATACGGACAAGCCCCGTCCGGAACGCCGCGCCTACGATGTGGGGCTCGAAGCGCGCCCCACCCTGCGCGCCAGGAGCCCGGATGCGCGTAGTGCACTCGCTCAAAGCCCGTGTCGCGGCCCGTCTCGCCGGAGTCGGCTCGCTGGTCGCCGCCGCCAGCGTGGCGCTTTACGGCGCCTACGGCAAGATCAACCGCAGCTCCGAACCCGTCTTCACCGCCGACACGGCCATCCAGACCGGCCAGTGGCAGGTGGTGCCCCGCCGCGCCGCCTGGACCACGGCGTCCAAGGTCCACGGCGTGCCGGTAAAGCCCGGCGCGACGGCGCTGGTGCTGGAAGCCGACCTCACCAATCGCACCGCCGAATCCAGCGCCGACTACCTCGGCGTGCTGCGCTGGAACGGCCCGCCGGGCGCCGCCATCGGCAAGCCCGCCGTCGTGGGCCTGCGCGATGCGCAACTGATGCCCTACCTGCAGCCCGGATTGCCCGAACGCGTCGCCTACATCTGGATGCTGCCGCCCGCCGCCGAAGCGCCCGCGCAAGCCGCCTTCGCCGTGGAAAGCAAGACCTACAAGCCCATCGACAACCTGTACGGCGCGCCCGGCTGGTTCAATCCCGCCATCATCGGGCGGGTGGAACTGCCCGTGGCCCGCGACGGCGCGCAGGAGCCCCGCTCGTGAGCGCGCGGCTGGGCTCGCTGCTGTTGATCCTGGCCGCGGCGCTGGCGCTGTACGCCATGCAGCGCAGCACGCCGCGCTACATGGAGCTGACCGGCCCCATCGTCCAGCGCGGCGCCATGGGCGAGCCGGTGCGCGCCCGGCAGTTCGAGGCCACGGTGCAGCGCGTGCAATTCGCGCAGCGGCTGGATTACCGCCGCCTGGGCGGCACCCAGACCCGCGAGACGGGCGGCGTATGGGCCATCGTCTGGCTGCGCCTGGCGGCGGCCGACACCTCGGCCACCGTCGCCGAAGCGGCCTGGCTGGGTCCCGACGGCCTGACCTACCGCCACACCGACCGCCTCTCTCTCGCGCGCGGCGTGCCGCCCTATTTCCTGGATCCGGGCCTGCCGCGCACCGTGCGGCTGGTGTTCGAGATCCGTCCCGACCAGGCCCGCGGCGCCACCCTGCTGCTGTCCTCGCGCTACGCGCCGCGGCTGGACTCGCAGGCGCGCATCGCGCTGGACGAGGTGCCCGTCGATGCCGGCGGCCGGCCGGTCACGGCCGCGCAATACGACCTGGATCGGGAGACGGCGCCATGAACGGCACGCTTGCCGGCGAACGCCGCTGGCGCCGCCGCAGCCTCTGGGCGCTGCCCGTGCTGATAGTGCTGAGCCTGTTCTGGAGCAGCCGCGACGACGCGGTCCGCTGGCTCGAAGGACGCGAGCTGCGCCCCCGCGACGTGGCCGCCGGCTCGCAGGCCGCGCTCGGCGGCGCGCAATGGAGCCTGAAAGAATTCGGCGTGCTGGACGCGCCGGCCGGCAAGGGCTGGCTGCCCGGCTCGCGCGCGGCCCTGGCCGCTTTCTCCGTCGAGGTGGAAGCGCCCGACCTGCCCACGCGCTGGCGCGGATGCCGCATCGCCTTGCACGATGCGCGCGGGCGCACCTGGCTGCCCGCCGTCGAGCCGGCGCTGCGCGTGCCCCCCGCCGCGGCGCGCGGCTGCGTGGCCGCCGCCCATCGCGGCCTCGCGCCGGGCGCGCGCATCGTCATCGTGGAAGCCTTCATGGTGCCGGCCGACGCGGCGCCGCCCTGGTCGCTGTCCGTCTCCCTGGACAGCGACCGGCCGGCCTACCTGCGTTTCTCGCCGCCGGCATCCGAATGACCGGGCCGCGCCGGTATCAGGCTGCCGGCGCGGCCGCCATGCGGCGCGAGTGCCAGGGCGCGAACGCGCTCTCCAGCACGGCCGCCAGAAAACAGATGCGCAAAGGCTCGATCAGCAGGCCGGTGGACGAATCGCGGAAGGGGCTGCCGAACAGCAGCGACACGCCCTGCGCCAGCACCTGCCACGTGTCCAGGTCATAAGGCCCGATCAGGCGCGCCGCGCCGTACCACAGCCAGGCCGCGCCCCAGTCGATCAGGCGATAACCCACGATCAACGTCACCAGCAGCAGCGTGCCGCTATGGAAGGCCAGGCGCACGCCGTTGGCCAGCGGCAGATAGCGCTTGCGGTAGCCGGCCACGAAATGCTCGACGAAATCGCGCAGGAAGCGCGGCACCGAACGGTAGCGCTCGCCCAGGCGCTGCAGCCGGTCGTAGCGCCGCAGCGCCTCGTCCTCGCGCACGTCGTAGCCATAGACCAGCGCCGCCATCACCAGCCAGACCACCGGCAGCAAGGCATAGAAAAACAGCCGGGTCAGGGCCGCGCCCCAGCCCGGCCCCTGCGCCTCCACCGGCACCATGCCCGCCGCCGCCGCGTCGGCGATGGGCGCCAGCGCGTTCAGCAGGGACTGCAGCAGCGCGTCCAGCCCCCGCCGGTCGACCAGCCATTGCCAGGCCTGGTCTTTCCAGCGGCTGATGACGTACAGGCCGATGAGTATCCAGTTGGTCTCGCACAGCACCACCAGCCACTGCCAGCCCTCGCGCCGCGTGCGGTCGCGCGCCGCCACCGCCCCCTTGCGCACCAGCCACGAGATCGCCACCGACACCAGCAGCCAGCGCGAATCCAGCGCGTCCAGCACCTGGCCGTGCTCGCCCAGCGGGTCCAGGCCGAAGGCCAGCCTCGAGTACTGCCGCACCGTATCGCCCAGGAATCCCCAGGCCGCGTAATACGCGAAGAACGGCAGCAAGGCCACGGTCAGCGCCTGCCCCAGCCGCCCCTTGCCCGCGCCCGCGGCGTCGCCCGCGCGCGCCGCCTCCTGCGCGCCGCGCAAGGCCGGCAGGCCGGGAAGCAAGACCAGGAACATCGCCACCGTTGTCACCAACTGGGCCAGCGCAACCAGCGTCAGCACCGCCAGGCCGGCCAGATGGTTGGCGAAGCCGGTATGCACCGCCACCCACAGCAACACATCGTGGGCCAGCGCGCCCGCCAGCACCAGCGCCATCAATTGCGGCCAGAAACGCAGCCATAGCCTGCCGGTAAGCGCCCACGGCGCGAGAACGGGCTCGAGCATTTCGCCACCCTGTCGTTGCGCGGATTGAAGCGGTCGATCTTAATGCGGCGCTCCGGGGCGGACTGTTACCGCTTGCCACGATTGCGCACAGGGTGTCAACGGCGCGGCGCCGCCCGCGGATCAGGCGTGCTTGCTGATCGCCCTGGCCGCCCGGATCACCAGCGGGCCCAGCTCGCTGCGGGCGCGCTCCAGCGACCAGCGGGGCTTGGGCACCGAAATGTTCAGCGCGCCCATGGCCTGGCCCTTGTCGTCGTGGATCACCGCCGCCACGTTCAGGTCGCCCGCGTAGAACTCTTCGTCGGCATAGCCGTACTGGTCGCGCCGGGCTTCGTCGATGAACGCGCGCAGCGTGGCGATATCGGTCGTGCTGCGCGGCGTGTGCTTGATGCGCGCCACGCTGCGCAGCTTGCGGTCCAGCTCGGCGGGCGGCAACAACGCCCACAGCGCCCGCCCCGAGGCCGAGGCCACGCACGGAATCCGCGTGCCCACCGGCATGTACACCGGAATATGCCGGGAGGGCGCCACGCGCATCACGAACACCACGTTGTCCTCGTCGTCGGGCACGCCCAGGTTGACGATTTCTCCGCACTCCTGGTTGACCTGGTGCAGCACGGCGTGCGCGTGCTGGAACAGCGGCTGCCGGTACAGATAGCTGTAGCCCAGCCCGACCGCCTTGACCGTCACGCTGTAGCGCTTGGTGCGCGGATCCCTGCACAGGTAGCCGGCCTGCTCCAGCGTGTAGGCCACGCGCTGCGCCGAGCCCATGGTGATGCCGTTCTCGCGCGCGATTTCCTGCAGCGTCAGCGAGGCATGGGCGCGGAAGCACTCCAGCACGGCCAGGCCTTTTTCCAGCGACTGGATCATCAGGGGGGAAGGTTCGGCCATGCGGACTCCAGGCAAGGAAGCAGGCGTAGCTCAAGGCCGCGGCCCCAGGCAAACCCTAGGTGTCCGGCTTCGGCGGCGCGCAGTATAAAAACGACAGAGATATCTCTATCCGTATTTTGTTATCGAATAGCGATAACACCACACAAAGGACTGGCAGCGCAAGTGTCCACACCGCCGGATTTGCCGCATTCCCTCCCGCCATCCGCCCTGCCCGCCGCGGTCGACGTGGCCATCATCGGCGCCGGCATCATCGGCGTGAGCACCGCGTATGCGCTGGCCCGAGCCGGCGTGCGCGTCGCGGTCTTCGAAAAAGGCACAGTGGCCTGCGAGCAGTCCTCGCGCAACTGGGGATGGGTGCGCACCCTGGGGCGCGACCTGCCCGAAGTCCCGCTGGCGCTGCGCGCCAACCAGCTATGGGGCGAGATCCAGGACCGGATCGACGTGGGCTTTCGCCGCAGCGGCATCCTGTACCTGCAGGAGTCCGACGCCGACGCCGCCGGGCACCAGGCCTGGATGGACGGCGCCCGCGCCTATGGCATCGACGCCCGGCTGCTGGACAGCCGCGAGGCCCATGGCATGTTGCCGCAAACCGCGCGCGGCTGGACCGGCGCCATGTACAGCGCCAACGACGGCGTGGCCGAACCGCAGTTGGCCGCGCCCGCCATCGCCGCCCTGGCGCGCGCCGCGGGCGCCCAGATCCTGGAAGGCTGCGCGGTGCGCGGCGTGGAGCTCTCGGCCGGCCGCGTTTCCGCCGTGGTCACCGAGAGCGGGCGCGTCGCCGCCCCGGCCGTGCTGGTGGCCGCCGGCGCATGGTCGCGGCTGTTCTGCGGCAACCTGGGCGCCGACTTTCCGCAACTGAAAGTCCGGGGTTCCGTGCTGCGCACCACGCCTGTCGACGCCGGCCCCGCGGCCGCCGTCAACGGCAGGAACTTCACCTGCCGCAAGCGCGCCGACGGCGGCTACACCGTGTCCCAGTTCGGCGCGTCGATGGCCGACGTGGTGCCGGACAGCTTCCGGCTCATGCGCCATTTTCTGCGTTCCTGGATGGCCAACCGCGATTTCGTGCGGCTGCGTTTCGGCAAGCGCTTCTTCGAAGAGCTGGGCATTCCCCGGCACTTCCCGCTGGACCGCGCATCGCCCTTCGAGCGGCATCGCGTGCTGGATCCCCGTCCATCGGCCCGCGGCATCGAGCAGGCCTGGAGCCGGCTGGTGCACGCGTTTCCCACGTTCCGCGACGCGCGCATCCTGCAGTCCTGGGCCGGCTATATCGACGTGACGCCGGACGCGATGCCGGTGATGGACGCCGTGCCGCGCCTGCCCGGCCTATACCTGGCCTCGGGTTTTTCAGGGCACGGTTTCGGCATCGGCCCCGCCGCCGGCGAAGCCATGGCGCAGTTGATCCAGGGCCACGCTCCCGCCATCGATCTGCACCCATTCCGCTACGGCCGCTACGGCTCCTAGGAGATCTCCCTCATGCCCACCCGCGCATTGGCCTCATTGCACCCACGCCGGCTCGCCCGCCGCGCCGCCGCCCTGGCGGGCCTGGCCGCCCTGATCGCGCTGGCCCAGCCCATCGCCGCGCGCGCCGACACCTGGCCGGACAAGCCCATCCGCATGCTCGTCGGCTATCCGCCGGGCGGCGGCACCGACACCGTGGCGCGCGTGCTGGCCCAGCAGTTGGGCAAGCAACTGAAGCAGCCCGTCGTCGTGGAAAACCGCGCCGGGGCCAGCGGCACCATCGCCACCCAGCAGGTCGTCCGGTCCGAGCCCGACGGCTACACGGTACTGTTCGCCACCGCGTCGCCCCTGACCGGCGCGCCGCTCACGGTCAAGGGCCTGGCCTACGACCCCATGAACGACCTGATCCCTGTGTCGCGCATCGGCGGCGGCCCCTTCATCCTGGTCGCCCATCCCGCGTTCCCACCGAACACGCTGCCGGAACTGGTCGCCTACGCGCGCGCCCACCCGGGCGAAGTCAACTACGCGTCGCCCGGCGTCATGACCGCCAATTATTTTTTCTCCGAGCAACTGAACATGGACGCGGGCATCAAGACCGTGCACGTGCCCTACAAGGGCAGCGCCGCCCTGCTGAACGACGTGATGGCCGGCCAGGTGCAATACACGCTGGACACCCCAGGCACCACCCTGCCCCTGATCAAGTCCGGCAAGCTCAAGGCGCTGGCCATTTTCAGCGACAAGCGCCTGGACCGCGCGCCGGACATCCCCACCGCCAAGGAAGGGGGGTTCCCCAATATGGTGGGCGGCTCCTGGTACGGCCTGCTGCTGCCCAAGGACACGCCGCCGGAAATCGTGGACGCGCTCTACCAGGCCACCAAGGTCGCGCTGTCCGGCGAGGACGTCCGCCATGCGATGGAAGAACGCGACGTGATCATCGAAGGCAGCACGCCCGAGGAATTCCGCAGCTACCTGCATGCCGAATTCAAGCGCTGGCAAGGCGTGACCGAGAAACTGGGCATCAAGCCGCAGTGACCCGCCCGCGCAGCCCCCGCAAGCCGATACGCACCACCGCCCCACGCCGGAGACTCTCATGCCCGCCACGCCCTACGCGCCCGACCTGACCACGGGCAGCGCCCCGACCTCCATGCGCCCCACGCTGGCCGGCCTGAACCACATGATCTCCGCCGGCCACTATCTGGCGACGCAGGCCGGCATGGACATCCTGCAGGCCGGCGGCAACGCGGTCGACGCGGGCGTCGCGGCCGGCATCGCGCTGGGCGTGGTGCAAAGCGACATCGTGAACTTCGGCGGCGTCGCGCCCATCCTGGTCTACCAGGCCAGCAGCCGCCGCGTGTTCAGCATCTCGGGACTGGGCTACTGGCCCCAGGCCGCCCGGCTCGAAACCTTCCTGGAAAAACACGGCGGCACCATACCGGCCGGCGTGCTGCGCACGGTCATCCCCGCCGCGCCCGACGCCTGGATCACCGCCCTGGAACGCTTCGGCACCCTGAGCTTCGGCGAAGTCGCCGCGGGCGCCATACGGCTGGCGCGCGAAGGCTTCGTGATGTACCCGCTGATGGCCGAGGTGCTGGCCGAAAACGAAAAGAACTACGCCCGCTGGGCCTCCAGCGCGGCCATCTACCTGCCCGGCGGCAAGCCGCCCCCTGCCGGCGCCATCTTCCGCCAGGCCGACCTGGCCGCCAGCATCCAGTACATGGCCGACGAGGAACGCCTGCACCGGGGCCAGGGCCGCGAGGCCGGCCTGGCCGCCGCGCGCCGCGCCTTCTACGAAGGCGATATCGCGGCGGCCATCGTCAAGTACCACAAAGAGGAAGGCGGCCTGGTCACCCGCGACGACCTGCGCAATTTCTCGGTCGAAGTCGACCCCGCCCTGGCCACCGACTTCCGCGGCACCCAGGTGCATAGCTGCGGCTTCTGGTGCCAGGGCCCGTCGCTACTGCAGATGCTGAACATCCTGGAACCGCGCGACCTGCGCGCCCTGGGCCACAACAGCGCGCCCTACATCCACCTGCTGACCGAAACCATCAAACTGGCCTTCGCCGACCGCGAAGTCCATTACGGCGATCCTCGCCACGTCGACGTGCCGCAGGCCGCGCTGCTGTCCAAGGACTATGCCCGCGCCCGCCTGGCCCTGATCGACCCGGACCGCGCCGGCCCCGACATGCCGCCCGCCGGCCGCCTGCCCGATGCGCGCGGCATCGAACTGCGCGCGGCCGGCCCGGACGACATGGCGCGCACCGATCCCCGGCTGGACACGTCCTACGTGGCTGTAGTCGACAAGGAAGGCAATGCCTTCTCCGCCACGCCCAGCGACGGCTCGTACAACGTGCCCGTCATCCCCGGCACCGGCATATGCGCCTCCGGGCGCGGCAGCCAGTCCTGGGCCGAAGCCGGCCACCCCTGCGCCATCGGGCCGGGCCGCCGCCCGCGGCTGACCCCGAACCCGTCCCTGGCCATCCGCCCGGGGCAGTACGTCATGCCCTTCGGCACGCCCGGCGGCGACGTGCAGTGCCAGGCCATGCTGCAGACCTTCCTCAACATCGAAGTCTTCGGCATGGAAGTGCAACAGGCCATCGAGGCGCCCCGCTTCGCCAGCTTCAGCTTCCCGTCCTCGTTCGAACCGCACAACGCCATGCCCGGCCGGCTGATGATCGAAGGCCTGGTCGCCCGCGAAGTCGGCGACCGGCTCGCGGCCATGGGTCACACCATCAAGTGGTGGCAGGACCGCAACTGGCGCGCCGGCGCCATGTGCGCGGTGAAACACGAGCTCGCGGCCGGGATCCGCCACGGCGGCGCGGACCCGCGCCGGCCGGCGTATGCGATGGGGTGGTGAACAGGGAAACCGGCCTACGGGGCCATTCGCCCGAGTGCCGCCGCCGCGCGCTCCAGGCCGCCCAGCACGGCAACAGTCTGCGGCCCATGTCACCACTCCGGCTGCCCGCCGGAGCCCGGCTTGCCGCTGCCTCGCTGCCCCACGGCCAATTCCAGCCCAAGCGCCGCGCACCAAGCCAGCAACTGCTCGACGCTCAGTTCATGGGCGTTCAGTTCCAGATGGGACACCCGCGACTGGCTAAGGCCAATGCGCCCGGCCAGCGCCGCTTGGGTAAGCCCCTTCGCCTTGCGAGCGGCCTGCAGTTCGGCCCCTAGCTGCGCAGCAGTAACCAGCACCAGGGAAGACGGTGACATGGCGAGATACCTGAATTTCAACTAAATGCAAATTAGCTGAAATACAGGTATTCGTCGATTAGCTGGAATACAGCTATTTCAGCCTGCCGCCGCCACGCGTATCAGCTTGCGGTTCAGGAACTCCCCCATGCCGATTTCGGACAGTTCGCGCCCGAAGCCGGAATTCTTGACGCCGCCGAAGGGAAGCCCGGGCGAGTCGGCGAAGCACGAGTTGATATAGACCATGCCGGAATCGATACGGGACGCGATCCGCTTCGCGTTGTCGACGTCCGCATCGAACACATAGCCGCCCAGCCCGTAAGGGGTGGCGTTGGCCAGTCGGATGGCTTCCTCTTCGCTCTCCACGATATAGAACGAGAGCACCGGGCCGAAGGCCTCCTGCGCGTAGAGCGGATTGTCCTCCGCGATATCGGTGAGGATCGTGGGTTCGAGATAGAACCCCGGGCGATCGACCCGCTTGCCGCCATGGACGATGCGGGCGCCGGCGGCCTGGGCGTCTTCGATCTGCTTGAGCAGCCCTTGCAGCGCGCGTTCGCTGACCAGCGGGCCGAGCAGCGTGCTCTCGTCGGTGGGATCGCCTATCTCGATGGCGGCGAATTTCTCCTTCAATGCCGCCAGCATCTGCTCGCCGCGCTGCCGGCCGATCACGATGACGCGCTTGATATTGACGCAGCCCTGCCCCGAATTGAACGTGCGCCCCATCACCACCTGTTCGACTGCGTGATCCAGCGGCGCGCCCGGCATGATGATGGCCGGATCGCTGCCGCCCAGTTCGAGGATCACCTTCTTCAGGTTCCGTCCGGCGCGCTCGCCGACCGACGTGCCCGCGCGTTCGCTGCCGGTCAGCGCCACGCCGCGCACGCGGAAATCCTCGATCAGTTTGGCGATCTGGTCGACGCTGCAGAAAAGATTGGTGTAGGCCCCTTCCGGCGCGCCGGCCTCCTCGAACAGGCGCGCGAACGCCAGCGCGCACTGCGGCACGTTTTCGGCATGTTTCATCATGACCACGTTGCCGGCGATGAGCTGCGGCGCCGCGACGCGGGCCAACTGGTAATACGGAAAATTCCAGGGCTCGATGGCCAGGATGACGCCGATGGGTTCGGACAGCAGCGTGGCGCCCGGTTCTCCCGGCAGCTCCTGCGCCGCCAGCAGCCGTTCGCCGTTCCGGGCGTAATAGTCCAGGATGTCGGCGACCAGATCGACCTCCATATAGCCGAAGCGCGTGACCTTGCCCATTTCCAGGGTGGGATAGGTCACGTATTCGTCGCGCTTCTCGCGCAGGATCCGCGCGGCCCGCGCCACGATGGCGGCGCGCTCGGCCACCGGCCGCAGCCGCCAGTCTTCGCGATAGCGTTTGTCCGCCTTGTCCAGCGCCGCGTAGACCTCGGCGTCCGACTGCAGCGGGAATTCCTTGATGAGTTCGCCCGTTGCCGGGTTGATGCTTTGAAAGCTCATGAATGGCTCCTTGCGACTGGTGCGCTAAATGGGTATTCGATATTCTGTTTAATCGAAAACGTTTTCGATATTGCCCGAATTACGGCCTGGCCTTGCTGGGCTCAGCCGGGCGGCGCCTGGGCGAAACGCGTCGCGCCCGCGACCGGCTCGAGCCAAGCCGCCGCGTGGTCGGTGTAGATCTCCAGTTGCGGCCCGATTCCTTCCGGCTGATCCAGCGTGCCCGCCTTCACCAGGCACAGGCCGGGCAGGTTCTCGGCCCGGGTCATGATGGGCGAGCCGCAATGGCCGCAAAAATGGCGATAGGACGGCAGGCCGCTATCGCCGGTATCCAACAGGAACCGGGTTTCGCCCCGCTGCTCGTAATCCGCTTCCTTCACCAGCAGATTCACCGAGAACGCGCTCCCGCTCGCCTTCTGGCAGTGGGTGCAATGGCAGATCACCACCGCCTGCGGCTCCTGCTTCACCCGGTATCGAACGGCGCCGCACAAACAGCCGCCTTCACGCACTTTCATGACCGGTTCTTCCATCTATCGAAAACACTCCCGAAAAAGCATCGAAAACGTTTTCGTAAATTACTGCGCCATTCCCGTGCTGTCAAGGCGCGCGCGGGCGTCGTTACAGATTCTGCCCCACGTCCCCGCCGTGGGAGGAACGCAGGATCAATTCGGGCGACCAGACTTCTTGCAGCGTTTCCGCCGGCCGGCCGTTCAGCAGGGCCAGCAGCAGTTCCACCATCCTCCGGCCGGCTTCCAGCGTCGGCGCGGAAAACGTCGTCAGCGGCGGGTTCAGGTAGGGGCCCAGGGGATGGTTGTCGCAGCCGATGATCGCGATATCGGTGCCGGGCCGCAGTCCCGCTTCGGCGATCGCCTGCATCGCGCCGCTGGCGATGAGGTCGTGGCCGCACATGATCGCGGTCGGCGGGTTCTTCATGGCGAGCAGCCGCCGGGCCCCGCTCAGCCCGCCCTCCTCGCCCAGCTCGCATTCCACGATCAGGCCGGGGTCCAACGGCAGCTTCGCGGCGTCGAGAGCGGCCAGATAGCCCTCGCGCAAATGCTGGGTCAGCATCAGATAGCCCGGCGTGGACAACAGGCCGATGCGCCGGTGCCCAAGCCCGACGAAGCGCGCGGTGCCGTTGCGCCCGGCGACCGTCCGGTCGATATCGACGAAGGGAAACGGATTGCCCGTTGCGCTGCGCCCCAGGGTAACGAAGGGCACCTTGCGTTCCTGCAGGAACCGGATCCGGGGATCGTCCCGGCGGGTCCGGCCGAACATGACGGCATCGACCCGCTGCCGCTCGACCAGGCGGCGGAAACTGTCGACCTCGGTTTCGACCGATCTGCCGGTAACGATCACGAGCTGGAACGGCGTCTTCTCCAATTCCTGGTCGATCCCCATCAAAAGATCGAGGAAGAACGGATGAGCGAAATGGGTCTGGGGCGGCGACAGCACGAAGCCTATGGTCTCGGACGATCCGCTGCGCAACCGCCTGCCCGCGGGGTCGGGCGAGAAGCCCAGTTCATGCGCGGCTTCCATGACGCGTTCCCTGGTGGCCTCGCTCACGTCGGCGCGGCCGTTGAGCGCCTTGGACACCGTGGAGACGGCCAGCCCAAGGTGACGCGCAAGTTCGACGATGTTTATCCGCTGCGTCATCCCTACCCCGTTTGCATGGATTCATTCGAAAACGATTTCGCACCACTATACCAAATGCCCATCCCAAGACCCGTGCGCGCAGGCGAACGCCCCCCTCGGCAAGTCGGCTGGAATTGATATGGCGCAAACGGCAGCCATCGAACAATGCGCCCGGAAGCGCTACGCTAAACGACACCAGACACGCACTCCAGGAGACTGCCATGCCCGCCATGATGAAAGCCGCTGTCTTTGTCGAGCCCGGCCGCATCGACATCGTCGACAAGCCGATTCCGGATGTCGGTCCCAACGATGCCCTCGTCCGCATCACCACCACCACGATATGCGGGACCGATATCCATATCCTCAAGGGCGAGTACCCGGTGGCGCCCGGGCTGACCATCGGCCACGAGCCCGTCGGCATCATCGAAAAGCTGGGCAGCGCGGTGACCGGATACCAGGAGGGGCAGCGCGTCGTCGCCGGGGCGATCTGCCCCAACTTCAATTCCTATGCCGCCCAGGACGGCGTCGCCTCGCAGGACGGCAGCTATCTTGCGGCGCTCGGCCTGTGCGGCTGCCATGGCTACCAGGCCACGGCCGGCTGGCGGTTCGGCAACAAGATAGACGGCACCCAGGCCGAATACGTGCTGGTGCCCGACGCGCAGGCCAACCTGGCGCCGGTGCCCGACGGCCTGACGGACGAGCAGGTGCTGATGTGCCCGGACATCATGTCCACGGGCTTCAAGGGCGCGGAGAACGCCAACATCCGCATCGGCGACGTGGTCGCGGTGTTCGCCCAGGGCCCCATCGGCCTGTGCGCGACGGCCGGGGCCCGGCTGCTGGGCGCGTCCACCATCATCGCGGTCGACGGCAACGCCCATCGGCTGGATGTGGCGCGGGCGCTGGGCGCCGACGTGACGCTGAACTTCCGCGACTGCGACGTCGTCGAGGAAATCCTGCGCCTGACCGGCGGACGCGGCGTGGATTCGGCCATCGAGGCGCTGGGGTTGCAGAGCACCTTCGAGTCCGCCCTGCGCGTGCTCAAGCCCGGCGGCACCCTGTCCAGCCTGGGCGTCTATTCCGAAGACCTGAAGATCCCCCTGAGCGCATTCGCCGCGGGCCTGGGCGACCACAAGATCAACACCGCCCTGTGCCCGGGAGGCAAGGAACGCATGCGCCGCCTGATGAACGTGATCCAGTCGGGCCGCGTGGACCTGGGCGTGATGGTCACGCACCACTACAAGCTGGAAGACATCGTCGAGGCCTATGACCTGTTCGGGCACCAGCGCGACAACGTCCTCAAGGTGGCCATCAAGCCCGCCTGACCCGCCAGCGGCGCATCAGCCATTTCTCGATCTCGGCGCCGGCGAACACCAGCAGGCCGGCGCCCAGCACGTCCAGCCATTCACGCCAGCCCAGCGGCACCGAGCCGAACACGGCATGCATGAACGGCGTGTACGTGTAGGCCAACTGCAACGCGACGCACGCGGCAATCGCTATCCATACGTAGCGATTGCCGAACAGGCCTTCGCGGTTGAGTACCGAGTCATAGATGTGGCGGCTGTTGATCAAGTAGAACATCTCCGCCGCGACCACCGCATTGACCGCCATGGTGCGGGCGCGCTCCACCGACATGCCATTCGACAGTTCCCACAGGAACAGGCCCAGCGCGCCGGCCATCATCAGCACCGACACCACCAGCACGCGCTGGACGAAGAGCCGCGACAATAGCGGCTCGCCCGGCGGCCGCGGCCGCTGCTGCATGATGCCGGGCTCCGCCGGCTCGAAGGCCAGCGCCAGGCCCAGGGTGCTGGACGTCACCAGGTTGATCCACAGCACCTGCGCCGGCGTCAGCGGCAAGGTGAGCTGGAACAGGATGGCCGCGATCACCAGCAGCCCTTCGCCGCCGTTGGTCGGCAGCATGAACAGCACGAACTTCTTCAGGTTGTCGTAGACCGCGCGGCCTTCGCGCACCGCCGCGGCGATCGTCGCGAAGTTGTCGTCGGCCAGCACCACGTCGGCGGCCTCCTTGGCCGCTTCGGTGCCTTTCTGGCCCATCGCCACGCCGACGTCGGCGCGCTTGAGCGCGGGCGCATCGTTCACGCCGTCGCCCGTCATGGAGACCACCTGGCCCCGCGCCTGCATCGCCTGCACCAGGCGCAGCTTGTGTTCGGGGCTGGCGCGCGCGTACACGTCCACGCCCATCACCATGTCGCGCAGCGTCGCGTCGTCCATCAGCGCCACCTCGGCGCCCGTGACCGCCGGCTTGCCCACGCCGATGTCCAGTTGGGCGCCGATGGCGCGCGCGGTCTCGGCATGGTCGCCGGTGATCATCTTGACCTGGATGCCCGCGCCATGGCATTCGGCCACGGCCGCGATGGCTTCCACGCGCGGCGGGTCCATCATGCCCACCAGCGCCAGCAGCATGAAGCCGCCGTCCACGTCGTCGAAGCCCAGGCTGCCGTTGCGCGGATGGGCGCGCCTGCAGGCCAGCCCCAGCACGCGCAGCCCTTTGGCCGCCGTGTCGGTGGCCATGCGGCGCCAGTAGTCCACGTCCAGCGCCTGGGGCATGCCGTCGGCATCGGCCTGCGCCTCGCACATGTCCAGCACCCGCTCGGGCGCTCCCTTCACGAAAATCCAGGGAGCCCCCAGCCCGGCCTCGTGGTAGGTCGCCATGAAGCGGTGTTCGGACTCGAACGGAATCGAATCGCGGCGCGGCCATTCCCGCTGGCCCGCGGGCTGCGTCAGGCCCGCCTTCGCCCCCAGGACCAGCAGCGCGCCCTCGGTGGGATCGCCTTCGACGCGCCAGGCGCCGCCCTCCTCGCGCAGCGCCGCGTCGTTGCACAGCACGCCGGCGCGGATGGCCAGTTCCAGCGACGGATGGCTGGCGGGATCCACGGGCCGGCCGTCGATGCTGCACTCGCCCGCGGGCTCATAGCCCACGCCGCCCACATCGACCGCCGCGCTGGCGCACACCACGCGCTGAACCGTCATCTCGTTGCGCGTAAGCGTGCCGGTCTTGTCGGAGCAGATGACCGTGACCGAGCCCAGCGCCTCGACCGCCGGCAACCGCCGCACGACCGCCTGGCGCCGCGCCATGCGCTGCACGCCCAGCGCCAGCGTGACGGTCATGATGGCCGGCAGCCCCTCCGGGATGGCGGACGCCGCCAGCGCCACCACCATCATGAACATTTCCGCCGGCGCATGGCCCAGCCACCATGTGCCCACGGCGAACAGCAGCGCCGAAAGCCCCAGGATGGCAAGCGCCAGCACACGGCCGAAATGGTCCACCTGGCGCAGCAGCGGCGTGGTCATGCTGCCGATGTTCGAGAGCAACTGGTTGATGCGGCCCAGTTCGGTATGCGTGCCGGTGGCCACCACCACCCCGCGGGCCTGCCCATGCACCACCACCGTGCCCGAATACGCCATGCAGTGGCGATCGCCCAGCGGGGCATCCGCGGCCACGGGCGCGGTCAGCTTCTCCACCGGCAGCGATTCGCCGGTGAGCGCCGCTTCTTCGACACGCAGCTCCTTGGCCTCGACCAGCCGCAGGTCGGCCGGCACCCGGTCGCCCGAGGCCAGCAGCACCTGGTCGCCCGGCACCAGGCCGACCGCGTCGATGTCGCCGCGGTTCCCGTCGCGCAGCACCACGGCGTGCGGCGAAAGCATGCCCCGGATGGCGTCCATGGCGCTTTCCGCCTTGCCTTCCTGGATGAAACCGATAATGGCATTGACGACCACCGCCGCCATCAGCACGCCCGTGTCGATCCAGTGCCCGAGCAGCGCGGTAATCACGGCCGATCCCATCATCACGTAAAGCAGGATGTTGTGGAATTGCCGGAAAAAACGCGTAAATGCGCTCTGGCGCCGCGCCTCGACCAGGCGGTTGGGCCCATGGCGGGCCACCCGGTCGCGGACCTCGGCCTCGGTCAATCCCGTCGCGCGGGTCTGTAATGCTTCCTCGACAGCCTTCGCGGGCTGCGCATGCCAATCTTCGGGTGGGGACGACGGGCGATCAGGGGAAGTCATCGATGGAATATGCCTTCGTAGCGTGCTGGACCACATGCGAGAGGGATGTCTCGTTCGAGTCTATCAGCTAGACGCGGCGATGTTTTGACTTTGGGGGTAGTTGAGTGCGGATGGGCGAAGATGGCCGAGCCTGCGCAGGGGCTCCCCGATCAGCTAGGCCAACGGCAAGGCACGGGGGAAGGAGCCGCCACGGCTCGCGGGTTCCACCAAGGCCCTCTTGATCGACCGTGCTAACATCCGCTATAAATTACGAAAACGTTTTCGATCATCTTTATCGACCGGCGCGGGCCGCACAGGCGGCAGCCCGGCAACCCCTTATCGGAGGTAGGAACATGACCTGGACCGGACGCGAAATGCGATCCACGATCGACCAGAACGGCACGCTCGTCCTGTCGCTGGATCAAGTCGAACTGGCGGAACCCGGCGACGACGAGGTCATCGTCCGCGTCGAGGCGACGCCTATCAATCCCAGCGATATCGGCCTGCTGCTGGGTCCCGCCGACCTGGCCCACATCGAAGCGGCTGGCGGGCCCAGGCTCACGCTCACCGTACCGCCCGCGCGCCTGGCGGCGGTCGCCGGCCGGATCGGCCAATCGCTGCCCGTGGGCAACGAAGGCGCGGGCACGGTCGTGGCGGCCGGCAGGAATGCGGCCGCGCTCCAGGGCAAGCGCGTGGGCATGTATGGCGGCGCCATGTACGCCGACTACCGCAAGATCGGCATCAGCGACGTGATTCCCCTGCCCGAAGGCGCCAGCGCCGCCGACGGCGCGTCCATGTTCATCAACCCGCTCACCGCCCTCGGCTTCGTCGAGACCGCCCGCCGCGAAGGCCACAAAGCCATCGTCCACACCCCGGCCGCGTCCAACCTGGGCCAAATGCTGCAACGGATCTGCCTTGCCGACGGCATCCCGCTGGTCAACATCGTACGTTCCGAAGAGCAGGCCGCCCTGCTGCGGGGCATCGGCGCGACCCACGTGCTGAACAGCAAGGACGAGGACTTCGCCTCGCGGCTGACCGACGCCATCGCCGAAACGGGCGCCACCATCGCCTTCGACGCGATCGGCGGCGGCAAGCTCGGCAGCGACATCCTGCTGGCGATGGAACGCGCCGCGGCCCGCCGGCCGGGCGCCTATAGCCGCTACGGCTCCACCGTATTCAAACAGCTCTACATCTACGGCAGCCTCGACACGGGGCCGACCCTGCTGGATCGGGCCGCGCTGGGCTATGCGTGGAGCGTGTCGGCCTGGCTGCTCTTCCACTATCTGCCCAAGGCCGGCCCGGAAACCGTGCAGCGCCTGCGCCAGCGCGTGGCCCGGGAACTGACGACCACCTTCGCCAGCCGCTACACGCGCACGATCGGCCTGGCCGACGTGCTGCAGCCCGAGGTGCTGCGCGCCTTCGACCGCAAGGCGACCGGCGAGAAATTCCTGATCGATCCCAGCCGGGGCTGAACCGGCGGCCTCTCGCGGGCGGCCCCCTTCCCTCGCGGGCTATGGAGAACCCAAAATGCAGAACCCAGTGAAAATCGTGCGCTTCCATAAGACCGGCGGCGCGGACGTATTGCGCATCGACAGCCTGCCGCTGCCGGAGCCCGGCCCCGGCGAAGTCCGCCTGCGCGTCAAGGCCATCGGCCTGAACCGGGCCGAGGTGATGTTCCGCGAGGGCCGGTATTTCCTCCAGCCCAGCCTGCCGTCGGGCCTGGGCTACGAGGCTTCGGGCATCGTCGAGGCCGCGGGCCCCGGCGTGGACGCCGATCTGGTCGGCAAGGTGCGTTCGACGGTGCCGGCCTTCCCGCTCAACCAATACGGCGTCTATGGCGAAGTGGCCATCGTCCCGGCCGGCGCCCTGGCCGCCTATCCCGAACATCTGTCCTTCGAACAGGGCACCAGCATCTGGATGCAATACCTCACCGCCTACGGCGCGATCGTGCACAACGGACGCATCGCCCAAGGCGATTACGTCGTCCTGACCGCGGCGACCAGCTCGGTCGGCATCGCGGCCATCCAGATCGTCAAGGCCGAAGGCGGCATCGCGATCGCCACCACCCGCGCCGCCGACAAGCGCGACGAACTCCTGGCCGCGGGCGCCGACCATGTGATCGTGACCGGCGAAGAACAGGACATCGCCGCGCGCATCCTGGAAATCACCGGCGGCGTCGGCGCCAGGATCGTTTTCGATGCCGTCGCCGGCGCCGGCATACTCGAGCTTGCCAAGGCCACGGCCCGGGACGGGCTCATCATGGTCTACGGCACGCTGGCGCCCGAGCCCACGCCGTTCCCGATCTACGAAGCCTGGGGCCAGGGCGCCCAGGGCAAGCCCTTCAAGCTGATGGGCTACACGATGTTCTCGATCACCGGCGATCCCCAGGCGCTCGCGAACGCCGAGCGATACGTCTACGCAAAACTCGACAGCGGCCAGTTGAAGCCGCGCATCGATCGCACCTTCCCGCTGGCCGGCATCGCCGATGCGCACCGCTACATGGAACAGGGCCAGCAGATCGGGAAAATCGTGGTCGTGGTCTGATCCGCGTCAGAACGGCACCATGACTTTCAGCGTGCCGCGATGGCTTTGTATGTGGGACGAAAACTCGCCGTCGTACTGCAGCCGGAAGTCGATGCCGCCCGCATTCGACACCTGCAAGCCCGCGCCCACCCTGCCGATGACATCGTCCATGGGCACCGAGGTCTCGAAAGTGCCCGAGCCCGCCGGCGCGCCCTGCAAGCGCGCCTTGACCGTGTATTCGTCTTCGGACAGGAAGGACACCCCGCCATACACATAGGGCCGCATGACCGCGCCGTTCTTCAGGGGAACCTTGCCGCCGAACTCCAGCGTGGGCGACAAGGCCATGACGAACTGGTTGCTGCTTTCCACGTCCAGGTGCATGGCGTTGCGCGATTCGCTGTAGCTGGGCATGTGCGTATAGAACGCGTCCAGGTCCACATAGGGCTTCAGGTAGGCCCGCTCCGTGGCGAACGTACGCGCGACGCGCAGGCGCAAGGCGGCGCCATAGACGTCCAGGTCGGACTTCGCCGTGCTTTGCAGGCCGGGGATGCGGATGCTGCGGTCGATGTCGTACTGGCCATAGCCGCCGCCCATGGCCGCGGAAAACGTCCACGGCCCGCTCTCGCGCTTGACGACCACGCCGGCATAGCCGCTGTCGCCCTTGCCGCTGACCCGTCCATCGTCGCCGCTGATGTGGGTATTCTGGTACGCCACGGATCCGCCCAGGAACCAGCCCGGACTCACCTGGCGCTGGCCGCCGAACTGATAGGTGACGCCGTCGAACGAAAAGCCCGACACGCCGCCCGCGCCGTCCTGGTTGGTATCGAGGCCGGACACCTGGCCCCACAGGCAATCCTGTTCGCCGGTCAGCGCATCGCTGCCCTGGAACGCCGGGCACGACATCATCGCGCCGGTAAAGCGCGCCATGCCCGCCTGCATCTGCGCCGCGGGCGCCACGGTCACGCCGGGCGACAGGTCGGACAGCCGGTCCGAATAGGTTTCCGGCCCTTCCCGCGAAGCCATGTCCAGCGCCGCGTACAAAGGCGCCATGTCGGCATTGCCGCCCAGGTCCCAACCGCTTTGCATATGCCTGGCCACCGAACGCTGGTTGGCGCCCAACTGCATCGACGGCGCCGCGAAATCGGCCTGCACCGCCCGCACGCGCACGTCCCTGCCGTCCAGCCTGGAGTCGTAGTCGATCACCGGACTGTCCTTGGCCTTGGGGCTGCCCTGGATATCGCCTTCCAGCGTCGCCACGGTGACCTCGTAGTCCGGCAGCAAGGTGATCGGCTGCACGTTCACCTCGCCGTCCAGGCGGGTATCGCCGCGCACCACCATGCGGGGGGACCTGAAGTTCGCGAAGTCCACGTCGGCTTGCAGGATACCGCCGGTCCGCAGATTGAAGTTGCCCGACACGGTCAGCGTGTCGAAGGCGCCGGACTTGCCTATGGCCACCAGGCCCGCATTGTCGATATGGGCCTGGTAGAGCGTGGCGTCGCTCAAGGTGCCGCTCTTGGCGTTCCTGACGTCGCAGGCGACGCCGCCCGCGTCGCGGCCGCACTCGATATTGCCGCGTATCGTCCCCGCGTTGTCGACGGCGAGGGCCGCGCCGGCAGCGCCGGCAACGTCGCTGGCGAACAGCGCGGCGCCGGACCCCTGCAGCGTGGCGCCGTCGTAGCGCACGGCGCTGCCGCCGGAGCCCGCCGTGATCGAACCCTGCGCGCCCACGTTCAATACGTTCTGCTGGTCGCCGACGATCCACACGCCATAGGCGTTGGAGCCGGTGCCGCCGATGACGGAGCCGTTGACCGTGACCGCGACCTGGCCGGAGCCTTGCGGCCCCGTGCTTTGCGCAAAGATGCCGGTGGCGCCGGCGCCGGTGGCGGCAACGCTGCCCGCCTGCGTCACCGTGACCGCTCCGCCGGATCCCGTACTGCCCGCGGCCGCCGTGCTGCCCGCGAAACCGCCATCGGCGCTGCCCCCCAGCCCGCCGCCGCCGCCGATGGATTGGGCGACCACGCCGAACGCGTTCGCCCCGTAGGTTGCGATATTGCCATCGACATCGAGGCTTACCGTTCCGCCGCTGCCGCTGCCGCCGGCCTGGCCGCTGCCGGGAACCCAGCCGCCGGTCCCCAACTGTATCCCCTTGCTGGCATCGCCGGCGATGCCGCCGCCGCCGCCGATGGATTGGACGATGAGGGCATGGGCGCCCGCGCCGCTGGTCGTGATGTGGCTGCCCGCGTTCAGTCCCAGCGTCACGGCTCCGCCGTCCCCGGCCGCGCCGCCGCGGCCGCCCAGCGACACGCCGGTCAGGTTGCTGGCGTCGCCCGCGCCGCCCAGGCCGCCGCCGCCTCCTATCGATTGCGCAAGCACGCCGTAGGCGCGGTCGCCTTGCGTGGTCGCGCCGATGCCGGTGACGACGTCGATCGTGCCTCCGGAACCGGACAGGCCGCCGCTGCCGCCCACCGAGACGCTCATGGAATGGCTGTCCTGCTGCAGCTTGGAGCTGCTGTTGCCCGCGCCGCCGATGCCGCCGCCGCCGCCGATGGACTGCATGGCCAGCGCGGGCGCATCGTCGCCCGCCGTCGTGACATTCAGCCAGCCCTGGCCGTTCGCGGTCAGAATGCTGCCGCCGTTGCCGGCCACGCCGCCGGTGCCGCCGAACGAGGCCCCGACCGTGATGGTGCCCTGGGCCTGGTCCGATCCGTCTCCGCCCTGGCCGCCCCCGCCGCCGATGGATTGCAACAGCACGCCATAGGCGCTGTAGCCCGCCGTGGAAATGCTGTTGTCATGGTTGTCATCGAACAGGACGCTCAGGTTGCCGCCGTCACCGCCGGCCCCGCCGCTGCCGCCCACGCCGATGACCGCATTGGCCTTGATCTTGCTGCCCGACGCGCTCGACGAGCCGCCCACGCCTCCGCCCCCGCCGATCGACTGCGCCACCAGGCCGTCGGCCCAGTCGCCGCCGGTGGCGATCTTTCCCGCGAAGTTCACGTTCACGCTGCCGCCATGGCCGCCGGTGCCGCCGGTGCCGCCCACGTCCACGCCGAATTGGTACGTGCTGCCTGAGTCGTCGAGCCGCTCTTTGTTGTCGCTGTTATTGCCGATCCGGTCCAGGATGGGATACGAAGACGCATCCGCGCCCAGCGACCCGCCCAGCCCGCCGCCCCCGCCGATGGATTGCAGCAACACCCCGTCGGCATCGCCTCCTTCGGTGCGGATGGCGCCCTGCAAGACCGCGTCGATGCCGCCGCCCGTCGCGCCGGAACCGCCGGTGGCGCCCAAGCCCACCTGCAGGCGGGCCGACGGCAGTTCTTCGGCGCTGCCGGCCACATTCATCGTCCCGCCCTGCGACGCGCCGCCTCCGCCCCCGATCGACTGCGCCACGATGCCGCGCGAGCCCGAACCCAGCGTACGGATGACGAAGTTGGGATTCAGCGTCACGTCCACGTCGCCGCCTGTGCCGCCCGCGCCGCCCGTACCGCCCAGGGCCAGGGTCAGCTTGACGTTGGTGGGGCCGCCGTGCGTATAGGCATTGCTGCTGCCCACGCCGCCGTTGCCGCCGCCACCGCCTATGGATTGCGCCAGCACGCCGTCGGCGTAATCGCCGTAGGTCACGATGGTGGATGCCGGCGGCGTGTGCACGCCGGGCGGCGTCAGCAGCGAAGGCGGCACGGCCGCGTAGCTCGAATTGGCGTCGCCCAGGCCCACGCTCACCGCGCCGCCGTCGCCGCCTCCCGCGCCGGAGCCGCCCAGCGTCATGCCGGCCGACAGGGAAATGGTGGTTTCGTCGCCCAGCACGGTGGACAGGACGGACGAGTCGCCGCCATTGCCGCCGCCGCCCCCGACCGACTGGGCCACCACGGCATGGGACCCGTCGCCCAGCGTGGCGACCGTCGAACCGTTGCTGAGATTCACCTGCGTGACGCAGGCGGCATCCCCGGCGGGGCAGGCGTCGCTGCCCGTCCCGCCGCTGCCGCCCACAGCCGCTTCGAAGTTGAACGCCAGCGACGCCCCTTCGCCGGTGGGCACCGCCAGCACCAGGTCGCTGGCGCTCGAGCTGCCGCCGTTGCCGCCGCCTCCGCCGATGGTCTGCGCCAGGATGCCGAACGCATCGTTGGGCGCATAGGTGTCCGGGTCGGTATCGAGGTTGGCGTAGTCCATGCCCGTGGCGATATGGGAACTGCTGAGGTTCACGATGGACGAATAGCCGGTGCCGCCCGCGCCGCCGCTGCCGCCCAGCACCACGGCGGCATTGAAGCCCACGGTAACGTCGTAGTAGCTGGCGTCGCCGCCGTTGCCGCCGCCGCCGCCGATCGATTGGGCCAATATGCCGGTCGAATGCGCGCCGCCGGTGCTGATGTTGAGGTTGCTATACCCCACCTTGACCTCGGCGGCCTTGCCGCCGCCGCCGCCGCTGCCGCCCAACTGCAGCGCCGCGAAAGACGCCACGCTGGCGTTCTTGACGCTGCCGCCGGTGCCGCCGCCGCCCCCGACGCTCTGGGCGATGATGCCCGGCGCATAGTTCCCGTGGGTCGCGATATTCGAGGTCGAGTACGTGAGCGTGCTGTCGCATCCGCCCTGGTTGCTCATGCACACCGAACCGCCGTCGCCTCCCCCGCTCGCGCTGCCCCCGATCGCGACGGAAACGCCCACCGATGCCGTGAAGGTATCGCCGCCGTTGCCGCCGCCCCCGCCCACGGACTGGGCCAGCACGCCGGCGCCGAACTGGCCGGCGGTCTGGATCGACCCCAGGTCCTGGATGATCACATTCCCGCCGGAACCGCCGCCTGCGCCGCCGCCGCCCACGCCCAGCACGCCGATACTGTCGCCGCCGCTGCCCCCGCCGCCGCCGATCGATTGGGCCACGATGCCCATGGCCGCGTTGCCGGTGGTGAAGATCGACCCGGTATTGCCGATCACCACCGATCCGCCCGCGGAACCCGTGGCCCCGGCCGAACTCCCGCCCACGCTGAGCAGGCCGGTGGCGCTGCCCGAGGCCCCGCCGCCGCCGCCGATCGACTGGCCGATCATGCCGTGCGAGTTGTAGCCCGTGGTCGTAATCGATCCTGTGTTGCTCATCGCGACCTGGCTGGCGGCCCCGCCGCCCGCGCCGTCGCCGCCCAGGGAAACCAGTTCGGCCGTATCCGCGCCGCCGGCGCCGCCGCTGCCGGCTATGGACTGGGCCAGCACGCCGTAGGCGTGGTCGCCGGAGGTGCTGATGGATCCGGCGGTCGCGGTGGCCACCGCGCCGGCGTTGCCGCCGTTGCCGCCGTTGCCGCCCTGGCCTCCCAGCACCGACACGAAGTCGCTGCCCGTGCCGCCGCCGCCGCCGATCGACTGGGCCACGATGCCGGTCGAATAGTTGCCGCTCGTCTGCACCGCGGTGCCGGCGGCGGCCGATACGTTGACCGCGCCGGCGTTGCCGCCGAAGCCGCCGCCGCCGCCCTGCCCGGCCAGCGCCGTACTGTCGCTGCCATCGCCGCCCTGTCCGCCCAGGCTTTGCGCCGCCACGCCCACGAGATTGTCGCCGCGGGTTTCAACGCTTGCGCCCGTATACAGGTTCACCGCCACGGCGCCGCCCGCGCCGCCGGCGCCGCCCCAATGGACTTCGGGCGGGCCCAGCCCGCCTTTGCCCCCCACGGCCCGGGCGGCGACGCCCGCGCCTTCGATGGCGACGCCGCTGGCGGAGCCCTGGACGTCGAGCAGGACGCTGCCGGACACGTCCACCGTCACCTTCTGGACCCAGGTGTCGGAGTCGCCGCCGCCGTTGCCGCCATCGTCGGTATTGTCGGTCGATTCCGTCCCGTCGCCGCCGATGCTCTGGGCGTATATGCCGAAGACCGCGCTGTTGTCGGCGACCTGCCAGTAGCTATAGGCCCGGCCCTGGTGCGTCACCTGCACGGTGCCGCCCGTGCCGGCGTTGCCGTTATTGTCGCCCCCCTGCCCGCCCGCGGAGTTCGCGAAAATCGCCGCGCCGCTCGCATTGGTCAACAAGCGCGACCCGCTGCTGCCCAGGTCGATCTCCGCCGAGTTGGTGACCGTGACGGTGCCGGCGTTGCCGCCGTCTCCCCCCACCTGCTCGCCCTCGTCGAGCAGCGGATTGTTCTGGTCGCCGCCGGGCCCGCCGACGGCTTCGGCCCTGATGCCGAACAGACCCTGCTCGGGGGTGGGCACGGACCCGTATATCAACAGGTTGCCGGAATTCGTCACGGTGACGGTCGACCCCTGCCCGCCGTGGCCGCCGTTCGAATTGTTGTTGTCGTTGTCCGGATCGCCGTACCCGCCATACGAGCCCGCCAGGATCAGGCCGTTGAACGAACCTTGCGCCGAGCCATACAGCGAAACGTTGCCGCTGTTCGACAGCGTGACCGTCCCGCCGTTGCCCGCCGTGCCCTCGTCGATCCCCTGGCCGCCCATCGACACGCCCGTCACCAGGCCCTGCTTGTACAGCGCATCGAAGATCCCGTCGCGCCATACTTCCGTGCTGGAGTCGGTGTTGTAGGTGCCGGCCGTCGTAATCGTCACGTCCGGACCGTTCTGGCCGTCCTTTTCACCGCTGTGGTCGACGCCTTCATAGCCCTCGCAGATGGCATAGGTATAGACATAGCCTCCAGGGGAAATATTCTGCGTGGGAGAGCCTTCGCACGCATAGGTATCGGCCCGCGCGCCGCCTGCGGCGCCCCATGTGCAGGCCCCCAATGCGGACACGATCGCCAGGCGCACGGCATTCTGTCGCATCAGCGGGAGAGACATGCCGGAGCCCGGCGAATGAATTGGTGTCGGCTTCATGGTCATCGGATCTTGAGGACGAAGAGATGAATCACCCTGGTGCACGGGTTTCGCACAGTAGTGACTGGCAAAGTTTCGCCACTAGAATCCGTAGATTGCCCCGGCGGCGCAACGTTTTTTCGATGAAACCGCGGTTTTGCTCGGTGAAATCCGCCTGGAAATTCAAATCGTCACGTATTCGCCGTCATTTATGTAACCGACAATTTCAACGCGCCACGGGCGGCATGCGCATGCATCTTTGCATCGCATGCAAAGAACCCTTCCGGCAAGCCTGATTGCTCCGGCCGTGGGTTCTTGTGAACATGGGCCCCTCGATATCGGAACAAAGGGACCCGCATCGTGAAAACTGCCGTGGTGACCGGAGGGGCTTCCGGCATAGGCCGGCGTACCGTGGAGCGGCTGCTGCAGGAAGATTGGACGGTGTGGTCCCTGGACCTGTCCGACCAAGCGCTCGCAGAGCAGGCCAGAACGCTGGATGCCGGCAGCCGGTTTCAATACCGTCGCTGCGACGTCGGCAACGCGCAAAGCGTCCAGGCCGCGTTCGCCGCCATCGAAGGCGCCACCCCGAAAATCGATGCCCTGATCTGCTCCGCGGGAGTCGCCCGCGTCGGCCTGCTCGAGGAAATATCCGCCGACGATGTGGACTTGATGATGGACGTCAACCTCAAGGGGCCATGGCTGTCGGTGATGGCGTCGCTGCCTCTGCTGCGTCATGCCTCCAGCACCGCCGATCCGTCCAGGGTCGTCATCGTGGGCTCGGTGGGGGGCCTGCGCCCCAAAGTGGGGAACGGCTTT